>Ga0209130_1000055_pt1 | contig 211696 bp, 174 predicted proteins | sample AraplaMF_Cvi_mLB_FD_184264 | JGI IMG/M metagenome (GOLD analysis project Ga0209130, IMG submission 184264) | Arabidopsis root microbial communities from the University of North Carolina, USA - plate scrape MF_Cvi_mLB (SPAdes) (version 2) | ecosystem: Host-associated > Plants > Roots >... | reverse complement strand
AGAATGTTTCTGCGATAATGCGGTTCCTCTGAAATGCGGGAGTAGCTCAGTTGGTAGAGCGCAACCTTGCCAAGGTTGAGGTCGAGAGTTCGAGACTCTTCTCCCGCTCCAGTTCACTGGAGCAGCAAAGTAGTAAAAGTTGAAATTCACTCCAAGCGGGAGTAGCTCAGTTGGTAGAGCGCAACCTTGCCAAGGTTGAGGTCGAGAGTTCGAGACTCTTCTCCCGCTCCAGGTATTTCAAACCCAATGCGGGAATAGCTCAGTTGGTAGAGCGCAACCTTGCCAAGGTTGAGGTCGAGAGTTCGAGACTCTTTTCCCGCTCCAGAATTCCTGAAGCAGCAATCCGCTGATTCAAACGCCTTACGGCGGGGTAGCAAAGTGGTTATGCAGCGGCCTGCAAAGCCGTGTACGCCGGTTCGATTCCGGCCCTCGCCTCCAAAAGAATGAAGAATCCTCGCCTCGGCGGGGATTTTTCATTTCCGGCGTCAATTTTTGTGCAATTGGCAGCGTTGGTGAAATCTCATGAAAAAGCCCGTCAAGACTTTCCAGGAAGCGTTCAAGGTGACTATCGACACATGGCGCCTGGCCGCGCCGTTTTTCACCAGTATTGAAGTCTGGCTGATGGTGCTGGTGTCCGCTGCCACTGTCGGCGGAATTTTCCTTGCTGCGATGGGCGATCCGCGGGCCCTGCTGGCGATTGGCTTTGCAGTCGGATACCTGGTGCTGCGGCCGGTGCTGCATGCCAAGGGCATCCTGAGCTGGCCCTTCCTCTAGGCGCCAGGCGCCACCGTCATTCCAGTGCCGAGAACAGCTCGGCGGTCCAGTCGATAAACACACGCAGGCGGCTGCTGACGTAGCGATTGGACGGATAGACCACATAAAAAGGGTAGCGTGAAGGCTGCCACTTTTCCAGGATCGGCACCAGGGCGCCGCTGGCCAGGTGCGGCGCGGCGGCATACCTGAATGTCTGGATCACCCCCAGCCCAGCAACCCCGGCTGCGACATGGGCACTGCTCTCATTGACGCCGACCGAGCGCCCGCTGACCTCCACCTTTTCCCCGTTTTTCTCGAAGTTCAGTGGCATTCCGCGCCCAGTGCGGGTCGACAGGTATTGAACGATGCGGTGGCCTTCCTTCAGCTCGGAAGGGTGTCTTGGCGTGCCGTGCTCGCGCAAGTAGGCTGGCGTGGCGCAGGTGACCCACGACGCGCTGCCGACCTGGCGCCCAACCAGGGAGAGGTCGGTCAGCTCGCCGCCGCGAATCACGCAGTCCACATTGTCGCCAATCAGGTTGACGTGCTTGTCGGAGACGCCCAAGTCGATTCGTATGTCCGGATAGTGAGTTGAGAACGCCGGCAATGCTGGCAGCAGGATCAGGCTCGCAACGGAGCTGCCCATGTCGACGCGCAAATGGCCGCGCGGCCGGGATTGCGCTGCGCTGAAGCTGGCGTCGACATCATCCAGTTCCTTCAGGAGGCGTTGCGTCTTCTCGTAGTATTGCGCGCCTTCCGGTGTGACGGAGACGCGCCGCGTCGTCCGTTGCAGCAGCTTCACGCGCAGGTGCGCTTCCAGGGACTGGATGGATTTGGTGAGCGAGGCGTTCGGCATGCCCAGGGTGTCGGCGGCCTTGGTGAAACTGCCTGCTTCGACCACACGGGCGAAGGCGCGGATGGCGAGTAGCTGGTCCATTATTCATGCATGGGAATAATCTATTCGTTTGGTGCTACTTTATTCAATAATCTCCGGCGCGTAAAGTGGATTCCGTAGTCACTGACATCCAACTTTAAGGAGAAACAAAATGAGCAACGCAAGAAAACTGGAAGGCAAAGTAGCCCTGGTCACCGGCGGCACCACCGGCATCGGCCTGGCTTCGGCACAGGACTTCGCCGCACAGGGCGCGATCGTGTACATCACTGGCCGGCGCCCGGCGGAGCTGGAAGCAGCCGTCGCAACCATCACCGCGACCGGTGCAACTGCCTATGGCATCCAGGGCGATGTCTCCAAACTGGAGGACCTGGACCGGATTTACGGCGAAATCCAGCGGCGCTCGGGCCACCTTGATGTCCTGTTCGCCAATGCCGGTGGCGGGGACATGATGGCGCTGGACGCGATCACCGAAGAACACTTTGACCGCATCTTCGACACCAATGTGAAAGGCACGCTGTTTACCGTGCAAAAGGCTTTGAAGCTGTTGAAAGACGGTAGCTCGATCATCCTGACCGCATCGACCGTCTCGGTGAAGGGAACGGAGAACTTCAGCGTGTATAGCGCAAGCAAGGCCGCGGTACGCAACTTTGCCCGCAACTGGCTGCTGGACCTGAAACCACGCAATATTCGTGTCAATGCCATCAGCCCTGGCCCGATCCACACGCCGGGCCTGGCAGGCCTGGTGCCGGAAGAACACCAATCCGGCTTGCTGGGGCACCTGGCGACCCTGGTACCGCTCGGGCGCCTGGGCCGTCCTGGTGAAGTGGCGAAGGCTGTGACCTTCCTGGCCTCGGAAGACAGCTCCTTCGTCAACGGCATCGAGCTGTTCGTGGACGGCGGCCAGGCGCAAATCTGAATTTTTCAGGAACAGCACGCTGCGCCGGCTGGCAGCAGCGTGCTTTCAATCATTCGGCAACCCACTCGTATTGCACGGTGGTCCAGCGCGGGGCGCTGTTGCTCGCTTTAGATGTTGCCGCGAACTTGCAGGTGGCTCCGGCGCGGCGTGAAGCCTTGTCCAGCTCGCGGTAGCCACTCGAGCCGACGACTTTGGTGTCCTTGACCGAGCCGTCGGCGCCCACCAGGACGGCCAGGCTGACGGTACCTTCGAGGCCATCATTGATCCAGGCCGTCGGATAATCCGGAGTGCTGCAGTTGAGCGATGTTGGGCTGGCAGCTTTTTCGGCGGCGTTGGCGGAGAACCCGGTCATGGACAGGGCGAAAGCGATGGCGACGGCATGCAGTTTACCGATCATGATGAGCTCCAGTGGCAGGTTGAGTTCGAAAAATATCGCTGGGGGTGAACTCAATATACTGCGTCGCAGCATATGTTTAAAATTTATTCTTTGAATCCATGGCATTCATTATGTGAATAATAGAGGGTGGTCCGTCGCCGCCACCTAAGCTGAAAAACGCCGGCGCAACAGCCTGAAAAATCCGCCAACAACCGGCAGTTTCTGGAAGAGCTCTTCCGCTGCATCCCAGTAGTCGCGATGAATGCTCACCAAACCATGCTGGTCAAAAACGAGGTGCGAGGCGCCTTCCACCGTGTAGTGCTTGCCGAGCAGTTCGAATTCGAAAGTCCACGTGACAAATGCCTGGCTGCCCTGAAGCATGCGTTGCTGGATCACGAATCGCGGCCCCACCGTGGATTCGAACATGTGTTCAAAGATCCGCTGTATTGCAGGAATGCCCCAGACGTTATTGAACGGGTCGCGAAAGCGGGCGTTTGCGGCATAAAATTCCGGGACGAGATGGACGTTATGCGGCGTCAGGTTTTCGTACCAGTCGAGAAGCTTGTCGAGCGCGGTCTTCATGTTTTTACCAGTTGGCCAATGAGGGCGAAGCGAAGCCTGTAAGGAAGCATCCGCAATAATTTGACGAGCAAGGTGAATCGCCGCGGGAAGTGTATCTCGAAGCGTCCCGCGGCGATTCCTCGCAGGATTGCCGCCGCTGCGTTCTCGGGTGTCTGCAAGGCCGGCATGCGAAAATCGTTGCGGGCCGTCAGTTGTGTGTCCACAAAGCCCGGATTGATCAAATACACGTCTAGTCCACGGGGATGCAGGTCGCTGTATAGAATTTCCGCGAGGTTGATCAGCGCAGCTTTGCTGGGGCCGTAGACGCTGGCTTTGGGCAGGCCAATCCAGCCAGCCACGCTTGCGACAATCGCGATACCGCCTGCGCCACGCTCCAGCATGTCGGGTAGTACGGCCGCCAGGCCTGCGTAGAGACTGCCCAAATTGATGCCTAATGTGCGCTTTGATCCGCTGGGCGTAACCTCCCAGATGCGTTCCGGGCGGTATTCCGCAGCGCAGAAGACGACAAGGTCCACTCCGCCAAAATGCTGGCAGATTTCGCTGTAGGCATCGTTCCAGGCGTGCTCGCTGAGCACGTCAAATGCGATTGCCAGCGCATTCGGGCTGCCACCGGCGAGCGAGTGGAGCCGCTCACTTCGGCGGGCCGAGAGGATGACTTTGGCTCCGGCGCTGAGGGCCTGGCTAGCAATCGATGCCCCGATTCCGCTGGACGCGCCAACGATCCAGAGCCGCTTGCCGCGCCAGTCGTCGATCGGGCGATTCAAGGGGAACATGATCTCTTCCTGAACATTAACGTCACCTGGCCAAGCTCGATGCCGAACTTGCGCATGCTGGCGCGGTTGATCATCGTGCATTTGTCGATCAGGAACATCCAGTCGTCGAAATGCATTTCGTAGGTGCGCCCGTCTACAGGCAACAGCATGGTGTACTGCCATCGCAGTGCATTGCCAGCCACTTCACCATGCGCTTCGCCTTTGACGTCGGCGGCTGTGCCTTGCCAACGGCTGCCGTCTTGCGCAAGCAGGCGCCATACTCGGCGCTGCGTGCTGCCATCGTCGTAGTTGAAGCGTTCGTCCAGTAACAGGCCTTTGCCATCCATGCTTCCCTGGATTTCGACGTGGAAGCGCTTGACGACCTCGCCATCCCGTTTCTGGAACATGCCCCACGCATCGGTGGTGCCGCCAAAGAACTCGGCCACGTCAAGCTTTGGTTGCTGGTTCGCATAGTGCTGCACATCATTTCCTGCACATGCCGCCAGCAACAGGGCAAGGCAAATCGTTATGGTCCTCACGGATCCTCCTGAGTGAAAACAGGGCTGCCACCTTCAACAGACAGGGCAAGCCGGCGTACATCGCGGCCAGCAGCGCGCTGGAACCGCCGCCAGGCTGGTAGCCCAGTGTCGCCAGCAGCGGAAGCGACAATCCGGTCATTGCCAGGGCGAGTTTGCCGAGCAAGGTGTAGAAGCTGTAATAAATGCCTTTGCGGGGACTGTCGCCGATGGCCTGTGCGAACAGCACGGGCGGCAATGCGAGGTCTGCGCCGAGCGCCGCGCCGGCGGCCAGGCACACGGCAAAGTAGGGCAGGGTGTCGCCGGGCCCCAACAGTGCGGTCCCGGCGAAAGCGCCGACGGCCAGGGCCATGCCCGCGCGCCAGGCTTGGTTCGTTCCGATACGGGTGGCGAGACGGACCCACAATGGAAGGCAAGTCACGGCGGCAGCAAAGTATGCGATCAGGAACGCAGCGCCGAGTTCAGGCGCCTGCAACTGGTCGCGAATAAAAAACAGCACCAGCGTTGCCGGCAAGGATATGGAAAGTGCATTCAGGAGATAGGGGAGGAGCAACTGCGTAAGGCGCCGGTTGGCGAACACTGAGCGTAAAGCCGGCACCCATTGATTTTCGGGACGTGCAGTCCTTGCCCAAGCCGGTGCGGCGGAGAGCAAGACCACCATCGCAATCAGGAGAAGCATGCCGAAGCCTGTGCTGTACCAGGCCATCCGATAAGAAACCAGTTCCGGGTCGCCGGACATCACGGCGGCTGGAATTGCGCTGGCGAGCAAGATCCCGATAAGACCCGCAGCTTCTCGCCAAGCGGCGGGACCCAGTAACACTTGCGCCCTGGCGGAGACGCCATCGAGGCTCGCACCCCATGCGAAGTAAGCGATGGACAGGAAGCTATGGGCGGAATACACGCATACCAGGGACACGCCGAGCCAGGCAACTGCAATGTTCCCGCCGCTTGGCGGCATCCATAGCGCGGCAAAAGCAAGCGCGAAAACCGCAGACGCTGCAAGCAAACAGGCGTTCAGGCGGCTGCCCAGGCGGTCGATCATGAGACCAAGGAGCGGATCCTGGATCGTGTCGAACAAGCGTGCGGCAAACAGTACCCATCCCAGTTGCGCAAAGCCTATCTCCAGGTGGAGGGCGTAGAAAGCCGGGATGTGGACATACACAGGCAGGGCAGCCATGGCGAGCGGAAGTCCGAGCAAGCCGTAGGCCATGTAAGCCGCATTGAAGCCAGGTGCTTTCACGGCCGGCCCCCGAGCAACTGGCTGCGCAACGACTGGTCACGGCTTGCTTCATTGAGCCAGATATCGAAAAACGCTCGGGCAAGCTTCGGATCGGGAATGTCGGCAACCAGCTTGCGCTGATCGTACAGCCGCATTCCATATCCCGGCAGGTTCACGCCGATCAACTGGTCTCCCGCTTCGACGTCGACAAACGCCTTGCGAAGCTGGGTTTCCCATTGCTCGCGCAGCGACGCATCGACTGGCGCCGTACCCAGCCTGCGCATCTCGTCAAGGCTGGCCTGCACCAGCCGTTCGCGGCTGATGCTGCGATGATAGGTCAGTTGCAGCGCAAAGCGCGCGGCTGGATCGAAAGCTTGCTGCCCGCTCCATAATGCGGCGTCGTAGATGCGAAAACCGAACCAGCGCAACTGTCCACTTCCGATCGCGACTGCACCCGGCAGCTCGGCCCGCCATGGTGCGCCGGCGTCGCCAGCCTTCGCGGGAGCGGCCAAGGCCAGCGCCAGGTACAGGAAGGCGCCGGCAGGCTTACACCACAGTCGGTTTCGCAAGAAGAAATTGAACCACATTGGTTCTGCCCTCGTCGAATGCCGCTTCACAATAAGCGAAGTACAGGTGCCAGATGCGCTGGAAATGAGCGTCGAAGCCCAGCGCAGCGATGTCCGGGCGCCGCGCGCTGCACTGCTTGTCCCAGCGCCGCAGGGTTTCAGCGTAGTCCTGGCCAAAAGCATGGATATCTTGCGTCGCTAGACCGGCCCGGGCTGCCTGCTGCATGAAGCGTTCGACACTTGGCAGCATCCCGCCTGGGAAAATGTACTCCTGAATGAAGTCGGTACTGCTGCGGTAGCGCTCGAAGTGGCGCTCGCCGATCGTGATCGATTGCACCAGGGCTTTGCCACCGGGCCGCAGGCGGCGCGACACTGCCCTGAAGTAGTCGGGCCAGTATTTTTCGCCGACGGCTTCGAACATTTCGATTGAGACGACGGCATCGTATTCGCCGTTGATGTCTCGGTAGTCACGCAGTTCGAGCTCCACCTTGTCTTCCAGCGACTGGGCCGCCATCCGTTGCTTCGCGTGTTGGAGCTGGGAAGGCGAAATGGTCAACCCATGGACGTGGATGCCCAGCTTTGCCGCGTGCTCCGCGAATCCTCCCCAGCCGCAGCCGATTTCCAGCACCCGGTCCCCGGTGCGCAAGCCGAGCGTGTCGACAATCCGCTGGTATTTGCGCGCTTGCGCCACTTCCAGCGAAAGGCGGAAGTCTCCGTTGAATAATGCGCTGGAATAGGTCCAGCTCGGGTCGAGCCAAAGGGCATAAAAGTCGTTTCCCAAATCGTAGTGCGCGTGGATATTGCGCTTGCTGCCGGCCCGCGTATTCGGGCGGAGCAGGTGGCGCAGGCGATACCAGCAACGGGCCAACGCGCCACCGAACATGGCACGTTCCAGGACGCTTTCGTTGCGCAGGGCCAGGCGCAGCAAGCTTGTGAGGTCCGGGCTGTCAACCCAGCCGGCGCCGTAAGCTTCTGCAAGGCCAATGTCTCCCGAGCGCAGGATCCGTGAGCATGCGCGCCAATCATTCACCTTCAGCGTGGCGCCTTGCGGCGTGTGCACGTCGCCGAACTCCATGCGGGTCTCATCTGGCGTGACCAGTGTTAAATGGCCGTGCTGGATGCGCCCCAGCAAAGACAGGAACAACTTGGCGCCGGGTGGTGCCGCGAGCTGGCGGATCGAAAGGGTGTGGTTCATTGCGCGACTTCCTCTTGCAGGGTAATGTTCTTCTTGCCATCCTTTCCGAAGAATGGCACGCCTTTGCACCAAAGCCGCAGCGCCTGCCAGTGGATGCGCGCCACGATGCCGATGCACAGCAAGGGCTGGCGGAGCAGGGCGCGCAACAAGGCGCTATCGCTGCACGGTTCGGGCTTTCCGGCAACCGCCGTCTTGAGCAGCAGTCCGTTGGCGTCGTGATAGTCGATCTTTGTCAACTGGCTGCTTGCGCCAATGCGAAAGCGGAAGCGGTATTCGCCTTCCACCTGGCAGAAAGGCGAGACATGGAGCCGCTTGGCGCATGACGCGCGGCCGTCCTGGCCGTCCATGCGCAGCAGGTAGCAATGACTGTCGCCAAATGTGTTGTTGACCTCGGCCAGCACGGCTTTGAGCTCGCCTTCTTTGTCATGGCAATGCCAGAAACTCACGGGATTGAAGGCAAAGCCGGCGATGCGTGGAAAGGTCTGGAGCCAGATATCTCCGTCCGCGCGGATGTCGTGTTCACGCAGCAGCTTGCGCATCCAGGCATCGAGACTGGAGCCATCGCGTGGCCCGTAGTCGCGCGTGCGGATGGTCACCAGGCGGCGCTTGTCGACACCGAACCAGCGTGAGGAGCATTCTTCGAGGCGGCCCAGGTTGATGCGCACATAAAAGACGGGATAGCTGAAGCGGTTGCGCTGTGGGCGCAGGCGATCGTGCATCACCTGTCCACTTACCAGCTCGAGGGCGATGTTACTCATGGTAGGACAGCCCAGTCGGGCGCTGCATCGAAAGCCTGTGCCACGCGCAAGGCCGACTTGAGACCATCTTCATGGAAGCCGTAGCCGGTCCAGGCGCCGGCATGCCAGGCCTGGCGCGATCCCTGAATCTCCTGCACCCGCTGTTGCGCATCGATCGTTGCCTGGTCCATGATCGGATGCTCGTACTCAAACCGGGCAAGCACTTTGTCTGCCGCAGGCGGCTGCTGGGGATTAAGCGTGACGATCACCGGCGTTTCGAACGGCAGGCTTTGCAGCTGGTTCAGCCAGTAACTGACGCAGACGGGCCGCTGGCCATCATGCCGTTCGCCCGACAGATAGTTCCACGCAGACCAAAGCTTGCGGCGCCGCGGCATCAGGCTAGCATCGGTGTGCAGCCATGCCGTGTTGGACTGGTAACGTACGCCGCCCAGGATATTGCGCTCTGCTTCGCTGGCATCCGCCAGCAGTGCCAGCGACGTGGGGGCGTGGGTGGCAAGCACCACTGCGTCGTACGTTTCCTGGCCGGCCGCAGTGCGTACCGAAGCCTGGCCGTTGCCGCGCTCGATTGAAACGACCGGCGTATTGAGGCGGCAATCGGGCAATGTGGCCGCGATGCGGCGCACGTATTCACGCGCTCCGCCTTTTACTGTGCGCCATTGGGGCCGGTCGTTCACCTGCAGCAGTGCATGATTGAGGCAGAAGCGCAAGAACGTGGCGGCGGGGAATTTCAGGATATCGGCAGGGGTACTTGACCAGATGGAGGCTGCCATCGGCAACAGGTAAGCGTCACGGAACAGCGCGCCATAAGCGTTCTCCTGCAACAGTTCACCAAGCGAAACGGCTTTGCCGTGGACTTCGCTGAGATAGCGCTGCGAGTTGCGGTTGAAGTGCAAAATGTTTGTCACCATGCGCATGAAGGATGGTGACAACAGGCGGAAACGTTGTGCGAACAAGGTATCGAGGCTGGTGCCCGCCCATTCGAGGGAACCGTTTTCGACCGACACTGCGAAAGACATATCGCTCGCGATACTGTCAACGTTCAGTTCGCGCAGCAGTTCAATGAAGTTGGGGTAGGTGCGCTCGTTATAGACCAAAAAGCCCGTATCCACGCCGCAGGTGATACCTTCGAGTGAAACGTCCACCGTATTGGAGTGGCCGCCCAGGTATTGGCCCGCTTCATACAGTACCACATCGTGACGACGGTTGAGGAAGTAGGCCGATGCCAGTCCGGAGATCCCTGCGCCGATGACTGCGATTCGTTGTCGTGTCTGGTTCATTTTTGTGCTGGTGTGAAGGATGGGGCTGCTACCCTTGTGCTAATATTACTACCAACAAATAACAAAAGCTACTGGCCAGTAGCGATTTTTTACTAATGAGTATCCTGAAAAAATTCAGCTTTAAAGATCAAGCATTTAGGTTGCGCGAGAACGCAATTCTGGATGCTGCTACTGTTGTCCTGAGCAGCAAAGGCTACGATTTGATGACAATGGATGACGTGGCAGGGGCGGTGGGCATTTCGAAGCCCAGCCTCTACAAGCACTTCAAATCGAAAGATGAGCTGGTCGGCGAAGCGATGATCCGCCTCCTTGACGGTGCAATCGAGCAGACCGAGGCGCTGCCCCAGCCGCTCAGCGCCAGGGAAAAGCTGGAGGCCCTGCTGGAGTGGGCGCTGCGCGTCAGGCTTGGCGGCGGGCTGCCGTTCTTGCCATCGACGAGCCCCCATGTGCGGGATATGCTGATGCGGAACTTCAAGTACATGACGCGGGTACTCAAGCTCAATCGGATGCTTGAGAGCCTGGTCAAGCAGGCGCAAAAGGAAGGACAATTGAACGCATCGCTGCCGACAGACGTCATCTTGTTCAGCTATTACGCCCGCACTTGCGACCCGGCGGTTGAATATCTGCAGAAGTTCAGCAAGATGAGCGATGACGATATCGTCAAGCACATGCTGCGCGTTGCGTTCGACGGATTAAGATAAGGGGGACCTCGTCGAATTTTGAGCTGGGGCCAGGATTCCGGACCTTCAGCCACCTGGCCTCGCTCATTACGGCTTGACGGCGACGTCCATCACCCAGGTTACTCCAAACCGGTCTTTCAGCATGCCGTACAGCGGCGACCACATCGCGGGGCCCAGCTTTTGAATGATGGTCGCGCCCGGCAGCAGCTTCTCCCAGTAGGCCACGATTTCGTCAACCGTCTCCCCACGCAGCGATAGGTAGTAGGCGTTCTCTCCCTGGCTCCAGTGCATGGCGTTCGGCACGTCGTGTGCCATCACGTGGAATCCATTCGCGGAGACTACCTGGCCCCACATGATTTGCTCCGCCTGCGGGGGATCGAGGTCATGGCCGGCGTCCTTGTAGGTGACCAGCGCAAGATCGCCGCCGAAGACCGAATGGTACGCTTCCAGCGCCTGGCGCGCGGTGCCTCGCAGATTGATGTGGGTAACGGATTTCACAGACATTTTCTATTCCTTGCAGAGTTGGGGCCGGCGAGGCCGGGACTTACCAATTGGCATTGGCGGTGCTATTCTATTGGCCCCTCCTGCCAGTTTTTGTCAGTTAGAGAATGTCCCGTTCCGAACGTCTGTTAGGCCTGCTCCAGGTGCTGCGCACCCTTCCATCTCCTGCCACGGCGGAGCAACTCGCGCGAGAAACTCAGGTCTCGATACGGTCGATTTATCGGGACATTGAAAGCTTGCGCGCCGGGGGCGCCGAGATCGCGGGAGAACGTGGCTATGGCTATACCCTGATTGAGGACGGCACGCTGCCGCCGCAGACGTTTGATCGCATCGAAATCGAAGCGCTCGTGCTGGGGCTTGCCGAAGTCCGCCACATGGGCGATCCGGCCCTTGCCAAGGCTGCGAACTCCGTACTTGCCAAGGTGGTTGCGACCCTGCCGTCGCGTAGCCAGCAGCATCTGCTGCATGCGGTCTCGCAAGTCCGTCGGCTGGAAAACCGCTACGCGCCTCTGCCTGGCCAGCACTTGAAGACCGTGCGCGAAGCTTGCTGGGAGGAGGTGGCTTTGAACATTCGGTATAAAGACCAGAATGGAAAGGAAAGCGAGCGGCAAATCTGGCCGCTCGCGATCGTCTATCTTGATCGGATGCTGGTCGTGCTGGCGTGGTGCTGCTTGCGCAAGGAGTATCGCAAGTTCGTGGTGAGCCGCCTTTTAAGAGTTGAAGCGACGGGCGAAAGTTTCAGGCCCAGGCGATCGGCAATGCTGCGCGCCTATTTGAAAAGCCTGGCGATGGAGAAGGCGGCTCAGTAGGGCACCGGTAAGAACCCTTACTGCGCCGCAGTTGCGTTCAGCGTGATGCCGCTGAAGCTTGTGTACGACTTGATGCCGATGTGCCAGGTGCCGGCCTGCGGATCGCTCAACGGGCAGGATTCGGCATTGCCGGTCTTGTACGGGCGGCAAGCGTAATCGTTCGCGGTCGGCTGGGCGCCAAAGCGGACATACAGGTCGCCGTCGCCCGTGCCGCCGCTCATGCTCACGTTCAGCGTGTTGGCGCATTCCGGCACATTGATTGTGAAGTACAGCCAGTTGCCAGCGGTGGCGGTCAAGTTAGCCTGGTTCAGCGTCACGTTCGCGCAAGGCAGGTTGAGTGGGCTGGGGAGGGAATGCAGCAAGGTCGTGGTGACACTGCCATCCGCAGCAAATGTCAGCTGGTACAGGCGGTCGAATTCGGTTTCCGCGATTGCGCTGCCTGGATCTCCACCTAGCTGGCGAATCAATTCCGGCGTGGTGTCCGAGTGGCCGACCACCAGTGCATTGTCGGGCAGGGCGCGCAATTGCTGCGCGAAAGCTGCCAGCTGGGTCGGGTCATAGGGCTTCACCGGCAAGCTCAGATAGGTGGCAAGTGGTTGCGCGGTCTGCTGCGTGCGCTGGTACGCAGTTGAATAGATGTGCATGACATGCGCGTCTTTCAAAGTGGCCGCGATATTGGTGGCGCGTACCTGGCCTTCCGGAGCCAGCGCAGGGTCAGTGCCGGTAGCAGCTTTTTCCGCGTGCCGGGTGAGGTAAATCGTGTTGGCGTTCGCCTGCAAATGGATCAGGCAAAGTGCGAGCGTAAGGCCGCCGATTATGCTTTTCATGAAGTCTCCCGAAATGAATAGTCCAATAATGTTGCATTTAATGCAACGTCGAGGGAGCGAGCATACTGGAATTCGGCATTCTCGTCAGCTCTGGTGAGCGATCCGCGCGACGCCAGGATCGCTGCAATGTGAGCCGCCTGGCAGCTTGCACCGCGCTGCCAGGCGGCTTTGCAAGATCAGCGTCGGCGTCGCGTGAATCCGGCGGCGGCAAAGCCGGCCAGCATCAGCGCCAACGTGCCCGGCAAGTCAACGGCTTGCGCGGACGCTTCCAGATCGATGTTGTCGATCTGCGTAAAGGCGCCCGAGCTGAAACGCAGTTCCGTGATGCTGGTCAAGGCAGTGACCCAGGTGCCGGCATCCTGGATAGCGCCGATCAGGTTTCCGTCGGCGGAGACGCTGCTCCAGTCGGCGAAGAAATCGAAGCTGTTCAGGTTGAAAAGACCGCCGCCAACGCGCGTCAGCGTGACGAAGGTGTCCGAACCGTTGTCCAGGCCATCGTGCCAGTTGTAAGTTTGCGGCTCGAACGTGCCGGTGCCGATATTGGCCGAACCGGGAACCGCATGGGGCGCGTGCAGGGTGAGTTGGAAGCCGGACTCTACGTAGCTCAGGTCGGTGCCGTCATAACTCATGCTGCCGGCCAGCGGAAAGCCATCGCCGTACATCATCTCTGTCAGCGTGTCGAAGGTCAGGACGGTTGCGCTGGCGCTGCTGGCGGCGATACCAAGTGCGATGGCGGCGAGAATGGATTTGAGATTCATGGGGGGCTCCTGGAATTAATAGCTGAACACGACGCCACGCCCGCCGGCGCTGGCATACACGCGTCCGGGTACGGACTGGTCGGCGGCAAGGTTGCCCAGGCCGGCATACTGGTGCTTGTCGTCGTTGATGCGGCGCCAGTTCTGGCCGCCGTCGTCCGACCGGTGTACGCCCCACACGCCGCCAATCGTGCCGACGATGTAGATGGACGCGGAATAGCTGGCGCCCGCAGGCGCCTTGCCCAGTGCGATCGAAGTGGCTCCATACACTTGCGGGTACATCCAGGTCGGGTTGCTGCCCCAATCCGGTGCCGTGGCATTCAACCGGGTCCAGGTCACACCGGAATCGGTCGAGTGGAGGAGGCTGAAGCCGTCGGCAACCCAGATGTCGCCTTCGGCGTTCGGGTTGACGGCAACCGACGCGTGGCCAAAGTCGGCCACGCGCGCACCGGCAGCGATGAACGATGTGCTCTCAGTGAAGGTCTGCCCGCCGTCTGCCGAATACCAGAAGTGGGCGGTGTCGGACCATTGGTTCCACCAGGCCCCGCCCGAGTTGAACGCGTACACCTTGTTTGGATTCTTGCGGTCGGCAACGACGCGGTAGCCCCGGTTGAGACCCACCGCACTCAGGGCCGGCAGGTTGGTATAGGTCCAGCTTGCGCCGTTATCGGTGGTGAAGGCTGGGCGGGAGTTGGCTGGCGCCCAGACCATGTAACCCGGCTTGCTTACCGCGATATTCGATTCACTGCCCTGGTTGGCCAAGCCATCCGGGTGGTTGCCGGAAAACGCCGTCCAGGTCAGGCCGGAATCGGTGGAGTATGCGCCACCCACGGTGGGCATGTTCCACACCGAGGTGCCGATGGCCGCGATGTAAGAAGGCGTGGTCCACGCCATGTCGGCGCTGTTGCCGTTGCCGAACCAGCCACGCGGGCCGCGCGTTGGCGTTTTCAGGAGCTCGGTCTGCACGTGAATGCCGATATCGCCGGAGCTGCGCAGCAGCGTGTAGTTGGCGCCCTTCGGTGGCGTCATCAGTGCGAGCGTGGCGGTTTCCTCAAGGCCGTTGACCGCGAGGTTCCAGGTGGGCGAGGCCGCCGAAGCATTCCTGGTTTCCCAGACCCCGCCGCCGAAGACGTGCAGGATGCGGTCAGGATTGTGCGGATCGATTTCAACGTCATCGACCCAGCCTGAGAAGTCCACGTCGGCCGGCGTATGGGGCGTCATCGATTCGATTTCGTGCCAGGTCTGGCCTGCGTCGTCGGACAGCTGGACGATAGGCTGGCCCTGCCAGTTGCCCCAGGAATTCGTGACGCCGAGCGCGATGCGGGTAGTCGGCCCGGAACCGTAGACGGACAGGCCGCCCATGCCGAAGTTGACCCACTGCTGCGTATCGTAGCTTTTCAACAGGGTCCAGTTGCTGCCGTCGAACTTGTATAGCCTTGCAGGCCCGCCTGCGCCTGGGCCCATGTCGCGGGTGAAGGCTGCGTAAATGACGCCGTCCTTGGCACGCACCATGTGCGGGATGTGGTATCCCGTCACCGGCGTCGGCACGCCGGACCAGCTTGCGCCGCCGTCGTTCGATTTGTACAGGTTGAATTCCAGGCCGGCCGCGGCGGCATAGTCCGGGCCGACGGAAACGTAGATGCTTTGCGTGGCGGTGCCGGCGCCCGTGCCCGAGGTGTCGAACAGCACGCCCTCGATGCCGGCCGCAGTGCGTCCCGGCAGGGACGGAATCTGGTCGGCTGGATATTGGAAGGACGACAGCGAGCTTACCTGCGCCCAGTTCTGGCCGTAGTCCGCGCTCTTCCACAAGCCTGCCGTGCGGGAGCCGTAATACAGGATCGAAGACTGGTTCGGATCGACCATCAGGCGTTCGCCGATGGCGCGGCCCGGATCGTTGGAACCGACGCGGAAGGGCAGGTCGACGTGCGTCCAGTTGTCGCCACGGTCGGTGGAAATATACAGCCGGCCGTTGGTGCCAGACCAGTCGTACAAGCCGGTGACGAGGTACACGCGCTTGTCGTCGTTGGCATCCAGGCCGATGCTCTCGGCGCCGTTGAAAAATTCTTCCCTGACCCCGAAGCCGTCGGTAATGGGAATCCAGGCCGAAGTCGCCGCATCCCAGCGATAGCTGCCGCCCACGTCGGTGCGCGCGTACAGTACATCAGGGCTCGTGGGGTGGAAGACCAGGCCGGGCACATAGCCGGTTCCGCCGTATTTCACGTTCATCCAGCGTGTGCCTGGCGCCGTTGTGGTGCCCGCGCTGGTGGTGACGGTGGCTGCGAAAGAAGGCGACCGGGTGGGCGGACTGCTGTCGCCTCCACAGGCCGCCACCAAGCCGGCCACAAGGCAGGCAAAGGCGAGGGATTGCTTCTTCATCCTTAAGCTCCAAGAAAATTTTATGAACTGCGATTGTTGGAATGACGGACCTCCCGGTCCGTCCGGGCCAGCCTATGTGGAAGCTGGACCCATGTCTCGCATTCGCGCTTGAAGTTCTTGGAGCGTGCAGAAAGTTGAAGAAATATACACGTTATTGGAAGCTGACCCGGAAACTCGACGCTATTGTTGTCGTCAGGCTGGCGGGCAGGCGGATCGTCAAGGCCTCGTCGGTCTGCTCCCATTGCAGCGGCGCCGTGCTGCCAAGCAGCGTGACAGCTTTCACTGGCCGCGGCTCCAACCCGGCTTTCCGGCCCAGCGACTGGATGCGCACCTCATTGGCGGGCGTGCCAAGCGTGATGGCATACAGCGCGCCGTTCTTGGTAGTAAAGCGGATGTCCTGCGGGGTGTAGGCCGCGTTTTCATTGAAGTGGCCGGATTGAGCCTTGGTCGGTCCTTCGCCAAAGACTTTCCAGGGGCGAGTGCCGTAGATCGCGTCACCGTTGACCGCCATCCAGCCGGCCATTTCCTGCAGGAAGCGCATCGGTTCGGGCGGAAGGCTGCCGTCCGCGTATTGCACCACATTCAGCAGAAGGTTGCCGTTCTTGCTGACGATGTCGGCCAGCATGTGGACGATTTCGCTGGTGCTCTTGTATTTGTAGCCTTCGCTGTAGAACCAGTCGCCGATCGAGGTGTCGGTTTGCCAGGGCAGGGGATTGATGCCTCCCATGACGCCGCGTTCCATGTCCTGTACGCCGGCTTCGCGGATGAATTCACCGGAGCCGATGTCCTTGTGGTTGTAGACCGCCTCCAGCTTGCCACCGTGGTTGGCGATACTGGCATTGTAGAAGTTGGCCAACAGGGTACGGCCGACCTTATCGAAAGGAATGCCGCCGTCGGAATAGAGGAGGTCGGGCTGATAGCGCGTCACGAGGTCGGTGATGCGGTTGAACCATTCCTGCTGGAAGCGGGCATCGTTGGTGTACCAGGTGTTTGAATCGCGATAGGGCCGGTCAGTCGGGCGGTGATAGAGCGATGCGTACTTGGGATCGGCGCCGTCATACGGCACACCAAACATTGGCCAGATCTGGTCGTAGCCATGGCTGGGCGCCCACCAGGCGTAACTGGCGCCCAGGTGTTCCGAGACGCCAAAGCGCAGGCCGGCCTTGAGCGCGGCCTTCTTCCAGTCGCCGACGATGTCGCGCTTCGGGCCCATTTTGACGGCGTTCCATTCATGGTAGCGCGAGTCCCACAGGTCGAAATTATCGTGATGGACGCCCATGCTGACGAAGTAGCGCGCGCCGGCTTTCTTGTACAGGGCCATCAAGGCATCGGGATCGAATTTCTCTGCTTTCCAGAGCGGGATGATGTCCTTGTACCCCGATTTGGATGGGTGCCCGTAGTGTTCAAGATGGTGTTTGTACTGTTCGGTCCCGTAAATGTACATATTGCGCGCATACCAGTCGCCGGCGCGCGGCACGGCTTGCGGGCCCCAGTGCGACCAGATGCCGAACTTCGCGTCGCGGAACCAGTCGGGGGCCTGGTAAGCCTTGAACGATGCGGCGTCCGCACGGAACGGGCCTGGAACGCTGGTCAATTGCACGGGAAGGTCTTCGGCGTGGGCGGCCGGCAAGGGCATGCACAGGGTTAGCAATGGGGCAGCAAGGGCGAGCAGGGTGGTGCGGCGGTTCGGCATTGGGTCTCCGGATGTTATGGATTTTCAGCGATGGAAACAGGGTAGAGACAATCGCCTGCCTGGGCAAGCGATACCAGGGCATGCCGGGGCCGAGTGCGAAATATCGTTGCCGTGCTTGTTAACTTTCGCAATTGCCACCCCTCTGGCGCTACTCGCACAATGGAATGATCCACCCAGTCCAGAGACGCAAAGAATGATATCGCCAGCAAAGAGGCAGCACACCCAGACCATCAAGCGCGCACTGCTCGGCGTAGTCAGTACGTTGGCATTGGCCGCAAGCGTTCCGTCTGTCGCGGCCACGCCTGCTCCTGCGTTTGCCGCGATTTTTGGCGACCATGCGGTCCTGCAGCGCGACCAGCCCATTGCGATATGGGGGAACGCGCAGGCGGCGCAGCTGGTCACGGTCAAGCTGGGCGGTGGGACTGTGCAAGTCACTGCCGACAACAACGGCAAATGGCGCGCCCAGTTGCCGGCCATGCCGGCGGGCGGGCCTTACGCGCTGAGTGCGAGCGTAAACGGCGGCACGACCACTTTGAACGATATCCTGGTCGGCGATGTCTTCCTGTGTGGCGGGCAATCGAACATGGAGCTGGCGATGGCCAACGCGACCAATGCGCCGATGGATGTCACCTATTCTGCCAACCCGAACATCCGCTTCGCCAACATCCCCCGCGACAGCTCCGCTGCGCTTCATGAGGAATTCAGGACAGCCCCGCAGTGGCAGGTGGCGGGGCCGCAGAGTACTGGCCAGGCATCCGCGGTGTGCTACTACATGGCCCGCAGTTTGCACCGCCAGTTCAACATTCCGGTTGGCTTCATCAATGCCAGCTGGGGCGGCAGCTCGATCCAGAGCTGGATCAGCGGAGAATCGATGCGCAAGCTTGCCAGCTACCGCCAGGCGCTCGATGTGGTCGACCAATATGCGGTCGATACGGCGTTGGGGCTGCGCGCAGAGGAAGAGCGGCAGGAAGCGTGGTGGGCCACTGTGGATTCGAAGGCACGTGCGCAACGTGCCTGGGCCAACCCGAAATTCGACGACCGCAGCTGGCCGAGCATGGACATGGGCGGCCGTTGGAGCGAAACAGGCATCGCATCGCTCAGCAAGCATCGCGGCGTCGTGTGGTTCCGTACGACAGTCGAATTGACCGCGCAGCAGGCCGCTGCCGCGACACATCTCCAGCTTGGGCAGGTCGCTACCGCCGACACGACCTGGGTCAACGGCGTACGGGTCGGGGCGCTGACCAACTGGTGGGCGGGACGCGACTATGCGCTGCCGAAGGGCGTGCTCAAGGCAGGGAAGAACGTCATCGCCGTGCGGGTCCTGGATGACGACAACGGCGGCGGCCTGGTGAGCCCGGCGGACCAGCGCGCCCTGCGCGCTGAAGATGGCACGCGCATTGTTTTGCCGTCACGCTGGAAATACCAGATCGGTTCCGTTGTGAAGGCAAGCCAGCCCCCGACGCCTTGGGAGCCGCCGACCAGCCTGACCACGCTGTACAACGGCATGATCGCCCCACTGCAAGGGTACAAGTTCAAACTGGTGGCGTGGTACCAGGGCGAAGCCAATGCCGGCGCGGCAGAGGAATACCGTAGCTTGCTTCCGCTCCTCTTCGCGGACTGGCGCAAGACTTTTGCCCAGCCTGACCTGCCATTCATGGTTGCACAACTGACTTCGTTCGGATCAGTGGCGACCAAGCCGGGTTATTCGGCGTGGGCGGAGCTGCGCCAGGCACAATCGGTGGTGGTCCGCAACGATCCGCACGCGGGACTGGCAGTGACATTCGACTACGGCGACCGTTCCGATATCCATCCGGCGCAAAAATCGATCGTCGGCGCGCGCCTGGCCCGGGCGGCCCGTGCAGTCGCATACGGCGAAAAGATCACGCCAGGCGGCCCTGAAGCGTTGTCGGCAACCCGCAACGGGAACGATATCGTGGTCCGCTTTACCAACACCAACGGTGGCCTGCGCACTTATTCGTCCGATACCGCAATCGGATTCGAAGTATGCGACCAGCAGGTGTGCAAGTATGCCTCGGCGACAGTGGAGGGCGATTCGGTGCGCTTGAGCGGCGCTGCGAAAGAAGGCACCAGTAAAGTACGCTATGCCTGGGCTGACGCGCCGTTCATCAACCTGTTCAGCGTGGACGATTTGCCTGCCAACGGTTTCGAGCTGGATGTGAAGTAATCCCGGTAACAACCGGGTTTTTGAAACGATCTGTGAGTGAACCTTGATGAAGATGAAGAAACTGAGTGCGTTAGTTGGTCTGACCTTGGCCAGCGGTGCGGTGTTTGCGCTGGAAAGCCCGAACAAGCAGCTGGATGTATCAGTCGTCGTTAATCCTGACAAAACCCTTTCGTACAGCATCAAGCGCAATGGCCAGGCAGTGCTGTTGCCATCGCCGCTGGGACTCAAGCTGGCTGGCGCGGATTTCTCGCAGGGCCTGAAGCTGGTGGACACTTCCGCCGTCAGGCAAGTCGCCGAGCAGTACACGATGGCGGTGGGCAAGCGCCGCGACGTCCAGTATCGCGCCAATGAGCAGGTGTACTCGCTGGTCAACGCCGCCGGCAACAAGATGGACGTGGCATTCCGCGTATCGGACGATGGCGTGGCGTTCCGCTATGTCGTCGCCGATAGCGCCATCCCGGTGAAGCGCTTTGTCAGCGAGGCCACCGGCTTTGCCTTCGATCCCAAGACGCACGCCTTCCTGCAGCCGATGGCGGTGGCCAAGAGCGGCTGGGGGAAAACCAACCCGTCGTACGAAGAGCATTACCTGGTCGATATCCCGGTCGGACAACCTGCACCCCTGAAATCAGGCTGGGTGTTCCCGGCGCTGTTCCATAGTGGCGACAACTGGGTGGCACTGACGGAAGCCAATATGGATGGCGGTTTCCATGCCTCGCGCCTGGCCACCGATGCACCCAATGGCGTGTATCGCATCGATGGACCGACGCCGAAGGAGGTTTTCACCAACGGCAAGCTGCTGGCGGAGACCAAGGGCACCCTGGCGACGCCCTGGCGTGTCGTCGCCGTCGGTGCGCTCGACACCGTGATGAATTCCACCCTCGGCACCGACCTGGCGGCGCCTGCCATCAAATTCGACGCCAAACTGGTGCAGCCCGGACATGCTTCCTGGAGCTGGCCGCTGCTCAAGGACGGGGCCACGATATTCGATGTGCAGAAGAAGTTCATCGATTATGCGGCGGACATGAAGTGGGATTACACCCTGGTCGATGCCGAATGGGATAAGCAGATCGGCTACGACAAGATGGCTGAACTGGCCGGCTATGCCGCAGCCAAGGGCGTCGGCCTGCTGGCCTGGTACAACTCCGCCGGTGACTGGAACACAGCCCCGCAGACCCCGCGCAGCAAGCTGCTGACACATGAGGCGCGCGTGAAGGAATTCTCGCGGCTGCACAATATGGGCATCAAGGGCGTCAAGGTCGACTTCTTCGGCGGCGATGGTGTCTCGATGATCCAGTACTACGTCGACATCCTGAAGGACGCCGCCGATGCCGGCCTGCTGGTGAACTTCCATGGCGCCACGCTGCCGCGCGGGCTGGAGCGTACCTATCCGAACCTGATGACGGCCGAGGCGATCCGCGGCTTCGAGTTCACGACCTTCGACCAGAAGGATCACGACGTCGTGCCAGGCCATGCGGTGAATGCCGCCATGATTCGCAACCTGTTCGACCCGATGGACTTCACGCCGATGGTGTTCGGCGACATGGGGCAGATCAAGCGCGTTACCCGCAACGGCTTTGAGCTGGCACAGTCGGTGCTGTTCCTGTCGGGCATCCAGCACTTTGCGGAAATTCCGGAAGGGATGGCAACGGTGCCGGAATATGTCCGTGGCTTCCTGCGCGAACTGCCGCGCCGCTGGGATGACAGCCGCTTCCTCGCAGGGTATCCTGCTTCGCACGTTGTCGTGGCGCGCAAGTCCGGCAACAACTGGTATGTGGCGGGTATCAATGCAGACAAGGAGGATCGCACCATCGAGCTTGATCTTTCCTTCATCGGCAATCGCAAGGGCGCCATGATCACCGATGGGGCGGGGCAGCGCGAGTTCAGCCAGAAGGAGCTGGCTGCAGGCAAAGCGCGTGTAACGCTGAAGCCACGCGGCGGCTTTGTCGCGGTGTTTCGCTGATCGCGAGAGATGATGAAACACCTGCCTAAGATCGCGTTGAGCGCTTCGCTCGCGCTGGCGGTCGTGTCGTGCAGCCAGGCCGCGGCTGCCGCTCCGGCCGCGAGTGGCCTGGACAAAAACGGCCACCTGGTGTCCGTGCCGCTTGCGACCAGCGATGGATTCGGTTATGTGCGGCTGCAGCACGGCGTGCAGTTCCATATTGGCGGCGTCACGAAGAGCGTGATCTTCTATGGACCCGGGACGGTTCGCGTCAACGCCAACTTGGGCGAAAATCATTGGACCAGCCCGAGCATCGTGGTGGTTGGCAAGCCTGCCCGCGTGGCTTTCGAGCTGGAGGATCGGGCCGATACCCTGACCATCAAGAGCGCGCGCCTGCGCATCGCCATCGATCGCAAGACCGGCGCCCTGAGCTTCATGGATGGCGCCGGCCGGCTGTACACGCGTGAGCCGGAGCAGCCGCAGTCGGTCAAGCAGGTGGAGATCGCGGGGGCGCCGTCATATGAGGTGGAGAACCGTTTCACCCTCAAGCCGGATGAGGCGATTTTCGGCTTCGGCTATACCGACAGCGATGCCGTGAACCGCCGCAACCAGGACCTGCTGCTGGTGCAGACCAACCTGGGCATCATCATTCCCGTCATGATGTCGTCCGAGCGCTATGGCATCCTATGGGACACCTATTCGAAGATGCGCTTCCACGATGGCGCCGATGGCGCCAGGCTGTGGGCCGAAAGTGCGCCCGGGGGCGTTGACTATTACTTCATGGGCGGCCGCTCCCTGGACGATGTGGTCGGCGACTACCGGCGGCTGACGGGGACGGCGCCGATGTATCCGAAGCAGGCATTCGGTCTTTTCATGAGCAAGGAGCGCTATCCCACCCAGCAGCGCCTCGTCGAAGTGGCTGAGACCTTCCGCAAGGAGCGTTTCCCGCTCGATTACATCGTGCAGGACTGGCAGTACTGGGGCAGCGACAAGGACGGCAGCTGGAGCGGCATGCGCTGGGACCCGGTGCGCTATCCCGATCCGGCCGGCATGACAGACCGGCTGCACAAGCTGAACCTTAAGCTGATGGTCTCGATCTGGCCGTCGGTCGGCAATGACACGGAGCTGGCCAGGGAGCTGGACCAGCATGGCCTGCGCTTCGAGCCGCTGCATTGGATTTCGCAAAAGGCGCGCATCTACGACGCCTACAGCCCGCTGGGAAGGCAGATCTATTTCAAGCATGCGAAGTCTGGCCTGTTCGACAACGGCGTCGATGCGCTGTGGATGGATGGCACTGAAGTGGAAGTGGGCTCCGCTGCCTGGGACGCGGCAAAAAACGAAGCCGACATCAAGGCTCTCGGCAAGAACGCATTGGGCGACTTCGCCCGTTACCTGAATCCCTATACGCTGTTGACCACCCAGGGAACTTACGATGGCCAGCGCGCCACCAGCAACAAGCGTGTATTCACGCTGACCCGCTCTGCCTGGGCCGGTGCGCAGCGCACCGCTGCGGCATCGTGGTCGGGCGACATCTTCTCGAGCTGGGACACGCTGCGCAAGCAGGTCAGCGGCGGCGTCAACGTAACCGTCACCGGCAACCCGTACTGGACGCAGGACACCGGCGGCTTCTTCGTCGCCCGCGATTTCCCGGGGGGAGAGAAGGACCCGGCTTACCGCGAGCTGTTTGCGCGCTGGTTCCAGTATGGCGCGTTCAACCCGATCATGCGCGTGCACGGTACCGACATCGAACGCGAGCCTTACATTTTCAAGTCGCTCGACCCGGATGTCTACAAGTCCCTGCTCGACGCGGCCCACCTGCGTTACCGCCTGCTGCCTTATATCTATGGCCTTAGCGCCAAAGTGACCAGCGACCATTACACGCTGATGCGCCCCTTGCCGATGGACTTTGCCGAGGACAAGGAGACCTATGGCATCAACGACGCATTCATGTTCGGTCCCTCGCTGCTGGTGCATCCGGTCACGCGGCCGATGTACCGCATCCAGCCGCCGCCGCCGGCAACCATCCCGAGCGACGTCCTGCGCACGCCGGACGGCCAGCCCGGCCTGGCAGGCCAATACTTCGAAGGGCGTAACTTTGAAAGCCCGAAGGGCAAGGTGATCGATCAGGTGATCGACCATTCCTGGCCGGCCCCGCCGCTGGCCACCATCCCGGCAGGCCTGAGCCGGCTGGACGACTTCTCCGCGCGCTGGAGCGGCACGCTGGAGGCGCCGGCAGATGGCGAGTATGAAATCGGCGTGGAAGGCGACGACGGCTATCGCCTGGTCCTTGACGGCGCGGTGGTGCTCGAGCGCTGGGAGAACGGCGGCAAGCGCCTGGCCACTGCGCGCCAGGTGCTGCGCAAGGGCCAGCGCGTCAAGCTGACACTGGAGTATTACCAGGCCACTTCGGACCGCAGCCTGCGCCTGGCCTGGCGCACGCCAAGCGCTATTCGTGCGTTGGCCGAAACCAAACCGGCAACCGATGCGAGCTTGCGCACCTACCTGCCGAGGGGAGCGGACTGGTACGACTTCTGGACCAACCGGCGCCACGGTGGTGGCCAGAGCGTGGTGCGCGACGTGCCGCTCGATATCGTGCCGCTGTATGTGCGCGCCGGCGCTATCCTGCCAATGGGGCCGGTGCTGCAGTACGCCACCGAGCAGCCGGACGCACCTTACGAAATACGCATCTATCCAGGCGCCGACGGCAGCTTCACCTTGTACGAAGACGACAACGAGACTTATGCCTACGAGAAGGGCCAGTCCGCACGCGTCGCCTTAGCCTGGAGCGACAAGACAAGGACGCTGGCAATCGGCGCCCGCAAGGGCAGCTTCCCGGGCATGCTGAAAGGCCGCACGCTGAACCTGGTGCTGGTTGACCAGGCGAATGGCAAGGGTATCGGCACGGCGCAGGCCACGCGAACCGTGCGCTACGAAGGAAAACCCATGGTCGTGAAATTCGGCCGCTGACGCAAACTTTTCAAAAACTCGATTCCAATCCTATGATCAACCTGCCACGCCGCCAACTCCTTGCCACCACCATGGCTACTGCCGCCGCTGCCGCGCTGCCGGGCGCTGCACAGTCGGCAATTCCGAAAACCGCCAATCGCGCCGCGCTGGCGCCGACGCCTCCAATGGGCTGGAACAGCTGGAATTCATTTGCCACCACCATTACCGAGGCCCAGGCCCTGGAAAATGCGCGCATCATGGCGCAGAAGCTGCTGCCGTCGGGGTATGAGGTCTTCACGGTCGACATCCAGTGGTATGAGCCAAACGCCAATGGCTATGAATACCGCAAAGGCGCGGAACTGACGATGGACGAATATGGCCGCCTGCTGCCGGCGCCGAACCGGTTCCCGTCAGCGGCGCAGGGCAGGGGATTCAAAGGCCTGGCCGACCAGATCCATCGCATGGGGATGAAGTTCGGCATCCACGTCATGCGCGGCATTCCGCGCCAGGCGGTGCGCTTGAATACGCCGATCCTGGGCACCAGCCTGCGCGCGCAGGATATTGCCGACACCAGTTCGATCTGCGAATGGAACGGTGACATGTACGGCATCGACATGACCAAGCCGGGCGCGCAGGAATATTACAACTCGATTTTCAAACTGTACGCCTCGTGGGGTGTCGATTTCGTCAAGATGGACGACCTGGCGCGCCCGTACGACAAGAACTGGCGCGAGATCGAAGCCGCGCACAAAGCCATCCAGGCTTCGGGGCGGGCGATTACGCTGAGCATCTCGCCCGGCGAAACCGACCTGAAATGGGCCAGCCATGTGCCGCACTATGCACAGATGTGGCGCATCTCGGACGATTTCTGGGACGAGTGGAAATTATTGAAAGAGCAATTCGATCGCCTGGAAAACTGGAATCCCGTCATGGGCGAGAACTCCTGGCCCGACGCCGACATGCTGCCCCTGGGCCGCCTCGCAATGGGTTCGCGCGACACGAAGTTCACGCCGGATGAACAGCAAACCTTGATGACCTTATGGAGTATTGCGCGCTCGCCGCTGATCATGGGCGGCGACCTGCGGCGCCTTGATGCCGCTACGCTGGCCCTGCTGACCAATCCGGAAGTGCTGGCCGTGAACCAGAAAAGCCAGCACAACCGGCCGCATCGCGCCGATGCGGGAACGCGCATCTGGAGCGCGCAGCCGCAAGGCGCCAAGGGAAGCCATTACCTGGCGCTGTTCAACACGGAGGACACGCCGGTGGAGATCGTTTTCGACTTGTCGCGCCTCAACCTGGGCGACAAGACGGTAGGCGCGCGCGACCTGTGGCGGCGCCAGGACCTCCCTGCGGCGCATGGCATCATCCGCCAGAATCTGGTCCCGCATGGTTCGATCCTCTTGCGTCTCATGTCATAAGCCCATCTCGCAGGTTGAACCGGAACAGGGGATCGGTGTGGCCCTTTCGTTGGTTGAACTGTTATGATCCGAGTAGCAGGCCCAGCAAGAGGCTTGGCGGATGGAGACGGTTTAACCAACGAGAATGATGCAAAAATTCTACAAACAGGCCCTATTGGCACTGATCGGCCTGGTGATCGCGGATGCATTGCTGGCGTTCTTCCTGGTCTCCCAAAGTTACCTGACTGTCCCTATCCTGGCGGCCGATGGGCCTGGCGCGGGTTGGCAGTACATGACCAACACGGACCAGACGATGGGCGGGACGTCGAGCGCCACCATCCCGGATCCCCGGCGCAAGCAGCTGCGCTTCGACTTCAAAGTGACCAGTGCCGGACAGTTCCCCTTCGCCCAGGCGGGGATGATACTGCGCGACGCCAAGGGAGAGGTGGTCCAGGCCGACTGGACCAAGTACAACGAGATTTCCTTCCTGGCGAAATGCGCTCCGTCGAATTCGATGGCCCTCTGGATTTCCACCTTCGATGACAATGTCTCGAAAGTCGGCGACTTCCTGACATACCGCACTCCCGGGAGCTATTTCTCCTGCAACGAGAAGGGAGTGCCAGTGTCGCTGGACCTGGCGCGGTTCACCATACCGGACTGGTGGTTCTATTCGGTGAAGCTGGACTTGTCGCACCAGGGATACGAGTTGAACAAGGTGTCGAAGCTGGTGTTCGGCACCAGCAGCCAAAGTCCTTCGAACGTCGACTCCTACCTGGATATAACCGAACTCACGTTGCATGGGCGTGACTATCGCTATATAGCAGCCCTGGTGATCATCCTGCTGGCGAGCTGGCTGGCATTTGCGTTCTGGTTTGTGCGCGCGCACGCCCAAGCCCTGACCTCAAGCCTGAACTCGAAAATGAAGGCGGACTTGCCGCTCATGGCCTATCGCGAACTGACACTGGAGCCATACCGGGATAAGGAAAAGGCAACGGTGTTGCGATATATCGCCACCAATTACACCAATGCGGACCTCGATCTTGACAGCGTGGTTTCGGCAACCGGGACCAATCGCAACAAGGTCAACGAGATCCTGAAAACAGAACTGGGGATGACATTCACCAGTTACCTCAATAAATTGCGGCTGACGCAGGCCGCCAGGCTGTTGATCGAAAAAGGTTCCGCAACGATTTCAGAGATCGCTTATTCGGTCGGCTACTCCAACGTTTCCTATTTCAACAAGCTGTTCAAGGAGGAATATGGCTGCACGCCAAAAGACTTCCGCTCCCTGGCCAGCCAGCAGAAGCAGGAACAAAGCGCCGCGCCACCTGAAAGCCCCGCTTCCCGGGATGTGCAATAAAAAGGGCCCGCGGGCCCTTTTTTCATTGGGGGCGCGGTTAACACTGGCGCTTCGCACTCTTCAACTTTCTGCAGAATGCAAACCGTTGGCGCGGAATTTCTATGGAAGATGGATCGCCGCTGGTTAATGTTGACTGGGAAATCACAGCATCCCGCTACCGGCAGTTTCGGGAAGTGGGCATGTGGTTTTCACATTCAAACATCGATCCATTTCTATTGAGGAAGACAGGATGAAAAAACAATACAACGCGAAGTACGCCGTCAGGCGCGCGGTGCCAACGCTGTTGGCGGTCCTGGTTGCAGGGGTGGTGGCAGGCTGCGGCGGCGGTTCCGGCAGCAGCCCGGAGGCCGGCATCAGCACGGCGGCAAGCGTCACTGTCCAGGCAGCGGCTGCCGCGGCGAGCAGCTGGGGCAGCGTGAAGTGGGGCGGCGGTGGCTACGTCAACGGCCTGGTCTACCACCCGGCCAACGCCAGCCTGCTGTACGCTCGCACCGACGTCGGCGGCGCCTACCGCTGGAATGCCGCAGACTCGACGTGGACGCCGATCACCGACGGCCTGGGTTTCGGTGGCGGCGAGGGCAGGTACCACGATGTGGAAAGCCTGGCGCTCGATCCGTCCAATGACCAGAAAGTCTATATCGCCACCGGCGACACCACGACGGGCGAGGCCAATGGCCGCCTGTACATTTCCAGCGACCGCGGCAACAACTGGACCTGGGTCAACCTGCCGTTCCCGGTGGGCGGCAACGATAACGGCCGCGCTGTCGGAGAGCGCCTGAAACTCGATCCGACCAATCCGTCGACCATGTTCTACGGCTCGCGCACGGCTGGCCTGTGGAAGAGTACGGACTCGGGCCAGACCTGGGCCCAGGTCACTTCGCTGTCCTCCACCAAAATTGCCGGCAACCCGTCGCCGATCGGCGTCGAGCACCTGATGTTCGACAACTCGGGTGTGGGCACCGGCTCGACGACCTGGATCATGTATGCCGCCATCGCCCCGGACTATGCCAACGCGGCAGGCCTGACGTCCGTCCTGTACAAATCCACCAACGGCGGCGCCAGCTGGACGCCGGTACCGGTGCCAACCCAGGCAGCGGGTTTCCACATTCCGCACATGGTGCGCACCAACGACGGCATGTTCTACGTGGTGTTCAACAAGAACGCTGGCCAAGGCGCGAGCGGTCCTGGCTATCTGTACAAGTTTGGCGGCACCGTCGGCAACGGCAGCTGGACTTTGCTGAGCAGCAGCAACCAGGGTGGCTACGGCGGCGTGTCCGTCTATGGTACGGGCTCGACCGCCCGCATCGCGCTGGGCGTGAGCGGCACCTGGGGCAGTTACTCCGGCATGCAGATTGTGCAATTGTCCGACAACGGCGGACAGAGCTGGCGCGAAATCGAGGCAGGCATGCCGGGCCAAACGGCTTCAGGCTGGGTCGACGATATCGAGATCGATCCCGCCAACCGTGACCACATCATGCACGTGCACGGCGGCGGCATTGTCGAAACCTGGAATGCCTCGGCGGCCAACCCCACCTGGGCGAACAAGGTCAACAACCTGGAAGAAACCGCGACGCTGGCTCTCACCACGCCGCCGGCCGGCGCGAGCTACAAGTTCATCAACAGCTCGGGTGACATCGGCACCTGGGTCGATACCGACCTGGCAACGCGGCCGACCAAAGGCCCCATGAACTGGTGGAGCAGCGGTAATTCGGCCGACATGGCCTGGTCCGATCCGCAATACATTGCCGCCGTCGGCGTCGACAATGCGAACAACCACGTAGGCGTCGGCCACTGGTCCGGTGACGGCGGCAATACCTGGACCAGGTTTGCTACCCTGCCGAACGGCGCCGTGGCCGGCACCGACGGCGCAGCCAACGTCGCCGTCACCAGCCGCAACAACGTGATCTGGGCGCCGAACGATGCGGTACCGTCTTACACCACCAATAATGGCGCGAGCTGGAATGCGACCAACCTGCCGGCGCTGACCTTGATCGGCGGCGCACCGCGCAGCTACCGCCTGAAAGTGGACCGCAAGAATCCGAACAAGGTGTATGCCTACGATTCGGGCGGCGCATGGTGGAACCAATGGTCGGATACGGCGCACTTCTGGTATTCGGCGGATGGCGGCCATACTTTCACCGAGCGCACTTCGTTCAAGGCAACCAGCCCGATGGTGACCTTCTTCGGCAATACGTCGATGGCGGTGAACCCGAACGTGGAAGGCGATGTCTGGCTGGCTGACGGCAATGCCGTGTACCACTCGGTCGATGCCGGCGCCAGCTGGACCAAGCTCAGTACCTTCGCTTCAGTCTGGGGCAGCAACAGCTGGCCGGACGTGCAGGGCGCCACTGCGGTCACCCTCGGCAAAGCGGCCGTTGGTTCGCCGTACTCGGCCGCCGTCTACGTGGTGGGTGTCGTGAATGGCAAGTGGGGCGTGTACCGTTCCGACGATGCGGGTGCCACCTGGACCCGCTTCAACGACGACGCGCACCAGTTCGGCGGTATCTACCACCTGGCGGGCGACTGGAATACCTACGGCAGGATCTATGCCGCCGGTAACGGCCGCGGCGTACTCTACACCAACTAAGCCGCCGCTTGTCGCCCGGGCCTCAACTCCTGGGCGACAACCTCAACATCACGACGTCGCGGGCAGGAAGCTGGACCTTCAGCGGGATTTCGGTGGTGCCAGCCTTGCGGCCCGCCCACAGGTCGCGCACCTCGTACACCGTCTTGCCGAAGTCGGCGTTGCGCCCGCTGACGTCGTCGCCGACAGGATGATTGCGCCAGTCATGCGCGATCTTGACTGGAACGTCGCTGCGGTTCAGGAACGCGATGGCCCAGCCGCCGTTCGCCAGCGGCTTGGCCCAGTACTCGACGCCGGGCGCCTTGTAGAAGGCGAAGCCCTGGATGCCGAGCGGGTCCTGGTCCACCGCGATGACGTCGCGGTTGGCGAGGATGTTCCTGACTTCGAGCGGCATGGATGGCACGTCGGCGCCGAAGATCAGCGGGGCGGCCAGCATCGCCCACATGCTGAAGTGCGCACGGTTTTCCCCGGCGCTCGGCAGCAGGCCAACTTCCAGCATGTCCGGATCATTCCACTGGCCCGGCTTGGCATACTTGCGCAGCGCTGCCTGCTTGTCGAGAATGTTCAGCACACCAAGTGACGACCACGAGCCGTGTCCTTCCTCGCACTGCCAGCAATGCGTGATGTCGCCGGCGGTGCGCCACAGGTGGCCGATGTTGCCGGCCCATTCCCAGGGCTGGTTGTCGCCCCATTCGCAGATGGAGAAGACCATCGGACGCCCGGCGGCGTGGAGCGCATCGCGCATCGTGGCGTAGGCTTCGCGCGGATTGCGCTGCGCCTTGCCTTCGCCGGTGTTGCACCAGTCGTATTTCAGGTAATCGATGCCCCAACGGGCGTACTGCTGTGCATCCTGGTATTCACGGCCCTGGCTGCCCGCACGTTTGGCGCAGGTCTGGGTGCCGGCATCGGAATAGATGCCCAGCTTGAGGCCGCGCGCGTGCACATAATCGGCCAGCGCCTTCATGCCGGACGGGAAGCGCTCCGCGTCGGGCTGGATGAAGCCATCGGCGTCGCGCTGGCCCTGCCAGCAGTCGTCGAGGTTGAGGTAGACGTAACCGGCGTCGCGCAGGCCGCTGCCGACCATGGCGTCGGCGGTGTCGCGGATCAGTTTTTCGCTGACGTCGCAGCCGAACTTGTTCCAGCTGTTCCAGCCCATCGGCGGCGTATCGGCGATGGCCGGGTATTTTTGCGCCCATGCGGGCATCAGCGCCAGCGGCAACAGGATCGCAGCGGCGAATTGCAGGCGGGATCGAGCTTTCATCTTGTTCCCCAAATTGAGAGCGACATGTAAAAGAGGGCAGCCGAAGCTGCCCTCGCGGATCTGCGACCGATTGTCCTTAATTGGAGTAAATCAGGCCCCGCCCGGTGCCGGAAATGTAAATCCGGCCATAGGTGTTGTGGTCCGCCGCCATCACGCCGATGCCGCCGAACTGGTGCGCGTCGTCGTTGAAGCGGGTCCAGCTGGCACCGGCATCGTCGGAGCGGTAGACGCCCCACACGCCGCCGATCGTGCCCACCACGTAAATCGCAGCGGAGTACTTGGCGCCGCTGGCGGCCTTGCCGAGTGCGATCAGGTTCGCGCCCAGTGTGCCCGTTCCCGCGGCGAAGTTGTTCAGCTTGGTCCAGGTCGCGCCGGAATCCAGCGAGTGGTAGACGGTATTGCCGTCAGCCAGCCACAGGTCGCCTTCCGCGTTCGGATTGACGGCAACCGAAGTCTCCCAGAACGCTTTAGGTGCCAGATTCGCCGTCACCGAACCCTGGCTCAGGGCAAAGGTGTGGCCGCCGTCGGTCGACACATAGAACTTGCCCGCAGTACCCCACGATGCGCCGCCCGAATCGTAGGCGTAGACCTTGTTCGGGTTCTTGCGGTCGGCGATCACGTGGTAGCCCCGGTCCCAGCCCTGGGCGACCGCTGGCAGTGCAGGCAGGTTGGTTGCGGTCCAGCTGGCGCCGTTATTGGTGCTGTAGGACGGCACCGAGTTGGCCGGCGCCCAGATGATGCTGTTGCGGGCCGGGACGGCAACGCTGGCAGCAGAACCGGTGTTGGCCTGCGCACCGGCGGGCAGGGTCGCGAAGTTCGACCAGGTCTTGCCGCCGTCGCCGGACCAGAAGCCGAAGCTGCCCGCGCCGGACCAGTTTGCCACACCGGCGCCGGCGATAAACAGCGGGTCGGACCACGCCATGTCGGCGGCGTTGCCGTTGCTCCAGTTGGCGGTCGGGGCCAAGGTGGGTTTGGCCGTAAGGTCCGTCTGCAACCAGGTGCCGATATCGCCAGCGCTGTTGACGAACTTGTACGGCGCGCCCGCTGGCGGCGTGACCAGCGACTGCGTCGCGGTTTCTTCGATGTTGGTGATGTTGCCGTTCCAGGTCGGGGTCGCCGAAGAAGCATTTTTGGTTTCAACGATGCCGCCGCCATGCACATGCAGGATATGGTCGCGGTTGGATGGATCGATCTCGACATCGTCAACCCAGCCCGAAGCGGTTTCGCCCGGCATGCCCGCCTCGATTTCCCGCCAGGTCTTGCCGGCGTCATCGGACAGCTGCACGATCTGCAGGCCGCTCCAGTTGCCCCAGGAATTAGTCACGCCCAGCGCAATGCGGGTGGTGGCGCCGCTGCCTTGCACCGAGACGCCGCCCAGGCCGAAGTTGGTGCCGCCGTTCGGGTCTTCGCTCTTGAGCAGGGTCCAGCTGCTGCCGTCGAACTTGTAGAGGCGGCCAGGGCCGCCGGCGCCCGGGCCTGCGTCCTTGGTGAAGACGACATAGAACATGCCGTCCGCGGCACGCACCATGTGCGGGATGTGGTAGCCGGACACCGGCGTCGCCACCGGAGTCCACGTTGCGCCGCCGTCGGCGGACTTGTAAAGGTTTGCGGTCAGGCCCGCTGCGCTGGCGTAGTCCGGCGCGATGGCCGTGTAGATGGTCTGGGTGGCCGTGCCGCTGCCCTTGGTGCCGGTGTCGTACACCACCAGTTCCACGCCCATTCCGCCGCCGGCGGCATTGATCTGGTCCGAGGTCATCTTGACCGACGACAGCGCCGTCACCTGGGCCCAGGTCTTGCCTGAATCGCTGCTCTTCCACAGGCCGGCCGTGCGCGAGCCGTAGAACAGGATCGAAGGTTTGTTCGGATCGACCATCAGGCGTTCGCCCATGGCGCGGCCGCCATTGTTGCCGCCGAGCTGGAAGGGCAGGTCGACGTGCGTCCAGTGGTCGCCGCGGTCGCTGGAGATGTACAGGCGGCCGTTGCCTTCAAAGGTGTACATGCCGGTCGCCATATAGACCAGCTGGTCGTTGTTCGGATCGAGCGCGATGCTCTCGATGCCGTGGTATTTGCTCTCGGCTGCTCCGAAGCCCAGGCCGTCGGTGATCGGAGTCCAGGACGACGTCGCCTGGTTCCAGCGATAGGCGCCGCCGATGTCGGTGCGCGCGTACAGGAGGTTGGCCGTGGTCGGATGGAAAATCAGGCCGGAGACATAGCCGCCGCCGCCCCATTTCACGCTGCTCCAGGTCGTACCCTTGCTGGCCGGCGCGCCGCTGGTGCTGCCGGTATCGGTTCCGGTGCCGGTGCCAGTGCCAGTGTCGGTGCCAGGCGTACTGCCGGTGCCGGGCGTGCTGCCCGTGCCGGTCGAAGGCGGCGTGTTGCTGGCGCTGCTTGGCGCGGCCGAACCGCCGCTACTGCCGGTGCTGCCTGAGCCGCCGCCGCCACAGCCCGCGGCGAGGCTCGCTGCGATGATCGAGAGGACGATCGTCCGCATTTTTAGTTTTTTCATCATATCCCTTCCAAAGAGTGTATTTGCCGCCGATGGATTGTGAGTGTTGCCGCAGAGCACGGCAATTCTCAAGATCACCAATGTAGTGAATGAAATTTCCCAACCGGCCTGGCCGGCGCGCCGCAATTATGAAATTCACCGATTCCGCGAATGATTTAATCCAAGCCGCATGCCATGCGTATCCATGCCGGAATCCCGGTGATAGCATCGGCCGCACCATGAGCAACCACCAGGAGTCAGACGGATGAAGCACCTGCAGCACATTTGCCTCGCAGCCTTGGGCGCTGCCTGCCTAACCAACACCGCAGCGATCGCCGCCGCGCCCGCCAAACCTGCCGCACGCCAGGTCGTGCTTGATGCCGCCAAGGCGGGGCAAACGCTGGACCGCTTCTTTGACCTGTCGGTCGGCTCCGACTACCCGGGCACCTTGCGGCGCGACGACAGCATGGCCCAGCTCAAGACCCTGGTCGATGAAACAGGCTTCCGCTATATCCGCTTCCACGCGATCTTCCACGACGTGCTGCAGACCGTGAAGAAGGAAAACGGCAAGCTGGTCTACGACTGGAGCGGCATCGACAAGCTGTACGACGACCTCCTGGCGCGCAAGATCAAGCCTTTCGTTGAACTGGGCTTCACGCCGAAGGCGTTGGCCACGTCGGAGGCCAAGATCTTTTATTGGGAAGGCAATACCTCGCACCCTGAGCTGGAAGGCTGGCGCGACCTCATCACCGCCTTCGTCACCCATTGCCAGCAGCGCTATGGCAAGGAGGAGGTGCGCAGCTGGTTCTTCGAAGTGTGGAACGAGCCGAACCTGGACGGCTTCTGGGAGCGCGGCGACCAGAAGGCGTATTTCGAGCTGTACGACGTGACCGCCAAGGCGATCAAGGCAATCGACCCGGCCTTGCGCGTGGGCGGACCGTCCACGGCCGGCGCAGCCTGGGTCCCGGAGTTCCTCGATCATGTGTCGAAGAGCGGCGCGGCAGTCGACTTCGTGACCACCCACACCTATGGCGTGGACAGCGGCTTCCTGGACGAAAAGGGACAGGAGGACACCAAGCTGTCGCCTTCGCCGGACGCGATCATCGGCGATGTGCGCAAAGTACGCAATGAGATCGCCGCGTCGAAGTATCCACAGCTGCCGCTGTATTTCACCGAATGGAGTTCCAGCTACAACCCGCGCGACAAGGTGCACGATTCGTATATCGGCGCGGCCTACATCCTGAGCAAGCTCAAAGGAAGCAGGGGCCTGGCGCAGGGCATGAGCTACTGGACTTACACCGACCTGTTCGAAGAACCGGGCCCGCAGAACAAGCCGTTTGAGGGCGGCTTTGGGCTGATGAACCCACAGGGCGTGCGCAAGGCCCCTTATTTCTCTTACAAATACCTGCACGCCTTGAGCGGCAAGGAGATTCCGGTACAGGATGGACAGGTGATGGCTGCCAGCGATGGCAAGGCCGTGCGTGCCGTGGCCTGGGATTTCCAGCTGCCGCCGCAACCGGTCAGCAACCGCTCCTTCTACAGCCGCGTGCTTCCGGCCACGCCTTCCGCACCGCTGGCGCTTTCGATCCGCCACGCCAAGCCCGGCAAGTACCGCCTGCAAGTGCGCCGCACCGGCTTCCGCGCCAACGATGCCTACACCGCCTACATCGAAATGGGCATGCCGGACAAGCTGGCGCCGGAGCAGCTGGAAAAACTCACGGCGCTGACCAGGGACGTACCGGAGGTCGAGCGCGAAGTGAGCATCGGCAAGTCGGGCAGCTATTCGCTCACCGTGCCGATGCGCAGCAACGACGTGGTGCTGGTCACGCTGGAGCCGGTGGAGAAGCGCTAGCGCCGCAGGCAGAGTGCGCTCACTGGATTATCCCCCTTCGCTGCGATCACACCGAGGCGATAGGGGAGCTTGATGTAATCGTCCACGCGCGCGGCCGGGTCATTGCCCTGGAAGAGGTATTCGAGCGGCTTGCACGGATCGATGGTCATGGTCTGATCGGCGTTCGTTCGAATCATCTCGCCATGGGAGATGCCTTCGGACCAGCGTTGTTCAACATTGTCGCTGCTGGCGAACGCGTTCATTGGCCCAGCGGAAAATGGTTCCCACTTGCCATCCAGTCCGTTGCTCTTCCAGATACGGAAGTAGCGTCCTTTCGGCGAAATTGCCTCGACAAGGGTGATATAGGTTTGTGTGTTCGCAATCCGGTAGGTATTGCTGGCCTCGAACAAGTCCTCCGTCTTTTCGGACATGACGGCAACCGTGTTGTGGAAGCCATTCGGGAACTGTCCCAGATCGGTCTCGGACCGCAGCAGGCGGCCATGGTCGTCTGTGTTGAACAGATAGCACTTCTTCTCATCGCAAATCACCCAGAAATCAAGCCAGCCACTCCCTTGCGGTTGCTTGACGATGTCGGGCATGATGGGAAACAAAGGTTTGGGCGCGGTCCAGGAGGTTGGATCGCCGATATCGCTAGAGGTTGAATACAGCGGGTCGCCGCCCTGGTAGATCAGATACCAGGTCTTCTGCGGCGCGAAATAGAATACCTGCGGCGCCGCGCGGTAACCTGGTCCCATCGGGGACTTATCAAGTGGAACGATCTTCGCGGACGACGCTTCCGACCACTTGTCAAAGCTGGTGTACGCGAGTCCCCAGCCCGACGATCCTGCGGTCGTCATGAACACATGGTATTTGCCATTCACGTGGACGATGGAAGGATCTTTCACGCCGTAGATCGCCTGGCCTGGATCCGTTTGCGGTGCAATCAGCGGCGGGCTGGAGATCCAGTTGAACGTTGCCGCTGTGGACGCTGGCGGGGCAGTGCTGCATCCTGCCAGGCCGTGCAACAAGGCCAGGCCGGCAATGCAAGCGATAATTTTCCTGTTCATCATGGCTTGGCAACGAACAGTCCGAACTCGCCGATGCCGGTTGAGGTGGTGTCACCATTATTGGCCGTGATGTTGAGCCGGTAGTAGCGATAGGCGCCAGGCCTCGGGACCGGATAATTCTTCAGCTCGTAGGGCCAGGTGGACACCTGGTTGTTTTGCGCGTCGAGTGTTTGCCAGGTCACGCCGTCGTTGGAACCCTGGAGCTGCCAGTCCTTCGGATCGCGCGCAACCGCATTGTTGGAACTGATGACGGAGTAGCGCTGGACTGTCTCCGTGTGTCCGAGGTCATACTGCAGCCAGCCCTGTACACCGTTGGAGAACCATTGCGTCTGCGAGTTGCGGTCGAAAGCGCGCTTGGCATTGCCGGTGTTGTTCGCATTGTCGGTGGCGGTGCCGCCGGTGGCGACATTGACCATCGGATGCTCCGGCTTGACAACGTCCTCGGGAGAATTGGCGCTCGTGCCGGCGGAGTTTGCCGCCGTGACGGTGTAGTAGTAGGTCGTGCCGTTGGTCACCGACCGGTCCGTGTAGCTGCCGCCAGTCACGTTCGTTGCGATGGCCGTGTATGGGCCGCCGCTGGTTGTGGCGCGCTTGACGATGTAGCGCGTGGCGCCGAAGGAGCGCTGCCAGCGCAGCGGAACGGCGCCATCGCCCGGCGAGGCAAGCAGTGCGGCTGGCGCTGCAGGGATCGCGGTCGGCGCATTCCCATCGCCCCCGGTGATCTGGACGTTGCTGAAGACCGAGCGGTTCGGGGTGCCGTTAGCGGACGAGGAAACCAGCAGGCCCGCATAAATCGTGTCCGGCAGAGGGCCGTCGATGCGGCCGACGTCCGTGGCGGCCCAGTTGGTGCCGTCAGGCGACAGGTAGCCGGTAATGACGTTGCCGATGCGCTCGAGCTTCAGCCAGTAAGAGGCCGAGGTGCCCGCAATAGGCAGGACTTTGTTTGCGTAGTAGCTGCCGCCATAGACGGTGAGGTTCCGCATGTTCTGTTCGGCCTCGATGCGGTTGGTGACAGCCATCCACGCACGCGGGGCGCCTTGGTCAAGGCTTGTGCGTATCATCACGCCTGCTTTGGCAGATGTGCCGGTGTCCTGGATCGATTCAACCTTGGCGATGATGGCGCCATCGCCGACGAGCGCCTTGTAGGCGAAGTGACAGCTGTCGTTTGTGCCCCAGATCTCGCTGCCTGCGCCTGTCACGGTCCATTTGCCGGCGGCGTAGCTGGCGCTGCCGGCAGGCGTGGCGCCGCCGATATCAACGTCGCTCAGGCCGGACGTGAGCGAGGTGGTCGATGGCAGGGAGAGCGGCGGTGGTGGAACTGCAGTGGACGCGTCGGTCTCCTTCAGGAACATGAAGCTGTAGGCGTCCACCGGCATCCAGCGGCGGCGTTGTGCGATAAACGGAGCCTGGATGCCTTTGCGGACGGCGTAAGCGGAATAGATCTGATTGAGCATGATGTTCCCGCCGCCGCCGCCACCCCATCCGCGGTTGGTCACATCGGTGAGGTAATAGGCATCGGTGGTGCCAAACGGCAGTGCAGGGGTTGGCACGAGCTCGTTCACCCGCGCGAAATATTCACCAGCGGCGAGGAGGCGGTCGTCCAGGTCGGAATAGATGTCGATGCCTTGCTGCCAGAGTGCCTCGGCCAGCATGGTGAGCGATTTAAGCTGCCCGTGGAAGTGGCCCTGGTCGCGCAGGGAGTCGCCGAGCATGCCGATATCGTTGGAGTTGCGCAGTCCGATGTGGGCCAGCGTGCGCACCTGGGCAACCACCTTGTCCAGCGCCACTGCATCGTCGTTGAAGATGTCCATCAAACCGAGGGCAACCAGGGCCAGCGCGCCCTTGTTGGCGGCCCCGAACTGCTGCTCGCCGTAGGGGTTCGATGCCGGGATCAGGACGTTTTTGAAGTATTTCTTCACGGTGGCGGTGTCGGCTTCCGTCCAGCCCGGCCATGTGCCGCGCAGGATATCGGCGCCACCCACGAACATGTAAGCGTAGTCGCCCAGGTCGAGCATCGACTCGCGGCCGGAAAACTCAACGTGGGTTGTCGCCCACGCCAGGAGGATGTCGTGCGCCTTCTTTGCGTATTCCTGGTTGCCGGTGAAATGCCACATGCGCGCGAGGTTCCAGACCGCGATCATGTCGCTGCGCCATGCCCCGAGATTCTCGTCCGGGGCACGGCTTACTTTCGCATAGGGCCCGGCCATGGTGAACGTGAGCCTCGCATGGCCATCGTTGACCAGATTGTCGTAGGCGGACTTCCATGGTTGCCGGCCCTGGTCGACGTAGGCCTTGAGCGTGTCGAGGTCCGAACGGGTCAGCGGGATGCCTGGGTGGATGAATACGCGCGGCGCCGCGCTGACAGTGCCGGGCGTGCCACCGGTGCCGGGAGTGGCGTCCGTGGCAGGCGTGCCCACAGCACCGGTCGTGCCGCCAGTGCCGTTCGCGGCGCCAGCGCCGACTGGCGCCGGCGTGAGGCTGGCGTTGCCTGATGCTGCCATCGCGCCGATACCCTCTGAACCACCACCGCAGCCCGCGGCGAGGCTCGCTCCTATGATCGACAGTACGATCGCCCGCATCCTGTATTTGTCCATGCCATCCTTCCAACGATTGATGTTGCTTTGTGGCAATTGTCGGAGCGACAGCATGCCTTGGCAATTACAAATATTCCCAACGGGATTTATGAAATTCACCAGCCGTCAAAAAGAGGAGGGATGGAATCGACGCAGCGTGCCAGGAGGACTGCCGGTGCAGGGAGACGAAAGCTAGGTGAGATAGCTTGTGCGGAGATAATACAAGAGGTTGCGCAAGGCTGTCCGATAGTCCTGAAGTGCGAGCGACTTCATGTCAGGCGTACACAGTTTAAGCTGATGGCAAGCCTCGTCCAGTGCGATGCGCCGCTGTCGCAGTTCTGAATCATTTTCCTCGGCGCGAACAATGACATCGTCCAGCCATGTCGACGCTGTTGGATTTCTGACCATCGGAATCCCTGGGAGTGAGGCTTTTGATGCAGCGCGGCCCGTGCCAAGGGGAACGGTTCCGCCGCGCCGGTGAAAGATCACCGCGCAGCGGATGACAGCGGTTCGCGGGCGTCAGGAAGGGCGGACGTTGGTCGCTTTTTCACCTTTCGGGCTAGGGCTGCGTTCGAACGACACGCGCTGGTTTTCGTTCAGGGATTTGAAGCCATTTGCCTGGATGTCCTGGAAGTGGACGAACAAGTCGTCGCCTCCAGCATCCGGGGCGATGAAGCCGAAGCCTTTGGCTTCGTTGAACCATTTAACGATTCCGGTTTGGGTAGTCATGATAGATCCTCGACAAAAATATGGGCCGTTTCCGGCAATAGGCGGCAACGAGCATGGTCAACAAGCGAGGGAATCAGACGGGAGTCGCCAGGTTCGGCGAGACGGGAGAGAGACCGGCAACTATTTGCGGTGCTTCATACGCAGCAAGATCAATATACATGGCATTGGGCTGAACACCTAGCGATATCTTCAAAATCTTCAAGGCCCCGTACGGTGCAGTGGAAAACGGCACGCGCATAGCGTAGCGACGGCAGCTGGGTGTGCACGCATCGCCGTGGACGACGCGTGCATTCTTCTCACAGAGGGACGGGAGCCCGTTCCTTGACGATGCCACGGTACACGAGATAGGTTGCCACCAGGCTGATTGCGCCGGCGCCAGCCAACCACAATCCGGGCGCCGCCTTATCGCCGCTGGCTTCGATCATCCAGGTCGAAAGCAAAGGCGTGAGGCCTCCGAACAGTGCCGTTGCCAGGCTGTAGGCCAGCGAAAAGCCTGTGGTTCGCACCTGGGCGGGGATGATTTCAGTCAGCGCGACAATGGTGGCGCCGTTATAGCTGCCGTACAGGAATGACAGCCAAAGTTCAACCAGCACCATATTGCCAAAGCTCGGGTTCGCGATCAGCCACGACAGCGCAGGATAGGCCGTCAGCGCCACCAGGGCTGAGCAGGCAGCCATGACAGGCCAGCGTCCGATGCGGTCGGAAAGGGCGCCCATCACAGGCAGCCAGATAAAATTCGACAAGCCGACGCACAGCGTGACAAGCAGGCTGTCCTCGGTGCTCAGCTTGAGCACACTCTTGCCGAAGGTCGGCGTGTACACGGTGATCATGTAGAACGCGACGGTAGTCAGCACAACCAGCATGGCGCCGACCGTGACCAGCGGCCAGTTCCAGGAGATCGTGCGCATCATCTGGCGGAAGGTCGGATGCGTCTTCTGTGCCAGGAAAGCCTCGGTTTCCTGCAGGGAGCGGCGAATATAGAACACCACGGGAATGATCGAACAGCCAACGAAGAACGGGATGCGCCAGCCCCAGTCGGCGATCACGTCCTTGGCCAGGGCATGATTGAGCGCATACCCGAGCGCTGCGGAAAAGATGATGGCGACTTGCTGGCTGGCCGACTGCCAGCTGACGTAAAAGCCCTTGTTGCCCGGCGTGGCCATTTCAGACAGGTAGACCGACACCCCGCCCAATTCGACCCCGGCCGAAAAACCTTGCAGCAGGCGGCCGATCAGCACCAGCAGCGGTGCCAGCAGGCCGATGCTGGCATAGCCCGGGACGAAAGCGATCAGCGCCGTGCCTGAGGCCATGATGCCAAGGGTGAGGACCAGGCCCTTGCGCCGGCCAATGCGGTCGATGTAGCTGCCCAGGATGACGGCGCCCAGCGGACGCATGAAGAAGCCGGCGCCAAAGGTGGCGAAGGTCATCATCAGTGCCGCATATTCGCTCGTGGAAGGAAAGAACGCGGCGGCGATCTGCTGCGCATAGAAGCCGAACAGGAAAAAATCATACATTTCGATGAAGTTCCCGCTCGTGACGCGGATGACCGTGCCGAGCTTGGAGGCGCTGCGTGCCGGCGCGGCTGCTGGGGATACTGAAACGTCCGCGGTAATGGTGGAGTGGCTTGTCATAATGAGCTCTCAGGAAAAACCACCGGCGCACTGCACCGGCGTAGGCAAATGGGTCAATGCTGCTTGGCGACCGGTTCCAGGCCCGTGGCCTCGATGGCTGCCGCGTTGGCAGGCGATGCCAGGAAGCGCAGCAGCTGGCGGCCGGCTTCCGGCTGGCTGGCGCCACGCACCAGCGCGCCGGCAAACTGGGTCCGGAGCTGCACCTCCTCGGGGATGGTACCGACGATGTCGATGCCCTTGACCGGCTGCAGTTCGCTGCGCTGCTGGCAGCCAAAATCCGCCTCGCCTTGCGCGATGATCTCGCCCACCGGGGTAGCAGGAATCTGCGCTGCCTTGCCTTCCATCGCCTGCTTGATGCCGAGCTTTTCCAGCAGCTGGCGTTTGATGTATTCGCCGCTCGCGCTGTCGGAGTAGGCGACGTGGGACGCGTGCAGGAACGCCTGGCGCAAGCCGTCGACCGTGCTGATGTCCGGTTTCGCGGCGCCATGCCGGACGGCGCAGGCGATCGGCGAGTTGGCCAGCACGACCTTGCTTCCCGGCTCGAGTTTTCCTTCGGCCATCAGCTTGTCGAGCGCGTCGCCGACCATGATGACCACATCGACGGCTTCGCCGCGCGCCAGGCGCGCCGGGATGGCATTCTTCGTGGCGCCCATCGATGGTCCCCATGCCGACACCAGGCGGTCACCACTGGTTTGTTCGAATGGGCCGGAAAGGTCCCTGTAGGCCTGGGCGAAGCCGCCCGAGGTGACAACGTGAATATCGGTGGCGTGGGCGGCGGCAGACAGGGCGAGCGCCGCGAGTGCCGACAACGCCTTGGTTTTAACCTGATGTGGACGCATATTGATTCCTTTGTGAGCGTTAGAACTTGTGCATGAGACCGAGCGTCAGGCCGCTGCCGTGACGGCCGTTTGGGCGCGAAGCGGTCAGCCCTGCGGCATCGCCGCGCCAGACGGTGAGATCGGCTTCGGCATAGGCTGTGGTGCGCGGCGCCAGCGTCTTTTCGAGAAAAAGGAAGCCGCGGTCGAAGCCGTCGTCGGTAAAGCCGGAGGCTTGGCGCCGTACGCTGTACCAGGCCGCAGTGACGAGCAGGCCGGGCCAGGCTTCGCGGCTGGCGCCTGCCGACAGCACGCGCTGCGATACCGTCTTGCCTGGCCCCGTGTCGGCCTTGTTATGCGCGGCGTTGGCCTTGAACTCCCAGCCGGCGACGCGCACCGCTGCCCCGAGTGTCCAGGCATCGAGGGGCAAGTCCTCGCGGCTGCGGAATTGCATCGTGGCGCCGGAGACCGTCCAATCCGGGCGCTGGTATGCCAGCGCAACACCATGGCTCGATGAAGCTGTGGTATCGCCGGGCACTTCGCCGAAGGACCAGGCGGCGCGGGCTTGCCATGGGCCTGCGTTGGCGGTGTACTTGACCGTATTGTCGAGGCGGTAGAAATTGTCGGCGTAGCCGCTGGGACCGTACTGGCGGCCAAATGCGTGCGTACCGAAGGCAGTATTGCTGAGCCCCGCGACGTTGATGTTCGGGTTGAAAGAGGCGTAGCGCTTGCCAAGCGGGTCGACCGGGATGAGGGCGTCGGACAACAGGTTGGTCTGGCGTCCTGCTGCGAGCGTGCCGTAAGGCGACTCGAGCCCCACCCAGGCCAGGCGGTCGAACAGGCGGTCGCTCTTGGCGGAAGTGCCGGTATCGGCATTGATGCCGCCCTCCAGCCGCACCAGCGTCGCCCAGCCGCCACCCAGCGCCTCTTTGCCTTTCAGGCCCCAACGGCTGGTCTGGTCGACGCCGCTGCTGATTGCGGTGGTGCGGCCGGGCGGGGTGGGGGCATTGTTCGCGCCCAGGGCGCTGCTGGCCCGCACGCCGACATCGACGATGCCGTACAGGCCGACGCCGGATTGTGCGAGGCAGTGGCCGCTGGCCATGAGCAATGCGGTAAGCGTGCAGGAATGACGCACGATGTCTCCTTATCGGACGCCTTCTTGACGAGGCTGAATGTTCGGTGGATGAATGATCCTCCAAATGGCATAATTTGATAATTGCAATTTTCCAGCGGATTAATGCATCATGCGCATCAATTACGATCTCCACGACTTGCAGGCCTTCGTCGCCGTAGCAGAACGTGCCAGTTTCCGCCAGGCGGCAACTGACCTGTTCCTCTCGCAATCGGCCTTGAGCCGACGGATTGAAAAACTGGAGGAGGGGCTGGGGGTCAAGCTGTTCGAGCGCACGACGCGCCGCGTGCAGCTGACCAACGTCGGGCAGACTTTCCTGGTGAATGTCCGCGGCGCGCTCGACGGGCTTGAGGACGCTGTACTGGGTGTTGCCGATCTCGCAGCGCACCGCACCGGGTCGGTCACGCTGGCTTGCGTGCCGTCGGCTGTCTGGCACTTCCTGCCGAAGGTGCTGAAGCAGTTCAGCGAGCGTTTCCCGCGCATCCGGGTGCGGGTTCACGACGAGAGTGCGCAGGATGTGCTGAACCTGGTCCTGGCAGGGGAGGCAGACTTCGGGATCAATTTCACCGGTGCGGAAGATGCGGAAATCGTGTTCGAGCCGATTTACAAGGAGCGCTACGTCCTGGCGATGCGGCACGATCATCCATTGGCTCGCCGCAAGGAGTTGAACTGGAAGGATACCGTGGGCGAACGCTATCTTTCGGTTGCCAAATCAAGCGGCAACCGCAGTGTCATCGATGCTGCGCTGGCGGGCGTCGAAAAGCATCCGTTCGTGTTTTGCGAAGTCAATCACGTGTCCGGTGTATTGGCGCTGGTCGAGGCGGGCATGGGCGTGGCCGCGGTGCCCGGCCTGTCCGTGCTGCCGGGGAGGCCGGACACCATCGTCGGCGTACCTTTGGCGAATCCGGCAATCCACCGGACACTTGGCCTGATCAGCAAGCGTCATCACAGCATGCCGCCGGCGGCGCGCACGCTGTTCGAGATGCTCTCAGAGGCGCTTTGTGACGCCTCGATAAAGAAGCGCCAGGCGGCGCCCGGCAAACGTGCTAAGGCAGAAGCGCCCAGGCGATCAGGCCGGAAAGAATAAGGAAGGGGAAGGAGTACAGGTGGAAGCGGACCCACAAGTTCTTTTCAGGGGCCATGCGTAGCGCGATGATGTTGGCCAGCGAACCAATCGCCAGGCCAAAGCCGCCGGCGTTGACGCCGTAGGCAATGACCTTGTAAGCCGTCGAATACTGGACCAGCAGGATCGTTGCCGGCACATTGCTGATGACCTGGGAGCCGAGCAGGGCGGACAGGAACAATTCGAGCTGGGAGAAGCCGGGAATCGCCGCAACCCAAGCCTGGACGACATGCAGCTGCGTCAGCAGGCGGATGTCGATGAACATCAGGACGAAGACCAGGATCAGGGACCAGTCGACTTTGGCGATGATTTCCCGGCACACCAGCAGAACGGCAAGCGCCACGCCAAGCAGGCCCCAGCCGGCATAGTCCAGCTCCACCGTCACCAGGAAGGCGAGATAGAGCAAGGCACATGTCCGGAGCAGGCCGGTGCGATAGCCGGCAGGATCGTCCTTCAACTCGGCGTGGATGGTCTGCTTGGGGAAGCAGAACCAGGTCGCCACCAGCAGCAGGGCGAAGACCGACAGCGCGAGCGGCGCCATTTGCCAGGTGAAGCCGGAAAAGGACAGGTGCGAGCGCTGCCACAGCAGGATGTTCTGCGGGTTGCCGATTGGCGTCAGCAGCGAGCCGGCATTCACCGCCAGCGCTTCGAAAATGACCAGGCGGCCGATCGGCAGGCCGCCAATGCTGGACAGGCCGACCGTCAGCGGAACGACGATAAAGAGCGCAATGTCGTTGGTCAGTACCGTCGACAGCAAGGTGGACGCCGACACCAGGAAAATCGCCAGTACGCGTTCCTGCTGCAGCCGGTTGATGATGATGCGCCCCAAGTGTTCCAGGTAGCCGCTCGCTTCGATGCCCGTGGTGAGCAAGAGCATGCCGGCCAGCGTCGTGATGGTCTTCCAGTCGACCCATGTGCGGTATTCCGCCAGCGGATGCGGCGACAGCACGGAAAGCACGATAGCGACGACCAGCAACAGGTGCATTAGACGGTCGCGCAGGAATGGCTGGCAGATTTGCCTGATGAAGGATGCCGGGGGGGCTGGTTGGGTGGTTTCAAGCATGGATACGAAGCTCATATGAAGCACATCCTTGCCATGATAGCAGGTGCGGCGCCGCGGACTTGGTGCGAAATATTGTTCCCGCCGTTGGTGAGTTTCGCAATTGCCATGCCTGCGGCACCAGCAGCACACTTGCCGGCATCATTTCTGAAAGGCGGCCATGAAATCAGTTCTTCACCGCGTGCATGCGACGACAGCGGGGCTGTTGTTGGCAGCATCGATCACGATTCCCGCGATTCCTGCAAGGGCGCAAGCTGCAGCCAGCCTGCCGTCCGGCCAGGCGGCGCAGGCGGCGCGCATCGACTGCTGGCGGCAAGCGCGTTTCGGCATGTTCATCCACTGGGGCCTGTACGCCATCCCCGGCCGCGGCGAATGGGTGCAGTGGAACGAAAAGATTCCGGTGGGCGAGTACGCCAAGCTGGCCGACCAGTTCAAGCCCGACAAGTTCAATCCGGATGAATGGGCGCAACTGGCGAAGGCGGCCGGCATGAAGTACATGGTCATGACCTCGCGCCACCATGATGGATTTGCGATGTTCGACGATGGCGATAACCCGTTCACGAGCGTCAACAGCGCCGCACATCGGGATTTCGTTGCCGACTATGTCAAGGCGGTGCGCAAGGCCGGCCTCGGCGTGGGCCTGTACTATTCGCCGCTGGACTGGCGCTATCCGGGCTTCTTTTTCCCGGACCTGCAGCGCGAAAACGCGGAGGCAATGCGCAGCCAGTACCACCGCCAAGTCGAGCGCCTGATGTCCAACTACGGGAAGATCGACGTATTGTGGTTTGACGGTGGGGAAGCCGACTGGCTGAACTTCGGCGGCGACTGGGATGGCGCGGAATGGGGCGTGGGATGGAAGAAGCGTCCCGCCGACAAGCATTACAAGGGCGGTTTCAGCTGGGGCTCGGAGCAGGTCTACGCGAAAATGCGCCAGTTTCAGCCGCAGGTCCTGGTCAATGGCCGCGCCGACATGCCAGAGGATTTCCATTCGCGTGAAGGCGACGGTGCGCTGGGCGATTATGACGACCGCCACCCGTGGGAACTGTGCACCACCATCGCGGGCGCCTGGGGTTACCAGCCGAATATGAAACCGAAGCCGCTGAAGCATTACATCCAGCTCCTGGCGAATGTCGCGGGCCGCGATGGCAATATGCTGTTGAACGTGGGGCCAGGCCCGGATGGCAGGATCGACCCTGAGCAGGCGCAGCGCCTGCGCGAGATCGGCGGCTGGCTGGATAAATACGGCAAGAGCATTTATGGCACGCGCGGCGGTCCTTTCCTGCCGGGCGAGTACGGCAGCTCGACCCGCAGCGGCAATACGATCTACCTCCACGTCATAAACTGGCCGAACGAAAAGCTGGTGCTGCCGGCGATTCCTGCCAAGGTCCTGCGGGCATCGCTGCTTGGCGGCGGAAAGGCCGAATTCAGCCAGTCCGCCAGCGGCCTGGCGATCACCGTGCCGCAAGCGGTGAGCGATCCGATCGATACCGTGATCGCCTTGCAGCTTGATTCGCCTGCCGCCAATATTCCAGTGAGGTGAGGGAGGGCGCGGTGCGCCCCGCCCCGCCGTCCGCGCTCACTGCAAGTCGATGCGCCCATACAGCCCGTGCTTCTCGTCCGCAGGGCCGGCTGTGAAGAACAGGGTGTTGGTGGGCTGGCTGTTGACGCCCGGGCCAAAAGCAATGCCCCACAGGCCATCGACGACTATAGGCGTCTTGTCGGCTTTCGCCAGTGTGCCCGCAAATGCCCCGGTGCCGGGATTGTAGGCATTGATCTTGCCATCGCCGAAATTGGCCACCAGGAGCATATTGCTGGCCGCACCGAAATTGGCGGGCGCCAGCGCCAGTCCCCACGGCGCGTTGAGTGCGCCGCCGTAGGCGAGCTGCTTGACGAAGTTACCGCCCGTATCAAACACGCTGACCACGCCCAGTCCAGCGCCGGCTTGCTCGTCATCGCCGCTGGCGGGGCGTTTGGCGTACGCCACGTAAATGCGGTCGCCAATGGCCTGTACGTTGAAAGCAGCGTAACCGGCCGGCAGGCCGGGATCCTTGAATGAACCGGGCAGCACGGCTGGTGCGAAATTGCGGTCGAAGACGTCGATCGCATTATTGTGGAAGTCGGCTGCGTACAGGTAGTTCAGGCCAAGGTAGCTGGCGCTGGCCAGGCCTTTGTAAACCTTATTGGCCGAACTGCCGTCGAATACCTTGACGACCGCGTTAAGGCTTACCGATGGCGACCAGCCAGCGATCACGCCGCCTTCGCTCGCAAACACAAAAGGACTGGCGGCCGTTACCCCGCCCTGGGTGATCTGGAAATCCTGCGTGCCGTTGAAGACGATGCCGGTGGGGCCGGCTTGGGTCGCCACGACCAGTGTTTGCGGCACGCCATTGCCGTCATACAGCGTCGAGGTGGCGGTACCGTTGTTGGCAACCCAGACAAAGCCGGCCGGGTTGAAGGCAATGCCCCATGCATTGATGAGCTTTGCATCGGTGTTGGCAACGCCTGCCGTGGCACTGTCCACGACCAGGCTCGTACTCTTGAAGCCGGCCAGCACAGGTGCTTGCTGTACGGGTGGGGGTGGCATGTAGTCGCTGCCGCCGCCGTATCCGCCGCCGCAGGCCGTAAGAATTGCCCCCGCAAAAATGGTGGCCGTGATGCCGGCCGTTACCGTTCCGCAGAACGGAGATCGGATCTTCATGGCAGCTCCTTTCGCTAGTGGATGCAGGTGAATTCCACTTCACGCGCAAAAGGTTCTGCCCAGCCGTGCGAAATATCGTTCCTTTTCTTGGTGATTTTCGCAATTGCCGGTCCGGTACTGCCGCTTGCACAATCGTCGCAAGCAAGCAGTATTGGATGAAATATATGACGTACACAGGAGCCGTGGCATGCAACGAATGGGGATGGTGATCGGCATTGCCGCCGACAAGATCGCAGAGTACAAGACGCTGCATGCGGCAGTCTGGCCGCAGGTGCTGGCGACCCTGCAGCAGGCCAATGTTCGCAATTACACGATATTCCTGCGCGAACCGGAAAACCTCCTGTTCGGCTACTGGGAGTACCACGGCGCCGATTTCGACGCGGACATGAAGAGGATCGCGGCCGACAGGGAAACCCAGCTCTGGTGGAACTTGTGCGGCCCTTGCCAGCTGCCCCTTGCCAGCCGCGCCGAAGGCGAGCACTGGACCATGATGGCGCCCGTTTTCCACATGGACTGAAAGGGAGCGGCCATGTCGACCCCATTGCCGCCCAGCGCATCGCGGCTGCTGCTCATGTCGCCCGAGGACAATTGCCTGATCGCGCGCACCGCGCTGGCTGCCGGCGACACCGTGACCATTGATGGTGCCGAGGTGACCGTGCCGGAAGCTATCCCCCTGGGCTACAAGGTGGCGCGCACGGCGCTGCAACCCGGCGACAAGTTGCTGCGCTATGGCGCGCTGATTGGCAGCGTCACCGCCGCTGTCGCGCAGGGCGCGATGCTCCATACGCACAACCTGGCCAGCGATTACATCCCTACCTACACCCTGGGCGCCGACGCCCATGCCTTTATCGGAAGCAGCCACTGACATGAGTACCCCCATGCCTGCATTGTCGGGTTACCTGCGCGCCGATGGCCGCAAGGGCATCCGCAATATCGTTGCCGTTGCCTACACCGTCGAATGCGCCCACCACGTGGCGCGCCTGATCGTCAATGCGTTTCCGGGCCAGGAGGTGCACCTGATAGGTTTTCCAGGCTGCTACCCGAACGAGTATGCCGACAAGGTGATGAAGCGGCTGGTCACCCATCCCAACGTCGGTGCGGCGCTGATCGTTTCGCTGGGCTGCGAAAGCTTCAACCGCAGCAGCCTGGAGGCGGAAGCGGCAGCCAGCGGCCGGCCAGTCCACACCATCACCATCCAGCAGAACCGCGGCACGCGCACCAGTGTGGCGGACGGCGTGGAATGGGTGCGCTGGGCGCTGGATGCGCTGGCGCCGCAGCAGCGCGTGCCGATGGCGGCGAGTGAGCTGGTCGTCGCCACCATCTGCGGCGGCTCGGACAGCACCAGCGGCATTACCGCCAATCCTGCCGTTGGCGTGGCGTTCGACCAGCTGGTCGCGGCCGGTGCAGCCTGCATTTTCGAGGAAACCGGTGAACTGGTCGGCTGCGAATTCCATATGAAGCGGCGCGCCGCGACGCCCGAGCTGGGCGATGCCATCGTGGCTTGCGTGGACAAGGCAGCCCGCTATTACACGGTGCTGGGGCACGGCAGTTTTGCTCCTGGCAATGCGGATGGCGGCCTGACGACGCTGGAAGAGAAATCGCTGGGTGCCTACGCCAAGAGCGGCGCATCGCCAATCAGCGGCATCCTGAAGCCTGGCGACCAGCCTGCAGGCGGCGGCTTGTACTTGCTGGATGTGGTACCGGATGGTGAAGTGCGCTTCGGCTTCCCGAATATTTCGGACAACGCGGAAATTGTGGAACTGATTGCCTGCGGCGCCCATCTGACGCTGTTCACCACGGGGCGCGGATCCGTGGTGGGTTCGGCGATTTCGCCCGTGATCAAGGTCTGCGCCAATCCGTCGACCTACGAGAAGCTGTCCGAAGACATGGACGTCAATGCGGGCCGTATCCTTGCCGGCGAGGCTTCCCTGCAGCAGGTAGGCAGCGAGATTGTTGACCTGGTGGCACGCGTGGCGAATGGCGAGCAAAGCTGCTCGGAAGCGCTGGGCCACCAGGAATTCATCCTGACCTACAAGCAGTTCGAGCCATCCGGCCCGGGATGCTTTCCTTTGAAGCAGGCGTGATATGGCGGTCGCCAGCGATAAGCGCAAACTGCCGCGCAGCGGCATTGAACTGAGCGCCATGGGGCTGGGTTGCGCCCAGCTTGGCGGCTTGTACCAGGCCATGAGCGACGCCGAGGCGCAAGCCATCGTCGACACGGCGTGGGAGGCGGGCATCCGCTATTTCGATACCGCGCCGTATTACGGCTACACGCTGTCCGAGCGGCGGCTGGGCGACGCCTTGCGCGAGCGTGATCGCGACAGCTTTGTGATCAGCACCAAGGCCGGACGCCTGATGAAGCTGGATGCGGGCGTGCAGCCCGGCGAGAATGGCTGGGCCCAGCCACTGCCATTCCGGCCGCACTTCGACTACACCTACGACGGCATCATGCGCTCGCACCAGGACAGCCTGCGGCGACTGTGCCTTGAGCGCGTCGACATCCTCTATGTGCATGACATAGGCCAGGCCACACATGGTTCGCTGCACAACCACTATTGGAAGCAGCTGACCCACGGCGGCGGTTTTCGCGCGCTGACCCAGTTGCGGGAAGAGGGCAGCGTGCGTGCCATCGGCCTGGGCGTCAACGAATGGCAGGTGGTGGCCGATGCAATCGAGGCTTGCGACATCGACTGCGCGCTGCTGGCGGGGCGATACACCTTGCTGGAACAGGCGGCGCGGAAGCCTTTGCTGGACCAATGCGCGGAGCGTGGCATCGGCATCGTGATTGGCGGGCCATTCAATTCCGGCATCCTGGCCGGTACCCGCAAATTCAACTACGAAGACGCGCCGGCCCAGATCATCGCCCGCGTTGAAGCCATCGAGGCAGTCTGCCGCGTGCATTCCGTACCGATCCAGGCCGCAGCCTTGCAGTTTCCCATGGCCCATCCGGCGGTCGTCTCGTGCGTCGCCGGTGCCCACAGCCCGGAGCAGTTGCGGCAGAACGCGGCCTGGTTCGCACAGCAGCTGCCGGATCGCCTGTGGCGGGACCTGGTCCGGCACCGCCTGGTCGACCGCCATGCGCCGACTCCGCAGGCCGCCTGAAACCCCGAATTTTTTACCTGGCGTATGAAGGAACACCATGAAACTGCTGCGATTCGGCCCCAAGGGCTTTGAAAAACCGGGCCTGCTCGATGCGCAAGGCGTCCTGCGCGACTTGTCCGGCCTGTTGCCTGACCTGACTGCGGCGCACCTTGGCCGGGCTGCGCTGGACAAGCTGGCATCGGTCGATCCGGCCCACTTGCCGGCAGTGGAGGGCGCGGTGCGCATGGCGCCGATCGTGGCCGACATCGGCAAGATGATTTGCGTGGGCTTGAACTATTCCGACCATGCGGCGGAATCGGGCATGGACGTGCCGTCCGAGCCGGTCCTGTTCACCAAGGCCACTAGCGCCATTATCGGCTGCAACGATGCGGTGGTGCTGCCGCGCGGCTCCGTCAAGAGCGACTGGGAGGTGGAGCTGGGCGTGGTGATCGGCACGCGTGCCCGCTATGTGGAGGCCGATGAAGCATTGGATTACGTGGCCGGCTATTGCGTGGTCAACGACTTGTCCGAGCGCGAGTACCAGCTCGAGCGGGGCGGCCAGTGGGACAAGGGCAAGGGCTGCGACACCTTCGGCCCGGTCGGTCCGTGGCTGGTGACGGCCGATGAAGTGCCCGACCCGCAAAACCTCGACATGTGGCTGGACGTGAACGGCAAGCGCTACCAGACCGGCAATACGCGCACCATGGTGTTCCCAGTGGCGGAGCTGGTGAGCTATATCAGCCGCTTCATGACGCTCAACCCGGGCGACGTGATCAGCACGGGAACTCCGCCTGGCGTGGGGCTGGGCCAGAAGCCCGAACCAGTGTACCTGCGTCCGGGCGACCGCATCGCGCTCGGCATCCAGGGCCTCGGCCAGCAGCACCAGACCGTACACGCCTGGGATCCTGCGCTGATCGACGGCTGACCCATCACAACCCCCAAGGCACCGCCAAGCGTGCCGCACCGGAGACACCAGCCATGAGTGAAGCAGGCAGCCGGCAAAGCCAGACCTTTGCCTTCGCGATGATCACCTCACTGTTTTTCATGTGGGGCTTTGTCCATAACCTCGACCCGATCCTGATCCCGCACCTGCGGCGCTCCTTCGAGCTGAGCGTCTTGCAGTCGGCGCTGGTGGATTCGGCGGTCTTTATCGCGTATTTCGTGATGGCGCTGCCGGCGGGCATGCTGATCCGCCGGATCGGCTACAAGTGGGCGATGATTGCTGGCCTGATGCTGTTCGCGGGCGGCGCCTTGCTGTTCATTCCAGCCGCCGACACCCACCGCTATGCCTTCTTCCTTGGTGCGCTGTTCATCATTGCCTGCGGCCTGGCGGTACTGGAAACGGCGGCCAATCCCTATATCTCGATGCTGGGCAGGCCGGAGCGCGCCGTCCAGCGCCTGAATCTGGCGCAGTCGTTCAACGGGCTGGCGGCGACGCTGGCGCCGATTGTCGGTGCGCGCCTGATCCTGGTGGAAGGCGTGCCGGATGCGCAGCTGCAGTCGATGCCGGAAGGCTTGCGCCGGGCCACGCTGGCGGCCGAAGCAGCCAGCGTCAAGGGACCGTACCTGGCCATCGCGCTGGTCATCATCGTGATCGCGGCGATCTTTTACTTCCTGAAGATGCCTGCACTGGGCGGGACCAGCGAGGCGGCGCCGTCCGTCCCGGCTGGAACCGCGCTGGCGCAGGCCTTGCGCAAGCCATCGATCCGCCGCGCGGCGATTGCGCAGTTTTTCTATGTCGGCGCGCAGGTCTGCGTGTTCAGCTTCTTCATCCTGTTTGCGTCCCAGGCGGCAGGCGTATCGCGCGTTGCTGCTGCCGATTACCTGGGCTTGGGCTGCGGCCTTGCCTTTGTCTGCGGCCGATTCGCGGGCACCTGGCTGATGAAGTATTTCGCGTCGGCGCGCCTGCTGTTCGCCTACGCACTGGCGTGCGCCGTCCTGTCGATCGTCGCCATGTTCGCCAGCGGCTTGCCGAGCATCGGTGCAGTGATCGGCATCGCCTTCTTCATGTCCATCATGTTCCCCACCATTTTCGCGCTGGGCATTCGGGATGCCGGGGCCGATACGGAGATGGGCAGCAGCCTGATCATCATGAGCATCGTGGGCGGCGCGGTGCTGCCGCTGTTGTTCGGCTGGATCAGCGATATGACCGGCAACCTTCAATTCGGCTATGCCGCTCCCTTGCTGTGCTTCCTGGTGATCGCCTGGTTCGCCCGCACTGCAGCCCGGGAGCCGCAGGCGCAGGCAGCCATTTCCCCTGACGGAGCATTGCAACATGTTTGAACTGAATCAGAAGAGGGCCGTCATCACCGGTGGCGGCAGCGGTATTGGGCGTGCAATCGCACTGCTGTTTGCGCGGCAGGGCGCCCTGGTCCATATCGTCGATGTCAGCGACGAGGCCTGCGCCACTGTGGCCACCGAAATCCATGCTGCGGGCGGCGCAGCGCAAGCCCACCCTTGCGACGTGACGCAGCAGGCGGCGGTACTGGAGGTATTCACCGCCATCGGACCGATCGACATCCTGGTCAACAATGCTGGCGTGGCGCATATCGGCAAGGCTGACAACACCAGCGAAGCGGACTTCGACCGCGTCATGAACGTCAACGTGAAAGGCGTCTACAACTGCCTGCACGCGGCGATTCCTCGACTGCGGGAAAATGGTGGTGGGGCGATCATCAATATGGCGTCTGTGGCGGCGTGGGTCGCCGTGGCCGAGCGTTTTGCCTATTCCGCCGCCAAAGGGGCCGTGATGGCGATGACACTGTCCGTGGCGAAGGACTACCTGCGGGACGGCATCCGCTGCAATTCGATTTCGCCGGGGCGCGTGCATACGCCGTTCGTCGATGGTTTCCTGGCGCGCCAGTACCCGGGCAGGGAAGCGGAAATGTTCGAGCGCCTGTCGAAGACCCAGCCGATCGGCCGCATGGCGCAGCCGGAGGAAGTGGCGGCGCTGGCGCTCTACCTGTGCAGCGATGCTGCGGCATTCATCACGGGCTGCGACTATCCGATCGACGGCGGTTTTATCAAACTGAATTCATGAACAACTCCCTGACTTTCCTTGCTGCCGCAATGGCGGCCATGACCTTGACTGCGGCCGGTGCAGCGACCATTACCTCGCCGGATGGGCGGGTCGCCATCCGGATTGAAGATGACGCCAGCCGGTTCACTGTTTCGCGCGGCGGCAAAACGCTGATCGCCGCTTCTCCGCTGGGCCTTGAGCTGGACGGCGCAGCCGGCTTTGGCGCGCTGGCGCTGCGGCGCCGCGACGATGTCAAAGTCGACCGCCGCATTCCCCTGGTTGCCACCAAGGCGGCAGTGGCGCGTGACCATTATCGCGGCGCCACCCTGGTGTTCAGGGAGCGCGAGGGAGCGGGCCGGCAGTTGCTGATCGACGTGCGAGCGTACGACGACGGCGTCGCATTCCGCTACCGCATCGACGGCGGGGAGCCGGTGCGCCTGCGCGGCGAGCGCACGGCCTTCGTGCCTGCGGGCGATCCGGAATGCCTGGTGTCGGTTGCCGATGGTGCGCATGAGGTGCCGTTCGACAGTGTCAAGGTATCGCAGTTGCGCCCCGGCCAGGCTTATGACGTGCCGGTGGTGTGCAGCGCGCCTGCCGCAGGCAGCGCATACGCGATCACGCAGGCGGGACTGGCCGGCTACACCGGTGCCTCGCTGGTGCCGGAAGGCGGCGCCTTGAAGGTGCGCCTGTCAGCGCCGCCGAAAAGACCGGCACCGGTATTCGAGTCGCAGGCCGGGCTCACTACGGCCTGGCGTGCGGTGCTGATCGGCAACCGCGCAGGCGACCTGATCGCCTCGCAGCTGATCGGCAACCTGAACCCGCCCCCTGCCGGCGACTTCAGTTGGGTGCGTCCCGGCAAGGCAGCGTGGGACTGGTGGTCGGGGCCCCTGGCTGGCATGAAACCGGACATGGCCAGCTACAAAAGCTTCATCGACTTTGCTGCCGCATCGGGCTTCCCGTATTACATGATCGACGCCGGCTGGGCATCGGGTCCGGCCGGATGCTGCGACGCCAATCCGGCCACCGACATCACGCGTGCCGCGGACGGCATCGACATCCCTGGGCTGGTGCGCTATGCGGACAGCAAGGGCGTTGGCCTGCTGCTGTGGGCGCACTGGGAGCATGTGGCACCGCGCATGGACGAGGTGCTGGACACGTACGCACGTTGGGGCGTGAAGGGCATCAAGGTCGACTTCATGAACCGGGACGACCAGGAGGTCGTCGCCTTTTACCATCGCATCGCAGAGGGCACGGCCAAGCGCCACCTGCTGCTGGACTTGCACGGCGCTTATGTGCCGGCCGGCTTGCAGCGCACCTATCCGAACTTCATTACCCAGGAAGGCGTGATGGGGGCGGAGTGGAACAAGATGAACGACAAGATCTCGCCGCATCATAACCTGATGATCCCCTACACGCGGATGCTGGCCGGCCCGATCGACTACACGCCCGGCGGCTTCCACAACGCGACGCCGGCCACCTTCAAGGTGCGCGAGGTGAATCCGCAAACGCAAACCACACGCGGCCAGGCGCTGGCCATGTACGTGGTGTATGACAGCCCGCTGCAGATGGTGTCCGGCGCTCCCGAGAGCTACCGCGAAGCTGCCGGCTTCGATTTCATCCAGCGCGTGCCGACGGCGTGGGACGAGACGCGCTTCCTGTCCGGTACGCCGGGCAGCGACATCGTGCTGGCGCGGCGCCAGGGCAAGGACTGGTATCTCGGTGCGATGACGGCGGCTGAGGGCGGACGTGTCGAGAATGTGTCGCTGCGCTTCCTGCCGGCGGGACGCTACCGCGCCACGGTATGGGAGGACGGCGCCACACCGAACGAGCTGCAGCGCACGCAACGCGAGGTGAAGGCCGGCGACGTGCTGCCGCTGCGCCTTGCTACAGCGGGCGGCGCGGCCGTGATCCTCGAACCGATCAATGCAACCAAGGGAAAATGAAATGAAGACAGTGGTATGCCAGTCGCCAGGTGAATTGCGCATGAGCGAGGTGCCGGTCCCCGTGCCAGGACCGGGCGAGGTACTGGTGCGCGTGCGCCGCATTGGCCTGTGCGGGACGGATATGCATATCTTCCGCGGCACCCAGCCCTTCCTGCAGTACCCGCGCGTGATGGGGCATGAACTGTCTGGGGAGGTGGTCAGCGCGCCGGAAGGGGCCGGATTGGCGCCCGGTGACCAGGTCTATGTCATGCCTTACCTGTCATGCGGGCGTTGTGTCGCCTGCCGCCAGGGCAAGACCAACTGCTGCACCAATATCCAGGTGCTGGGCGTGCACCGCGACGGCGGTATGGCCGAATACCTGGCGCTGCCGGCGCAGTTTGTCTTCAAGACCGACGGTATTTCGCTCGACGAAGCAGCCATGCTGGAATTCCTGGCGATCGGTGCGCATGCGGTGCGCCGCGGGGCGGTCAGGGAAGGGCAGCGCGTGCTGGTGGTCGGTGCCGGCCCGATCGGCCTGGCGGTCACGCTGTTCGCACGCCTGAACGGGGCCCAGGTGACTGTACTCGATACGCGTGAAGACAGGCTGGCGTTCAGCCGCGAAGTCCTCAAGGCGCCGTACACGGTGCTGGCCGGGGAGGGCGACAGGGAAGTGATGGCCCGCCTGACCGAGGGCGAATTCTACGACGCCGTGTTCGACGCGACCGGCAACGTCAAGGCGATGGAACGCGGCCTGGAGTTCGTGGCGCACGGCGGCAGCTATGTGCTGGTGTCGATCGTGCTGGACCGGATCTCGTTTGCCGATCCTGAATTCCACAAGCGCGAAACCAGCCTGCTGGGCAGCCGCAACGCGACTGCCGACGATTTCCGTACCGTGCTGGCGGCCATGAAGGCGGGGCTGGTGCCGACAGGCCTGATGAACACCCACCGCACCACGCTGGACGGTTTCATCGACGTCCTGCCGCAATGGATGGACCCGGCCGCCGGCGTGATCAAGGCCATTGTCGAGGTGTAAATGCAGCCGATTCTCCAGTTTGGCACCAGCCGCTTCCTGCAGGCGCACGTGGACCTGTTCATTGGCGAGGCGCTCGAAAGCGGCAGCGCGCTGGGCCGCGTGACGGTGGTGCAGACCACCAGCAGCGCCGAGAGCGCGCGCCGGGTGGCGGCGTTCAGGCAGGGCGGCGCTTATCCGGTCATCATCCGTGGTTGCCGGGACGGCGTGGCATACCAGTGCGTGCACCAAGTCCGGTCGGTGGCCAACGCCTTGCAGGCCAGCCAGGAATGGCCGCAGGTGGTGGTGGCGGCGGTGGCGGCGCAGGTCATCGTTTCGAACACCGGCGACCGTGGCTACGAGTTGAGCGGATCCGACAACGCGCAGTTGCTGGAGAATGGCCAGGTACCGCAAAGCTTCCCCGCCAAGCTCCTGGTGCTGCTGCATGCGCGCTACGTCCTCGGCGCGGCACCAGTGACGCTGATGCCCTGTGAGCTGGTCGCCAATAACGGCAGCGTGCTGCGCGACGTGGTGACGGGCCTGGCGCGGAGCTGGGGCATGGACAACGCCTTCCTCGGCTGGCTTGAACGCTGCTGCACCTGGGTGAATTCCCTGGTGGACCGCATCGTGTCGCAAGCGCTGGAACCGGCTGGCGCCGTGGCCGAGCCGTATGCCTTGTGGGCCATCGAGGCGCAGCCCGGCATGGTGCTGCCATGCACGCACCCGCAAATCGTGGTGACGGAACAGCTGGCGCCATACGAGCGCCGCAAGCTGCTGATGCTGAACCTGGGCCACACTTTCCTGGCCGAGCGCTGGCTTGCAATGGGAGGGCCGGCCAAGCTGACCGTGCGCGAAGCGATGGCCGATCCAGCCTTGCGCGCCGAACTGGAAGCCGTGTGGGAAGAAGAAGTACTGCCCCTGTTCGCTGCGCTGGGGGAGGGCGAAATGAGCCGGGCCTACCTGGCGCAGGTCCGCGACCGTTTCAGCAATCCCTTCCTCGACCACCGGCTGGCCGACATTGCGCAGAACCACGAAGAAAAGAAGCGCCGCCGCCTGAAGCCGGCGCTCGACCTGGCTGCCCAATTGCGCCTCGACCTGGCGCAAACGCGTTTGCGTGCGGCCATGGCGCTGAAAGCGGCTGCATGATGCGCATCGACGCCCACCAGCATTTCTGGCGCCTGGCCGACCGCAAAGGGGCGTGGCCGCCGCCGAAACTGGCCGCCATCTACCGTGATTTCTATCCGGAAGACCTGGGCAGCCTGTTATACCAGAACGGTATCACCGCTACCGTCCTGGTGCAATCGATGCCGAATGAGGAAGACACGCATTTCATGCTCGATCTGTCGGAACGCTACAGCTTCATTGGCGCGGTCGTCGGCTGGGCCGACCTGAAAGCGCCCGATGCAGCGCAGCGAATCGCTGCCCTGGCGGCACATCCCAAGCTGCGGGGACTGCGGCCCATGCTGCAGGACCTGGACGACGATCGCTGGATCGACGACCCGGCGCTGGCGCCGGCAGTGGCAGCCATGCTGCAGCACGGCCTGCGTTTCGATGCCCTGGTATTGCCGCGCCATTTGCCTGCTTTGCTGGGGTTCGTGCAGCGGTATCCACAACTGCCGGTCGTGATCGACCACCTGGCCAAGCCGGGCATGCATGGCCAGCCGGATGCGCAATGGCTGCAGGATATGGCGCGCCTGGCAGGCCACCCGCAAGTGCATTGCAAGCTGTCCGGCATGGTCACCGAGGCTGGTCCGGGATGGACGCTGCAACAATTGCATCCGTACGCCCGGCATGTGCTGCAAGTGTTTGGGCCGGAGCGTGTGCTGTGGGGCAGCGATTGGCCGGTGCTTCGGCTGGCGGCCGATTACGGGGCCTGGATCGATGCGACGGAGGCGCTGCTGGCACACCTGGAACCAGCGCAGAAGAAAGCCGTGCTGGGGCTGAACGCGCAGCGCTTCTATGGCATTGCGCAGCCGGGAGTACTGTAATGCCGAATGATGCAGCCAAGCCCGAAGTGCGCATGTATCGCCTGGTAGCGGACCGCATCCAGCAGTTGATACGCGAAGAAGGCCTCGCCAGCAGCATGCGGCTGCCGCCCGAACGTGAACTGGCCGCCAGGCTGGGCGTGAGCCGTGCCTCGTTGCGCGAAGCGATGGTGGCCCTGGAAATAGGCGGCGTGATCGAGGTGCGCGGCGGGTCAGGCGTGTATGTCGCCGAGTCGCAGGCGCAGGCCGCCGCCGTACCGGAAGCAGGACCGGGACCATTCGAAGTGCTGGCGGCGCGCCGCCTGATTGAAGCGGAAGTTGCCGCGCGGGCCGCCCGTAACGCGACCGACTCGGCGCTGGACGCCATCCTCGCCGCCGTGCTCGAGATGGAACGCACCTATGGCGACCCGGCCAGTCACGAAACTGCGGACCGCAATTTCCACCTGGCGCTGGCGCGCGCGGCCGGCAATTCGGCATTGGTGGGGGTGGTGGAATACCTGTGGCAGCAGCGCGGCGCGATGGCGCATCGGCTCAAGTACCACTACCGCACCGAGGAACTGGGCCAAGCGACATTGGCGGACCACAGGGCCATCCTCAGCGCCGTCGCCGCGCGCGACGAAGCGGGTGCGCGCCAGGCTATGCGCACCCACCTGGCGCGAGTGCAGCGCACCTTGTCCGGCGGCAGTTGACGCGAATTCCATGGCGCGTACTCCCATTGTCTTCAAGCGCAGTGTCAATCTGCTGCTGGACCATATTGCAAGCGGCATCGCGAGCGGCACGGCCCTGCCTACCGAGCACCGGATGGCAGCGCTGGGCGAGTGCAGCCGCAGCGTGGTGCGCAGCGCAATCAGATATTTCCACGCGCGCGGCCTGATCGGCGGCCGCAAGGAGCGCCGTCTGCTGCGCAAGCCTGTCAAGGACGACTATTTCGAAGGTGCCGACCTGCAGCGAGGCGGTGACCGCGTGCGGCAAGTGCTGATGGAAATGATCTACCAGGGCGACTTGCCGCCCGGCGCGGAATTTTCGGAGGCCGACTTGGCGCGCGCTTCCGGCGTCAGTACCACCAGTGTGCGCGAATTCCTGATCGAATTCTCACGCTTTGGCCTGATCCGCAAGAAGCCGCACGGAGGCTGGCGCCTGTGCGCCTTCGACCGTGCGTTTGCCATGGAAGTGGCCGAGGTGCGCCAGATGTTCGAACTGTCCGCCATCGCGCGCTTTGCCACGCTGGCGCCAGACGACCCGGCCATTGCCACCCTCGGCGATATGGTCGCGCGCCACGAAAAGCTCGGCGCAGCCATGCCGGCGCGCCACCAGGACTTTCCCGCGCTGGATCGCGATTTCCACACCTTCCTTATCGGCCTGCTGAACAACCGCTTCGCACAAGGCTTCTACGATATCGTTTCGCTAGTTTTCCACTATCACTACCAGTGGGATAAGGGAACGGAAGTCGTGCGCAACCAGCACGCTGTGCAAGAGCACCTTGAAATCCTGCGCGCGCTGGCACGCCGCGACATTGCAGCCGCACTGGGGGGCATGCGCGTCCACCTGGATTCCGCACGCAGTACGCTTTTGCAATCAATCCAAACCCGCGAACTGGCGACTTACGAAAACCGCCAACGACAACAATGATTTGACTCAAGTTGCGTGTGCAGCCTTGCAGCGGCGGGGCTATCGGATATGTTTTAAACGTTCCTGCAGCCGCTGTCCGCAGCGAGGAACTGAAGCCTGCCTTTCACCTGTGGAGGGCAGGCTTTGTCCATGACACGCATCGTAAAAAATCACTAAGGAGGCAAGTCATATGAAGTGGATTAAATCACTGCTCCAGAGCGCGGCCGCACGAGCGGCAGCGTGCGGGGCGATAGCGCTGGCGGCGCAGCAGCCCGCGGCAGCCTACAGTTGGGACACGGTCGCCATGGGCGGCGGTGGTTTTGTCTCGGCCGTCATTCCAAGCAAGACCGAGTCTGGCGTGGTGTACGCCCGCACCGACGTCGGCGGCGCCTTCCGCTGGGACAATGCGAACGGTCGCTGGGTGTCGCTGCTGGACTGGGTATCCGATGACCAGACCGGCTACCTGGGCGTTGAATCGCTGGCCATCGACCCCAAGGCTGCGCGCAACGTCTACATGCTGGTCGGTATCAGCTACTTCAATGGCGGCAAGAGCGCCATCCTGCGCTCCACCGATTATGGCGCGACCTTCACCACCATCGACGTGAGCAGCCAGTTCAAAGCGCATGGCAATGGCATGGGCCGGCAGACTGGCGAGCGCCTGGTGGTCGATCCGGGTTCCAGCAATGTGCTGTACGTCGGCACGCGCTGGAATGGCCTGTTCAAAAGCACCAATTCCGGCTCCACCTGGTCGCAGGTGACGTCGCTGAACGTGACGACGACGCCCAATGACAACGGCATCAGCCTGGTCATGGCCGACCCGTCCAGCGTGTCGGGCGGCGTGGCGCAGCGCCTGTTCGTCGGCGTCTCGCGCTATGGCTCGGTCGGCGCGAACTTCTATCGCAGCGACAACGCTGGCGCCTCTTTCTCCGCCGTGTCGGGCGCACCTTCAGGCCTGATGCCGCAGCGTGCTGCCTTTGACGGCGCAGGCAACCTGATTGTCACTTATGGCAATGGCGCCGGCCCGCATGGCAACCAGTCCGGATCGGAGCCGATGGATACCGGCCAGGTCTGGAAGTACACGATTTCGAACGGCGCCTGGACCAATATCACGCCAGCCGGCGTGACGCGCGCGTTCAGCGGCATCAGCGTGGATCCGTCGAACTCCCAGCGCATGGTGGCTTCGACAGTCAACCAGTATGCGGCGCAAGGCGGCGCCTGGGGCGACCGCATCTACATCACCAGCAACGGCGGTGCCAGCTGGACCGACGTGATCGCACGCGGTTTCGCCAGGAACGACGGTGGCATCAGCTGGATCGCCAACGGTTCCATCCATTGGGCCGGCACCGTTGCCTTCGACCCGTTCAACACCAAGACGGTATGGGTCACCTCCGGCAACGGCATATTCCGGACCAGCGACATCGACGCATCCACCACCACCTGGACGTTCGTCACCAAGGGGCTGGAGGAGACGGTGCCGCTGAATATCGCCAGCATCCCGGGCGGACCGGTGCTGTCGGCGCTGGGCGATGTGGACGGCTTCCAGCACTACAACACTTATACCTATACCAATCCGATGTACTCGCCGCGCATGGGGACAACCACTGGCCTGGCTGTCGCCGAGTCCAACACCAATATGGCGGTCCGGGTCGGCGCCAATATGTACACCTCCGCCAATGGCGGTACCAACTGGAACCAGGTGTCGATGAACGGCAGCAAAGGCCAGGTCGCCCTGTCGGCCAGCGGCGCCGCGCTGCTGCATAGCCCGGAAAATTCGAGCACGACTTACCGTTCGACCAATATGGGCGGAAGCTGGTCGGCAGTTGGCGGGCTTGGCGTGAGCAATGCGCGACCCATCGCCGATCCTTCCAATGCCACCAAGTTCTACGTGTACAACCCGAGTGATGGCAGCTTTATGATCAGTACCGATAGCGGCGCATCGTTCTGGAAGTTCAATACACTGGCAAGCTGGGGCTCGGACGTGATCCGCGCGGCACCTGGCCGGGAAGGCGATATCTGGGTGCCGCTGTACGGCGGCGGCTTGGCGCGCACCACCAGCTCCGGCTGGCAGTTCACCAACCTGTCCAACGTGACTTATTGCAGCGCGGTTGGCTTCGGCAAGGCAGCCAGCGGCGCGAGCTATCCCACGGTGTTCATCTGGGGCACGGTGGGCGGCGTACGCGGCTTGTTCCGCTCAACCGATGCCGGCGCCAACTGGACCCGCATCAATGACAATGCCCACCAGTACGGCGGGGTTGGCAATGGCAGGTTCGTGGTGGGCGACATGAATACCTTTGGCGTGGTGTACATGAGCACTGCGGGCAGGGGGATCGTCGTCGGCAGGCCGTAAACGACAATGCTCCTGTCGCAGCCCGTCCAAGATTGCGGCGGGAGCCGGTCAGCGCTACAAGGTTTAACAGTATCTAACGAGAGAGCATCATTACAGGGCCGCACCGCTAAGCGGAAGCATCGATCATGCTGGCTTGCTCACGTAGATAATTCAGACCGCACGCGGCTCTTGGGCGGCTGTGCCGCGAGGGTAAATTGAGAGGCTCTGGTGCAGGGAAAATGCGAGGGCCCACAGCATTCGCCGCAGAGGAATAGTCCTCGACATCTATTCGCTACTGCGGGGGAGCGTGACCGTAAACACTGTTCCGTCGGCCTTACTGGACGTTGCGATAATAGTCCCACGATGAGCCAGCGTTGTCTCTTTCGCTATGAAAAGGCCAAGCCCCAAGCTCGTTTTCTGTCTGGCGTCGTTGTCGACGTCCGGGGCCAGTTGGACTAAAGGCTGAAAGATGGATTGAAGGGACTCCGCGGGTATCACCGGTCCAACATTGCATACCTTCATCGTTATGGATTCTTTCGACCCAACTGCCAGCAGCGTAATGTCGTGGCCCTTGGTCCCGTGCTGAGCAGCGTTAATCAACAGATTTGTCACCAATTGCTGCAAGCGGACACTGTCAAACGACCCAACAAGGCTGCCGCTAGGGCGAAAAACAAACCTGCTGTTGGGGTACATTGCATTTGCGTCAGTCATTGCGGCCTTACAGACTTCCTGTACATCTACTGTCGCAAGCACGATCGGCATCGCCGCTCCCATCTGCGACCGGGTATATCCCAACAAATCAGTGACCATTGCGCTCATTAGTATTGCACTACGCTTGGCCTTCTTTCCCAGCCTGGCGACTTGTTCCTGCGATGCTGGCGGGTGCGTGAGTCGGTCTCCGACCAAGGAAATGGTGGCGAGAGGTGCGCGCAAATCATGTCCCAGGACTGCGAGGAATAAGTCTCTCGTCCTCTCGGTCCGGGCAGAAAAGGTTGCGATCGATTCCGCTAGCGCTTGATCGATAGCCTCGTTAAACCGGACCATCTCATGAACTGTCGTTTCCGATACTTGCTGAACCCGAGGCAGCCAGAGGCGCAACACGGTCGCCCTAAGAGCGCGATACTCCGAACTAAGCTGAAGCAGCGAGAAATTGCTGGCTTGGCGCAATTGTCCGTGTAGGCCAGCCGCAGTTTTCCACAAGCTAGGCTCGTTCTGCTGGCCCTGGGACTTTTCCAACTCCTGTTGCTTGCTCTGGTACGACTCGATATCGATAGCGATCGCGCAAAGGATCTCTTCTGCATGGTCGGCCAAGGCTGGGCGCGACATCTTCCGGCCAGCGGGGGCGACTTTTTCCGCGAAAGCCGTCCATTCCGCGAGTATCTCCGTCATTTCCGAGCGTATGAAGGCGGCAAGACTCATATCAGTGCATTCCTTCATAGCAACAGAAGTAAAACGAACTCAGCCGCAAGAGCCATTCGCTGCGCCAAGCGGTCCCGCACATCCTACCTGATGCCGGGTTTTTTCGTCGCCGTCCAATTTGACCTCGGGACGGCATTCATCGCACGCGCCTTGTCGCTGGCCACCTAGGGCGGAAGGCTCGAATTGAGGAAGTCCACTGGTGATCGTCGGTGGATAGCCGCTTCATGTTTAGCGGGAGGTAGGCGCAACGCGTGGAAGCATGTCTGGCGGCCCCGCCTGGGGCCGCCTTGTGATGCATCAGTACATGTAGCGCAGCGAAACGCGATAGCTGCGGCCCGGTTCAAACCAGGCGCGGCCCATGTTGCCGATGTGTTGCTGCTGCGTCTGCTTGATCACGGTGTCGGTCAGGTTGCTGGCCGAGAAGCTGGTCGACAGGCGGTCCGTCACCTTGTAGTCGATGCCGAAGTCCAGCTGTCCCATGGCTTCCTGCCAGGTTGGCAGGCCCCAGCCCACGTCCTGCATGCCTGGGCGGGCAGGGTCGGCGCTGGTCGCGTCGGAGCCCTGCGTACCGTTGACGGTCACGCCTTGCAGGAAGCGGCCGCGCCAGCTGTACGCCAGGCGTGCCGACAGCGGGCCGCGGTCGTACAGGAAGGCCAGGTTGTAGGCGTTGCGCGACAGGTACATGATCGGCAGCGAGGTAAACGGCAGGCCGTTGGTGTCGCAGCCATACAGCGCCAGGGAGCTGTTATTGAACGAGCCTGAGGCAGGGCAGTATTTCAGGTCGAACGGGTGGTCGAGATTCTGCTTGCTCCTGATGTAGGTGTAGTTCGCAGAAATGCCGAAGCCCTTGGCCCAATCAGGCAGCAGTTGCTGCAGGACAGGAACGTGGTCGAAATAGGTCTGGCCCGCGATTTCGGCACCGCTGACCGAGCCATTCGCGGCATTGTTCGGCGCCGTAATCAGGAAGCTCTGGTCGTTGCCGGCCAGGTCCTTGTAGCTGCGCGTGAAGGCCGATGGCAGGATGATGTCGCGCACCTTCTTGTGAAACAGGCCCATTGTCAGCGACGAGCCGTTACCTGGATACCACTCGAGCGACAAGTCGTAGCTGTTGGCGCTGATTGGCTTGAGGTTGACGTTGCCGTCGTCGCGGCCGCTGTAGGTGATGTTCTTCACGCTGCCGTCGCTGTTGTTGGTGACGTTCTGGCTTAGCGTGATGTATTCGCGCAGGTCGCCAAAGCCGGGGCGGTACATCGCCTTGGCGAAGGCAAAGCGGGCCTGCAGCTTGTCCGTCAGGTCGGCCTTCAGGTTCAGGCTGGGCAGGAACTTGGTGTAGGTGTGCTCGGCCTGCAGCGGCTCGTCGATGGTGCCGAAATGTGGCACTTCCGGTGGCGTATTGCTGCCGTAAGTAGGCTTGAACACCGTATAGCCCTGGGCGGTGGTACGGGTGCGCACTGCGCGCACGCCGATATTGCCGTCCACCGGGAAGCGCCATTCGTCAAAGGCGAAGCGCGACGTCACAAAAGCTGCCTGGGTGCGCTCTTTCTGGCGGCCGACGTTGGCCGGATCGCCGTCGAAGGTCAGCGGCTTCCAGTTGTTGCCGGCCGTTGTGCAGTCGTTGTTGGTGCCGTAAAGCTGGTTGCCGTCCTGGCATTCGTACTGCAAGACCTGGGTCGCCTGCTGGTAGGCGCCCGGGTAGTCCTTGGTGAAGGCCAGGGTTGGCATGACCAGCGATGGCGGCAGGGTGGTTTTCCCGTTGAAGAAGTTGGCGAAGTTGAACAGGCTTGTCGGCACCAGGGCGGCATAGCGCGGGTCGCTCAGGTAGCCGAAGCTGCCGCGGTTTTGCCAGCTTTGCATATCGGTGGAGCTGGGCAGGCGGCCCGGAATCGAGGTGGTCTTCACATTCCAGGGTTCGGCCACGCTGTACCATCCACTGCCGCCGGCGTTGATGCGGGTCGACGAACGGTCGGTCAGGCGCATGCCAAAGGCCAGGTCGCGCACCACTGGATGATCGAAGCGGACCTTGGCATCGACTTTCCAGGCATACAGGTCGCCGGAGGCGCGGCTCAAGCTCGGCATCATGTGGTCCAGGTAATAGTTGCCCGGATTGGACAGGAAGTCGCGTGCAGTCTGGTCGAACGTTATGTTCGGCGGCAGGCCATTGGTGGCGATGTTCATGCTGGGCACATAGGTGACCATCGCCATATTGGTGGAAAAGTTCTTGTTGGTCGAGTGTACCCATTGCAGGTCGTTCTGGATCGACCAGTGGTCGTTGACTTTCCACTTGGTGTTCCAGGCGATTTCGCGCGTTTGCGAACGGCGGTCCGCGAAGCCGGTATTGGAGTTGAAATTCAGGCCGCCGGCTGCAAAGTTGTTGGCGCCCAGGCCGCCGAATGGATAGGTGTAAGTGGCCGATTGCAGCACGCCGTTGGCGTCGAATTGCGGATCGATCAGCTTGGACTTGTAGGCGTTTTCCACGCCCGTGTACAGGGCGTACTCCTCACTCAGCTCCTTGTAGCCCGAATGGAAGTAAGTCAGCGCGGATTCGACTTTTTCATTCTTCCATTGCAGCGCACCGTAGATGCCGGCACGGTTGGTCTCGCCGTCATTGCGCCGCCACGATGCCGACTTTGGCACCCACACGGTCTGGCCATCCACGATATCGGTGCGTGGATAGTAGGCATCCATCTGCACCGTGTCATTGAGGGTGGTGGTGCGGTTGAAGGACAGGTCGATCAGGGCGCCAAATTGGCCGGCGCTGGTATCCCAACGCTTGGAGTACAAGGCCGAGGCGCCGGGCGATTTCTTCTTGCCCAACTCGGTGTAGTTGCCATTCGCCGAGAACGCGAATTTTTCGCTCTTGTAGTCGAAGGGCAGGGCGGTACGCAGGTCGACCTGGCCACTGACGCCGCCTTCGATCAGGCTGGCCGGCGGGTTCTTATGGATGATCACCGCGGACATCAGCTCGGGCGGCACGTCGCCCCAGCTCAGCTCACGGCCTGGCCAGCCGGCGGAGAACGACTCGCGGCCGTTCAGGGTCGACGAGCCCCACGTCAGGCCGCGGATCGAGATGCCGGAACCTTCCACGGAGAAGTGCTCCGGGTCGCCGCGCGAGCGGTTACGGTCAATGGTAATGCCGGGAACGCGCTGCAGGACTTCGGTGATCGATTTGTCCGGCAGCTTGCCGGCTTCCTCCGCCACCACGGCTTCGACGATTTCATCGGCGTATTGCTTGATCTTCTGTGCCGATTGCATCGCCGCGCGCTGGCCGCTGACGACGATCTTCGGCGTTGCATTGTCGATGCCTTGTTCGGCGCCGGCACCTGCGCTACCAGGCGCCTGTGGCGCTGTCTGCGCATATGCCGCGCCGCCTACGATCAGGGCTGCCTGTGCGACCGCGATGGACAGCGCGGTTCTTTTGATTTGTCTCCGCATCACTTCTTACTCCCTTTGAATAATTGGTTTTATGGTCCGATTACTGCACGGTGATGGCGCCGCTCAGGGTGATCTCGGTCGGGTAGGTTGGACTGGTGGCCGTGGTGCTCAATACCGTAGTGTTGGTCTGTGCCGCCTCGAACGACATGTTCACGATCGGGTAGGTCGCCAGCTCGGTGGCGGCGTCCAATCCGCTCAGGCCGCAGTTCTCGCCAATAGCGGTAAAGCTGGCCAGTTGCACTTCGTATTTCTGCACAGCGGCGCTCTTTGGCTTGATGACCGTATTCAGGCTGACGTTGCAGGCCTTGTTATTGTCCGATGCCTTGTTGGCGAAATGGCCCAGGGTCAGTGTGATCTTCACATCCTTGCCGGCAGCGCTGAACCATTCAGCGTTCTGTCCCAGGTTGAATTTCAGCGTGGTCTGCTTGTCGACCTGGATGCCGGTGGTCGTGTTGCCGGTCGTGCTGATGCTGTCGACGCCCGGTGCCATGATGGTGAAGCCGGCGTAGCCGCCAATCCAGCCGTCGTTGTTCGGATGCTTGGGATCTTTGGTCTGGATCAGGTAGTGGAAGCTGAACGTGCTGCCGTCGGCGCTGGTATTGGCACCGCACCAGTTGGCATCGCTGCACCACCAGCCATCGATGTTGCTGCCGGCCCAGGTGTTGATCTTGCCGCCTTCCAGGGTTGCGCTGCTCGATGCATAGCCGGACAGGAAGGTCAGTACAGGCGGTGGTGCATCGCCCACAGTAAAGGTCACCGGCACCGGCGTGGCGACGGCATAGTTGTTGTCTCCTTCCTGCGCTGCGCTCAGTGCGCACTGGCCTTTGGATACCAGGGTCAGCGTGTTGCCGCTGACGGTGCACACCGCCGGTGTGGCGGAAGTGAAGGCTACCGGCAGGCCCGAAGTGGCTGTGGCGGCCAGCGCGAAAGGCGGGGTATTGATCGACTGGAATCCGGGCGATTCGAAGGTGATGGTCTGGACTTTCTTCAGCACCTTGAACAACTGTTGGGAGGAAGCGGATGCATAAGTGCCATCGCCGGCCTGCGTGGCGGTGACCGAACATTCGCCAGGCTTCACCGGCACCAGCTTGCCGTCGGAGACCGTGCAGACATCCGGCGTATTCGAGGTGAAGGTGACCGCCAGGCCCGAGGTGGCCGTCGCGTTCAGCGGTGCGGGCGGCGTGGCCAGGTAGCGTCCGCCGGGATAAGGAAAGTCGACTGACTGAAACTTGCTGCCCGAATCGCCGCTGCCACCACCGCCACCGCAGGCGCTTAACAGGGTAATGCAGGCGAGTCCGGCCGTCGAAACTTGGAATCTCATCGCTTGTCTCCTCATGATTTGTATCCCTCTGAGTTATTTGGACTATGTGTCGCCCGGCCATCTCATTGGCACGGTATTTTTTATCGAGGTCCGGTGTCGATTGCGGGCCGCTGCTCAAGCTCTGGGCCCTGCAGTTTGGAATGCGTGCGACAGCAAGCGTATGGTGCAAGCGCTTGTGTTTATCGGCAATTACAAAAAACGCCAATACAACAGACAATATTCCTCAGCAAGCAAGCCAGCGCCTAACGCTGCACGTTCAGCGTTCCCGCGCGTACCGCTTCGACTTGTGCTTCGCTGGCCAGGTTGAAATCGCCGGCGATCGAATGCTTGGCCACTGCGGCGGCCAAGCCGAATTCGAGGCTGTTGTTGTCGTCCCACCCGCGCAGCAAGCCATGCAGCAGGCCTGCGGCAAAGGCGTCGCCGGTACCGATCCGGTCGACGATGCCGTGCAAGGCGTACTCGCGTGCGCTGATGCTTGCTTCGCGCGTATGCAGGGTTGCAGCCAGGTCGTGGCGGTCATTGGCGAGCTGGGTGCGGCTGGTCGCGGCGACCCGGCCCAGTTGTGGAAAGGCTTCGAAAGCCGCGGCCATGGCTTCTGCGCGGCTGCATTGGCCCAGTTCCGGGCGCCGCAATACCAGCGCAAAGTCGCGCTGGTCGGCAAAAGCCAGGTCGGCGTGGCACATCAACTCGCGCAGCACCCCGGCACCGTCGCTGCCTTGCTGCGCCCACAGCGAAGCGCGGTAATTGCCGTCGAAGGAAACCTTGACGCCCAGTGAGCGCGCCGTGCGCATGGCGTCCAGTGTCGCCTGCGCGCCGCGCTCGCCAATGGCTGCCGACACGCCGGATACGTGCAGCCAGGCGGCGCCCTGCAGCAGCGCGGGCCAATGGTAGGCGGCCGGATCGGTTTCCGCAAACGCAGATCCGGCACGGTCGTAAACAATTTCCGAAGGGCGCAGCACGGCGCCCGGAGTCAGGAAGTAGAGTCCAAGGCGGCCGGGCGTGAATTGGATGCATCGCGTATCGACGCCGTGCGCCCGCACGCCGTCGCGTACTGCCGCGCCGAGCGCGTTGTCCGGCAGGCTGCTCACCAGGGATACGGGGTGGCCCAGGCGCGCCAGCGACACGGCGACGTTGGCTTCCGCGCCGCCGATGCAGGTATCAAGTTGCGGCGCTTGCAGCAGTAACTGGCCTGCTGGCGCAGACATGCGCAGCAGCAGCTCTCCAAAACAGACGATGTTATTTTCCATGCACTTATGTTGCGAACTACACAGTTGGAGCGCAATGCCGAAAACGGCCAGCGCTGCCAATGAAATCTGCCAGCCTTGCGGCGGCTACCGAAAATCATAGCGGCAATTGGTGATTATTGGTATTGCCGGGAAATCAAGTGCTATCCACAATCGGCTGAATCGAATTGTCGACAAGCCGTTTTCACCTGCCCGGAGTGCATACGAATGCCATACAGATTTGCTGCTGTCGCCATGGCGGCAGCATTGGCGTTGCCCGTGGCGGGATGCCGCGCTGCCGACAATCCTGAGGTGCCGCGCACCGTGCAGCCTCGTCCCATCGCACTGGCAGCAGACGATGTGCGCGCTTTCGCGGCGCCGCCGCCGGGCTTCGATGTTGCGCAGGCGGGCATTGCGCAAGGGGCCATGGTGGAACTCGTTTATGACTCCGCAGTCACGGGTACGCGGCGCAAAGCGAGTGTCTACCTGCCGGCGGGCTTTTCACCGCAGCGCCGTTATCCGGTGTTGTATCTTCTGCACGGCATCGCAGGCAACCAGGATGAATGGCGCGGCTATGTGCGCGCCGGCGCCATTCTCGACCAGCTGATCGCCGCCGGCAAGGCGGTGCCGATGATCGTCGTCATGCCCAATGGCCGTGCGCTGCCGGATGACCGGCCGCCGCCTGCCGAACGCATGTTCACGCCGGAACACATCGCCGGCTTTGCGAAATTTGAACGGGACCTGCTGGAATCGCTGGTACCGGCCGTTGACAAAGCTTACCCGACCCTGGCCGAACGCGGGCAGCGTGCGATCGCCGGCCTGTCGATGGGCGGAGGGCAGGCTTTGAATTATGGCCTCGGGCACCCGGATATTTTCGCCTCGGTTGCCGGCTTTTCCGCCGCGCCGAATACGCGTGCGGCGGCGAGCCTGTTGGCGCAGGCAACTGCGGCGCCCAACCGGCTCCAGTTGCTCTACCTGTCGTGTGGGAACAAGGATGGTTTGATCGGCATATCGCAGGACTTTCACCGCAGCCTGCGGCAGAACAATGTGCCCCACGTATGGCACGTCGATGAATACGGTCATGATCGCGAAAGCTGGGCGGAAAGCCTGTACCATTTCGCCCAGCGCATTTTCCACTCGCCACCGGCCTGATTATCGGGCGTCTTCCTCGATGATGGCCAGCTCCCACGGGCCCAGCGTGAGTTTGTCCGCGCTGGCGACGCGCTTGCCGGTCAACAGGTCGGTTCCGCCCTTGCGCGCATAGCTGAAGCTCGTTTCCGCCCCTGAGTAGTTGAAGTAATAGTGGACCGGCCGCTTGAAGTTGTTGGTTCCGCTGCGCGTCTTCACGCTTGGCGGCAATTGCTGGTCCGGGCCAGCCAGGCCGGCGTCCTGCAGCGCCGATTGCAGTACGGCTTTCTGCAGCTTGTCCGACAGGTAGGTGCCCTCGTAAATGACCTTGCCGGCACCGTAATCATTGGTGGTGATGGCGGGCCAGCGGCCGAAGAAGTGGTGGTCGTAGTAGGCCACTGCCTTGGCGGTATCGAGCTGCAGGAATTCGGCCCAGTACTGCACCTTGTTGTCGGCGCCGGCCTGGAACGGGTCGCCTTTCAGCGTCAGCGGCTGCGCCAGGTTCGAGAATTCCTGGTAATGGAAGCCGAGCGCTTCGCGCAGCGGCCCCGGCGCCATGGTCGGCCGCACATAGGTGTTTTCGTTGGTGAAGCCGCTCTTGAAGGTCATCACGACACGGCCGCCCTTGCGAACGAATTCCGTAATGCGGCGCAGCAGGGCATCGTCCGCGACGTACAGCGAGGGCACCACGAGCAGTTTGTAAGACGAGAAGTCTTGCGTGTCGGTGAAAACGAAATCGGTGCCGACATTCAGGTCGTACAGCTGGCGGTGGATCTGGCGCACCAGCGAGCCGTAATCGGCATTGCTGCCGCTGCCGCCCCACTGCGATTGCTTGGCGAATGGCATGTCGTTGATGGCGTTCAGGGAATCGCGGCTCCACAGGATGGCGACATCATTGCGGATCTTCAGGTTCACCAGCTTGCGGCCGATTTTCTGCAGCTCGCCGCCGGTGCGGCTCATTTCCGCATAAGCGCGGTTCGGCTCCATATCATGCGACAGCACGCCTTTCCAGTAGGTCTCCTGGTTGGCATGGAGCGACGACCAGTGCCAGTATTCGACCATGTTGGCGCCATTGGCCAGATGGGTGTAGACGTCCTGCCGGAACTGGCCGTCGTAAGGCGGATACTGGAAGGAGGAACTCCAGTCGGTGGTTTGCGCATTGGTTTCGGTCACCAGGAAATTGCCGCCCTTGAGCGAACGGGTGAAGTCGCCTTGCAAGGCCTGGTCGGCGCCGTTGTAGTACTCGGGCTGGCCCCAGTGGTAAATGTTCACGGCAGGGATGTCCAGCGAGCGCGTCACCGCTTCTTCGTTGACGTCATTGTGCAGCGAGCCGGCAAAGTCGTGCGTGACGAATTGGCGCGGCGAGGCGTTTTCGCGGATCAGCTTTGCCTGCCAGTCCAGGAATTCGGTCACGCGCATCTGGCTCCAGCGCGACCATTCGAGCTTGTAGCCAGTGCTTTGCGCGCCGTCGGGGCGCGGCAGGTCGGCCCAGCTATGCAGGTCCTGTCCCCAGTAATTCAGCAGCCATGCCTTGCTGAGGTTTTCCGGCGTGCCGAACTTCTTCTCCAGGTGATGCAGGAAGCGCATGAACACGTCGTCATTGGCTGCGCCATAGCTGCTGGTCTCGTTGTCGACCTGCCAGCCGATTACGTTGGGATGGTCCTTGTAGCGCGCTGCGATTTTGCGAATCAGGCGCTCGGCATAGAAGCGGTAGGCCGCCGCATCGGTGTTCATGTTCTGGCGCATGCCGTAGGTGTTTTGCACACCATTGAATTTGCGTGCCATGATTTCGGGATTCTGCTTGGCCATCCATGCCGGAATCGAATAGGTTGGCGTGCCCATGATGACCTTGATGCCGGCCTTGCCCATGGCGTCGACCACGCGGTCCATCCAGGCATAGTCGAAGCGGCCGTCTTCCGGTTCCCACAGGCTCCAGGTGGACTCGCCCAGGCGCACCACGTTGAAGCCGGCAGCCTTCATCATCCGGATATCCTTGTCCAGGCGTTCGGACGGCATGTACTCATGGTAGTAGGCCGCTCCGTAAAGGACGGTCGGGAATTCCGGGATTGCGCCGGCTGGCGACTGGGCGGCTGCCGGTGCGCAGGCCGCCGCGGCGAAAGCGCACGACAGCGCGTAGGTCAGCAGTGTCCTCTTCAGCATGCATGTTCTCCTGATTGAATTTGGGCCAGCTTATTGTGTCGAGCTGCGGCGGAGGATTGCAATTATCAAAATTGTCGAAGCGCGCAATGATTTATGCCGGCTACTGAACCTTTTTGCCGGCGACGGGTATTTACCCAGCATTCGAAACGTCTGAGGAAGCCCTATGCCACAACATTCCCGCCTGCTGATCCTGGGCTCCGGCCCTGCCGGCTACACCGCCGCTGTCTATGCGGCCCGCGCCAACCTGGCGCCCACCCTGGTCACCGGCCTGGAACAGGGCGGCCAGTTGATGACAACAACCGATGTGGAAAACTGGCCGGCCGATCCGCTGGGTGTGCAGGGGCCGGAGCTGATGGAGCGCTTCCGCGCGCACGCGGAACGGTTCGGCACCAGCTTCGTCTTCGACCATATCCATAGCACCCACCTGGCGGAGCGGCCAATCCGCCTGGTAGGTGACGCGGGCGAATACACGTGTGACGCCCTGATCATCGCCACCGGCGCTTCGGCCCAATACCTTGGCTTGCCATCCGAGCAGGCCTTCATGGGGCGCGGCGTCTCGGCGTGCGCCACCTGCGACGGCTTTTTCTATCGGGGCAGGGAAGTGGCGGTCATTGGCGGCGGCAATACGGCGGTGGAAGAAGCGCTTTACCTTTCCAATATTGCTGAGCGGGTGACGCTGGTGCACCGGCGCGACAGCTTCCGCGCGGAGCCGATCCTGGTCGACCGCCTGATGGCGAAAGTTGGCGAGGGCAAGATCTTATTGAAGCTCAATGCGACCTTGCATGAAGTCGTCGGCGACGAGGGGGGCGTGACTGGCGTCGTCCTGGAGCGTTCCGGCGGCGAGCGGGAACAAGTGGCGGTACATGGCGTCTTCGTCGCTATCGGCCACAAGCCCAATACCGGTATTTTCGAAGGCCAGCTGGCCATGCAGGATGGCTACCTGAAGACCAGGTCCGGCGCCGGCGGCATGGCGACCCTGACCTCGGTCGATGGGGTGTTTGCCGCGGGCGACGTGCAGGACCACGTCTACCGGCAAGCCATTACCAGCGCCGCCACCGGCTGCATGGCCGCACTGGACGCGCAACGCTACCTGGAGCAGCTCAGCCGTTGAATTCCGGTATGCGCCAGCACGGTCCACGTATAAAATAGCTGGAGGACCACACTGCTTTCGACCGATGAAAATGTTGCATCAGTTGTTCTGGATGGGGGCGTTGTGCCTGGCAGCCTCCGCCCACGCGGCCACCTCGATCACCTGCGTCACGGAAGAGAACCGGCCCGTCAATTTCCTGGAGAATGGCAAGGTCACCGGGTTCAGCACCGAGGTGATTGAAGCCGTCCTCAAGGAAATCGATGTGCAGTGCGATTTCCAGCTGATGCCGTGGGCACGCGCCTATACGACGGCCATGCATTCGGAGAATGTGCTGATCTTTTCGATCTTGCGCACACCCGAGCGCGAACAGCTGTTCAAATGGGTGGGCGTGGTCTCGCCGCCGGACAGTTCCTACCTGTTTGCCCTGCGCGAGCGTAATCTGAAGATCAGCAGCCTCAGTGATGCGCTCAAATACAAGATCGGCACGATCAATGGCGACGCGCGCGAGCAATTCCTCGAATCGAAGGGGTTTGTCAAAGGCCTGCAGTTGCACAGCAATGCCTTGCCGAAGACGACCTATGAAAAGCTGAAGCTGGGCCGGGTCGACCTGTGGGCAATGAGCGAGATCGTGGCGCTGGACCTGGTGCGGCGCGAGGGCGGCGACCCGGAACATGTGCTGGTGCGGGCCCTGCACCTGAACGAAATGGGGAATGGCGGCAGCTATATGGCTTTTGGCCCGAAGTCCGACGAGCAACTGGTGGAGCGCTTCCGCAGGGGCCTGGAAACAGTCAAGGCCCGCGGCATCTTCGCAACGCTGTACAAGAAATGGTTCTGATTGCTGATTATCGTTGCCGCGCTTGGCGATTTTCATAATTGCCCAGCGCGCGCCGGGGCAGCAAAATCGCTGGATGACGATATCCCACAGACTGTTTGCGGCCTGCCTCCTGGCGGCCGTTGGGGCTGGCGCGCATGCCGCCGGCGATGATGGCACCGTGCTCTTTGCAGGCAAGCCGGCTCCCACTTGGAGCGCAACAATTGGCGCTTTCGAGGCGTCGCCATCCGGCGCGGTCGGCCTTGGCATGGGCGAAGTGGCCGACAAGCAGGGCGCGTTGACCCTGCAATGGCAGGATGCCTGGTTCACTGCTCTGCGCTTCGAGGGCGGTGCGCCGCTGGACCTGCGTCCTTATGTGGCTGGCGGCACGCTGGAATTCGACTTCAATGCGCTGGACCTGGCGCAGGGCGGCATCTATTTCGCCATGCGCTGCGGGCCGGAGTGCTACCGCAAAGTGTCCTATGTCATGGCCGGCAAGGCACTGCAGGGCAAGGGCTGGCAACACCTGTCCTTCCCGATGGCCTGCTTCGTGCGCGCCGAAGACGATTTCAGCAAGGTGGCAATGCCGTTTTCGCTGGAAGCCAATGGCAGCGGGCAGGTGGCGCTAGCCAACATCCGTTTCGTCAGGGGCGGCAAGCCGAACGCCAATTGCCCGGATTACCGCACCGAATCGGTCACACCGGACACCCTGAATCATGCCTGGGCGCTGGGCTCCTGGCTGCCGCGCCATGAGCAAAAGCTCGCGGAAAACCGCGAGCTGCGCGCCGCCGGCAAGAAGCCCAAGCTGGTATTCATCGGCGACTCGATCACCGAAGGCTGGGAAAAGTCCGGCCGGCCGGTGTGGCAGCGCTATTACGCCAAATACGACGCGGTGGCGCTGGGTTTTGGCGGCGACCATACCGAGAACGTGCTGTGGCGCTTGCAGCACGGCGAAGTGGACGGCCTGGCGCCGAAGGTCGCAGTGCTGATGATTGGCACCAACAATACCGGTGACCGCAATGACGACCCGCAGGCCACGGCCGCCGGCGTCAAAGCCATCATCGACGAACTGCGCCGCCGCCTGCCGCAGACCAAGGTGCTGCTGCTGGCAGTGTTCCCCCGCGAAGAGCAGCCGACCGCCTTCCTGCGCCGCCTGAACGAACGCGTGAACGCGATCATTTCGGGCTATGCGGATGGCCGCCATGTGTTTTATGCGAACATCAATGCCGCGCTGCTGGAGGCGGATGGCACGCTGTCGCGCGAGGTCATGCCGGACCTGCTGCATCCGCAAGAGAAGGGTTACGAAATCTGGGCCCGCAGCATGGACCCGGTCCTGCAAAAAATGCTAAGGGAGTGAAGTCGTGAAAAAGAGCATGCATTCAGCCGCATGTGCTGGCTTGCTGGCGGCGGCCTGCGCCGCGCCTGCAGCATGGGCGGGAAATTGCGCCACCAATGCCGCGCCGCGTGCGCTCGACTACCCGTGGATGTCGGTCGAGCGCTGGAAGCAGATGAATGCCGACCAGGTGGCACGGGCAAAACAGGGCAATGTCGACGTGATGTTTGTCGGCGATTCGCTCACGGAGATGTGGCCCATGCTGCTCTGGGACAGTCAATTCGGCCACCTCAGGCCCGCCAACTTCGGCATCGGCGGTGACCATACCGGCAACCTGCTGTGGCGCCTGCGGCAGCCTGCAGTCGCGGCACTGAAGCCGAAGGTGGTGGTGCTGATGATCGGCGTGAACAACATCAATCTCTGCGGCGAAGCTCCGGAGGAAGTGTTCAAAGGCATCCAGGCCGTGGTGGCGCTGCTGCGGCAGCAATATCCGGCCGCGCGCATCCTGCTCAATGCCGTGCTGCCGGAAGGACTGCCCGATTCCGACGAGCGGCATCGCATTGTGGCGCTCAACCAACGGGTGCGAACCCTGGGCGACGGCAAGGCGGTGTCCTTCCATGACTATGGGGCGCACTTCATGGGGGAGGGCGGTGCACTGTCGAAGGAGCTGCAGCCCGACCTGCTGCATTTCTCGGAGAAGGGCTACCGCATCCTGGCCGGCGCAATCCGGCCCGATATCGAAAGCCTGCTGAAGTAAGCTGCGCAATTTCATTTTTGGCGTTGGCGGTTTTTGCAATTGCGGCGCCAGGGTTCAGCTCCCACAATGCCTCTCATGACAGATCTGCATTGTTAGCCCGGCAAAATGAAATCGCACTATCACGTACTGGACGGCCTGCGCGGCACCGCTGCTTTCAGCGTGTTTGCTTTCCACTTCCTGGAAATGCTGGTGCCAAGCCTGGAGAAGAATCCCATGCCGCATACGTTCCTGGCAGTGGATTTCTTCTTTGCGCTGTCTGGCTTCGTGCTGGGGCATGCCTATGACGGCCGTGGCCTGGCGCCCATGCAATTCTTCTCGCGGCGCCTGGTGCGCCTGCATCCGATGGTGGTGATGGCGATGACGATTGGCCTCCTGGGCTACGTGCTGGACCCCTTTGTCGGAAACGCCCAGCGCGTGCTGTCGCCCGCCATGCTGCTGTTCACGTTCGTACTGAGCCTGCTGCTGTTGCCGGCGCCGACGCTGCCCAATTACTTCGGCGAGACCCACCCGGTCAACGGCCCGGCGTGGACGCTGTCGCAGGAATACGCGGCCAACCTCCTGTTTGGCCTGTTTGCACCACGCCTGGGCCGGCGCCTGCACATCTTGCTGTGCGCGGCCAGTGCGCTGGCCTTGCTGTGGACCGCGCGGAAATTCGGCAACCTTGGCTATGGCTGGGGCTGGGACCACTACTGGGTGGCGCCGGTGCGCCTGGCCTGCCCATTCCTGCTGGGCCTCCTGGTGTACCGCATGAAGTTGCGCATGTCCGTGCCGGCGCCGTTCATCGTCTTGTCCATGCTGCTGCTCGCCGTGTTTTGCGCTCCCACGTTCGGCGCGGCCAACTGGCTGTTCGAAGCCGGCTGCGTGATCCTGGTATTCCCGCTGCTGCTGATGGCGGGCGCCGGATCGAAGCCGCCGGAAGGCACGACCGATGCGGTCACGCGCCTGGTGGGCGAGCTGTCGTATCCCGTCTATATCGTGCATTACCCGTTTATCTACCTGTTCGCCCATTGGAACTGGACCACCCATCCATCCAGGCCGGTGCAGGCGGCAGCGATCGTCGGTCTGTATTGTGGCGTGACCTTGTTTGCGCTGGGCTTGTCGCGCTGGTACGACCGGCCGGTGCGTGCATGGCTGTCACGCGTAGTGCTGGAACACCAGGCCGGCCGCAGGCCGTCCGGCGTCCAGGTACCGTTGTTGTAACCTGTAGTCTCCTCTACCTATTCCGGTAGTTTTCGGGGCGGCTTTGGCCGCCCCTTTTTTCGAGGAACCCATGAAATTGAAGAAAACGATCAGTCTCCTGTCCGCCGCGGTAGCGATGTGCTGCGGCACTGCGCTGGCCGCGCCGGAAGGCAAACCGTGGATGAATACGCAGTTGGGCGCCGCGCAGCGCGCCGACCTGGCAGTCAAGGAAATGACCCTGGACGAAAAACTGAAGCTGGTCTTCGGCTATTTCGGTATGGATCACGAAGGAAAGAAAACCAAGCGCCCCCAGGAATCGCACGACCAGTCGGCCGGTTTCGTTTATGGCGTGCCGCGGCTGGGCATTCCGAACTTGTGGGAGACCGATGCCGGCGTCGGCGTGGCAAGCCAGGCCGGTCCCAATGCGCGCCCGGCCACCGCATTGCCTTCGGGCCTGAACACGGCCGCCACCTGGGACGTGCAGACGGCCTACGCCGGCGGCGCCATGATCGGCGCGGAAGCGCGCGGCTATGGTTTCAACGTCATGCTGGCCGGCGGCGTGAACCTGATGCGCGATCCGCGCAACGGCCGCAATTTCGAATACGGCGGCGAGGACCCGCTGTTGGCGGGCAAGCTGGTGGGCGCGCAAATCAAGGGCATCCAGTCGCAGCACGTGGTCTCCACGCTCAAGCATTATGCGCTGAATGACCAGGAGACCGGCCGCACCACACTGAACGTCAAGATCGACGACCAGTCGGCACGCATGTCCGACCTGCTGGCCCTGCAGATTGCCAAGGAAGAGGGCAATCCGGGCGCGGTCATGTGCTCCTATAACCGCGTCAACGGCGTGTACGCATGCGAAAGCAGCTACCTGCTGAACGAAGTGCTGAAGAAGGACTGGGGCTTCAAGGGCTGGGTGATGTCGGACTGGGGCGCGACCCACAGCACCATCCCGGCGGCCAATGCGGGCCTGGACCAGCAGTCCGGCGTGCCCTTCGATTTGTCCGATTATTTCGGCCCGCCGCTGAAAGAGGCTGTGCTGAACGGCTGGGTGCCGCAAGCGCGCCTGGACGATATGGCGCGCCGCGTCCTGCACGCCATGTTCGAACACGGGGTGGTCGACCATCCGGTGGCGGCGGAGCCGGGCAAGATCGACTTCAATGCACACGCTGCCGTGTCGCTCAAGGACGCGCAGGAAGGCATGGTGCTGCTGAAGAACAGCGCCAATGTCCTGCCGCTGGATAAGTCGGTGAAACGCGTGGCTGTCATCGGCGGCTATGCCGACAAAGGCGTGCTGGCGGGCGGCGGCTCCTCGCTGGTGTATCCGGCGGGCGGCAATGCCGTGCCGGGGCTGGAGCCCAAGATTTGGCCAGGCCCGGTCATGTATTATCCTTCGTCGCCGATGAAGGCTATCCAGCAGCGCCTGCCATCGGCCCAGGTCTCTTTCAGCGATGGCGTGGACAAGGCCGCGGCGGCCAAGCTGGCGCAGGAAAGCGACGTCGTCGTGGTGTTCGCCACCCAATGGACTGGCGAAGCGCTGGATGTCCCGAACCTGTCGCTGCCGAACAAGCAGGACGAGCTGATCGCGGCGGTGGCGGCAGCGAACCCGAAAACCGTGGTGGTGCTGGAAACCGGCGGCCCGGTGACCATGCCCTGGCTGCCGAAAGTGCCGGCGGTGCTGGAGGCCTGGTACCCGGGAACGAGCGGCGGCGAGGCGATTGCCAGCGTGCTGTTTGGCGAAGTCAATCCTTCCGGCCACCTGCCGGCCACTTTCCCCGCTTCGGAATCGCAGCTGCCGCGCCCGGCCATGGACGGCTATCCGGAAGTGGCTGACAAGCGCTTCGACGTCGAATACCGTGAAGGCGCTGCAGTCGGCTACAAATGGTTCGACCTGAAAGGACTGCAGCCGCTGTTCCCGTTCGGGCATGGGCTGTCCTATAGCGACTTCGCCTTCGCCGGCTTGTCGGCCAGTGTGAAGAACGGCGCGCTGCAGGCAAGCTTCACCGTGAAAAACGTTGGCAAGCTGTCCGGCAAGGAAGTGGCCCAGGTCTACGTCTCGCCGCTCAAGGCCAAATGGGAAGCGCCGAAACGCCTGGCCGGTTTCCAGAAAGTGGACTTGCAGCCGGGTGCCGCAACCCAGGCTTCCGTGACGGTCGATCCGCGCCTGCTGGCCATGTACGATTCCAGCAGCAAGACCTGGAAGGTAGCCAAGGGCGATTACCAAGTCACCCTGGCGGCTGACGCTGGCGGCAGCAAGGCGCTTAGCACCGTGGTGCACCTCGATGCGGCGGTCTACGATGTGAACGGCAAGCGCTTGCGTTAAGCGCGATGGCGCAGTGGGACGGGGCACATAATTATTTGCTCCGTCTCACTGGATGAACTGTTATGATGTAAACAGCAACGTTGCCCCGTTGCGCGGAGACAGTTCAACCACCATCAGATAATGCAAGCGTTTTTCAAGAAAGTGCTGCTGGCACTCATTGGCATTGTGGTCGCAGACGCAATGCTGGCCGCTTTCCTTATTTACCAGAGCTATCTGTCGGTCCCCCTGCTGGCGTCGAACCGGCCAGGGGCGGGGTGGCATTACATGACCAACTCCGACGTGGAAATGGGTGGCACGTCGACTGTTCGCATTCCCAACCTGCAGCGCGAACAACTGCGTTTCGATTTCAGGCTGACCGATGTCGGCAAGTACCCCTTCGCGTCCGCCGGAATGGTGCTGCATGATGCGCAGGGCCGGCCGGCGCAGGTGGACTGGACCAAGTACACGGACATTACTTTCCTTGCCAGGTGTGCGCCGGCCAATTCCATGGTCTTCAGCGTCTCCACTTTTGACGACAGGATTTCCAAGGTTGGCCAATTCCTGACCTACCGCTCGCCGGGAACTTACTTTTCATGCAACGAGCGCGGGGTGCCGGTGTCGCTCGACATGACGCGGCTGACGATTCCTGACTGGTGGTTCAGCTCCCAGAACCTGGACCTGTCGCACCAGGGCTATGAACTGAACAAGGTGACCAAGTTCATTTTCGGGTCCAGCAGCCAGAGTCCGCACAATGTCGATTCCCACCTTGAAATCACCGAACTCGCCTTGCATGGCCGCGACTACCGCTACATCGCGGCGCTGGTGGTCATCCTGCTGGCCAATTGGGCGGCCTTTGCCTGGTGGTTCTTCCGTGCGCATTCCCAGGCGCTGACCGCCAGCCTCAATTCCAGGATGAAAAAAGACCTGCCGCTGGTCGCTTATCGCCAGTTAACCCTGGAGCCATATAAGGATAAAGAAAAGGCGAGCATACTGAAATTCATTGCGACGAATTTCACTAATCCGGATATGGACCTGGAATTCGTGGTGACCTCGACCGGCACCAACCGTAATAAGGTGAATGAGGTGCTGAAGACAGAACTGGGCATGACTTTTACCAGTTACCTCAATAAATTGCGGCTCACCGAAGCCGCGCGCTTATTGCTTGAAATGGAATCGGCGGCGATTGCGGAAATCGCCTATTCGGTCGGTTATTCAAATATTTCCTATTTCAATAAGCTGTTCAAGGAAGAATATGGCTGCACGCCCAAATCCTTCCGCAGCCTGACCACCCAACAGGACCAGCCTGGCCCTGCCAACAGCGCCGAACCGGTGTCGCAAAACGGTACCGAAACCGCCTGACCGACTTGCACTCCCTGCAGAACTAATCGCAATTTCTGCATTTTGATAGTAATTCTCCCAAGGGCGTTACCGCCCATGCGGGTCTGCACCCTATGCTGGATCCGTGGATTAGCTTCCGCTATCCACTCCAGGATTCATTGTCAAATAAGCAAAGACTGGGGCGCACTGCGCCACCCGGCATAACGGAGACACCCATGGAAAATATGTTCAAAGACCATCCGCAACTTGGCTGGAACGGAAACCGGATTTCAGAAAACATTATCCCGGCCGATTTTAAGCCGGCTGCCTCGCTGCGCTGCGAGCGCGCAACGGCAATTTTCTGGAATTAATCCGAAACCTGTTTCCTGAGCGGCGAATATGAATACCTCCAGAAAAGCGCACCGTATTGCCCTGTTATTTAATGCAAACAAGAGTTTTGACCGCGAAGTGATTTCCGGGATTGCCGCCTACCTTGGCAGTACCCGTGCGGCATGGGATTTATTCCTGGAAGAAGATTTTCGGCTGCGCCTGGCCGGCATTGAGAATTGGCAGGGCGATGGCATTATTGCCGATTTCGACGATCCGGCGGTGGCAGCCGCGCTGTCACGCTGCCGCGTGCCGGTGGTGGCGGTGGGCGGCTCCCACGCCTGCGAGGACGAGTACCCGCAAGGTTTGCCGTATGTCGCAACCGACAACTTCAAGCTGATCAAGCTGGCGCGCGACCACCTGATCGACGTCGGCCTGCACCGCTTTGCGATGTTCAGCCTGCCCAAGGCCAAGGAAAACCGCTGGGCGCAGGAGCGCGAAATCGCCTTCCGCAGCCTGATGGCAGCCGACCAGATGGAGGCCGAGATCTTCCGCGGCTGCGAGACCAGCGCGTCGGCCTGGGATGAATCGGTGGAAGGGCAGATCGCCTGGCTGCGCAGCCTGCCGAAACCGGTCGGCATCATCGCCGTGACGGATGCCCGGGCGCGCCAGCTGCTGCAGGCCTGCGTGATCGCCGGCATTGCGGTACCGGAGCAGGTGGCCATCATCGGCATCGACAACGACCCGCTGGTGCGCATGCTGACCCGGATCCCGCTCAGTTCCGTGATCCAGGGCGCGCAGGAGATGGGCCGCACGGCGGCCCACTTGCTGGACCAGATGCTGCATGGCGTGCGCCTGTCGAACACGCGCATCCTGATGCCGCCGGCCGGCATCAACGTGTTCGCCTCGAGCCAGCACCAGCCGGTCCGCCATCCGCACGTGGCGCGCGCCAAGCATTTCATCCGCCAATACGCCTGCCAGGGGATCAAGACCCACCAGGTGGCCGAATATGTGGGCGTGTCGCGTTCGTCGCTGGAAGCCTACTTCAGGCAGGAACTGGGGTGCAGCGTGCACGACCTGATCCTGCAATTCAAGCTCGATGCGGCCAAGGCGGGGCTGGAATGCGGCGAGCGCAGTATCGCGGATGTGGCGCTGGGATGCGGGTTCACCTCGACCCAGTACATGCACCTGGTATTCAAGCGTGAGCTGGGCTGCACCCCGCGCGCCTACCGCGACAAAGTCATGGCAGACGCGGGATAAGGCAGATCCACCGCAAACGAAAAGGCCGCACAGTTGGATGTGCGGCCTTTTCATTTTGGGGGCTGTAACCTGCAGCAGTCGCATCTCGGGTCTGACCCTTGGGTCAGACCCTGGTGTACCGGTGTTAGCGGCCTTTTACCAAAGCGTGCCGTAGACAGTTGCCAGCGCCACGCCGATGATCGCCGAGCCAGCCAGGAAGGCGCCATCCACGCGGAACAGCGAAGTATCCACGTGCAGGTGCTTGACCGTGCCATCGCGTTTGGCCTCAGCCAGTTTGCTGATCAGGACCATGCCCGCCACCACGAACCAGAACACGATGAACATGCGGTCCAGGAATGGAATTTCGGCCACGCCAGCCTCGGTAACCTTGGCAAAGCCGATCGGCACCAGGAAGGACAGGTCCATCATGGTCGGCAGGAACTTCAGGACAATCGAGCCGGCCAGGCCGCCAACGGTGGCGAACATGGCAGCGCCGGAAGTGGTCTTCTTCCAGAAGAAGCCCATCAGGAACATGGCCAGGATGCCCGGCGAGACGAAGCCGGTGTATTCCTGGATGTACTGGAAGCCGCCTTTCTTGTCGATGCCAAGCAGCGGCGCGATCAGCACGGCCAGCGCCATCGATGCCACCACGCTGACGCGGCCGATCCACACCATGCGCTGTTCGGTGGCCTGCTTGTTGAAGGTCTTGTTGTAGATGTCCAGCGTGAAGATGGTGGCGATACTGTTTGCCTTGCCGGCCAGCGAAGCCACCACGGCGGCAGTCAGTGCTGCGAAGGCCACGCCCTTCAGGCCCGACGGCAGCAGGTTAAGCAGGACAGGGTAGGCGCGGTCGGGATTCAGCTCGCCGCCCTGGCGCATGGCGTCGCCCAGCGCGCCGGATTTGTCCAAGGCATAGGCGGCGATACCTGGCAGCACCACGATCAAAGGCATCAGCAGCTTGAGGAAGGCCGCAAACAGCAGGCCTTTGCGGGCAGTCGGCAGGTCGGCGCCCAGTGCGCGCTGGGTGATGTATTGATTGCAGCCCCAGTAGTTCAGGTTGACGATCCACATGCCGCCCAGCAGGACCGACAGCCCTGGCAGGTCCATGTAGTTCGGGTCTTCACGCTTCAGCACCATGTCGAAGTGGCCGCGGGCCACGCCGAACAGTTCGGACAGGCCGTCCAGCGCGCCATGCTTGCCGGCCAGGCCTGCCACCAGGTCCAGTGCCAGCCAGGTCGTCACCAGGCCGCCCACCACCAGGCATGCCACCTGCACCACGTCGGTATAGCCGATCACCTTCATGCCACCCAGGGTAATGATGGCCGCGAATACCGCCAGGAACAGCATGCAAGGCAGCAGGGCGATGCCGGACAGGCTGGAAATCGCCAGCGCGCCCAGGTAGAGGATGGAGGTCAGGTTGACCACCACGTACAGGCCAAGCCAGAACAGCGCCATCGTGGTCGCCACGGCCTTGCCGTAGCGCTGTTCGAGGAACTGAGGCATAGTGTAGATGCGGTTCTTCAGGTACACCGGCATGAAGAACACGGCCACGATGACCAGGGTAGCGGCTGCCATCAACTCATATACCGCGATGGCCATACCGATCTTGTAGCCGGAGCCGCTCATGCCAATGAACTGCTCGGCCGAAATGTTGGACGCGATCAGGGAGGCGCCAATGGCCCACCAGGTCAGCGAGCCTTCAGCCAGGAAGTAGTCATGCGAAGCCTGGCCGGAACTGTTTTGCTTGCGGCGGTAGATCCAGATGCCGTAACTGGCGACGGCGATGAAGTAAATCAGGAAGACGATCAAGTCCAGGTTTGAAAAGGTACTCATGCGTTGCTCACGTGTGGAGTTTGTCTCTGGGCCAGGCAGGCGCCGCGGCCCTGTTATATTCAAGCTGCGCTCGCATTATTGCCTATTCCCCCGCGCCGCAGATTGCTTTGCAGGGCAGTTCGCCAGAATCGTTTCAAGCCTTGGTGATTTTAGTAATTGAATCCCCGTGCCACGGACAGCAGAATGGCATGGTGCCAATATCGTGTGCACAGGAAGCCGATCTTTTAATGATGACAAAACCCTTTTCCGGCTCCACGCCAGAGGCGGACGAACACCGCTTGTTCACTCTCAGGAACGCCAACGACATGTTGGTGACGATTAGCGAATATGGCGCCGCCCTGTGCTCCTGGCGTGCGCCGGATCGCTATGGCCGCATGGCGGACGTGCTGCTGGAACCGGCACGCGCTGCCAATCCCGCACTGTGGCAAGGACGCCACGATGGCAGCGACGTGCTGCTGCTGCAGATGGGGCCCGGCAACGCCGTGGCGCAGTTGGCGCGCTATCGCCTGGAGGATGACGGCAGCCTGTTCGTCGAGCATGAAGTGATGGCAATGGCGCCGGCGTCCTTTGACGTGGCCCTGAACCCCTGTTTCAACCTGAACGGCGGCGTTGCCGACGTCGGTGACCATATGGTGCAGATCGACGCCGACTATTACGTCGAAGCGGATGCCGACGGTACGCCGGTCGGCGTCGCTGCGGTAGGCGGCACCGCATTCGATTTTCGCCAGCCGGCCCCCATTGGCGCCCGCCTGCGCTGGCCCGACAGCCAGGTGCGCATGAAAGGCGGCTTCGATCACTGTTTCTTCGTCCGTAACCACTTTTCAGGCGGGCAGGGTGACCTGCGGGAAGTCGCGCGGGTCTACGAGCCGGGGTCCGGCCGCTGCCTGCAGATCCACACCACCGAGACGGCCGTGCAGTTCCGCGCCGGCCACAAGGGCGGCTTCTGGCTGGAAGCCAAGGCGCATCCCGAGCTGACCAGCGCCGCCTGGCCGCACATCATCGTGCTGCCGGGGCAGGTGTACCGGCAGACCACCGTCTACCGGCTCTCATTGCAGATTTGAGGACATGCACTACCGTACACGCTGGCGGCGTGAAACCGGGAAGCCGGATCAGGCAGGTTTCAGTCCTCGGTAGGCAAACTGCCGCGCCCTGACTTCGGCCGTGCCGGCGCTGTAGATGCCGACTTTCAGGCTCAGGAAGCCGCCGAACACATTGTGGTGGAAGCCCGACACCTCCATCTGCCACGGATGCTTGATCCACTTCATGCCATCGAAGGAATAGTGGAAGGTGACGATGTTGCCGCGATTGGCCAACTTTACATGGACGGTGCTGGCCTGGACCTTCTCCCGCATCCAGCCTTGCTCTTCACTGCAGTGGTAGGTGAACATCTGCGTCGGGCTGAAGCCGATGCCGCAGTAGCCGCGCTGGCTGTAATACAGCAGCAATCCGCCTTGCGCGCCGTCCGCGATATCGAGCACCACCGAGGCTTCATAATCGCGGTCGCCCACGATGCAGGTGAGCGGCGAGCAGTCGGACGGTGAGCTGCCTTTGCCCTTGATGACCAACCCTTTGCTGTCGTAGCGGGCACGCGCCATTTCCCCTGGAGCGGGATCGAAGAAGCTCCATTGGAGGCCGAACCTGTTCGAGGAAAAATCGTCGGACAGGGCCTGGCCGTTCGGCGAGGGCTGGCCGCCTCTTGGCTTGCGCAAGGCCTTCAACAAGGTGCCGCCGCGCGCGCGGAACCAGCCATCGCTGGTCCATTCGATCGGCTCCAGCAAGGCCTGGCGGCCGAGCGTGCGAAAGCCATTTTCGTAGCCGTGGTAGACCATCCACCAGTCGCCGCCCGGTCCCTCGATGACCGTGGCGTGGCCGCGCGACCACCACGGTTCGTCCGCGCTGCGGGTGCGCATGATCGGGTTGGCCGGGCAATCCTGCCATGGGCCGTGGATCGAGCGCGAACGCGCTACGATCACCATATGGCTGGTCGGCGGGCCTGACGTGCCGCCAACCGCGGTCACCAGGTAGAACCATTCGCCGCGCCGGAACAGCTTGGGGCCTTCGGGCGCGAACATCTCCACCACCCAGTCGTCCGGATAGCGCCACGGCTGGTAGACGTGCTCCAGTTGGCCGATGGTGGACAGGCCGTCGTCGGACAGGCCGATGCGGCGCACACCGTTGAAGAACAGGTAGCGCTTGCCGTCCTCGCCGACCGCGTGGCCAGGATCGATGCAGCTTTTCAGCTTGAGATCGATCGGGTCGCTCCACGGCCCGCGGATATTGTCGGCGTGGATGACGAAGATCGAGTCGCCGGCAGGGATGTAGATGAAGTAGCGGCCATTGTGCTTGACCAGGTCCATGGCCCACACGGAGCCGAGCGGTTTGGTCAACGCTGCGCAGAGGGGCGCCCAGTTGACCAGGTCGCGCGAGTGCCAGATGACGGCGCCGGGATAGGACAGGAAGGACGAAAACGTCATGTAGTAGTCGTCGCCGTCCTTCAGGATGGTCGGGTCGGGGTGGTCGCCTGGAACGATCGGATTGAGGTAGGTGCCGTTGCCCAGGTCCGCCTTGCGCTGGCCCTCGATGCCGTAGGCCGTACTGCGCGTGGCTTCAGGCGCGCACGCAGCGCTGGCACCCCGCGGCGCGGCGGCGGCCCCCGCGCCGGCCAGGGCCAGCTTGAGCAGGCCGCGCCGCTTGGCAGGGTCGATTGCAGTCGGCGCTTGCTTCATCTGCCTGCAACCCTGGTGATCGCCGGCGCCTTGCGCGACAGCTCGCTGTCGCCGCTCACGGTCAGCTTGCCGCTGGCGTCGTTCCATTGCAGCCTGGCCAGCGTGCCCTTGTTTTTCTCGTAGTCGTACGACACGCCATCGTCGTCGTACAGTGCGAAATCGCCGTCCTTGCCCGGATAGACCCGGATTTCGCTGATCGCCTGCTTGCTCGCGGTGGACTGGATGTCGGCGCCCAGCGGAATGATGGCGCCGGCGCGCACGAAGACCGGGATCTGGTCGATTGGCGCCGCCACGCGCACCCAGCGCCCGCCAGCCAGCTTCTCATTGGTCCAGAAGTTGTACCAGTCGCTGCCGGCCGGCAGATAGACTTCCTTTTCGGTCTGGCCCTGTTCCGTCACCGGGGCGACCAGGAAGGCAGGGCCGAACATGTACTGGGTGCCGATATTGGCGACCTTCGGATCGTTGGGGAAGTTCATCCAGAGTGGGCGCATGAACGGGGCGCCGCTGTCCCAGGTTGCCTTGGCCTGGCTGTAGATGTATGGGATCAGCTGGTAGCGCAGGCGGTCGTAGCGCGCCATGATCGTTTCGGCTTGCTGGCCGAATTCCCAGATCTCGGCATGCTTGCGGTCGCCGTGCAGGCGCAGCGTCGGCAGGAAAGTGCCGTACTGGAACCAGCGGGTGAGCAGTTCAGGATAGTCGTGGTTCTGGCCGACGGTGGCCTCGGCGCCGCGCGGGTCGAGCAGCGGTGCCTTGGTGGCACTGGTGCTTTGCGGCAGCCACTGCCAGCCGCCGATGTCGTTGCCCCAGTAGGCAATGCCGGAGGCGGTCATGTTCAGGCCCGTCGGCACCTGGCGCGCCAGGGCTTCCCATGACGGATGGATATCGGAGGACCAGAACAGGGCGCCGGTGCGCTGCGAGCCGAGATAGGCGGCGCGCGACAGGATCAGGGCGCGCTTGTTCGGCTTCCAGGCGCGCATGCCCTGTTGCACGCTTTCCACGTGCACCAGGGGGAACACATTGTGATAACGGTCGCCGGAACCGATCGAATAGAAGTAGCCATCGGGTACCAGGTCCGGTTCCGTTTCGTCCAGCCACGGGTAGTCGAAGCCCTGCGACAGGATGTTGTCGCGCATGCGCTCCCAGAACCATTGGCGCGCGGCCGGGTTGGTGGAATCGATCAGGGCGCCGGCACGGTCGGAACGGGAGGGCAGGCCGTCGACGGTCTTGCCGTCTTTGTCCTTCAGGAAGTAGCCTTTCGCGTCCAGTTCATTGAAGTAGCGGCCGGAGGTTTCGAAGCGCGGCCAGACCGAGATGATCGACTGCATGCCCAGGTCATGCAGCTCCTTGTTCATGGCGGCTGGGGTGGGGAATTGTGCCGGGTCGATATCGAGCTGGCCCATGCGGGTCCAGTAGAACCAGTCGACCACCATCACATCCAGTGGATATTTCTTCTGGCGGTAGGTATTTGCCACACGCAGGATCTCCTGCTGGCTCTCGTAACGGGCCTTGGACTGGATCAGGCCAAAGGCAGCCTTGGGCGGGATCGGCGTTTTGCCGGTCACGCGGGCATAGCCGGAATAGATTTCTTCGGGCGTATTGCCGGTGATGACAAAGAAGCTGACCCGTTCGCCCACATTCGACGAGAAGGAGGTGCGGCCATTGATGCCGCCGATGAAGCGCGTGGCGGAAGGGTTGTCCCACACGATGCCGTAGCCCTTGGACGACACCATGAACGGCACGCAGACCGATTCGCCGCCCGGCGCGTCGTACCAGTGCTTGCAGTCGAGCACACGGCCGCGCAGGTCGAGCGGGCCGGTCGATTCCTGGTTCTGGCCCATGCCGTAGTAATGCTCGTCGGCCGGTGCGCTGAAGGTGGCACTGGCCTGGTAGGTCTTTTCGCCTGCGACGGTTCGCGGCGCCAGGTCCCAGCCCATCATGTCGAGCACCAGTTCGCCCTTGGCGTTGCGCACTTGCAGGGCGACCGGGGCCAGTTGCGGCGCGAAGTATTTTTCCATCTGGCTCGGCACGCGCGGCTGCGGGGCCGGGGCCACGCGCAAGTTCATGGCTGCGGAGGCGAAAGTGTCGCCATCCTTGCCGCTGCTGTGGCGGAAGGCCGAATTGTCGGCGTTCTTCGGCAGGATGCCGTAACCGGGCCCTTTCAATGCCTCGGCCTTGTCGGCAGCGATCGTGATATGGACCACGTTCGGGCCGTAGGCTTCAACCGAGACCCAGGCGCCTTCGCGGTCAAGGGTGGTGATCGGTGCTGCCAGCGCCGATGCCGAGGCGCCGAGCGCCATCGTGGAAATCGCAGCGGCCAGTGCCTTGCGCTTGCAATGCAACTTCATAAAACATCTCCTGCTTAGGGGGTTATTGTTGGATGAGTTTGTGCTCGCGCAGCCAGTCTTCGGCGCGCCGCGGCCAGTCCGAGGCGTTGCCGTTCCCGGCGCGCATGGCCATGCCGTGGCCGCCGTGCTCGAAGACGATCAATTCGGCCGGTACGCGGGCGCGGGTGAGCGCCTGGAAGTACTGAATGCTGTTGTCGGGCTGGACCACGCCGTCATCCTGGGAGTGGATCAGCAGCGTGGGCGGCGTGGCGGCAGTGACCTGCTTTTCGAGTGACATGAGCTGCACCAGCGATGCTGCTGGCTTGGCGCCGAGCAGCGCCATACGCGAGCCTTCGTGCGCGGCTGGGCCTTCCATGGCGATCACGGGGTACATCAGGATGGCAAAATCGGGGCGAGCGCTGACGGCATCCAGGGCGTTGCCGGTGCGTCCGGCTGGGTGGTCGAACAGCGTGGAGGCGCTGGCTGCCAGGTGCCCGCCAGCCGAACTGCCCATCACGCCGATACGGTCGGGCGCGATGCCGTACTTCGCCGCTTGCGAGCGCACCAGGCGGATGGCGCGCAGCACGTCCTGCAGCGGCGCAGGATGGCCGTAATCGGACAGGCGGGATTTCAGCACGAAGGCGGTAACGCCGATGCTGGACAGCCACTGCGCGTACTGCTGTCCCTCGCGGGTGAAAGAGAGGAACTGATAGCTGCCGCCGGGGCAGATGATGACGGCGGTGCGGGCCGGGCGGTCGAAGGAGGCAGGGTAGACGGTCAGCGAAGGCTGGTTGATGTTGCTGATGCGCTCCCCGTCGAGGCGTTCAGGGCCGGGCTGGGGCCGGGCGTTCGGCACGCCTTCCGGCCACAGAGGCAGTACGGTGTCTTGTGCTTGGGCGCCACCGGCGGCCAGGAGCAGCAGGGCCAGTATCCATGCTCGCATAGCTTGTCATCTCCAGTATATTTTTATAAACCGGACCATCTTTGCAGACTGCGCAGAGGGCCGCAATTATGAAAATTACCGAGCTGGCGAATGATTTACCGCAAGACTCGCGTCCTCCCAGCGCAAGTGGACAACCTTGTAGCCGTTGTCCCTGATGGCCTTGAGCAGGTCCGGCAGCGCCTCCACGGTGGCCTGGTTCGCGTCGTGCATGAGGATGATGCCGCCGCCTGTCTGCGCAAGCCGTGCCACCAGGCGGCCGACCAGGGCGGCGCTGCGCATGTCGTTTGGCGGGTAGTCGTCAATTCCTGCGTCCACCGAGGCCACCGTGATGTTTTTTCCTTGAGCGCCGCGAGGATCGGCGCAGTCTCCTCCAGGTATGGGAATCGGTAGGCCGGCGGCGGACCGCCAAACACCCTCGTGAATGCCTGCACGCCCTTATCGAGGTCGGCCAGCTGTTCGGCCGGCGGCATCTGCCTCAGGGAAGGGTGGGCGAAGCTGTGCAGGGCCGGGGTATGGCCGGCTTGTGCCACGCGTTTGCCCAGTTCAGGGTGTTCGGCAAGATTGGCACCGGTCATGAAGAAGGTCGCCTGTACGCATTGGTTCGACAAGGTCTCGAGCACCCGCTCGATCAGGCCGGGCAGGGGACCGTCGTCGAAGGTGAGCACCACTTCGCCCTTCTGCAAGGGGAGAGGCCCATGCTGCGCCCTGCCGTAGGCTGAGGATTCGCGTTGAAGTATCAGAGTGCGCGACGTGCCGAGAGCGTCGGCGGGGCAGGCGATCGCGCCCGGCGGCACGACCAGGCTTGCGCACATCAGCAGGGCAAGCGACCATTTTTTCATATGTACCTCAAAGTTTCAGGAACCAGCGGCGCCGGTAGCAGGCCCACAGCACCAGGAACTGGAGCAGCAGGTAGACCAGTCCAAAGGTGAACGACGCCGCATAGGGATCGAGCACGCGGCTCAATGCTTCCTGCCCGGCAATCCGGATGGATGCCGGGGTGCTGCCCGCCGCGCTCCAGTTGTAGTCAAGCAGCGGGGCGACAAGGAAGCTGGTGATATAGGCCAGCAGGGGATTGGCGCCGAAGACCTGCAAGGGGAACAGAAGCTGGCCGGACTTCGGCGTGCCGGCGAGTATCATGAACGTGCATAAAATGACCAGGGAAAAGCCGCCGCTGTACAGCGTGAAGGTGGCCGTGTAGATGTTCTTGATGATCGGGCAGATCCCGCTCAGTGCCATCGCGGCCGCCATCAGGACGACGCCGCAGGCAAAGGCGGCAAGTGCAGGGAGCTTGACCTTGCCGCTCCTGTATGCGACGCCGGCCAGCGCGCCGAGCAGGATGCTGGCGCTGCTGGTGTAAGCATTGAGAAGGCCGTCCGGGTCGAACACCACTTTGCCTTCTACCGGCCACCAGATGAACATGTGCGGGACGGTGAATAGGTGGCGGTCGATATACGCGGGCCAACTGCCGACAGGGTCGAAGCGTGGCGCGCCGAAGCCGGGCACGGGCACGTAATACAGCAAGGCCCAATGGGTGAGCAGGATCAAGGCTATCGCCGTGCCAATCAGGCGAGCGTCGAATACTGGTTCGCCACTGGCTGCGCGCCGGGTTGCCAGCAGCACGATCGGCAGCGCCAGGGCGAAGGCAAGGCCGATCTTCTGCAGCACGCCGGGCAGGCGCAAATGGGCGATGTCGAAGGAAGGGTAGGCATTCAGGAAAAGGCCAATCGCGATCAGCATCGCCGCGCGCCATAAGCCGTGCCGCAGCAGCACTGTTTTCGACAGGCCTGCCGACATCCTGTGCGACAGCGATAGCGGCATTGCCGCCCCGATGCAGAACAGGAAGGTTGGGGCCACCATGTCGATCAGGCTGGCGCCTTCCCATTTCGCATGGATCATCCAGGCATACTGCTTCTCCCACGCCCCCGGGGTGAGGTTGAACAGCATGCCAATAATGCTAAGGCCGCGCAGCCAGTCGAGCGCCTGCCAGCGCGTCACCGTCGTATTCGTCATCATTCGCCTCTCAAGTAATGCCAGTCAACAGCATCGGTCGCGCCGCCTGCGCTGGCTTCAACCTGGTTGACGCCCGCGGCCAGGTGCACCTGCCAGTTGGCGATGCGCCCCACAACGGGCTGCTCGCCCAGGTCGATGCCGTTCAGCCGCAGGCGGACGCTGGGCTGGTTGCTATAGACCTTGATTTGCATGGCGGCTTCCGTACGGTGCAAGCGGCGGCGCGAAGTGATGTGGACCATTGGCCGCGAGCTCCAGTTGGCCTGGTACCAGTAATAGGCGTCCTTTTTCACCTGGCGGTCGAAGCTCACCAGTCCCTTGTCGTTGAAGCCTGGGGCATCGCCTTCATTGCGTCCAATCGATGGAAAGTCGAAACCGGCCCAGACGAACGTGGCCCACAACCACGGCCGCTCGGACAACTGGCGCCATGCCGCTTCGTGATACAAGGCCTGGTACTGCTCGGGATGCCAGCGTCCGGCAGGTTGCGGGCGGCGCGGCGGATCCTCCTGCTGCAGTACGCTGGCGCCGGCACCGTACTCGCTCACCGACAGCGGCGTAGCGGGGCGTTTTGTGCGGTTCGCGTCCAGGAAGGGGCCAAGGTCGCCGAACTCTCCTTCATACCAGCCGAAATAGACGTTTGACCCGACTGCATCGGTGTGCGAGGCCTGCGGCCCATCGATCGGGCCGCAGCAATTGGCGTAGACGGTCGGGCGCGAGGGATCCTCCTGCTGCGCCAGGCGCTGCAGCGAGGACAAGACATGTGCACTGGCGGCGTCGCTCTGGTAAATCTCATTCCCCAGGCCCCACACCATGACCGACGGGTGGTTGCTGTTCTGGCGCACCAGTTCGCGCAACTGTTGCGCGCTATTGGCGAGGAAGGCATCGGCGCCGTTGACCGCGGCCGTCAAGGGCAGCTCAGTCCAGACCAGCCATCCCGCGCGGTCGGCCAGGTCGTAAGCACGCTGCGGGTGCTGGTAATGCGCGAAACGCAATCCGGTCACACCGAGGTCGGACAGGATGCGGTAGTCGGCATCGATATCGTCTTCGGTGGCGGCAATGCCTTTGCCGGGCAATGAAGTCTGGTGCACGTTGACGCCATGTACGCTGTAGCGCGCGCCGTTCAACAGCAGGCCGCGTTGCGGATCGAGCCGGATATCGCGGATGCCGACCTGGAACGAGAGCCGGTCCGCCGTGGCCGGCTTGCCGCCATCGATCGCCAGCTCGGCTTCGCTGGTGTAAAGGTAGGGGTCCTTGATGCCTTGCCACAAGTGTGGAGTCGCCAGTTCGCCAGCAAGCGATATTTCCGCAATGCCGCGGCCCGCAATCGTCACCGCCTTGCGCACGGTGGCGACCTCGCGTTGTCCGGCATCGCGCAAGCGCGCAGTAACGACCGCGCGCACGGTGCCTGGGCGGTCATTGCGGATACGGGCAGTCCAGGCCAGCGCGGCACCCTGCGGCGATACGCCGGAAGTCTTGAAGTACACCCCGGGCCCGCCTTCATCCAGCATATCGAAATGCACATCATTCGTAGTGACCAGGCGAACCGGCCGATACAGGCCGCCAAACATCGTGTAGTCGCCCCCCAGCGGTGCCAGGCCTGTGTCTGTGCTGTTATCGACGAGGACCACGATGTCGTTCTCGCCAGCCTCCAGCAAATCCGTTATGTCGAAACGGAAGCGCGCGAAACCTCCGGCGTGGCGGCCCGCCAGGCGCCCATTGATCCAGGCTTGTGCGACAAGGGCGGCGCCGTCAAATTCGAGGATGTGGCGTCTTGCGTCGCGCTTTTGCGACAAATGAAGCGTGCGGCGGTACCACGAAGGCCCCCGGTAGGCATCGAAGCTATGGGGCAGGGTGACCGGCTGCCACCCATGGTCGCCCACCTTATGAAAAAGCCATCCCACGTCGAGTGCGATAGCCTGGCGCCCTTGCGCGAAGGCGGCGGCAGGTGCGAGCAATAAGAGACAGAACCATAAGGTGATCGTTTTCATAAGTGAAGCATTGTCCACACCTGTAAGCTGTGCATCAATTGCCCTGCAAGATTTCATTGAGCACCTTGGTGTTTTTCACAATTGCGCCCGTCCTGCCCCGCCCAGCAAAATCCTTGGCATAAGGAGTCGATCCGACGTAGATCGCACATGGAGACGAGGATGAATACTGCATACAAGCGCATCGTGGTCGTAGGCGGCGGTTCGGCCGGATGGATGACGGCAACTGCCTTGGCCACCGCACTGCCGGCCAGCTCGGTGGAGCTGGTCGAATCGGAGGAAATCGGGATCGTCGGCGTCGGCGAAGCGACCTTTCCGTCGATCCGCACTTTCCACCGCCTGCTGGGAATCGACGAAGCGCAATTCCTGCGTGCCACGAACGGCACTTACAAGCTGGGCATCGAATTTCGCGACTGGCGGACGGGCGGCGAAAGCTACTTCCATACTTTCGGCGACATCGGCGGCTTGAGCGGATCGCGCTCACTCTGGGGCCAGTACCGCCGCGTCGGCGATGCCGGCCTGGGGACGCTCGGAGACCAATGCCTGCCCAGTGTGATGGCCAGGGAAGGGCGCTTCCAGCTGGCGCCATCGGAAGAGCAGCAGCAGTTCAGCTACGCCTACCATTTTGACGCCATGCTGTACGCCGATTTCCTGCGCACGCTGGCGCTGCAACGTGGCGTGCGTCGCACCGAAGGTCGCATCGTGCATGTGGAGCGCGCTGTGGATGGCAGTATCTCGCAACTCAAACTGGCCGATGGCCGCGTGGTCGAGGGCGACCTGTTCGTCGACTGCTCCGGCTTCGCCTCGCTGCTGCTTGGCCGTACACTGGAAGAGCCCTTCGTGGACTTTGGCCGTTGGCTGCCGGTGGATCGCGCCTGGGCCTGCCCTGCCGAGCGCAGTGGGCCGGCACTGGCGCCGTACACGCGCGCCACCGCGCTGGAGGCGGGGTGGGCCTGGCGCATCCCGCTGCGCAACCGCACCGGCCATGGCCACGTCTTCTCCAGCCGCTACATCGACGAAGAGCGCGCCCGCGAACAACTGATGCAGCAGCTGGATGGGGCTCCCGTGGCGGAACCGCGCCTGCTGCGCTTTGCCACCGGCCACCGCCAGCGCTTCTGGGTCAACAATGTGGTTGCGCTGGGCCTTTCCTCGGGTTTCCTTGAGCCGCTCGAATCGACCAGCATCTTCCTGGTGCAGAGTGGCCTGGGACGCCTGATCGAGGTGCTGCTGTCGGGCACGCGTCCCACTGCAGCGGAGGTCACGGCCTACAACACCGGCATGCTGCGCCAGTTCGAACGCGTGCGCGATTTCATCATCCTGCATTACTGCCTGACGGCCCGCCGCGACACCCGGTTTTGGCGCGACATGGCAAGCATGGAGCTGCCGGAAACCCTGGCGTTCAAGATCCACGCCTGGCGCCAGTCCGGGACCTTGCACCAATATGATGAAGAAGGATTCGATGCCACCAGCTGGCTCGCGATCCACGCCGGCATGGGGCATTGGCCCGAGCGCACCGATCCTTCGCTGCACGATATTTCGCGAGAAGACGCATTGCTCGCACTGCACTTCCGGCGCGACAGCATTGCTGCCACCGTAGCGGCCATGACCACCCACCAGGATTACCTTCAGAGCGTGCTGGCACGCTGACCAGGGAAGTTCGATGAAACGACGAGACTTATTGAAGCACATGGGAGCCGCCGTGCCTGCCGCCGCAATCTCCGGCGTGGCGCGCGCCGCAGCCGACACCCTCGCGCCGGGCGCGGCGACCCCGATTGCCTCCGGCCCGTTCAAGCCGGAATGGGATTCGCTGGACAAGTACCAGGTACCGGATTGGTTCCGCAACGCCAAATTTGGCATCTGGGCCCATTGGGGCCCGCAATGCGCGCCGGAATTCGGTGACTGGTACGGGCGCCTGATGTACGAAGAAGGCAGCGATGCCTATCGCAATCACCTGAAGAAATACGGCCACCCGTCGCAAGTGGGCTTCAAGGACGTCATCCATCAGTGGAAGGCCGAAAGCTGGGATCCGGACAGCCTGGTCGCCCTGTACAAGAAGGCAGGCGCGAAATATTTTGTCGCCCTGGCCAACCACCATGACAACTTCGATACCTACAACAGCCGCTACCAGCCGGATTGGAATGCGACGAAGATTGGCCCGGGCAGGGACCTGATCGCCGGCTGGAGCAAGGCCGCACGCGCGAATGGCCTGCGTTTCGGCGTCAGCGTGCACGCCGCCCATGCCTGGACCTGGTATGAGCTGGCGCAGCGTTCGGACCAGGGCGGTCCCTACGCCGGCATACCTTATGACGGCAACCAGACTCGCCTCGATGGCCTTGGCAAATGGTGGGAAGGCATCGATCCGCAAGCGCTGTATGCGCAGCGCCATCCATTGAGCAAGGCCGAAGGCGACGGCGGCGTGAACCACGAACAGTGGCATTGGGGCGGCGGCGCCGCAATTCCTGACAAGGCGTACTGCGATAAATTCTTCGACCGCACGCGCGACCTGATCGACACCTATGATCCGGACCTCGTGTATTACGACGACACCGTGCTGCCACTGTACCCATTCAGCGACGTCGGCCTGCGCCTGGCGGCCCATATGTACAACCGCAGCATCGCCACCAAGGGCAAGCTGGAAGCCGTCGTCAACGGCAAGATCCTCAATGACCAGCAGCGCCGCAGCATGGTGTGGGACATCGAGCGCGGCCAGAGTAACAAGATTGAAGAACTGCCGTGGCAGACCTGCACCTGCATCGGCAGCTGGCACTATGACCGGCGCATCTACGACAACCGCGCCTACAAGAACGCGCAGACCGTGGTGCACACCTTGATCGACGTGGTGAGCAAGAACGGCAACCTGCTGCTCAGCGTTCCGGTACGTTCCAACGGCACCATCGACTCGCAGGAGACGGCGATCGTTGAGGAAATAGGGCGCTGGATGGCGCGCAATGGCGAGGCCATTTACGACACGCGTCCGTGGTCCGTGTTTGGTGAAGGGCCGGTGATGGAAGAAGCGTCCGCGCCGATGTCCGGCGCTGGCTTCAATGAAGGCAAGGGCAAGCCATTCTCGGCGGCCGATATCCGCTTTACCGCCAAAGGCGATGCGGTGTATGCCTTCGTCATGGGCTGGCCGCAGGACGGCAAGGTGCTGATCAAGGCGCTGCGCGCCGCAACGCCGCACATGAAGAAGCGCATTGCCCGTATTGAGCTGGTCAGCAGCGGCCGCCCGCTGGCCTTCCGCCAGACCGCTGATGGCCTGCACGTGACTATGCCGGCCTACAAACCTGCGCTGGCCTATGCCAACGTGCTGAAGATCACATGACTGCCGCTGCATTACAGATTTTCGTTTGTTGTTTTGGTGATTTTCGCAATTGCTGCTGAATGGAGCCAAAGGCAGAATGGCTTGCCCGGAAAGCATATAAAACAAACAAGGGGACGTACCAATGACAATTCGAATTCTTGCTGCGCACAGCGGCGAAATGGCATGCGCCGTTTAGGCGCGGCGCGGACTCCGGGCTTACCCCGCCAGGCACTCCAAGAGCGATGCGCAGCTCAGGCTCCGACAAGGCTGCAGGGCAGCGCTGCATGAGCATACGGTGAGTAGACTAATACGTTAGAACGAGAGGATTCAGAGTGAGACACTTGAGGAAGACAGCGATTGCCGCAGCTGCGGCGCACATCGCATTGCTGGCAAGCGGAGTCGCCCTGGCGCAAACGGCACCCGCCAGTAACGGGAATGGCCCCACCGTGGTGGTGGTGGGCCAGCGCGCGGCGCTGGAATCGGCGCAGAAGATCAAGCAGAATTCCGACGAAATCGTCGATTCGATTGTGGCCGACGACATCGGCAAGCTGCCGGACCGCTCGGTCACTGAAGTGCTGCAGCGTATTCCGGGCGTGAGCATCGACCGCACCATGAACCGTGCGGACCCGATGCAAGGCCTGGGTGACGGCATCCAGCACTTTGCCGCAGAAGGCACGGGCGTGTCGGTGCGCGGCTTGAGCTATGTGCGCTCGGAATTGAACGGGCGCGACTCGTTCTCCGCCAACGGCGGTCGTGCGCTGAGCTTTGAAGATGTGCCGCCCGAGCTGATGGCAGGCGTCGACGTGTACAAGAACCCGTCCGCCGAGCAGATCGAAGGCGCGGTAGGCGGCCTGGTCAACCTGCGCACTGCCATGCCCTTCGACTTCAAGGGCTTCAAGGCCGCGCTGTCGGTGGAAGGCTCGCGCGCCAGCCGCAGCGGCAAGACCAAGCCGGCGCTTTCCGGCCTGGTGTCGAACCGCTGGGATACCCCGATCGGCCAGGTCGGCGCGCTGCTCGACCTGTCGCATTCGCAGATCTCCACCGCCAGCGACGCTCTCGGTGTCAGCAACTACCTGCCGCGCACCGATATCGATCCGGGCAAGATGCGCTGGATCAGCCCCGGCGCCAGCTGGAACTCGAATACCTTCGACCGCACCCGTGACGGCCTGTATGGCGCCCTGCAATGGAAGAAGGACAATCTCTCGTCCGGCCTGACTTACTTCAAGTCGAAATACAAGATCCACACGGAGGAAACCGGGTTCTTCATGACCACCACGGCGTCGACGCTGACCGTCGATCCTGGCGCGACCTATGACGAGCAAGGTGCGATGTTGACGGGCGTGCTGCGCAATCCGACCGACGGCGGCTTTGGCCTGAGCAATGGCATCGGCTTCGGCACCGACGCGCGCACCACCAGCCGCAAGGCGGAGACTTCCGACCTGTCGTGGAACGCCCAATGGCGCGCTTCCGACCAGTGGGTATTCCGGGCGGACTTGCAGCATACCCGTGCCACTACCAAGGGCTACGACAACACGGTCGGCCTGGGCGGATTCATGCCCAAGGAAACGATGGACTTGCGCACCTCGCCGCCGACCTACACCTTCGACGACGCCGACCGCGCCTGGCTGGCCGATCCTTCGCACTACTACTGGAGCTTCGCCCAGGAACACCGCGACAAGGCGGTGGCCACGCAAAACGCGGCGCGCCTCGACGCCAAGTTCATTTTCGAATCGACCGTGCTGCAGGACCTGCGCTTCGGCGTGCGCGCAACCAAGCGCGACGCGCTGACCAACCGTACCCACGGCGGCAATGGCGGCAACGAATGGCAAAACATCACGCAGCCCTGGTCGGTCGGCAACAGCTGGCAGCCATACAGCCAGTTCGCCGTCCTGACCGATCCGCGCCTGGGCCAGAACTACAACACGCACACCTTCGGCAGCTTCTTCAACGGCACGCTGCCAGCGCCGCCGGCGATTGTCGTGCCGACGCCGGCGACGGTGGCCGGCTCCTTCGACGCCACGCCGCCGATGTTCAAGGAACTGCACGGCTACGCCAACTATTTCTGCGCCAACCCGGGGCCGACCGGCGATTGCACCAACTGGAAGCCTTCGCCATTCGGTGGCCCGAGCGACACCAACGAGCAGCATGAACGCACCAAGGCAGCATACGCCCAGCTGCGTTTCGCCTTTGACAGCTTGCCTTATCCGGTCGATGGCAATATCGGCACGCGGGTCGTGAGAACGCAAGCGCAGGCGGTCGGCATGTTCCTTTTCAGCCCGCCAACGGGAACCCAGCCGCCGGGCGTGCCTGTCATTGCGGAGCTGGAAGACAAGCGGACGGTCGAACATAATTACACCAACGTCTTGCCGAGCCTGAACCTGCGCATGAAGGTCGGCAGCGAGCTGCAGTTCCGCTTCGCCGCGTCGAAAGGCATGACGCGGCCGGACTTTTACATGATGCAGCAGTACACCACGCTGGAACAGAAGGTGAACACGCACACCGACCCGGTGACCAAACTGTCGGTGCTCGATTCGATCGACTACAAGGGCAATGCCAACGGCAACCCGATGCTCAAGCCGACCACGTCGAACAACCTGGACTTGACGGCCGAGTGGTATGGCAGCCATGGCAGTTCGCTCACGCTGTCGGTCTTTAACAAGAAGCTCAAGGACATCATCATCAACCGCACCTCGTTCTATACGCTGACCGACAGCGCAGGGACGAGCCATGATTTCCTGACCACGGGACCGGTCAACGGCGCCGAGGGCCGCGCGCGGGGCGCCGAACTCGGATTCCAGCACTATTTCGACAAGCTGCCAGGTTGGCTGTCCGGCATTGGCCTGTCGGGCAACTACACCTATATCGACAGCAAGCTCGATATGCACGCACCGGGCGGCCTGTGGTGCACCCCGAAGGGCACGCTGGATGCCGATACGCTGCGTGACCTGGCCGGTTGCGATACCGATGGCCGTGTGCTGGGCAACATGCCGCTGACTGGCATGTCGAAGAACGCCTACAACCTGGCCCTGTTGTACGACAAGGGGCCGTGGTCGGCGCGCCTGGCCTACAGTTGGCGTTCGAAGTACCTGCAGGTGATCAATGCCTACGGCAGCAACGGCACCGACGGTATCGACCAGAACCCGGACAGCCCGAACAAAGGCCAGCTGAACTCTGTGAACTATGCACTGCCGGTGTGGGGCGGCGCATATGGCCAGATGGACCTGGGCCTGCAGTACAAGGTGGACGACCATATGACCATAGCGTTCAACGTCGGCAATGTGAACAACGCCATGTACAAGCAGTACGTGCAGCAGCATATCGGGATGAAGGAGCACTTTGCCAACTTCACCGGCCGCAGCTACTACCTGCAAGCGCGATACTCGTTCTAAGATGGCCTGGCAGCACGCCCGCGTGGCGTGCTGCCTTTTTCACATGGATCACGTATGAAGAAGCCTCACAGCCGCCTGATGGCGGCATTTTGCTTGATGGCGGTACTGGCCGCGGATGCCGACGCCGGCCAGGCACCGATTCCGCAGCTGGCCCGGAAAGACGGGCGCTATGCACTGCTGGTCGACGGCCGGCCCTTCACCATGCTGGGTGTACAGGCGCATAACTCCAGCAATTATCCGGCCGCCCTGGGCAAGGTCTGGGCTGCCGCAAAAGATGCACATGCCAACACGGTGGAAATCCCGGTGGCCTGGGAGCAGATCGAGCCGGCCGAAGGCAAGTTTGATTTCAGCTACGTCGACACCCTCGTCGCGCAAGCACGACAGAACAGCGTGCGCCTGGTGCTGCTTTGGTTCGGCACCTGGAAGAACACCGGCCCGCAGTACACGCCCGAATGGGTGAAGTTCGACAACCAGCGCTTCCCGCGCATGGTCGACAAGGAAGGAAAGGTGATCTACTGCCTGTCGCCGTTCGGCGAGCAGACCTTGCAGGCCGATAAGAAAGCCTTTGTCGCCCTGATGGCGCACCTGAAGCAGATCGACGCCGCGCAGCGTACCGTGATCATGGTGCAGGTCGAAAATGAGGTGGGCACCTACGGCACCGTGCGCGACTTCGGCGCGAAGGCGGAGGCGGCCTTCCGCCAGCCGGTGCCGCCGGCTGTCCTGGCGCACAAGAAGGCGCCAGTGCCAGGCGCCGCCAGCGGCACCTGGATGGAGGTGTACGGCGCGTATGCCGACGAATACTTTCATGCCTACGCGGTCGCCAGCTATATCGAGACGCTGGCCAAGGCCGGGCGCGAGGTGTACGACCTGCCGATGTATGTCAACAATGCGCTGCGCGATCCGATCGAGCCGGTGGCGCCGTGGAAGGGCAATTTCGCCAGTGGCGGGCCCACTTTCGACGTGATCGATATTTACAAGGCGGCTGCGCCGCACATCGACATTGCGGCGCCGGATGTGTATTCACCCGAATCCGGCAAGGTGGGCGCCACGCTGTCCCTGTTCCAGCGCCCGGACAATGCGCTGTTCGTGCCGGAAATGGGCAATGCCGCAGGCTATGCACGGTATGTCTACCAGATCCTGGGGCGCGGCGCGATTGGCGTTGCGCCATTCGGCATCGACTATGCCGACTACAGCAACTATCCGCTCGGATCGAAGCTGAAGGACAAGGCCATGGCCGAACCCTTCGGCAAAATCTATGCCGCCTTCCGCCCGATGCAGGGGCAGTGGGCGCAGTGGGCGCTGGACGGGCGTACTTTCGGCATCGCCGAGGGCGAGGACCGCAAGCCGCAGACAATCGATGCCAATGGCTGGAAAATCACGGCATCCTTCCGCGAATGGCAATTCGGGACGGCCAGCGGGGACGATCGTCCGCCTGGCACCGAGAACCCCAACGGCGGCGCGGCCCTGGCGCAGGTCGCCGACAACGAGTTCGTGGTGATCGGCCAGAACATACGCCTGTCCTTCGCGGGAGCCGGGGCGAATGCAGGCAAGCCGTCGACGTACGCCCGTGTTGAGGAAGGGTATTTTGACAAGACAGGCAAGTGGATCATGGAGCGCAACTGGAACGGCGACCAGACCGATTATGGTATCAACCTGACCGCCAACCCGACGTTACTGAAGATCCGTCTGGGCACGTATTGAAGGGAGACGAAGCATGCCAGCCAAGCCAATCCGGAAAATCGTCATCGTTGGCGGCGGTACTGCCGGCTGGATGAGCGCCGCGCCACTGGCGCTCAAGCTCGGCAAGTCCTGCGAGATCGTGCTGGTCGAATCGCCGGAGATCGGCACGGTAGGCGTGGGGGAGGCGACCCTGCCCACCATCCGCTATTTCAACCATGCGCTGGGGCTCGACAACGCCGATTTCGTCCGCAGGACGCAGGCCACTTTCAAGCTCGGCATCGACTTCAAGGACTGGGGCCATATCGGCAACCGCTTCTTCCACGGTTTTGGCGATTTCGGCCCCGCCATCGAAAACCGTTCGCCGGTGACCTACTGGCTGCGGCTGGCGCGCGAATACAAGGACATGCCGTCCTACGAGGAATGGTCGACAGCGACGGCCATGGCGCGCCATAACCGCTTCATGGAGCCCTACGGCGACCAGCCTGCGGTCACCAACGCCTTTTCCTACGCCTACCATTTCGATGCCAGCCTCTATGCCGCCTACCTGCGCGAGTATGCGACGCAGCGCGGCGTGCAGCGCGTGGAAGGCATGATCAATGAAGTGGAGCAGCACCCGGAGACCGGTTTCATCACGGCGCTCAAGCTGAAAGACGGCCGCCGCATCGAGGGCGACCTGTTCATCGACTGCTCCGGCTTCCGCGGTCTGCTGATCGAAGGCGTCTACCGGGCCGGTTACGACGACTGGAGCGCGATGCTGCCCTGTAACAGTGCGCAAGCCGTTCCATGCGAAAAAGTGGAACCGCTCACGCCTTACACCACGTCGACGGCGCGCAGCGCTGGCTGGACCTGGCGCATCCCACTGCAGCACCGCACCGGCAACGGCCATGTGTATTGCAACAGTTTTACCAGCGATGAAGAAGCAGGGCGGGTGCTGCTCGATGGCCTGGACGGCAAAGCCCTGGATAGCCCGCGCCAGCTGCGCTTTACCACCGGCCGCCGCCGCAAGTCCTGGATCAAGAACTGCGTTGCCATCGGTTTGTCGAGTGGCTTCCTGGAACCGCTGGAATCGACCAGCATCAACATCATCGAGAATTCGGTTGGCTGGCTGCTGCAGTTTTTCCCCGATCTGGGCTTCCGCCCCGAGCTGGCCGATGAATTCAACCGGCGCGTGTCGCAGCGCTACGAGTACGTGCGCGACTTCATCATCCTGCACTACAAGCTCACCCAGCGCAGCGATTCGGAATTCTGGCGCTACTGCGCCGCTATGGCGATCCCGGACACGCTGCGCCACCAGATCGACTTGTTCCGCGCGACGGGCCACGTCACCCTCTACGACCCGGAGGGATTCGGCGTGGCCTCGCATATCTCGATCCTCATGGGGCTTGGCATCGTGCCGGAAGCCTATGACCCACTGGTCGACCTGATGGACCTGCCGCGCTTGCGCGAGCACTTCTCCCGGGTGCGCGATTCGATCAACCGTGCGGTTGCCATGATGCCCGGCCACGGCCAGCTGCTTGCGCAGTTGGCAGCGGGGAAATGAACTGCCGTCGTGCGCTTAATCATGAATGCTCTTGGTGAGTTTCATAATTGCGGATGCAACGGACAAAGTGCAACATTCCATTCGTCAAACATCAACCGCAGACAGGGAGAAGATTCAAGTGACGAATGCAATGCTGCCCAACGACGTGGAACGGGCACTGCTGGTGGGCCGCGTATGGCGTGAAGGCGTCGGGCCTGCCGTTGTCGTGGTGCGCCAGGGCGAGGTTTTCGATATGACGCGGAACGCGCCCACGGTTTCCGCCTTGCTGGAGCGTCCCGACCTGCAGCAGCTGGTGGCGCAAGGCCCCGGCGAATCGCTTGGCCCGGTGGGCGAGCTGCTGGACAACCTGGCAGGGCGCGGCGTGCGCATGCTGGCGCCGTGCGACCTGCAGGCGATCAAGGCCTGCGGCGTCACCTTCGCCGTCAGCCTGCTGGAACGCGTGATCGAAGAACGCGCCAAGGGCGATCCGGCCCGCGCTGCCGGCCTGCGGCGTGAGATCCAGTCGCGCATCGGCGCCGACCTGTCCGAGATCCGCCCTGGCTCCGAAGAAGCGATGCGCCTGAAGGAAGACCTGGTGGCACAGGGCCTGTGGTCGCAGTACATGGAAGTGGGCATCGGCCCGGACGCCGAAGTGTTCACCAAATCGCAGCCTATGTCCGCGGTCGGCCATGGCGACGCGGTGGGCCTGCACCCTTCCTCGAAATGGAATAATCCCGAACCGGAAATCGTACTGGCCGTGAACAGCGCCGGCGTGGCGCTGGGCGCCACCCTGGGGAACGACGTCAACCTGCGTGATGTGGAGGGCCGTAGCGCCCTGTTGCTGGGCAAGGCCAAGGACAATAACGCTTCCTGCGCCATCGGCCCCTTCATCCGGCTGTTCGACCAGCACTTCACCGTGGACACCATCCGCAACGCGGAAGTGAGCCTCCTGATCGAGGGCGAGGACGGTTTCGAGCTGGCCGGCACCAGCCGCATGCGTGAAATCAGCCGCGACCCGCTCGACCTGGTGGCGCAGACTTGCGGCAAGCATCACCAGTATCCCGACGGCTTCATGCTCTTCCTCGGCACCATGTTCTCGCCCACCAAGGACCGCGGCGCGGCCGGCGGCGGCTTCACCCATCACCTGGGCGACCGCGTCAGCATCAGCAGCCCGGCGCTGGGCACCCTGGTGAACCAGGTGCAGCGCAGCGACCAGCTGCCGCCATGGACCTTTGGCGTGCGCGCGCTGTACAGCAACCTGGCGCAGCGCGGCATCGCCATCGGGGAGTAAGCATGGCGCAACAAGCAATGGAATATGCACGTTACGCCGACCTGGCGGGCAAGCTGGTGGTGGTGACCGGCGGCGGCACCGGCATCGGCGCGGCCATCGTCGAAGCATTCGCAGGGCAGGGAGCCCAGGTCGCCTTTCTCGATGTCCAGGACGGTCCGTCGCAGGAATTGGCCGCCAGCCTGTCGGCCCATGCCCATCCGCCGCGCTACTACCGCTGCGACCTGACTGACCTGGACCGGCTTGGCGCAGTGTTCGCCGCGATCGAGCGCGAATTCGGGGCGGCCGACATCCTGGTCAACAATGCGGCCAACGACAGGCGCCACCAGCCGCTGGACGTCACCGCGCAATATTGGGACGACAGCCTGGCGGTCAACCTGCGCCACCAGTTCTTCTGTGCGCAGGCCGTGGTGCCCGGCATGAAGGCCAAGGGCGGCGGCGTGATCCTGAATTTCGGCTCCATTTCCTGGCACCTGGCCTTGCCCGAACTGACTTTGTACATGACCGCCAAGGCCGCCATCGAGGGCATGACCCGCGGACTGGCGCGCGACCTCGGACCGCATGGCATCCGCGTCAACTGCATCGTGCCGGGCGCCGTCAACACGCCGCGCCAGATGGCGCTGTGGCAGACGCCGGAGAGCGAGGCGGCCATCCTGGCAGCGCAATGCCTGCCGCAACGTGTGCAGCCGGAAGACGTGGCTGCGCTGACTCTGTTCCTCGCTTCGGCCAATGCGGGCCGTTGCAGCGGACGTGAATACTTTGTCGATGCAGGGTGGTACGGCGCATGAAGAACCAACGACGTTTCCGGTCCCAGGACTGGTTTGACAATCCAGGGCGCATCGACATGACCGCGCTGTATCTCGAGCGCTTCATGAACTACGGGATCACCGCCGAAGAACTGCGCTCGGGCCGACCCATCATCGGCATCGCCCAAAGCGGCAGCGACATCAATCCCTGCAACCGCATCCACCTGGAGCTGGCCAAGCGCGTGCGCGACGGCATCCGCGACGCGGGCGGCATCCCGATGGAATTTCCGGTCCATCCGACGTTTGAGAACTGCCGCCGGCCGACCGCTGCCATCGACCGCAACCTGGCCTATATGGGCCTGGTCGAGATCCTGCACGGCTACCCGATCGATGCTGTCGTGCTGATGACGGGCTGCGACAAGAGCACGCCATCGCAGCTGATGGCTGCCGCCACGGTCGACCTGCCGGCCATCGTGCTGTCCGGCGGCCCGATGCTGGACGGCTGGTTCGAGGGTGAACTGGTCGGCTCCGGGGCGGCGATCTGGAAAGGACGCCGCATGCTGGCGGCCGGCCAGATCAATGAAGAGAAATTCCTGCAGATCGCTACCGCTTCCGCGCCATCGTCCGGCCACTGCAACACCATGGGCACGGCATCCACCATGAACGCGATCGCCGAGGCGCTGGGCATGTCGCTGACCGGCTGCTCCGCGATCCCGGCGCCTTACCGCGAGCGCGGCCAGGCCGCTTATGAAACCGGGCGCCGCATCGTGGCACTGGCGCACGAGGACTTGCGGCCATCGCAGGTCCTGACGCGCGATGCTTTCCTCGACGCGATCGTGGTCAACGCGGCCATCGGCGGCTCGACCAATGCGCAGCCTCACATCATGGCCATGGCGCGCCATGCCGGCGTCGAGATCACGCCGGAAGACTGGATGCGTTATGGCTACGACGTGCCTTTGCTGCTGAACATGCAGCCGGCCGGGAAGTACCTGGGCGAGCGCTTCCACCGCGCCGGCGGCGTGCCGGCCATCATGTGGGAATTGCATCAGGCCGGCCGGCTGCGCGCCGACCGTGCGACAGTGACGGGCCGCAGCATGGCTGCCAACCTGGAAGGCCGGGCCACCAGCGACCGCGAGATGATCCATCCGTTCGACCGGCCGCTGAAGCAGCAGGCCGGCTTCCTGGCCCTGAAGGGCAACCTGTTCGATTTCGCCATCATGAAGACCAGCGTGATTTCGGAGGCGTTCCGCCAGCGCTACCTGTCCACGCCGGGGCAGGAAGGCATCTTCGAATGCCGCGCCGTGGTGTTCGACGGTTCGGACGATTACCACGCCCGCATCAACGATCCTGCGCTTGAAATCGATGCGCGCACCATGCTGGTCATCCGCGGTTCTGGCCCAATCGGCTGGCCGGGCTCGGCGGAAGTGGTCAATATGCAGCCGCCGGACGCGCTGATCAAGCAGGGCATTACGGCCTTGCCTACGCTGGGCGACGGCCGCCAGTCCGGCACGTCGGACAGCCCGTCGATCCTGAACGCGTCGCCGGAAAGTGCCGCCGGCGGCAACCTGGCCTGGCTGCGCACCGGCGACATGGTCCGGGTCGACCTGAACGCGGGGCGCTGCGATGTGCTGGTCAGCGATGAGGCGCTCGCCGAGCGCAAAAAACTGGCGCCGCTGCCGCCAGTCCCGCCAAGCCAGACCCCGTGGCAGGAAATCTACCGCGCCACCGTCGGCCAATTGCAGTCCGGCGCCTGCATGGAACTGGCTGTGCCGTACCGTGGAGTGGGGCAGGACATGCCGCGCCATAACCACTAAGTGCCGAAGCGCTGCACCACAAACTCCACAAAGCTGGCCAGCTTTGGCGTCGACTGCCTGTCGCGCGGGTAGATGAGGTGCATCGGGCGCGGTGTCGGCCAGTATTTGCGCAGGATCGGCACCAGGCGGCCGGCGGCAATTTCGTCGGCCAGCACGGCATCGGCCTGCATCACCAGGCCCAGGCCCGCGACAGCGGCCAGGCGCAAGGCTTCGCCATTGTTCGAGCGCATGCGGCAATGCGGTGTGCTTCCTTCTTCAGTTCCCAGCTGGCCGAGACGCCAGCGCGCGTCATGGCGCCAGTGTGAAAAATCCAGGCAGCGATGCTTCGACAACTCGGCGGGCGTGCGCGGCGTGCCGTGGCGCGCCAGGTAGCCTGGCGATGCGCAGACCATCATCTGCAAAGAGGTCAGCGGGCGTGCCACCAGGGTGGAGTCCTTCAAGGGGCCGATGCGAATGGCGGCATCCAGTCCTTCTTCCACCAGGTCGGACAAGCGGTTGGAGAGGTCAAGCTCAAGGTTCACCTCGGGATTGGCTTCCAGGTATTCCGCCATGGCCGGCGCCAGGCACCGGCTGCCGAAGGCCGCCGGTGCGCTGATCTTCAGCGTGCCGCGCGGCACCGTGCGCATGGCCAGCGCGCCTGTCTCCGCCGCGTGCACCAGCTGCAGGATATGCCGGCATTGCTCGGCGTACTGCTGTCCGATTTCGCTCAGGCTTTGGCTGCGCGTGGTCCGGTGCAGCAGGCGCGCGCCGACCAGTTGCTCGAGGGCGCCAATGTGCTTGCTGACCATCACAGTCGACATGTCCAAAGTGCGCGCTGCGGCGCTGAAGCTTCCCGCATCCACCACACGAACGAACACCTCCATGCTGCGCATCTTGTCCATGCATTGTTAATCCTGAGTTAAAGATGTTGTTAATTCTATGGTATTTTTAATCCGGGCTGTACGCCGGATACTGGCGCCATGACAACCATGACCCTCTCCCTCTGGCTGGCGTTCCTCGCCATGGCCCTCGCCACCACTTTCAGCCCGGGCCCTGCCGTGCTGCTGGCCGTTTCCACCACGCTGACCTTGGGCGCACGCCGAACCGTGTACAGTTCCGCCGGCAATGCCGTCGGTGTATTCATGGTCTCTTGCGTGGCGATGGGCGGAATGGGCTTGCTGTTCAAGGCGTGGCCACCGGCTTTTTCGGCCCTGAAGCTGGCCGGCGCCGCCTATCTCGCCTGGCTCGGCGTCAAGCAATGGCGCAATGCAGGCCAAGCCGGTGCCGCCGCCCTGGCGAGTGCGCCGGAAGGCAGCAGCCGCGGTGCGGTGTTCCGGCGCGGCATGCTGGTCGCCTGCAGCAACCCGAAAGCGATCCTGTTTTTTGCTGCCGTCTTTCCGCAATTTATGCCGCCGGGGGATATCGACGTGATGCGCTTCCTGCTGCTTAGCCTGACCTTTGTGACCTGTACCCTGGTCGCGCATTTGAGCTACGTGCTGCTGGCAGCTACGGCGGGTGCGCGCATGATCTCCGGACCGCGCATGGCGGTCCTGCAGCGCGGCACGGCATTATTGTTCGTTGGCCTTGCCGTCACCCTCGCATTTGAATGAAGTATACCAATTGAATACCAATTGATTGATTTAGTGCTAAGATCACTTCCCTCGGCCGATTTGCCGTGTCATCAGGGGAGAGCACATGGATCGCAGGCGGTTTCTGGAGTTGACCGGTGGGGTGTCGGCAGCATGGCTGGCAGGGTGCGGTGGCGGTGGTTCGGGCGGGACGCCGCCGGTGCCACCCCCTCCTGCCGGTGGCCCCAACTGGACCAGCCTTGCGGCCTCACTTGGCGGCCGCTTGCTGCGTCCCGGGGAAACCGGCTATGCCGCCGCGAGCCTGCTGGCCAATATGCGTTTCGACGGCACCAAGCCGGCAGCGATCATCAAGTGCAATTCCGTGGAAGATGTCCGGACCGGCCTGGCCTTCGTACGCAACAATCAACTGGCCGTGACCGCGCGCTGCGGCGGCCATAGCTGGGCGGGCACGTCGACCACCACCGGTGTCGTGCTGAACGTCACCCCCATGAATGCGATCCAGGTCAACGCCAACGGCACGGCCAAGGTTGGCGCGGGTGCGCGCCTGGCCGAGGTGTATGACACCTTGATCGCCAACGGCGTCTGCATCCCCTCCGGCACCTGCCTGACGGTCGGCATTGCAGGCATCACGATGGGCGGGGGCATCGGCATCCTTGACCGGCAGTTCGGGCTGACCTGCGATAACCTGCTGGCGGCGGAAGTGGTGACGGCCGATGGCCGGCTGCTAAGCTGCGATACGAATACGGAGCCGGAGCTGTTCTGGGCTTTGCGCGGAGGTGGCGGCGGCAACTTCGGCGTGGCCACGTCCTTTACGTTCAAGACCCATCGGATCGAGGACGTGACCGTCGCGCGGGCCGATTTCCGATTCCAGGACTTCGCCGCCGTGTTCGATGCCTGGCAGCGTTGGCCGCAGTCGCTGCCCGACAATATCTGGGCGCAGGTTTACCTGCAGTTCGGCGCTGGCGGCGCATCATGCACTGTAACGGCTTACTGCCTTGGCAATTCAAGCTTGCTGCAACCTTATTGGAACGCTTTCCTCACTGCGACCGGTGTGGCCAGCGCAAATATGAGCAGCGCCATCAGCCAGCTCCCTTACCGCGACGTGGCCTGGAGCATGTGCGCTGGGCTCCCGTTAAACCAGTGCAGTTTGAGCGGCTATACGCCTGACGGCAGCAAGACCCGCTATGACGAGGTGTTGAGTTCGGACTTTTTCAACGAGCTGTTGCCAGCTGCCGGCATCGCGGCATTGAACCAGTCCGTGAAGGATGCCATGGCGGCTGGCATCTCCGGGTCGTACATCTTCGACCACATGGGCGGCGCCATCAGCCGCGTCGCAGAGGATACGACAGCCTTTGTCCATCGCAAGGCTCTGTTCAGCGTGGAGTACGCCACCTGGCAGTCCCGTACCATCTACGACACCGCGTTCCCGAACCGCATGCGCGGCATGATGAAGGCATGGAGCAGCGGTGGCGCTTACGTGAATTATCTCGACCCGCTTCTCGGCGACTGGCAGGCGGCATACTACGGTGCCAATTACGCGCGCCTGCGAAACGTCAAGAAGCAGTACGACCCCGGGCGCGTGTTCAATCAGCTGCAGGGAGTAGAGCCTGCCTAGATTGTGCCAGCGCTTCCGTCATCCAGTACAGCAGCGCGGCGGCCGGGAAGGTAAGGCCGGCCAGGAAGGCTGCGCGCCAGCCGTAATTGGCCAGCATCCAGGCGCCGCTCGCCGAACCCAGCGCGCCGCCAGCGAAAAACAGTGCGAAGTAGATGCCGTTCAAACGGCTGCGTACTTCCGCGCCCAGGGCGAACAAGGCGCGCTGCCCCAGCACCAGGTTGGCCGCCACACCCATGTCCAGCACGATGGAGGCAATCACCAGCATGCCAAGTGCCACGACACGCGAACCGGGCATCCACAGCGGCAGTGCAAAGCCGAGAATCCCAAGCAGGAGCGCCGCAGCCGTCGCCGGCAGGGTGTAGCCTTTATCCGCCAGCTTGCCGGCGACTGGCGAAGCAACGGCACCCGCCATGCCGACCAGCGCGAACAGCGCAATGCCGGTCTGCGACAGGTGGAAGCGTTCACCCTCCAGCACCAGCGGTACAACCGTCCAGAACATGCTGAAGGCGCCGAACAAGCCTGCGTGATAGGCCGCACGGCGGCGCAGGACGGGCGTATCGCGGAACAGGTGCCACAGCGACCCGATCAGGCGGCCGTAGGAAAGCGGCGCGCTTGGCACGCGCTGCGGCAGCTTTGCCCGCAGCACGAAGGCCAATATCGCCACCAGCACGGACGCTGCACCGAACACCACGCGCCAGCTGGCGTAATCGGCAATCAGGCTGGCCGCAGGACGCGCCAGCAGGATCCCCAGCAGCAGCCCGCTGACCACCTTGCCGACAGTCTGGCCGCGCGTCGCCTCATGCGACAAATGCGCAGCGAAGGGCACCAGCACCTGGGCTGCGACCGAACCGAGGCCGATGGCCAGCGAGGCGGCCAGGAACTGCATGGCGTTATGGCTCGACGCCGCCGCGGCCAGTGCTGCCGCGGCGAAGAGGAGGGCGCCGAAAATGAGCTTGCGGTTTTCCAGCAGGTCGCCCAGTGGCACCACGAACAGCAGGCCAAGGGCATAGCCGGCCTGGGTCAGTGTGACGATCAGGCCCGCCGCTTCGGGCGAAAGTCCCGTCGCGGCACTGATGGGGCCGACCAGGGTTTGCGCGTAATACAGGCTGGCGACAATGAGGCCGCTGGCGCCTGCCAGCAAGGCCACCATGCCGCGTGAGATATCGTTTTTCATGCTGAGCTCCAGTTGAGGAAAAGTTGGAGCCATTCTGCGGGATGCGGCCCAAAAGATAATTGGCAAACAAATGCTCTATACTTTTCACATTAAGTGAACAATTGGAGCGCCATGGACCGCCTGAAAGCCATGCAAACCTTCGTCCGCATCGTGGAAGCGAACAGCTACACCAAGGCAGCGGAAACACTGGACTTGCCGCGTGCCGCGCTGACCGCAACGATCCAGAAGCTGGAAGCCTATCTCGGCACCCAGCTGCTGCAGCGGACCACGCGCACGCTTTCCCTGACCAGCGACGGCGCGGCCTATTTCCGGCACTGCCTGGCGATTCTCGCGGCGGTGGACGAAGCCGAGGCTCCCTATCGCACCAGCGACACCACACCGCCAAAGGGACGGCTGCGGGTCGAGTTGGGCGGCGGCGTGGGGCGCAAGGTCGTGCTGCCACGGATAGGGGAGTTCCGCCGCGCCTGCCCGGAGGTCGAACTGTCGCTGAGTCTCAGCGAGCGGCTGGCCGACCTGGTGCGCGAAGGCGTCGATTGCGCCGTCCGCGTCGGCGAGCTGCAGGATTCCGCCCTGATCGGCCGCCAGATCGGCACCATGCGTTATGTGACCTGCGCCGCGCCCGACTATCTTGCGCGCCATGGTGTGCCGCAGGCGCTGGAAGAGCTGGTGCAGCACAAGGCAATCATGCATTTTTCGGGGCGTACGGGCCGTCCGTTTGACTGGATCTTTGCCGAGGGTGGCGTCGTGCGCAAGATCGACATGGCGAGTTCGCTGGCGACCAACGATGCGGAAGGCTATGTGGCATTGGCCCTGCAGGGCCTGGGCCTGGTGCAGGTGGGCACCTACCTTGTGCGCGACCATCTTGCCAGTGGCGCGCTGGTCGAGGTGTTGCATGACATGCCGCCGACGCCGTCGCCTGTTTCGCTGGTGTATCCGCAAGGCCGCATGGCATCGCCCAAGCTGCAGGCCTTCGCCAGTTGGCTGGAAGCGCTATTTGCCGCGGAGCCCGAGCTGCGGCGCGAAGCCCGGTAAGCCATTGTTGCGGGAGGGGAAGATTGATAATAGTATATTGCTGTTGAAATAATTCGAGCATCGGCGATGAAGGACCCCTGCATCTCGCAAAACGCAAAGGAAAACTGGGCGAACAGGGTCCTGAATCTGGCCTCGATTTTCCTGCCATGGATGTTGATGGCGGCGATAGCCTTCAGCGCCAGCACGCAACTCGCGCCGACAGCTGCAACGTCACTGGTCTTCGCCGTATTCTTCGGCTTGACGGTGGTCGGCGTCGCGATCGGCATGCACCGCTATTTCACGCACCATGCGTTCAAGACCAGCGGGGCAGCAGCGGGGCAGTCAAGGTATGCCTGGGTGTACTTGGAACCTGGGCGATGCAAGGCGACGTCACGCGCTGGGTCGCCGATCACCGGCGCCACCACCGCTTCGCCGACAAGCAGTTCGACCCGCACTCGCCGTGGTATTCGGACCATGGCCCCATTGCGAACCGCCTGCTTGGCTGGTTCCACGCACACACGGGATGGATGATCTATGGCAGGGTCTCGCAGCCTGCGCGCTATGCGCCGGACTGCCTCGCCGACCGCAGCATCGCGGTCCTCTCCAGATACTATTGGCCGATTGTCGCCTTGGGACTGGCGCTGCCCGGCGCCGTCGGCTACTGGCTGGGCGGCAAAGATGAAATGGTCCGGTGCATATTCTGGGCCGGCGCCGCGCGGGTCGCCTTGCTGCACCAATTGACGTGGTCCGTCAACTCGTTCGGCCACCTGTTCGGGCGCAAGGTGGCGGGCAGCGACAGCGAGGCGCGCGACAATACCTTCTTTGCACTGCTCTTGCTCGGCGAAGGCTTGCACAGCCACCATCACGCGCGCCCCACCACGGCGATGAACGAGCCGAAGCATCTCGATGTTGGCGGATGGCTGATCCGCGGGTGCGAAAAGCTCGGCCTGGTCTGGCACCTTCGATAGGAGACCAGCCCGAATCAGGGCTGCCTGCACCCTGGCTGGCGCGCTCCCGCGACACTCAGGCACTTCAAGGGCAAGCGGACTTGCCTGCAGCCTGGCTGCGCACGGCCTTGGCGATATCCGCCGCCACCTGAGCCACGGCGCGGCGATGGCCCAGCACCAGGGCATCGTAGCCGGCGCCGACTTCTTCGCGGGCGGTGCTGCGGCAGGTCAGCACTTGCGTGCCGCCTGCCAGCCGAACGCTCCAGACAGCATCCAGCAGCGCATATTTTCCGGGCGCTGATTCGAAGCGCTGTACGTTGGTGCTGATGCGGTAGACCGTAGCCTTTTCCGGCGGCTGCGTGCGGAACACGTCGATGGCCCCAAGTTCGCCGGAAATGGCCAGCGACAGCGCTTGCCCGATTTCCGATGCCGGCGGCGAAGACCAGCGTTCCTGCTCCAGCAGGTCGATGCGCCCCTCGCCGGACGTTACCACCAATTGGCTGCGCGCCACCTGCTGCGGCACCGTCACATTCTGCACCTCGATGTAGTAGCCGGGATTGGGCACGCTGGCGGCAGGCGCCATGCCGTTGCTCAGGCTATAGAAGCGTTCGGGCGGCGCGCTCGCACAGCCGGCCAGCGACAATGCAAGCATTACACCACCTGACAGGGCATGCCAGCGCATCATTTGTTCTCCTTCGCAGGCTGGGGTTTGGCGCGGATCAGCGCCTCGGGATGGCGCTGGAGGTAATCGGACAGCTCGTTAAGCGATTGCAGCGTTTGCGTCAATTGCTGCAGGGCCGTGCGCAGGTCGGACTGCACCGGCGAATCCTGCTGCAGCACCTGCTGCGCCGCGCCGAAGGTCTGGCGCGCCTCGCCCAGCGTGGACTGCAGTTCCGGCACCAGTTGCGAGTCGACCTTCTTGAACAGGTTGTCGGCGCTCTTCAGGGAATCGCGCAGGTTGTTGCCGATCTGGTCGAACGGCACTTTATCCAGTTTGCGCGCGATGCTGGCGATTTGCGCCTGCAATTCGTCCAGCGCATTCGGCACGGTCGGCACTTCCACCGGATAGGCGTTGATATCGAGCTTGACCGGTGCCGCATTGGGGAAGAAGTCCAGCGCGATATACAGCTGGCCGGTCAGCAGGTTGCCGGTGCGAAGCTGGCCGCGCAGGCCGTGGCTGACCATACTCTCCAGCACCAGCGGGCCGGCGTTGCGGTCCTTGTCGTCGGTGACCGTCTCCTGGAAACGGCGGCCCAGTCGGCCCGGATACATGTCGACAGTGACCGGCATGCGGAAGTCCTTCTTGACCGGGTCGAACTCGACGCCCACCGAACGTACTTCGCCCAGCACGATGCCGCGGAAGTCCACCGGCGCTCCCGGCGAGAGGCCGCGCAGCGACTGGTTGAAGTAGAACACGGTCGTAATCGGCGCGCCATCCGGTTCCCGCATGGCGCGGGTCTGGTCGGCCGCCAGCTGGAATTCGGTGCCTGCGGCGGCAACGGTGTCGGGCTTGCGGCCGGAGACCGATTCGAAACCGATGCCGCCAACCAGCATCGCTGCCACCGATTGGGTGTTCAGCTTGAAACCGCCGGAGTCGAGCTGCAGGTCGACGCCACTGGCATGCCACCAGCGTGTATTTTTGCCGACGTACTGGTCGTAAGGGGCGTTGACGAAGACCTTGATCGCCACGCCCTGGCCGTTATTTTCGAGGTCGTAGCCGATTACCTGGCCGACCGGGATGCGGCGGTAAAAGATCGGTGAGCCGGCATCGATCGAGCCAAGCGATTCACCATGCAGGATGTAGTTCGTGCCTTTCTGGTCGCCCGCCACTTGTGGCACTTTTTCCAGGCCTGTGAAGGCATTGCTGCTTTCCTTCGATTTGCCGGCATCGACGCCGATGTAAGCGCCGGACAGCAGGGTGCCGAGTCCGGACACACCGCTCACGCCAACCCTCGGCTTCACCACCCAGAACCGCGTGTCGGAGGCGGTAAAGCGGCGCGCGTCCTTGTTCATGTCGATGGTCACCAGAACTTTGCTCAAGTCCGGCGAGAGCGAGATAGCGCGTACCTGCCCCACATCCACATCCTTGTATTTCACCTTGGTCTTGCCGGCTTCAAGTCCCTCGCCGCTGCGGAAGCTGACCACCACCGTCGGCCCTTCGTCGAAATAGGACTTGGCCACCAGGCCGATGCCGATCAGCGCTGCAAGCAGCGGCACCAGCCACACCAGCGAAGGCAGCCAGTGGCTGGCCTTTTCGATCTGGGGCAGGGGCAGGGGAGCACCGGCGGTATTGGCTGGGGTGCCGTCGTGTTCAGGCATGTTTTTCTCCATTTGGCGGGACTGGATCCCAGATCAGGCGCGGGTCGAACTGCATCGAGGCCAGCATGGTCAGCACCACAACGGCGCAAAACGCCAGGGCTCCGGGCCCGGCGGTAATGGTGGCCAGCGTCTGGAATCGTACCAGGGCCACCGTCAGGGTAATGACGAAGATGTCCAGCATCGACCAGCGCCCAACGAATTCGACCGCCCGGTACAACACGGTGCGCTGCAAAGGTTGCCAGCGCGAGCGCCGCTGCGCGGTCCACGCCAGCAGCGACAGGGCGGCCAGCTTCAGCAGCGGCACAACGATGCTGGCGATGAAGATGATCGCGGCCAGGGCCGGCGATCCGCTGTCCCAGAAATACAGCACGCCGCTGATGATGGTGTCGTCCTCCTGCCCGAACAGCGAATGCGTGTACATCACAGGCAGCATGTTGGCGGGGACGTACAGGATGGCGGCGGCAATCAGCAGCGCCCAGGTGCGGGCGAGGCTGTCCGGATGGCGGTGGTGCAGGCGTGCATGGCAGCGCGGGCAGTGCTGGCCCCGTGCGCCGCTGTCGGCCGACACCAGGCCGCACACGTGGCAGGAGAGCGCCGCCTGGGGAACCGGCGGCGCCACGTCCGGCTGCGGCGTCAGGGCGTCGCCCAGGTTCCACAGCATTTTGGGATCGAAGGACACTACGATGGCCAGCATCATCGTCAGCGCGGCGAAAGCGAACAGGCCTGGTTCGAGCACCACGGTGGCCAGGCTGGTCATCTTGACGATGGTGATCAGGATGCCGATCATCAGCACCTCGGTCATGCCCCATCGCCGCGCCAGGTGAATGGCATGCAGCAGCAGGTTGAACGACTTTGGTTTGTGCCCGCCCGCCAATGCCAGTGTGACGTGCAGCAGCGAGAGCAGCTCGATCGCCGGCAGCAGGATGGTGAACACGAAAACCGCCCCGGCCACCAGCGGCATATGTCCTTGCCACAGAACGAGGATGGCGCCCAGCAGTGTGGCGCGCGAGGTGTTGCCATTGACGTCCAGTTCAACGATCGGAAAGCACTGGGCGATCACGAACACGATCAGGGCGGCCAGGGTGATGGCCGCCATCCGGCTGGCGTCGGAATGGATGCCGCGGTACATCACGGAGCGGCAGCGCACGCAGCGTGCTTTCTCGCGCGGTCGTACCGGGCGGCGGCGATGCAGCACGCCGCAGTCATGACAGCTAATCAGATCGTATCGATGCACACGTTTAGCAGGAACTCAAACATGGCAGCATGATACGACATAACTTCAGTCTGGACGCTCTTGTGCGCGCGGCGCCGTTGCGAGCCCCATGAAATAGTTCACACGGCCTTTGACCGTCACCCCGGTCGACGAAACATAGATCGAATCCGGACCTTCGCAAAAATCGTTGGCCGTTGCTGTTTGGACTGGGCAAGTGAACAAACTGCGGTGCTGCCAATTTCCCAGCGTTTTGCGTGCCTGGTCAGCGCAGCTGGCGCGATCCGCCGGCCGCCGCGCAAATCTTTCCACGAAATAGCTGCCGCTTTGCTCACGCGGCACCTTCTGGCCGGCCTGGCCGTGCCAACCTTCCACTGCCGTATAAAGGCCTACCACGATAAGCGGGATATCTGGCGGACGGGGTTTGCGGTAGTCCTGATACAGTGACTGCAACGCTTCTCCCGCTCCGTTGATCACTGGTCCAAGCAGGGCGCCAAACTGGCCGGTTTGATGCGGGGAGTAATGCTTAAGCTCCACAATCACCTCGCCAGAATCGTCGGAAACGACGAAGTCGAAGACACGGCGCTTACCGCCCACATCGGCCGACATTTCACGATGGACGGTCAATCCCGCAGCCAGCAGATGCGGAAAAAATGCTTCCTGCGCGCGGATCTCCGGGCAGTTGTGACGGGTCATGTATTCGAACAATGACACGTCATTCGCGTTGTCGGATGGGCCGCCAACCGGGGCGATCGAAGTCCTTATTGGCGCGTACCGAAGGCGCTCGGCGTCGAGTACGTCCTTGATGATGTGATAGGTCTTGTGAGATAGCATGGTTGTCAGTATTGCACAAAACATTTCCTTGTGTAAAAAATATTTGCCAACTGTCTTGATAAGTTTGCTAATATTTAATGAATGAATGTTATGACTTTAAGTAGATGAAAACTGCTCGGTGCGGCACGACTTGCCGCATCCAGGGCGCATGCTGTGCTTTTCGACAAGGTGACCTGATTCATGACCATTGATGCTGATCGTTTTAGGCAGTTTGCAGATATTCCCTTCACTGATCATGCGTTCGCACACGCCAGGGTTCCCCGGGCTTGGGCAAATTACATCGGCATCACCGGCGAAAACCTGGCTGAATTCGGGTTCACCCTCAACGATCTTCCGGCCACGGTGTTGAACCGCGCCGAAGTGCGGGCGATTTGCACCGATCCCGAAAAGCACGTGATGTTCGGTTACATCTGCTCCATGGCCTGGGGCAACCAGGGGGTGGGGGCTCGGCTCAAGTCTGCCCGAAGGGCATGGGCCGGAAGGAAGAAGACGGAAGGCATCCTGATGAAGATACGCGCTGGCGGCCTGACCCGCTCGGCGGCATATGAGCTGTTCTGCGGTCAGGGAGAGGTCAGCGGCCTTGGCGTCTCTTACTTTACCAAGCTGATTTTCTTCTTCATGCCGAATGACGACTGCTACATCATGGACCAGTGGACCGGCAAATCGATCAACTACCTGGCCGGACGGTCAGTGGTTTGCATGACCAAGGAGGCGCCGACCCGTGCCAATACCGGCGCCAATTACGCCGATTATTGTCGCCTGGTGGACCAGTTGGCCCGCAAGCTGGCGGAAATTGGACAGGAAAGCCGTGGCGAAAAAGTCGAGCAGCGCCTTTTCAGCAAAGGCGGCAAAGGACGCACGGTTGGTGAATGGCGAAGAATCATTCGCCGAGTCGGAAACAATTACTGATCGAGGCGGTGCCGCTGCCAGCATCAGCCAACCGGCAATTTTTACGGCGATGGTGACTATTCGATAGACTTTTAGGATCCCTGTTCGGCTAAAGTCTGCGGCCTCGCGAAGGTTGAACAGGGACCTCATTGAACTTGGCACGTAAAGTTTTGCTGGCAATGCTGCTTGCGGTCGCGAGCTATCTCGCCGTGGCCGCGACCTGGGCCTGGATGGCGTTTCCCTCCGCCGCCCGCGCGCTGCCGCAGGCAAGCGCCATGCCGCTGTCGCCGCGCCAGGCGGAGCTCCTGTTGAAGGTCGAAGACCCAGGCTTCTATCACCATTCAGGCCTCAGCATATGGAGCGGGCAGGGCCTCGCGGCCATTACCTCTTCCCTTGCCCGCAGCGTCTATCTTGGCGACACGCAGTTCGATGGCGCCACTGGCGTTTTCCAGCGCTTTTACCGCGCCGTCTTCGACTGCTGCAAAAAGATCGACATTGGACGCGACGTGATGGCCTACTATGGCAAGCCGCTGGACCTGCTCACGGAGCAGGAGTTCATTGGCCTGGTCGCCATGATCAAGGCGCCAAACCTGTACCACCCGGTCAGGAATCCCGCGCAGTTTGTGCAACGCCTGGTGCAGGTGAATTCCCAGCTTCAGAACCAATGATAAAAACACGCTCGATTTTGTCCGGCATCGGACTCGCGCTCTGCGCAAGCTTTTGTAACGCAGCCAATTTCGGTGGGGATTCGTGTCGCTATGCCTGGGCCGATACGCCGCAGGGAAAGTTCGAGTGCATCAATAACGAAAGCACGAAAAACGCCCAGGTGCTCAAGCTGAATGGCCGGGTAGTGTTTCGGCAGGCAGAAGGCCAGGGCTGGATCTCGGAGGGCGATACGCTGGCCGGCGGCATCCGGCAAAGCGACGTTGGCTGCCCTTCGATCATTGCAAATGAACGCGGCTACGTTGTGATCGTGCGCGACACCCAGCCTCCGCATTATGGCGTCCAGGGCTATGCCGTGATTGACTTCAATGAGAAAGAACCGGTCCTGATCACGCTCGCCGAAGGGCAGCGACCGCAGGATGAAAAAGTCACGCTCAGCCAGCGCCTGGAATGGTCGGCCAAAGGACTGAAGTTCCGCTATGTCGGCTATCGGCCGGACCAGGCAGGCGGCACGGCTGGCTCGCCAAAACCTCGCGCCCACGAGTTGTTCCTCGATTTTTCCTCCGATATTGTCGACGTCATTAAATAGAATGAAAAAACTCTCCCAATCGATCGTCCTCGCCTCGCTGCTGCTTGCCAGCACGGTGCTCCAGGCTGCGCCGCTTGAATTGACTTGCGATTCATACGATCCGCCGAAAGAGCAGGCGCGCATCCGCAAACTCGCTCCCGGCGTGGTGGCGCGAAGAGGCGGCCACTTGCTGAACGTCACCACCGTGACGGGCGTGCGGAGCTTCAAGGACCAGCCACCCTACGATGAGCCGCTTGACGGCGTTCGTTACAGCTTTTGCGACAGGAAGGAAGGCTTCATCCTGGTCAACCTCATGGACAGCTACCTGTTCACCGGCAAATTGATCAACGAACAGACCGGCGCCGTCACCGATGGCGGGGAGAGCGTCTATTTCTCGGAAGACCGCCGCGCCTACCTGGTGAGCGAACAGCCGGACGGCATGGATGGCAGCATCTGGAAAGTCTATGCGGTGAACGGCAAGCTGTCGTGGTCCGGCTATAACTACATCCCGGACACCGATCCGAATTATCGCTACACCGACCTGGATACGCCGACCTGGATGCCCAATGGCGAACTGGTTGCAAATGCCACTTGCAGCTCCGACCTGGAACGCAAGTGGAAGGTCAAACTGGTCAAGACCAACGGCCAATGGGATTGGGCGCCTCGCAAGAAGTGCCCGCCTCGGAAGGACTAAACAGCGGCAACACCTGTTCGGCGATTTCGTGGAAGGTTTCGGCCAGCGGGCGGCGGTTGCGGCGGAAATGCAGGCCCACGTGGTCGACGCCGGCCGCGCGCAACGCACCCAGCTCTTCGATCAAGGCATTGCGCCCGCCGCGGAAGCCGAAGCGCCACCTCTGCATCGGTTCATCGGCCCTTTCGCTCAGGTCCATGTGGATGAAGGTGGCGTAGGGCTTGTCGCTGGCCACTGCGCGCCAGGCGGCGACGCGGCGGGCGTGGTCTTCCGGCGTGCCGGGATAGGCCAGCGAGCCGTCCATATGCTGGCCGACCCAGGCCGGGCTTTGCTGCGCCAGGCCGGCCACCAGCAGCGGCAACGGCGCTTCCATGCGCGGCAGCACGTCGAGGCCAGGTGGAAGGCTGGACTGCGCCCCCTCGCGCAGCAGCGCAACTTGTTCGCGGAAGCTGTTGCCGCGCTCGGCGAAATCGCGGCCGAACAGCGGATATTCCACCGGCCTGTCGCCGCTGGCCACGCCCAGCAGAAGGCGGTTGCCGCTCAGGCGCTGGATCGTCGCCGCCGACTTCAGCGTGAGCAGCGGTTCGCGGATCGGCAGCACCACGGCGGCCGTGCCAAGCAGGATGTCTTTGGTGATGCCAGCCAGGTAGCCGAGGTAGGAAAACACTTCAAACACCTGCGCTGCATCGCCAAAGGACGGGTCGTACATCGGCACGTCGCGCACCCACAGGGCGCGGAAACCCAGGCGATCGGCCAGCCGGGCCAGTTCGGCGTGGCGCTGCAGGTCCGGTTCGCCGGGCAGGCGGCCGGCCTGTTGCCTGGCCTGGTCGCCGGCATGCGTCCAATCGTTGTCCAGCGGGGCCTCGATGCCGATGCTGAAGCCATCCTGCGTCAGGCGAGCCAAAGGCGTGTTCATGGCATGCTCCGTGTTCAGATCGTGGAAGCGGCGGAAGCCGAAGCATTGCGGCGGCCGGCATTGCCAAGCCAGACCAACGCCAGGCCGCCGGCAGCGAGCGCGGCACCGACCAGCGGTACCGAGGCATAGCCCAAGCCCTGGCCAATCGCCACGCCACCCAGGGCGGCGCCCAGTGCATTGCCCAGGTTGAAGGCGCCAACGTTGACCGACGAGGCCAGGCCCGGCGCTTGCGCCGCAGCCTGCATCACACGCATCTGCACCGGCGGCACCATGCCGAAGGCTGCCGCGCCCCAGACCACCAGGCCAATGGCGGCGCCAACTTCGGTTTTCATCACCAGCGGCAGGACCGCCATGATTACGGCCAGCGCCGCAAGAATCAGCTTGGTGGCGCCATCCAGCGACCAGTCGGCCAGGCGGCCGCCCAGGCTGTTACCGAGGGTGAAGCCGACACCGATCAGCACTAGGGCAAAGGCCACAAAGCCAGGGCTGGCATGGGTGATTTCGGCCAGGATCGGCGCCACATAGGTGTAGAGCGCAAACATGGCGCCGGAAGCCATCACGGTAGTGCCCATCGCCAGCAGCACGTCGGGACGCGTCAGCACTTTCAGTTCGCGCCGCACGTCTGGCGGCGTACCGGCTTCGCCTTTGGGCAAGGCAAGCCAGAGGGCGGCGATGGTGATAAGGCCCAGCACGGCGGTGCCGCCAAAGGCGACGCGCCAGCCCACTTGCTGGCCGATCCAGGTGGCGGCGGGCACGCCACCGATATTGGCCACGGTCAGGCCCATGAACATGGCTGCGATGGCGCTGGCCTGTTTCTCTTTTGGCACGACGCTGGCGGCCACCACGGCGCCGATGCCGAAGAAGGCGCCATGATTGAGGCTGGTGACCAGGCGTGACAGCAGCAGGGTGGTATAGCTTGGCGCAAAGGCCGACAACAGGTTACCGATGGTGAAGATCAGCATCAGCGCCATCAGGGCGGCACGCTTGCCGAAGCGGCTGAACAGCAAGGTCATGACCGGGGCGCCGGCCATGACGCCGACGGCATAGGCGGAGACCAGCATGCCCGCGGTGGGGATGCTGACCTGGACGCCGTCGGCAATCACGGGCAGCAGTCCCATGGGGGTGAATTCGGTGGTGCCGATGGCGAAAGCGCCGGTGGCAAGGGCTAACAGGGCGGTAGAGGATCGCATTGGAACTCCTTGAGTTTTTCAATGGATCGCAGTGTACCGGGGCAATATTTGCCGATAAAGCCATGTATCGGTCAAACTCCTTTGATTTTTGTTCAAAAATTGGGCCGCAATTGCTCAATGCGACATCAGCACCGGCAAGGTAGCACTGGCCAGCACGGTGCGGGTGGCACCGCCCAGCATGATTTCGCGGTAGCGCGGGCGGCCGTAAGCGCCCATTACCAGCAAGTCGGCCCCCACCTTGTCCGCCATGGCCAGCAGCGCCTCGCCGGCATCGCCGGCGTCCCTGTCGCTGCGTACCTCGACCTTGATGCCGTGCCGCGCCAGGTAGGTGGCAATGTCGGCGCCTGGCAGGTCTCCGTGCTCGCTGCCGCCGCTGACCGGGTCGATCATGCCGACCACCACGCGCTCGGCGCGGCACAGGATCGGCAGCGCATGGGTCACGGCGCGCGTGGCCTGGATGCCGCCATCCCAGGCCACCAGCACCGTCTTGCCGATCGCGGCGAACGCGCCTGCGAAGGGCACGACGAGTACCGGCCGGCTGCAGTTCAGGACGACCTGTTCCGGCAGGTCTTGCAGCATGCCCCCGGTGGCCGGATCGTCGCGGTCGGCCTGGCTCAGCACTACCAGGTCGGCGTAGCGCGATTGCAGCAGCAGGCCGCCGTAGGCGTCATCGTTGACCAGGCGCCGTTCCCAGGATTGCAGGCCGAGGCTGTAGGCCAACTTGCCCAGCCGGTCCAGCGCCTGGCTGGCGTTGCGGGCGGCCAGTTCGGCCAGGTCGGGACGGATCACCTGGTATGGCTGGTCCTCGTGGCCGCGGTAGGCATAACGCGAAATGCCGGTCATGGCGGCGCACACCAGGTGTGCTTGCTGCTGTTCAGCCAGCATGGCCGCGAGACGCAGGCGCGCCGGCGCACTGCGCGCGGCATCCGCATGGAGCAGGATGGTTTTGTACATGGTGTCCTCCCGGAGTGATTGATCCAGTGTGGCGAGTCCACCGCGCACTTGCCATGACCTGGATCATTTAATTGCGGCCAGCGCGTGCCTAAGATGGTGCAACGTTCAGACAAAAGGAGAGCAGCATGCGCAAACTGTTACCCGTCCTGCTGGCAACGCTTGTTCTGGGCCCGGTGGCCCAGGCGGATGACAAGCACCACCCACCGCAGGGGGCAAAGCCCGCTGCAAAGGCCACGGCAGGCGACCAGCGCTTTGCCGTAGCCTATGACCAGATGAAGAAGATGATGGCCCAGATGGACCGGATCAAGGCCACCAGGGACCCCAAGGAGCGCGAGCGCCTGATGCAGCAGCACCTGGACAGCATGCATGAAGGTGCGCAAGCCCTGCGCCCAACCGGCGGCGGCATGATGAAAATGATGGATTGCCAGATGATGGGCGGGCCGGGCAAGTCCAGCGCGCCAGCCTGCCCGATGATGGACGGCGCGCATGGCAGGCAAGGACCGGCCGAGCGCATGGACATGATGGAAAAGCGCATCGACATGATGCAGATGATGATGGAACAGATGATAGAGCGCGAAGCCCAGCATCCGGCGCCGAAACAGGAGTGAGGTAGCCGCTGGAGGAGGTCGCACGCCTCCTCCAGCCGGCCTTTTGAATCTAGGGCGCGCCAGCCAGCCGCGGTGCATGCAGCAAGTGCCGGTCCTGGGTGGCGATGTGGAATGGCAGCCATTCGCGCAAAGCTTGCGCGGCTTGCCGCGCCTGCGAGGGATCGCCTTGTTCCAGCGCCGCCGCGGCATGGTGCAAGCCGGCCTGCATGCGCGCGTGCTGCTCGCGGTGCTGGTGGGCATTCTCACACTGGCAGCTATCCATCCACGCCTCTTCCTGGCGAAAATCCTGTTCGATGGTGGCGACCAGCCGGTGGTAGGCCCCCGCAAAGCTGCCGGCCGGCTGTGCCAGCAGCGCTTCGATCATCTCGAACAGGTGGTCGTGAAGCTGGTCCAGCTGGTCCTGGCAAGTTGGCGGCGACGGCTGCATGGCTGCCTCTCCGATCAATGCATCAGCAAGACCGGCAGCGTGGCCTGCGCCAGGATGCTGCGCGTGGCGCCTCCCAGTACCATCTCGCGCCAGCGGCTATGGCCGTAGGCGCCCATCACCAGCAGGTCGGCACCGAGTTCACTTGCCAGCGCCAGGATGGCCTTGCCGGCATCGGCCGGGCGCGGTTGCACCAGCACGTTGACCTTGATCTCGTGGCGCGCCAGGTAAAGCGCGATATCGGCGCCCGGCTCCTCGCCATGGTCGCCCTGGCTGGCGCCCAACACCGCCAGCGTGACCTGGCCGGCGTGCTGCAGCAGGGGCAGGGCGGCGGTGACCGCGCGCGCCGCTTCACGGCTGCCGTTCCAGGCCACCAGGGCGTGCCGGCCGGGTGGCGTGAAGCTGCCGCTGCGCGGCACCAGCAAGACCGGGCGGCCGCCTTGCAGCAGCACCTGTTCGGGCAGGTCCAGCAGCAGCCCGCCTTCCTCGTGGTCGTCGGGATCGGCCTGGCCGAGTACCAGCAAGTCAGCGTAGCGCGCCTGCAGGCACAAGCCGGCATATTCATCCACGCTGTGGCGGCGCTGCTCGTGCGGCGCGCCGATGCGCGTGGCAATCTCCTCAAACCTGGCCAGTGCCGCGGTGGCACGTTCGTTGGCATGGCGCAGGTGGTCGGCGATCAGCACGCCGCTGCCTTCATAAGGGCTGCCGGCCAGCATATAGCGGGGCACGCCGGTCATGGCGGCGCCCACCAGGTGCGCGCCTTCCCGCACGGCCAGTTGGGCGGCCAGTTCGATGCGGGCGGTGGAATTGGGTGCGCGGTCCACATGGACCACGATGGTGCGGTAGGACATGGCTGTTCTCCCACGGTGGTGATGCAAACAGTCTGCACCCGGCCGGCGGCGACCTTCCATGACCTGGATCAAGTCCGCGTGGAAGCGGGTGGCAGAAGAATCAAGTTTGTTCAGGGCGGAACAAATCCGGCCGGACTTGACCTCGATCATATGCAGGCGCCGGCCGGCCCACTAAGGTGGGCCGATGACCGATACCTGGAGGACCAGCATGCCGCAGCCGGATTTGCAGGGCCTGTCCCATGAGGAAGCGCGGCGCAGGCTGGCCAGGCTGGGACCGAACAGCCTGCCGCAGGCGCAGCAGCGCATGGCAGCCCTGCTGCTGCACACGGTGCGCGAGCCGATGTTCCTGCTGTTGCTGGGGGCGTCCGTGCTCTATCTTGCACTGGGCGACTGGCAGGAGGGCCTGGCGTTGCTGCTGATGGCAGCGCTCACCATCGGCCTCGCCCTGTTCCAGGAAGGCCGTACCGAGCGCGCCTTGCAGGCACTGCGCGACCTCAGTTCGCCGCGCGCCCTGGTGCTGCGCGAGGGCCGCGCGCTGCGCATTGCCGGCAGCGAGGTGGTGGAGGGCGACCTGCTGCTGCTGGCCGAAGGCGACCGGGTGGCCGCCGATGCGGTGCTGCTGCAGGCGAACGGCCTGCGTGTCGACGAATCGCAGCTGACCGGGGAGTCGCTGCCGGTCGCCAAGTGCGCCACCGGCGGCACCCTGCCGCCAGCCGCGCCAGGCGGAGACGAGATGCCGTTCGTGTGGTCCGGATCACTGGTCTTGCAAGGCGATGGCCTGGCACGCGTCAGCGCCACCGGGCCGCGCACGGAGCTGGGCAAGATCGGGCGCAGCCTGCAGGCGGTGGGCGGCGAGCTGTCGCCCATGCAGCGCGATGCCAGCCGCATGACGCGGATGATGGCGGTGGCCGGCGTCGCCGTGAGCCTCCTGGCAGTCCTGCTGTATGGCTTGCAGGGCGGCGGCTGGCTGGCGGCCATCCTGGCCGGCATCGCCCTGGCGATGTCGCTGCTGCCTGCCGAATTCCCGGTCATCATGACGGTATTCCTGGCCATCGGCGCCTGGCGCATGGCGCGCGTGCAGGTATTGACACGGCGCCTGCCTTCGATCGAGGCGTTGGGCTCGATCACCGTGCTGTGCACCGACAAGACGGGCACCCTGACGGAGAACCGGATGGGCGTCGACCAGCTGTATGCCGAAGGCGAATTCCTGCAGTTGCCGCATTCCTCGCAGGCCGGGCTGCCAGCCGCCTTCGATGAACTGGTGCGTTTTGCCGCCCTGGCGAGCAAGCCGCGCGCCAGCGATCCGATGGAGCAGGCCTTCCATGCCCTGGCCGGCGGCTTGCGCCAGGACGGGCTGCTGCGCGAATATCCGCTGTCGGCCGGCCTGCGCGCCATGACGCAGGTGTGGGAAGAGGGGGACGCCGACCTGGCCACCGTGGCCGCCAAGGGCGCGCCCGAAACCATCGGGGCGCTGTGCCGGCTGGATGAAACGCAGATGGCCGCCATGCGTGCGGCGGCGGACCGCATGGCGGCGCAGGGCTTGCGCGTGCTTGGCGTGGCGCGGGCACAGCATGCAACGGCCTTGCTGCCGGCGGCGCAGGACGGTTTCAGCTACACCTTCCTTGGCCTGATGGGCCTGGCCGACCCCTTGCGCGCCGAAGTGCCGGATGCGATCGGGCAATGCCATGCCGCCGGCATCCGCGTCGTCATGATCACCGGCGACTACCCGGCGACGGCGAGCAGCATTGCCCAGCGTGCGGGCTTGCCCGCGCGCGGCGTGCTGACCGGCGAGGAGCTGGAGCAGCTGGACAACGCCGCCCTGCGCGAACGCCTGGCCCATGCCACGGTATGCGCGCGTATCAGCCCGATGCAGAAACTGCGCATTGTCGAAGCGCTGAAAGCCAACGGCGAAGTGGTGGCGATGACAGGCGACGGCGTGAACGATGCACCGGCACTGAAGTCGGCGCACGTCGGCATCGCCATGGGCCAGCGCGGCACCGACGTGGCGCGTGAAGCGGCGGCGCTGGTTCTGCTGGACGACAATTTTGCCTCCATCGTGCGCGGCATCCGGCTGGGGCGGCGCATCTTTGCCAATATGCGCAGCGCCTTTTCATATGTGTTTGCGATCCACGTGCCGATTGCCGGCATGGCCTTGCTGCCCGCCGTGCTGGACTGGCCGATGCTGCTGTACCCGATGCACATTGCCTTCCTTGAACTGGTGATCGGCCCGGCCTGCTCGCTGGCCTTCGAATACGAAGCTTCCGATGCCAGCGCCATGGCGCGGCCGCCGCGCCGGGCCGATGCGCCCTTGCTGGAGCGGGCCACGCTGGCCGGCGCCATGGTGCAGGGTGTGGTCGGGCTGCTGGCGACTGCGCTGGCGTATGCACTGGCGCTCGAACAGTTGCCGGCACCGGCGGCGCGCGCGGCAGGTTTCGCGGCGCTGGTGCTGGTCAACCTGTCGCTGATTTTTTCGAACCTGTCCGCCGCCCGCAGCGCCGTGCTGCGCGGGGCGGCCGGCAACCGCGTGTCGCACCTGGTGGCGGCCGTGACCTGCACCATGCTGTTGCTGGTGCTGTACGTGCCGCCGCTGGGGCAGGCCTTCCAGTTCGGCGTGCTGGGCGCGCTGGAGCTGGGGCTGGCCGTAGCCGTCGGACTGGCCTGTTTTTTGGTGAACCAGGCGGCCATGCGCGCCGCAGTGCGCTGGCAGCGCCCCATTGAGAGGAAAGCATGAGCATTCGCAACCTGGAATTCCTGTTCCAACCCGGCTCGGTCGCCGTGATCGGCGCTTCCGAGCGGCCGCACAGCGTGGGCGCCACGGTGCTGGCCAATGTGCTGCAGGGCGGTTTCAAAGGCCCGGTGTGGCCGGTCAATCCCAAGTATTCGGTCCTGGGCGGGCGCACCGCCTACCAGCGCGTGCGCGACCTGCCGCAGGCGCCGGACCTGGCCGTGATCTGCACGCCAGCGGCCACGGTGGCCGGCCTGGTGGACGAACTGGGGCAGCTGGGCTGCAAGGCTGCCGTGGTGATCACCGCCGGCCTCGATGCGGCGCAGAAGGCGGCCATGCTGGCGGCGGCGCGGCCGCACCTGCTGCGCATCCTCGGGCCCAACTGCGTCGGCTTGCTGGTGCCGGGCATTGGCCTGAATGGCAGCTTTGCCCACCTGCCGGCGCTGCCCGGCAAGCTGGCCTTCGTGTCGCAATCGGGCGCCATGGTGACGGGCATCCTCGACTGGGCGCGCACCCGCAATATCGGGTTCTCGCGCTTTGTCTCGCTGGGCGACAGCTGTGACGTCGATTTTGGCGACGTGCTGGATTACCTGGCCACCGACAGGGAGACCCAGGCCATCCTCCTGTACATGGAGGACGTACGGGCGGCGCGCAAGTTCATGTCGGCGGCACGCGCGGCGGCGCGCAGCAAGCCGGTGCTGGTGGTGAAGTCAGGCCGCTTTGCTGAAGGCGCGCGCGCCGCCAACTCGCATACCGGTGCGTTGGCCGGCTCCGACGCGGTTTACGACGCGGCCATCCGCCGCGCCGGCATGCTGCGCGTGCTGGGCACGGAAGACCTGTTCGATGCGGTGGAAACGCTGGCCGCCGGCCGTCCGCTGGCGGGCGAACGGCTGGCGATCCTGACCAATGGCGGCGGGCCTGGCGTGCTGGCCACCGATGCCCTGGTGGGTGCGGGAGGGAAACTGGCGGAGCTGGCGCCGGCCACCCTGCGCCGGCTGGATGAAGTGCTGCCTGCCACCTGGTCGCATGCCAACCCGGTCGACATCATCGGCGATGCCCCGGGCCTGCGCTACAGCGAGGCGATGAAGGCGCTGTTGCAGGACGAGGGCGTCGATGCGGTGCTGGTCATGCATGCGCCGACCGCCATCGTGCCGTCGATGGAAGTGGCGCAGGCCGTGGCGGCGGTGGCGCGCGGCGCCAGCCGCAACGTGCTGTCCTGCTGGCTGGGCGGAGAGGGCATGGCACCGGCGCGGCGCGTGTTGGGCGAGGCCGGCGTGGCAGGCTACGGGACGCCGGAGGATGCGGTGGCCGGTTTCATGCAGATGGTGAACTACCGCCGCGCGCAGCAATTGCTGATGGAAGTGCCGTCCGCCGCGGCCGGCGACTTCTGCCCCGACCAGGCCCGCGCGCGGCAGGTCATCGCCAATGCGCTGCAAGCGAGCCGCAACATGCTGAGCGAACCGGAAGCCAAGGAAGTGCTGGCCTGCTATGGCATCCCGGTGGTGGAAACAGCGGTGGCCGACCGGGTGGAAGCGGCGGTGCTGCTGGCCGGTCGCATCGGCTACCCGGTGGCGCTGAAAATCCTCTCGCCCGACATCACGCACAAGACCGAAGTGGGCGGCGTCGAGCTCGATCTCGACACGCCGGAAGCGGTGCGCGCGGCGGCGCTGGCGATGCGCGACCGCCTGCATGCCCTGCATCCGCAAGCGCATTTGCGCGGCTTCACGGTGCAGGCCATGGCGCGCCGGCCGGGTGCGCATGAACTGATCGTGGGCGCCAGCTGCGATCCGGTCTTCGGGCCTGTGATCCTGTTCGGCCAGGGCGGCATCGCGGTGGAAACCATCGGCGACCGCGCACTGGCGCTGCCGCCGCTGAACCAGGTGCTGGCACGCGACCTGGTGGATCGCACGCGGGTGGCGCGCCTGCTGGCCGGCTACCGCGGCCGTCCGGCGGCCGACATGGATGCGCTGTGCTCGGTACTGGTGCGCATTGCCACGCTGCTGGCCGACTTGCCGGAAGTGCAGGAACTGGACATCAATCCTTTGCTGGCCGACGAACACGGCGTGCTGGCGCTCGATGCGCGCATGCGGGTGGCGCCGGCCGCGCAGATCGGCCCGGCGCGGTTTGCGATCAGGCCCTATCCCGCCGAACTGGAAGAAAGCGTGACGTGGGAAGGCGGCACGCTGCTGCTGCGCCCCATTCGCCCGGAAGACGCGCCGCAGCACAGCGCCTTCTTTGCCGCCCTGACGCCGGAAGACGTGCGCTTCCGCATGTTCGCCCGGATGCAGTCGCTGCCGCCGTCGCAGTTGGCGCGCTGGACCCAGATCGACTACGACCGCGAAATGGCCTTCATCGCCACGCGCAGGGGCGCCAACGGGCCGGAAACGCTGGGCGTGGCGCGTGCCGTGTCCGACCCCGACAACCTCAGTGCGGAATTCGCTGTGGTGGTGCGTTCGGACTTGAAGGGGCGTGGGCTGGGTGCGCTGCTGATGGAGAAAATGCTGCGCTATTGCCGTGCGCGCGGCACGCATGAACTGGTGGGGGAAGCCTTGCCGGAAAACCTGCGCATGCTGCAGCTGGCGCACCACCTGGGCTTCACGGTGGCGCCGGCAGCTTCGCAAGGCGCGATTGGCATGCGCCTGGTGCTCAGTGGGCCGGTCGGCGGTACAGCTTAGCGCGCCAGCACGGCGTCGCCATCCAGCAGGCGCGCTGCCTGCTGGTTGCGCGCCTTCAGCTCGCGCACGCGGCGGTCGCAGCGATGCACCTCGAGCAAGCCTTTGATCGAGAGGTAGCTGCCAAGCAGGACCAGCACTGCGCTGAGCACCAGCAGAGGCCACAGCAGCAGCACCACTTCATGCAAGCGGTAGCTGCCGGAGGTGGCGATCAACAGGCCCAGCACCGACAAGGGCAGGGCAAACACGGCGATTCCGGTGCGCAGCAGGGACAGCGCCGTGCGTTCCTCCGACAGCAGCAGCTGGATTTCATTGGAGAGCAGCAGCAGGCTGCTTTGGCCGCCTTCTTTCATTGGGTCATCAGCAAAGGCACGGGACTCTGTTCGACCAGGCTGGCGGTGGTGCTGCCAAGGACCCAGTCGTGCATGCGGCTATGGCCATAGGCGCCGGCCACCAGCAGGTCGGCATGGTGCTGGCGCGCCAGGTCGCTCAAGGCACTGCCGGTTTCGGTCACGGTATCAAGGCCCACCACGCGCACGTTGCGATGATGGCGGGCCAGGTAGGTGGCCAGGTCGGCGCCCGGTTCGGGGCCCATGCCGATGCGTTCCGTTTCCGGGTTGACCACGGCGATCAGCACCTGCGAGGCGCGCTGCAACAGGGGCAGGGCGAAGGCCAGGGCGCGGCTGGCGCCGGCGCTGCCGTTCCAGGCGATCATGATCTTGTCCAGTTTCGCCGCCGGCTGGCGCAGCCCTGGCGGCACCAGCAGCACCGGGCGCACGCATTGGGTGACCAGGCGGCCCGGCAGGCGCGAAGGGGCCAGCACGCCATAGTCGGCCACGTCCTGGGTGCCGGCAACCAGCAGGTCGCAGTAGCGCGATTCCAGTACCAGCGCTTCGACGGCCGATGTGTCGAGCAGGCGCGATTCGAAGGAATCCACCTCTGCCTCAAAGCACTGGCGCTCGAAGGCTTCCAGCCGCTGGCGGGCTTCCTCGCGCAGCGTTTCGGGATCCGGCGTGGGCATGACGGCCATCGGCGCGCCGGTTGCCATCAGGGTGTTCAGCTCCAGCCAGCCGCTGACGGCAGTGCCGACCAGGTGGGCGCCATGCTCCCGGGCCAGGCCCGCTGCAACGGCAAACGTGGCCGGCATGCCGGAAACTGGACTGACGTGGACAACGATAGTCTTATACATGATGTGCTCCAAGGTCGGGGGGCCTTCGGTTGAGGGTATGGAACCGATGCTATGGCGCGGGAGCCCCTGCATCAATGATCTAGATCATGGTTTCGCGCGGCTGCCAGGCGTAAGGTGGACTGCAGCGGTACCCCCTGTCCAACATTCAAGGAGCGACGCATCGCCTGGCGACGACCGGGCTATACGCGCGGCTGCGTCATCCCCAATACCTCGCCTTTATCCTGATCATGCTGGGTTTCCTGGTTCAGTGGCCAACCTTGCTGACGGTGCTGATGTTCCCGGTGCTGGTTGCGGTCTATGCCAGGCTGGCGCGCCGGGAGGAGCAGGAGGCGGTGAGGGAATTCGCCGAAGAGTACGTGCAATATGCGGCGCGGACGCCAGGCTTCATCCCGCGCTGGAGTGATGCAAGGAGACCATCATGAAACCTGTCGCAAGCGGCTGCGCTTTGGCGCTGACCGTTGTCTTGTTCTACAGCCTGTGCACCGTAACCGCCTTGCTGTGGCCAACGGCTTTTGCCGGTTTTGTCGGGGATATTTTCCACGGCATGGACTTTTCCCGGCTGATGCCGGAGCAGGGCTACAATTGGCGCTCCTATTTCAGCGCTGCCTGGATCATGGGCTTGTGGGCTTTCGCCATGGGCGCCACCTTCGCCTGGTTGTCCGGAAAATTCAATGGAGGGACGCGCTAGTGGCTACAGGAGAGACGGTCTATACCTGCCCGATGCACCCGGAGGTGCGCCAGCCGGCGCCAGGCAATTGCCCGAAATGCGGCATGAAGCTGGAGCCGGTGCTGCCGGCGCTCGAAGAGGAGGAGGACCCCGAACTGGCCGATTTCGTGCGGCGCTTCTGGTGGACCTTGCCGCTGACGGTGCTCGTTACCGTCCTGGCCATGTCCGGCCACAAGCTGTTCCCGCATGGCCTGGCCGGCCAAAGCTGGATCGAACTGCTGCTTGGAACGCCGGTCGTCCTGTGGGCTGGCTGGCCCTTCCTGCTGCGCTGGATCGAATCGCTGAAGGCGCGCAGCCCGAATATGTGGACCCTGATCGGTACCGGTGTGCTGGCGGCGTATGGCTACAGCGTGGCCGCCACCGTCGCTCCTGGCGCTTTCCCGCAATCGCTGGCCGAGCATGGCAGGATCGGGGTGTATTTCGAAGCGGCAGCGGTGATCGTCTCGCTCACCTTGCTGGGACAAATGCTGGAGTTGCGGGCGCGCTCGCAAACGTCGGCCGCGATCAAGTCGCTGCTCGGCCTTGCGCCCAAGACGGCGCGCCGCGTGCGCGACGGCGGCGTGGAAGAGGATGTTCCGTTGGCGCACGTGCATGTGGGCGACCTGCTGCGCGTTCGGCCGGGCGAGAAAGTGCCGGTCGACGGCGCAGTGGTGAGCGGCGAAAGCGCGGTGGACGAGTCCATGCTGACTGGGGAACCGCTGCCGGTCAGCAAACGCGCCGGGGACAAGGTGGTCGGTGCAACCTTGAATACCAGCGGCAGCCTGGTGATGCGGGCCGAGAAGGTCGGCGGCGAGACGATGCTGGCGCAAATCGTGCAAATGGTGTCGCAGGCGCAGCGCTCGCGTGCGCCGATGCAGCGCCTGGCGGACGTGGTGGCCGGCTACTTCGTGCTTGCCGTGGTGCTGCTGGCTCTCCTGACGCTGCTGGCCTGGGGCATCTTCGGGCCGGAGCCGCGCTGGGTGTACGGTTTCGTCAACGCGGTGGCGGTGCTGATCATTGCCTGCCCTTGTGCGCTGGGCCTGGCGACGCCGATGTCGATCATGGCCGCGACCGGCCGCGCGGCCACGCAAGGCATCCTGTTCCGCGACGCCGCTGCGATTGAAGCCTTGCGCAAGGTGGATGCGCTGATCGTCGACAAGACCGGCACCCTGACCGAGGGCAAGCCGGCGTTCGACAGCATGGTGGCGGCCCCCGGCTGGGACGGCGACCAGGTGCTGCGGCTGGCGGCCTGCCTGGACCTGGGCAGCGAACACCCCTTGGCGCATGCCCTGGTGGCGGAGGCGCGCCGGCGCGGGCTGCCGCTGGTGGAAGCATCGGCCTTTGAATCGGCCAGCGGGATTGGCGTGCGCGGCATCGTGGAGGCGCACCGGCTTGCGCTGGGCAACACGGCCCTGATGGCGGCCGATGGCGTGGACTGGGCGAGCCTGTCGGCGCCAGGCGAAGCGCTGCGCGCCAGGGGCGCCAGTGTCATGCTGCTGGCGGTCGATGGCCGGCTGGCGGGCTTGCTGGCGGTGTCCGATCCGGTCAAGCCAAGTTCGGCGGAGGCCCTGTCCGCGTTGGCCGGCCAGGGCGTGCGCGTGATCATGGCCACCGGCGATGGCCTGACCACGGCGCGCGCGGTGGCGCAGCGCCTGAAGATCGATGAGGTGCACGGCGAAGTCAAGCCGCAAGACAAGCTCCAGCTGGTCGAACGCTTGCAGCGCGAAGGGCGCATTGTGGCGATGGCGGGCGACGGCATCAACGACGCCCCGGCGCTGGCCCGGGCCAATGTCGGCATCGCGATGGGGACAGGGACCGATGTCGCCATCAACAGTGCCCATGTGGCGCTGGTCAAAGGCGACCTGCGCGGCATTGCCAGGGCGCGCGCCATTTCCAGCGATGCAGTGCGCAATATGCGCCAGAACCTGGCCTTTGCCTTTGCTTACAACGCGCTGGGCATTCCTTTGGCCGCTGGCGTCCTGTACCCGGCGACAGGCATGCTGCTGTCGCCGATGATCGCGGCGCTGGCGATGAGCCTCAGTTCAGTGTCCGTCATCGCCAATGCGCTGAGGCTGCGGCACGCCGGGTGAGGCATCTTCAATCCAGGACGATCGTTTCGGCCAGGTGGGCGTAGGCGGCGGCGATGCGGCGCAAGTGGCGCGATTCGGTATGCGTCAGCAGCCACAGGTCGGTCGATCCATCGTCGATTTCTTCGCTCAGTTGGCGCAGGCCGGGGCGCTGTTTGGCCAGGAAGAGCGGGAGGATGCCGACGCCCAGGCCCTGTTCGACCAGTTCCGCCACCGTCAGGATGCTGCTGACCTTGAATGCCGGGACGACGGAAGGGAAGTGCTTGCGCCGCCACAGCACCGATGGATGCTCGGGCAGCGCTTCGTCGGGCGCGATCCAGGCGCAGCTTCCTGCGATAACGTCTTCCCAGCCCGGCGCGCCGCGTCGTGCCGCGCCGTACAGCGCGACGCGGATGCGGCCGAGGCATTTCCCGATCAGGTGCGGCGGCGGCTTTTTGGTCGCGCGCACTGCGATATCGGCATCGCGCCGGCTCAGGTTGGCCAGTTCATTGCCGGTGTAAAGCTCGAACCCGAGCAGGGGATGCTTCTTGCGCAATCCTTGCAGGGCGGGCGCCACCAAGGCATGCAACACGGTGTCGGTGGTCGTGATGCGCACGCTGCCCGCCACCTGGCCCGGTTCGGCCTGCACCGTGGAGCGCGCCGACTCCAGCACCGATTCCATCTTCTCGCCGTGTTCGGCCAACGCCTGTGCCAGTTCGTTCGGCCGGTAGCCGGTGCGCGAGCGTTCGAACAGCGGTGCGCCCAGGCCGCGCTCGATCTTCTGCAAGGCACGGAATACGGTGGACGCGTCCTGGCCCAGGCGTTCGCCTGCTTCAGCGAGCTTGCCGCCGCGCGCCAGTGCCAGTATGAGCTGCAGGTCGCCAGGGCTTAAGTGGTATTGCGTTTTTGCATTCATCGATTTCGATCATGCCTATTTTCTATGCGTTTTTGCAATAGTACATTAAGCCCTGTCCAATCACCGAAGGAGGCAATCATGGGAGCGGCTATTTTGCGTTTGGCACTTGGCAGCATGTGGATTTCGCATGCGCTGCTCAAGCTGCTGGTATTCACCTTGCCGGGAACGGCGCACTTTTTCGAAAGCGTTGGCGTGCCGGGCTGGCTGGCCTATCCGGTCTTCGCCGCCGAATTGCTGGGCGGCCTGGCGATGGTGCTCGGCTTTTACGCGCGGCATATGGCCTTGGGCCTGTTGCCGATCCTGCTGGTGGCGACCATTGTGCATGTGCCAAATGGCTGGGTATTCACCAACCAGGGTGGCGGCTGGGAATACCCGGCTTTCCTGTGCATCGCATCGATCGTGCAATGGCTGCTGGGCGACGGCAAGTTGTTAACGGTTTCTGTGGAAAACCCTGTTAACAAGGCTTTGCACGGCTGACCAAGTAATTGATTTAAATAGGAAATTTTCTCCTGCGCAAATAAAGGGCAATCGAAACCAGCCATTCGGCAACAACTGCTATAGTGTCTTATCGACAAATCTTCGTGCAGGACCGCCATGCTCCAGCCGCAGAACAAGCAGACTGATGCCTTCATTTCGACCGGCATTGCCGGCCTGGACTCGATCCTGGCCGGCGGCCTGACCAAGGACCGGCTGTATTTGCTGGAGGGCGAGCCCGGAACGGGCAAGACCACCATGGCGCTGCAGTTCCTGATCGAGGGCGCGCGGCTCGGCGAGCCTGTGCTCTACATTACCCTGGCGGAAAATGAAGTGGAGCTGCGCGCAGTTGCGCAGTCGCACGGCTATTCGCTGGACGGCATCACGGTGCACGAAATCATCCCGGCCGAAGGCGTGCTCGATCCGGATGAGCAGTACACGGTGTTCCATCCCTCGGAAGTTGAGTTGGGCGAAACCAACCGGCTGATCCTCGCGCAAATAGAGCGCCTCAATCCTACCCGCGTGGTGCTTGATTCCCTGTCGGAGTTGCAGCTGCTGGCGGGCAGCCCCTTGCGCTACCGGCGCCATGTGCTGGGGCTCAAGCAGTTCTTCGCCCGGCGCGCCTGCACCGCGCTGTTCCTGGACGATAAAACGGCCATCGGCGGCGACCAGCAGGTGCGCAGCATCGCGCACGGGGTGATCTCCTTGCAGCAGCTCGAATCCAGCTATGGCGCTGAGCGCCGCATTTTGCGGGTGCTGAAATATCGCGGCATCGATTATCGGCGCGGACCGCACGACTACGTCATCATTTCCGGTGGCGTCGTCGCTTATCCGCGAATCGTGGCGGCCGAGTCGCGCGAGCTGATGCGGCGACCGCAGGTGGCAAGTGGCCTGCCATCTCTCGATACCATGCTTGGCGGCGGATTGGAAGAAGGCTCCAGCACCTTGATTTCCGGACCGCCCGGGACCGGCAAATCCAGTCTCGCTGCCCTATTCGTGAAGGCGATGACCGACCACCAGCGCAGGGCCGCGATGTTCGTGTTTGAAGAGTCTTTCAATACTCTGCTGAACCGGGCGGACGGCATCGGGATGGATCTGCGCCGGCCGCTGGAAGCGGGCCTGCTGCAAGTGAACCAGATTGACCCGGCTGAATTGTCGCCCGGCCAGTTCGCCCATCTGGTGTGCAAGGCGGCGGATGACGGCGCCAAGGTGATCGTGATCGACAGTTTGAATGGCTACATGAATGCGATGCCGGAAGCGCGCTTCCTCACCATTCATTTGCGGGAAGTGCTGACTTACCTGGGACGGCGGGGCGTCGTTACCGTGCTGGTGGGGGTGCAGCAGGGCGTGATCGGCCCGATGGGCAGCAGTGTGGATGTCAGCTACCTGGCCGACAATGTGCTGCTGCTGCGCTATTACGAGGCCGACGGAGCAGTCCACAAAGCCCTGTCGGTGTTCAAGAAGCGCGGCAGCAGGCATGAAACCACCTTGCGTTCCTTCGACATTACCGCGCACGGGATCGAAGTAGGACCTGTGCTGAATGACTTTCGCGGCATCCTGACCGGCGTTCCGGTCAAGGTGTCCGGTGACAAGGACGAAGCAGAGCATGAGTGAGCTGGAACAGCGCATCGTTATATTTGCCCCTGTCGGCAAAGATGCACGCCTGATCGTGCAGGTACTTGCGCCGGTACACCTGGCTTGCCATATCTCCGCTGGGCTGGGCGATGTGGTGAAAGAACTTCAACTGGGCGCCACTGCACTGTTCGTGGTCGAAGAAGCGTTCAACGACGAATTCCTGCTTGAGCTGACCGGTTTCCTGGCAGACCAGCCGACATGGTCGGACCTGCCGGTGCTGGTGCTGAGCAAGGAAGGCCTTGACTCGCCTGGCGTCCAGCGGATCTTTGAGCGGGTCGGCAACGTGACGCTGCTGGAACGCCCGGTGCGCCGCGCGACGCTGGTGAGCGCGGCGCTGTCGGCACGCCGCGCCCGCTTGCGCCAATATGAAATGCGCGAGGTCGACCGCCGCAAGGATGAATTCCTGGCCATTCTCGGCCACGAACTGCGCAATCCGCTGGCGCCGATCCGCACCGCGATGGACGTGCTGAACACCATACCGGACAGCGATCCCAAGGTGCGCAGCATCAGCCAAGTGGTCGAACGGCAGGTGCGGCACCTGACGCGCCTGGTGGATGATTTGCTTGACGTGGCGCGCATCACCAACGACAAGGTCGCCCTGAAATGCGAACGTGTCAGCGTTGCGACCGTGCTGCAGCATGCGGTAGAAATTTGCCGCCAGCAGATCGACGCGGGCGGCCATACGCTGGACCTGCACCAGCCCGCAGCCAGCGTGCTGCTGTTTGGCGACCGTGCACGCCTGGTCCAGAGCCTGGCCAATGTGCTGAGCAATGCAGTCAAGTTTTCGCCGCCGAGGTCGACCATTCACCTCCATGCGGAAGCGGACGGCGAAGACATTGTGTTCGTGGTGCGCGACCATGGGGCGGGACTGGAGCCGGAGGCGTGTTCGCGCATTTTCGACCTGTTCGTGCAAGGCCAGGCCGGGCGTTCGCATACGCTTGGCGGGCTTGGAATTGGCCTGAGCCTGACACAGCGCTTTACGCGCATGCATGGCGGGAGTGTCACTGTGAGCAGCGAAGGCAGCGGCCAGGGCTGCGAGTTTGTGCTGCGCATGCCCATCGTGGTGCCGGAGCGGCGCAGCAAGGAGCGGCCGGCCGCCGGCGCTTCCCGGCACCATGCCGAGGACGCGCAGCGCATCATGGTGGTGGACGACAATGAAGACGGCGCGGACATGCTGCAGGTGATGCTGGAAATGGAAGGCTACACGGTGGCCAAAGCCCACGACGGACAAAGCGCGATTGCGCTGGCCGAACGTTTCCGCCCGCATGCCGTCCTGATGGATATCGGCCTGCCCGATATGCAAGGCTATGAGGCAGCCCAGCGCATCCACGAGCGCGAGGGGTGCGAGGACATCGTTTTCATCGCCATGACCGGATGGGGGCATGATGAGGCGCGCCGCCATGCTTCCGACGCCGGCATGCAGCATTACCTGGTCAAGCCGGTGGACTTGAATGTGCTGCGCAAGACCCTGTCCGAAATCGGTGAGCAGGCCTTGCAGCGCGCCTGAAACGCCGCCTTATCGGTGGTCGATGCGCGAGATGCCGCCGCGCCTGCCGTTGCGGTCGAAGGCTGCCACCTGGATCGTGCCGCGTTCCGCGATCGGGCCTTGTACCAGCGGGCTGTTCGCTGTCGGTTCGCTGCCGTCGCTGGTGTAGCGCAAGGCGAAGCCGGGCAGGGCATGGTTGGCGTAGACCTTGCCGCCTTCCAGGAGCAGGCCCGGCGGTGCAATGCGGTAGTTCACGGGGCCCAAGGGCGCCTGCTCCAGGTCGAGGCGTGGCAGCACGCGCCGGCCCAGGGCGTTGACGAAGCCTGACCATGCGGCCACTTCGCTTCCTGTTTCGGGTTCGGCGGCCCAGGCGCGTTCGGCCATCGCCATCAGGCGTGGCACCAGCAGGTAGTCGATCAGGGCGGGATCGCGTATCGTTTCGGTCCACAGCGCGGCTTCCAGGCCGCGGATATGGCGCCTGCCTTCGCCGGTCAGGCCTTTGCCCAGCGGGATGAAATTGTAGACGTCATCGAGTTCGATGGTGGCGGCCCAGTTAACGCCCGGTTCATCCGGGTTCTTGTTGTGGCTCATGTCCAGGTATTGCCTGGTGGCCGGGGCCAGCACCACGTCATAGCCGGCATTGGCGAGGCGATAGCCCAGGTCTGCGGCATCGCCCACGTTATTCCACACATGCAGGGTAAAGCCGCGTTGCGCGAAATGGGGATTGGGGGTGTGCTTGCGCGTTCCCAGCTCTTCCCAGCCGGAGGTGGACAGGCCGTTGCGGCGCAGGATGGTGTCGACGCGGTCGTAGAAGTAGTCCCACAGTCCAGCCGTGCTTTGCATGTTCTTGCTGGCCATCAGCTTGCGGCTCAGGGGGGATTTTTCCCAGGCGCCGGCAGGCACCTCGTCGCCGCCGACATGCAGGGCGCGCAGCGGAACGCCGGCTTCCCGGTGCAGGGCTGCGACCTGTTTCACCACATGTTCGATAAAGGTGAAGCTGGACTCGAGGCCCGGGTTCATCACGTTGTCGTTGTAGTTCTGTGCGGATTTGTATTGCGAGCGGTCTTCCGGGTCGTTCAGCAGGTAGGTGTCGGCGCCCGCCTGGCCGGCGGCCTTCATGCGCAAGTAGCGCGCTTCCATCGACTTGACCGCGGCGCGCGCATGGCCGGGCATTTCGATTTCAGGAATGACTTCGATATGGCGGGCTGCCGCATAGCGCAGGATGTCCAGGTAATCGGCGCGCGCGTAATAGCCGCTGCCGTGCGGATCGGCGGGGCTGGGGCCGGAGCCATATTCCGGCTGCAACCGCTGGCCCGGCGTGGCGCTGTGGCCACGCACGGCGCCGATGCCGGTCAATTCCGGCAGGCCGGGGATCTCGAGGCGCCAGCCCTCGTCGTCGGTCAGGTGGAAATGAAAGGTGTTCAGCTTGAGGCGCGCCATCAGGTCGAGCAGGCGCAAGACACTCTGCTTGGGCTGGAAGTTGCGGCTGACGTCCAGCATCAGGCCGCGATAGGCGAAGCGCGGCGCGTCGGTGACGGACAGCATCGGCAGCTCCACCGCCTTGCCGTTGCCTGCCGCCGGCAGCGGCAGCAGTTCGCGCAGCGATTGCAGGCCATGCGCGACGCCGGCGGCGCTGTTGCCGGTGATGGCGATGCCTTCCCCATCCACCACCAGCATGTAGGCCTCTGGCGAAGCCTGGCCGTCGACAGCGCCGATTGCGAGCCGCAGCGTCGCGCCGGACGGCATGGCGGCGCTTGCGGGCCAGTATTGTTTCAGCAGGCTGGCTGCAGTGCCGGCCTCGTTTTCCAGCCCCTTGCCAGCAACCACGACCGGTGCCGACGGCAGGCGCAGGAGGCCGGTGCCTTGTTGCAGCCGCAGCGGGGTGGGCAGGATGGGCGGCAGGGCATCGGCGGGCAGCACGATGGTTTTCTCATTGCGGCGATACAGGTCCTGGGCGCTGACAGCCTGGCCTTTTTCGAGCTGGTCCGGCCGCGGCAACGGCTGCAGGCGGTAGTCCGCGATCGCTTGCGCCTTGTCCGGCGCCGACTCATACACCAGGTAAAGGCCGGCTGGGGCCCGGTACAACTTGGCATCTGCACTGCCGGCGCGGTAGGCAACGGCCAAGGCCTGGCCCGGCGCGACGCCGGCAAACCCTGGTTCGGGGCGCAGGCGATACAGTGTGCCACCCAGTTCGTCGATTGCCAGCTTGCCGGGCAGCGGACCCGCCACGGCGCATTCGATGCAGTTGAAATAAATCGACCATCCTTGCGCGGGCAGGGCATGGCGGTCCAGGTTCCTGAATTCAAGCAGGCCGCCCTTGCCCGCATCCTGCAGTTCCCAGCGGGCCTGCAAGCGCTCGCCGCTGGCATATTGGGGTGCCGCGTTGGCGGTGGAAAGCGCCAACAGCAGCGCAAGGCAAACAACCGGGCGTTTTGGCGTCATGGAAGCAGCTTGGGTCGCGTTACGGAGGGTGCAACGTTAGCACAAATTTCACTGTTTCCGGGCGGGGTAAAGCCAGGTGAAGAGCCAAGTTGCGGCAATCGCGCCCGCCAATTGGGCCAGCATGAAGCCGGGTGCATCGGCAGGGCGGATGCCGGCGAAGGTATTGGTTGTGGCGCGAGCGAGTGTTACTGCCGGATTGGCAAACGAAGTCGAGGCGGTGAACCAGTAGGCCGACGTGATGTAGGCGGCCACCGCGAATGGAGTGATGGCCGGACGGCTGCGCGAACAGCCGATGATGACCCCAACCAGGCCGAACGTGGCCACAAACTCGCTCCACCATTGCGATATTCCCGCGCGCACATGGGTCGATGCAGAGAAGGACGGTTCGTTGAACATCGCGTGCGCGGCAAGCACGCCGGCCAGGGCCCCCAGCACTTGCACTGCAAGGTAAGGCAAGACCTGGTTCAACGCCAGGTTCTTTTGCCAGGCCTCGGACAGCGTTACCACGGGATTGAAGTGGGCGCCGGAGACAGGGCCAAACATGAGGATGAGCGCAACCAGCCCGGCGCCGGTGGCCAGGGCATTGGCCAGCAGGGCGATGGCGACATTGCCGCCGGCCAGGCGTTCGGCCATGATGCCCGATCCAACGACAATGGCCAGCAGCATGGCGGTTCCCAGGCCTTCCGCGACAAGGCGCCGGGCGAGCGTCATGCCTGCACCTCGCCGATGCGGTCCAGCTCTGCTTTCAAGCGCGCGCGGTCGTTCTTCAATTCTTCGAGTGGCAAGGCGAGGAATGTCTCGATGCGCTTGCGCAGGGTGCGGTAAGCGTGCATGAAGGCAGCGTCGATTTCTTCATCCGTGCCGGTGGCGTGCGCGGGGTCTTCCACCCCCCAATGCGCGCGCAATACCGGGCCAAGGTAGGCGGGGCATTCCTCGCCGGCCGCGCTGACGGCGTGCCAGCCTGCTGGCGCGAGATGGTTGAAGGTGGCTTCGCCAAGGATCGAGCGGCAAGAGTTGCCGGTGCAGAGTATCAGTACGTTCATGTCAGGTGGCGCAGCTTTTTCCGCCGCAGCAGTTCTCGGTCAGGTAGGAAACCAGGCCATTCATTGTGGTGAAGTTTGCGCTGTAGATGATGAAGCGGCCTTCCTGGCGTGCTTCGATCAATGCCGCGTGGCTCAGCTCTTTCAGGTGGAACGACAATGTCGAAGGAGGCAGGGCAAGGCGTTCCGCTATTTTGCTGGCGGCCATCCCGCCGGGCCCCGCTTGCACAAGCAGGCGAAAAACGCTTAGCCGTGCCTCCTGCGCCAGGGCCGACAATGCAGCCACTGCTCCATTGGTCTTCATTATTTCGATTCCATGATTCCAGAATTATCGAATTATACTTGCTAACGGTTTCTGTGGAAAAGTCTGTTAACAAGGAATGGGGCCGCGCGTTAAGGCCATGATTTATCGGAGAAAAATCCGGCTGCGCAAATAAGTGGCAGTGCTGGCATAATTGCATGACTTTTAAGGAGGCTGAGTTATGCACAAACGCTGGCTGTTCATCCTTGCGCTCAGTTGCGCTTCCGTCGGCGCCGCCGAAATCAAGGTCGGCGCGCCATTGCCGCGCATCGCGATGGTCAAGGAGGGCACGCACCATTGGCTGCGCTATCTACGCAATGGCGAGGTCAATACGCCGATCGATATCTGGACGCGCGAGGTGCGCCAGGGGCCTGAAGGCATGCAGATCCGCCAGCGCTGGGATGGATCCAACAACAGCGTCGTCCTGCTCGACTCCTGGTTCGACAAGGACACCTTCAAGCCACGCACGCACCAGCGCATCCGCGAAAAGGAAGGCAAGCGTACAGTGGAGGACTACGATTTCGCCGCCTACGAGCCGACCTTCAACTTCGAGACCGATATCGAATTCCTGCAAGCCTTGCCGCTGGCGGCCGGCTATGAAGCGAGCATCATGTTCTATCATCCAGGCGGACCGGCGCCGGCGCGCTACACCTGGAAAGTGGTGGGCAGTGAAACCATCCAGGGCCCGCAAGGGGCCGTCGAATGCTGGTTGCTGACCACCGACTACAACCGCCCCGGCACGGTCGCGAAATTCTGGCTGGCGAAGGCGACGCAATTGCTCGTACGGCAAGAGGCGACGGCGCCGGACGGCAAAATCATGGTGAAGTCGTTGATCGATTGACGGAAACGGTCTATCATCGCCCCCATGAAATTCCGCCGGACTTCCAGGATCGTGGCCGCAGTGGTGGCGCTGTTCAGCATGCTGTTCATGCAGCTTGCGGTGGCGTCCTATGCCTGTCCTGCCGCCGGAGAGCCGGTTGCCACCGGCGCCCAGTGCGCCGGCATGGACCCGGTCCAGCCTAGCCTGTGCAAGGCCAAGGCGGCCAACCTGGCCGCCAAGCAGGCGCTGGACAAACCCGACTTGCCACCGGTGCTGCCGTTCATTGCAGCCGACCTGGCAGGGATTGTGGTTGCCGATGCCTGGACGCCCGGGTCCAGCGAAGGGGCTGCCGCCCCGCCCAGCCTGGCGCGCAGTTTATCGCCGCCGCACTCCATAGAGCATTGCTGCTTCCGCAATTGACCTTCCAGTTTGCCTGATGCCGTTTCGCGCCTGCCTGCGTGGCTTGCGCGTGGTTTTCTTTGCATTCTGGAGGTTCCATGCTTTCCCTGTTTACCTGGCGCTGCCTGGCGTTGGGCTGTGCGTTGGCGTTCGCCGCCGAGGCGCCGGCGCTGACGCTGGCGCAGGCGCAGCAACGCGCCGTTGAGCGTTCGCGCCAACTTGCCGCACAAGGCCTTGCCGCCGATGCCGCACGCGACATGGCTGTCGCCGCGGCCCAATTGCCGGACCCGGTGCTGAAAGCCGGTGTCGACAACCTTCCCGTCAGTGGTGCGGACCGCTACCGCATCGGCGCGGATTCGATGACCATGCGCCGCATCGGCGTGATGCAGGAGCTGACCAGCAGCGACAAGCGACGCTGGCGTGCCGCCCGTTTCGAGGGCGAAGCTGCGCGCAGCCTGGCTGCGGCCGAAGCGCTGGCAGCTAACATCCAGCGCGACACCGCCATTGCCTGGCTTGAGCGCTACTACCTCGAGCGCATGGTGGCCGAACTGGCGCGCCAGGCAGCCCTGTCGCGCGACGAAATCGCGGCCGCGGAGGCGGCCTATCGCGGCGGCCGCTCGGGGCAGGCCGGCGTGCTCGAGGCGCGGGCCGCCCAGCTGGCGCTGGAGGACCGGGCAACCGAACTTGGCCTGCAGGCGCGCAACGCCGCCATCATGCTGGCCCGCTGGACCGGCGAGCCGGTGGATGTGGTGCTCGATGGCAGCGCCGACACCGGCAGCATCGCCCTTGTGCCAGCGGCGCTGGAGGCAACGCTCGAACATCACCCGCAAGTGGCAGTGCTGACGCGCCAGGCCGAATTGGCGCAGGCGGAAGCGGGACTGGCGCGGGCCGGCCGCACTGCCGACTGGAGCGTCGAAGTGGCTCTGCAGCAGCGCGGGCCGGGCTATCCAGGCATGGTGTCGTTCGGTGTGTCCGTTCCGCTGCAATGGGACCGCGGCCATCGCCAGGACCGCGAATTGTCGGCGCGCCTGGCGATGGCGGGCCAGGCGCAAGCGGAACGCGATGAAGCCTTGCGTGAACATGTGGCTGAAGTGCGCAGCCAGTTGGCCGAATGGCAGGCTGGCCGTGAGCGCATCGCGCGCTTCGAGAAGGATGTGCTGCCGCTGGCGGGCGGGCGCACGGAAGCGGCGCTGGCTGCCTACCGTGGCGGCAAGGGCAGCTTGACGGAAGTGCTGGCGGCGCGCCGTTCGGAAAGCGAACTGCGCCTGCAGGCGCTGCAGCTTGAGCGGGACAATGCGCGCGTCTGGGCGCAACTGACGTACATCCAGCCCGTGAAAGGCCACCCATGAAAAAGAATGCAATGATTGCTGCCGTCGTGGCGGCGGCGGCGCTGGGCGCCGTGGGGGCCATCGGCGGTTACCAGTTGGGCAAGCGCCAGGCAACGGCGGCACAGGTGCCGGCTAGCGCGGCGCCAGAGCGCAAGCCGCTCTATTGGCATGACCCCATGGTGCCGGGCCAGAAATTCGACAAGCCCGGCAAATCGCCTTACATGGACATGCAACTGGTGCCTGTCTATGCCGACGAAGGCACCGATGCCGGTGCGGTGAACATCAGTCCGCGCGTGCAGCAGAATCTTGGCGTGCGCACGGCGCTGGTTGCCAGTGCCCCGTTGCCGCTGACGGTGTCGGCCGTGGGCAGTGTGGCTTTCGACGAGCGCGAGGCAGCCGTGGTGCAGTCCCGTGCGAATGGCTTTGTGGAGCGCGTGATGGTGCGCGCGCCGCTGGAAACGGTGCGGCGCGGCCAGCCCCTGGCCGAAGTCACCATGCCGGACTGGGTGACGGCGCAGGAGGAATTCCTGGCCGTGCGGCGCATGCCGGCCGGCGCGGCGCAAGGCTTGCTGGAAGCGGCGCGCCAACGCATGCGCCTGGCGGGCATGAGCGAGCAGCAGGTGCAGCAGGTGGAATCGGGCGGACGTGTGCTAACGCGCCAGGTGCTGCTGGCGCCGCGCGCCGGCGTGGTGACCGAACTGGCGGCGCGGGAGGGCATGACCGTTGCCGCAGGCGCGCCGCTGTATCGCATCAACGGCCTGGATACCGTGTGGGTCAACGCTGAGTTGCCGGAGAATGTGGTGGCGCAGGTGCCGGTCGGCACCGAAGTCGCCGCGCGCGCCGCTGCGTTGCCGGACCTGGCGCTGCACGGCAAGGTGGCGGCAATCCTGCCGCAGGTGGATGCGGCAACGCGCACCATTCGTGCGCGCATCGAGCTTTCCAACCCAGGTGCCCGCCTGGCGCCCGGCATGTTCGTGACGCTGTCGTTTGCTCCGCAGCAGCGGCAGCCGGTGCTGCTGGTGCCGTCGGAAGCGGTGATCCGGACCGGCACGCGCAACGTCGTGATGGTCGAAGAAGGCCCCGGCAAATTCGCGCCGGTGCAAGTTGACCCGGGCGCGGAGGCCGGCGGCCAGGTCGAAATCCGCGCGGGCTTGCAGGCGGGGCAGAAAGTGGCCGTCTCCGGGCAGTTCCTGGTCGACTCGGAAGCGAGCCTGAAAGGCAGCGACCAGCGCATGGCCGGTGCAGCGCCGCTGACGCATCGTGGCGAAGCGACCGTGGAGGCGGTGGACAAGGATGAAATCACCTTGTCGCACGGGCCGATTGCAACGCTCAAATGGCCGGCAATGACGATGGCATTCAAGCTGCCGCTTGGCGGCTTGGCGCTGCCAGTCTCGCCGGGCGATCGCGTGTCGTTCGAGTTCGTGCAGCAGGCCGACGGCCGCTTCCAGGTCACGGCGATGGCCGCGGCGTCCGGGCAAGCGCCGGCACACCAGCACGGGGACCACCAATGATCGCGCAACTGATCCTGTGGTCGATCCGCAATCGCTTCCTGGTGCTGCTGGCGTCCGTCCTGCTGGCGGGCTGGGGTGCCTGGGCCCTGCAACGAACGCCGCTGGACGCGATCCCGGACCTGTCGGACGTGCAGGTCATCATCCGCACCAGCTTCCCCGGGCAGGCGCCGCAGATCGTCGAGAACCAGGTTACCTATCCGCTGACCACACAGATGCTGTCGGTGCCGGGCGCCCGCACGGTGCGCGGCTATTCCTTCTTCGGCGACTCTTTTGTGTACGCGCTGTTCGAGGATGGCACCGACCCGTACTGGGCGCGTTCGCGCGTGCTGGAGTACCTGAACCAGGTGCAGTCACGGCTGCCGCCGCAGGCGCGCGCCTCGCTGGGGCCCGATGCAACAGGCGTCGGCTGGGTCTTCGAGTATGCGCTGGTGGACCGCAGCGGCAAGCATGACCTGGCGCAGCTGCGCGCCTTGCAGGACTGGTTCCTCAAGTATGAACTGAAGGCGGTGCCGAACGTGGCGGAAGTGGCCAGCCTGGGCGGCATGGTCAAGCAGTACCAGGTGGTGCTCGACCCGGCGCGGCTGCGCGCCTTCAATATCACCCACGGCAAGGCGATCGATGCCATCCGGCGCGCCAACCAGGAGACTGGCGGCTCGGTGCTGGAACTGGCGGAGGCGGAATACATGGTGCGGGCCTCGGGCTACCTGCGTTCGCTGGAGGATTTCCGCCAGATCCCGCTGGCGGCCAGCGAGGCTGGCGTGGCGGTACGGCTGGGCGATGTGGCAAACATCCAGCTCGGCCCTGAAATGCGGCGCGGCATCGCCGATTTGAATGGCGAAGGCGAGGTGGCGGGCGGTGTGATCGTCATGCGTTCCGGGAAAAATGCACTGCAGACAATCGACGCGGTCAAGGCACGCCTGGCGGCGCTCAAGGCCAGCTTGCCGCCGGGCGTGGAGATCGTGCCGGTGTACGACCGCTCGAACCTGATCCGCCGCGCCGTCAGCAATCTTGAGACCAAGCTGGCGGAGGAATTCGTCGTCGTTGCGCTGGTGTGCGCGGTCTTCCTGTTCCACCTGCGTTCCGCGCTGGTGGCCATCGTGTCGCTGCCGCTGGGCGTGCTGGCAGCCTACCTCGTGATGCATTACCAGGGCGTCAATGCCAATATCATGTCGCTGGGCGGGATTGCGATTGCCATCGGCGCCATGGTCGATGCCGCGGTGGTGATGATCGAGAACGCCCACAAGCATATCGAGGCCTGGCGCCATGCCCATCCTGGCCGCGCACTGGAAGGCGAGGCGCATTGGCAGGTGGTCGGCGCTGCTGCGGCGGAAGTCGGGCCGGCGCTGTTCTTCTCGCTGCTGATCATCGTGTTGTCCTTCATCCCCGTGTTCACGCTGGAAGCGCAGGAAGGCCGCCTGTTTGCGCCATTGGCCTTTACCAAGACGTATGCGATGGCGGCAGCGGCCGGGCTGGCGGTGACGCTGATCCCGGTCCTCATGGGCTACCTGATTCGCGGCCGCATTCCGGATGAACATGCCAACCCGCTCAATCGCTGCCTGATCGCGCTGTACCGGCCCTTGCTTGAACGCGTGCTGCGCTGGCCGAAAGCGACGCTGGCCGTGGCAGCCGTCGTGGCGGTGCTGTCGCTCTGGCCCTTGGCGCACATGGGCGGCGAATTCATGCCGCCGCTGGACGAAGGCGACCTGCTGTACATGCCGTCCGCACTGCCAGGCCTTGGCGCCGGCAAGGTGCAGCAATTGCTGCAGCAAACCGACCGCATGATCAAGACCGTACCGGAAGTGCAAAGCGTCTTCGGCAAGGCGGGACGGGCGGAATCGGCTACCGATCCGGCACCGCTGGAAATGTTCGAGACCACCATCCAGTTCAAGCCGCGCGACCAGTGGCGGCCAGGCATGACGCCGGACAAGCTGGTGGCGGAGCTGGACCGCATCGTCAAGGTGCCGGGCCTGGCCAATATCTGGGTGCCGCCGATCCGCAACCGCATCGACATGCTGGCCACCGGCATCAAGAGCCCGGTGGGCATCAAGGTGTCGGGCGCCAGCCTGCAGGAGATCGACCGCATTGCCGGCGAGATCGAGCGCGTGGTGCGTCCGGTAGTCGGCGTGTCGTCGGCGCTGGCGGAGCGCCTGAACGGCGGCCGCTACATCGACGTCGCCATCGACCGCGCCGCGGCCGGGCGCTACGGCCTGAACATCGACGAAGTGCAAAGCATCATTGCCAGTGCGGTGGGCGGGGACAACGTTGGCGAAACGGTCGAGGGCCTGCAGCGTTTCCCGATCAATGTGCGCTACCCGCGCGAACTGCGCGATTCGCTGGAGAGCCTGCGCGGCCTGCCGCTGCTGACCGAACGCGGCGCGCAGCTGCGCCTTGCCGATGTGGCGACGGTGCGCATCAGCGATGGTCCGCCCATGCTGCGCAGCGAGAACGCGCGGCTGTCGGGCTGGGTGTACGTGGACATCCACGGCCGCGACCTGCGTTCGGCCGTGCAGGAAATGCAGCGCACTGTCGCCGCCAGCGTCAAACTGCCAGCCGGTTATTCGGTCTCCTGGTCGGGCCAGTTCGAATACCTGGAGCGTGCTACGGCGCGCCTGCAGGTGGTGGTGCCCGCTACGCTGCTGATTATCTTCGTGCTGCTGTACCTGACCTTTCGCCGCGCCGACGAAGCCGCGCTCATCATGGCAACGCTGCCGTTTGCGCTGGCGGGCGGGGTCTGGCTGCTTTGGGCCCTTGGCCACAACCTGTCGGTGGCGACCGGGGTTGGCTTTATTGCACTGGCCGGCGTGGCGGCGGAATTCGGCGTCATCATGCTGCTCTACCTGAAGCACGCCTGGGAAGCGCGCGAAGCGGCAGGACGGCATGGCGAGGCAGACCTGCTCGAGGCGATCCGCGAGGGCGCTGTGCTGCGGGTGCGGCCCAAGGCCATGACGGTTACCGTGATCGTGGCCGGCCTGGTGCCCATCATGATCGGCGCCGGCACCGGATCGGAAATCATGCAGCGCATCGCTGCGCCGATGGTAGGGGGAATGTTGTCCGCGCCCTTGCTATCGCTCTTTGTTGTTCCTGCGGCATACTTGCTGCTTCGGCGGCGCAATACACTTTTGGAGAAATAATATGAAAGCAATCCACACCACCCTGCAAGCAGCGATCCTGGCGGCCGCCGTCATGGCTGGCGCGCCGGCCATGGCCAACCACGGCGACCACAGTGAACACGGCCAGCAAGCGGCAAGCGCCATGGCCGATACCGCCGACGGCGAAATCAAGAAGGTCGACAAGCCGTCCGGCAAGCTGACCATCAAGCACGGTGAACTGAAGAACCTGGGCATGGGCGCCATGACCATGGTATTCCGCGCCAAGGACGCCGCCATGCTGGACAAGGTGAAGGCGGGCGACAAGGTACGCTTCACGGTCGAAAACGTCAACGGCGCCCTGACCGTGACTGCCATCGAAGTCGCGAAGTAAACGTATTTCGCCTGTCGAAGCGCCCTGCGGGGCGCTGTTGCGCGTCGCGCGGCAGGCGACCATTGGGGACCTTATGAAACAAGCATTCTGGTCACGCCGGCTGCACAAATGGCTTGGCCTGCTGGTCGGCATCCAGGCCTTGTTCTGGATGGCGAGCGGTGTGTACATGGCCGCAATTTCAATCGACATCATCCACGGCGACCACATGGCACACGCGCAGCGGCCTGCGGTGGCGGCAACAACGGTTGCGGTGCAGCCGTCGCAACTGGCGACGCAATTTCCCGGCATGACGGGCTTCCGCCTGAAGCACTTGCTGGGCAGGGAAGTGTATGAAGTCAGGTATGCCGGGGGCACAGGCCTGGCCGATGCCGCCAGCGGAAGACAACTGGATCCCCTTGGCGAGCCACAGGTGCGTGAGCTGGCCCTGCAGGCTTACCAGGGCGATGGCAGCTTGAGCGCAATCAGCCTGCTGAAGCAGTTGCCGCGTGAAGTCGCTACGCGCAAGGCGCCGCTGTGGCGCGTCGACTTTGACGATTCCAACGGCAGCACCCTGTACCTGTCGCCATCGACCGGCGAAGTGGTGGCAAAGCGCCATTCGCTCTGGCGGGCATACGACTTCCTGTGGATGTTGCACATCATGGATTATGACAAGCGCACGGACGTCAACAACAACTTGCTGCGCAGCGCTTCCATCGCCGGCACCCTGTTCGCCATGAGCGGACTGTGGCTGCTCTGGTTCACCGTGCGCGGGAGGCCCGCGACATGACGCCGCTGCTGCGAAAACTGCACAAATGGGTCGGGCTGGTGGTCGGCCTGCAATTCCTGCTCTGGCTGGCGAGCGGCATGGTCATGAGCCTGTTCGACCAGGACGCGGTCGAAGGCATGGCGCATCGCGCCCCGCCGAAGATGACGGCGGAATGGCCGAGGGAAGGCCTGATGGCGCCGGCCGAGGTGTTGGCCGCCTCCGGCAAGCCGGTCGAATCGGTCGACAGCTTCTGGCTGCTGCAAACGCCTGCCTACCTGCTGAAGAACAGCAAAGGGAGCTGGCTGGTGGACGCGCGCAGCGGCGCTGCGCTGACTGTCACGGCGGCGCATGCCCTGGAGGCCGCGCGCGCCGGCTACGTTGGCGATGGCAAGGCCGGCCAGCCGCAGTGGGTGCCGGAGCCTACGCTGGAAATTCGCAGGCACCGCGGGCCTGCCTGGCGTATCGACTTTGACGACAAAGAAGCGACAACCATCTATGTATCGGCCGTCGACGGCCGCATCCTGGAGCTCCGCAACGCCACGTGGCGCCTGTTCGATATCGCGTGGATGCTGCACATCATGGATTACAGCGGCCGCGAAAACTTCAATCATTCCCTGCTGCTGATGGCTGCCCTGGGCGGCCTGTGGATGGCGCTGAGCGGCATCTGGCTGCTGTGCACCAGCGTGCGCCTGCATGATTTCGTGCCGGGACGCCTGCTGCCGGCGCGGCAGCTCACTGTGTTCGATGAAGGCGGCAAGCGCATCGGCGTGGTCAGGTCGCGCCATGGCGATTCCGTGTTCGATGCGTTGGCGCGCTCGGGCATACAGCTGCCGTCCAACTGCGGCGGCGGGCAAAGCTGCGGGCTGTGCGAAGTGCGGGCCTGCCATCAAGCGCCTCCCGCATCGTCGTCCGATGGCGAGCACATTCCCGACCAGCGCTTGCGGCGCGGCCACCGGCTGGCGTGCGGCATGGCCGTGACAGCCGATATGGAAATCGCCGTCAGCCATGGCGCGGCCCTGATGGTCAGCCGCACGGCGACCGTGGAGGGCGTGCGCGAGATCACACCGACCCTGCGCGAGGTTGTGCTGCGCCCGGACCGGAAAGCGGGTGCCGATTTCCGTCCGGGCAGCTACGTGCAGCTGCACATTCCGCGCGGGCGCGGCCTGCTCGGCCCACGCAAACCGCTGCGCCGTTCCTATTCGCTGTCGTTGCCCGTCGCGCAGGCCGGTGGCCGTGTGACGCTGCTGGTGCGCCATGTAGCGGGCGGCATTGGATCGTCATATGTCCATGCGCTGAAGCAGGGCGACCGGGTCGCCTTCAACGCACCTTTCGGCGAGTTTGCCCTGCGCCGCGGCAGGAATGAGAAGGTCTTTGTCGGCGGCGGTGCAGGCATGGCGCCGTTGCGGGCGATGATCCGGGCGCAACTGGAGTCCGGCGCGACGGAGGCGGTGCGCTTCTGGTACGGCGCACGCGATGAGAATGAGGTGCCGTACCGCGCGGAGTTTGACGCGCTGGCATCGCGTTACGCGCATTTCAGCTGGCATGTCGTGCTGTCCGATGGCGGACGCATGGTGCACGAGGTGGTGCGGGACGACTTCCTGGCGCGGGATCCGCGTGCCAGGGATTGCGATTTCTATGTCTGCGGCCCGCCGGCCATGTTGCATGCCACGCGCGAAATGCTGAAGGAGCAGGGCGCGCAGCGCGTGTCCTTCGACGACTTCAAGATCTGAGCGTCATCAGGTGCGGGCGAACTCGATGCGCTGCTTGCGCGGGTTCGGCCGCACGATGTGCTCCAGCGGCAGCACGGTCGACTGCTTGATCTTTTTCAGCGCGATATTCGACTTGACGTTCACCACGCCGGGCAGCAGCAGGATTTCCTTCATCATCAAGTCCGCGAACGAGCCCAGGTCGTGGGATACCACGCGCGCCACATAATCCGCCTCGCCAGTCACCGAAAAGCATTCCATCACTTCCGGCACGTCGCGGATGGCCCGCTCGAAGGCATCGCCGCGCTTTTCACCGTGGCGGTCAAGGGTGATATGGACGAAGGCCATGACGTCCAGCCCCACCGTGCTTGGCTCCAGCACCGCCGCATAGTGGTCGATGATGCCCGCTTCGCGCAGGCGCTGCACGCGCCGGCCAACCTGCGAAACCGACAAATGCAGCACTTCCGCCAGGGCGGCATTGGTGGCTTCCCCGTTGCGCTGGAGTTCATTCAGCAGGGAGAGGTCGTGGCGGTCGACAGTAATCATCGTGAAATCCTTGTGTGATGCGCAAAATGCGCATATCGGACGCTGTTGCTCGTGCAAGATGCGCAAAAAATCCAGTATCGGTGCGTAGTATATCCGTTATCTGCACACTTTTACGGAGACAGCCAAATGACCGATTCCCTGTGGGACAACCCGATGGCCACCGACGGCTTCGAATTCATCGAATACGCGGCGCCGGACCCTGTCGCAATGGGCAAGACTTTTGAAGCGATGGGCTTTACCGCGATCGCGCGCCACCGCAGCAAGGACGTGACCCTGTACCGCCAGGGCGATGTCAACTTCCTGCTGAACGCGGAAAAAGACTCGTTCGCACAGCGTTTCGCCGAACTGCACGGTCCATCGGTCTGCGCCATCGGCTTCCGTGTGAAAGACGCCGCCTATGCATACAAGCGCGCGCTGCGCCTGGGCGCCTGGGGCTTCGAGAGCAAGGCCGGCCCGATGGAGCTGAACCTGCCGGCCATCAAGGGCATCGGCGATTCGCTGATCTACCTGGTGGACCGCTGGCCGGGCAACGGCAATATCAGCATTTACGACGTGGACTTTGAACCGATTCCAGGCGTCGACCAGAACCCGAAAGGCCACGGCCTGACCTACATCGACCACCTGACCCACAATGTGCATCGCGGCCGCATGGGCGAGTGGGCCGAGTTCTACGAGCGCTTGTTCAACTTCCGCGAAGTGCGCTATTTCGATATCGAAGGCCAGGTCACCGGCGTCAAGTCGAAAGCCATGACCAGCCCGTGCGGCAAGCTGCGCATCCCGATCAATGAGGAAGGCACCGACCGCGCCGGCCAGATCCAGGAATACCTCGACGCCTATCGCGGCGAGGGCATCCAGCACATCGCCATGGGCAGCGACAACCTGTACGCGTCGGTGGACAGCCTGCGCGGCGCCGGCGTGAAGCTGCTCGACACCATCGACACCTACTACGAACTGGTCGACCGCCGCATCCCCGGCCACGGCGAGCCGCTGCAGGCCCTGCGCGAGCGCAAGATCCTGATCGACGGCAAGCCGGGCGACCTGCTGCTGCAGATCTTTTCCGAAAACCAGCTTGGCCCGGTGTTTTTCGAGTTCATCCAGCGCAAGGGCAACCAGGGCTTCGGCGAAGGCAACTTCAAGGCCCTGTTCGAGTCGATTGAACTGGACCAGATGCGCCGCGGCGTGCTGACCGCCTGATCAATGCGCCATCAATACTGGCAGCGTTGCCGTTGCCAGGATGGTGCGCGTGGCGCCGCCCAGCATCATTTCGCGGAAGCGGCTATGGCCGTAGGCGCCCATTACCAGCAGGTCGACGTTAAAGTCGGCAGCCAGCGACAGGATGGCCTTGCCGGGATCGGCCGGTTCCGGCCTGCGCAGCACTTCCACTTTCACACCATGGCGCGCCAGGTACAGGGCAATATCGGCGCCGGGCGACTCGCCCAGGATGTCGGCGCTGTTGCCCAGCACGGCCAGCGTCACCTGCTCGGCGCCGCGCAGCAGGGGCAGGGCGGCCGTGACAGCCTTTGCCGCCTCCATGCTGCCGTTCCACGCCACCATCACGCGCTTGCCAATGGTCGGGAAGCGACCGCTGCGCGGCACCAGCAGCACCGGGCGGCCGCAATTCAACAGAACGTAATCCGGCAGGTCCGGCAGCAGGCTGCCTTCCTTGCCGCCGGTATCGGTTGCCTGTCCCAGCACCACCAGGTCGGCGTAGCGCGCCTGCATGCACAGTCCCGCGTATTCGTCGTCGTTGCTGCTGCGCGCTTCGTATGAGGGAACGCCAAGGCGGTCGGCCAAGCCCTTGAACTGTTCCAGCGCCTGTTGCACGCGTTCTTCGGCGCGCCGCAGGTAGTCGGCCAGGAAAACGCCGCTGCCCTCGTAACTGCGGCCGGCCAGCATGGAGCGCGGCATGCCCGTCATGGCGGCGCCGACCAGATGGGCCTCTTCGCGCGAGGCGATGGCCGCGGCCAGTGCGATGCGGGCTTCTGCATTGGCCGCGCGGTCGGCATGGACTACGATGGTGCGGTAAGACATGATGTCCTCCTGAGTTGAAGTTGACACCAGTGTGCGCCCGATTGACGCGCATGATCCATGACTTGGGTCAAGCCGGTCTGATATCATGTCAATATGTTACGTTCCAGTCTCGCGCCACTCTGCCTGTTGCTTGCCTTGAGCCCCGCAGCAGTTGCTGGCCAGGGCGAGATGGTCTTTGTCGCAGCGACCAACCACAATATGCCCTTGTCCCGTTTCCAGGATGGAGAACTGGCCGATGGCCTGCTCAAGGACCTGGGCGACAGCATTGCGCAGCGAATGGGGCGGCGTGCCCGTTATGTCAGCGTTCCTGCCAAGCGGGTTGCCGATTACCTGGTGAGCGGCCGGGCCGATGGCGTCTGCTATGTGCTGCCACGCTGGCTGCCTGGCCCTTTCAACTGGAGCCAGCCCCTGATGCCCGACGCTGGCGTGCTGGTAGCCCGGCCGGAAGCGCCGGCGGTCAGGGCGCTGTCGGACCTGGCGAACAAACCGGTTGGCACGGTGCTTGGCTATTCCTATTCGATGATCGATGCTGCGCTGGGGCGGGCTTTTGTGCGCGAAGATGCGCCGTCCATGGAACTGAACATCTCGAAGATCCAGCACGGCCGCATGCAGTACGCGATCATGGGGCGCATGACGGCGGAATACCTGATGCGCTCCGAGCCCCAGCACAAGCTGCGCATCGACTTTGAATTCGACCCGTTCAAGGCGCAATGCGCGTTTTCGCAGAAGTCCTCGATTCCCTTTGGCGAGGTGCAGCGCGCTATCGGCGGCCTGGTATCGGACGGCAGCATCGACCGGCTGCAGCGCCGCTATCGTTAATCGCTGTCGACCACATCCTCGGGAAACTCCTGCACACCACCGAAGCGGGCCGGCGCTTGCTATAATCCGGCTTCATGAATATCCGGCGCTTTCTCGTTATCCTGCTGTTGTTGGTGCTGCCGCTCCAGGCTACCCTGGCGGCAACGGATAGCTGCTGCCTGAAAATCAAGGTAACGCAGCTCGACGAGCAGCTTGCTGCGGCAATCGATGGGCAGGGCCAGGACAGCGCCTGCTGCACGCAGTGCGACTTCTGCCACCATTCCCACGCGCCCTTTGTCGCCAACGTGGCCGACGGGCGCCAGCAAGCCGATTCGATCGCCCCGGTGGCGTCGCCTGAGCCGCCTATCTATTCCTTCATCCCGGACATTCCTCCGCGTCCCGACAGGCTCCGCTGATTGATCCGGCCGCTGCATGCGGCCGTTCCCCATCAATCATCAAGGAGCAACATTGTGAAAGCTATTTGCGTGCCCTTGCTGGCGGCCATCTGCATGGCCCCGGCGTGGGCGCAACCATCATTGACGCTTGCCGAGGCACTCGATCGTGCACGGCAAAGCAATCCCGAACTGCAGGCGCTGACGCTGGAGGCATCGGCCGTCGATGCAGCCGGACGCCAGGCGGCGCTGCTGCCCAATCCCACTCTGGACTATGAACGCGAAGGTAGATCCGGCGCCGGAGGTTCTTCGACCGTCCGGCTCTCGATACCGCTTGAACTGGGCGGCAAGCGTGCCGCGCGCATGGAGTTGGCGCAGGCCGGCAGCCGGGCGGCGGCGCTGGACCTGGCCATCGGCCGGGCGCGCATCGAAGCCGAAGTTGTGGCCGCCTACCACCAGGCTTATCTCGCCCAGCAGCACGTCGCCCTGGCCGCGCAAGTCAGCGAGACGGGGCGACGTTCCAGCGAGGCGGCGGCGCGCCGCGTGTTGGCGGGCAAGGTATCGCCGGTCGAAGAGGCACGCGCACGCGTTGCAGAAGCCAACTGGCGCATGGAGGGCGTGAGCGCCCAGCGCGAACTGGAAGAGGCGCGCATCAAGCTGGCTGGCCTGCTGGGCAACAGCAGCAACGCGATCGGAACCCTGGCAGCGCCTGCGTCGCCGGCCGAAGCCGGCCTGCCCACCGGGCAGCTCGAAGACCTGATTGCTTCCGCGCCCGCCATCGAGCGGGCTGCTGCGGAAGTCGAGGCAGGCAGGGCTTCGCTGCGAGTGGAGCGCGCCGCGCGCATGCCCGATGTGTCGCTGATCGTCGGCAGCAAGCGCAGCGAAGGGCCGGAGCGTGACCGCGTGCGGCAGAACATCATTGGCCTGTCCGTGCCGCTGCCGCTGTTCAATCGCAACCAGGGCGCGCTCCTGGCGGCCGAACGCCGCGCCGATAAAGCCCGCTCGGAACTGGAGGCGACGCGCCAGCGCGTCCGGGCGGAAGCGCTGCAGGCCCACGCCCGCATGCAGGCGGCCATGCAGCAGGAGCGCCTGGTGCGCGAGGACGTGCTGCCTGGCGCCGCATATGCAGCCGATGCGGCGATGAAAGGCTTCGAAGCCGGCAAATTCAATTACGTTGAAGTGCTGGATGCCCAGCGCACCTGGGTGCAGGCGCAGGGCCAGCACCTGCGCGCAATTTCAGACTTTTACCGCGCCCGGGCCGACCTGGCAAAGCTGATCGGCAACCTGGACTTCAAGGACTCCAAATGAACAATCGTCAGAAAATCACTATTGCGGCCATGGTGGCCGTTGCCGTCCTGTTCGCGGGCGGTGTCTTGGGCTGGGAGCACATCGCTCGCGCCGCGAAGACCGATCCAGAGAAGAGCGAGCACCACGATGAGCACTCCGCCGGTGCAGCTGCCGCTGCGGGAACGCAGCCCATCCCGTTCACCGATGCGCAGGTCGCCGCGGCGGACATCGCGCTGCGCACAGCGGCCGCCGCGCGTCTGGAGACCTTCGTGCGTCTGCCGGGTGAGGTCAAGCTGAACGAGGACCGCACCGCCCACGTCACGCCGCGCGTCGACGGCATCGTGCAGGAAGTACAAGCGAACCTAGGCCAGCAGGTGCGCAAAGGCGAGCTGCTGGCAGTCGTCGCCAGCGCCGACGTGTCCGAGCAGCGCAGCGGCCTGGCATCTGCCGAGAAGCGCGCGGCGCTCGCGCGATCGGTCTACGAGTCCGAAAAGAAGCTGTGGGAAGACAAAGTCTCCGCGCGCCAGGACTACCTGAAGGCGGAACAGGAATGGCAGGAAGCCGCCATCGCCGTGCAAAACGCACGCCAGAAGCTGGTGGCGATTGGCGCCAGCGGTTCCGGCAGGGGCCCGTTCAACCGCCTTGAAATTCGTGCTCCTTTCGATGGCCTGATCGTTGACAAGCACATTGCGGTGGGCGAGGCGGTCGGAGCTGAAACCAAGGTGTTCACGGTCTCCGACCTGCGCCAGGTCTGGGCGGAAGTGGTGGTGCCGGCGAAGGACCTCGAGATCGTCAAGGTCGGCACGGATGCGGTGCTGCGTTCGGCGGCCTCCGGCGCGGCAGTCAAAGGAAAGGTCAGCTTCGTCAGCGCGATGATTGGCGAACAGACCCGTGCCGCGCGCGCCCGTGTGGTGCTGGAGAACCCGCAACTGGCCTGGCGTCCCGGCCTGTTCGTCGACGTCGACGTGGTTACCGGTTCTGCCGAAGTGCCGGTCGCTGTGGAAAAGGAAGCGCTGCAGGTCCTGAATGGCACACAAGTGGTATTCCAGCGCAACGGCCAGTCGTTCACGCCGGTGCCGGTTACGGTCGGGCGCTCAGACGGCAGGCTGGTGGAAATCACTTCCGGCCTGCGCAAGGATGCCCAGTATGCCGCCGCCCACAGCTTCACCATCAAGGCGGAGCAGGGCAAGGGCGCTGCCGAGCATGAAGATTAAGGAGCCGCCATGTTAAGCAGAATTATCCAGGCCTGCATTGGCCACCGCTGGCTGGTCATGTTCGCCGTGCTGGCGATGGCCGTGCTGGGCGCGGTCAACTACAAGAAGCTGCCGATCGATGCCGTGCCGGACATCACCAACGTCCAGGTCCAGATCAACACTGCTGCCGCCGGCTATTCGCCGCTGGAGGTGGAGCAGCGCATCACCTTCCCGATCGAATCGCTGATGGCCGGCTTGCCGCGCCTTGAGCAGACCCGGTCCTTGTCGCGCTACGGCCTGTCGCAGATTACGGTGGTGTTCAAGGATGGCACGGACATCCATTTCGCCCGGCAGCTGATCAGCCAGCGGATCCAGGACGCGCGTGCCCAGCTTCCGGCCGGCCTGACGCCGACCATGAGCCCCATTGCCACCGGCCTGTCCGAAATCTACCTGTGGACCGTGGACGCGACACCTGATGCACGCAAGCCGGACGGCACGCCTTACACGCCGACCGACCTGCGCGAAATCCAGGACTGGATCATCAAGCCGCAGCTGCGCAATGTGCCCGGCGTCACGGAAATCAACTCGATAGGCGGCTACGACAAGGAATACCTGGTGGCGCCGACGCCGGCCAAGCTGGCGTCGTATGGCCTGAACCTGTCGGACGTGGTGACGGCGCTGGAGCGCAATAACGGCAACGTCGGCGCCGGCTATATCGAAAAGGAGGGCGAACAGTACCTGCTGCGCGCACCGGGCCAGCTCAAGTCCGTAGCCGATATCGGCAACATCGTGGTCTCGACCATCGATGGCGTGGCGGTGCGCGTCGCCGACGTTGCCACCGTGGGTATCGGGGCGGAGCTGCGTACCGGCGCCGCTACCCGCAACGGGCGCGAAGTGGTGCTGGGCACCGTCTTCATGCTGATCGGCGAAAACAGCCGTGCAGTGGCGCTGGCCGTCGACAAGAAAATGGTCGACATCAATCGCAGCCTGCCGGCCGGCGTATCGGCCACGCCGGTGTACAACCGCACGGTGCTGGTGGAGAAGGCCATCGACACCGTCAAGCGCAACCTGCTGGAAGGTGCGGTACTGGTGATCGCGGTGCTGTTCCTCTTCCTCGGCAACCTGCGCGCCGCCCTGATCACGGCCATGGTGATTCCGCTGTCGATGCTGTTCACCTTCACCGGCATGGTGGCCAACAATGTCAGCGCCAACCTGCTTAGCCTTGGCGCGCTCGATTTCGGCATCATCGTCGATGGCGCCGTGGTGATCGTGGAGAACTGCGTGCGGCGGCTGGCGCACGCGCAGCAGCGTGCGGGACGGCAGCTGACGCGCGAAGAACGCTTTGCGGAAGTCTTCGCCGCGGCCCATGAAGCCCGCAGGCCACTGCTGTTCGGGCAGTTGATCATCATGATCGTCTACCTGCCGATCTTCGTGCTGTCCGGGATCGAGGGCAAGATGTTCCACCCGATGGCCTTCACCGTGGTGACGGCTTTGCTGGGCGCGATGCTGCTGTCGATTACCTTCGTGCCGGCCGCTGTGGCGCTGTTCATGAACCAGCCGGTGCGCGAAGAAGAGGGGCGCCTGATGCTGGCGGCCAAACGCCGTTATGGCGCGCTGCTGGACTACGTAATGGCTAACCGCCCAGTCGTGTTCACTGCTGCAGGCCTGGTGCTGGCCCTGTCCGTGCTGCTGGCAACGCGCCTGGGCACCGAGTTCGTGCCCAACCTGAACGAAGGCGACTTCGCCGTGCTGACGGTGCGCATTCCCGGTACGGGCCTGGCGCAATCGGTGCAGATGCAGCAGCAGATCGAAAAAACGCTGGTGGCGAAATTCCCCGAAATCGCCAACGTCTTCGCCCGCACCGGCACCGCGGAAATCGCATCGGACCCTATGCCGCCAAGCATCTCGGACGGCTACATTATGCTCAAGCCGGAAAAGGATTGGCCGAAGCCGAAGCGCAGCCGCGAGGAGCTGTTGGCCGCCATCCGCGCCACGCTGGAGCAATTGCCGGGCAATAGCTACGAATTCAGCCAGCCGATCCAGCTGCGTGTGAACGAGCTGATTTCCGGCGTGCGCAGCGACGTGGCGGTGAAGGTGTTCGGCGACGACCTCGACGTGCTGAATGCGAAGGCTGGCGAGATCGGTGCCATCCTCGGCCGGATTCCCGGCGCTTCCGGCGTCAAGGTCGAGCAGACCACGGGCCTGCCGATGCTGCAGATCCAGGTCGACCGCGAACGCGCCGCGCGCCTGGGCCTGAATATCGCCGAAGTACAGGAACTGATCGCCACCGCAACCGCCGGCCGCGAAGCGGGCGCCATGTTCGAAGGCGACCGCCGCTTCGACATCGTGGTGCGCCTGCCGGAAGCGCTGCGTTCGGACGTTGAACTGCTCAAGCGCCTGCCGGTGCCGCTGCCGAAGAAGGAAGGCGCGCGGCCAGCCTACGTGACGCTGGCCGAAATCGCCAGCTTCGACACGGCGCCTGGCCCGAACCAGCTAAGCCGCGAGCAAGGCAAGCGCCGCGTGGTGGTCACGGTGAACATGCAGGACCGCGATATCGGCTCCTTTGTCGAGGAAGCGCAACAAGCCATCCTGAAAGGCGTGAAGCTGCCGGCCGGCTACTGGCTGGCCTGGGGCGGGCAGTTCGAAAACCTGCAGAATGCCGCGCAGCGCCTGAAGGTGGTTGTGCCGGCGTCGCTCGCGCTGGTGTTCGCGCTGCTGTTCCTGATGTTTAACAATGCCCGTGACGGCGCGCTGGTCTTCACCGGCATACCGTTCGCGCTGACCGGCGGCATCTTCGCACTCTGGATGCGCGGGATCCCGATGTCGATTTCGGCAGCCGTCGGTTTTATCGCGCTCTCCGGCGTGGCTGTGTTGAACGGGCTCGTGATGATTTCCTTCATCCGCAGCCTGCGCGAGCAAGGGCAACCGCTGCCCGATGCGGTGCGCAACGGCGCATTGGTGCGGCTGCGGCCGGTGCTGATGACGGCCCTGGTGGCATCGCTTGGCTTCGTGCCGATGGCGATTGCGACCGGGACCGGCGCGGAAGTCCAGCGCCCGCTGGCGACGGTGGTGATTGGCGGCGTGCTGTCTTCCACTGCGCTGACATTGCTGCTATTACCCTTGCTGTACCGCCTCGCCTATAGCAAGAGGGAATAGTAGAGCGGCTCTTCAAAAATAAGCGCAAGTCATTGATTTTGTGCGAATTGTGATTATTGCGGCGTGTTTGGAGAGATTTTAACTTGTTTAATTCTCTCCAAATGTCACAAAAGCCTATGTTATTGCGATTAAACCTTCACCAAATAATAAATTTATATAAGCAAAACATCTTGAAATAGACAATTCGCGGGTATACTTCCGGCTGCAAAAAATTCCCCAGAGAAATAAATGTTGTTCAAACGAGTAGGAGTGGCCGCGCAGCTTGCGATCGGCCTCGGCGCAGCTTTGCCTGCGTTCGCACAGGTCGATCCCGCATTGGCAAACCAGGAACTGCAACGCCAGGAGCAGCGCGAACGCGAACGCGCGCGCCAGGACGAGGCCACGCCGGATGTGCGACTGCAGCGCGAGACCAAATCCGCGCAGGCTGCCTGGCCGGAAAACGAATCCCCATGCTTCCCGATTCGCCGCGTATTCCTGGAAGGCGATCTGGCCGGCCAGTTCCAATGGGCGCTGAAAGCCGCTGATGGCGCGCTGGGCCGCTGCCTTGGCAGTAACGGCATCAATGTACTGGTGGGCGAAGTCCAGAATGCGCTGGTGGCGCAAGGCTATGTGACCGCACGCGTGCTGGCCGCCCCACAGGATCTGCTGGGCGGCGAACTGCACCTGAAACTTGTGCCGGGCCGCATTCGTGCGCTGCGCTACCCTGAACAGAAGCCCTCCTTCGACAACGCGCTGCCGCTGGCGGCCGGCGAGCTATTGAACCTGCGCGATATCGAACAGGGCCTGGAAAACCTGAAGCGGGTTCCCGGCGCGCAGGCCGATATCGAGATCGTACCGGGCGAGCAGCCGGGCGAAAGCGACCTGCAAGTGAAATGGAAGGGCGGCCGTGGCTACCGCTTCAGTGCTTCGGTGGATGACAGCGGCAGCCGTTCGACCGGTACCTACCAGGGCGGGCTCACGCTCTCGGTCGACAATCCCTTTGGCCTGCAAGACCTGTTCTACTTCACCCTGAACCGCAACGTTCCGGGCGACAGTCCAGGCGGCGAGTACGGTACCAGCGGCTATGCCCTGCATTATTCCGTGCCGTTCGAATACTGGCTGCTCTCGCTGCAACTGAACGATTACCGCTACCGCCAGACGGTGGCCGGCGCCTTCCACGACTACATCTATCGCGGCACCAGCAATACCGCCGAATTGAAGCTCTCGCGACTGGTGTATCGCGATGCCACGCGCAAGACCACGCTGTCGCTGCGCACCTACCAGCGCGGCAGCCGCAACTACATCGACGACATGGAAGTCGAAGTCCAGCGCCGCCGCATGGCCGGCTTTGTCGCCGGCATCGCGCACAGGGAATTCATCGGCCCGGCCACGCTGGACAGCAACCTGACCTGGAAGCTGGGCACGCGTTCCTACGGCAGCCTGCCGGCCCAGGAGGAAGCGTTCGACGAAGGCACTGCGCGCCCCCGCATTTTCAATGCCGACGTCACGCTGGTCTGGCCGCTGACCAAATCCCTGTCGTACCAGGCCGCCTGGCGCCGCCAATGGAATCGCACCAAGCTGATTCCGCAGGACCGCTTCTCCATCGGCGGCCGTTACACCGTGCGCGGCTTCGACGGTGAAGCCAGCCTGTCGGCCGAACGCGGCTGGCTGCTGCGCAATGACCTGAGCTGGGCCATCCCCGCGACCCAGCAACAGCTTTACTTTGCATTGGACCACGGCGTCGTATCCGGCCCGTCCGCGCCGCTGCTGCGCGGCACCCAACTGACCGGCGCAGCCATTGGCTGGCGCGGCCAGTTCGGCGGCCTGAACGCCGACTTCTTCGCGGGCAAACCGGTGAGCAAACCGGACGCCTTCCGCACCGCCAGCGTGGCCACTGGCTTCAATCTGAATATCGAATTCTGAGCATCATGAACAAACTTCGCTACCGTATCGTTTTCAACAAAGCACGTGGCATGCTGATGGCTGTCGGCGAGGACGCCCGCAGCTGCAGCAAAGGCGCCGGCCAGACCGGCGCGCTCGATAGTTCGGCGCCGTCCGCAATGGGCCACCCTGCGCTGCGCCGGCTGACCTTCCTGTTTGGAGCAGCCTTTGGCGGCTTCCTGTGGGCCAGCCATGTGCAGGCGCAGATCATCGCCGATCCGAAAGCGCCAAGCCAGAACCAGGCGATCGTGCTGAAGGCGGCCAACGGCGTGCCGCAAGTGAACGTGCGGGAGCCAAGTGCGGCCGGCGTGTCGCGCAACGTCTATTCGCAGTTTGACGTGGCCAAGGGCGGGGCGATCCTGAATAACTCGCGCGTCAATGTACAGACCGAATTGGGCGGTTGGGTAGAAGGCAACCCGTGGCTGAAAGCGGGCGTCGCGCGCGTAATCCTGAATGAAGTCAACTCCAGCAATCCAAGTGCGCTGCGGGGCTTTGTGGAAGTGGCGGGGCAGAAGGCGGAAGTGGTGATCGCCAACCCGTCCGGCATCTCGGTGGACGGCGGCGGCTTTATCAACGTGAGCCGCGCGACGCTCACTACCGGCTCGCCATTCATGACCGACGGCAGGCTGACTGGTTATGACGTGCAGCGTGGCCAGATCGTGATCGACGGCGCGGGCCTGGATGCCAGCAAGACCGACTACACGGCCTTGATCAGCCGTTCCCTGGTGCTGAATGCTTCGCTGTGGGCGCAGCGCCTGAACGTGGTCACCGGCGTGAACAAGGTGGCAGAGGGCGAGACGCCAACCGTCACTGAAGTTGGCAAGGCAACGGATGCTGCGCCGCAGTTCGCGATCGACGCTTCGCGCCTGGGCGGCATGTATGCCAACCAGATTTTCCTGGTTGGTACCGAGGCTGGGGTGGGCGTGCGCAATGCCGGTGAAATCGGCGCGTCGGCGGGCCAGCTGGTCGTCACGTCCGAAGGTCGCCTTGAGAATACCGGTACCGTGGCAGCGTCTAAAGGCATGCAGGTGACCACGCGTGACGCGCTCGAGAATCGCGGCAAGATGCAGGCGGGCGAAGACCTGGCGCTTAAATCGGCTTCCGTGACCAACAGCGGCAACATCAACGCTGGCGGTCAATTGATCGCAGCGGTGACTAGCGACTTCGATAACCGCGGCGGCAGCGTTGAGGCGCGCCGCCTTGAGCTGGGCAGCACGGGCGGCGCCTTGCTGAACGCGGACGGTAAGATCGTGCAGGGCGGCTCTCCTGCGCTGAACGTGAACGTTGGCAGCGCGCAGAACTCGGACGGTGTATTGGGCCAGGCAGCAGCCATTACGACGGGTGGCGCCGGAGCTGGCAGCGGCACAGGCGGCAGCACCGGAACCACCGGCGGTGGCACGGACACTGGTACGAGCGGCACTGGTTCCGGGGCGGGCGCCAGCACCGGTGGCATCCCTGTTCCGGAGTTGCCAGCGGGTGAGCTGAAATTTGCTTCCCTGGACAACCAGCACGGCCTGGTCACCGCAACTGGTGGCATCAACCTGGATACGACCGCACTGAGCAACCAACGCGGCCAGGTCAACCTGCGCACGCTGAAAGTAGACGGGACGACCCTCGACAACAGCCAAGGCCAGGTCAACGTGCTGCAGGACGCAACGCTGCATGTTACCTCGCTCAACAACCAGGCCGGCCGGCTTCTGAGTGGTGGCTCCATGACTGCCGCTCTCGGCGAATTCGACAACAGCGGTGGCCTGCTGCAAGCAAACAAACTGTCTTTCGACGTCGCACGTTACCTGAACAACGACAACGGCACAATGCTTCACCTGGGCACTGGCGACGCGACCATCACCGTGGGCGGCAAGTTCCAGCAAGCCAATGGCAAGCTGGAAACCGCCGGAAACCTGGCCCTGCGCGCCGGCGACATCTCCGGCGGCGGCAGCAAATTGAACGTCGGCGGCAACCTGGCACTCAATAGTGGCGCCACCGCCACCGAACAAGGCGACTGGCGCATCGGCGGCGGCGCGCAATTGGAAACTGGCGCACTGACCAATAGCTCCGGCGCCATCGCCGCTGCCGGCGACCTGTTGCTGAAGGCTGAGACGCTGGCCAACCAGCACGGCCAAATCTCCGCCGGCGGCCAGGCTACCCTGCAAGTAGCAGGCGACGTGGACAACACGACAGGCTTGGTCCAGGCCAACAAAGGCCTGAACCTGCAAACCGGTGCTGCTTTGCACAACCAGGCAGGTTCCATCGAGACGCTCGGCGGACAGAGCGGCCTCGCAGTGCAAGCCGCTGCGATTGACAACGGCACTGGCCGCATTGTCAATGCCGGCAGCGGTCCGCTCGCATTGAAGGCCGCAACTATCAGCAATAGCGGCAGCATTGGCGGCAATGGCGCAATAAATGTCGATGCCGCTACGCTGGCCAACACCCAGCAGGGCCGCATGACTGCAACCGGCGACGTCATCATGAACGTCACCTCCCAGCTGAAAAACGAGGGCAGTATCAGCAACGGCGGAAGCTTCACCATGACGCAAGCCCAATCTGCGCTGGTGAACTCTGGGACGATCTTGTCGAAAGGCCCGCTGAAGATCGAAAACAGCGTGATCGACAACCGCAACGGCACGATCTCCACCACCGAAGGCAGTACCAGCCGTATCGACATCGCCACCGGCTCGCTGACGAATGACGCGGGGACAATTCGCGCCGACGGCAGCGCGTCTGCACACATCACTGGCGACGCAAGCAATGCCGCCGGTTACTTCGGTGCCGGAGGCGCGCTGGACCTGCGCGCTGGCGCCGGCATCAACAATGACAGTGGCCGTATTGAAAGCCGTGACGGACTGACCCTGGCAGGCGACAACCTGACTAACCGGGCAGGCAGCATCGTTGCCGCCGGCACTGGCCAGTCTTCGTTGACGATCAATCGCTATATCGTGAACAATGGCCTGATCGGCAGCAACGGCAGCATGGTCGTGAGTGCGGATAGCCTGGCCAATGGCGCCGGCGGCATTGTCACGGCCATGTCCGACCTGGACTTGAAAGTGCGCGCCGAACTGACCAACCTCGATGGCCAGATCAGCACCCAGGGTAAACTGAACTTCGACCAGCAAGGCGCCTCGCTGCGCAACAGCGGCTCCATGACTTCGAAAGGCGCGGCTACACTGAACGCGCGCGAAATCGATAACCGCGGCGGTAAAATCGTCACCGCCAGCGGCTCCGGCATCTCGGCCAGCGCGGGCAAGCTGGATAACCGCAGCGGTATCGTGAGCTCCGGCGCTGACACAACGATCAACGTCGCTGGCGCGATTGATAACAGCGGCGGTGAAATGCAATCCGCGCACAACTTGCAGTTGGACGCAGGTGGCGCGATCAACAACACCAGCGGCTTGATCCAGGCAACCGGCGCCGCGAGCACCGTGCATCTCAACGCCGCTTCGATCGACAACACGACCGGGCGCATCGTCAACGTCGGCACCGGCAATACCAGCCTGGCCGCGACCGGCCATATCGAAAACAGCGGCCAGATCGCCGGCAACGGTAGCCTGGAGTTGTCCGCCGACAGCCTGCGCAACCAGACGCAAGGCACGGTCAGCGCGGGCGCCGATATGGCGCTTGCCGTCCATACGTTGCTCGAAAACGCCGGCACCGTGAGCAGCGCCGATACCCTGCAGGCAAACCAGGCAGGCCTGGATCTGCGCAACAGTGGCATGATCGTCGCCGGAGGTGCCATTGACCTGACTGCCGCAAACGTCAACAACAATGGCGGCAAGCTCGCTACCGCGCAGGGCTCGAACGCCAGCTTGATGCTCAACGCCCAAAGTGTCAGCAACCAGGGCGGCGCAATCATGTCCGACAAGCGAGCCGACCTGCACGTCAGCGGTGACGTCGACAATCGCGGCGGTTTGCTGCAAGCGCGCACGGACTTTGACTTGCAAGCTGGCGGCACTGTAAAGAACGATGCCGGCAATATTGAGGCTGTTTCCGCCAACAGCACCTTGCAACTGAAGGCTGGCGACCTGGCCAACGGCACCGGACGCGTTGTCAACGTCGGCACCGGCGCAACCAAGGTGAATGCCGTGCATGGCATCACCACCAACGGCACAATCGCGGGCAATGGCGCGCTGGAGATCTCCGCCGCGACGATCGAAAACAATTCCAACGGCACGATCGCTTCCGCGCAAGGCATGACCACCACCGCGACCGGCTCGCTGACCAACGCCGGCACGATCAACAGCGGCGGCACACTGCAAGTCAACGCCAGCGGCGCCACAGTCAGCAACAGCAAGCTGATTGTGTCGCAGGGTGCATTGACACTGCACGCCGGAGCCTTCAGTAACGACGGTGGCCAGCTCGCCACCGCCAAAGGCTCTGGGGCGGCATTGACCATCGATGCCACCTCGATCAGCAATCGCAGCGGCGTGATCATGTCTGACGCAAACGCAACGATGGTCAGTGGCGGCAAGCTCGATAATATGCAAGGCACCGTGCAATCCGCCGGCTCGCTGGATATCGACACCGCAGGCGCAATGAGCAGCAGCGGCGGCGTGGTAGAGGCGTTGGGCCCGAACGCCACGCTCGACCTGCACGCCGGCTCCCTCGCAAACGGTACCGGCCGAATCGTCAATGTCGGAAGCAACACCACCACGGTGAACATCGACACGACGATGGACAACGCTGGCCTGATCGCCGGCAATGGCAACGTGGCCTTGAACGCAGCCGACCTGGTTAACCGCGTAGGCGGCAGCATTGGGGCCTCCGGCGGTAAACTGGACCTGACCATTGGTCACGGCATGGACAACGCCGGCGCCGTGAGCAGCCGTACCGCTTTGACGCTCAACGCTGCCGGAAAGTCCGTACGCAACAGCGGCCAGCTTATCAGCGGCACCGATGCTACCGTCGTAACGGGCGACTTCACCAACGACGGCGGGCAACTGGTGACCGTGAAGAACGGTGGCGGCAACCTGCGCCTGGACTCGGATAGCATCAGCAACTCCAGCGGCGCCATCGTCGCCGACGGCAGCGCAAACATCACCTCGCGCGGCGCCTTGACCAACCAGGCAGGCGTGATTGAAAGCTCGGCATTGAACGGCACGCTGGACATCATGTCCAACAGCATCGACAACGGCACTGGCCGCATTGTCAATGTCGGCACTGGCGCGACCAACCTGACTGCAACGGGAGCCATGGCCAACAGCGGCCAAATCGCTGGCAATGGCGTGCTCAATCTGGCTGCGGCCACCCTGGTCAACGCGAGCGCGGGCAGCATCTCATCCGGTGGTAACCTGAACCTCGGCTTCCGCCAGTCCCTGACCAGCGCCGGGAAAATCAGTAGCGGCGGCACGCTGACCTTCGAACAGGCGGCCGCGCAGTTCAGCAATAGCGGGCAGGTTGCCGCCGCAGGCGCGATCAACATCCACGCTGCCGACATCAAAAACGATGGCGGCCAGATCGCAACGGCCGCAGCGGGCGGCGCAAACATCACCCTGAGCAGCGTCGGCGCAATGAGCAACCGCAGCGGCGCGATTGTCGCTGCAGGCAACGCAAACGTGGTGTCGGGTGCAGGCGTTGATAACACCCAAGGCCAGGTGCAAGCTGCGGGCAACCTTTCGGCCACTTCCGGTGGTGCACTGACGAACAACAGCGGAGCGCTGGAAGCGCTGGGCGCGGGCTCCACGATGGATGTGCAAGCCAGCTCGATCAACAACCTCGCAGGCCGCATGGTCAATGCTGGCAATGCGCGCACCAGCATTACGAGCGCGAGCAGCATCATCAACAGCGGAACCATTGCTGGCAACGGTGCCTTGGTACTCAATGCCCAGGCCTTGCAGAACCAGGCCAGCGGCGTGATCTCCGCCGCAACTACACTCGACCTGGCAGTGCGCCAGCAGCTTGATAACCAGGGCGGCGCTATCAGCAGCGGCGGCAGCCTCACTTTCAACCAGGCGGGCGCCTCGTTCTCGAACGGCGGCCGTATAGGCTCCGGCGGCGAAATCAGCATCATAGCGTCCAGTATCGCCAACAATGGCGGCCAGCTTTACACGGTGAGCGGCTCTGGCCGCGGCATTACGCTGCAAGCGGCCAGCCTGTCCAACCTTGGCGGTGCGGTTTCCGCTGACGGCCGGTTGCTCGCAACGATTGGCGGCGCTGTCGGCAACGACGGCGGCACCTTCCACGCTGGCGGCGACTTTACGCTGAATGCATCCGGCGCACTGAATAATGGCATTGGCACAATCGAGGCTGCGGGTGCAGCCTCCAGGCTGACGGTCAACGCCCAGTCGATCAGCAGCAATGGCCGCATTGTCAACGCCGGTAACGGCAATATCAGCGTCACCAGCGCTGGCAGCTTGACCAATAGCGGCACTATCGCCGGTAACGGCGCACTGGACTTGCACGCCAATACGCTGCAGAACCAGGCCGGGGGGCAGCTCAGTTCCGGCACCGCCATGCTGCTGGACGTGAACCAGCAGCTGGACAACCAGGGCGCTATCGGCAGTGGCGGTACATTGACGTTCGACGAAGCCGCGGCGACCTTCAGTAACAGCGGGCAAGTTGCGGCAAAGGGGAGGGCGCTGTTCAACTCGTCCTCCTTCACCAACAGCGGCCAGATCTCCACTGTGAGCGGCTACGGCGGTGAACTTGCCGTTACGACGAACAGCTTCACCAACAGCGGCCAGCTCGTAGCCAATGGCAAGGCCACGCTCTCCGTCGCGGGCGTAGCAAACAATGCCGGCGGCATCGTGCAAGCCGGCACCGACCTGCAGCTGACTTCTGGTGGCACCCTGCAAAATAATGGCGGCGTGATTGAATCGATTGGCGCCGGCAGCAGCCTGACGATCAACAGCGGATCGATCGATAACGGCACCGGCCGCATCGCCAATAAGGGTAATGGCGCCACCACCCTGTTGAGCCGCGGCGCGATCTCCAGCAATGGCACGATTGCCGGTATGGGGAACTTGCTCCTGTCCGGCACGACGCTGTGGAATGGCGGCTCAGGCACGATCGCCTCCGGCCAGGGCATGGACTTGGCAATCACCCAGCAACTTAACAACCAGGGCCGGGTAAACAGTGGCGGCACGCTGACCTTCAACCAGGCCGGCGCAGGCTTCATCAACAGCGGCCAGGTACTCTCCGGCGGTAACGTCTTCATTTCCGCGCAATACGTGAACAACGACGGCGGCACCCTTGGTACCGCTGGCGGCTCCGGCGCCGACCTGACTCTGAACACCCCGCTATTGAGCAACTCGGGCGGACGTATCGCCACCGACCGCGACCTGTTCGTATCGGCCGCCAACGTTGGCGCGCTGGGCGAAATTTTCGGTGGCCGCGACCTCGCAATCAGCATGAACGGCGACTACGTTCAAGCCGCCGGTGTCCAGCAAGTGCACTCGAACCGCGACTTAAGCCTGGCTGTTACCGGCAACATCACCAACTACGGAACTCTCGGGACCGGTGGAACCCTGACCCTGAGCGGCAACCAGGTCACGAACCAGGCCGGCGCTGTGATCGAAGGGGGTGCAGTCGCTATCCGCGCTGCGGGTGACCTGGCCAACGCCGGTGAAATCAATGGCGAAAGCGCGGTCGACCTGGTAGCCGCCAATATCAGCAACACTAGCGGTATCGTCGGCGGCAACCTGACTGTCCGCACCAGCAATCTCAATAACATCGGCGGCAGCGCATTGATCGGCTCCACCGGCAATATGACGCTGGGAGTAGATGGAACGCTGAACAACGTCCAGGGTGCCACGTTATACAGCGCCGCCAACATGGCGATTAGCGCCACGAACGGCGGAAATACCGCATGGGTCAACAACGAAGGATCCACAATCGAGGCAGGCGGTGACCTGACCATGGATACGGTAACGCTGAATAACAATCGTCCGGGTGCGCAAGTTGTGGATGTGACGACGTTCGAAGAAACCACCCAGATGGGGATGCCAACCTGGTATCACGACAATGGGAACCGCGATTACTACGACACTTTGTCCGCCAACTATATTCCGAAGGAGGTGTACTTTGTTAATCCGAATGACGTGCTGAAGTCGGAGAAATTCATCACGCCCGACGGATATGAAATTACCCGTGCTGAAATCCGCACCCATGCCAACGACTCCGCTTTCTTCTCGGCGCGAAGCGGCTTGTATGGCAAGTATTCCATGCACAGCCGCATTCAAATGACCGATGGTATCAGGGTTATCTATTACTTTGCGAGCAGCACGGCAGCCAACCCGGATCAAGGTGGTCCAGCCCAGAACGGCTCCGAATACGGGCTGAACGATCCCAGCCTGCAATGGGAAAAGCCGGGTGTCACCTATTCCAGCGCATACGGCAGTTGCAGCACCAACTGTATTCGCATGGTCACCGAGCCTGGATACAACGATCCGACTCATACGATGATTCGCAGCACCCAAAGGGTTTCCAAGCCGCTTACGGGATATGGTGAAGCCAGCCGTTTGGCGCATCACACGGTAGTCGAACAGCGAATTGAGGCTAACGGTGAAGCGAGCAAGATTCTCTCGGGCGGCAATATGACACTGAGAGCCGCCAACGAGCTGACCAACTACTTTAGCGACATCAAGGCAGGCGGTGTACTGAGCATTATTTCTCCAAAGGACCCTGATAACAAGGGCGCTACGCTGTACCGCAAGCATAAATTTGACGGAATTTCTAAGTCCTATAACGGCATGGAAACGCCGTACACGCGGCCCGACATTGGTGAAATCATTGGTGAAGCTGGCGGAGCTATCGTAGGGCAGCAGGGTGTCTATATCAACGCCCGCAGTTTCCGGAACGTAGACGTTACGGCGGGCACCGTTGGCAATATCCGCGATTCGGTTGTCGTCCTGGGCAGCGGCACCAATGGTGCAGCCGCCGCAGGTGGAAACGCCAGCTCCGGTGCAGGCAATGGTGGTGGTGCCGGTGGCCGCTTCTTTGGCAGCGCGTCGGGAGCACATGCCAACCTGGCTGGCAACACCGGGTCGTCCGGTGCGGGCGGCAATCTTGCAGCTGCGGGCCACGTCGGCACTAGCGGTGCGGCCAACCAACTACTGGCAGGCGAAACAACGTCGGGCAGCGGTACCAGCAACGGCATGGGTACTGCAGGATCGGTGCAAACATCCGGACCGGCGCACCAGGGCTCGCTGTTCGGTCGTGTATTGGACCAGGGCCGCAACAGCGCGCTTGGCGACATCAACACCGCTGCGGGAACTTCCGTAGGCCAGAACGCCGGTGCAATACAGGGCGAAAGCCTCCTCGGTGCGAAGAAAATCTCGCCGGGTGGCCTGTTCCTGCGTAACCCGGACCCGAAAGGCGAGTACTTGTTCGAGACGCGTCCTCAATTCGCCAAGCAAGACCAGTGGACCAGCAGCGACTACCTGCTCGATAAGCTGGCACTTGACCATGCCACCACACAGAAGCGCTTGGGCGACGGCTTCTATGAGCAGCGCCTGGTGCGCGAACAGCTGTCCAAGCTGACAGGGCGCGCCCCTAGCGCCGCTCCAGGCGACGACAACCTGTACAAGCAAATGCTGAACAACGCCGCCAGCTTCGCGCAGGAGTTCGGCCTGCGACCAGGCATTTCGCTGAGCGCTGAACAGGTCAGCCACCTGACCAGCGATATCGTCTGGCTGGAAAGCGAGATTGTGCAACTGCCGGATGGCTCCATCGAAACCGTGTTGACGCCCAAGGTCTACCTGGCTCACGTCAGCGGCAACGCGGTCAAAGCGACCGGTGCATTGGTCAGCGGCGCCAATGTGACGATTGACGTCAGCGAAACCATCATGAACCAGGGCGGCGTGATCGACAGCGGCAATGGGCGCACTATCCTGTTGGCAGGCGAAGATATCATCAATAAGGGCGGCAGCATCAAGGGCGGCGACGTCGCGCTGCAAGCCGGCCGTGATATCAGGAACGAAACTCTGACCGTGGACACCAAGTGGTCGTCCAAGGTGAACGGCGGCAGCTTCACCTCACTCTCCAACCAGGGCACGATTTCAGCGACCGGCCAGTTGATCATGGACGCTGGCCGCAACGTCACGGACTTGGGCGGCACGATCAACGCAGGAAGTGCCTCGATTTTCGCAGGGAGCAATATCACCTTCGATACGGTGAAGACCGGCAGCAGCTACCACTACCAGGCGAACGGTGCCACGATCGATAGCAGCAACATCACCAATCAGCTAAGCCGCGTGAATGTCGGCGGTGACTTGCTGATGGCCGCCACCGGCAACCTGAACCTGACGGGTACCCAGCTGTCAATTGGCACCAGTGGTAAAGGCGCCGGCAGCCTGATGGCCGGCGGCGGCGTGAACATCGCAGCCGCAGTCGACGAATCGAAGTTCAGCCTTTTGAGTGATCCAAACACCAAGAACTGGGACAAGCAGGTGCAGGACCACCAGGCCGTGGTGGGCGCCAACCTTGCCTCCACGGGTGACCTGATGGTCAGCGCCGGCCTCAATCAAAGCAGTGACCTGAACATCAAAGGCAGCACGCTTGCGGCTGGCGGCATGCTGACGCTCAAGGCCAGCAAAGACCTGAACATCACCAGTGTCAGCGAAAGCCATTTGTCCGATATCGAGATCCATCGTAAATCGGGCAATGCGATCAAGAAGAGCAGCAGCGATGCCACTGATTACAACGCCAGCACTCTGGCCATCGGCAGTACCATCAAAGGCGGCAACGTAGTTGCCACCAGCGGCGGCGACACGCTGATCAAAGGCAGTACCGTGCTTGCGGATAAGGACCTCAGTATCGACGCCAAAGGTGGCCTGAGCATTGTGAGCGCCGAGGAAACGAGCAAGACCTCCAGCACCAGGCAGGAGAAAAAGTCCGGCGTGAACTTCAGCTACTCGTCGGGCAATCTCAGTACCGGCTATGGCAAGTCGAACACCTCCTCGCAAAGCTCACAGGAGACGGTGACCCAGCAAGCCTCCAGCATTGGTGCCCTGGACGGCAGCGTCAAGCTGAAGTCCGGCGAAACGCTGCAAGTGGTGGCATCCGACATCGCCGCCAAGGAAAACCTGACCCTGATCGGCAAGAACGTCGACCTGGCTGCGGCGCAGAACACCACGCAAAGCCAGGTGAACACCCAGAGCAAGTCGTCCGGCTTCAGTGTTGGCTTCACTGTCAACCCGCTGGCAGCCTTCAAAGACGCCTACAAGACAAGCACAGAAAACTCCAAGTCCGGCAGCTTGGTTGGCAGGGAATTCGCCAAGGCGGAAGGCGCAGCGGAAGGCGCCTCGGCCGCGCTGGCAGTGGTCAACACGCAGTTTGGCAACAAGAGCACGAACAGCACGCAAAACCACGCCACCAGCGAGGCGCGCACCAGCACGCTCACTGCCGGCAAAGACCTGACCATCCTCGCCACCGACGGTTCGATCACCAGCCAGGGTGCCCAGATCAGCGCCGAAGGCAATGCCCTGATCCTGGCAAAGGACAGCATCAAGTTCGACGTTGCCCACACCACGGAAAGCCGCTCGCAAGACACGAAGAAATCCGGCTTCAGCATCGACACCCGTACCACGCAGGTGGTCGGTACGTTGCACAACAACGGCACCGGCAACGGCGGCACCGACACCGTGACCGGCACCAAGCTGTCGGTCGGCGGCAGCGCCACCATGGCCACGCAAACCGGCGACATCGCACTGACCGGCGCCAACGTGGTCTCGGAAGGCAAGCTGTCGATCAACGCCGCCCGTGATCTCACCATCACCAGCGCGCAGGACACGCTGCATAACGCCAACCAGAGCGACAACAAGGCCATCGGCAAAGTGGCCATTTCCGACACCGAGCGCTTCTCCGGCTACCACAACGAAAAGCACAAAGACAACAGCGACCAGGTAACGCAGGTGGCGTCTAACGTCTCCAGCCTGAAAGGCGACGTGAACCTGACCGCAGGCGGGAACTACACCCAAACCGCGAGCAATGTGCTGGCCGGGAATGACGTCAACATCACCGCCAAGTCGATCGACATCACGGCGCTGCAAAACACCGGCAGCCACCAGGAATCGAACAACGACCTGAAGATCGGCACCTTCGCCCGCATCAGCTCACCGTTGATTGACCTGGTCAACAACGTGGAAGCAGCACGCAAATCCGATGGCCGCCTGCAGGCGATGCAGGGCATGGCGGCAGCAGCCAATGGCTACCAGGCCGCCAGCGCGATCAGCAGTATGACCGGCGGCCCGGGCAGCGGCATCCTGATCAAGGGCGAGGCCGGCATCGGCTTCGCCAGCAGCAGCAATTCCAGCAATGGCAACGACAGCACCGCCCAGGGCAGCACCATCAACGGCGGTCGCAACGTCAACCTGACGGCCACCGGCGGCGATATCCACGCCACCGGCGCCACGCTCAATGCTGGCAGGACCCTGAGCCTGGACGCAGCACAGAACATCGTGCTGGACGCCAGCCAGAGCACGCTGCATAGCGATGGCAAGAACAGAAGCTCCGGCGTTGAAGCTGGCGTTGGCTTCCAGGTTGGCGCACAAACCGGCGTGTACATCTACGCCGCAGCAAACGTTGGCAAGGGCCACAACCAGAACGACACCACAATCAACAACAACACCGCGCTCAAGGCTGACACGATCAACATCACCAGCAAGGGTGACACAACGCTCAAAGGTGCGACGGCAACGGCCAACACGATCAACACGGACGTTGGCGGCAAGCTGGCCATTGAAAGCCTGCAGGACACCAGCCAATTCGACAGCGTGCAAACCAACGCCGGCGTACGCGTGCAGGTCGCAATCGGCAACGCATGGAGCGCCTCCGGCAACTTGTCGCAGCAAAAGGGCAGCGGCACCTACGCCGGCGTAGGCCAGCAGTCGGGCCTGTTCGCAGGCGACGGCGGCTACCACGTCAAGGCCGATACCATCGACCTGAAAGGCGGCGCCATCGCCAGCACCAATGCAGGTGCCTCTGAGCTGACGACCAACAAGCTGACCACGTCCGACATCGAGAACAAGATGAAGTACTCGGCCAGCAACGTCAGCGTGGCCGGGGGAACTGGCGGCAAGAGCGAATTGCTCAGGGATGACGCCGGCAAGATCTTGTCGCTGAGTCAGCAGACGCAGGCATTCGGTACAGCCAAGGACGGCAACGTTGCACCAGGCCTGCCGATGGTGGAGAGGGGAAGCGACAGATCCACTACTTACGCCACCATCACCGACGGCAAGATCACTATCGGCGGTGTGACGACCAGTTCCGTCAAGGACTTGGGTATCAACAATGATTTGAGCAAAGCCAACACCGCGCTGGATAAGCTGCCTGATATGCAGAAGTTGCTAAAGGACCAGCAAGCCATGTCGGCCGCCACTGGTACCGTGATTGCGACCGCCAAGCAGTTCGCAGGTGACGTCGCAGGTAATGCTGCGAAGGCGCAAAAGGCTGCGCAAGAGACGCTGAACGATCCGAAGAGTACTGCCGAACAGAAGTTGGCTGCGGCGAAAGCAAACGAAGAAGCCCAACAAACTTTGAAAGACTGGGGCACCGGTGGTATTTACAGCCGTGCGCTGAATGCCGGTGTTGGTATCTTGACCGGTGCGCTGGCTGGGCAAGGCGGTGGACAAATCACAGCTAATGCTATTGCCCCGACGGTCGCCAAAATGGTTGGAGATATAGGCACCGATTTGCAAAAGGAAGCTAGGAATGAGGCGGACAAGTTTGCCGGTCTCGCCCAGCAAGCGGCAGATCGCGGTGACACGGCTGCAGCTGCTGAGTACAGCGCCAAGGCAAACGAAGCTGCTACTACTGCTGCGAATTGGGGCGACAACGGGATCTACCGTGTCGGGCTGCATGCAGCTACCCAAGGCATGCTAGGCGGCTTGGCAAATGGCCAATCCGGCGCACTGGAGAGTGCCGCTGGTGTTGTTGGCGGCAACTTGGGGCAGCAGCTTGGGGCACAACTCGGTAATGCGGAAGCCGATAAGCTCGGTTTGAAGGGCGACGAGAAAAGAGCATTTGTCAATGCGTTCCAGCAGACTGGGGCTGCAGTTGGAGGTATGGTTGCTGGGGCTGCTGCAGGGAATGCGTCTGGTGAAACGGTCGATGCTGGCTCGGTTCTGGCTGCGGCGCGAGGTGGGCAAGCTGCAGGAACTGTTGACGAGTTCAACCGGCGTTTGCATGAGGACAACAAAGCTAAGGAAAAGACTCTGGCGGCCGAACTGGCAAAAAGAAGTCAAGGAAAATACACGCAAAAGCAGGTCGAAGATATCCTTCGGGCTGCTGCCAATAGTGCCCTCGGCGAAGATGCTACGACAGGTTCAGTCATCAAACTCACCAAGGACACGCCGGCGAGCGCGCTTTATGACGTGAACGTAATGAAGCTTCAGGGCCCGTTCGCTGGTCAGTATTATATGGTTGAGACCATTCCTTCGACAGTCGATCCGGCACTTGCGAAGTTTGTTACCGATAATACTGGTGGCAGCAAATCGCCTTACTCTTGGAGTGATACGCAATTAGGCAAGGGAGCGCCTCTTACGCAAACGCCGTACGTGAATCCCTTCGAGCCAAATGCAAGTGGTTGTTTGACCGGCGATTGCGCTGCGGGGCTGCTTCCGAACAAGCATGACATAGTGATGGAAACGAGGATCTTGGCTGGTTTCCAAGGTGTAGGAGGGGCTACTCAAGCAGCTACCGGTGCAACGCTTGCCAAAATCGGTTTGGCGACATGTTTTGAGACTGGCCTTGGGTGCGTTGTTGGCGCAATCGGCTTATATCAGATGGCGGCCGGTGCGGACAACGTTTACACGGCGTATCAATCGGCTAGGGATGGGACACCGCATGCGACGGCGGGCGGTCAGCTTCTTCGCTACACCGGTCTGTCACCGGCAGCCAGTGAGTTGGTCTACGGCGGTACCCAGATCGGCAGCTTGTTTGGCGCGAGCAAAATGATCGGCAGTGCTGGAACGATTGGGAAGGGGGCGGCCCCTGGGTTCAATAGCAGAGCGCCTCTTCCCGACACCATGTTCGATGAGAGTACGATTGGGTCATCGGCGGCGTTTCAAGAGTTCGAAGAGTCGCTCCACGGTCCACTCCTCCCGAGCAAGTCTATTAGTTCAACTGAACAGGTTGGACAAGGACTAAACGCGGCTTCTGGCAACCAATCAATTTTCAACATGCGAACGGCTGCTGCAGATGCGATTGGACAGGATGTGGTAAAAGCGATGGATGGGGTAATTTCGAAGGAAAAGGCCGCTGCTGTCCAGATTTTTACCCATCAAGATGGCACGGTTAGTGTTGGGATCTCTGGAGATTTGTCCTCGCCTAAAACTGTGGAAGGAATTGCTAGATTGCAGGCTACTCTAGATAAGAAATTTGGCGAGGGGAAATTTAAAGTGGGAACCACAACTTTGGACGAGTCAAACGGAGTCGTAAGAGTGATGGATAAAGATGGGAAACTTAGTAATGCTCCTGGTGTTTGCGCCGAACCGAAGGCCTGTACTGCCGCTGCACAAAACCATAGTCCCATAACTGGCTCGGCCACGATTTGGCGATCGACCAAATCAAATAAATACCCTAACACAGCGCCTAATGCTGGTAGCCTGTCTCCAAATCAAATGGGGCCGTGCTTGACATGTGGTAATCCGTCAAATCATGCTGTTTATAATAATGTCGCCAATAGCGGAAAAAAGGTAGGTAAATAGATATGTTAAGAAGATTGGTTGAGTTGTTGTTGCCATATGTCAGTGACCTAAGGTCTGTTGACGAGGCAAAGATCCGAAAATTTGCGGAGGCGCAGAATATATTCTTGCGTGATGAGCACTTGCATTTTTTGACGAGATTCGGGAGCCAGGAAAATGGCCGGCCTAGAATTTTTGAATGGTGGGAGGGTGATTTCGATTTTGATCTTTTTAGTAAGGTCTATCTAGAAAAATATCCAGATATGGAAGTTCCTGCGGGCAACACGTTTTTTGGATGCGATTTTGTCGGGCATTCACTTTGCATCGATAACTCTTCAGGAGAAATATTTTTGTATGACGAAGGTGAAAGATTTGCTCTTGTGCATGAGGGGATTGATGGCTTTCTATTAAGGTGTATGGCATCCGTCTATGGGGAGGAGGCATTCGCAGGAAAAACGGTTAACATAGGTGTAGAGAAGGAATTTTTTGAGGGATTTAGGTCAAAGAATCACCATAAAAAAATAGCTGGAGCCACGAGCTACGATTTCGAGTATGTAAATCTGGCTCGACCTGCAATTGTTTCCGAATATTATATGGTGGAGGGAAGACTGATTTCTTTGTACCACCCAACACGAACAATGATTACCCTTTCCGGGGGGGTTCTTGGGGAAATCTAGCTGTCCTGTTTTTTTAAAAAGTGCGTTCGTTGTCGGCGTTGGTGTAGTCTTTACTCGAAGTCAAGCAATATGACCCATATTCCATTGGATATAAAATGACAAAGAAAAGAGATTCGTCAAGCTGAAGTCCGGTAAAGCGCTGCAAGTGGTCGCCTCCGACATCGCCGCCAAGGAAAACCTCACCTTGATCGGCAAGAACGTCGACCTGGCCGCAGCGCAGAACACTTCGGTGAGCCAGGTGAACGCCCAGAGCAAGTCATCCGGCTTTGGTCAACCCGGTGAAAGCCTTCAAGGACGCCTACAAGGAAGACACCAAGAACACCAAGGACGGCAGCTTCGTTGGCCGGGAAATTGGCAAGGCCAAGGGTGCGGCAGACGGCGCCCCAGCCGCGATGACGGTCGCCACCTTGCAGTTCGGCGCCCACGGCAAGAACAGCACGGAAAACCACGCCATCAGCGAGGCGCGCACCAGCACCCTCACTGCCGGCAAGGACTTGACCATCATCGCCACCGACGGCTCGATCACCAGCCAGGGCACGCAGATGAGCGCCGACGGCAATGCCTTGCTGCTGGCGAAAGACAGCATCAAGCTCGACGTCGCCCACACGACGGAAACCAAATCGCAGAATTCTGGCACCTCGGGCTTCAGCTTCGACAACCGCTCCGCCATGATGGTTGGCACCCTTGCACAACAAGAGCAACGGCAACGGCGCCACCGACACCGTGACCGGCACCACGCTGTCGGCCGGCGGCAGCGCCACCATCGCGACGCAGACCGGCGACATCACGTTGATCGGCGCGAATGTGGCGTCCGAAGGGCAGATGGCAATCAATGCGGCGCGCAACCTGACCATCACCAGCGCCCAGGATACGGTGCGTAACGCCAACCAGAGCGACAACAAGGCAATCGGCAAGGTGGTCATTTCCGACACCGAACGCTTCGCCGGCTACCACAACGAAAAGCACCTGGACAACGGCAACGAAGTCATGTAAAGACCCAGCGGTTCCTGCTCAACTTAGGCCGCTAATCTAAATGCCTCAGCGGGTGTTTTCATGCCCAGTGCCTGGTGTGGGCGCTGATTGTTGTAAAACCCGATCCAGTCGCCGATAACGCGGCTGGCATGCTGCAAAGTCTCGAAGCGGTGGCGATGCACGCATTGCTCCTTCAACGTCCGAATCACGCGCTCCACCATGCCGTTCTGTTCCGGGCAATGCGGCGTGATGAATTCCTGGCGCAAGCCGTAGCTGCGCACCAGCGCGGTGTAGCTGCGGCTAGTGAAGACCAAACCGTTATCGGACCGCAGCAAGAACGGCGCCGACACTCGGCCCAGCGTGCCATAGCGGGCAATGAGTGCCTGCTCCAAGGCCGCTTCCGCTGTCTTGGCTTTGCCCGATCGAGACAAATGCCAGCCAAGCAGTTCGCGGGTGTGGCAGTCAATCACCAAAGCCAGTACCAGCCAGCCGTCGCGGCCGGCCCAAACGCGGTATAGGTCCGTCGCCCAGCGTTGATTCGGCGCCGTGGCCACGGAAGGCAAAGCCTGTACGCGTGGACGGAACCCGATCGGTCGTTTCTTCACTTGCCAGCCGCGCAGCTGGAAGATACGCCGCACGGTGTTCTTGTTGAAGCCCAAGAGGGCCGCAACGGTGCGATAGCCGAACGATGGCGCCTCGTTGATCATGGCCTTGATTGGTTCGGCAAAACGCGCCTGCACCTTCGGCGCCGCCTTGACGGACTTGTAGTACACCGTCCGGCGCGGCATGTCGAACCACTGGCACAGCTTATTGATCGAAACCTTGAATCCATCTTCTGCTAGTCCCTGGCGGATCGTTTCGATCACTTCTCTTCCTCGCCCAGCAGGGACGCCAGCTTTTTTCGAGCACGCAGTTCAAGCATCGCTTCACCGTACGCTTCCTGCAGCTCTTTGATCTGCCGTTCATACTGCTCGCGCACGTCCAGCGGCTTGGCCCGCAAGGCGTTCTCCATGCCCCGCTTCGCCTCATCGATCCATTCTTCGATCTCAGACGGAGGCATGTCGAAGGCCCGACTGGCCTCTGCTACCGTCGTTTGGCCCTGAATGATCTCCGTAACCAGTGCCGCTTTGCGCTTGGCAGTCCAAAGCTTTACTTCTTCTTCCATAACCATGCTCACGTGATGTCCTTTCTGTATTATCACCTGAGCAGGAAATCACTGGGTCATTACACAAGACTCGAATGGGAATTGGAATTTCAACACCATGTTTCCGCAACCTAAAGATTGAGAGGAGAATACTGCATGAATGAGTTGCCTGAGCCAATTAATTCTGTTTTGCGGGACTATTGTCACGTCGAATGGTATGAAGTTGATGAACTTGCGGATGATGTTAAAAAGGTAAATAAAAAATTTGATGTCGCGGAACTTAAGAAACAATTCGAGTTGATGATTGCGACAACAGAGGATATTACGCAGCAAGTGAACACCCTGACATTTAACGAGTTTGCAACAATGGAGGAAGTTCATGCTTGGCTAGGTGAAATATATGGGGTGGTTTTTAGATAGTCAAATTTTGTATAGGGATCATTGTCGGGGCTGAAAGTCATAGCGAAGCTGTCAGAAATTTCTTGTGAGTCGGGGTCATGAAAGAATACCGAAAGCAAAGGCATTAAGATTACCGTTACCAAGATTAAGTAATAGAAAATGAAAAAATACAGTGCAATGGCTAATGTTGAATTTAATGGCGACTTTTTCAGGGTCGTTACGATGTCGCAAGGGATGCTTAGTTACGCTGAGCCTTCCGCCGATCCGATTTATCTTCCTCCGGATATAGATGATAGCGAGCTGGGACGCTCAGTCCGGCGGGGATTGTTGCTTTCGAGGCAGGTCACAGTGAGTGAGTTTCAAGAAATTCTCAAGTCAAAGATTGTCGAATTAAATGCGAAAGTTCGGGATGATTGGGCAATGAGGCAATTTGGATATAAGAAGAAATGCGAACTGAACATAAACATAGATACTTGTCTGATCAGAGTGTTTGATGGGAAGATTGAAATCCAACCTACGCATCAAAATTCGGTGGACACTTATACGATTAGCAAGGAGGAAGGCCCATTCCCCCTATACGTTGACGAAAATGTGAGGGATGCAGAATTGGGGGCGGCAATTAAGCATGCAATGACCCAATAGTGCAGTGCGTTAATAAAATGACATCCAATTGGCGACTTGACCTTGTTGTCACTCAGACGTTAATCGGATTAAGGGCCATAGGGCCGGAACTGCGCCAAGCTGAACTTGGGCGAAGCGCTGCAAGTGTTGGCCTCTGAGATCGCCGCTCACTCGAAGGTGGCGGCGAAGTGCATTGCACGTCGGGCTCCTTAGGCTTTTTCTTGTCGATTTGCTTGAGCAAATATTGTGTTGTGTGGTGATGCATAGGTGAGCGTTTCTCTGCAGATTGTGGACGGAGTCTGAAATCGTCAGCCAAGGACAGATACGCCGCTACCGGCGTATTCGAAATCCCGTCAGCAGCCTATCCCACGCTTCAACCTTCGCGACCGTCAAAGGCCTGTGGCTGTAGGTATCAATTCCGGCGCAAGCCTCTTGCGAACGGCGGTCGCAACGTCAACCTGACGGCCACCGGCGGCGACATCCACGCCACCGGCGCCACGCTCAATGCCGGCAAAACCCTGAGCCTGGATGCAGCACAGAACATCGTGCTGGATGCCAGCCAGAGCACGCTGCACAGCGATGGCAAGAACAGGAGCTCGGGTGTTGAAGCTGGCGTTAGGTTCCAGGTCGGTGCACAGACCGGCGTGTACATCTATGCCGCTGCAAACGTCGGCAAGGACCACAACCAGAACGACACCACAATCAACAACAACGCAGCGCTCAAAGTTGCGACGGCAACGGCCAACACGATCAACACGGACGTTGGCGGCAAGCTGGCCATTGAAAGCCTGCAGGACACCAGCCAATTCGACAGCGTGCAAACCAACGCCGGCGTGCGCGTGCAGGTCGCGATCGGCAACGCATGGAGCGCCTCCGGCAACCTGTCGCAGCAGAAGGGCAGTGGCACCTATGCAGACGTAGGCCAGCAATCGGGCCTGTTAGCAGGCGACGGCGGCTATCACGTCAAGGCCGACACCATCGACCTGAAAGGCGACGCCATCGCCAGCACCAATGCAGGTGCTTTTGAGCTGACGACGCAAGCTTACTACGTCCGACATCGAAAACAAGATGAAGTACTCGGCCAGCAACGTGAGCATGGCCGGAGGTATCGGCGGCGGCAGCGGCGCGGGTGATAAGGACGACGAAGGCAACATCAAACCCAAAGATCAGCAGCAAACCTTCGGCACCGCCAAGGGCGGCAACGTCACCCCAGGCTTGCCAATGGTGCAGAATGGCGACTGGGCGAACAGCGCGAGCAAGTCTGCTGCAAACGATAGGGCCGATGCGCAAAAAGTGCTGGACAATCCAAACAGCACGGCCGAGCAAAGGGCGGTGCCGCACAAGGTTTATTGGGGAGTCTAGCCAATGGTCAAGCGGGGACGTTGCAGAGTGCAGCCGGTGTTGTGGGCGGAAATTTGGGACAGAGGCTAGGAGTGGAGATTGGTAATACCGAAGCAGATAAACTTGGGTTGGATGCTATCACCGATGCTTTGAGGGCCGGACGAGTGGAAAAGTGGGTTGTGCATACTCGGCCAAATGGCAATACCGAAATCCAGGTTCTCGATGCTGCGGGTAAGCCGAAAGCTGTTGACACCTCGAAAATTTTGCCTCCAAGAAGATAGGATAAATGATGATTCGTGCGAAAAAAGGAGACCAGGGCTACTGGGACGAGTGGATTGGATATCGAAAGAAGCGCTTGGCCGACATGTGGGAGAAGTGCCAAAGCCCGGCTGGCGATCCTACATATGCGCCCCAGTATATGTTTGAGCTAGCCAAGAATCATTGGCACTTAATGTTTTGCCTTTACTCCAGAGGGGACTCAATTAATGACATGGTTCCGCTTTTTGCGCCGATGCTTGACGCGTGGGAAGAATCCGAAAGGCTTGGTCGGCACGTATGGTCCACGGAGCAGAAGGCCAGGCGGCATAGTTGGGCGCTGAATTTTGATCACTACATCGTTTCCTTCTGGCTTGTCGGGCTGGCACTTGCGTTGGAGCTACCTGACGATTTGTGGAACCGAATGGTTGCGTTGATTGGCAATGAGGGGGAAGACATCTTGCTTGATCGTGTAATTGCAAGTCGATCACCGGGCAGGCGAATCGGTACGCAGCTATGCTTCACGCGACCATATGAACGCCTCTTGACAACGATCAATGCACCAAGGCCCGAACAGGGACAAATGCTGCTCGAATTTGTCAAACATTGGTATGTAGAGTTGGCGCAAATAAGTAAAGGCGCCAGTGTCGATCAGCCGGCACCGTCCCCATACCCTTACTGGCACAAATTCGGTGATCGTGACTTTGAGGACGGGACCTATTTTGGCCGCTGGTGTGTTGAGGCTGTTGCCGTCGTTAAGGTATTCGGGGTTGACGACAGTCTTTGCCTCGGCCATGAAAATTATCCGGCGAACCTCTTGCATCAGGAAATCAGGAGTGAACCAAATCACTCCATCAGAACGGAGAAGGGTGGTTGGTATCGTAAATTGTTAGGGCTTTGAGTTTTGCTGAAGATTTTCAGGCGTGTTTTCATTACTGGCTGATATGTTGAATACTGCCGATCAATCGTCCAAGCGGAGTGCGATAAACTATATGCGAGAGAGATGGTGAAGCGCTTAAAGAGTTCTATAAGAAGCTTCCGATCAGATGAGTGTATTCATGAGGTGAAGTTGGCGTTGGCGAGCGAGTGTTCTGGCGGCGAGACTCCGTTGGGACAGCAAGAACTGGGACAAGCAGATCCACGAAAAACAGACCGTGGGCAGCGGGCCAGACCAACTAAAGCGCGGACGGCGCATTCAAGGGCACCAAGAAAAACGGCTACACCTCAAGGACGGCGATCACCGCGCATGACCAATCGCAAAGGATGGTAGCTATCGGCTCCAGCCTGCAGGGCCAGGGGGTGACCCTGGCCGCTGGCCAGAATCTGATGCAGTCGGCCAGTGACGTGATGGGGGGGGAGCGGGACGTCAATATCTCCGCCATCCGCAACTTGAGCATCGTCAGCGCCGAGGAAAAGTCGGACAGCAGCTACCAGATGAAGAAGTTCGGCTTCAGCATCGGTTACTCGTCGGGCAAACTCAGTGCAGGCTACGGCAAGTCGAGCGGTACCACGCAGAGTAATCTCGAAACGACGACGCAGCACGCCTCCAGCATCGGTGCCCTGGTCGGCAGCATCAAGCTGGAGGCCGGCGAGACGCTGCAAGTGATCGCCTCCGACATCGCCGCCAAGGATGACCTGACCCTGATCGGCAAGAACGTGCTGACCTGCTAGGAAATGGGTAGCCAGCGGTTTGGTTAGTCTTCTAGTTATTGATGCACATGGAGGCTAAATAAAGAAACGCTGCGCAACAGTGGGGCCGACAACGGAGAAGCACGAGACCAAGGCGGTATGACCGTAGAGATTGCCCAGCGCGGCATTGGCCGTGCTTCGGCGCCGATAGTAAACTGGGATCGAAAACTCGAAGCATTACGGTCGTTACGCCTCAAGGGACAGTGTATATCCCAAGGAAATAGAGATGATTGTTGGCTATCCAACTGAAGAAGAATTGCGAAATCGAATTGCCAACCAATTGGCTTGGCGAGGGCCGACAGATATAGTGGCATTGTTATGATTTGGTTATCTTGGGGCACTTTTGGAATGGGGATTGATTGAACCGCATGTCTATGACAATTTGACAGCACTGCTTCCTGCCGTGGGTAATAAAGAGCAGTACGAGCAATTTACCAATGAGCCAATTAGCCCAGGGCATGAGCGGGAAATAGATGAATTTTTGAGTAAAAGACTAGATGAGTAGCAAACGGATCCCTGTCCAAATATTCAAACAGAGATTGCGCCGGTGTCCTGTTCAAATGCAAAAATAGGGAGCGCTCTGTCCTGTTCAATTGTCCAATTAGGTATCCTGTCGGTGCGGACTGCCATTTTCGCTGGCGGGGGGCGCGAAGATGGCGGCAAAGTGCAATCGCGAAACATTTCGAACACAGCTTGCAGTTGCTGCCGATTCGCCACGTCCCAGTAATTCGGCTTTTCCTTGAGCGTGCCGAAGAAGCGTTCGACACGCCCGTTCTGCCACGGGCACCCGGCGTCAATGCGCTGATGCCGGATGCCCATCATGCGAAGCGCGCCGACAAATAAGGGTGATGTAAAAGTGCGTTAGCGACAAGACCTTGGATACAAATGCGACGACATACACAAGCAAACCAAGCTCCATTACATAGATCCCGCACGTAAAAAAACCATGATTACTGACGATATTGAAATAAATAAGAAAATATTTGCGTTGCTGAACTCCGGAATTCAGCAAGAGTATGAGTCTTTTGAGTTTACTGCGCATATCCGGGACGGGTATATCGAAACAAAATTATGGGTTACCTCAGGAGGCGTCCGGTCCAGTAACCTTAAGACAACGTTCAATGGAGCGATTTTGTGTTCGCTTATCGAGGAGCTGCAGGCGAGCGGGTTGAAACGTGGCGATAATTGGAAATCGTTCTCGATGTCCTACATTTATGGTGATAAGGTAAAGGTCAAATTTGATCGTTGAGCTTGATGGGAAATAAGATCACCCGATGACCAGCTGTCCTGTTCTCACTTTCTCGGCAAGGTCAACTGGCCTGTCCTGCCCAAGTAGCCGCTTTCACGGCGTATGGTGACACTCTCTTGTCGAGATCAACCTGAGCAGCGATGTCATCAACAGCGGCAGCGGTCCTACCCAGCTCAGTGCAGGCAACAACCTGAACCTGAACGCGGAGAAGACCGGCAGCTGCCAGCGTGTCGTATGGACACGAACAACCACCAGAGCCAGGATGTGGGCACGCAAGTTCGCAGCAATAGCGCGCTGACCCTCAATGCAGGCCAGGACATCAACGCCAAGGCGGCCACCGTAGCTCTACGCAAGGATTTAACGTGCTGGCCGGCCGCGACGTCAACATCCTGGCGGGCCGGGCTACCCAGGACGTGGATGCGGCATCCAAGCATACCGACAAAGGCTTCATGTCGAAGAGGACAGTCACCACGACCGATCAGCTGCACAGCACCACCGCAGTGGGTCCGGCCTGGACGGCAGCACCGTCAACGTGCAGGCTGGCTGCGACGTGACCATCAAAGGCTCCGGTATTATCGCCGACAAGGACCTGTCGATTGACGCCAGGCGCAACCTGAGTGTCCTGCGCGCGGAGGAATCTTCCACCTCTTCCAGCAGCAAGGAAGCGAAGAAGTCTGGCTTTACCGGCGGCTTCTCGGCGGGCAATCTCAGCGCCGGCTATGGCAAATTAAGTTCCTCCTCGCAAAACAGTCTGCAGGCGGTGACCCAGGCGGCATCGAGCGTCGGCTCCCTGAACGGCAGCGCCAAGCTGAAGTCCGGCGAAACGCTGCAAGTGGTGGCCTCCGACATCGTCGCCAAAGAAAACCTGGCCCTGATCGGCAAGAAAGTCGACCTGGCTGCGGCGCAGAACACCTCAGTCGAGCAGCAGACCAGGCAAAGCAAGTCGTCCGGCTTCAGTGTCGGTTTCACGGTCAATCCGCTGGCAGCCTACAAAGACGCCTACAAGAGCAGCACCGAAAACTCCAAGTCCGGCAGCTTGGTTGGCAGGGAATTCGCCAAGGCGGAAGGCGCAGCGGAAGGCGCCTCGGCCGCGCTGGCAGTGGTCAACACGCAGTTTGGCAACAAGAGCACGAACAGCACGCAAAACCACGCCACCAGCGAGGCGCGCACCAGCACGCTCACTGCCGGCAAAGACCTGACCATCCTCGCCACCGACGGTTCGATCACCAGCCAGGGTGCCCAGATCAGCGCCGAAGGCAATGCCCTGATCCTGGCAAAGGACAGCATCAAGTTCGACGTTGCCCACACCACGGAAAGCCGCTCGCAAGACACGAAGAAATCCGGCTTCAGCATCGACACCCGTACCACGCAGGTGGTCGGTACGTTGCACAACAACGGCACCGGCAACGGCGGCACCGACACCGTGACCGGCACCAAGCTGTCGGTCGGCGGCAGCGCCACCATGGCCACGCAAACCGGCGACATCGCACTGACCGGCGCCAACGTGGTCTCGGAAGGCAAGCTGTCGATCAACGCCGCCCGTGATCTCACCATCACCAGCGCGCAGGACACGCTGCATAACGCCAACCAGAGCGACAACAAGGCCATCGGCAAAGTGGCCATTTCCGACACCGAGCGCTTCTCCGGCTACCACAACGAAAAGCACAAAGACAACAGCGACCAGGTAACGCAGGTGGCGTCTAACGTCTCCAGCCTGAAAGGCGACGTGAACCTGACCGCAGGCGGGAACTACACCCAAACCGCGAGCAATGTGCTGGCCGGGAATGACGTCAACATCACCGCCAAGTCGATCGACATCACGGCGCTGCAAAACACCGGCAGCCACCAGGAATCGAACAACGACCTGAAGATCGGCACCTTCGCCCGCATCAGCTCACCGTTGATTGACCTGGTCAACAACGTGGAAGCAGCACGCAAATCCGATGGCCGCCTGCAGGCGATGCAGGGCATGGCGGCAGCAGCCAATGGCTACCAGGCCGCCAGCGCGATCAGCAGTATGACCGGCGGCCCGGGCAGCGGCATCCTGATCAAGGGCGAGGCCGGCATCGGCTTCGCCAGCAGCAGCAATTCCAGCAATGGCAACGACAGCACCGCCCAGGGCAGCACCATCAACGGCGGTCGCAACGTCAACCTGACGGCCACCGGCGGCGACATCCACGCCACCGGCGCCACGCTCAATGCCGGCAAAACCCTGAGTCTGGACGCAGCACAGAACATCGTGCTGGACGCCAGCCAGAGCACGCTGCATAGCGATGGCAAGAACAGGAGCTCCGGCGTTGAAGCTGGTGTCGGCTTCCAGGTCGGTGCCCAGACCGGGGTGTACATCTATGCCGCAGCAAGCGTCGGCAAGGGCCACAACCAGAACGACACCACAATCAACAACAACACCGCGCTCAAGGCTGACACAATCAACATCACCAGCAAGGGTGACACAACGCTCAAAGGTGCGACGGCAACGGCCAACACGATCAACACGGACGTTGGCGGCAAGCTGGCCATCGAAAGCCTGCAGGACACCAGCCAATTCGACAGCGTGCAGACCAACGCCGGCGTACGCGTACAGGTCGCGATCGGCAACGCATGGAGCGCCTCGGGTAACCTGTCGCAGCAGAAGGGCAGCGGCACCTATGCAGGCGTAGGCCAGCAATCGGGCCTGTTCGCAGGCGATGGCGGCTACCACGTCAAGGCCGACACCATCGACCTGAAAGGCGGCGCCATCGCCAGCACCAATGCAGGTGCCTCTGAGCTGACGACCAACAAGCTTACTACGTCCGACATCGAGAACAAGATGAAGTACTCGGCCAGCAACGTCAGCATGGCGGGCAGTGTTGGCGGTGGTAGCGGCGCTGGTGATAAGGATGCTGAAGGCAATACTAAGCCAAAAGATCAGCGACAAACCTTCGGCACCGCCAAGGGCGGCAACGTCACCCCAGGCTTGCCAATGGTGCAGAAGGGCAGCGACAGCTCCACCACCTATGCCACCGTCACGGACGGCAAGATCACTATCGGTGGCGTGACAACCAACTCCGTCAAGGACCTGGGAATCAATACCGACATCAGTAAGGCCAACACCGTGCTGGATAAGCTGCCTGATATGCAGAAGTTGCTGAAGGACCAGCAAGCCATGTCGGCCGCAGCCGGCACCGTAATTGCGACTGCCAAGCAGTTCGCGGGTGACATCGCGGATGACGCGAGAAAGACGGAAGCAAAAGCGCAAGAGATACTGAAAAATTCGAACAGCACCGCCGAGCAGAAGGCGGAAGCTGAGAAGACAATTGATGCTGCCAAACAGGTTCAGGCAGAGTGGGGCGTCGGTGGCGAGAAGAGCCGCGCACTTAACGTCGTCACTGGCATTCTTGTCGGTTCGGTTGCAGGGCAGGGAGGCACGCAGATCGTAGCGAATGCTGCAGCACCGTACGCTGCAGCCGAGATTGGTGATTACTTCAAGACGAAGGGCAATGAAAACCAGACGCTACAGGACCTGAGCCACGCAGTCCTGGGTGCCGCTTTGGCCGTTGCGAACAACTCCAGCGCAGTCGGAGGCGCCCTGGCTGGCGGCGGTGGCGAACTGGCCGCGCAAGTCTTGACGAAAGAACTCTATCCGCAGGCATTCGATGCCTATGGAAATCTGCAGCGGGACAAGCTCACGCCCGAGCAGACAAATATCATTAGCGCGTTGTCGAGTGCCATCGGTGCATTAATGTCCGGCGCCGTCGGCGGTAGTGCTTTTGATGCCGCGATCGGCGGTCAGGTGGCGACGAATGCTGTCGAAAATAACCAGCTCAGTTATCAGCAGAAACGCGAAAAAATTGCAGCGATGCTAAAACAGATGGACGAGTGCAAAAAGAATCCTAGCGGTTGTCCGAAGGAAGACACGAGTTGGGCGGGATGGTGGGCGGCTCAAAAGAAGTATGCCGTGGATAATCCGATGAGCTTACTTAATCCCGACAATTCCACTCCCGGCGGCTGGCTGGGAAGTTTTGTAAGCGGTGTTGGACGTAATGCTTATCAAGCTGTGGTTGATGGGATACCAGACGCTCTGCTATTCCTGGCGGAAGCGGGGAGGCAATCGCATAATGTTGAATGGGTAAATGGGCAATGGGGAAATGGCAAAGTGCCCGAGGAAAAGCCTAATTCGAAGATTGGTCAGTTCCTGACGGACAATAAGACGTCACCAGGAGAGAAGGCAAAAATACTTGTACTTGGCCCTGCGCAAGTAGTTGGGGACACATTGAACGGGGATCCTACTGCTGCGTCAGAAGTCTTTACGGCGTGGGCGGGAGGTAAAATCTTCAGACTGGCGCCAGAGGCTGGGATAAATCCTCCTGGGCGAATCCATATTCTTGAGGGCGCAATCCCAGATGCAAATGAGCTGCGCGCCGGACTCGGTGTGGCTGGAGAGGGCTATGATGTTATCTATCTTCCAGAGTTGAACTGTAAGGGAATTCAAGGTGAACGAACTGCGGATATGCTTGTAGGAAAGATAGGGAAGATCGATGTTTATACTCCAGAAACCGATACGGTGACGAAGCTATTACGGAACTTGGAGAGGAAAAACAATCAAGCTATTGGCGCCTTGATACAAACTGACCTTCCCGCGCTAGAAATTGCCAACCGCGCATGGGGCAAGCCCCAACTTCGGAATTTTCAGACAATTTTTGTCCAAGATTCAAAGGGAAATATTACGAAATTTGTTAGACCAAAAGGAAATTAATATGCCGAAATTTCATTGTCAGTGCGGAAATTCGATAAATCTTTCGAGGGGGACTACTGATGTTGAATTTGCGCTTTTGCCCGAGAAAAGTATCGAAGCGGTCGGCGATCTTCTTGCGCAGGGCAAAATCTTAATAGAAGAACGCTATTATGAGATGATCGATAGCGATCGGAAGACCGTTTATAAGTGTTCCCAATGTCAACGCTTGCACATTGAGCAAAATTATGGCGGGAACATATTCAATACTTATGTTCTTGAGCGCTGATTGGCCAAAGCTGTGAAGAGGTACGCAGCGAGCCCGTGTCGCCCGCAACTAGGAAATTGCAGGATTAATGTCGAACACAGTGGAGTTTAAATGCGCTATTGCGACTGATTCCACCCTTCAAGGCAATCCTGCTCAAGCGTTGCCTGGGCTGGCTGCTAAAACATTTAAGGATGGACAAGATATTCTTGAGCAAACCTATGGAAGTACCTTGAACCCAATGGAGTCGTACCTTGATATTACTTCCTTAATGCAGCAGGCTGGACGAGGGGCGCAAGGTATTGTGATTGGTTATAAGGTCGGTGATCCCTATTCACACGCATTTAATGTAGTGAACCAATTCGGTGCGGTGCGTTATATTGATGGTCAAATAGGTGGTGGTGTGAAGAATATCGGGCAATACGACTATTTTTGGTTTATCAAAACTAAGTGAGGCTGATATGTATTCTGCGGAGACGCTAAAAGAAATAGCGTTAAAGTTTGTGGGCGAGGATTTCGATTTGTCGGAGCTGAACGATCATATTGAAATAATTGAGGACAAGACGATTACGCTTGGTCATGGTTGTGTTTTTTATTACAACTCTGCACGCTTCCTGAAAACGAAGGAATTTGCCTCTATGTTGATGGGAAATAGCCCTGTTTTTGTGGACTTCAACTCCGGGGAGGCATCCTATATTCGCGGTGATATTGATGTACAAAAGGCGGTGGAGTTAATTCGGACGGTTTAAGTTGATAGCATCGGCTTCGCCAGCAGCAGCGATTCCAGCAATGGCAACGACAGCACCGCCCAGTGCCGCACCATCAACGGCGGTCGCAACGTCAACCTGACGGCCACGGGCGGCGACATCCACGCCACCGGCGCCACGCTCAATGCCGGCAAGACCCTGAGCCTGGACGCAGCACAAAACATCGTGCTGGACGCCAGCCAGAGCACACTGCATAGCGATGGCAAGAACAGGAGCTCCGGCGTTGAAGCTGGTGTCGGCTTCCAGGTCGGTGCACAGACGGGCGTGTACATCAATCTCTGTTCTTTTGAAAGCATCAAAGTGAATTTATTGAAACTTAGTTCGGTGTTGTTGGTTTCGTCGACGCTATCTGGATGTCTCTATGGCCAGTGTATGAACGGAGCTTGTTCGTTTTCGCGCTCTGCCTATTTGGATTCGATTAAAGCCTATGGCGAGTATTGGACCAAACCAACGATGACGAGAGACTCTTGGCGGAAGGATTGGGTCGAATGTGGGGGGCGAGAAAACGGTGATTACGGTGCTGGACCAAGGTTGCCCGGAGAAACGGAAAGCAGTCCTGCGTTGGCTCGAGCCGCCGACCAACTTGGCGCCTGTATGCAGTCAAAAGGATATACCTTTCACTATTCGGTTGTAGCGCCGTATTAATGCCAACTCTTACGCGGCAGTGGATCTGTCACTTGGAAAAGTTGGCGTAGTGCTAATTCTCTTCACTAAATTGAGCCAACGCTTGGGTGATCTGGCGGCAGGCACCTATGTAGTGCCAAGCGAGTTGTTGACCAGCCGTTCTGAAAAAAGGCTCCCGTCAAGATGATTTTGCGCCAAACCAAACGTGCGCCAGCAAACAAAATTATTTGATAAGTGAAATTCTGAGAGTTTCTAAGGCCCCTTGGGCGGTTACTATACCGCCCCATGCGTCAGGTCTTTGTCACAAACTGTGAGCTCGAATATGAAGATGCGTGGGATCGTCTGTCTCGCGCCGGCATCCCTGTGTTCGAGCCTTCCAAACCGTCGAAAGAAGGACGGATACTGTGCATCTGGCTCTCGCACCAATACGAGGATGCGGTCGCGCTGCTGCACAATCCCATGCACATCGTCGCTACCGCAGTGACAGATGAAGAATTCGCGCGTATCCAGGCTGCGGCCGATGCGCGCATGGCTCGCACCCGCGATCACGCCTGGGAGCAATCGCTTAATCGCCTTGTTGCATGCGCTTCGCTGCTGCTGTTAAGTGGACTGGTCTACATCACTCTCCCCAGCATGCTGTAAGCCGATGACGGAGCTTTTCTCGGTCATTCGCATGGCCTATGCCGCCACGTTCGCCGATGCCGTCGCTTCGTCCGCGCATGCGCATGTGGAAGCGGCGCTGCGGCGCGATAATGGCAGCCTGGCGGTCGACGGTGAGTACGATTTGCCGATGCGGGCAGACATGGTTCCGAGGCGCGGCATGCAGGCGGGCAAGCTGCTCTCTGTCGATTCGCACACGCGCATGCAGTTCAGCGTGCACACCTTGCCGATTGCTCCTGCCATTGTCTATGTCGCGCCCTTCGTGTGGGACGCGGTGAATTTACGTGTCGGCGGGCTCGTCCCGCAACAAGTCGGCTCGGTGCTGGCGCCGTGGTTCATGGATTGGTTCGATCCGGAGGATGCCAATCACGAAAACGAGGAAGGGTTGTTCGGCGTGGTGCATTTCGCGAGCGATCCGCGGCCGGACGGTGCCCTGGTCGCGGTTGAACTGGATCTCGGCTCGGCTCCCGTGCAAGCGTTGGAGGATCTGCTGTCACGCCTTGCATCGGCGGGCGCACGCGATATTCGCTTGGCCTAGGGAGTTGTTAACGGTTTCTGTGGAAAACTCTGTTAACAAGGAATCGTTCTGCATCCTAAAGCCATGATTCTAATGAGAATACTTCGGCTGCTCAATTTTCCATCAACTCAGCCGGCCGAAGGTCAGGAAGATCCACGCGGCGGCAATCACCACCATTCCGGCCATCGTCACGCACGACCAGGTGAAGAAGTAGGCCGACACCACGGTGGCCTGCAGCACGCGTTCGAACAGGAAGCCCAGTCCGAAGTCGAAGGTTGCCATCACGGTCCAGCGCCGGAAATAAATCGGCAAATAGCGGCTCATGTACTTGTTATGCTGCAGGGCCGCATGACGCTCGATCACGCTGCGCGCCGCGCTCACGTCCTTGAACAGCCAGTCGAAGAAAATGAATCGGTAGAGCAGGGTGCGGAAAGGCATGGCTTCGGTCGTCATGTGCGTCTCCCTTGGGTGCCTGGTTATATTATCATTCCCGGCATTCATCCAAAGGAGTTACGAGCATGACGGAATACCTGCGCGGTCGTTGCCTCTGTGGCGGCGTCGAATACAAGGCGGAGAAAAGCTCAGTGCGCAGCGCGAGCCATTGCTACTGCACCATGTGCCAGAAGCAGCATGGCGCGGCCTCGGGTACTTATGCCAACGTCGCCAGCGCCGGTTTCAGTTTCGAAAAGGGCGCCGACCTGGTAACGGAGTTCCATTCCTCCGACCACGGTCGGCGTGGCTTCTGCAAGGTATGCGGCTCGACACTGACCTGGCGCAGCACGCAGGCGCCGGACCGTATCGCCATCACGCTGGGCACCATGGAGCCCGAATATGACGGTCCGGTGCAGCACGAGCTGCACACGGACACCAAGCCACACTGGCTGCCAACCGCCTAACGCCTGCGCAGCGTCGCCACAGCGAGCGTGCCGTCGGCGGCGCGTTCGTTGATGGTCCACTTCAATGGCGAGCGTGGCGAGGCGCTCGTATCGCGTGCCACCAGCCGCAGGGTGTAATCGCCGGCCGGAAGTGCCGGCAGCGTCCAGTTGTTCTGGTAGCTGGCGCTGGCGCTGTTGCCTGTCAGGGATTTCAGGTTGGCGGACGTCTGGCCGCTCCAGGCCACCGAGCCGGAGGCATTCACCAGCTCCGCGTTGACCTGCCACGTTTCGTACGCTGGCGCGCTGCCGTCGTTGCGCAGCATGGTGGTCAGCGTCAGCAAGCCGCTTGAGGTGAGGTTGACGGTGCTGCTGGCGACAACGTAGCGGTAGCCCAATTCGCGCCCCATCATCAGCAAGTCGTTCTGTTCGGCCGCGTTGAGTGCGCCCCAGCGCTCGGTATCGGGACGGCTGGTCTCGAAATTCCCGTTGCTGAAGAGCGTGATATGGAAGGCTGCGGCCTGCTGGCGTGCCGTGGCGGGATTGTTCTGCGGGTCGCCGCTGGTGAACGGGCAAAACTCGGACACGAAGGGCGCCTTCTGCCATTGGCCGGCAAAGGCTGCCCATTCCGCGGGGCGATTGGTCCACTGGTCGAAGTATCCGTAGCGGCTCAGGCAATCGGCGCGCATGCCAACCGGCCGGCTCGTGATGGTTTGCTCCAGCAGGCCGTAGGTCAGCACGTCCTTGTTGGAGTAGGGGATGAACATCACGTGCTGCTGGTTCGGGAATGCATCGAAGTGCATCTTCGCGAACTCGCGTTTGCTGGCGTCCGTTGCGGGCGTAATGCCGGCTGGTGGGCTGGCGTAGGCACTGGAACGCACCGCCCATTCGCCGTATTGGCCGTACATGCCGACGTCGATCCACGCGATGTCCGCATTGTTCGGCCCAAGCGCGGCGGCCAAGGCTGAGAGCAGGGCCCGTGAGCGTTGCTGCAGCCACGGGTCGTTCCAGTCGGGGATGAAGGTCTGGCCGGGCACGTTGGCATCGGTGTCGGCCCAGAAACCGCAGCCTGCCTGGCAGTTGGCGTTATTGACGATGTAGGCCGGGGCATAGACCACGTTGTCCTCATACCCGGCCATCATGCGCACGCGGAAGGCGAACTTGCGGCCTTGGTTTTTTGCCGCCGCCAGGTCGTTCAGCAGCGCGCTGAAGTTGTACTGTCCCTCGGATGCTTCCAGGTCTTTCCAGTAGTAGCGGCGGTAGGCCTCCTTGGCAGGCTCCGACTGTGGAATCAGTTCCTGGTTCTGCCAGCGGTAATAGCCGCGCAAGGGATTGACAGTGTCGTCGCTGGCGACGGGAATCGCGGTATATGTGCGGCTGGCGTTCAAGGCGATCCAGCTTTTGGGTCCGGCGCTCGCCGGGGCAGTGGTGGCCGCCAGCAGGGCAGTGGCGATGAGGTAGTTCAGGCGCGACATAGGGATCTCCCTGTATGTTGACGTCGGGAAAATTTAGCGCGCCAGCCGCCCGCTGGCAACAATTGCTTAATGTAGTAAAGCGCGCAGCTCTGCTTCGCTGAAACCTGCCTTGCGGCGGGCCTCCATATTGAAAGGACCGCGCACCGTGGCCCTGTACTGCACCACCAGTTCATCGTAAGTCGCCACCGGATCAAGTCCGCGCAGGCCGCACAGGTGCCAGTACCAACGATTGCCGATTTCCACATGGCCGATTTCGTCGCGCAGGATGATATCGAGGATGGCCGCCGCCGCTTCGTCGCCCGCCTGCGCCAGCTTGGCGCGCAGTGGAGGAATCGCATCGAGGCCGCGCGCTTCCAGCGTGCGCGGCACAAGGGCCATGCGCGCCATCACGTCGCCGGTGGTTTTCTCCACCATCTCCCACAGGCTGCCATGCGCGGTGTAGTCACCGTAAGCGCAATCGAGCGTCGCCAGGTGGGCCGACAGCAGCGAGAAATGGTAAGCCTCTTCTTTCGCCACGCGCAGCCAGTCGGTGTAGAACTGTTCCGGCATGGCGGGGAAGCGCCACATCGCATCCAGCGCCAGGTTGACCGCATTGAACTCGATGTGTGCCAGCGCATGCACCAGCATGGCACGTCCTTCCACCGTCGCCATCGACCGGCGCCCCACTAGGCGCGGCGCCACCAGTTCAGGACGGGCAGGCCGGCCGGGAATCGTTGCCGCTGGTGTGGCCAGGGTGGCCGCCGTATCCAGCACCAGCGCACCGCCAGTCCAGGCTTCAGCCATGGCGGCGACGGCCGCTATCTTGGCAGCGGGATCGGGTTCGACCAGGCATTGCAGCGCCAGGCTGCGGAGTTCAGTCTTTGCTTCCATTTGTTACATCAGGTATAGATAGTCTTGCCCCGCGCCCCATTTTTCCGCGCAGGGGCCGACAGTATAGTGCCTTCCATCGATAACCCTTTGGAAGAACGCGATGAAACTCGTATATGTCGGCGACCCTATGTGCTCCTGGTGCTATGGTTTTGGCAAGGAATTGACGCAACTGCTTGGCCGGCATCTGGCCCTGCGCCTGGACATTGTAGTGGGCGGCCTGCGTGCCGGCGGCACCGAAATCCTGGACGACGCGGCCAAGCAATTCCGCCTGCAGCATTGGGCGCGCGTGGAGGCGGCAAGCGGCCTGCCTTTCGACCGCGAAGCGTTCGTTGCGCGGCAAGGTTTTGTCTACGATACCGAGCCGGTGTGCCGGGCCGTGGTTGCCGCGCGCCGTCTGGCGCCGCAGGCAGACTTGCTGGCGGTATTCCGCGCCTTCCAGCACGCCTTCTACGCAGAAGGGCGCGACACGACCGATGGCAAAGAGCTCGCGGCGATTGGCGCCTCCGAATTGCAGCGGCAAGGCCACGACGTGAGCGGGGCCGGCTTCCTCTATGCCTGGCGCGACCCAGCCACTGTCGCTGAAACACATGCCGACTTCACCCGCACACGAAAGCTCGGCGTGAACAGTTTCCCCTCCTTGTTGCTCGACACCGGCAATGGGGTGCGTGAAGTCAGCCCAGGCTATGCCCACGCCGAGCAGCTGGACCGCCTGTTGCGCGAGGCAATGGCTGCTGCGTGAGCCAGCGCACCGAGCGGGCAGGGGCCCGGGCGCAGAATGCCCGCATGGATACCCAAACAATCCTATTTGTTGCCTGTGTGCTGTTCGGTGTCGCCGCTGCCGGCGGCATCGTCATGGCGCTGATCCGCCTGGGGAAAAAGGCCAACCCGCCGCACTGGATCGCGATGCTGCACGGCTTCATCGCGGCCGCAGGCGTCACCCTGCTGGCTTACGTGACGATTTTCTCGCACGTGCCGGACCTGGCGCACATTGGCTTGCTGGCGCTGTTGCTGGCTGCAATTGGCGGCGTGTGGATGAACCTTGGCCGTCACCAGCATGGCGTGTTGATTCCCAATGCCGTCATGATCGGCCACGCACTGGTGGCCGTTGCCGGCGTCGCCCTGTTGCTGCTCGCGCTCTAGTTGTAGTGCTGGTAGACCTTTGGCGAGCCGTCAGGCAGCACCAGCAGCACATCGTAAGCGTCCTTGCGCAGGCCTTCCATGCCCGGCGAACCAAGTGGCATGGCCGGCACGGCCAGTCCCTTCGCCTTCGGCCTGGCTGCCAGTAGGCGCTTGATCTCCGCCGCCGGCACATGGCCTTCGATCGCATAGCCATCGACTACCGCGGTATGGCAGGATCCGAAGCGGTCCGGAATGCCCATCTTCTCGCGCATGTCGGAGGGATTGGCGACGTTATGCGCTTCCACTTTGAAGCCGTTGTCGCGCAAGTGCTTGACCCACGCTTCGCAGCACCCGCAGGCCGCGCTCTTGTAGACATTAATGACGGGCGTGGCGGCCATCGCCAGCGCCGGCAGGGCCAGCATCGCGGCCAGCAGTGTTTTACGGATACTCATGCGTGCATGGTGCCACGGCCATTTCCGGGAGCGGAATGACCTGGGTCAAAAATATTGCTAGACGACTGGTCTAATGCGGTCTAGACTAGCCTCCATGACTTCCACCAATTACGCCGACGTTCGCCAGGGCATCATCGATGCCGCCATGCCTTTGTTCATGCAAAAGGGCTTTAACGGTGTCGGGCTGACTGAACTCCTGGGCGCCGCCAAGGTGCCCAAAGGATCGTTCTACCACTACTTCGGATCCAAGGAAGTGTTCGGCGCTGCCGTCATCGACAGCTATTTCGAACGCACATTGGCACGCATCGACGACTTGCTGGCGCAGGGCGTGACCGGGCGAGAAGGCTTGTTGAACTATTTTGAAGACTGGCGCGAATGCCAGTTGGGCGAATCGAGCCAGTGCCTGGCCGTCAAGCTGGGGGCCGAAGTGAGCGACTTGTCGGAAGCCCTGCGCGCATCGCTGCATCGCGGCGTCAGCGGCATTACGTCGCGGCTGGCGCAATGCATTGAGCGCGGCATGGCGGACGGCTCGCTGCCGCCTGGCCTCGATGCCAAGGTGCTGGCCATCGCGCTGTACCAGAGCTGGGTGGGCGCAAGCCTGCTCGCCAAGATCAACCATGACCGCGCGCCGCTGGATACGGCAATGGCGGGCACGCAGCAAGTACTGAACCAAATGCAGCAAGGCTGAATCGGGCGGGATGCCGCAAAGGCTTCCCGCTTTTTTGTTCTCAATCTCTAGACGACTGGTCTATTAATGAAAGGAGCACCAAATGACTGCCACCACCAACCGCCGCATTGTCCTCGCCTCCCGCCCACAAGGCGCGCCGACCCCGGCCAACTTTCGCCTTGAAGAAGGGCCGCTGCCGGAGCTGGGCGAAGGCCAGGTCCTGCTGCGCACCCTGTACCTGTCGCTTGACCCCTACATGCGCAACCTGATGGACGAAATCCCTCCTGCCTATGCGCCGCGCGTGGAGCTGGGCGCCACGATGGTGGGCGGCACCGTCAACCGCGTGGTGGCATCGCGCCATCCAGGGTTCAAGGCAGGTGAGGTGGTACTGGGCAACGCCGGCTGGCAGGATTACGCGCTGTCCGACGGCAGCGACCTGCGTGCACTGGGCGACATGAAGCAGCCATCGCTGGCGCTGGGCGGCCTGGGCATGCCCGCCTTCACCGCCTATGTCGGCCTGCTGGACATCGGCCAACCCAAGCCCGGCGACACCGTGGTTGTAGCGGCAGCGACCGGCGCGGTCGGCTCCAACGTCGGCCAGCTCGCCAGATTGAAGGGCGCGCGCGTGATCGGTATCGCCGGCGGCGCCGACAAGGTGGCGTTTGCCCGCCACGAACTGGGTTTCGACGTCGCCCTCGATCGCCACGACCCGCAGCTCGCGCAAAAGCTGGCCGAGGCCGCACCCAACGGCATCGATGTCTATTTTGAGAACGTCGGCGGCGCAGTATTCGATGCAGTGTTGCCGCTGTTGAACATCGGGGCGCGCGTGCCCGTGATCGGCGTGATCGCCCAATACAACCAGAATGGTGCGCTGCACGGCGAAGACCGCCTGCCGAAAGTGATGTCGACCATCCTTCAAAAGCGCATCCTGATGCAAGGCCTGGTCATCCTCGATCACTATGCAACGCGCTATGACGACTTCGCCCGTGACATGTCGGCCTGGGTTGCGGAAGGCAAGATCAAGCTGTTCGAAGACGTTATTGACGGCCTGGAGCAGGCCCCGCGCGGTTTGATTGGTTTGCTGCAAGGCAACAATCTTGGCAAAACTGTAGTGTGTGTCACGAAAGGCTGAAATGTTGTATATAACTCTGGCCGGGGGCTCTTTCTGCGTGGCATAATTGATTTAGTTCTTAATAATATTCCTGAACAATTCATGAATGTCTCCAGATTGATTGCGGCGTTTTCGATGGCCCTGGCCGTCGCTACTGCAGCCGCCACCCCCCAGCCAGCCAACACCTGGGACAACCTCGTCGGCATGAAATACGCCAAAGCCCGCAAGGAAGTCATCGATGCAGGCTGGCGCCCGGACCATCGCAACGCCGGAGCCGAATGGGAGCGCCAGCTCCAGGGCCAGTTCCCTGAGCTGCGCTCCTGCGAAGCCGCCAGCGGTTTTTGCACCCACTTTTTCGTGTCCTATGACGGCCTTTGCCTGAAGGTTGTCACCGAAGGCGAAACCGTCGCTGCCTTCAAGGTGCGCAGCGTGGCCCAAGGCTGCCCCAAGCAGCAGTAATGCCGTTCACCCTGCGGCCGGCAGTCGCGACCGACATGGCCGAGATCATGCGGCTTGAACACGCCGGCTTCGCGCAAGCGATCCAGGAAACCGAGGAAGCTTTCGCCGAGCGCCTGTCGGCAGCGCCCGAAGGTTGCTGGGTGCTGGCCGGTGAAGCAGGGCGCCTGTCCGGCTATCTTTGCGCGGAATTCTGGCCATGGGAGCCGGGCTTCGATCCCGCCCGCTTCGCGCGCAACCATGCTGCAGCCGATACCCATGTGCCGGACGGCGAAGAAGTCTACGTCTCCTCCATGGTGGTCGACCCTGCAACGCGCGGCACGGGCTGGGGGCGCCGCCTGTTCCGCGACGCGCTGGCCGAAATGTTCGCCCGCCACCCGCGCCTGCGCAGCACCATCCTGATCGTCAATCCCGCATGGGTGGCAGCGCGCCGCATCTATCGTGCCGAAGGCTTTGCTGAAATCGGCCAGATCGAAAGCTACTTCGCCAACGGCGACGGCCAGCAGCTGCCAGCCATCGTCATGCGCCGCAACTGACCCGGTTTGTGCATAATGGTCGCCATGCGAGTCGCGACCTTCAACATCAACGGGATAGGCGCACGCCTGCCGGCGCTGCTGCAATGGCTGAATGAAACCCAGCCTGACGTCGTGTGCCTGCAGGAGCTGAAAGCCCCGCACGAAAAATTCCCCGAAGCGGCCATCAACGACGCCGGCTATGGCGCCATCTGGCACGGCCAGAAGAGCTGGAATGGCGTCGCGATCCTGGCCCGCGGCAGCACGCCGGTGGAACTTGGGCGCGCCTTGCCGGGCGATCCGGATGACGTGCAGAGCCGCTACATCGAAGCGATGGTGGGCAAGCTGATGGTCGCCTGCCTCTATCTGCCGAATGGCAATCCGGCCCCCGGCCCCAAGTTCGATTACAAGCTCAAATGGTTCGACCGCCTGATCGCGCGTGGCGCAGAGCTGGTGGCCTCGAAGAAGCCCGTCATCATGGCCGGCGACTATAACGTGATGCCGACCGAGCTCGATGTCTACAAGCCCGAACGCTGGGTAGACGACGCCCTGTTCCGGCCCGAAACGCGGGCCGCCTTTGCACGCCTGGTCGAACAAGGCTGGACCGACGCCCTGCGCACCATGCACCCCGATGAAAAGATCTACACCTTCTGGGATTACTTCCGCAACGCCTTCGGCCGCGACGCCGGCCTGCGCATCGACCACCTGCTGCTGAATCCGGTGCTGGCCCCGCACCTGCGCGGAGCGGATGTCGATCGTATGGTACGGGGCAGGGAAAAGCCCAGCGACCACGCGCCTACCTGGGTTGAATTAGAGGGCGAGCTCTAATCTTTTCGCAACTGTTGTTTCCACGCGGTATATTGGCCTCACTCCGGAGTTGTTCGTTTTGCTAACACTAACCTGAGGAGGCACCATGCGTTATGCACGCAATGCAGCACTGTCCGCACCGACCGCCGAGGCTGAGCCGCTGAACCAGCTGAATATGACGCCGCTGATCGACGTCATGCTGGTCCTGATCATCATGCTGATCGTCACCATCCCCAAAGCCAACCACGCCATCGGCATGGACATGCCACAGGGCGGCGGCGCCATTGAAAAAATCGCCCAGACGCTGGAAGTGGACTTCGACGGCACGCTGTGGTGGAACGGCGCCCAGCTCGCCAGCCGCGCGGCACTGGAAGAAAAGCTGGCCGCGCTGAAAGGCGACGACAGCATCCAGCTGCGCTCCAACGGCCTGGCGCCGTACAAGGTAGTGGCCGGCGTGCTGGCCACGGCGCAGCGTCTCGGCGTGCGCAATATCGCCATGGTCGGGAACGAACGCTTCCAATAACTAAATTCGGGGTCAGGTCTGTCATTTGGACAGTTAGCGCGATCATTTGATCTGGCTCAATACGCAAAATCGCACAATTTTGCGTATTGAGATTTATCAAAGAACCGGTCTGAGTGTCCAAATGACAGACCTAACCCCGAATAAAAAAAGGGCGCCGTGAGGCGCCCTTCGTGCTTGGAGAAAGCAGTAACTTAGTTGCCGCAGCCCAGGGACTTGATGCGGTCGTAGGCTGCCTTGGCTTGCACCAGGCCGTAACCGGTCTTGTTATCCTTGCCGGCGGTTTCCAGGTCCAGCGCGGACTTGGTCAGCGAGGAGCGGATCTGCGAGCCGGTGCAGGTTGGGAAGTAGGACCACACCAGCGCTGCGACAGCCGACACGTGCGGGGTCGCCATCGAGGTGCCGTCGTAGAAGGCGTAGTTGGTGGCCTTCACTTGCACAGTGGCGGACTGGCCCAGCTGGTTCTTCATCGCTGCGCCGTCTACATCGGTAGCGGTGACCGAAGGAATGCTGGTCACGGTGGTGCCCAGCGTGCCGCCGAAGCCGCCTGCTGCATTGTTGTACACGATGGCGCCCACGCCGCCGGAAGCCTGGCAGTTGGAGACCTTGGTGGCAAAGTCCACAGTGCCGCGCTGGATCAGGCAGACCTTGCCCGACACTGCGTTGTTGACCGCGTCGCCCAGGCCGAAGTCAGCCAGTGGTGCAGTTGCGGTGGTCTTTGGCGAGCCGCCCATGTCGCCTGGCGTGTAGGTGGTCGCGCCAACGCTCAGGTGCGATTCGGAACCGGCGCCCATCGGCACAGTCGACAGCACAGCCACGCCTGGGCCGGAGATTTCGACCTTGGTGTTGTACTGCGAGAAGGTGGCCCACTTGTTGAATTCATCGACTGCCGCGACCATCATCACGCTCGAATAGCCCGCTGGGTAGGAAACCACGGTGTTGCCGTCGTTGCCGGCGGCAGCGATCGACAGGATGCCTTTCGATTGCGCGGAGTCAAATGCGCGCTGTTCGGTCTTGCTGGAGGCGCCGCCGCCCAGGGACATCGAAATCACGTTCGCACCAGCGGTCACGCACTTGTTGACAGCAGTTGCCAGGGTCGAGGAGTAAGCCCAGCCGTCCGCGCCGAACACTTTGACGATGTGCAGCTTCAGGTTCTTGTTCGGGTTCACGCCGACCACGCCGGTGCCGCTGTTGTTGATGGCGGCGATGGTGCCTGCCACGTGCGAGCCGTGGTGGTTTTCGTCGGTGTACCACCAGCCGGTGCCGGAGTCGTATTCGCCGGTCACGTTGTTGCCGTTCAGGTCTTCGTGCGCGCGGTCGTAGCCGGAGTCGATGATGCAGACCTTGCGGTTGGCGGTGTTGGCGTCGGTCAGCTGGTCAGCTTGCACAGCCTTGATACCCCACGGTACCAGCTGGCCCAGCTGGTAAGGGGTGCCGGTCGATGGCGAGGTGGTGGCGAACGGGTAGCGCTTCACGTCCTCTTCAACCTCGATCACGTCAGCGTGCTTTTTCAGGTTGGCCAGTTCGGCCTTGGACAGCTCAACAGCCATCGCGTCGGCGCCGAACACTTCGTGCTTCAGCTTGCCTTTCAGCTTGGCAACGTGCTGCTTGATGTTGCCCGATTTGCCTGCCTGGAAGGTCACGATGTAGCGGGCAGTGTCGTCCGCTGCGAAAGCGTTGCCCATTGCGCCGAAAGCGATGACGCCAGCCAGCAGCTTGGCGCCCAGCGCGATTTTGGAAACCTGGAATTGCTTCTGAACCATGAAAATCTCCACTCTGTGTAAGGTGTGTATCCCGAGAGCCGTTGTTCGGCATGAATTATTTTTGCCGTAGTGAAAATGTTTTCGACTCGGCTGGACTGAGTGTAGGGAGAAAAATGCCGAAAATCTATCAAAATGTCTCCAGATGTAACTGGCTGTTGAATTTGGCATACACATTTGTTAAGAATGAGACAGATTGCCGCCGGGTGTCCCAAACTTAACAAGTGAAAGTTGGATTTGTCGTATGCTGCCCGGCATGGACGACTTTATTGAAATTTACGACGGCGCCCTGACGCCTGAGCAGTGCCGGCAGATCCTGGCGCGTTTCGAAGCCAGCGGCAAAGCCATGCGCGGCAAGACCGGGCAGGGCGTGGACGTGGCGAAAAAGGACAGCTACGATCTGACCATCAGCCAGCATGCGGAATGGAACGATGTGTCCAACCTGATGATGGCCAGCGTGCTGACCCACCTGTCTGCCTACATGGACAAGTACCGCATGCTGCTCACCGGCGCCTTGTCGCCGCGCGTGGCCGATCCCGACAGCGGCCAGCCGGTCACGCTGACGATCGACAATTTCGAGCGCTGCGGCCGGCCCTACCTGGCGGAGCTGATCCAGTCGATGTACCGCGGTGGCCCGATCAATGTGCAGAAGTACCTGCAGGGCAGCGGCGGCTATCACCATTGGCATTCCGAGATCTATCCGCAGAACGCCAGTTGCGAAACGCTGCACCGGGCACTGCTGTTCCAGTTCTACCTGAACGATGTGGCGGAAGGCGGCGAGACGGAGTTCTATTACCAGCAGCGCAAGGTGGCGGCGCGCCAGGGCCGCCTGGTCATCGCGCCGGCCGGTTTCACCCATACGCACAAAGGGAATGTCTCGCGCAGCGGCGACAAATATGTGGCTACTTCGTGGATCCTGTTCCAGCGGGCGGAGGCGATGTTCGGCGCACCGGCCTGAGACGCCAGTCCAGATTGACGCCCAGGCTGGCCAGCACGATCAGCGCGAAGCCTGCCACCTGCCAGGCGCTGATCAGGTGGCCGTACACCAGGTAATCCCAGCACACCGCCGCTGCGGGGTAGATGAAGGTCAGGACCGCGATCGCTGCTGTCTCCATGCGCGGCGTGGCGCCGTAGATCATCACGTAGGCCATGGCCGTCGGCACCAGGCCGAGCGTGGCCAGCCAGCCCCATTGCGCGGTGCTCAGGCCGCCCGGCGGAATCGTACTGAAGGCGCCCAGCAGCAATGCCCCGCTCATGCAATGCACCAGGGCCGTCAAATGCGGCGGCGTGCCGCGCATCGACTTGGTGGTCAGCGTCACGCCGGCATAGGCCAGGGCGCCGGTCAGGGTGCTGGCGATGCCGAGCAGGTAGTTGGCATCCATCGGTTCATCGAAACGCACCCCGCACGCCAGCGCCAGTCCGCCAAAGCCCAGCACGACCCAGGCCAGCTTGTTGGCGGCCAGGCGTTCGCGCAGTACGACGGCGCCAAGCAGCAGCACCATGAAGGGCTGCACGTGGAAGACGATGGTGGCGACAGCGATGCCGATGCGGCGGATCGCTTCAAAGAAGGCGACCCAGTTCACCACCATCAGCACGCCGCTGAAGGCGGCCAGCCGGAAGGCGCGCAGCGGCATGTTCTCGCGCTTGTACATGCCTTTCCAGCCGCAGTACAGCGCCAGTGCCAGCGCGCCGATAGCGCAGCGGAAGAAGACGGTGGTGATGGGATCGAGGCCCGCCTCCTGGACGTAGACGCCCAGGGTGCTCAGCATGAGCATGGCAAGGATGTAGGTGAAGACGGGATGGCGCATTGCCCCCATCATCGCATGAAAAAAAATGGGGACGTACCCCAATAACGGCTACGTCCCCATTTTTTCTGCGATTGTGCCGATTTACTGCACGGTGAGGATGACTTTGACGCTGTCGTCGACGGCGGACTTCTCGATATAGCCGATGGCCTGGACGTCGGCGGCAACGGCTTTCTTCACTTCAGCGCTGGAGCCGTACTCCTTGGGCGCCGTGCCTTTGCCGGTGAACACCAGCTTCGACCACTGCGCCTTGACCTGGGCGCTGTCCTTGCCCAGCACCTTCTGGCTGAACTCATTGCGCAGCGCTCCTTCGGTGTGTTCGATCGGCGTGAACAGGGTCGATTTGCCGAGGAAGAACTGGGCGGCCTGCTCGCTGAACATGCGCGAGGCCGGATTCTTCGGATTGACGATCACCACGATTTCGGCTGCCAGCGCGGGCAGGGCGGCACACATCATCGCTGCGGCAAGCAGCGGCTTGATTCGCTTGTCCATGGCTGCCTCCTCAGAACACGAAGTCGAGTGCTACGGCATACACGTTCACCGGC
>Ga0209130_1000052_pt1 | contig 216971 bp, 208 predicted proteins | sample AraplaMF_Cvi_mLB_FD_184264 | JGI IMG/M metagenome (GOLD analysis project Ga0209130, IMG submission 184264) | Arabidopsis root microbial communities from the University of North Carolina, USA - plate scrape MF_Cvi_mLB (SPAdes) (version 2) | ecosystem: Host-associated > Plants > Roots >... | reverse complement strand
GGCAACCTGCGGTGCTCGGTTCAGGCGGGGTCTCGCTAAACTCGCTACGTTTCACTTCGCTCAAACAACGCGATCCCTTATCCGCCTGAACCTCCGCTCCTCGGCGCATACACAAGGGGTGGGGACAGGAATACCAAACAGCCGAAGACAAAACTCCGAATACCTAAAACAACAAGGACACGCCATGGCGTGTCCTTGTTTGTATTTGTCTTCTTGGTATTTCGGTATTCGGTTCCCGATTGCCCCGTCCTGGCTGGGCCGAGGAGCGCAGAGACAAGCGGATCAGGGCTGGCGTTGTTTGAGCGGAGTGAAACGCAGCGAGTTTAGCCAGACCCCGCTTGGCTCGAGCACCGCAGGTTGCCCCGCAGCGCAGCGGAGGGGACCCAGACTGCGGGTCGCCTTTTCTTTGGTGACTTTCTTTTGGCGAAGCAAAAGAAAGTTACTGGCCGCCGGGCCACTCCCGGCCAGCAGCTCTCAGCAGGGCAAGGAGGAGGATGAGGAGGCAGAGCGCGCGCCGCCGGAGCAAGACCCGCCTCACCCCAAAGTCTTGAACATCACAAAAGCATCCACCATCCCCAACCTCACATGCCGAAAAGCCTTCGGCAAAATCCCCACCACCTCAAACCCCAATCGCTTCCACAACCGGACAGCCCGTTCGTTGGTCGACACCACCAGGTTGAACTGCATCGCAAGAAAACCCATGGCCAGTGCCTCGCGCTGCGAGTGCTTGCACATGGCCGACGCCAGGCCCTGGCCCTGGGCCTCGGGGGCGACCACATAACCGCAGTTGCAGACGTGTGCGCCCAGGCCGGGCTGGTTGGGTTTGATGAAATAGGTGCCCAGCACCGCGCCGCCGCCTTCGCGCACCACATAGGTGGCACGCGGCGCCTCCATCCATGCGGCGTGGATTTCGGCTTCGGTGCTTTGCGGCGAAAAAGCATAGGTGTCGCCGGCTTCAAAGGTGGCGCGCAGCAGCGGCCAGACGGCGAGCCAGTCGGCTTCCTCGCAGCGGCGTATCTGCACCTGGCTCATGGTTTGGGCGCATCCACCACTTCGGCCGCCGTGCGGGAAGCCTCCACCGCGGCGGGCAGGCCGCAGTAGATGCTGGCGTGCAGCAGCACTTCCTGGAGCTGCTCTGGCGTCACGCCGTTGTTGAGCGCGCCGCGCACATGGCCCTTGAGTTCATGCTGCTTGCCCAGGGCAGTCAGCATGGCCACGGTGATCAGGCTGCGGGTCTTCAGGTCCAGCCCCGGGCGCTGCCACACGTCGCCCCAGGCATTGCGCGTGATGTAGTGCTGGATGGGCATGGAGAAATCGCTGGCCTTGCCGAAGGCGTTGGCCACAAAGTCTTCGCCCATCACCTGCTTGCGGGTGGCCAGGCCTTTGTCGAAGTCGCTGGAAGATGTAGCGGTCACGTGAGCTCCTTGGAACAGGTTCTTGAAAGCCCAAGCGTAGTGGAAAACAAAAAAGCCCGCCCGGGCTTTCGCCAGGGCGGGCACGTTCAGCCAAGGTCAGGCCAGGTCGTAACGGTCCAGGTTCATGACCTTGTTCCAGGCGGCCACAAAGTCGCGCACGAACAGATCCCGTGCGTCGCTGGAGGCATAGACCTCGGCAACGGCGCGCAGCTGGGAGTTGGAGCCGAAGACCAGGTCGTTCACGGTCGCCGTCCACTTGAGCTCGCCGCTTGCGCGGTCGCGGCCTTCGAGCACACCCGCGTCAGTGGCCGACTTCTCCCACTTGGTGCGCATGTCGAGCAGGTTCACGAAGAAGTCGTTGCTCAAGGTGCCGGGCCGCTTGGTGAAGACACCGTGCGGGGCCTGGTCGACGTTGGCATTGAGGGCGCGCATGCCGCCGACCAGCACCGTCATCTCGGGGGCGCTCAGCGTCATGAGGCTGGCCTTGTCCACCAGCAGTTCGGCCGCCCGCGCCTCCTGCCCCTTGCGGCCGTAGTTGCGGAAACCATCCGCGACCGGCTCCAGCACGGCAAAAGCCTGCACATCGGTCTGCTCTTGCGAGGCGTCCGTGCGCCCCGGCGAAAAAGGCACTTTCACATCATGCCCGGCCCGCTTGGCGGCCGCCTCGACGGCGGCGCAGCCGCCCAGAACAATCAGGTCGGCCAGCGAAATCTTCTTGCCGCCGGACTGCGCGCCGTTAAATTCGGCCTGGACCTTCTCCAGCACCTTGAGCACTTTCGCGAGTTCGGCCGGCTGGTTGACCTCCCAGTCCTTTTGCGGCGCGAGGCGAATGCGCGCGCCATTGGCGCCGCCGCGCTTGTCGCTGCCGCGGAATGTCGCGGCGGATGCCCAGGCCGTCGTGACCAGTTGGGCGATGGAAAGCCCGGAAGCGAGCAGCGTAGCCTTCAGCGCGGCAATGTCGTTTTCCCCGACCAGTTCATGGTCGACCGAGGGAATCGGGTCCTGCCACAGCAACTGGCCCTTGGGAACCAGCGGGCCCAGGTAGCGAGCGGCCGGCCCCATGTCGCGGTGCGTGAGCTTGTACCAGGCCTTGGCGAAAGTGTCCGCAAACTCCTGCGGGTTGGCCATGAAGCGCCGCGAGATTTTTTCGTAAGCCGGGTCCATGCGCATGGCCATGTCGGCCGTGGTCATCATGGGCGCATGGCGCTGCGCGGGGTCATGGGCGTCCGGCACGGCGCTTGCCGCAGCGGGGTCCTTGGGCTTCCACTGGTGGGCGCCCGCGGGGCTCTTGGTCAGTTCCCACTCGTAGCCGAACAGGTTCTCGAAGTAACCGTTGTCCCACTTGATGGGGTTGTTGGTCCAGGCGCCTTCGATGCCGCTGGTGATGGTATGTACGCCATGGCCGCCGCCGAACTTGTTGGTCCAGCCGAAGCCCTGGTCTTCAAGGCTGCCGCCCTCGGGCTCGGGGCCGACGTACTTGCCCGGTTCGGCGGCGCCGTGGGCTTTGCCGAAGGTATGGCCGCCGGCGGTCAGTGCCACGGTCTCCTCGTCGTTCATGGCCATGCGGGCGAAGGTCTCGCGGATGTCGCGCGCCGAACCCAGGGGGTCCGGGTTGCCGTTCGGGCCTTCGGGGTTCACATAGATCAGGCCCATCTGGACGGCGCCCAGCGGATTTTCGAGTTCGCGGTCGCCGCTGTAGCGCTTGTCACCCATCCACTCGGCTTCGGGTCCCCAATACACCTCTTCCGGCTCCCAGGCGTCCGGGCGCCCGCCGGCAAAACCAAAGGTCTTCAGCCCCATGGAATCCATGGCCACGGTGCCGGCCAGCACCATCAGGTCGGCCCAGGAGATTTTGCGGCCGTACTTCTGCTTGATAGGCCACAGCAGGCGGCGCGCCTTGTCGAGGTTGCCGTTGTCGGGCCAGCTGTTCAGCGGCGCGAAACGCTGCATGCCCGAACCCGCGCCGCCGCGGCCGTCGGCGATACGGTAGGTGCCCGCGCTGTGCCAGGCCATGCGGATGAAGAAGGGGCCGTAATGGCCGTAGTCCGCGGGCCACCAGTCCTGCGAATCGGTCATCAGCGCATGGAGGTCTTTGACGACGGCATGCAGGTCCAGGGTCTTGAATTCCTCGGCGTAATTGAAGGCCTCACCCATGGGGTCGGCCTTGGGGGAGTTCTGGTGAAGAATCTTGAGGTTGAGCTGGTTGGGCCACCAGCTGGCGTTGCCTGCGGCGCCGGCCAGTGCGTGTTTGCGGGCGCCGCCCGAGAACGGGCAGGCGCTTTCGCCTTGCGTCGTGTGATCAGCCATGATGAACTCCTTCAATGTGTATGGGATGAGACGCAGTCTAGGTTTCGCTGCAAAATATGAAAAGACAATTAAAAGTATTCATTTCATAGTTTTTATTAATTGCAGGCGTTTTACGCCAGGCCCACACGGCCGGATGGGCCGTCTTGCCGTTACGCTTGAGCCGAGTCACTTATAAAGCCTTTGAAGGAAACCCTCATGACCAAGCCCGCAACGCCAGGCGCAGCTCCCCGCTACCCCGCCCCCGAACTCAAGGACCTGCCCGAGGACATCAAGGCCAAAGTCCTGGAAGTGCAGGAAAAAGCCGGCTTTGTGCCCAATGTGTTCCTGGCGCTGGCGCGCCGCCCCGCCGAGTGGCGCGCCTTCTTTGCCTACCACGATGCCTTGATGCTCAAGGAAGAAGGTTCCAACCCCAACGGGACTTTGACCAAGGGCGAGCGCGAGATGATCGTCACCGCCACCAGCGCGGCCAACAACTGCCTCTACTGCGTGGTCGCGCATGGCGCCATCCTGCGGATTTATGAAAAGAAGCCGCTGGTCGCCGACCAAGTGGCGGTCAACTACCGCAAGGCCGACATTACGCCGCGGCAGCGCGCCATGCTGGACTTCGCGATGAAGGTCTGCCTGCAGGCCGACCGGATTGAAGACGCCGACTTCGAGGCGCTGTACGGCCACGGCTTTGACGACGAAGACGCCTGGGACATCGCGGCCATCACGGCCTTCTTCGGCCTCTCCAACCGCATGGCCAGCTTCAGCAACATGCAGCCCAATACCGAGTTCTACCTGATGGGCCGTGTGCCCAAGCCGCCCAAGCCGGCCTGACAGGGCCAGTTGTAGGGCGGGCGGCAAAACTGAATAATGCTCATGAACCCATGTTTGTGCGAAGTTTGACTCGAACCAGAATTTCATGACCTCGACCGCTCCCCCCTCCCCCCTCGCCCCGGCCACACCCAACCCGGCATCGGCCAGCCCGTCCGGCCTGACCGTGCGCAAGCTCGAGATCGACCTGAGCCAGGGCTTTGACCGCCACTGGTATGGCGGCGACGCCTTCATGAGCCAGTACCACAACGCCTTGTCCATGAGTTTTCCGGTGGGCGAGCAGTCTTTTATCGACGCGGTACGCGACTGCGCCAGGCTGCTGCCCCAGACGCCCGAGCACGCCCTGCTGCACGAAGCGGTGGCGCAATTCATAGGCCAGGAGGCCACGCACCGCCATATCCACGCGCTTTACAACGCACACCTGGAAACCCAGGGCCTGGTCAACCGCTGGCAGCACTGGGCCACGGCGCGCATCGACTACGGACACCGAAGAGGCATGGGGCCGCGCCACTTCCTCGCGGTGACCGCCGCCTATGAACACCTCACGGCGGTGCTGGCCGACTACCTGCTGCGCCACAACGACACGCTGCACAGCGCCGACCCGCGGATGCAGACCCTCTGGCGCTGGCACGCGGCCGAGGAGACCGAACACCGTGCCGTCGCCTACGACCTTTACCAGGCGGTGCAGGGCAACTACGCCTGGCGCATACGCTGGTACATCTACGCGATGCTGGTGTTCACCTACGACTCTGGGCGGCAGACGATACTTAACCTGTGGCACGACGGTACCTTGTTCAAGCCCGGCACCTGGTGGAGCGCTGCCAAATTCTTCTGGGGCCGCAAGGGCGCGATGTGGTACACCGTGGGCCCGCTGCTGGCCTACTTCAGGCGCGATTTCCATCCGGACCAGGAAGCGTTTGCCGCGCCCGAGCAGCAGACGCGCGGCCTGGCCCGGCGCTGGTTCAAGGAGAACAGCGACAGGTTTCGCGTGGTCCGCTGAGCCGCTCTCTCAGTCCTCGACGATCTTGCGCATCCAGTCCGGCAGCGGCCGCGACTTCTGCGCGGGGAAATCCACCCAGATGGTGGTGGCCCCGCCGGCCGCGCAAACCACGCCCGGCGCATCGCTGCGCTCCATGGTGGCCCAGCTCTCGAAAGTGCTGCGACCCGGGTCGCTCACATACATCTTCATGAGTACGTCGCCCGGGTATTCGAGCTGCTTGTAGAAATTGCAAAAAGCATTGACGATGACCGGGCCCTCTCCGCGCGGGTCGGGCCTGCAGCCAATCGCGTACATCCAGTCTATGCGTATGGTTTCCAGGTAACGGAAATAGCTGCCATTGTTGAGATGGCCCATGGCGTCCATGTCGCCCCAGCGTATCGGGATGAGCATCTCATGGACCAGCTTTTTCTTCTCGGGGATTTCGATCTTCATGATGAACACCGCACCTAACGGTGCGCCCTGATGGAAGCAAGAATACCCAGCGTGAACAGCACGCAGGCGGTGAGCTGCACCAGGGTGGGCCAGCGGCCGTCCCAGGCAAAGGAATACAGCAGCGCAAAAATCGTTTCACTGACGATGAGCTGCCCGCACAGGCTGGCACTGAGCCGCTGGCTGGCCATGTTCCACAAAATCGTGGCCAGCCAGGTCGAGCCCACGCCGGCCACCACGCACAGCAGCACAAAGGTCCCGCGGTCCGCGCGCGCGGCCAGCAGGCCGGCATCGGACCCGGCGGCCCCCCACATCAGCAGCGCACCCAGGCCGGTGGCCACGCCCAGCCAGTTGGCCCAGTCGGTGGCGTTGACTTCCGGGTGCCGCTTGAGCCAGGCGGAGTTGAGGATCGCAAAAACCGTCCAGCACACCAGCGAGGCCGCCACAAACAGCATGCCGCGCCAGAAATGGGTGGCCGCACCCTGCCCCACCTCGTGCGTGGACCCCATCATGAGCACCAGCCCGGCCAGCGTGAGCGCCAGCCCCGGCAGCAGCGCGGCCCAGCGCAGGCCCTGCGGTTTGCCCAGCAGCATGACCCAGATCGGGATGGTGCCTATGACCAGCGAAGGCACTTCGGTGCCCGCATCGCGTATGGCCAGCACCAGCAGCAGGTAATAGCCGCTAAAGCCCAGGATGCTCATGAGCAGCGCGGCCCCGGCCTGGCGCAGCGTGGGCAGGCGGCGGCTGCGCAGCCCGGCCAGCATCACCAGCACGGCGACCACACCGTAAACGGCAAAGCGCCCGGCCGTGAGGTCTATCGAAGAATAGCCGCCCACGCCCATTTCGAGCATGCGCGGCGCCACAAACACCAGGCCCCACAGCGCACCGGCTGCGAGCCCGGCCAGAATGCCGGCCAGCATCTATCAGGCGGTGTGCGCGGTGGCGACCAGGCGCAGGCCGAGCAAGCCCATGGCGCCGGCGGCCATGCGGTCCACCACGGCCTTGCTGCGCAGGTAGGCGGCGCGCGGCACCGACGAAGACAGGACCAGCGCCACCACGGCATACCAGCCGGTCTCCATCACCAGCACACCGGCCAGCACCAGCATGGCGGCCGGCAAGGGAAACTGCGCGGGCAACAAGGCCGCGAACACGCTGCTGTAGACCACCACGATCTTGGGGTTGCTCAGCTGCGTGACCAGCCCCTGGCGAAACGACTGCAGCACCGTGCGGCGCGCCGCGCCCTTGTCCTGGCCGGCCATCTCCAGCGGCTGGCGCGCGCCGCGCCAAATCTGGATGGCAATCCACATCAAATAGAGGCCGCCCAGGACCTTGAGCGCCGTGTAGACGCCGGGCAAGGCGGCCAGCAAGGCCTGCAGCCCGGCCAGCGCCAGCGCGGCAAACACCAGCGCGCCCAGGCCCATGCCCAGCGCCGCGGCCAGGCCGTCGGCGCGCGAGCGCGACACCGCGATGCGCGCGACCTGCACAAAGCTGGGGCCAGGACTGACCACGCCCGCGAGCAAGGCCAGGAAAATCAGGCCTATGGGGCCCAGGTAAGGCACTACGGAATCCATCATGTTGTTCTCTCTCTGCGCGAATTGATTGATGTTGTGAACCGGTTCAGACACCGAAACCGTCGTCTGCGGCGATCACCGCGCCGTTGACGAAGTGGCTCTCGCCGCTGGCCAGCATCACCAGCAGCGCGTCCAGGTCCTGCGGCTTGCCGATGCGCTTGCGCGGCAGCATCTGCACCAGCTTCTTGCCCTGTTCGGTCTCCCAGTGGTGGTGGTTGATCTCGGTATCAATATAGCCGGGGCAGATCGCGTTGACGTTGATGCCGAACTTGCCCCACTCCAGCGCCATGGCTTTGGTCATCTGCACCACGGCCGCCTTGCTCATGCAGTACACACCGATTTGCGGCAGCACGCGCAGCCCGGCCATGGAGGCGATGTTGATGATGCGCCCGCCGGCATAGTTGCCGGGCCCGGCGCCGCGCGAGCGCGCCAGCATGCGCTTGCCGACTTCCTGCGCCACGAAAAAAGCGCCCTTCACATTGGTGTTGAAAATGAAGTCGTAGTCTTCCTCGCCCACGTCCTGGATGCGCTGCGTGGTGCTCACGCCCGAGTTGTTGACCAGGATGTCTATGGGGCCGACCTCGGTTTCGGCATGGGCCACGCCGGCCTTGATGCTGGCATGGTCGGTCACGTCGAGCTCGACCACATGCGCGTCGCCGCCGGCCGCCTCGATCTGCGCGCGCAGGTCCTTGAGCTTGTCCAGCCTGCGGCTGGCCAGCACCACAGCCGCGCCGGCGCGGCTCAAGGTCGTGGCGAACTGGGCGCCCAGTCCACCGGAGGCGCCGGTCACGAGGGCGACACGCCCTGTCAGGTCAATGCTGTAAGCCATTAGAGGCTCCTCTCTCAATTTAAACCGTACAAAAGAGAACGACCGTTCGCGTCGCTGCATTCGCGACATAAAATCCAACGCGAGACCGACAATCCTTCCTGAAAAATCATTATCAGCGAGTCCCCGATGAATACCCAAGAAATTCTGGCCCAGTTCGGCCCCCGTGAGGCGATGGAATACGACGTGGTCGTGGTGGGCGGCGGCCCCGGCGGCCTCGCCACCGCCATTCGCCTGAAACAGCTCGCGGCCGAAAAAGGCAAGGACATTTCCGTCGTGGTGCTCGAAAAAGGCTCTGAGCCCGGCGCCCACATCCTCTCGGGCGCGGTGATGGACCCGAAAGCGCTGACCGAACTGCTGCCCGACTGGAAAGCCCAGGGCGCGCCGCTGAACCAGCCCGTCACCGCCGACGAGGTGCTGTTCCTCAGCGAAAAAAGCGCGGTGAAGACACCGGCCTTTTTTGTGCCGGACTGCTTTCACAACGAAGGCAATTACGTCATCAGCCTGGGCAATGTGGTGCGCTGGCTGGCGCAGCAGGCCGAGGGCCTGGGCGTTGAAATCTTCCCGGGCTTCGCGGCCGCTGAAGTCCTCTACAACGACGACGGCTCGGTCAAGGGTGTGGCCACCGGCAACCTGGGCATAGGCAAGGACGGCCAGCCCACCGATAACTTCCAGCTCGGCATGGAGCTGCACGGCAAGTACACCGTGTTCGCCGAAGGCGCGCGCGGCCACCTGGGCCGCCAGCTGATCAACCGATTCAAGCTCGACGAGGGCCGCGACCCGCAGGGCTATGCGCTCGGTGTGAAAGAACTGTGGGAAATCGACCCGGCCAAACACAAGCCGGGCCTGGTGATCCACACCGCCGGCTGGCCCATGGACAGCCAGACCTACGGCGGCGGCTTTATGTACCACCTGGATGACAACAAGGTCACGCTGGGCATGGTCACCGGCCTGGACTACAGCAACCCCTACCTGAGCCCCTTTGAAGAGATGCAGCGCTGGAAGACGCATCCCAGCATCAAGCAATACCTCGAAGGCGGCAAACGCATCAGCTACGGCGCGCGCGCCATCACCGCGGGCGGCGCTTTGAGCCTACCCAAGACCGTGTTCCCGGGCGGCGCGCTGATAGGCTGCGACGCCGGCTACCTCAACGCGGCACGCATCAAGGGCAGCCACGCGGCCATCAAGAGCGGCATGCTCGCGGCCGAAGCCGCCTACGAGGCCGTCACCGCCGGCCGCCAGCACGATGAGCTGGCCGCCTACCCCGAGGCCTATGCCAAGAGCTGGCTCGCGCAGGAACTGAACCAGTCGCGCAACTTCAAGTCCTGGTTCAAGAAGGGCCTCTACGTCGGCGCCTTCATGACTGGCATTGAGCACTGGCTGCTGCCCAAGCTGGGCTTCAAGTCGCCGCCCTGGACCGTGCACAACAGCATTCCCGACTACGCCAAGCTCAAGCCGGCCGCCGAGTGCACGCCCATCGTGTACCCCAAGCCCGACAACAAGATCACCTTCGACCGCCTGAGCTCGGTGTTTGTCTCCAACACCAACCACGAAGAGCACCAGCCCGCCCACCTGACGCTGAAAGACGCCAGCGTGCCGGTCAACATCAACCTGGCCAAATACGCCGGCCCCGAAAGCCGCTACTGCCCTGCCGGCGTCTACGAATTCGTGAAGAACCCCGACAACAGCGACCGCCTGCAGATCAACGCGCAGAACTGCGTGCACTGCAAAACCTGCGACATCAAGGACCCGACGCAGAACATCGTCTGGGTCACGCCTGAAGGCGGCGGCGGGCCGAATTACGCGGGCATGTAAGCCGGCGAAACGCGCCCACCCAAAAGCCCTTCCCGTCCCGGAAGGGCTTTTTTCTTTTCAGCGCCGCGGCGCGGCCAGTATCAAGGCCTGTCCCGCCGTTACAAGGGAGTTCGCCGGCCCCTTCTTGCCAAGCAGCGGGCCGTTCATATAGGCGCCGTCGATCAGCAGCACAAGCTGGCTGGCCAGATCGTCGGGCTTGCGAACGCCCATCTTCTTTGCCATCACCGCCAGGCGGCGCAGCAGTTCCGTCTTGTTGCGCATGGCAACCGCGCGGGCGGGATGGCTTGGTTCCGGGAACTCGGTCGCCACATTAAGGAAGGGACAGCCCCGGTACCTGGGCGCGGCGATGTGCTCGGCGATCCAGCGCAGATGCGCCTGCAGCTCCGCCTCGGCATCGTCCGGCTCCCGCGCCGCGACACTGTCCCAGTCTTCCCAGTATTCGGCATCCTCGCGCTCAAGGAATGCCGCCACCAGGTCGTCCTTGGTGGCGAAGTGCCGGTACAAGCTGGTCTTGGCCACACCTGAGCGCTCGACCACCAGGTCGACGCCGACAGCCCTGACGCCCTCCCGGTAGAACAAGGTCGCCGCCGTCTCCAGCACGCGGTCGCGCACGCTCAGCGGGCCGCGTTCATCCGTCACAGGAGTGGGTGTCTCGGTATTTTTTTTCATCGAATTTTCTCCACATGGTTGACGCGATACAGATCTGTACTGTACATTATCCAAAACGCTACAGATCTGTAGCGTTTTTCGGAAAACAACTTCAACAAGAGGAATTCGTGATGGCATCAAATAAGACAGTGACCGTCTACGGCGCTTATGGACACACCGGGCGCTTCGTGGTTTCAGAATTGCGCCGGCGCGGCTGGACGCCCATCCTCTCGGGGCGCGATGCCGGCAAGCTGCAAGCTTTCGGAACGGAAAACCCCGGTCTGGAACTTCGGCCCGCATCGGTCGACGAGCCCGCCTCGCTTGATCGCGCGCTGGCCGGTGCCGCGGCGGTCATCAACTGCGCCGGCCCCTTTGCCAGCACATCGGCACCGCTGATTGAAGCCGCCATGCGCGCGCGGATTCCCTACCTGGACGTCGCGGCCGAGATAGAAGCCAACATCGACACCTTCAATCTGTTCGCGGACCGCGCGCGCGAAGCGGGCATTGTGGTCGTGCACGCCATGGCCTTTTATGGCGGGCTTGGCGACCTGCTGGCGACCGCGGCCATGGGCGACTGGACTTACGCGGATGAAATTTCCATCGCCTATGGGCTGGACAGCTGGAGGCCCACGCCGGGGACGCTGATTGCCGGGCAGGTGTCGAAGCAGCGCCGGGACGGCCGCCGCGTGGTTTTTGCGGATGGAAAGATCGCCTACACCACAGCGGCCGCGCCAGCCACCGAATGGACTTTTCCCGCTCCGCTGGGAAAGCAGCCTGTCATCGCCGAGTTCACCATGGCCGACACGGTGACGATCTCGCGCCACCTCAAGACGCCCGAGATCCGTTCCTATATGACAGCCGTGGCCGTCAAGGACCTGACGGCCCCGAATCCCCAGGCTCCTGTGGCCAGCGACGAAAGCGGGCAGTCGCCGCAAACTTTTCTGGTTGAAGTGCTCGCGCGCCGCGGCGGCGAAGAGCGCCGCGCCATCGCGCGCGGGCGGGACATTTATGCCTTCACCGCCCCCCTGGTCGTGGAGGCCACGGCGCGCGTCGTCGCCGGCCAGGTCAAGGGCGCGGGCGTCTTTACCGCCGGTGAAGCATTTGACGCACGGGATTTCCTGGCCTCGCTGTCCCCCGCGAATCTTTCCGTGGAATTGCGCTAAGTTCTTTCGCGCCCTCGGGCATCCCGGAGGGCCCCCTTTTTTTTTGAAGGCCGCATCGCGCATGCGGCCTTCGCCATTCAGTCGCACGCGCGCCACACATACACCGCGCAAGCCTTGGCAAGCTTTGTGACTTTCTGTCCCGCGCGGCGCACCAACGCGTGCCGCGCATACACAGAGCACGCCCCGCCGGCAGGCGGTTTGCGCGATTCATTCACAAGTGCTTACCGAACGATTCGACACGCTTTGAGGCCTGTCTCACACCCTCCGACGCGGGCACGCGGCTTACGCTGACACGCTTTCTCCCCTTGCCGCAAAGACACTGGAACTGTTCTTGAGTTCGGGACGTGGCCGCGCCCCTTCAACGGCCGCCACGCCGCCGTGTACCAGCTTTTTTGCCACATCCGCCCGCTGCCCGGCAGCTTCTTAGCCCATTGATCCATGACAGAAAACACCCCCAGCGTGCTGCTGACCGGCGGCGCCGGTTATATCGGAAGCCACACTTTTGTGGCCTTGGTGGAGGCCGGCTACCAACCGGTCATCCTTGATGATTTCTCGAACAGCCACCCCGCGGTGCTGCACAGGCTGGCGCAGCTGACGGGCCGGCGCGTGCCCTGCGAAAAAGGCAATGTGCTGGACACCGCCTTTGTGGCCGAGGTGCTGCGGCGCCACCACTGCGTTGCCGCCGTGCACTTCGCCGGCGTCAAGGCCGTCGGTGAAAGCGTGCAACAGCCCCTCATGTACTACCGCAACAACGTGAGCGGCCTGCTAAGCCTGCTCGAGGCCATGGCCGGCACTACCGCCTGCCGGTCCGTGGTGTTTTCTTCCAGCGCCACGGTCTACGGCAACCCGGCCAGCGTGCCGATTGACGAAGGTTTTCCCTGCGCGCCCGAAAGCCCGTATGCCCAGAGCAAGCTGATGTGTGAAAACATCCTGGCCTCGCTGCGCGCGTCGGACCCTTCATGGCGCACCGGCGTGCTGCGCTATTTCAACCCGGTCGGCGCGCACCCCAGCGGCCTGATCGGCGAAGACCCCAGCGGCATTCCCAACAACCTGATGCCTTTTGTGACCCAGGTCGCCGTGGGCAAACGCGCGCGGCTGCAGGTCTTCGGCAGCGACTACCCGACGCCCGACGGCACCGGCGTGCGCGACTACCTGCATGTGTCCGACCTGGCCGACGGCCATGTGGCAGCCGTGCGAGCCCTGCTGGCCAAAGGCGAAAGCTTCACCGTCAACCTGGGCACCGGCCAGGGCACCAGCGTGCTGGGTGTGGTGCGCGCCTTCGAGCGTGCCAGCGGCCGGCCCATCCCGTTTGAATTCGCGCCGCGGCGAGCGGGCGACGTGGCGCAGTATTTCGCCGATGTGTCGCTGGCCCGCGGCGTGCTGGGCTGGCGCGCCACCCGCGGCATCGAAGAGATGTGCCGCGACTCCTGGCACTGGCAGCAGCGCAACCCCGACGGCTACCGGACCCAGACGCCGGACACCGCCATGCACATGCCGGCGCCTGCGCGCAATAGTCCGAACGGCCCCCTTCGACCGGTGGTCAGCGCCTGATTCGTCTTGACACACAACCCGCACCGAATGAGGACAAGACACATCTGCTTTCACCAGCATAAACCGGGCCATGGGCCGTTCGGACTATTGCCGATTGCTGCACTGCACAACACACTCATTCCCTGCTTTGACAGAGGAGAAATTCATGCCTAAAGCTCTTATTGCCACTGCCGTGCTGGCCGCCTGGATGGCCTCCGCATCGGCTTACTCCGACTCCTCCGACCAGCCATCGCCGCAAGCGCTGGCCAGCAAGGCCGACGCCGCCAAAACCACACCCATGAAACTGCAGGCCGGCGCCGACACGGTCAAGGTGCGCGCGGTCTACAGCCCCGATATACGCCCGAATCCACCGCAGGCTTTCGCGGCCGACGATGAAGCCGGCGTGGGCGAGTCCGGCTGGCGTTCTTACGGCATGCTGCTGGCGACGCTGGTGTTGATGGCCGTGATCGCCGTGCGGCGCTACAAGGCGGGAAGGCCCTGAGCATGAGCGGACTCGGCCGGCCCGGCGTCGCGGCGGTCAAATGGAGTGCGGCCTCCACGGTCGCGCGCTTCGCGCTGCAGCTGATGGCCCAGGTCGTCCTGGCGCGCACACTGGGCCCGGAGATCTTCGGTATCTTCGCCATCGGCATGGTGGTGCTGACCTTCGCCACCTTTGTGTCCGGCTTCGGTTTCAGCTGGAGCCTGCTGCAGCGTGAAACCCTGAGCGACGAGGACGTGCGTTTTGCCTGGACCTGGCAGCTCATTGTGGGCCTGGCCACCACGCTGGCCGTCTACCTGCTGGCGCCTTTGCTGGCCGCCTATTTCCGCGAGCCGCGCGCGCAGGCCGTCATTGAATGGCTGTCGCTGGCCTGCCTGCTGGGCGCGGCCGCCCAGCCGGCCACCTATTTGCTGCAGCGCGACCTCAACTTCCGCGCGGTGGGCCTGGTGCAGGTGGGCAGCTATGCGGCCGGTTATATCGCAGTAGGCCTGCCGATGGCGCTGATGGGCCGCGGCGAAGCCTCGCTGGTCGCGGCCTGGCTGGTCCAGGTGGCCGTGCAGCTGGCGGCCAGCTATGCGCTCAAGCCCCACGCGGTGCGCCCGCTGCTCTGGTATGCCGATGCGCGCGCCGCCGTAGGCACCGGGCACACGGTGTTCTTCACCAACATCGTCAACTGGGTGCTCAACAACCTGGACCGCGTGCTGATAGGACGCCTGCTTAACGCGCAAGCCCTTGGCCTGTACAACGTGGCCTACAACCTGGCCACCATGCCCAACACCTTGCTGCTGGGCGCGCTGCAACCGGCCTTCCTGGCGGCGGGCGCGCGCCTGCAGAACGACAAGCCCCGGCTGGGCCGCGCCTACCTGCAAATGCTGGCCACCATCGTCGTGCTGGGCCTGCCGGCCTTTGTGGCGCTGGCTTTTGTCTCGCGCGACATCGTGCGCGTGCTTTACGGGCCGGCCTGGAGCGACGCGGCCTGGGTGCTGGGCACGCTGTTCCTGTGCATGCCGGCCTATGTCATCTGGGGTTTGTCGACGCCGGTGCTCTGGAACACCGGGCGCAAGCACTATGAGTGCCTGCTGCAGCTGCCGCTGCTGGCCATCGGCGCGCTGGGCTTTTACCTGCTGGCCGGCCAGGGCATCCACGTTGCCGCGGCCGTGGCCGGCGGGCTGCTGGTGCTGCGCGCGGCCGTTGTCGCCACGGCAGCCTTTCGCGCGCTGGACCTGCGCGCCACGGCCCTGCTGCCGCACGCCTTGCGCGGCCTGCTGCTGAGCGCGCTCTGTGCCTGCGGCGCACTCGGCGCGCAGCATGCGGTGGCAAGGTTTGACATCGCGCTGCTGTCGCTGGCGGCCGGCGCGCTGGCGGCCGGCCTGCTGCCTGGGCTCTTGCTGCTGCTGCGGCCGCAACTGCTGGGGCCGGACGCTTCCGACATGGTGATCCGCTTCGTGCCCGGCCTTGCAAATTTCCTGCGCCGCCCCGCGGCCGCGCCGGCCTCCGCCCTGCCCGTAACACTGGGCGAGCAGCGTCCCTGACCGAGGAAAACCACCCACATGGACCAACCCGTCGTCATTTCAGTCCTCGTCGCCGGCGCCATCCTGGCGGCGCTCACGGCTGCGCTGGGCATGGCGGGCGCGGTCCATGTGACCTCGCGCCGGGCGCACGGCTACATGCACCTCATCTTCTACGCCATCCTGCTGATGGTGGCCCTGGCCAACCTGCTGTCGGGCCGCGACCTTTCCAGCAGCAACATGAAGTTCGACGAAGTGGTCGTCGTGGTGCGCCACCCGCTGGTCTCGCTGATGCAGCCCCTGGCCTCGCTGCTGCTGCTCACGCTGGCCGGTGAACGCCTGATCACGCACTGGATACGCCGCGACAGGTCCGCGCAGGCACCTGCCGCGCTGCCGGTGGCCTTCCTCACCTTCTGGCTCTGCACCGTGGCCGCGCCCGCCCTGCTGGGCGCGCACCCACAGCTGTCGCACGACTATGTGTACCCGCTGGTCATAGGCTTCGCCGCGGTGCTGGCCACGGGCACCGAACGCGACCTGGCCTTTGGCGCGGCGCGCAATGCCCTGCTGCTCTTTATCGCCGCCGGCCTGCTGCTGCTGCCCTTCAAGCCCAGCCTGGTGCTGGACGCGTCCTACACCCAGGGCCTGCTGCCCGGCGTGCCGCGGCTGGCGGGCCTGGCGCCGCACGCGGTGTCGCTGGGCATGCTGGCGCAGCTGGGCCTTTTGTGCCTGCTCGCGCGCCCCTTTCAACGCGCCTGGCTCAACCGCGTGGCCTGGACCATGGGCCTGGGCGTGCTCTTCCTCGCGCAGTCCAAGACGGCGTGGATTTCGTTTGTGCTGTGCTCGGCCTGCATACTGGCCGTGCGCCAGGGGCCGCGCTTCATGCGCCGCGTGGGCGACCCGGTGCGGCCCGAGTTCGGCATCGTCGCGCTGCTGGCCTTTATGGCCGCCGTCGTGGGCCTGGCCGCCCTGCTGATGTTCGGCGATATCGATGCGCGCCTGAGCAGCTTCTTCGACAGCGCCCAGGGCGCGCAGCTGGCGTCCATGACGGGGCGCGACCAGATCTGGGCCATCGCCTACGACGAATGGCAACGCAACCCGGTGTTCGGCTATGGGCCTACCCTGTGGGACGCAAGCTTTCGCGAAGCCATAGGCATGCCCAACGCAACCCACGCGCACAACCAGTTCATGGACACGCTGTCGCGCTCGGGAAGCGTGGGCGCGGCAGCGCTGCTGCTGTACGTGCTGGTGCTGCTGGTGCTGTCGATACGTTATGCCCGTGCCAGCGGCGGCCTCACGCTGGCCTTGTTCGTGGCGCTGGCGCTGCGCGCCATCAGCGAAGTGCCGCTGCTGCTTTTCGGTTACGGCCCTGAACTCATCGCCCACGTGCTGCTGCTGATGGCGCTGGCCGCCGCCGGGCGGCAAGCCCGTGAACGCAAACGCAGCCCGGCCAAGGCGCCGCCGGCCATGCCCCGCGTCGAGCCGACCTTTGCCCGGGACCGCAGAAACCCCAGAGACCCCCAAAACCCCCTGGCCGCCGCGCGGCTCCATTCTTGACACCATGAAATTTTCCATCGTCATTCCGCTTTACAACAAGGCACCCTATATCAGCGGTACCCTCGCGTCGGTGCTGGCGCAGACCTTCACCGACTTTGAAGTCATCGTGGTCGACGACGGCTCCACCGACGGCGGCGCCGAGCTCGTGAGCTTTATCACCGACCCGCGCGTGCGCCTGGTGCGCCAGGCCAATGCCGGCGTCTCGGCGGCGCGCAACCACGGCATCGCGCTGGCGCGCGGCGAATGGGTGGCCTTTCTCGATGCCGACGACTGGCACCACCCGGACTACCTCGAAACACTGGCATGGGTGCAGGCGCGCTGCCCCGGCGCGGACACGGTGGCCACCCACTACCTGCCGGTACCCGACACCCTGGACATGTGGCCGCCACGCTGGCCCGAGATGCCGCGCGCGCCGGATATCGAGCGGATCACCGACCTGCCGCGGCGCTGGATGGCCTCACCCACGCTGTGCACCAGCGCCGTCTCGGTGCGGCGCGCGCGGTTGCTGCGCATGCAGCCCTGCTTTCCGCCCGGCGAGTCGCATGGCGAGGACCTGGACCTGTGGTTCCGCCTGGCCGAGCAGGCGCCAGTCGCTCTGGTCCACGCGCCGCTGATGGCCTACCGGCTGGCCGTCGAAGGCAGCCTCAGCAGCGGCCATGCGCCGCTGGCCATGCCGCCCTTTCTGCAGCGCATGGAGCAGCGCGCGCTGGCCGGCGCCATGCCGCCCGCGCGGCGCGGGTCCGCGCTGTGGCTGGTGGCCCAGTACCAGCTCTCGCTGGCGCGCCAGGCGCTGGCCGACGGCAGTCGCCGCGAAGGCTGGGCCTGGCTGCTGAAGGCGCGCCGCGCGGCCGGCGGCAAACGCTGGTGGCTGACGGCCGCCATGGCGCTTTTCATGCCGGGCCCGTTGGTCAGGAACTGGCAGCGCTGGCGCGTGCGCCGCACCGTGCACGCGGCCAGCCCCGCCGAAGCAGGATAAAAATGAACCAGAAATTGCCTCGCAAAATCACACCCCTCTGGCATTCGTGCCGGGTCTCCGTGGTCATCAAGGCCCTGAACGAGGAAAAACGCATTCGGGCGACCATCGAAAGTGCGCTGCGCGCCGTCTCTGCCGTTGGCGGAGAAGTCATCCTGGCCGACTCCTGCTCGACGGACCGCACGGTGGAGCTGGCCTGCACGTATCCCATACGCGTCGTCCAGCTGGCCAATCCCAAAGAGCGCTGCTGCGGCATCGGTCCGCAGCTCGGCTACCAGCATTCGCATGGCGACTTCATTTATATCCTCGATGGCGACATGCAGATGCAGGAGGGCTTTCTTGAGAAAGCGCTCGACTTCCTGGAGGCACATGAGGATGTTGCAGGCGTGGGCGGACGCGTGGTGGAGCAGAACACCGAAAGCCTCGAGTACATGGCGCGTGGAGAACGGGACTCCCCGCACCTGCGGCCGGGCAATGTGGACAGGCTCGACGGCGGTGGGCTTTACCGCCGCAGCGCCATCGAGGCGGCAGGCTATCTTTCCGACCGGAACCTTCACAGCTACGAAGAATTTGACCTGGCCATAAGGCTGCGCGCCCTCGGCTGGCGCCTCTGGCGCTTGCCGGTGGATGCCGTCAATCACTTCGGGCACGACGCACCACCCTATCGCCTGTTGATGCGACGCTGGCGCACCCGGTATATCTGCGGACTGGGTGAACTTGTCCGCGCGGCAGCGGGCAAGCCACGCCTGCATCTGGCTTTGGAGGGACTGCGGGAATTGCGCCTGTACATCGCAGTGCTCGGCTGGTGGGCTGTCATGGCGAGCCTGGTGTTCTGGCCGGTTTCCGCCTCCCTGCGCCTGGCCTTTTTCTGCATCATCGCCACGGCGCCGATGTTGCTGATGACCTGGCGAAAACGGTCTGCAACCAAGGCGCTTTATTCAGTGGTTTCCTGGTGCTTCAATGCCGCAGGCCTTATACGCGGCCTGCTTCGCCCGCAGCGGCCGGCTCGCGAGGCCATCGCAAGCCTGATTGTCAAGGACTCGGCAATGACGCATCACCATGCAATCCAGGGGGCTGCCAATTGATGAGTTCCGATGGAAACCTGCAAAGGCGGCAGACGACACAGCAATTCACCGGCGTGCAGGTGCTGCGCTTTGCCGCGGCCATGCTGGTCGTGGTGATGCACATCACCCAGGCGATTTCCATGCACATCAGCGGCACCGGGCCGCGCCACTACTGGGAGGCCGGTTCCGCCGGGGTGGACATCTTTTTTGTGATCAGCGGTTTCGTCATGGCCATGTCGACCGCCTCGCTGCCATCGGACGGGCCCGCGCGCATCAACGCGGCCTGGGTCTTCATGCGCCGGCGCCTCATCCGGATCGCGCCGCTCTACTGGTTTTATACCTTGCTCAAGGTGGCCCTGCTGCTGGCCATGCCGGCGCTGGCCGCGCGCTCCTCGGTGGAGCCTGGCCACCTCGCGGCCTCGCTGCTGTTCATCCCCACCATGAGCCCCTGGGGCCTGGTGCAGCCCACGCTGCCGGTCGGCTGGACTCTGAATTTTGAAATGCTGTTTTATGCGGTGTTTGCCGTGGCCATTGCCCTGGGTGCGCCGCGCATACGCTTTTGCCTGGCGGCCTTTGCGCTGGTGTTCGCGGCGGGCTACCTGCTGCCGGACTCGGTGGCGCTGAATTTTTACGCGCAGACCCTGGTGTTCGAGTTCATCCTCGGCGTCTGCATCGCCCATGCCTATCTGCATTTCCGGCGCCCGGGGCCGCTGGCGGGCCTGGCCGCGATCGCGGCGGGTGCGCTGTATATGTTCGCGCCCGACTGGGGCCACTCGGCCGACCGCTTCGCCACCTGGGGCTGCGGCGCCGCGCTCATCGTGCTCGGCGCCGTCTGGCTGGAACCCTGGACGCTGCGCGCGCCGCTGGCTTCGCGCCTGTCCTTCCTGGGTGATGCCTCGTATTCGATTTACCTGTCGCACACCTTTGTGGTGCCGGCCGGCGTGCAGGCGCTCAAGCGCCTGGGCGTGCAGGACAGCCTGGCCGTCGCGCTGGCCGTGGGCCTGGCCGTGGTGGTGGCGGGCTGCCTCTCCTACGTCTGGCTGGAACGGCCCATGACCGCCTTCTTCAAGCGCGCCCTGTTCGGCGCGCCCAAGCTCTCTTACCAAACTCCCGGAAAGTAACCTCCCCATGCGAAGTGAATCGCTGCCGCGCAGCGCCATACGCGAACGCGAAGGCCGCTACATCTACATCGCCTGTCCCTGGACACCGCTGGGCGGCGGCATGTTCAAGGTAGCCGACTACCTGATACAGGCCCAGGCCTCCTCGGCCGCCATCGCCTCGGCCGACGCGGCCGAGCTGCGGCCGCTGGACACACGCGGCGGCGCCAACGCCTTGTACTCCTTCTGGGTGCTGGCCACCGCGCTGGCGCGCATCGTGCGCGGCCGCTTCAGCGGCCGGCTGGCCGGCGTGCACGTGAACATGGCCGAGCGTTTAAGCCTGTTCCGCAAGGGCGCCATCATCGCCGCCTGCCGCGCCCTGGGTGTGCCGGTGGTGCTGCACCTGCACGCGGCGCAGTTGCACCATTTCTACCATTCGCTGCCGCGCCCGCTGCGGGCGTTGACGCGCTGGGTGTTCTCGCTGCCGGCCAGCGTTGTGGTGCTGGGCTCGGCCGCGCGGCGCTTTGTCACCGAAGAACTGGGCGTGGCGCCGGACCGCGTGGACATCGTCATCAACGGTGTGCCCGAGCCCACCCATGCGCGCCGCGCCGCCGGCGATAGCGCCACGCAGCGCGTGCTCTTCCTGGGCAACCTGTCGGAGCGCAAGGGCGTGTCCGACCTGCTGCAGGCGCTGGCCCTGCCCGGCTTTGACACGGCCCGCCTCGAAGTGACCCTGGCCGGCGGCGGCGACGTGCACGGCTACGAAACCAAATCCAGGGAGCTGGGCATCAACGGTTTTGTGCGTTTTGCCGGATGGTCGGACCAGCAGCAGGCGGCACGGCTGATGGCACGCACCGACGTGCTGGTCCTGCCCTCTTACGACGAAGGCCTGCCGCTGGTCATCCTGGAAGCGCTGGCCAACGGTGTCGCGGTCGTGTGCAGCCCCGTCGGTGAAATACCGTCTGTGCTCAGCGACGGCGTCAATGCCTGCTTTGTGCAGCCCGGCGATGTGGCCGGCATCGCGGCCGGCCTGCAGCGCGTGCTGCAGGATGACGGGCTGCGCGCCGCGCTGGAGCGAAACGGCCGGGCGCTCTATGAGCAGCAATTTTCCATCGCGCACTTTTTCAGCAGCGTGGCGCATATCCACCAGCGCGATTTCGGCGTGGCCGGGCGGCCTCTGCGCGCCGCCGCGGTGTCACAGGACGGCAAGGCATGATCCGGAACGCCGACAGCATTCCCAACGGCAGCCGGCTGGAGGCCGACGTCTGCGTGGTCGGCGGCGGCCCGGCCGGCATCGCGCTGGCGCTTTCGCTGAGCGACCAGGGGCATGCCGTGCTGCTGCTGGAGTCGGGCCGGCTACAGGCGCATGCGCCCACGCAGGACCTCTATGAAGGCGAGGTGGCCGACGAACAGTTGCACAGCCCGCCCGGCAAATACCGGCAGCGGCGGCTGGGCGGCTCCTCGGCGATCTGGGGCGGGCGCTGCATGCCTTTCGACCCTATCGACTTTGAAACCCGCCCCCATATCCCGCACAGCGGCTGGCCGATCTCGTATGAAGACCTGCTGCCCTGGTACCCGCGCGCCAACGCCCTGGCCGAGGCCGGGCGCTTTCTCTATGACGCGGCCCAAGCCTTGGCGCCGGGGACCGGCCCGCTGATCGCCGGCTTCGACAGCGAGCGCGTGCTCAGCAACGGGCTGGAGCGCTTTTCCTGCCCCACGCACTTCGGCAGCCGCTATGCCAGGCGGCTGGCGCTGGCGCCCACACTCGAGGTGCTGCTGGGCGCCAACTGCACCGCGCTGCGGCTGCAGGCCGACGGCCAGGCGCTGCGCGAGCTCGAGGTGCGCACGCTGGCCGGCACACAGTTCACCGTCGCCGCGAAAAGCACGGTGCTGGCCGCGGGCGGCCTGGAGACCGCGCGCCTGCTGCTGGCCTCGCGCGACGTGGCGCCGCAAGGCGTAGGCAATGCGCACGACGTGGTCGGCCGCTACTACATGTGCCACATCGCCGGCAATGTCGGCACGCTGACGGTGCACGGCCCCACCAGCGACGTGCGCCACGGCTATGAAATTTCGCCCGAAGGCATTTACTGCCGGCGCCGCCTCTCGGTCGCCGCCGGCGAGCAGCGGCGCCTGGGCCTGGCCAATGCGGTGGCGCGCCTGCACTTCCCTCGCATCACCGACCCGGCGCACCGCAGCGGCGTGCTCTCGGGCCTGTTCCTGTCGCGCAAGCTGATCAGCTACGAATACAGCAAGCGCCTCAAAGACGGCGCGCCGCCGACGGCCGGCGTCTACGCGCGCCACTTGCTCAACGTCATGGCCGACCCGCTGGACACCACGGCCTTCCTGTCGCACTGGCTGGTGAAGCGTACGCTGGCCGAGCGCAAATTCCCCTCGGTGATCCTGCGCAACCGCAGCAACCGCTTCAGCCTGGAAGTGCACGGCGAACAGATCCCCCAGGCCCACAGCCGGGTCACGCTGGCCAGCGGCGTCGACGCGCTGGGCATGCCGCGCCTGAAGGTCGACTGGCGCTACAGCCGCGCCGACATCGATTCGCTGGGCGCCAGCCTGGACGTGATGGCTGAAGAGTTCGCGCGCAGCGGCAAGGCCCGCTTCGACTACAAGCCCCACACCCTGGAAGAAGACCTGATGCGCTTCGGCGCCTACGGCGGCCACCACATCGGCACGGCGCGCATGGGCACGGACCCGCGCAGCAGCGTGGTCGACGCCGACTGCCGCGTGCATTCGGTGCGCAACCTGTTTGTCGCCGGCAGCGCGGTGTTCCCGACCTCCAGCCAGGCCAATCCGACGCTGACGCTGGTCGCGCTGTCGCTGCGGCTGGGCGACTTCCTGTCGCGGCAGCTGCGCGCCGAGCGCGCGCCCCTGCAGATGAAGGAGGCCGCATGAAAGTGCTGGTACTGGGCGCTTCCGGCCACATAGGCGCACGCCTGCTCGAGATGCTGCAGGCCACCCCCTGGGCCGCGGCCACTGGCGCATCCAGGCGCATGAAAAATACCGCGAGCTGGCTGGAACTCGACAGCCGCGACCCGCGCCAGCTGGCCCAGGCCTTGAAGGGCTTTGATGCCGTGGTCAACTGCGTGGCCGGCGATGCGGCCTCGATCGCCGACGGCGCGCGCGCCCTGGTGCAGGCCGCGCTGCAGGTTGACTGCCCGCGCATCGTGCACCTCAGCACCATGTCGGTCTACGGCCCCGCCGAGGGCAATGTGCGCGAGGATGCGCCGCTGGATCCGACTCTGGGCTGGTACGGCCAGGCCAAATGCGAGGCCGAGGCCGCCATGCATGACTTTGTGCGGCACGGCGGCGAGGCCTTGATGCTGCGGCCCGGCTGCGTTTACGGCCCCGGCAGCCAGCTGTGGGTAGGCCGCATAGGCCGCTGGCTGCAGGCCGGGCGCCTGGGCGACCTGGGCATCGCCGGCGACGGCTGGGCCAACCTGGTCCATGTCGACGACGTCTGCCAAGCCCTGCTGCTGGCGCTGCGGCTGCCCGCGGCCCAGGGCAAGATACCGGTGTTCAACCTGGCGGCGCCCGACAGCCCGCGCTGGAACGATTATTTCGTGGACCTGGCCCTGGCGATCCAGGCCACACCCGTGCGCCGCCTGGGCAGCCGCCGGCTCCAGCTGGACGCCTGGCTTTGCGGCCCGCCGCTCAAGGCGGCCGAGCGGGCGCTGAAACTGCTGGGCAGCGCCGGCATAAAGCTGCCCGATGCCCTGCCGCCCGGCTTGCTGGGTCTGTGGTCGCAGCACATACACCTGGACACCCAGGCCGCCAGCCACCGGCTCGGTGTGCAGTGGACGCCCTATGCCGACGGCCTGCGCGATTCGGCCGCATGGTTCACGGCGCCCGCCGGCGCCGGCCAAGCCACCCTGGACAAAATGATATGCACGCCCTGAAAGCCGACACCCACCGAAAGTTCGGGTACACCGCCCCCCGCCTCGCGCTCAAGGGCGCGCTGCTGGACCCGGCGTTTCGTGTGCTCGTGTGCCTGCGCCTGTGCCAGGCCGCAGATCAGCTCGCGCCCAACTGGCGCTGGCTGGCCGTGCCGCCCGCACGCCTGCTTTACCGGCTGGTGAGCCAGCTGGCCGGCATCGAAATCCCCTGGCGCACGCAGATCGCGCCGGGGCTGGCGCTCACGCATGGGCGCGGCATCGTCGTCAACGCCGGCGCGCGCATAGGCCGCAACGTCACGCTGTTCCACGGCGTCACGCTGGGCCAGCGCGACCACATCGACGCACAGGGCCGCCGGCACACGCTGTACCCGGTGATAGAGGACGAGGTCTGGATAGGGCCGCACGCCATCATCGTGGGCGGCGTCACCGTGGGCAAGGGCAGCCGCATTGCCGGCGGCGCCTATGTCTTCGAGGACGTGCCGCCCTATTGTGTGGTGCTGGGCAACCCGGGGCAGATCGTCAGGCGCGACTGCACGCCCGATGTGCAGAACCGCTACAGCGAGGAAGACATTCCCGTGGCCCAGGGCAACCATGCGGCGGCAACCGCCGCCGATACCGGCATCAACGCCGGTTGAGGGACGCCAATCGCAGCGCCCGCGTGAGAAACAGCGGGTTGCCGATCACATAGCGCTGGAACAGCCGGCGCGGCTCCAGCGCGAGGCGGAACACCCACTCCAGCCCGGTCTTTCGCATCCACAGCGGCGCGCGCGGTGTCTTGCCGCCCAGGAAGTCGATGATGGCGCCGCCGCAGACGATGAGGCAGGGAAAGTCCAGCACGTGGCGCAGCTGGGCCGCGACCTCTTCCTGCCGCGGCATGCCCATGCCCAGCACGATCAGCGCCGGCCGGTGCGTGGCCGCCAGCAGGCAATAGGTGCCCGCGTCGAGAAAACCGTTGGCGCGTGTGAGCGTGCTGTGCGGCGCGAGCTCCTCGCGCACGCGCTGCGCGGCTTTTTCGAGCCAGGGCTCGCGCGTGCCGAACAGCGCGATGCCACGGCCGTCGAAAGCGCGCACCAGCCGGGGGATCAGGTCGGTGCCGTTGAGGTTGAGCCCGGGCTCCATGCGCAGCAGCTTGAACAGTGTCGCCATGCCCGAGCCGTCCCTGAGCACCCTGTCGGCCGAGCGCATGGCCTCAAAAAACGGCGTCGACACGGCCATGGAATTCATCGCGTGCGCATTCGCGAAAGCCAGCACCGTCGGCACGCGGGGCTGGCTCAGCTCTGACAGCAAGGCCTGGCCTTGGTCGGGGCTTTGCACACGTTCGATTTTCGCCAGCAGCAGCGCCCAGCGCAGGCGCCAGTCGGCGGGATTGTCGGTGGAGGGATTCAGCATGGGTTTCCCCGCTTTCGGGACTGCGGCATGAGAAAATCGGGCCCATGGCCAAAACAATGTCCCTTGAGAATCTCCAGCGCAGCATCCGCATCGCTGCAGCGCTGACGCTCGCCATGAGCGCCGCGGTGCTGTATGTGGGCGGCGCCCAGCCGGTGGCCGTGGGGCTGTTTCCTGCGCCCTGGGACAAGCTGGCGCATTTGCTGACTTTTGCCGTGGTCGGCGCGGCCGCGGGCCTGGCCGGCGGCATGCGCGGCTGGCGCATGGTGATGTGTTGCCTCGCGGGCGCGCTGCTGGTCGGCGGCATGGACGAGCTGCACCAGATGTTCCTGCCGGGCCGCTCCGCAAGCTGGGCCGACCTGGCGGCCGATGCGGCGGGCGGATTGCTGGGCGCGGCGGCGCTGGCCCTGCTGCACCGCCTCTGGGGCGGGCGCCCCGCACATCGCCTCACGCATCGTTAAGCACCGAGCCCACCAGGGCCACGCCGAATTCGCGCAGGCTGTGCGTGAAGCGCGTCATCTGCGGCAGCGAGCTGGTGTTCTGCCGCGCCACCACCAGCGCGGCCCCCGCACGCACCGCCACCGTATGGGCGTCGGCGCATTCGCTGGCGGGGGGCGTATCGATGATGATGATGTCAAAGTCCTGGCCCAGTGCCTGCAGCAGCCTGGAAAATTCCTGCCGGCCCAGCAGTTCCTGCGGGTTCGGTGGAATCACCCCGGCCGGCAGCACCGACAAATCCTGCAGCGCCGCAACGCTGACCACGGCCTCCAGCCCGGCGCGGCCGGCCAGCATGTCCGACAGGCCCGCGCCCTTGCCGAGGTTGAACAGCAGGTGCTGGCGCGGCGCCCGCATGTCGGCATCAACCAGCAGGGTGCGCAGGCCCAGCTGCGAAAACACAATCGCCAGGTTGGCCGAGATATAGCTGCGCCCTTCCCGGGAGCCGGCGCTCACGATGGCCAGGCCGCGGCGGTCCGGGCCGGTGTCGAACCAGCGCAGCATCAGCTGGCTGCGCAGCGCCCGCAGCTGCTCCACCGGCTGGCTGTTCGGGTGGTGGGCCGCGACCAGTTCGCGGCTTAAATTGCTTTCGCGGGCCAGGTAGGGATAGTCGAACTGCACCGACAGCGCATAGCGCACATCGTCATCGGTGAGCAGCCCCAGCGCCTTGCCGGAATCACCAAAGCGCGCGCCGCGGTCCTTCTGGAAATGCACGATGCGCTCGGCATCCAGCGGCGAGAGCCGCCCGGCATCGACCAGGATGGCGCCTATGGACCGGCCCGAGCCGGTGGCCGGCTTGCTGGGCACGGTCAGGGGAACGGGGCGCACCACCGTCTGGTTGCCGTTTCTGTTCATGTTGATACTCATGCTCATCCTCCCAAACCAAGCGCCAGCCGGCGCGGACCGCTGAGCCGGGTGTTGCCCGTGCTCGAAGAAATGCTGGCCAGCACCGGCAGCTCCAGCATCTGCACCAGGTCCTCGGCGGAGCGCACGCGGCGGTTGGCGAGCTCCAGCAGCAAGGCGCAGGCGATACCCAGCAGGGTGCCGCCGAAAGCGGCGATCAGCAAGTTGACCAGCAGCCGCGGGCTGGACGGGTTGACGGGCGCCGTCGCGGCATTGAGGCGCACCACATTGGTCTGGTTGGTCAGGCTCTGCAATCGCGTCTGCGAAGCGCTCTGGCTCACGGTCTCATAAGCGCGCTGGGCCGACTCGACGTCGCGGCGGTAGACGTTGAGCTCGTCGCGCTGCTTGTTCAGGGCCAGCACACGGGCCTTTTGCGCGCTGACCGCGCCCTGCAGCTCGCGTTCGCGGTCCTTGCCGACGCGGTAGGTGGTTTCGATGGAGGCATTGATGCGCGCGGTCTCGCTGGCCAGCCGGCTCTTGAGGGCGGCCAGCTCGGATTCGGCGCGCTGGCGCTCGGGATGGTTCTCGCCCAGGCGCACGCTGACTTCCTGCACCTTGGCCTCCTGCCGCGCCACGTCGGCCTTCAGGCCGTTGATCAGCGGGCTTTGCATCACCTCGGCGACGGTGTCGCCGCGCGAGCCGCGCTTGCTCTGGCTGTCGGTGGTGTCGCCCTGCACCGTGGTGAGCTGGGACGATATCTCCGCCAGCTTGGTGGTTTCATAGTCCACACGCTCGTCGCTGCTGACGATGCCGGCTTTCTGCTGGTATTCGGACAGGCGGGCCTGGGCTTCTTCCAGCTTGGCGCGCGAGGCCTTGGTCTGCTCGTCAAACCATTCCGCATAAATGCGGGCCGGTTCGGTCTTCAGCGCCAGGTTGATGTCCAGGTAGGCCTGGGCAAAGGCATTGGCCACGCTCGCGGCTTCTTCGGCATCGCTGCCCTTGTAGGTGATGTTGATCACATTGCTTTCGCGCGCGGGCCGCACGTCCAGGCGCTTTTGCAGCGAGTCGGCGAGCCAGCCTTCCAGCGTGCCGCGGCCTTCCGTCGCTTCCAGCCAGCGCTCCTTGGTGCGCGGGTTTTCGTCGAGCTTGAGCATCTTCACCACGCGCTGGGCCACGCGGTCGCCGCCAATGATGTCCACCTGCGTGGCCATGTAGCTGGGCGCCACCAGCCCCTGTATGGGCGCGCTGCCGGCCCCGGCCACCGGGTCGGGCGAGCGCACGTCGACCAGCACGGCGGTCTGCGCCGTGTATTTTTTCGGCAGCACCAGGCTGACCGCCAGCGCCGCCGAGATCGCCAGCAGGATGATCAGCACCGCCACCTTGTAGCGGGCGCGCAGTATCAGTAAAAATTGATGGAGTGTCATGGCTTTCCAGTCATGGCTGTTAGAAAAGTTAGAAGAGGCTTTCGCGGACGTAGATCACGTCCTCGGGGCGAACCAGGTCGTTCAGGTTGGGCGTGGTTTCCACGACCTTGCCCGAGGCGTCGCGGCGGTGCAGCTTCAGCCGGTTCTGGCTGCCGCGCACGGTCGGGCCGCCGCCCTGGGCCAGCGCCTGCATGACCGTCATGCCGCGCTCGATGCGGTAGGGGCCGGGGCGCTGCGCCTCGCCGTAGATGTAGAACATGGGGGCCTTGTTGACGTAGAGGGTGTCGCCGCCGGCCAGCACGATGTCCTCGTCGGATTTTTCATTGAGGAACAGCGCCGGGATGTCTATCACCTTGCGAAACGGCTTGCCGTCGCGCTGGCCGGTGACGATCAGCACGTCGTCGCCGGTCGGGGTGGTGCCGCCGGCGGCGGCCAGCATGTCGCTGACGCGGGTGTTGAAGGTCTCCAGCGGGAAACGCCCGGGCCGGCTCACCTGGCCCAGCACCGCCACCTGGTTGCCGCGCACTTGGCGCAACACGATGTTGACCTGCGGCACCTTGACGAAGCCGCCGCTGCGCAGCGCATCGGCGATCTTCTTTTCAGCCTCGGCAATCGTCAGCCCGCCAAGCTGTACGCTGCCCACCAGCGGGTAGCTGATCACGCCGCTTTCCGACACGCGCGCGTCTATGGACAAATCAGGGCTCTGGTAGACCTGCACGCCGATGGCGTCGCCGGCGCCCAGCCGGTAGTCCTGGCTGTTGGGCAAGGCGGCTGTGGCCGTCACCGAGGGGGGTGCGACCGGCGCCGTCGTTGCAGCGGTCTGCACTGGAGGAGGGGCGGTCGTCTGGGCCGCCTGGGGCGCTGGCGGGGTTTGCGCCCACAGCGGCGCAACAGCGACGCATAACAAGGCGCTCAGGAGGTATCGGGTCATGGGTTTCAAGTTCAGCGGGTTCATCTTGTCGCCTTTGGGGAAAGCAGGGATTCAGGAAAACTCGGGAAAAGGCCGGTCGGAAAAAAGGCGCTGCTCAAAAGCTCGCGTCGGCCGACAGGCCGAAGGAATTGCTCTTGTAGTCAAAGCCCGGCTCGTTGGACTTGCGCCTGTCGCTTTGCACCGAAGCGGTCAGCTTGAGCGCGCGCATGGCCTGCCATTCGAGGGCCAGGGACACCAGGTCGGTGGTGTCGCGGCGGCCGCTGGCGGCAAAGCCCGGCATCGGCCCCTTGAAATCGCGCGCACCGTGGTCATAACGCAGGCGCACCGCGGTTTTTTCGGTGGGCTTCCAGGTCGGGGCGACAAAGAAGCGCCAGCCTTCGTAGTAACTCGAAGTGTTGGTCTGGTAGCTGGCCAGCTCGCGCACCAGGCCGCCCGCCAGCGTGGTCTTGGGCGTGAGAGCCCAGGCCGCGTCCAGCTGGCCGGTCACGCCGGAAAAGTCGCGCGCGCCCACGCCGTCGTGGTTGCGGTCCAGGTACGCGACCTTGGCGCGCAGCGTGGTCTTGGCGCTGGGCGCCCAGTCAAAACGGAATTCATGCTCGCGGTCGGTGAAGTTGCCCGCGATCCCCGGCGCCAGGAAGCGGCCCGGGTACTCGCCCTTGCCTTCCCTGAAGCGGTAGGCCATGGAGGTGCCCGACGGGTAGACATAACGCACGCCGCCTTCGGCGCCGTGGATTTTGGAGTCGGCCTCGAAGGTGTTGGGCTGGCTGTTGGAGCTGGTGCGTTCGAACAGCCCGCCCACCAGGCGCCATGCGCCGTCGAGTTCGTACTCGGCATCAAAAATGGTGGAGCGGTTGGTGCGGCGGTTGATCTGCCCCGCGCCCTGCACGTCGGCATAGGTGTCGACATACTCGCGCCTGTCGCTGGTCAGGTTGCCGTGCAGCCTGGGCGTGAAGCTCCAGCGCCAGGCGGCCGCGTAGTTCACCGCCGTGAAGTCCAGGTAGGAAAAACGGCTGTAGCGGTGGTCTTCGATATTCGCGTCGAACTCGAAACGCTGCAGCCCGTAGGGCTTGTTGATCTTGAAGCCCGCCGTGGTCACCGCCACGTTGTCGTCGCGCTCGGGCCTGCCGAGCACGGCCTGCGTGTTGGCGGAATCGGGCAGCCGGAACACATTGCTGTCGTGCGTCACGCTTTGCCCCAGCCGGAACTGCAGCGTGTCCAGGTCGTCGGCCTGCGCGGCCAGGGGAAACAGGCCCAGCAGCAGCAAGGGAATCGGGAGGAGTTTTTGAGGGTGCTTCAAGGGCGGGCCTCCGCGGAAGGATGAAAAAAAGATACTGAATACATGGCTGGGTGGCGATAGTCCGTTTGCCCTAATGGCAGCACTGCATAGGCAGCCTGATGGACGGGTGGATGCCATCTCCTTTCTTTTTAATAAGCCGCCCCATCCTTGAAGACCAGGCGAATGGTTTTCAGGATGATGAAAAAGTCCAGCTGCAGCGACCAGTTGCGCAGGTAGTCCAGGTCGCAGTCGATGCGCGACTGCATCTTGTCCAGCGTGTCGGTTTCGCCGCGCTGGCCGTTGACCTGGGCCCAGCCCGTGATGCCGGGCCTGACCTTGTGGCGCACCATATAACCCTTGATGAGCGAGCGGTACATCTCGTTGTGCGCCACGGCGTGCGGGCGCGGGCCGACGATGCTCATGCGGCCCTGCAGCACGTTGACGAACTGCGGCAGTTCGTCAAGCGAAGTCTTGCGCAGGATGGCGCCCAGGCGGGTGACCCGCATGTCGTTCTTGCTGGCCTGGCGTATCGTCCCGCCGTCCTCGGTAACGGCCATGGAGCGGAACTTGTAGACCAGGATCTGCTCGCCGTCCAGGCCGTAGCGGCGCTGCTTGAAAATAACCGGCCCCGGCGAGTCCAGCTTCACCAGCAGGGCAATGACCAGCATGACGGGGAAGATCAGCAGCAGGATCAGCAGCGACAGCACGATGTCGCTGGCGCGCTTGAGGAAACCGTTGACGCCGCGGAAGGGCGTGTCGCAGACCGAGATCACCGTGACGCCGCACACCGTGTCGCTGCGGCCCTGTATCAGGTCGGTGATGAACATGTCGGGCACAAAATAGATCGAGGCTGTGGTGTCCTTGAGCCCGTCCAGCACCTGCAGGATGCGCGGGCGCGAGGCCATGGGCAGCGACAGGTAGATGAACTGGATGCGGTGCTGCTTGACGTAGGCCGGCAGGTCGTCGATCTTTCCGACCAGCCGGTGTTCGTCCTGCGCTTCCCTGCGGTCTTCGCCGCGGTCGTCGAAAAAGCCTTTGAGCTCTATGCCCGAGTAGGCCGAGCCGGCGATGTTGCGGGCCAATGAAACGCCCTGCTCGTTCATGCCGACGATCACCGCCCCGCGCGGCGGCCCCTGCAGTTTCAGCAGCTGCGGTGCCGCCGCCCTGAGGGCCAGGTGCGCGCCGGCCTGGGCCGCGGGCGCAACCCACAGCCAGTAGCTCAGCACGGTCATGGAGAACTTGTGGAAATACTCCGTCACATAACCCGTCAGCAGCAGCAGGCCGGCTATCCATAGCCAGTGAAAGGCGATTTTCGAGAACACCTTCCACACCGGCAGGCGCAATTGCGAGCTACCCGGAAAGGTCAGCGAGAACACAATGACGGACAGGATCAGGTAGGCGGGCCGCACCGAGCCCTCGAAATAAAACGCGAGTGCCCACAGCGAAAACACCAGCACCAGGGGGTCCAGCCCGGCCTCGACGGCGGTGAACAGGTGGCTGCGGCCCAGCCCCATGGAACGGGGTTCGCGCTGGTTGAGCCAGGCGGACGCGGAGTTGAGCTGGTTCGCTTCAGCCATACATGCCTACCCTTGTCACTTTGGAAACCGCCTGCGCGCGGTTGAAGACGTTGAGCTTCTGGAAGATGCGCTGCATGTGGTTCTTCACGGTGAAGCCGCTGATGTTCAGAATGGCGCCTATCTCGGAATTGGTTTTGCCCATGGCCACCCAGGCCATGATCTGGGTCTCGCGCTCGCTGAGGCCGCTGGCGTCCTCGGCCGGGCCGCGCATGGCGGGGGGGCGGCGCTGCTGCGGCAGCGGCGCCATCTGGCGCAGGGCGGCATCGACGCTGGGCATCAGCATGCGCAGGGCCGTGCTGCAGGGCTGGTCCGGGATGTCATCCGCGCTCATGAACACGTAGAGGCATTCCTGCTGCGCCCTTTCGTCCTGCAGGCCGTGGATCAGCACCGAGCGCATGCCGCGCAGGCTGCCCGGGAAGGAGCCCGGCAAGCTCGCCTGGCCCAGCAGGTATTCGAATTCGCTGAAGTCCAGCCGGCAGGGCTGGCGCTCGGCGGCCACCCAGCGCTCATGAAACTTGCCTAATAGAAAGGGCAGACCGTCCGTGCCCGCGGCATAGGAGCGCGCACCGGGCAGCCTGGACACGACGTCGTGCTGCACCATGCCCTGCTGGAAATCGCCCCAGCCCGCGAGCAGGATGTCGTGGGGAAGGCATTGCTGCATGTCGCCCTGAAGCCAGGCCAGCAGTTCAGCATGCCGCGTGATGGCCGTGCCTTGCACGACCAGTGCCGCATAGCGCGCGGAATCTTCGCTTGAAAGCGGAGTGTGAAAATTCATTTCCGGATGTCACTTCCTGTATTTGTTCCGCGAAATCGCCAGGTGACGGCGCTGCGGAAACGGCTGATTGAGGATCGAACACATCTGCAGGAGACGCCATGCGCCAAGCGAGACAGTTGATGTAGGAGACGAACCCAGTTTAGGGTTTTCCCGGTTGATTCATTTGACGGAAAGGCGGTGCATTCGTTGCAACAACGTAACAGCTGTGCGCTGGATGTTGGATGCCGCGCAAAACGATACTGCTTGCAACAGTTTGCTTTTTTGCGGACCCGAAGTTGCAGCCTTGCTTGATTACGCTCTAGGCATCTCCCCCGCATTGATCTCTATTCGTCATTCGGCGCTTCAACGCGCATGCGCAGCCCGCGATCCGGGTGGCGGGATCTCATGCAGCATGAAGAAAGGAACCCGCATCCGATGACCGGCCAAAAAATGAAACGCAGTCTTGAGGTGGACACCTTGAGAGGCATTGCCTGTGTCCTGCTGGTCCTGTTTCATGTGGTGGGGGACACCCCCAGCGTCGGATTGAGGATTCCGGAAGGCCACTGGCTGCAGGTCTTCAATGAAGCGCTGGCCTATATCCGCATGCCGCTGTTCTCCTTTATCTCGGGCTATGTCTATGGCTTTAGGCCCTACCAGGGCAACGCCCCGGCCTTCATCAAGGGCAAGGTGCGCAGGCTGCTGCTCCCGCTGATCACGGTGGGGACCATTTTTGCCGTCGTGCAGGCGCTCACACCGGGCGCCAACAACGCCGTGGACCGCTGGTGGCTGCTGCACATCGTGCCGGTGGGGCATTTCTGGTTCCTGGAAGCGCTGTTCATCGTCTTCCTGGTGGTGGTCCTGCTGGAGCACCTGAAGGCACTGTCGACGCCGGCCGGCTTCGCGCTGGTATGGGCGCTGAGCGCGGTGCTGTTCGACTACTTCAGCCCGCCGAATTATTTTGCCGCCCAGGGCGCCGTCTACCTGCTGCCCTTCTTCCTCGCGGGGCTGGCCTGCAAGCGCTTCGAGATCAGCGGCCCGGCGGCGCGCGGCATCGCGGCAGCCGTCTTCATCTGCGCCGCGACCGCGGCCATGCTGCTGCCGCAATATTCGGAACAGGGCAACTCCCTGGCCGCGCTGGGACTCGGTGTGTGCAGCGCCTTCTTGCTGCTGCGCAGCGGCTGGAGCTCACCCCGCCTCGCCTATGTCGGCTCCTATTCGTTCGCGATCTACCTGCTGCACGTGTTCTTCACCGCGGCCAGCCGCATTGTCCTGAAGAAGTTGGGCGTCACGGATATCTATGTGCTGATGCTGGCGGGCCTGGCCGCGGGCCTGGCCGGGCCGATTGTGTCGGCGCTGCTCATCAGCCGCTCCCCCAGCCTCAATCTCTGGCTGCTGGGCACAACCGGTGGCGGGCCAAAAACCAAAGCAAAAGCAGCGCCGGCCTGACACAGCCGCCTGCTTGACGCCTTGGCGTTAGTCCGCCTGACAGCGGTAACACCTTTGCGCTATAAGGGTAACAACCTTTTACAGGACTTTCCCCTGTGCGCATGGCGAAGTTGTACCAACAAAAATGGCTGTGGATCCGGCTGCCCATGGCGCTTGCCGCTGCAGCCACGGCCACCGGCCTGTGGCTGTTCGCCTATCCCATGCCGCCCGCGCACCTGAGCATCACCACGGCTGGCGCGGACGGCGCCTACTACCTGCATGCCAGGCGCTACGCCGAAAAGCTCGCGGACCACGGCATCACACTCGATATCCAGACTTCGGCCGGTTCGCAGCAAAACCTGGAGCGCCTTCGCCAGGCTGGGAACCCCTCGGACCTTGCGCTGATGCAAGGCGGCTTCGGCTACCTGGGCAGCTCGCTCGAAAGGCGCGACCGCAGCCGCGTTGAAACCCTTGCCAATGTGGACGTGGAACCGGTGTGGGTTTTCACGCGCGGCCGCGAAATCGATTCGCTCAACCAGCTGCAAGGCCTGCGCGTGGCCATAGGCCCCGAAGGCAGCGGCACCCGCAAAGTGGCGCTCAAGCTGCTGGAGCAGGCGCGGATGGAGGCCAGGGACCTGACACTCTCCCCGCTGACCAGCAGCCCGGCCGTCCAGGCCCTGCGGCAGGGGGCGGTCGACGTGGTCTTCATCGTCGCGGCGCCCGAATCCTTTGTGGTGCAGAACATGCTGAGCCTGCCGGGCATCCACATGGCCAACATCCGCAAATCCGCCGCCATCACCGAGCGCAACCCCTACCTCGAGTCGCGCCTGCTGGCGCAGGGCACGCTGGATGCGCGGCTACCGCCACGCGACATCACGCTGCTGACCACCTCCGCCAGCCTGGTGGCGCGCGAGGGCCTGCACCCCGCCCTCAAGCGCCTGGCCATCGCGGTGGCCATGGACGTCCACGCCGGCGGCGGGCTGTTCCACCGCGCCGGCGATTTCCCCTCGCTGCGGCGCATCGATTTTCCCACCGCGCGCGAGGCGCGCGAAACCCTGACACACGGCCTGCCCTGGCTGGAGCGCGTGCTGCCCTTCTGGTGGGCCCAGGTCGCTGAGCGCATCCTGCTGCTCGTGCTGCCGGTGGCGCTGCTGGCCCTGTGGCTGATGCGCCTGGTCCCGGCCTACCTGCGCTGGGTGCTGGAAAGCCGCGTGAATCGCTGGTACGGCGAGCTCAAGTTCATTGAAAACGACCTGGGCCAGGAATCGCTCTCGGGGCTGGACCTGACACGCTTCCTGATACGCCTGAACGGCATCGACAAGGCCATGCTGGCTTTTGCCACGCCCCGCGACCTGATGGCGCGCTGCTACAGGCTGCACCAGCACATCGAGTTTGTGCGCCAGCGGCTGTACCGGATGCGCGGTCGATGAAACTGCTGCTGCTTTACCGCCGGCGCTGGTGGCTGTTCTACCTGCCGGTGCTGCTGTGCACGGCCCTGGCCCTGTGGTGGTCGGCCACGCAATGGAAAGTGCTGCCGCCCAGCGAAGTGCTCATAGGCGCGGGCTCGCCGCAAGACGGCTACTCGATGCTGGCACAGCGCTATGCCGAGCAGCTCGAGCGCATGGGCGTGCGCGCCGAACTCGTGTATTCGGACACGCAAAAAGGTTCGCTGGACCGGCTGGGCCGGCCGGGCGACGCCACCAGCATAGGTTTTGCCCAGGGCATTTACGCCAACGCCGACACCGGGGTGCAGGCGCTGGCCGTGGTGGGCCAGGAGCCGGTGTGGGTTTTCTCCACCACGGGCGGGCCTTTGTCGCTGGCGCAGGCCAGGGGCTTGCGCATCGCGGCGGGGCCGGCCTCGTCCTCCTCCTCCATCGCGGCCAGGCTGATGCTGGCGCATGCCGGCGTGCGGCCCGCGGACGTGCAGTTCGACAGCAGCGCCGGCGTGGCCGCCGCCAATGCGCTGATCGACGGCAAGGTCGACCTGGTGTTCCATGTGGCCGGTGACGACTCGCAGGCCGTGCAGTTGCTGACGCGCAGCAGCGGCATCCAGCTGCTGGGCGTTGAACACGCGGGCGCGCTGGCCGCCCAGAACCCGCGCCTGCAGCCGCTGCTGCTGCCGCAAGGCGCAATCGAGCTGCGCGGCGACGTCCCGCCCAAGGACCTCACGCTGATGAGCCTGCAAACCCATTTGCTGGTGAAGCAGGACCTGCACCCGGCCCTGCAGCGCGCCTTGCTGGACGCCGCCGTCGAAATCCACGAGATACCGAACTTTTTGCAGCGCCACGGCCAGTTCCCGAGTTTTCGCGGCAGCGACTTCCCGCTTTCCGCCACGGCCCGCAGCTACAGCCTGGGCGCGCGCCCGTGGATGGAAACCCTGCTGCCCTACCGCACGGCCCAGTACGCGGAGCTGGTTTTCTATGCCATCCTGCCGCTGCTGGGCATCGCGCTGCTGATGCTGGCCTGGATCCCCAGGCTGTTCGACTGGCGCATCAGCTCGGCCCTGAACCATTTTTACGGCGACCTCAAATTCCTCGAAAGCGAGATGGACGAGGTCGCCGCCGACAACCCCGTGGCGCTGCGCCGGTTGCTGGAGCGGCTGGACAACATCGAACGCCAGGTGGTGTCGCTGGACTTGCCCGACGAATTTTCCGAGCGCTGGTATACCTTGCGCGAGCACCTGGCCGCGGCACGCGAGAGGCTGCTCAAGCTCAGGTCGCGCTGACACGCGAAAACGCCGTTCGCACTAAACTGCGCAACACACCGGGCAGCAGGCCGCGGTGAACAACAACAGAGACAGAGGCCAAGCATTCCTATGAACATCGTCATCACCGGCGGCGCCGGATTCCTGGGTGCCCGGCTGGCGCGCCAGCTGCTGGAACAAGGGAAACTTTCCCTTGCAGGTGGCGCACCACAAACCATCAAGACCGTGACCCTGGTCGACCGGGTCGCCCCGCCGGCCGCGCTGGCGGCGGACCCGCGCGTGCGCGCCGTGGTCGGAGACCTCAACCAACTCCTGGAAAACAAGGATGCAAGCACGCAGGTCGTGCGTGCCGATGACGCACTTGTCTTCCACCTCGCCGCTGCCGTTAGCGGCGAATGCGAGGCCGACTTCGACCTCGGCATGCGCAGCAATGTCGACGCGACACGCGCGCTGCTGCAGGCCTGCCGCAAGCTGGGGACTTCGCCCACCGTGGTGTTCGCGAGCTCGCTGGCGGTGTTCGGCAACTCGCCGGCACAGCCCCTGCCGCCCGTCATCGACGACAGGACGCTGCCCACGCCGCAGAACAGCTACGGCATCCAGAAATTCATCGGCGAGCAACTGGTGGCGGACTATGCGCGCAAAGGTTTCATCCGCGGGCGCAATGTGCGGCTGATGACCGTCAGCGTGCGGCCCGGCAAGCCCAACGGCGCGGCCTCGAGTTTTTTGAGCGGCATGATCCGCGAGCCGCTGGCGGGCCTGCGCGCGGCCTGCCCGGTGCCGCCCGACACCGCCGTGGCCCTGTCGTCCCCCGCGCGAACCATTGAAGGGCTGGTACGCGCGGCCGAGGCCGGCGATGCCGAATGGGGCGCGCGCACGGCCGTCAACCTGCCGGCGCTCAAAACCACCGTGGGCGAGATGGCCGCCGCACTCGAACGCGCGGCCGGCAAACAGGCCGCCGGCCTGATCGACTGGACACCCGACCCGGCGATTGCCAACATCGTGACCGGCTGGCCGGCCACCATAGACGCGGCCCGGGCCCGCGCCTTGGGCCTCTTGCCCGACCAGGACTTTGACAGCATCATCGCTGCCCATTTAAGCGAAAACCCGCGCCCCGCGCCTTCAGCCGCGACGCAATAATAGGTGTGCATACGGCCTGGCGCCGTGTTCGCGGATTTTTTGAACAATTTCTTGAACAACAACTATTTTGGAGACAACATGAAAATGTCAAAACTGCTGCTGGGCATGGCCCTGGGCCTGGGGTTGGCGGGCGTGCAGGCGCAGACCATCCTCAAGATCGGCTACGCCACCAACAAGGAGTCGCATTACGGCGTGGGCTCCACCGTGTTCTGCGATGAAATCGAAAAAGGCACGCAAGGCCGCTACAAATGCCAGCAGTTCCCCAGCTCCGCCCTGGGCGGCGAGCGCGAGCAGATCGAGGCCGTTCAATTGGGTACACAGGACCTGGTCAACACCTCCACCGGCCCCGTGGGCAACTTTGTGCCCGAGGTCAAGATCGTCGACATTCCTTTTCTGTTCCGCGACTACGACCACGCCCGCAAAGTGATGGACGGTCCCATAGGCCAGGACATACTGGGCAAGTTCCCGAGCAAGGGCATCATCGCGCTGGGCTGGACGGAAAACGGCTTTCGCCACATGACCAACAGCAAGCGCGACATCGTCAAGCCCAGCGATGCCGCCGGCCTGAAGATGCGCACCATGGAAAACAAGGTGCACATGGACGGCTACCGCACCTTCGGCATCCTGCCCACGCCCATGGCTTTTCCCGAACTGTTCGGCGCGCTGCAACAGGGAACCGTGGACGGCCAGGAAAACCCGATTCCCGTGATCCTGGCGTCCAAGTTCTCGCAGGTGCAAAAACACCTGTCGCTGACCGGCCACGTGTATTCACCGGCGCTGCTGCTGATGTCGCCGCGCACCTGGAACAAGCTGACCGACGCCGACAAAAAGGTCTTCCTGGAAGCCGCCAAAAAAGCCGGCGCGGCCCAGCGCAAAAAAGTCAATGACGACGAGAGCAGCGGCATCGCCCAGCTCGAAAAAGAAGGCATGAAGGTCACCAAGACGGTGGACGGCAATGCCTTCCGCGACGCGCTCAAGCCGGCCTACGCCAGTTATGCCAAGGAATTCGGCGCCGACAACATCAAGAAGATCCAGGACGTGCGCTGAACGTCAACGCATAGGCCGCCAGGTTCACCGCCCGGCGGCCTTTTTCTGGAAGGCTCCGGCCTGCGGCACGCCGGCAGGCTGAACAATCGAGAACAACAGTGAAGACCTTCGAACGTTATTTCCTCGGCGCCAACCGCTGGGCCTTGATCCTGTTGCTGGCCGCGATGGCGGTCATTATTTTTGTCAACGTGGCGCTGCGCTACCTGACCAGCCAGTCGATTGAATGGGCCGAGGAAGTCTCGCGCCACATGATGATCTGGCTGACCTTCCTGGGCGCCGGGCCGGTACTGCGCTACGGCGGCCACATCGCGATCGAAAACCTGCAAGACGCCCTGCCCCGCTCGTTGGCCGTCGCCATACGCGCTTTCGTCGCGCTGCTGCTGTTCGCCTTCTTCGGTTTTATGGTCTGGTACGGCTGGCTCTATATGGAGCGCACCATGTTCCAACTGACGGCCGCCACGCAGATCCCCTTTGCCTATATTTATGCGGCCATGCCGGTGGGCGGCGTGCTGCTGCTGGTGCACTGGGCGCTCATCGTGCGCGGCTATGTGCTGGAGCGCAAATTTGCATCCGACGCGCATTTCGACGCCACCGCGAGCGCCTCGCTATGAGCGCCAGCCTGCTCCTGATCATCTCGGCCTGCGTGCTGCTGGCCCTGGGCGTGCCGGTGGCCTTTGCGCTGGGCCTGGCCACGGCCATCACGCTGGTGCTGGCCGAAAGCTACCCGCTGTTCGTGCTGCTCAAGGAAACCTTCACCGGCATAGACAGCTTTCCGCTGATGGCCGTGCCCTTTTTCATCCTGGCCGCCGAGCTCATGAGCGGCGGCTCGCTGACCGAGGTGCTGCTGCGCTTTGCCGGGCAGTTTGTCGGCCACAGGCGCGGCGGCCTGGGTTATACGAATGTGGTCTCGCTGACTTTTTTCTCGGGCATCTCCGGCTCGGCGCTGGCCGACGCGGCCGGGCCGGGCTCCATGCTGATACGCATGATGGACAAGGCCGGCTACGACAGGTCCTATGCCGCGGCGCTCACGGCGTCCACCGCCATCGTCGGGCCCATCATTCCGCCCTCGATCATCATGATCATCTATTCCCTGCAGGACGACAGCGTCTCCGTGGGCGCGCTGTTCATCGCGGGCCTGATACCGGGCATCCTGATCGCGATCGCGATGTGCATCGTCAATTTTTACGTCTCCAAAAAGCGCAACTACCGCGGCGACGGCGGCATGCCGCCCTGGCCGGAGGTCTGGCGCACCACCTGGAAGGCGATCCCGGCGCTGCTGCTGCCGGTGCTGATCCTGGGCGGCATGCGGGCCGGCTGGTTCACGCCGACCGAAGCCTCGGTGGTCGCGGTGTTTTATGCGCTGGTCTGCGGCAAGTTCCTCTACCGCACGCTGGAGTGGAAGGCCTTGCCGGACATCCTCGCGCGCTCGGCCCTGCTGACGGCCTCGGTGCTCATCATCATCGGCCTGTCGGCCTCCTTCGCCTGGATTTTGACCATCGAAGGCCTGCCGCAGCTGATGGCCGACTGGATCGTCGGCATGCAGCTCTCGCCCTGGATGTTCCTGGTTTTTGTGAACATCTTTTTGCTGCTGTTCGGCATTTTCATCGAGCCCCTGCCCGGCGTGATGGTGCTGGCGCCCATCCTGGCGCCGGTGGCCGTCAAGCTGGGCATAGACCCGGTTCATTTCGCGATGATCGTGATCTACAACCTGACCTTGGGCATGATCACGCCGCCGGTGGGCGGCCTGCTGTTCGTGACCTCCAACGTCTCGCGGGTGCCCATGGGGCCGCTGGTCAAGGAACTGGTGCCCTTTCTGTGGGCGCACGGCGCGGTGCTGGTGCTGCTGACCTTTATGCCGGCGCTGAGTACCTGGCTGCCGCGCGCGCTGGGCTTCAAGTAGGCCGGCTGCCCCGCAGAGGCCTCGGAAATCCCCGGGGTTTCACGGTCTTGTCATCTGGGGGCCCGATGCTCGGGCTTTCATTTGAGGATGAAATCCATGCAGCTCCACAAAACCGACCGCGCCCGCGCCGAGCTCAGGCCCGGCGTGAGAACGCTGGGCCAGCGCGAGCGCACCCTGCTGCTGATGGCCGACGGCAGCAAATCCGCCCAGGATTTCCGACCGCTGTTCGACGGCGACGGCGAAGCCATTGCGCTGCGCCTGCTGCGCGAAGGCTTTCTGGAAGCGCATCCGGGCAAGACATCCACGTCGGCCGCGCCCCCCGCAGCCGCGCCGGCACCCACACCCGCGCAGTTGCAAAACTTCCCGAGTCCCGAAACCACCCAGGCCATCCAGGTTTCAGCCGACCAGTTTGAAGGCAAGCGCTCACTGGCCACAACGCGCATGTTCCTGTTCGACATCTGCGAGCGCATGTTCGCCCGGCGCGATCCGGTCATGGCCGAGCGCTTTCGCGAGGCGCTGCGCAATGCCAAGGACCGCGAGAGCATGCTCACGGCTTCACGCGACATGATCGAGGAAATCGAGAAAATCGCGGGCCACGAGCGCGCCGACTCCATCAGCGAGCGCATCGCCATGCTGCTGCCGCAGCACCAGGTGGCCTAAGTTACACTTGCCGGGTCAGGAGAGAGTTTTCCCAGCGAAAACCGCCGAAGGCGCACGTACACCCCCTTTTGGTGCACTGAACGCTCAGGCAAAAGGACTGGCAACCGCCCTGCGGCGCACCACGCGGCAAGGCGTTCCCTACTGGAGAGAGGCCGTCGCCAGGACGGCCCACCGAAGGAGCAAACCCGCATCGCCGGGCGAATCTCTCAGGTAAAGTGGACAGCAGGGGCAACTCATGGATCCAGAACCTGTTTGCCCCTCCCCGGAGAATGCCTTGTCCGATTCGTCCACCTCTTCCGCCGCGCCCGAAACCCTGCTGAAAACGCCAATGCACGCGCTGCACCTGGAGCTGGGCGCGCGCATGGTGCCTTTCGCGGGCTATTCCATGCCGGTGCAATACCCCGCTGGCCTGATGGCCGAGCACCACCACACACGCCAGGCCTCCGGCCTCTTTGACGTGTCCCACATGGGCCAGTTGCGCCTGGTGGGCGCCGAGGCCGCGGCGGCGCTCGAATCGCTGATCCCCGTCGACGTGATCGACCTGCCCGCCGGCAAGCAGCGCTACGGCCTGCTGCTCAATGACGAGGGGGGCATCATCGACGACCTGATGTTCTTCAACCGCGACTATGCCAACGGCGGCGACCTGTTCGTCATCGTCAACGGCGCCTGCAAGGTCGGCGATATCGCGCACATCCAGGCAAAGATAGGTTCTCGCTGCCAAGTCATCCCCATGCCCGAGATGGCGCTGCTGGCGCTGCAGGGCCCGCAGGCCGTCACCGCGCTGCAGCGCCTGGCACCCGGCGTCGAAAAGCTGGTGTTCATGACCGGCGGGCGCTTCACGGTGGCCGGCTGCGACTGTTTCCTCACCCGCAGCGGCTACACGGGTGAAGACGGCTTTGAAATTTCCGTGCACGGCTCGCAGGCCGAGACGCTGGCGCGCGCGCTGCTCGCCCAACCCGAGGTCAAACCCATAGGCCTGGGCGCGCGCAACTCGCTGCGCCTGGAAGCGGGCCTGTGCCTTTACGGTAACGACATAGACACCACCACCACGCCGGTGGAAGCCAGCCTCAACTGGGCCATGCAAAAAGTGCGGCGCACGGGCGGCGCGCGCGCGGGCGGTTTCCCTGGTGCGGACAAAATCCTGGCCCAGCTGGCCGACCCCGCCACGCTGGCGCGCAAACGCGTGGGCCTGGTGGCGCTGGAGCGCGTTCCCGTGCGCGACCATACCGAGCTGCAAGCCACCGACGGCACAAGCATCGGCGAAGTCACCAGCGGCCTGCTGGGCCCGACCATCAACCAGCCGGTGGCCATGGGCTATGTGAAACCCGAATTCGCCGCCCTGGGCACACGCGTGAACGCCATCGTGCGCGGCAAGGCCGTGCCCATGGAAGTCGCGGCCATGCCTTTTGTCCCCACCCGCTACTACCGCGGCTAAAGCCTTCTTTTCCCACCCCTCAACCCCTCCGGAGATTCTCATGACCGTTAAATACACCGAAGACCACGAATGGCTCAAGATTGAAGGCGACACCGCCACCGTCGGCATCACCGTGCATGCGCAGGACGCGCTGGGCGACGTGGTGTTTGTGGACCTGCCCGCCGTAGGCACGAGCTTCGCGCAAAAGGAGACCGCCGGCGTGGTCGAGTCGGTCAAGGCCGCCGCCGACGTCTACATGCCCGTGAGCGGCGAAGTGACCGCCATCAATGAAGCGCTGAAGGACGACCCCTCCCTGGCCAACAGCGACCCCATGGGCGCCGGCTGGTTCTTCAAGATCAAGCTGTCCGATCCTTCGCAGCTTGACGCACTGATGGACGAAACCCGCTACACCGCCTTCGCGGCCTGACTTCCGGCCCGACTTTTTTCTGACTCCTGCTGCCAAGCCTGACACGGAACCCGACATGTTGATGCAAACCGCCAAGCCCCTGGGCGACCTTGAAAACCCTTCCGAATTCATCGCCCGCCATATCGGCATCGACGAAACCGACGAAGTCCACATGCTCAGCGTCGTGGGCTCGGCCTCGCGCCGCGAGCTGGTCGAAGGCATTGTTCCGCGCTCCATCGCACGCAGCACGCCCATGGCCATCCCGGCCCCGGTCACGGAAGCCGCCGCGCTCAAGCAGCTCAAGGCCATCGCGGCCAAGAACAAGGTGTTCAAGAACTTCATAGGCCAGGGCTACTACGGCACCTACACGCCGGGCGTGATCCTGCGCAACATCCTCGAAAACCCCGCCTGGTACACCGCCTACACGCCTTACCAGGCCGAGATCTCGCAGGGCCGCATGGAAGCGCTGATCAACTTCCAGACCATGGTCTGCGACCTGACCGGCATGCCGATTGCCAACGCCTCCATGCTCGACGAGGCCACGGCCGCCGCCGAGGCCATGACCCTGGCCAAGCGCAGCGTCAAAAGCAAGAGCAACGTCTTTATCGTGGCGGGCGACTGCCATCCGCAGACCATCGAAGTGATACAGACCCGCGCCAAACCGCTGGGCATCACGATCAAGGTCAGCACGGCGGCCGTCACGGTGCCGCAGCTGATGGCCGAGGGCGACTACTTCGGCGTGCTGGCCCAGTACCCGGCCACCACCGGCAGCATCCATGACCTGCGCCCGCTCGCGGGCCAGGCCCACGTCGACGGCGCGGCCCTGTGCGTCGCGGCAGACCTGCTGGCGCTCACGCTGCTCGCCCCGCCCGGCGAATGGGACGCCGACATTGTGCTGGGCAACACCCAGCGCTTTGGCATGCCCATGGGCAACGGCGGCCCGCACGCGGCCTACCTCGCCTGCCGCGACGAATTCAAGCGCTCGCTGCCGGGACGCCTGGTCGGCGTCAGCGTCGACAGCCACGGCAACCCGACCTACCGCCTGGCGCTGCAGACGCGCGAGCAACACATACGCCGCGAAAAAGCCACCTCCAACATCTGCACCGCGCAGGTGCTGCCGGCCGTCATCGCCAGCATGTATGCCGTCTACCACGGCCCGCAAGGCCTCAAGCGCATCGCCGAGCGCGTGGCGGCCTACACCGCCGTCTTTGTGCGCGGCCTGCAAGAGCTGGGCTACGAAATCACCAACACCGGCGCCTTCGACTCCGTGACCGTGAAGACCGGCGACGCGACCACCGCGATTGCCGAGCGCGCGCGCCAGGCCGGCGCCAACCTGCGCTTTCGCCTGAACAACCACCTGGGTGTGTCGCTGGACGAAACCACCAGCCGCAAGGACATCGAACTGCTCTGGTCCTTCTTCGCCAAGCCCGGCCAGACGATCCCCGTGGTCAGCGCCTTCGAAAAAGGCGTGGAATCGCTGATCCCCGCCGAGCTGCGCCGCGCCACGCCTTTCCTCTCGCACCCGGTGTTCAACACCCACCACTCCGAAACCGGCATGCTGCGCTACATCCGCATGCTCAGCGACAAGGACCTGGCGCTGGACCGCAGCATGATCCCGCTGGGCAGCTGCACCATGAAGCTCAACGCGACCAGCGAGATGATCCCTATCACCTGGCCCGAGTTCGCCAACATCCATCCCTTCGCGCCCGCCGACCAGCTGCAAGGCTATGCCGAGCTCGACAAGCAGCTGCGCGACTGGCTGTGCCAGGCCACCGGCTATGCCGGCATCAGCCTGCAGCCCAACGCCGGCTCGCAGGGCGAGTACGCCGGCCTGCTGGCCATCAAGGCCTTCCATGAAGCCAAGGGCCAGGGCCACCGCAACATCTGCCTGATCCCGTCCTCCGCCCATGGCACCAACCCGGCCAGCGCGCAGATGGTGGGCATGAGCGTGGTCGTGACCGCCTGCGACGCGCGCGGCAATGTCGACATGGCCGACCTGAAGGCCAAATGCGAACAGCACAGCGACAAGCTGGCCTGCGTGATGATCACCTACCCGAGCACGCACGGCGTGTTTGAAACCCAGGTCAAAGAGCTCTGCGCCATGGTGCACAGCCACGGCGGCCGCGTCTACGTGGACGGCGCCAACATGAACGCGCTGGTCGGCGTGGCCGCACCGGGGGAGTTCGGCGGCGACGTGAGCCACCTGAACCTGCACAAGACCTTCTGCATCCCGCACGGCGGCGGCGGCCCGGGCGTGGGCCCGGTCTGCGTGGTGGCCGACCTGGTGCCCTATCTGCCCGGCCATGCGACGGCGGGCATTCCCGGCAACGGTGTGGGCGCGGTCTCGGCGGCGCCTTTGGGCAATGCCGCGGTGCTGCCCATCAGCTGGATGTACTGCCGCATGATGGGCCCCGAGGGCCTGACACAGGCGACCGAGGTCGCCATCCTGAGCGCCAACTACATCAGCTCGCGCCTCAAAGACCACTACCCGACGCTGTACGCGAGCGAAAACGGCCACGTGGCCCACGAGTGCATCCTGGACCTGCGCCCGCTGAAAGACACCAGCGGCGTCAGCGCCGAGGACGTGGCCAAGCGCCTGATGGACTACGGCTTCCATGCGCCCACGCTGAGCTTTCCCGTGCCCGGCACGCTGATGGTGGAGCCCACCGAAAGCGAAACCCTGGCCGAGCTGGACCGTTTCATTGACGCGATGATCGCCATACGCGACGAGATCCGCAAAGTGGAAGCCGGCCAATGGCCGCAGGACAACAACCCGCTCAAGCATGCGCCGCACACCGCGGCCAGCCTGCTGGGCGCCGAGTGGGACCGGCCCTACTCGCGCGAAACCGGCGGCTTCCCGCTGGCTTCGCTCAAGCAGGCCAAGTACTGGCCGCCCGTGGGCCGTGTCGACAACGTCTACGGCGACCGCAACCTGTTCTGCAGCTGTGTGCCCGTGACTGATTACGCCTGAGTTGGACGCGCAGATTGTCCTGATCGTCGCGGGCGCGGCGGCGGCGGGCTTTGTCCAGGGCCTGTCGGGCTTTGGCTTCAGCCTGGTCGCCATGTCCTTCTGGGCCTGGGCCATAGACCCGAAACTGGCGGCGGTCATGGCGGTGTTCGGCGGGCTGGTGGGCCAGCTCATGGCGGCCTTCACCGTCAGCCGCAACACCGACTGGAAGCGCCTGCTGCCATTTCTGGCAGGCGGCCTGCTGGGGCTGCCGCTGGGTTTGCTGCTGTTGCCCCGGCTTGACGTCCAGCTGTTCAAGCTGTTCCTCGGCGTGCTGCTGGCGGCATGGTGCCCGGCCATGCTGTTTTCGGGCAAGCTTCCGCGCATCCACCATGGCGGGCGCATTGCCGACGGCGCGGCAGGCGCCGCCGGCGGTTTCATGGGTGCTCTGGGCGGTTTCAGCGGTGTCATTCCGACGCTGTGGTGCACTCTGCGGGGCTACGAGAAAGCGGACCAGCGCGCCGTCATCCAGAACTTCAACCTGGCGGTACTGACCGTCACCATGGCCAGCTACTTCGCCGCCGGCCTGGTCAGCCGCGAGACGCTGCCCATGCTGGCCATCGTGGCACCCGCGGCGCTCATTCCCGCCTGGCTGGGCGGACGGCTTTACACGGGCATCAGCGACCTGGCCTTTCGCAGGCTGGTGCTGAGCCTGCTGACCTGCTCCGGCCTGGCCATGCTGGTCTCATCGGTGCCGGAGTTATTGCGGCGAATGGGCTAGGGCCTGTTAACGCTATTTCAAGAAGAACGGGAGCTGGCCCGCAGCTCACGAATGGCTTTGATCATGGTGGGCGCCAGCATATTCCAGTGCAAGGCGCGCAGCGACCGGCGGTAACGCAGCCCGCTGCCCCCCAGGGCGGCCGACACCAGCTCCAGAGGATCGCTCACCACGCACAGAAGCCGCTTGATCATGGGGTCCTGCTCGCTGGGCTTGCCGCCCAGGAAGGCGTCGTTCTTCCCGTCCCACAGAAGCTGGGCGTTGACGTGAATGCCCCAGCCGCATTCCCAGCCGTTCGCCTTCAGGTGTTCAAGGGCGGCAGCCACGTATTCGGCATCGAAGATAAATGTGTCGGTGCGCACCCAGCGGCCCAGCCAGATCTCCGCCAGCGGGCGCGCCGCCGGCGTGGCCCTGGGAATCAGGCCGCGCAGCATTTCGCCGTTCATCTCCATGTAGCGCACCCGCGCCGGGATGCCGGCGGAGCGCATCAGCGCGATCAGCAGGGTCACCTTGTCGTCGCCGTCGCCTCCGCGCGTCTCGAGCACGTCACGGGCCGTCGGGTATTGAAGCTTGACCCGCTTGGTATAAGGCAGGTGCTTGACGAAGCGGTAGATGGCCAGCGCCTTGTCGCGATCGGTGCGGCACAGCTGGACCAGTGCGCGAGCCTTCAGGCGCAGCTTGGTGTCGTCCAGGTCCAGCAGCGGCGTCGTGCCGAGCCAGTCCTGCGGCCGGTCGCTGACTTTTTTATACAGCCGGCGCGGCGGATCGAATTGTGCGGCAAGTGCCACCATGGGATCACCACGGAGTGAATCGTTCACGCATGGTAACCCCGCAGGCGCAATTGCGGCGAATTTCGGTTCCACGCCAGGGCCCTGGGGGTCTGGCTCCTTCTTCCTCGGGGAGAAGGCAGACAACAGGGCCCGCGGCGTGGGATGTTGCATCGCAGCATGCCATCAAAAGCGGGTGGCCTGCCGGCGCTTCAGGGAGCGCACGGGGTGCCTCCGGTATCGGCCAGCGCATTGCGCAGCTGGGTCTGTGCAATGGGCAGTTGCAGCGCCACGGCGCGCTCCACCACGGGTGCCAGGCGGCGCAGCTTCTTTTGCGCATGGTCTTTGGCAATGTCGGCCAGGCGGTGTTCCAGAAACGGGTTGAGCAGGCGGTCGCGCAATTCCACCAGGTAGGCGCGGGCCTCGTGGCCTGAGCCCTCGGCGTCAAATACCGGCAGCACCTCGTCGGCCCATACGGCCTCCAGCAGGGTGCGCAGCGCCGGGGTGTGCATGGCCTGCACCACGGTCATGTCGGCGGCACCGCCCATCAGCTGCCAGCGTTCGGCCAATACCGTGTGGCCCAGGTTCAGCAGCCAGAGCTTGCGTTGCTCAAAGGGGGCCAGTGCATCCGTCACCACCATGGCCGGGTGGCTGCAAGGAAGCACCATGCGCGGCTGGCGCTCGATGGCCCACAGCGCATAGGGCTCGGCGACCGCGCCGGCGGGTTCCAGCGGGGACGAGACGATGCGGTCCACCAGTGAATTGACCCACACGCAGTGCTCTCGCACGTAGCGAAGGAAGTCGGGTGCAAGGCCCCAGCCCTGCGCCAGCGTGGCTACCAGCTTGCGCAGCGTGTCGCCGTTGCGGCTGAGCAGTTCGCAGGGGTACAGCGTCAGGGGAGCCTGCGGCTGCCGCTGCCAGCGGTGGTGCAAAAGCGCCACCAGCTTGGCCGGGTAGCTGCGCGGCGCCGCCGCGGGGCTGTGCAGCAGCGCCGCGGTGTCGGAGTCGTCCAGCACATAGCCCATATCCGCCGTGTTGGAGATGACGACCTGCACGGTGGTGGCCATGGCATCGCGCAATTGTGCCCAGTCGCGGCGTGCATGCCAGACGGCTTGTACCGCGTTCACCTGCACGGTTTCTTCGATACGCCGGCCCTGTTGCATGCCGCGCAGTTCCACGCGGTAGCCATGTGCCAGTGCGGCGGCGCGCGCACTGCTCTGCGGGCTGTCCGTGCTCTGCACGACGGTAATGCCGCCCAGTGCCTGGCCTTGGGCCAGGGCCTGGGACACAAACAGGTCCGCATGCGCCTGCAGAAAGCGCCCGGTGCCGAACTGGAGGATGGGCGTGCTCACGGGAAGGCTCCGCTCAGCATTCGATCAGTGCCTTGACCACGCCCTGCGTGGGATCCAGCAGGGTGGAGAATTGGGCGGGCACATCGGCCAGCGCCATGCGGTGGGTGTTGAGTGCCGCGGTGGGGATTTTGCCGCCCCGCATCGCCTCCAGCACCGTTTCGAAGTCTTCCATGGTGGCATTGCGGCTGCCCAGCAACGTGGCCTCGCGTTTGTGAAACTCCGGGTCGGCGAAGGTGATGTTGTCCCGCACGATCGACACCAGCACATATTTGCCGCCATGGGCAATGAACTGGAAGCCGCGCTCCATGGCCCTTGCGTTGCCCGTGGCGTCAAAAACGACGTCGTAAAAATCTCCGTCCGTCAGTGCGCGCAGCTCGTCCACGTCCTTGTCGGCGATCAAGACACCCGCATGCGCGCCCAGCTGTTGTTTGCAGAAGTCCACCCTCTCCTTTCGTGTGTCCAGCGCAGTGACCTGGCCGCCACGCAGGCCGGCGAACAGCAGGACGGCCATGCCGATGGGGCCGGTCCCCACCACCAATACACGCTGGCCGGGCTGCACGTCGGCGCGGCGCACGGCATGGGCACCAATGGCCAGGAATTCCAGCATGGCGGCCTGGTCCAGCGAGACACCCTCCGCCTTGCGCACAAACTGCGCGGGTACGCTCAAATACTCGGTGAAGGCGCCGTCGCGGTGCACGCCCAGCACCTGGATGTGAACGCAGCAATTGGTCTTGCCCTGGCGGCAGGCGACACACCGGCCGCAGGACAGGTAAGGCATGACAAAGACCGTGTCGCCGGGCTGGAGGGAGCTGCCCGCCGGAGCTTGCTCCACGGTACCCGCGACTTCGTGGCCCATGACGCGTGGATAGGCCAGGAAGGGTTGTGTGCCGGTGAAAATGTGCAAGTCGGTGCCGCACACCCCCACGCGGCGGATGCGCAGCAGCACATCGCCTTCATTGCGGATGGGCATGGCCGCGTCGACCGTGCGCAGCACGCCGGGAGTTTCGCAAATGACTGTGAGCATAGATGTCCTTGGGTGGAAGTGGTGAGTGTTAGTCAATATGGAATACGGGTTCCATGGCGGCCCAATGCTCGCCCGGGCCGCGGGTTTGAAGGGGTCGCTGGCAGGGGCCGCACAGGGCCCACCAGCGCTGCGTTTGCGCATCGGCGGCGATAGCCGCCATGTCCGCGTCGAAGTCCTGGCCGTGGTATTCCCAGTAGCCGAACAGCAGGTTTTCCGGCTCCCGCAGAAAAATGCTGTAGTTGCGCAGCTGCGACTGGCGAATGCGCCGCAGCACAGCGGGCCAGACGGCCGCGTGCAGGCGCTTGTATTCGGCGATGTGTTGGGGGTCGATACCAATGACCCATCCCATTCGTTGCATGCAATCTCCGTCTATGCGTTAGTCAAGGTGGTACAGGCGGCGCGCATTGCCGCCAAAGATGGCCACCATGCCGGCGTCGTCCATGCCCGGGTGGGTAAGGCACAGGGCGCGGGCCATAGCCAGCCAGCCCGGGTAGCCGGCTGCCAGTTCCAGTACCGGCCAGTCACTGCCCCAAATCAATCGCCGCACCCCGAAGACCTTCAGGACATGGTCCACATACGGGCCCACGGCCTGCGTGGTGGGATGGGCGCCCGCCTCGGTGAGCAGCCCGGAGAGCTTGCAGTGCACCTGGGACAGGCTAGCCAGCGCCTCCATATGGGCACGCCAGGGCTCCAGCCGCCCCAGGGCGATTTCAGGCTTGGCGGCGTGGTCGATGACGATGGACAGCGAGGGATGGCGCTGGGCCATGGCCTGCAGCGCCGGCAGATGCCGGGGCAGCACCAGGGCGTCGAACACCAGTCCATGAGTTTGCATGGCGTGCAGGGCCGGCTCCAGCGCTGGGTTGCTGATCCAATCGGTATCGGGCAGGTCCTGCAGCATGGGGCGCAGCCCCTTGAGCTTGGGGTGCCGCGCCAGCGCCGCAATTTGTGCGGGGGCATCCGCGGCGAGCAGGTCTGCCCAGCCCACGACACCGAGCACAAAGGGATTGCGCTGCGCTATCTCCAGAAGGTAGTGCGTGTCGGCGATGGTGGGCAGCGATTGGACCAGCACGGTAGCGTCCACCCCGCATCGCTCCAGTTCGGGCCGCAAGTCGGCGGGGCCAAAGTCGCGATGGATGGCTGCCAGGTCGGCCGGCGGCCAGTGGCCGGCGCGGTCCGCCAGGTTCCAGAAATGCTGGTGCGCGTCGATCAGCATGGGATTTTTCTCAGGCTGGGCGGAAAAGGGGTTTTAAGTCCGTGCTGTGCATGGGCCCTCCTCCGGCAGCCGGTGCCGGAGGTATCCCTGGGTTCGGGTGGTTAGTAGAGAACGTTCTTGGCGGCGGGTGTGTCGATGTTTTTCTTGTTGACCATCAACACCCCGGTGTCGCGGAAGGCCGGCACTTTCTTGCCTTCCACAATTTCCGCCACGGTTTTTACGCCCAGGTTGCCCATCTCGAAGGCGCTTTGCACGGCAATCGCCTCGATGGTGCCGTCTTTCACAAAACCTTGCAGGTCGGAGTTGCCGTCAAAGCCGATGGCGACCACTTTGCCGGCTTTGCCCGCTTGAACCAGTGCGCGGCCCATGCCGATAGCGGTGGGCTCGTTGGCACCGAAAATGCCCTTGAGGTCGGGATTGGCCGCCAGCACGTCGGTGGTCTGGTTCAGTGCCGTACCCATCTGCGAGTTGGAGTAGAAGGGGCCCACGATCTGCAGCTTGGAGTGCTTCTTGATGTAGTCGGTGAAACCTCCCACGCGGCCGATTTCGGAACCCGAACCCGCGGTGTAGGACATGACGGCAATCTTGCCGGTGGTACCGATCTTCTCGATCAACGTCTTGGCCGACATTTCGCCGGCAGCCTTGTTGTCGGTGGCCAGGAAGGACTGGTAGTACGCCTTGCCGGAATCCGAGGCGGCGGAGTCAATCAACACAACCGGGATCTTGGCTTCCCAGGCCTTTTTGATGGCGGGGATCAGGGCATCCGGATCCGAAGGGGCCAGCACAATGCCGGCGACCTTGCGGTTCACGGCGTTTTCCACCAGGGATACCTGCCCGGCCAGGTCGGTGTCGGATGCCGCGCCCTGGAAGGTGGCGGTGTAGCCCTTGAGGCTGCCCACGGCAGCGTTGGAGCCTTTTTTCACGTTTTGCCAGAAGTCCGAGTTGGCGGTCTTCACGATGACGGCGATTTCCTTGTCGGCGGCCAGGGCCATCGACGACGCAGCCACCAGGGCGGCTGTGATCAGGGTGTGGATAAATTTTTTCATTTCTTTCCTCATGGGTGGTTGTAGAGGTTGTCTCTCGAAGTCCCGGTAAGCCCTGCCGGTAGGGATCACTTGCGATGGCGCATCTGGTCGATCCAGACGGCCAGGAGGATGACGACGCCAATCAGAATTTGCTGGGTGAACGCGGACACGCCGCTCATGTTCAAGCCGTTGCGCAGGATGCCAATCACGAACGCGCCAATGACGGTGCCCGACACCGTGCCCACACCGCCCGTGAGCGAGGTGCCGCCTATCACCGCGGCGGCAATGGCATCCAGTTCGTACATCAGGCCCTCACTGGGCTGGGCCGTGACCAGGCGCGACATCAGCACGCAGCCGGTCAGCCCGGCCAGCAGGCCGGAAAGCACATAGGCAAACAGCGTCACGCCCTTGACGTTCACGCCCGAGAGCCGGGCGGCCTCCAGGTTGGAGCCGATGGCGTACAGGTGGCGCCCCAGCGTGGCGCGGTTCAGCAGGACGGAGACGGCCAGCGCCAGCACGACCATGAGCACCACGGGATAAGGAATGCCGACGAACACCACATCGGGGAAGCCGTCCGCACCGATATTGACGATGCGGAACAAGGCTCCGTTGCCCAGTTCCGCGAAGCTGTCGCCCAGGCCGCTGATCGCGCGGGCATCGGTCAGCTGCAAGGCCACCCCGCGTGCCACCAGCATCATTCCCAAGGTGGCAATAAAGGGCGGCAGTTTGAGCACCGTCACGCACAGGCCGTTGATCAGCCCGCACAGCCCGCCGACCAGCAGGCCGGCAAACATGCCCAGCGGCACGGGCGCGCCCGCCTTGACCAGCATGGCCGCCACGACGCCGGCCAGCGCCAGGATGGCGCCTACCGAGAGGTCAATACCGCCGGTAATGATCACGCAGGTCGCCGCAATGCCAAGATAGGCGATGGACGTCACCTGGAGCGCCACGGTCATGCCGTTGCCCACGCTGAAAAAGGCGTTGCTGGTGAACGAGAAGATGGCGATGAGTCCCAGCAAGCTGGCCAGCGCGGCAAATTTTTGAAACAGGTCTTGTTGTTGTTCGGTCATGGTGGGGTCCGGGGAAAGGGTCTTGGAAGGCTCAACTGGTCAGCTGGTCAGCTGGTCAGCGGGTCAGCTGGCAGAGGGCACGCTGCGGCCGGAGGCGTAGTGCATGAGCTCCTCCTGATCGGTCTCGCGGGTGGGGAGGATGGTGACCAGGCGGCCTTCATGGAAGACCGCGACACGGTCGGTCATCCCCATGATTTCGGGCAGCTCGGAGCTGATCATCACGACGCCGATGCCCTGGTCCGCGAGCTGGTCCAGCAACTGGTAGATCGCGTACTTGGCACCCACATCAATGCCGCGCGTGGGCTCGTCAAAGAACAGCACGCGTGATTCGCGGAACAGCCATTTGCTGATCACGAGTTTTTGCTGGTTGCCGCCCGAGAGCAGGCGCACGATCTGGCTGCTGCTGGGCGTGCGGATGTCGAGTGCGCCGATGTAGTGACGCGCGGCATCCTCCTCTTTGGCAAACTGGATCATGCCCGCGCGGTTGGACACGGCATCCATATGGGCCAATGTGATGTTCTGCGCCACAGTCATCTTCAGTGCCAGTCCGTCGTGCTTGCGGTCCTCCGACAGGTAGGCCAGCCCCTGGCGCACGGCATCCCGCGGCGAGCGAATGGCCAGGCGCTGCTCGCCCAGAAACACCTCGCCGGCGGCTATGGGATCGGCGCCAAAAATGGCGCGAGCCACTTCAGTGCGGCCAGCCCCCATGAGCCCTGCAAAGCCCAGGATTTCGCCGCGGCGCAGCTCAAAGCTCACGTCGTGAAACACGCCTTGGCGCGTCAGGCCCTGCACGCGCAACAACACGTCGGTCGTAGGCACGGATGTTCTCTTGGGGAATACATCGTCCAGCGGGCGCCCCACCATCTTGGCCACGATCTCTTCCACACTGGTGTCGGCCAGCTGTTCGGTGGACACGTAGCGTCCGTCGCGCAACACAGTGACCCGGTCCACGATGAGCGCCAGCTCGTCGAGGCGGTGGGAGATGTAGACAATCCCCACCCCCGAGCGCTTGAGCTCGTGGATGATGGCAAACAGCGTCTCGGTCTCCGACTCCGTGAGGGAGGACGTGGGTTCGTCCATGATGAGCACCTGGGCGTTGAGCGACAGTGCTTTGGCAATTTCCACCATCTGCTGCTGGGCGACCGACAGGGTTTTGACCAGCGCGTCCGGTGCGATGTCCAGTCCCAGCCGGTCCAGGTATTGCTGTGCCTGGCGGCGCAGTGCCGCACGGTCAATCAGCCAGCCTTTGCGTGGCTCGCGGGCCAGGTAAATGTTTTCGGCCACCGTGAGGTGTGGCGCCAGGTTCAATTCCTGGTGAATGATGGCAATGCCGACAGCCTCGGATTCAGCGGGAGACTGGAAGCGGCAGACCTCGCCGCGGTAATGCAGGGCCCCCGCATCGGGCTGGTACTGGCCGCTGATCACCTTCATCAGCGTCGATTTGCCCGCGCCGTTTTCGCCGCACACCGCGTGCACCTCGCCACTTCGCACCTCAAAGCTCACGCCATCGAGTGCCAGCACCCCCGGGAAGCGTTTGGTAATCCCTTCCAGGCGCAACAACACGCCGGCGTCGGCAGGGCTGGGCGCCTCGGGACGGACGGGATCGGACACGGATGACAGCAATGCGAACTCCTCTTGGTGGGCCAGGGGGACCGGCAGGGATGAATTTGCCGCTCCGCAAATTGGTAAGGCCACCTGACACAATTCGCGTATTTGGCCTTACCAAAGAATGCGTGTGTATTGGTGCTTACCCGTGGCCTGGGGGTCGCTATCGGCATGAAGAGACGAAAAAAAAAGCCTGCGCAATTGCACAGGCCTGACCAGGGGAAAAGTTGGCTAGCTCATGACCATTCGCGTCGGCTCTCGACCCAGCGCTGTTCGGAGGCTTGCAGGTGCGCGCGCATGGCGGTCTGTGCGGCCAGTACGTCCCGGCTCTCCAGGGCGCGCAAGATGGCCTCGTGCTCCTGCAGCGCAATGGCCCAGGTCTGGCCCGTTTCGGAGTGCGCGCTCAGGCGCGCGGCAATCGGGCTGTGGCGCTCGTCGAATAACTCACCCACCAGCCGCTCCAGCACGGAGTTGCCCGTCATGGCCGCAATCGTCTGGTGAAACTGCCGGTCAAAAGCCAGGGGGGAGCGGTTTTGCGCCACGGCGGACAGCATGTTGTCCAGAATCTGGCGCAGCGCCGACAGTGCTTCGGGCGTGGCTTTGGCACAAGCCTGCAGCACGACGGTTCCCTCGATGGCGGCACGCGCCTGCATCAGCTCGATCGGGCTTTCACCCATGGCGGCCAGGGCCTGCGGCTTGCGCTGGGCCGCATTGCAGACATACACGCCGGCGCCCATGCGCACTTCCACGCTGCCCTCGATTTCCAGCGCAATCAGCGCCTCGCGCACCGAGGGGCGCGAGACGCCCAGCTGCTGGGCCAGATCGCGCTCCGGCGGCAGCCGCGCACCCGCGGTGTAGCTGCCCTTGTCAATGAAGGCGCGGATCTGGTCGGCAATTTGTTGGTAGAGCCGACGGTTGTCGACCTGTTTGAGTGGGTCCAGCATGAGTCCTCTGCGTGACGTGCAGTTTATGCGACGGCGGGTTTTGCCAGGGGTGATGGCCCAAAAGGTAAGGCCAATTCAATGCCAGGCACGTTGGCCTTACCAATTTTAGAACTTTGGAGCCAAAGCAGGCCTATTGTTTCAACACAAAGGCCGCCAGGGCCTTGAGCTCCTGCGGGCTCAGGTTGGCAAATGGCGGCATCACCACCGCGCCCCATTTGCCTGAACCGCCCGCCCGTATGCTGGCCTCCAGCCTGGCCTGGGCCTGCGGGTCGCTTTTGTACCGGGCCGCGACCTCGTGGTAGGCCGGCCCGACGATTTTTTGCGCCACCGCATGGCAGCCCAGGCAGGCATTGGCCTTGAGCACGGCCTGCACATCGACGGCCGCGGCGGGCGTGCCGGGAGCCGCGGCAGGAACCGGTGTTGCCGCCGCCACCGGCCCCAGCGTGGGCTTGGCGCCGCCATAGGTCACGGCCAGGTATTCGCCGATCTGCGCCACATCGCCGTCGCTGAGCGGTGCGGCATAGGCATGCTCCATCTTGCGCACCTCGGCGGTCCACTGTGCGGCCGTCATGGCGGGTGGCTGCTGGCTGATGTAGTCGGCCGAATGGCAGATGCCGCATTTCTGCAGCGCGAGCTGGTAGCCGGCCAGCTTGGAGGGCTTGAGCCTGGCGGTTTCCAGCGGCAGGGTCACGCTCTGCACGGCTTGCGCCAGCGCGGCGCCGCAGCCCAGGGCCAAAGCGGCGGCGGACAGAACACGCACGGCAATCAAGTTGAGGATGTTCACGGCGATCTCCTAGACCGCCAGCAGGCGCGTGGTTTCAACAACGTTGCGCGCATAACCGCCCGGGTTCCAGCTGGCCGTGGCGGGCTGCACATCGCCCTGCATATTGGTGGCGCGCACCATGAGCTTGAGTTCGCCCTTGCGCGGAGCCGCCATGCCGAAACTCCACTCGCGGAACGAAAAGCGCCCCAGGTCCTTGCCCAGCGCCGCCTCGCGCCACTGCTGGCCGTCTTCTGACACCTCGACCTTGCGTATGCCGCTGCCGCCGTCAAAGGCAATGCCCTTGAGCTGCAGCGGCTTGCCCGCCGGCACACGCGCGCCGCCCGCCACGCTGGTGATGAAGGAGCGCACCGGCAGCGTGGTGATGGGCCGCGTCGCCGTGGGCGCCGTGCCGGCCGGCACGCACTGGCAGGCGTTGTCGGGCACGCGGTAGGCCGTGGACATGAAAAAACCGTCAAAGCCGTGGTCCATCACGACGATCTCGCTCAAGTGCTTGACCCAGTAGGTGCCGAAATAACCGGGCACGATGAGCTTGATCGGGTAGCCGTTCAGGAAAGGAATGTCGGCGCCGTTCATGGACCAGGCCACGATGGGCTCGGCGCTGAGCGCCAGGTCTATGTTCAGGGCCTTGATGAAGTCCGGCGTCTTGGGCAGCACCGGCGTATCCAGGCCGTTGAACGCCACCTGCTTGGCGCCGGGCAGCACGCCGGCTTTTTCGAGCACGGCGCGCAACGGCACGCCGACCCAGCGCGCATTGCCCATGGAGCCGTTGCCCAGCTGGGCGCCGAAGACACGCGGCTCAAAAAAGCCGCGGCTGTTGCCCGAGCACTGGTTGACGGCCACCACCTCAACCGGCGCGGCCAGGGCCTTGAGTTCGGCCAGCGACAGTGACAGCGACTGTTTGACATGGCCGCCCACGCGCAGACGGTAAGCCGCGGCATCTATGCGTTTGGGAATATTGGCCAGGTGGTAGCGCACAAAGAAGGCATTGTTGGGCGTGATTGCCCCTTCGCCGAAGGCGCTGAATGGTGTTTCCAGGTGCGGCGGCCGCGTGGTCACGCGCAGCAGCGGGCGCTTGCCCGGGTAGGTCACCAGCTCGCGTTCGCCATTGCCGAAGGGCAGCGTTTCATGCCCAGCCGCGAAAGCCTGGAGCGGGAAAGTCCCCATGGCCGCGGCCCCCAGGCCGGCGCGCTGCAAAAAAACTCTCCTGCGGGCATCGTGCTCATCGCGATGGTTCATGGGCGCATCCTCCTGGTGGGATTCAAGGTTTGCCGCGGGGCGGCTGCCGATGCGTCCATGATAGGCCAGCCGGCGCCGCGGCGATAATCCGCGCAGCTCTCCCCGCAGTCCCCTTATCCATGAAAGCCATGAAAGCCATGATTCCCATGAAAACATTGACCGCCGCACTGGCCTGCCTCGCCTCCTTCGCGGTGTCCACCGCCGCCCTCGCCGCCGCCCCGGCCGAAACCCTGCCCAACGGCGTCAAGGTCGTGCACACGGCCGACGGCACAGGCGCGCAACCCAAGGCGACTGACACCGTCAAGGTGCACTACCGCGGCACTTTGGCCGACGGCAAGGAGTTCGACAGCTCCTACAAACGCGGCGCGCCCGCCAGCTTTCCGCTGAACCGTGTTGTGCCCTGCTGGACCGAAGGCGTGCAAAAAATCAAGGTGGGCGGCAAGGCCACGCTGACCTGCCCGCCCGCCACGGCCTATGGCGAGCGCGGCGCCGGCGGCGTGGTGCCGCCCAATGCCACGCTGACCTTTGAGATCGAGCTGCTTGCGATTGAAAAATAATCGCTAGGCATCCAGCGCGGCCAGCAGTGCTTTGTCGAAAGCAGCGGCCCGCTCAAACTGCAGCCAGTGGCCGGCGTCCTCCACCAGCGCCAGGCCCCTGAAATCCGCGGCCTGCGCCAGGGCCTCCCGCAGCGCATCGAGCTTGCCGCGGTACAGCGCATCCTCACGCCCGTAAATCGCCCACACCGGGCAGCGCAGCCGCGCCAGCGACTGTGCCAGCGCGTCGGTGCGCGCCAGGCTGCGGCCCTTCATGCGGTCGCGCAGCACATTGGCGATGTGCAGGCGCAGGGCCAGTTCATCGATGGCTTCTTCATGGTGCAGCATCAGCGCCGCGAGGTTGTGCCGGTGTATCGCGTCGCGCTCAGCCGCATCGGCCAGGTGCCGCCAGGCACGCAGGCGTACGGCTTTTTCGGGCGCCACACCGAGGCCGGGCGCGCCCACCAGCACCACACGCGCGGCCCGGGCCGCAAAGCGCTCGGCCAGGAAACCGGCCACCATGCCGCCAAACGAAAACCCCACCAGGTCGCAGGCCGCATTGCCCACCAGCATGGCCAGCCCCTGTTCCACCGGCTCGGGCAATACGTCGGCATCGGTGCCGCGCGGCGGCGCCGCTGAATCGCCAAAGCCGGGCAAGTCGGGCACCAGCAGCCAGCGGCCCGACGCGGCCAGCGCGGCAATGTTGCGCAGCCAATGCATCCAGCTGCCGCTGCCGCCGTGCAGCAACACCAGCGGCGCGAGCCCGGGCCGGCGCGTGGCCTGGCCCCAGCTGTGCCAGACCATGGCACCGTTGCCGCAAGGGGTTTCAAAACGGCTGGCTGTGTGCAACAGTGCGAGCGCCTCGGGAGGTAATTGAATGTTTGCCGAATCCGTCATGGGGGATTTATACCCTGCCCTCCGTGCGGCCATAGGGAAGCTCCTAAACTGGCCCGTCGCGCTTCACCCACGAGGCGCCACCCCCCCAGATTTTCATGATTCCCTTTTCAGTTCTTGACCTCTCCCCCATCGTCAAAGGCGCCACCGCCGCCGACGCCTTTCGCAACACCCTGGCCCTGGCCCGGCATGCCGAGCAGCTGGGCTTCAAGCGCTTCTGGCTGGCGGAACACCACAACAACCCCGGCATCGCGAGCGCCGCCACCGCGGTGGTCATAGGCCATGTGGCCGGCGGCACCAGCACGATTCGTGTGGGCTCGGGCGGCGTGATGCTGCCCAACCATTCACCACTGGTGATTGCCGAGCAGTTCGGCACGCTGGCTTCGCTGTATCCCGGCCGCATTGATCTGGGCCTGGGCCGCGCGCCCGGCACCGACCAGCTGACTGCCCGCGCGCTGCGCCGCGACCACCAGAACAATGCCGACACCTTTCCGCAAGACGTGCAGGAGCTGCGCTACTACTTCGAAGACATAGAGCCCGGCCAGAGGATCCGCGCCGTGCCGGGCGCCGGCCTCAAGGTGCCGCTGTGGATACTCGGCTCCAGCCTCTTCGGCGCCCAGCTGGCCGCCGCGCTGGGCCTGCCCTTTGCCTTTGCCTCGCACTTCGCGCCCGACATGCTGATGCAGGCCCTGGAGGTCTACCGCAGCCGCTTCGAACCCTCGGCGCAACTGGGCAAGCCCTACGCCATGGTCGCCGCCAACGTGGTGGCCGCCGACACCGACGAAGCAGCCCGCTACCAGCTGACCTCGGTCCAGCAGGCCATGACCAACCTGCTGCGCGGAACCCCCGGCCCCATGCCGCCGCCGATTGACGACATCGACGCCTACTGGTCGCCGGCCGAGCGGGTGGGGGCGCAGCGGATGTTGAAATATGCGGTGGCGGGGTCTCCAGCCACTGTCCAGGAGGGTTTGCGTTCTTTTATCGCCGAGACCCGGGCGGATGAGTTGATGGTGACCACGCATATTTACGACCCGGCGGTGGCGCGGCGGTCGCTGGAGATCACCGCGCAGGTGCGGGACAGGCTTTAGGTCGCCCCGCCTGCCACGGTACCCACCAAGGTAAATTGCTAGCGTTTTTATAGCTGCCCACACCCACTCTTAGTGGGCTGAATCCCTGTAACGCCCTTGGCCACGATCCATCGACCGGACCGGCTTTGCGGGCGAACGCCATTTGGCACGGATCATGCTGAGCCTGAAGTGCCGTCCGCAGGCGCTCTTCCAGTTTCCGACATGGCCCAATCCTCAGTCCCCGAACGCCACACCCTCTTTGACGATGCGCAGGGCATCTTCACGGGGACCTTGTTTGTGTCGCTGGCGATGGTGATCTTCAACCAGGCAGGGCTGTTGACGGGCGGCACGGCCGGCATGGCCTTTGTGCTGCACTACGCCACCGGCGTGAGTTTCGGCAAGCTGTTCTTTCTGGTCAACCTGCCCTTTTACTGGTTCTCATGGACCCGCATGGGGCGTGAGTTCACCCTCAAGACATTCCTGTCCATTGCACTGCTGTCGCTGCTGGCGGACTGGTCGCCCAGGGTGCTGGATATCGCAGACATCCATCCGCTGTATGCCGCGCTGGTGGGCGGACTGCTGCTCGGAAGCGGCTGCCTCTTCCTGGCCCGGCACCGGGCCAGCCTGGGCGGCGCCACCATCGTGACGCTCTACCTGCAGGAAAAGCACGGCTGGCGCGCGGGCAAGGTGCAGATGGCCATTGACGCCACCGTGGTGCTGCTGGCCTTGCTGGTGGTGCCGCCCGAACGGGTCAGCTATTCCGTGATGGCCGCCGTGCTGATGAGCTTGTTCCTGTGGGTCAATCACAAGCCCGGCCGCTACACGGTGACCTGAGCGGCTCAATCGCCTCCGCCCACCTTGCCCCGTGAAGACTTGATGTCCGAACGCCGGCTTTTGCCCGCGAGCCGCCGCTGCTTGGATCCATAAGTCGGTTTGGTCGCCCGCCTCGCCTTGGGCGGACTCGAGACGCCATCCACAACCTCCTGCAGCCGTGCCAGCGCGTCGGCGCGGTTCATTTCCTGGGTGCGGTGCTGCTGCGCCTTGAGCACCAGCACACCCTCCTGCGTGATGCGGCTGTCGCTGCTGGCCAGCAGGCGCTCCTTGACAGCATCGGGCAAGGAGGACGCGGCGACGTCAAAGCGCAAATGAATCGCGCTGGACACCTTGTTGACGTTCTGCCCGCCCGCGCCTTGCGCGCGTATGGCGCTGAACTCGACCTCGCGCTCGTCAACCGGGAATTTCGGTGGCGCAGCCATGCCTGGTCAGTCTGCGCCTTGCTTCAGTGATCCGCTTCAGCCGGCCAGTTCAGCCAGGCCGGCGATGGCCAGGGCGTAGCCCTTGACGCCGAAGCCCGCCATGACGGCCTTGGCGGCCGGCGAGATGTAGGAGTGGTGGCGGAAGGCCTCGCGCGCATGCACATTGCTGATGTGCAGCTCGATCAGCGTCACGCCCGCGCCCTTGATGGCATCGTGCAGGGCCACGCTGGTATGGGTGTAAGCGCCCGCATTGAGCACCACGCCGGCCAGGGTGCCGGCGGACTGCGCGCGGCCCGCCTCATGGATCGCGTCTATCAGCGCGCCTTCGTGGTTGCTTTGCCGGAAGTCCAGCTTGAAGCCGTGGGCCTTGCAGGCCTGGACGCACAGCGCCTCGACGTCGGCCAAAGTCTGCGAGCCGTAGACGGCCGGTTCGCGCGTGCCCAGCAGGTTGAGGTTGGGGCCGTTGAGGACCAGGGCTGTTTTCATGAAGCAAGTCTTTCCAGGGGTTCAGGGTTGACGAGGGTTGGCTGCGAGGTCCCGCAGCGCGACGGTTTCGCCGGTGGCGATCGAGCGCCGCACGGCCTCCACGGCCAGCAGGCTTTGCAAGGCATCCGCGACGGTGATTATCGGCTCTGCCTTGCCGTCCATCAAATCGCAGAAATGGTCCAGCTGCGCCTGCAGCGGGTCCACCGCCTCCAGGGCCAGGGTTTGTTCGGTGAAAGGCGTCATCCAGCCGGGCTCGCCGCGGCTTTCGGGGCCATGGGTCCAGGCCTGCAGGGTGGGCACGGCCAGCGAACCCTGTGTGCCGGCGATGAAGTAGCAGTCTTGCGTGGCATAACGTGCATACGCGGTGTTCTCGCCCGAGGTCTGCTCCCAGCTGCGCGGCGAGGCCACGGTATCCGAGAGCGTGAAGGTGCCCAGCACGCCGCTGGCGAATTTCAGCGTCATCACCGCCGTGTCTTCCACCGCGAACTGCCGCACCGCGTTGGACGCGAGGGCGTGGACGGATTCGAGCTCGCCGCACAGGTAGCGCAGGTTGTCCATCTCGTGGATCAGGTTGATCAGGATGGGGCCGCCGCCGGCCAGCGCGCGCCAGGCACCCCGCGCAAAATAACTGGCCGGCTTGTAGAACTGCGCACTGCCCGCCACCGTGACCACACGGCCCAGCAGGCCAGAGCGGATGGCGCGCCGCGCCGCCTGCAGCGTGCCGCTGTGCCGCCTGTGGTGGCCCACCAGCATGGGTGTGGATTGCTTGGCCAGCGCCTCGGCCAGTTGCAGGCCGGCCTCCAGCGAATCGGCCACAGGTTTTTCAATCAGCGCCGGCACACCCTGGCGCGCGCAGGCCAGCGCGCCGGACACATGCAAATGGTTGGGCGTGGCCAGGATCACGCCATCGGGCTGGGCCGCGGCCGGCCCTGCGAACAAGGCCTCCAGGCTTTCAAAATGCGGCACACCCAGGCCCGCGGCGAAGTCGCGCGCGGCGGGCTGCGGGTCCACCACGGCGCACAAGCGGGTGCGCGGGCTGGCCTGTATGAGTTCGATATGCCGCCGGCCTATGACGCCGGCGCCCGCGACCGCAATGCCCCGCAGCGCCGCGGCTGGCTGCGCCATCTCAGCCCTGGCTTTCGAAAAAACGCTCCAGCAAGCCGGCAAAGGCGGCCGGCTGCTCGACCGCACTCAGGTGCGCGGCCGGCAAGGTTTGAAGCTGGGCGCCCGGAATGCTCTTGCAGATCGCCTCGGACATGGCCACGGGCGTGGCCTCATCGCGCGTGCCGGCAATCACCAGGGCCGGGCACTGGATGCCGCCGTTGCCGGCGCGAAAGTCTATGCCGGCCACCGCCTTGCAGCTCGCGGCATAAGCCACCGCGTCGGTGCCCACCAGCCGCTCGCGCAAGGCGGCCACACGCTGCTTGCCGCCGCCCGCTTCATCGGCGCGGAACTCCGGCGTGAACCAGCGCTGCAGCGCGCCGTCGGCAATCGCTTCCATGCCCTGGGCCAGCACCGTCTGCACACGGGCCGCCCACATGGCGCGCGCAGCTTCGTCGTAATACATCGCGGCATTGGCGACCGTGATGCTTTTGACCAACTGGGGATATTCCGCGGCCAGCGCCTGCGCGGTCATGCCGCCCATGCTCAGGCCCACAAAATGCACGGGACCGCCGCCCTGCGCCGTGATAAAGCCCGCCGCGTCATCGGCCAGCATCGCCATGCTGTAGGGGCCGGGCACGGCTTCCGAGCGGCCGTGGCCGCGGTGGTCGTAGCGCAGCACGGTGTAGCGCGACTTGAGCGCGGCGGCCACGCCGTCCCACATGCCGAGTTCGCAGCCCAGGGCATGGCTGAGCACCACTATGGGGCCGCTGCCCTCCCGGGCCCAGTGCAGATAGGGTTTTTTCATGCCTGGCCCTCCGGCAGCAGGCCTTTTTCGCGCAGGATCTCGCCAGCCAGCGCGAAGGCATGGTTGGCGGCGGGCACACCGCAGTAAATCGCGGCCTGCAAGATGACTTCCTTGATCTCGTCGGGCGTGAGCCGCGATTCGGGCGGGCCGTCCAGCGCGGCGCGCACGTGCATCACGAACTCCTCATAGGCCTTGAGCGCGATCATGGTCGACAGCACCATCAGGCGGCGCGTCTTGTCGCCCAGCGCCGGCCGGCCCCATATCTCGTTCCAGGCATAGCGCGTGATCAGGTCCTGGAACTCGCTGTTGAAGGCATTGCTTTTGGCGATGGACTTGTCCACCCAGGCGTCGCCGAGGACACGGCGGCGGTTGACCATGCCCTTTTCGTTGTCACTTTTCGCGTTGCTCATGAACTCACCTTGCTGCGTTTGTTGTCGTCGGGTTGCGAAACCAGGGCCTGCAGCGCATCGGCATGGGCATGGGCCTGGGCCGCGGCCTGCTTGGCCAGTTCGGGGTTAAACCATTCCTCGGCCGCATCGGGCGGCAGCTCGGCGCGCAATGCATCGAGGTTGGCGCGCATGCGCTGGGTGTCCACCTGCAGGCCGGGCAGCGCATGGGCCATGGCGCGCACCGAGCCGTGCGCCGACATCAGCAGGCCCGGCCATTCGGCCAGCTCGGCCTGCCAGTTGCCCAGCGCGCGCTCGTGCTCCTGCGGCATGGCGGCCAACAGGGCGGCCACGCGCTGCGGCGCGCGCGCGCTGGCGGCCAACGCCACCATGCAGGCAACCGGGTTGCGCTTGTGCGGCATGGCCGAGGAACCGCCGCGCCCGGGCTCGGTGGGCTCGGCCAGTTCGCCAATCTCGTACTGGCCCATCAGCGAAATATCCTTGGCGATCTTGCCCAGGCTGCCCACCAGCAGGCCCAGCTCGCAGCCCAGCGCCACCCATTCGTCGCGCTGGGTGTGCCAGGGGAAGGCGCTGGCCTTGAGCTTCAAGTCGGCGGCCATGTGGGCAGTGATTTGCGGGCCCTTGCCCTGCATTTGCGCCAGTGTGCCCACTGCGCCGCCCAGCTGCACGGCCAGCGCGTTGTCGGCGGCGACCCGCAGGCGCAGCAGGCTGCGCGCCAGCGGCGCGGCCCAGCCCGCGCATTTAAAACCAAAACTCGTGACCGAAGCCGGCTGCATCAGGGTGCGGGCCATCACCGGGTCGGCCGCGTGGCGGCGCGCCAGCACCAGCAGGGCCGCCACCGCCTTGCGGATGTCGGCCTCGACCAGGTTCAGCGCATTGCGCGTCACCAGCGCCAGCGCGGTGTCTATGACGTCCTGCGAGGTGGAGCCGAAATGCACATAAGCGGCGGCCTCCTTGTTGAAGAGCGCCACGGTTTCCTTGAGGCTTTTGACCAGCGGGATCGCGATGCTGCCGGCACGCCCGCTTTCGCGCACGATCTTGGCGACGTCGAAGAGCTCAACCTTGCAGGTGCCGACGATGGACTGGGCGGCCGCCTCGGGAATCAGGCCGGCGCCGGCCTGGGCGCGCGCCAGCGAAGCCTCGAAGCGCAGCATCGCATCAATGAAATTGCGCTCGCTGAACGCATCCAGGACTTCGGGCGTGGAGAGGAAACCTTCAAAGATACTGCTCATTCCATGCGACTCTCAAAATAATCAAACCCGGCACAAGGCCTCGCCGCCCATCGTTTACCGCTTTAAACGCATCTGGTTGGGCAAGGGAACTGAACGGCGCAGCACGTCTTCACCCAGCCACAGGGCCGAGCGCCAGGCGCGCTCCGCCACCGAGGGCAAGGGCATCTGCTGGTAGTCGTCGTTGAACACCTCAAAACTGTAGTCACCGCGGTAGCCCAGGCCGTGCAGCCGGGTCACCAGCGTGGCCAGCGCCTCGCTGTGCACGCCCTCGCCCGGGAACACGCGGAAATGCCGGGCCGTGGCGATGCGCTCCTCGACCGACTTGATCTCGGTCCACATGAAATCGGCCAGCTGCACCAGGAAAATCTTGTCCGGGTCCAGGATGTCGAGCTCCTCCAGCGAGGTGTTCGTGGCGAACATATGGTAGGAATCAAAACCCAGGCCCAGGTTGGGCATGTCGGCCTGGCAAATGATCTCCCATGCCTGCGGAAACTCATTGACCACGCGGCCCCAGGACAGGGCCTCGTAGGCGATCTTGATGTTCATGGGGATCGCCAGCATGGCCAGCTTGCGCAGGTCTTTGACCAGCGCGGCGGTCTCGCCCGTGGCATGCACGGAGGTCGAGGAGCAGACCAGCAGCAGCCGGCAGTCCAGCGCGTGGCACATGTCCAGCATGGACTTGGCGATGTCCATCTTGTAGTCGTGCAGGTGGCCCGAGAGGCCCTCGAAGTCGCGCAGCACCTGAAAGCCCGTGACGTGCAGGCCGCTGGCGCGCACCGCCGCGACGGCGGCCTGCATGCCCTCGGGATGGCCGACGATGTCCCTGGCCGCCAGCATGATCTGCGTGAAGCCGGCTTCGCGCACGGCCTTGAGCTTGGCCTCCAGCGGCCCCGCGAGCGAGATGGTGTCCATCCCGAAGTCGTCAATGTTTCCGCTGTAGTGGCTCATGGTGTGTGCCGCCCGTTCAGCGCTCGTTGTGGACCAGCTCGAAGCTCACGCTGCCCATCCAGGTGCGCGTGAGCGCGCCGCGGTCCTCGGTGTGCACGCCGCGCGACTCGACGAACTCCACGCCGCGCTTGGTGAGTTCGGCCACCGAGGCCAGCACGTCGGGGCTGCCCAGCCCCACGCGCTGCAGGGCCTCGTCGCCCTCCACGTCCAGCACGCTGGCTTCGGGCTCTATCAGCTGCAGGTAAAAACGCGAGGCCGCCGGGCAGGGGCTGCGCAGGATGCGGCCCTTGGGCAGTATGCCGAAGCGCTGGTCGTCGGGCAGGTCGGTGAAGCCGAAAAGCTCGCGGTAGAACTCGGCCCAGTCCTCGGTGCGGTCGTTGCCGATGTACTGCACGACACCGAAAAAATGCAGGCCGGCGACGGCCGGCGGGTGCGGGTCCACGGTCGGGATGGGCACGAAGTCCACGTCGTAGATCGAGAAGGTCTCGTAGCGGTCGACAAAATAAATGCGGCTTTTGCCCACGCCGTGGATGGCCGGAATGTTGAGCTCCATCACCTCGACACGCGAAGGCACGGCCCAGGCGCCGCGCGCCAGGGCGCGGCGGTAGGCCTCGGCCGCGTCGCGCACGCGCAGCGCCACGGCGGCGATCACCGGCTTGTCGGTGGGCGCGGCGCCGTCGGGCATGGCGGGGATGTGGGCATTGACGATGACGTTCATGCCGCCCTGGCGGTACAGCATGACCTCGCGCGAGCGGTGCCGCGCCACCGGCCTGAAACCCATCATCTCCAGCACCTGGCCCAGGGCCTGCGGCTTGGAGGTGGTGTATTCGATGAACTCGATGCCATCCATGCCCAGCGGGTTGGCGACTTCGGGGATGGCTTCGCGGTCGGTGGGGGCTTGTGTGGCGGTGCTCATGGTGTTCTCCCGGTCAGGTGTTCCAGACAGATCAGGCGGCCTTCACGGTCGCGCCCGGCACGTGGCCGCCGCCCAGGAACAGGCGCTCGATGTTGGGGTCAGCCAGCAGTTCGGAGGCCTTTTTGTGCAGCACCAGCTGGCCCGATTCCAGCGCGATGGCGTCGTCCGATATTTTGAGCGCACTCTTGACGTTCTGCTCCACCATCAACACCGTCGTGCCCTGGGCCGCCAGCTTTTGCAGCAGCTTGAACACGTCCTGCACCACCATGGGCGACAGGCCTATGGAGGGCTCGTCGATCAGCAGCACCTTGGGACGCAGCAGCAGTGCGCGGCCGATCTCCAGCTGCTTTTGTTCGCCGCCCGACAGCGCCGAGGCCTGTGAATGCAGGCGTTCCTTGACGCGCGGGAAAAACTCCAGCACCTCGGGAATGCGCTCGTGCGTGGTCTTGGTTCCCAGGGTGATGCCGCCCAGTTCCAGGTTCTGGAACACGGTCAGCTGCCCGAACAGGTTGCGGCCCTGCGGCACAAAGGCAATGCCCTTGGCCAGCAGCTCTTTCTGGCTGACGCCCGAGATCTCCTCGCCGTCCAGCAGGATGTGGCCCTGGCGCGGCTTGAGCAAGCCGAACAGGGTTTTGAGCACGGTGGACTTGCCCGCGCCGTTGGGGCCCAACAGCAAGGTGATGGAGCCGCGCCTGACCTTGAAGGACAGGTTGTTCAGGATCATGAAATCCTTGTAACCCGCCACCACGTCGTCGAATTCGATGCAGATTTCGTTTGCCATGTCAGTTTCCGAGGTAAGCGTCGAGCACTTCTTTATTGGAGCGGATCTCGGCCGGCGTACCGATGGCCATGACCTTGCCCTCCACCATCACCATGATGCGGTGGCACAGGTCCATCACAAAATCCATGTTGTGCTCGATCACGACAAAAGAGCTCTTGCGGCCGAACTTGGGGTTCTGGTTGAGCTCCTTGAGCAGCGAGGAGATGCCGCCCACCAGGCTGGGGTTCACGCCGGCGCAGGGCTCGTCGAGCAGCACCAGGTCGGGCTCGGCCATAAAGGCCATGGCGATGTCCACCAGCTTCTGCTGGCCGTAGCTCAGGGTGCCAGCCAGCTTGTCGGCCACGTGGCGTATGCGGAACTGGTCGATCAGCGCGTCGGCCTTGTCGCCCAGGCCCGAATCGCCGGGCGCGAACATGCGGCTGAACATGCTGCCTTTGTGTTCCTGCGCGGCCACGATGAGGTTGTCGCGCACCGTCATCTTGCCGAAGACCTGCAGGGTCTGGAAGGTGCGGCCCACGCCGCGGCGGCTCAGCTCCAGCGGCGACAGGCCGGTGATGTTCTGGCCGTTGAGTTCGATAGAGCCCTCGTTGGGCGTGATCTGGCCCAGCACGCTGTTGAACATGGTGGTCTTGCCCGACCCATTGGGGCCTATGACGCCGAAGATCTCGCCCGGCATGACCTCAAAGGACACACCGCCCACAGCCTGGATGGCGCCGTAAGCCTTTTTGAGGCCGGTGACTTTTAACAATGCATTGCTCATGACGTCGCTCCGATCCGGCCGGCGGCCGCCGCACGCGCCTGGGATGCCTCGCGCGCCGCACGCTTGCTGCGTATGCGGTCGGGAATGCTGAGCAATCCGTCGGGCAGCCAGACCATCAAAATCACCACCGCGGCACCAAACATCGGCAAATACCAGTTGGACACCAGGGGCACGTCGCGCAGCCATTCCGGCAGCACCACCCCCACGGCGGCGCCCACCACGGGGCCCAGGAAATAACCAGCACCGCCGACCACCACCATCAAATACAGCATGATGGAGGCCGCCACGGCGAACGGCCCGGGTTCGATGAATTGCACCAGCGAGGCGAACAGCGCGCCGGCAATGCCCGCATAGACCGCGCCTATGGCGAAGCTCAGCAGCGTGTAGTTGCGGATGTTGATGCCCAGGCTTTCGGCGCGTATCGGGTTGTCGCGCAGCGCCGTGAAGGCCTTGCCCCAAGGCGAGCGCAGCAGGCCCCACAGCAGGCCCGCCAGCAGCAGGGTGACCGCCAGCACGAAGTAGTAGTAGGCCAGGTTGCCTTCGAGCGAGTAGCCGAACAGCGAAGGCCGCGCGATGTTGTTGATGCCGAAGGTGCCGCCCGTGAGCCACTCCTCGTTGCGCATCACCAGCCAGATCGCGGTGTTAAAGCCCAGCGTGGCGAAAGCCAGGTAAATCGCCTGAACCCGCAGCGCCGGGAAACCCAGGATAAGGCCGACGGCAAAACAGATGGCCGCTGCAGCGGGCAAGCCGAGCCAGAAACTGACCCCGGCCTTCATGAGGATGGCCACGGTATAGGCGCCTATGCCGAAGAAGGCCGCATGGCCCAGCGACTTCTGGCCCGCATAGCCGACCGTGAGGTTCAGGCCCATGGTCGCGACGATGAAGACCAGCCAGTAGGTCAGCAGGTAGATGCCGTAGTTCTTGAGGAACTGCGGCACCACCAGCACCAGCAAGGCAGCCAGGACCGTGAGCACCAGGGCGAATTTGTTGTTGGCGAGCTTCATACCTTGCGCTCCTCTTTTTTACCCAGCAGGCCTTGAGGCTTGAAGAGAATCACCACCATAAAAATCACCAGCGCCACCGCGTCCTTGTAGGCGGGCGAGATGTAGGCCGAGGCGAGGTTTTCAGCCACCCCCACGATCAGGCCGCCCAGCAGCGCGCCGCGCGAGTTGTTGAACCCGCCTATGATGGCGGCGAAAAATGCCTTGGTGCCCAGGCCCTCGCCCATGTCGAACTTGGCGAGGTAGGTGGGCGTGACCAGCAAGGCGGCCACCACCGCCAGCACGGCGTTGATGGCGAAGGTGTAGAAAATCATGCGCGGCACGTTGATGCCCAGCACCGAGGCGCTTTCGGTGTTTTGCGCAACGGCCTGCATGGCGCGGCCCGTCACGGTTTTGGCCAGGAAGGCCTGCGTCGCCATCACCACCACCAGCGCCAGCGCGAAGGTGCCCACGTCCTGCAGGGTGATCGTGACCCCGGCGATGTTGAACAGCTTGTCGGCGAACAGGCTGGGGAAAGGATGGGCTTCGGCGCTGTAGCCGGCGCGCACGCCGTTGCGCAGCGCGATCGAAAGGCCTATGGTCGCCACGACGATGGGCATCATGCCGTATTTGAAGAGCGGGTCCACCACGCCGCGCTTGAAGACCCAGCCCAGCAGCAGCACGGCCAGCAGCGTCGCCATCACGAAGCTCACCAGCATGGGTGCACCCAGCGAGATGAAGGCCAGCATCATGAAGGCCGGGAGCATGACAAATTCGCCCTGGGCGAAGTTGATCGTCCCCGAGGCCTGCCACAGCAGGGTGAAGCCCAGTGCCGCCAGCGCATAAATGCTGCCGGTGGCCAGGCCCGAAAAAAAGAGTTGGAGAAAGTCCGTCATGGAGAAGTCCGATGGTGGAGAAAGCCGGTTGTCGTCAGCGGAGGTTCCGGTGGGACGGGGCTTGCACCCTGCCCCACCGGCGGCCGGCCCCGCGTGGCCGGCCGGTGTTTACGTCACTTCTTGGCGGCCGGCTTGGAGGCGGCCGGCTTGGGCGCGGGTGCGGCGGACGCCAAGGGAAGGGCCTTGCTCACGTCGCGGGTGGCCAGGCCCAGGGGCGGCACCATGTCGATGACGTCCTGCTTGCCGTTTTTGACTTCCACCATGAAGCTCATGCGGTCCAGGTCGCCCTTGTTGTCGAACTCGGTGTACATCAGCGCGCCGGGGTATTTGTCGGTGTTGACCTTCAGGCCCTTCATGGCTTCGGCCACGGCCTTGCGGTCCAGCTTGCCGGCTCTTTCAATCGCAGCCTTGAGCACATAGACACCGGAGTAGCCCTTCATGCCGTTGTGGTCGGAGATGTATTTGTATTCTTTCTCGAACTTGGCCTTGAAGGCGCGGATGGCGGGCACCGGGGCGTCCACCGTCAGGCCCACGTGGGCGATCGCGCCGTTGGCGGCCTCGCCGGCCAGCTCGATGACCTTCTGGCCGGTCAGCGTGGTTTCACCGATGATGGGCTTGGTCCAGCCCTGCTTGCGCAGCTCGCGCAGCAGGCGCGCCGACTCTTCCTCATTGGAATAGGCAAACACGCCGTCGGCATTGCTTTGTTTGGCGCGCAGCACCGCGGCCGAGAAGTCGACCTGGCCGGGCTCGGTGGAGATTTCCGCGAGGATCTTGGTCGGCGAGTTGGCCAGGGCCTTGCGGATGGCGTCCATGCCGCCCTTGCCGAAGTCGTTGTTCACGTAGATGACGGCAATGCTCTTGAGCTTGGCCTGGTCGCTGATGTAGCGCGCCACCTTGGGCATGGCGGTGGCCTGCGTAAAGCTGGTGCGGAACACATAAGGGTTGCCCTGCTCGGTGATGCTGGCCGCCTCGCCGCCGGTGAAGTTGGGCACTTCGGCGCGCCGCGACTCGGCCATGCTGACCATGATGGAGCCGGAGAACACCGGGCCGAAGATGGCGAACACATTGTCGTCAATGGCTTTTTGCGTCAGTCCCTTGGCCACGCCGGGATTGCTTTGGGTGTCGGCGGTGCTGGTCTGGATTTTTTTACCCAGGATGCCGCCGCCGGCATTGATTTCCTTGACGGCGAGCTCCACGCCGTTCTTGAAGTTGGTACCCGCCGTGGCGCCGCCGCCGGACAGTTCCACGATGTTGGCGATCTTGATCACATCTTGCGCGAAGCCGGCCGTGCTGCCCATGGCCAGCGCGCAAGCCGCGATCAATTGAAGGGCGAATCGTTTTTGCATGCTTGTCTCCTCTGGTTAAAAATCAATGCAGTCCCAAAAAACCGTCACTGGGCGGCCAACGGCGCACTGGCGTGCGCCCCGGAAACCGTCGCCCGGCCGCCCGCCGGGATACGTCGGATTTCACCCGCCAGCGCGGCCGGGTACAAATGCTCGCGGATAAAAGTCGCGTCGCGGCGCACCGTCTCAGCGGCCTCGGTGTAGCCGAAAAACTCCAGGTAGTCCGGCGCCTGCTGGATCAGCATTTCAAAGCCGGGCTGGGCCACCAGCCCGCGGCCGCGCACCGCGCGCACCAGCGGTGTGGGCTGGTTTTTCATGAGGATGTCAACCACGGCCGCGTGCGGCGCCAGGCGCGACACATCGCAGGGCAGCGGGTCGGCGGCCTGCAGGCCCAGCGGCGAGGCGTTGACGACCAGGTCGTAGCCCGAGGGATCGCTGCCGGTGGCGGCCAGCACCAGCGTGCCCGAGGCCTGCGGCGCCGAAGCGATGCGCGACGCGATCGCCAGGGCCTTGCCCGGCACCGGGTCATAGAGCGCGATTTCGGCCGGGGCGCGGCTGCCGGCAATCGCCAGCGAGGCGGCAATCGCCGAAGCACCGCCGCCGGCGCCCAGCACCAGCACGCGCTTGCCGCTGTAGGCCACGCCGAAGTAGTCGAGCGACGAGACAAAACCTTTGCCGTCGAACAGCCCGCCTTCGAGCTTCCCGTCCGGGTTGCGGCGTATGCCGTTGACGGCGCCGGCCACGCGGCCGTAGTCATTGCAGTGCGACAGCAGGCCCATCACCAGCGACTTGTGGGGGATGGCCAGGAACATGCCCTTGATGTTTTTTGCCAGAAAGGCCGTGCGCACAAAGGCCTCGATGTCGCCGGCCGCCACATGCACGGGCACCAGCACGGCATTAATGCCCAGGGTTCTGAAGATCAGGTTGAAAACATCCGGTGCCCGGACCTGCTCCACCGGATCGCCGGGAATCAGGTAGACATCGGTATTACCCTGGACGGTTGAAAGCATGTCGAAGTTCGCCTTGTAATTCGCCGACCTGTTCGATAATCGATTAATCAGCGCTTGATGGCCTGAACTTTATAGACCGATAAGGCTACTTCAAAGGAATTTCCTTGATATTTGCGCGATCATCGATCAATAATGATCGACAATCGACCGAAACAAGGGTTTGACCTATGACCATCCCTCATGCTTCCGCGCCGTCCGAAGCCCTGCAGGCGCCCAACCCACCCGCGCTCGACAAGCGCGACTGGATCGCCGGCCTGGAAAAAGGCCTGGGCATTATTGAATGTTTTGACGACGCCAACCCACGCCTGACAGCCAGCCAGGCCGGCGCGCGCTGCGGCATGACACGCACCGCGGCGCGCCGCTACCTGCTGACGCTGGAACACCTGGGTTATGTGGCCGGCGACGGCAAGCTGTTCTGGCTCACGCCGCGCGTGCTCAGGCTGGGCCAGTCCTACCTCGAATCGGCCCGGCTGCCGCGCATCGTCCAGCCCTTTTTGCAGCGCGTGACCGCCGGCACCCAGGAAAGCGCGTACGTCAGCGTGATGGACGGCGACGACATCGTCTACATCGCGCGCAACGGCTCCAGCCGCGCGATGAACACCGGCTATGTGCTGGGCTCGCGCGTGCAGGCCCAGGTCACGGCGGCGGGTTTGCTGATGCTGTCCATGCGCGAACCCGCCTGGCTGGAAAAATGGCTGGACAACCACGAACTCAAGGCCTACACCTCTTACACCATCGCCAGCAAGGACCGCCTGCGCATAGAGCTGGCCCGCGTGCGCACCCAGGGCTGGGCGATTTCCGAGCAGCAGCTCGAACTCAATTACCGCGGCATCGCCGTGCCGCTGCGCGACCGGCACGGCGACGTGGCGGGCGCGCTCAGCGTGACCATGCCCATGGGGCATGAGTCGAGTGAGGAGGCGGTGGGGAGGGTTTTGTCTGTTTTGCGCGAGACGGCGCAGGCAATGAGGAACTTGATTTAGCTTTCCGGTCGCTGGTCGGGTTGGGGTTGCTTTTGGTCGGGTCTTGCGCCGGCCTTGCGCGCTCCTGCCCTTTGCATAGGCTTGCTGGCCGGGTCTCGCCCCGGCGGGCGACTTACTTTCTTTTGCTTCGCCAAAAGAACGTAAGCAAAGAAAAGGCGACCCTGGTGTCTGCGTCCCTCCGCTTCGCTGCGGGCAGCCTGTGGTGCTCGGTCCAGCCGGGGTCTGGCTAAACTCGCTGCGCTCAGACAACGCCAGCCCTTATCCGTCTGGCCCTCCGCTCCTCGGCGCATACACAAGGGGATGGGGACAGAAATACCAATACCGAATACCTGAAGAAACAAGGACACGCCATGGCGTGTCCTTGCTTTGTATTGGGGTTCGGTATTTGGTATTTCGAACTTCCCCGCCCTAGCTGGGCCGAGGATATCTGCAATGTCGGGCCGAATCTTGCACAATCAAACCACCTTTCATCGCGCCACATTCATTGCCGCCCGAGCGGCGTTTCATGCAAACCCGACACTTCCTCCAGCTCATCGCGATGTCCGCCCTCTGGGGCGCATCATTTCCCCTGCTTCGTATCGCCAGTCCGGCCCTCGGCCCCTGGGTGGTGGCGGCCACCCGCTGCACCCTGGCGGCCATTGTGCTCAGCCTGCTGATGAGCACGCTGCGCGACCGCTGGCCGCCGCGCAGTGCCTGGCCGCAGCTGACGCTGGTAGGCCTGTTGTCGGTGGTGATTCCGTTTGTGCTGTTCAACTGGGCGGCGCTGATCATTCCTTCGGGTTACTCGGCGGTGCTTAATGCCACGGCGCCGCTTTTCGGCGTGATGGCGGCTGCGCTGGCTGGGGAAGAGAAGCTCACGCGGGTGCGCCTCCTGGGTTGCGCTGTCGGTTTTGCGGGCGTGGCGCTGCTGGTGCAGCTGGGGCCTGTGGCGGTGACACCCATGGTGATCCTGGCGGCGCTGGCCTGTGTGGTGGCTTCAGCCAGCTACGGTTTTGGCGCCATCCAGATGAAACGCGCGACCATGGCCTATTCGCCGCTGCCTTCGTCGGCAGTGGTGCATGTCACCGGGGCGCTGATCCTGATCGTGCCGGGCGGCATTGCCGCGCCTGCGGCCGTCCTGACGCCGGGCGCGGTGGCGGCGGTGACGGTGCTGGGCACGCTCACATCGGGCTTTATGTACTGGATCAGCATGCGGCTGATGCGCGAAATCCCGGCCAGCGCCACCACCTCGGCGGCCTTCATGATCCCGCTGTTCGGCGTGACCTGGGGCGGGCTGTTCCTCGGCGAGCCGGTCACGGCCAGCATGCTGCCCGGCTGCATTCTTGTGCTGTCGGCCACCGCGTTGATCACGGGCTTTAACCCGTTTCGGGCAGCGCCGCCAGAGCCTTGAAAAGCTAGCTCGGTTTTGCCCGGCTGATGTTGGGAGTCGTGACAACAACATCGGCGTTTTGCGCCCGCTGGCGCAGCGCATGTTCCATCACCACCAGCGCCAGCAGCGCTTCGGCAATCGGCGTGGCGCGTATGCCCACGCAGGGGTCGTGGCGGCCCTTGGTCACCACCTCGGCCGGGTTGCCGGCCGTGTCTATGGATTGGCGCGGCGTGATGATGGAGCTGGTCGGCTTGATCGCGATCGACACCTCCAGGTCCTGGCCGGTGCTGATGCCGCCCAGCACGCCGCCGGCGTTGTTCGAGAGAAAGCCCTCTGGCGTCAGTGAATCGCCGTGCGTGGTGCCGCGCTGCGTGACGCTGGCAAAACCGGCGCCGATTTCCACGCCCTTGACCGCATTGATGCCCATCATGGCAAAGGCGATGTCGGCGTCCAGTTTGTCATACAGCGGCTCGCCCAGGCCCACCGGCACACCCGAGGCCGTCACGCGTATGCGCGCGCCGCAGGAGTCGCCGGCCTTGCGCAAGGCGTCCATATAGTTTTCCAGCTTTGAGACGTCGGCCACCGGCGCGAAGAAAGGGTTGTTAGGCACATGCTCCCAGGACTCGAAGGGAATCACTTCATCGCCGACCTGCGTCATGCAGCCGCGAAACACCGTGCCGTATTTTTCGGCCAGCCATTTTTTGGCGACGGCGCCGGCCGCCACCGTGGGCGCCGTCAGCCGCGCCGACGAGCGGCCACCGCCGCGCGGGTCGCGCAGGCCGTATTTGTGCAGGTAGCTGTAGTCGGCATGGCCGGGGCGGAAGGTTTCCAGGATGTTGCTGTAGTCCTTGCTGCGCTGGTCGGTGTTGCGTATCAGCAGGCAGATCGGCGTGCCGGTGGTCTTGCCCTGGTAGACGCCGGAGAGGATCTCGACGGCATCGGGCTCGTTGCGCTGTGTCACATGGCGGCTGGTGCCGGGGCGGCGGCGATCCAGGTCGGCCTGGATGTCGGCCTCGCTCAATTCCATGCCCGGCGGGCAGCCGTCAATCACGCAGCCAATGGCCGGGCCGTGGGATTCACCAAAATTGGTGACCGCGAATAGGGTTCCTAGGGTATTTCCGCTCATGGGGGGATTATCCCAGAGGGGCCTCGGGGTTGGATTTCCCCCCTGGCTACCCGATCTTCATGGCACGGTATGCGCGGGAGCATTTTTGTAGCTGGCGCGTGGAACCGCACGTTCTTCCAGGCGCATGACCAAAGCGTCAATCGATGACGATGACGCTGAGAGTGTGGATTCTGGTACCAACGCCCACAGTCCATTCTTGAGCCGGATACCCAGAACATTGCGGTGCAAAAAGAAAGAATCGACGGACGGCCAGGGTGCAAATGATTCAACCCCTCCATCCGTCTCATGAAGACCTTGATCGGTCACAAACAGTTTGATGGACTTGCTTGGCTTGCGGCGCAGGGACTCCCGAAGCACGAACATGGCCTTGCGCAGCGACAAAAAGTGCGAGACAAGCATGACGGCCTTCCAGAGGGCCAATCCAATTGCCAGTACGGCAAGCGCCCATTGATGCGCAAGGGCCGCCAGAAGCGCCAGGGCTGTTGAAACAAGAAGCCAGACCAACTCGTTCAGGCGAGCCTTCCAGCTGAGCTTGATGAACTCGGCAGAGCCGATATGGAATCGAAACAATGCGCTCCGAATGCGCCAGTCATGGACGTACTCATAGGACAGTGGTGTCGGCATTCTGGGCCCGGGGTTGGGGAGGCACTGAGTCGAACGGGTGGCGGGTTTGGCCTTTGCCGGACTATAGCGTTACATCGGGCCATCATCGGTACGGCCTTGCCTTTTTGGCCAGCGTCATGGCGCATACCGCATCCGATCTGGAACATTTCATGCTTGCTGCACCGCACCAATCCCGAGTTGGATGTCTTGGTGGAACAGGAGCGCCCCATGCTGGACCGCAGCGCGACCAAGTTTTCCCACGTCAAGCCCGGCGACACGCAGTTTGTCTCCGGCGGCTTGCGCGATTTCTTTCTGTACCGCGACCTGGGCATTGCCGACGCCACCAACGGCAAGGTGATCGCGCACCTTGTCAAGGCGAACATGGCACCGGAAACGGGCACGGGCTGGCACCGACATGAGGCGGATTTCCAGATCGTCATCATGGTCAAGGGCTGGGCCCGCTTTATGTACGAAGACAAGGAAACCCTGGTCGAAGCCGGCGACGTGGTGCACCAGCGGCCGGGCATCAAACATTTCCTGTTCGACTACTCGCCGGACATGGAATACCTGGAAATTGTCGGGCCGGCCGATTTCAAGTCCATAGACGTAGATCCGGTCTGCGACGTCCCGCCACCAACCCCATGGAAATAAGCGTCCTCTGACGGGTCCCCCTTCTGGGGTGAGTTAAAACTCCGCATCGAGTTCATCAATGTCGTCGGGCTCCTTCTTCGCCGCAGCCACCCACTCCTTCATCGCCGGCAACTCCATGATGCGCTTGCAATACGCCGTGCAGGCCTTGTCCAGCGCCACGTCGTAAGTCAGAAAGCGGGTCACCACGGGCGCATACATGGCGTCGGCCACCGACAGCTGCTTGCCGAATAGGTAGGGGCCGCCATAGGAGCCCAGGCATTCCTTCCAGATCTCCAGCACCCGGTCTATGTCGGCCTGCGCGCGGGACCAGACCTTGAAGCCGGGAAAGTGGGCCTTGATGTTCATGGGCAGCGCGGCGCGCAGCGAGGCAAAGCCCGAATGCATTTCGCCGCAGACCGCGCGGCAGTGGGCGCGCAGCTTGACGTCCGCCGGCAGCAGCTGCGCCTTGGGCTTGATTTCATTGAGGTATTCGGCAATCGCCAGCGTGTCCCAAACCTTGACGCCGTTGTGCTGCAGCGAGGGCACCAGCATGCTGGACGAGAGCAGCAGCATTTCGGCCTTCATGGCCGGGTCGTCGGGTGGGATCACTTTTTCGGTGAATTCCAGCCCGGCAAACTTCGCCAGCAGCCAGCCACGCAGCGCCCAGGCGCCGTAGTTTTTGCTGCTGATCGTCAGGACGGCCTTGGCCATGAGATTGCTCCTTGAACCGCAAAGTTGGCCCCACTGCCCGGGGCCGGCAACACTCCGCAAGCCCTGTGCCAGCGCGCGGGCTGGCGGCGGCGACTGGCCCGTAACTTGCCTGCATGCCGGCTACCTGGGCCACAAGCCCGAACCAAGCCAGGAAAACCATGCTTTACCAGGCCTACCAGCTCCAGTCCGACCTGCTGTCCCCGCTTCGCCTGCTGGCGCAGGGCGGCAGCGCGGCCCTCTGGCTGGGCAAAACCGAAGGCAGCCTGCTGCGCAAGCTGTCGGCGTCCATGGAGGTGTTTTCGCGGCTGCGCCTGACGCACTCACGCCCGGCTTACGGCATCAGCTCGGTCAAGGTGGGTGAGCGCGAACTTGCCGTGACCGAGGAGGCCGTGCTCAGCATGCCTTTCGGCACCCTGCTGCGCTTTAAAAAAGAGCTGCCGGCCGATCTGCCTTACCAGCCGCCGGTGCTGCTGGTGGCCCCGCTGTCGGGCCACTTCGCGACGCTGCTGCGCGAGACCGTGCGCACGCTGCTGCAGGACCACGACGTCTACATCACCGACTGGCACAACGCGCGCGACGTCGCCCTGCGCCACGGCCCCTTCGCGCTGGACGACTACATCGACCACATGATCCGTTTCACCCGGGCCATAGGCCCCGGCACCCACGTGGTGGCGGTGTGCCAGCCCTGCGTGGCGGCGCTGGCGGCCGCGGCCGTCATGGCCGAAGACGAGGACCCGGCCCAGCCGCGCAGCCTGACCCTGATGGCCGGGCCGGTGGACTGCCGCGTGAACCCGACCGGCGTCAACACGCTGGCCACCAGCAAGCCGATTGAATGGTTCGAGAAAAACCTGATCAGCCACGTGCCGCTGCCGCACGCCGGCTATATGCGGCGCGTCTACCCGGGCTTTGTGCAGCTCAGCGCCTTCCTGAGCATGAACCTGGACCGGCACAAAAAATCCTTCCAGGACATGTACCAGCACCTGCTGGACGGCGATGTGGAAAAAGCCAACATCATCCGCGTGTTCTACGACGAATACCTGGCCGTCAACGACCTGCCCGCCGAGTTCTACCTCGAGACCGTCGAAAAAGTCTTCCAGACCTACGACCTGCCGCTGGGCAAGCTCAGCTACCGCGGCCGCCTCGTGAAACCCGCCGCGATCCGGCGCACCGCGCTGATGACGGTGGAAGGCGAACGCGACGACATCTGCTCAGTCGGGCAGACAGTGGCGGCGCAGGACCTTTGCACCGGGATACGGCCTTACATGAAGACGCACCACGTGCAGACGGGTGTGGGACATTACGGCGTGTTCAGCGGGCGCAAATGGAACCAGCAGATTTATCCGCGGGTCAGGGAGATGATTCATTCGAATTCAGGGTGAGATTTATGAGGGCCGCGTGAAAAGCATCAGGGGAGCAACCCGGCCTTTCTGTACCAGCGCACACAGGCACTTTCCACCAGCATATAGGCCGCGATCGCGGGTATGGCCCACGCGGCATTCACAAGAATCCCGGAACACATCGGCAGCACAACCAACCAGCACGCGAGCTTGTAGACGAGCGGCAGGGCCCGGTAGCGCTCACCTTTTTCAGGGCACCGTTTGAACTCCCGCTTGTTCATGAACCAGAGCACAAACAGCAATACCGCATACGCCAGCACAAAAAGAACCAGCGACGGCGCCTGCAGCAGTAGGCGAAAATACTCAATCATTCGATGCCCCGGTTGAATTGCCAGACATCGTTACCGTTCCACCAGATCTACCACCGCCCAGCGGGCATCGCGTTTCTTCGCGACCACCGTAAAGCAGCGTTCCTGCGGAGCGCAAAGTACGAACAGCGCTTCACCAGAGAAGGCCCCGTCAGCAAACTGGAATGGTGCAAGCCGCTTCAATTCAATCCGCCCGGCATCGACATTCAGTCGGGAGGCGAGCGCTGCACGCCCCAATTCATAGGGCTCTGACTGCAAAATCCAGAAATACCCGGCGGCGACTATCAGCGCGAACATGGCGACCACAAAGGCCAGTGTCCTGATCAGCCTGGCCCAGGTCATGCCAAACCACGATGCCGGACGCCGGGGAAGCTTTGCAGTCAGGCGCCTGCTCAGCATGGCACCGCCTGCAATGTGGACCCTACAGCGCTGAACGCGGCATTGAGCAGCCGGGTCGTGACACGCGCCCTGTTGAAGACAATGTCCGCGAGCAGCGCGACGGCAAGCGCCAGATAGATGAAATACCCAAAACCGACATAGTCCGAGAAGAGTATGGTGTGCAGCCAGTTTTGATGGAAGAGGTACAGATAGCCTACCAGTCCCCCAGCCCCCAACAGCACAACCGTTGGCAGCACAAGCTGCAACCCGGCGCGCCTGCGAAGGAGCGCGGCAAATGCAAGCAGGGAGAAAACGAGCGCGTTTGCACCGGTAAAGATGCGGAACTCCCGAGTCAGCGATTCCGCCACGCCCATGTACTGGGTACGGATGAGGAGTTCAAGCCTCTCGTTGACGCGCGAGAGATCGGTGACCCTGCGTTCCAGAATTCCGGTCATGGACTTCTCGATGGCCTTGCGGCACTCGCAATCGATATTTCCCATTTGCGCCGCGATGGCGGCAACCTTCTGCGGAAGGCCTTCAGCGAGCTTGCGTTTGAGCTCGGCGATCTCCAGTGCATTCCTGCCGGATAGGCCTTTTGCCATCTCCGCGAGCCTGCCGCCGTCCAGCGCATCGATTCGTTCGCTCACCCTGCGCTCGACTTCCGAACGGATCGCATCGCGGGCCAGGGTCTCGACCAAGCCGGGCTTGACATAGGAAGCAATGAAGGCGCTCCCAAACAGGGCAAGTCCTGCGAAGGCAATGATGTTGATAAAGACACGCATTGGGTTGTTCCAGTGTCTACGGTTTAACGCCTGACGCAAGCCACCAAAACCCCAATCACCCCCATCACCAAAACCAGCCCCAAAATCACCCCCCGCCCCTCCATCACCCCGGCAAACACCCCCACCAGCATGCCGGCCAGCGGCTGCGACAGGTTGTTGAACATCACGATCACGCCGGTGGTCTTGCCCAGGTCCTTGGGCGGGATGAGCTTTTGCCGCAGGCTGCGGATGTAGACGTTGAACATCTTGTCGAAGCCTATCACCAGCAAAAACCCTGCGGTGTAGACCCAGAAATTGCCGGCCAGCCCGGTGAGCAGCCCGCCGGCCAGCATCACGGTGTAAGACACCAGGCCCAGGGTGCGCAGCGGCAGCACGGTGCGGGCGATGAACAACAGGATGATGACGGTGGCCACGGCGCCTGCCGTTTGCAGAACGGCATAGTCGCCAGCCGAGCGCTGCAGCAGGCCGGTCACCATGGCGGCCGAGGTGGCCAGGGTGACGCCTATCACCAGGTTGACGCCCGCCGCCAGGGCAATCACCTGCTTCAAGCCCGGCAGGTGCAGCACCTGCGACAAGGCGGTGCGTATGGGCGCGGTCCAGTGGCCGGGGGCCGGCTCGGGCGCGGCCAGGGTGACGGCGCTTTGGCGCTGCCACCAGGTCACGGCACCGTCGGCGATGAGAAAAAACACCGCCGTCGCCCCGACCACCGCGGGCCAGGGCATCCAGCGCAGCAGCAGCGAAGCCAGCAAAGGGCCCAGCACCATGCCAAGCTGGTCGGCAAGCTGCGCATGGGCCAGCACTTTTTCAAAACGGTGCTGGCGGAAGATTTGCGGCAGCATGACCTCGCGGGCCATCAGGCCCTGGGTGGTCAGCACGCCGCAGACGGCCGACAGCGCGATCAGCCAGCCGACGCCGCCGGCCCACTGGAAGGCGACGACGCCGGCCATGCACACCAGCGCGCGGTACAGCTGGCTGATGCGCAGCAGCTTGAGCGGCGAGACGCGGTCGCACAGCGCACCGCAGACCGGAAAGGCCAGAAAGCGCGGAAGGGTCTCGAGGGTGAAGGCAATGCCCGACCAGGCGACGCTGCCGGTGGTCTCGAACACCACCAGGGGCACGAGGAACAACAGGATCTGGTCGGCCAGCCGGGAGAAAAACAGCGACGCATAAAACAGCAGCCCGCCGGCATCACGCTTGTCGCTCACCCCTGCCCTCGCTTGCGCCCTGCGTGCCTTGCGCACCGGGTCGTTGTTGTTTCAAAAATAGGCGGCCGGCGCGCTGCCGGGCGCCGGCTTTTTAATTGTGGTCGGCGGCGTCCTCGGCCGGCCAGTCGCGTATATAGGCCTTGAGCATCTTGTTTTCGAAGTTCTGGCTGTCGACCACGGCCTTGGCGACGTCATAAAGGCTGATCACGCCCATCAGGACTTTCTGGTTCATCACGGGCATGTAGCGCGCGTGGCGCTCCAGCATCATGCGGCGGACCTCGTCGAGTTCGGTTTCGGAGGTGCAGGTGAGCGGGTGGTCGTCCATGGCGGTGCGCACCAGCGTGCTGCCGATCTCGCCGCCGTTCTTGACGATGTAGACGATGACCTCGCGGAAGGTCAGCATGCCGACCAGGTCGCCGTGTTCCATGACGACCAGCGAGCCTATGTCTTTGTCGGCCATGACCTGTGCCGCCTTGGCCAGGGGTTCATCGGGCTGGACGGTGTAAAGCGTGTTGCCTTTGACACGCAGTATGTCTAGAACCTTCATGGCGATCTCCTCGGTTGTGCTGCCAACATGCCCTCATTGTCCCACCGCAGCGCGGCGGGAAGAGGAATTCAGTTTAAATATAGCCCACAATCAAACGGCTGGTTGCAACAATTTCCCCGCGCACCGCCACTTTTTTCTGACTGGAGACAAACCCATGCCAGGTTATTCCGATCCCGGCTTCGACACCCTCGCGCTGCATGCGGGCGCCGCGCCCGACCCGAGCACAGGCGCGCGCGCCGTGCCGATTCACCTGACCACCTCCTTCGTCTTCGAATCCAGCGACCACGCGGCCAGCCTGTTTAACCTGGAGCGCGCGGGCCACGTCTATTCGCGCATCAGCAACCCGACCAACGCGGTGCTGGAGCAGCGGGTGTCGGCGCTGGAAGGCGGCATAGGCGCGATCGCCACCGCCAGCGGCCAGGCCGCGCTGCACCTGTCCATCGCCACGCTGATGGGCGCCGGCTCGCACATCGTGGCCTCGACGGCGCTCTACGGCGGCAGCCAGAACCTGCTGCACTACACGATGCGCCGCTTCGGGATAGACACAACTTTCGTGAAGCCCGGCGACATCGACGGCTGGCGCGCGGCCGTGCGGCCCAATACCAAGCTGTTTTTCGGCGAAACCGTGGGCAACCCAGGCCTGGACGTGCTGGACATCCCGGCGGTGTCGGCCCTGGCCCATGAGGCAGGCGTGCCGCTGCTGGTGGATTCCACGCTGACCTCGCCCTGGCTTATCAAGCCTTTTGAGCACGGCGCCGACCTGGTCTACCACTCGGCCACCAAGTTCCTGAGCGGCCATGGCACCGTCATAGGCGGCATCGTGGTGGACGGCGGCAGCTTTGACTGGGAAAAATCCGGCAAATTCGCCGAGCTGACCGAGGCCTATGACGGCTTTCACAACATGGTGTTCAGCGAGGAAAGCACGGTGGGCGCCTTTTTGCTGCGTGCGCGGCGCGAGGGCCTGCGCGATTTCGGCGCCTGCATGAGCCCGCACACGGCCTGGCTGATCCTGCAGGGCATAGAAACCCTGCCGCTGCGCATGGCACGGCACATGGGCAATACCGAAAAAGTGGTCGAATTCCTGGCCAGCCACCCGCTGGTCTCGCGCGTGGGCCATCCCCTGCTCGAATCCCATCCCAGCCATGCGCTGGCCAAAAAGCTGCTGCCGCGCGGCGCGGGCTCGGTGTTCAGCTTCGACATCAAGGGCAACCGCGCGCAGGGCAAGGCTTTTATCGAGACGCTCAAAGTCTTCAGCCACCTGGCCAATGTCGGCGACTGCCGCAGCCTGGTCATCCACCCGGCCAGCACCACCCACTTCCGCATGACGGACGAGGCGCTGGCCGCCGGCGGCATCACGCAGGGCACGATACGCCTGTCCATAGGCCTGGAAGACCCGGACGACCTGATCGACGACCTCAAGCGCGCCCTCAAGGCCGCCGAAAAAGCGGCAGCGAAAGCGGAGGCCTGAGCATGTACCTCGACGTCAAGGGCCATAAAACCTATTGCTACACCGGCGGCAAGCCTTTTGAGGCCGCCAAACCCACCGTGGTGTTTATCCACGGCGTGCTCAATGACCACAGCATCTGGATTCTGCAAACGCGCTATTTCGCGCACCATGGGTTCAACGTGTTGGCACCGGACCTGCCCGGCCACTGCAAAAGCGAAGGCGAACCGCCCCGGTCGGTGGAGGAAGCGGCTGCCTTCGTCATCGCCCTGCTCGACGCGGCCGGCGTGAAAACCGCCACGCTGGCAGGCCACAGCTTTGGCTCCCTCACGGCCCTGCATGCGGCATCCATCGCGCCTCAGCGGGTGGCGCGCCTGGCCTTGCTGGGCACCGCCGCCCCGATGAAGGTTTCACCCGCGTTGCTGGACAGCGCGCTGAACCAGCCGATGAAGGCCATCGATATGGTGAACACCTTCTCGCATTCCATGCTGGCGCCGCCGCCCTCGGCGCTGGGCCCGGGCACCTGGCTGTACGGAGGCTCCAAAGCCCTGATGCGGCGGGTGCTGGCCAGCAACACCCGGGTCAACCTGTTTCACCGCGGCTTCAAAGCCTGCGACGACTACACGGCCGGTGAAGCCGCCATGGACAAGGTGCAGTGCCCGGTGCTGTTCATCCTCGGCAAAGGCGATTCCATGACCTTGCCCAAAATGGCGGCACCGCTGCAGGCCAAGGCGAAAAATGGCAAAACCGTGCTGCTGCAAGCCGGCCACCAGATGATGACCGAGGCACCCGAAGAGGTGCTGTTCGCGATCCGCGATTTCCTCCAGGCCCCTTCGGCCTGACGCAACGGATGGCAAGCCCTCTCCTCGTCCCCACACTCGCGCAGGCGGTGGAGCATGTGCTCACCGCGGTGGAGGGCGACATCGTGCTCGGGCTGCCGCTGGGCATAGGCAAGCCCAACCCCTTTGTGAACCTGCTCTACCGCCGCATCAAGGCCATGGGCGGCGAGGCGAATCCCCGGCGGCTGAAGATCATCACCGCGCTGTCGCTGGAGAAACCCGAAGGCAAAAGTGAGCTGGAGCAGAACTTTCTCGCGCCGCTGGTCGAGCGCGTGTTCAGGGACTACCCCGATCTTGACTACGTGAAAGACCTGCGCGCGGGCCTGCTGCCGCCGCACATCGAAGTCTCCGAGTTCTTCTTCAAGACCGGCGACTACCTCGGCAACCAGCGCGCGCAGCAGGCCTATATCGCCACCAACTACACCTTCGTCGCCCGCGACATGGGAGTGCTGGGCGTGAACGTGATCGCGCAGGCTGTCGCCGCGCATGACGAGGATGGGAAATTTACGCTGTCCCTGGGCAGCAACCCCGACGTGACTTTTGAGCTCGCGGAGCGCCAGGCCGCGCAGGGCAAGCCGCTGCTCAAGGTGGCTGTGGTCAATCGCCAGATGCCTTTTATGCCCAACCATGCGGTGGTGCCGGCCGGTTTTTTTGACGTGCTGGTGACGGACGCAGAAGCCACGCACACCCTGTTTGCGCCGCCCAACAACAAGGTCGGCACGGCCGACTACGCGATCGGCCTGCATGCCGCCAGCCTGGTGGCCGACGGCGGCACGCTGCAGATCGGCATAGGCGCGCTGGGCGACGCGATTGCCCAGGCGCTGATCGTGCGGGACAGCGACAACGAGGGCTACCGCCGCATCATGGCGGCCTTGTGCCCTGACGGACTGCAGGGCCGCGAGCTGGGCGGTTTTGAGCAAGGCCTGTATGGCTGCTCGGAGATGTTCGTCAACGGGCTGCTCAAGCTGATTGAAGCCGGCATTGTGCGGCGCGAGGTGTTTGACGATGTGGCCTTGCAGAACCTGGTCAACCAAGGCCGCGCGCCGGGCCTGGCGGTCGGCATCGACCTGCTGGCCGCCTTGGTCGATGCCGGGCGAATCGGTTCCGCGCTGAGCGCCGACGACCTGGCCTTCCTGCAACGCTTTGGGGTGCTCAGCAGACAGGTTCGCCTTGCGCCAGACGGTGCGCTCGAGGTGGCCGGCACGCACATACCCAACCGGCTCGGCGACCCCGCCGTGCGCATGACCTTGCAAGGCGCCGGCGGCTTGGGAACGCGCCTGGCGGGCGGCGTGGTCCTGCATGGCGGCTTCTTCCTGGGCCCCACCGATTTTTACGAGCGGCTGCGCGCCATGCCGACCGAGGCGCTCGCCAAAATCGACATGACGCGCATAGCCTTCATCAACCAGCTCCAGGGCCAAAGCCGCCTCAAACAGGCCCAGCGCACCCAGGGCCGCTTCGTGAACACGACCATGATGGTCACGCTGCTGGGCGCGGCGGTGTCCGATGGGCTGGAGTCGGGCCAGGTCGTCTCGGGCGTGGGCGGGCAATACAACTTTGTGGCCATGGCGCACGCCTTGCCCGATGCGCGCTCCATCCTGATGCTGCGCGCCACCTATGAGCACAAAGACGGCGTGCGCAGCACCCTGGTGTGGAACTATGCGTACGAAACCATCCCGCGCCACCTGCGCGACGTGGTCATCACCGAATACGGCGTGGCCGACCTGCGCGCCCAGCCCGACGGCGAAGTCGTCAAACGGCTGATCGCGATTGCCGACTCGCGCTTTCAGGATGATCTTGTCGCGCAGGCCAAGGCCGCCGGCAAGCTGGACGCCGATTACGAAGTGCCGGCGCAGCATCGCCAGAACCTGCCCGAGGTGCTACGCGCCCGGCTGCAGCCCTGGAGCGGGTCGGCGCTGCTGCCCGACTTCCCCTTCGGCACCGACCTGACGGCCGACGAGTTGCGCATCATCGGCGCGCTCAGGCAAATGCAGCACGCCAGCCAGCACCCGGCCGAACTGCTGGCCATGCTGGCCAAAAGCCTGTGGGCGGACCGCGAAGCGCCGCCCGCCTACCTGCAGCGGCTGGGCCTGGACGAGGCCACGAGCCTGCGCAAGATCCTCATGCGCAAACTGTTTGCCGGGAACCTTTAACAGGCTTCACCGTGATCGACGCTTCGCCCTTTGCCATCACCCCGGCCATGCCAGCCGCCCGCGCGATGGAGATCGCGGCCGGCTTGGACCTGCGCGCCCTGCCCGCGGACTTCTATGCCAACCCCTACCCGGTGTACGCAGCGCTGAGAGAACACCAGCCCCTGCGCCGCATGCCCGACGGCTCTTTCTTCCTGACCCGCCACGCCGACCTGGTGGCTGTCTACCGCGATGCGCAGATTTTCAGCTCCGACAAAAAAGTGGAGTTCGAACCCAAATACGGCGCGGCCTCGGCGCTGTTTGAGCACCACACCACCAGCCTGGTGTTCAACGACCCGCCGCTGCACACGCGGGTGCGCAAGCTCATCATGGGCGCGCTGACGCGGCGCGCGATTGCCGACATGGAGCCCGGCCTGCTCACGCTGGTCGATGGCCTGCTGGACGCCATCGAATCCCGGGGCGGCGGCGACCTGGTGGAAGACTTCGCCTCGGCCATCCCGGTCGAGATCATCGGCAACCTGCTGGGCGTGCCGCATGCCGACCGCGCGCCGCTGCGCGGCTGGTCGCTCGCGATACTGGGCGCGCTGGAGCCCAAGCTCACACCGGAGCAGGAAGCCCTGGGCAACCGCAGCGTGCGCGAGTTCACCGCTTACCTGCGGGACCTGGTGGCCGACAGGCGCCGCCGACCGGGCGACCCCGAGCACGACGTGCTGACGCGGCTGATAGGCGGCGAGACGGCCACGGACAAACTCAGCGAAACCGAGCTGCTGCAGAACTGCGTGTTCATCCTCAATGCCGGCCATGAAACCACCACCAACCTGATAGGCAATGCGCTGGTGGCGCTGCAGGAGCGGCCGGCGGCGCTGGCCGGCCTGCTGCCCCGCATGCGGGCGCTGGCGCATGACGCGCAGGGGCTTGAGGCGCTCATGGCGCCGGCCGTCGATGAGTTCCTGCGTTTTGAGTCGTCCAACCAGCTCAGCAACCGGCGCGCGCTGGCCGACACAAGCATTGGCGGCGTGAATCTGCCGGCGGGCAGCCTGCTGACGCTGTGCATAGGCGCGGCGAACCGCGACCCGGCGCAGTTTGCGCGGCCCGACGAGCTGGACCTGGCACGCCGGGACAACCGCCACCTGGCCTTTGGTTTCGGCATCCACCAGTGCGCCGGGCTCAGCCTGGCGCGGCTCGAGGGCCGCATCGCGATCGGCCGTTTTCTCCAGCGTTTTCCGGATTACCGGTTAAGCGCCAGCCCCACGCGTGGCGGCCGTGCGCGCTTCAGGGGTTTCCTCAAGGCGCCGTTTTCCGTCGCCTAGCCGGCCCTGGTCCAATGCTGGGGCGCCCCCGCCAGGCCCCGCAGCAAGGCCTGGGTGGAAGGCGAATGGGGCGTGGCGGGCTGGCCCGGCTGCGCCAGTGAATCGAGCAGGCGCGCGAGGGTTTGCGCCTGCGGCATCAGCGGACCCAGAAAACGCGTGCCGCCCGCATCAGCGACCAGCAACGTGGGAAAGGTCTCCACCTCGATGTCGCCGACCAGCTCGGCCTCGTCCTCAATGTCCAGCCAGGCAAAGCGGCTGTCCGGGTAACGCGCCGCCATCTGCGCAAAAACTTCGGCGTAGTCGCGGCATAGTCCGCACCAGTCGGCGCACAGGCAGACCACCCAATTCACGGGAAGCTCCGGCGAGCTGGAGGGTGCCGCTGGCGGCGTTGTGGGGAGGGGCATGCGGGGGAGAAAGCAAGGATTGACTATTATGGCCAGGCCCGCAAAATGGTGAGCGGCACGGGGCTATCACGATGGTAGCCCGGCGCAGGAGACACCACCATGAATGCCACGCCCAGCGACGCCGTGCAAGACGGCCAGCCCACGACATCCCTCAGCCCACCCGTCGACCCGCGCAGCTTCGATTCCTTCGCGAGCTTTTACCCGTTTTACCTGGGCGAGCACCGCAACCCGATTTGCCGGCGCCTGCATTTTGTGGGCTCCAGCCTCACGCTGCTGTGCCTGGCGGCCCTGGTCGCCACGCGCAACCCGTGGTGGCTATTGGCCGGGCTGCTGTGCGGTTACGGCTTCGCCTGGATAGGCCACTTCGGCTTTGAAAAGAACAAGCCCGCGTCCTTCAAGCGGCCGCTTTACAGTTTTATGGGCGACTGGGTGATGTACCGCGATATGTGGGTGCAGGCCTTCAAGCGCCTCAAGGGCACTTAAAGGCAGCGTGGGTCAGGGCGGCGGTTAGTGCGGGCCCTGGGGCTGGAAGATGCTGGCCTTGAGCGCCTTCAGGCAGGCCGCGCCGGCGTGCAGCGCAGCTTCATGGGTGGGATAGGGATGGTCCGAGCCTTCGATACGGACATCGGCGCCGCGCTCGTCGGTGGACAGCTGGGTGACCACCCAGTAAAACAGCCCGGCCGAGGGTTCCTTGACACGGACCGCAAGCGGCCCGGGCGGCAGCGGAAGCGTGGGGGGCATGGCACTCATAAAGTCCTCCCCAGCTCATTGCTCACGTCCTTGGCGGCAGGGCCGACCTCGGCCACGGCCACGCGCAATTCCAGTTCACTGCAGGCCAGCGCGGCGACCCAGTAGTTCAGGGAGGCTTCCTGGTTGATGTCGATGGGCTCATTTTTCAGGGTCGTATCGGCGATCGGATAAGCAGGTGGTGTCACGGTTTTCTCCGGCTGGGGTTGAGGATGCGGAGAATCTTGGCCCGTGCCGCCCGTGCGCCTTGTAAGAATCCGACCCGCCCGCGTGAAGTCACGGCCGAACAAAAGCAACGAAACGTGGCGGAGGTGACGAAGGCTTAACAACCTTGACAAAAGGTTGACGCTTTTAAAACCTGAGCTTATGAGCTTCTGCCCAAATCAGGGCGAACAGGCTCAAGCCAGTTTTGCATCACCTTACGCGCCGCCGGGCTCGCCTTCCACGCGTATGCCGAGCTGCTTGATCTTGACGCGCTGTTCCACGGCCTGGCTCCACTGCTCGAAGTCTTCGTTGGTGGGTGCGGGGCCGCTGCCGGTCTGGTAGGCCCACATCTTGGCGGTCAACTCTTCATAAATCTGCTTGGCATCGCGCTGCGCCTGCCGCTCCTGGGCGATGGCACCGTCTAGTTTTTCCCGAGCATTGGTTTTTGCTGGCATCTTTCTGTGCATTGAAAAACAAGGGGTTTGATTTTGTTACGGCGCCTTGTGGCAAACAAGAATTCCCCTGGCGGTTGATCGGTTTTTCCCGGCGTGACCCGGCGCCTTACAGCGCGTCACGCAGCCGCAGCTCGGGCCAGCGGGCTTTTCGCCACAGGCCCTGCACCGCCTCGGCCTTGTCGAGCAGCAGTTCTTGCATCAGCGGCTCCAGCAGCGTGGCGTCGGGGTCGGCCAGCAGCAGGAAGCGGGCCTCGTCCTCGCCTTCCGACTCGTTGAGCTGGCCCACCCAGTCCAGCGCCACCAGGGTTTCCAGCACCGGCTCAAGCTGCAAGCCATCCACCTGGAGCCGCTCAGCCAGCTGCGAGGCGCTCAGGCCTTTTCGCGGCATGGACAGCGCCTGGTGCAGTTGCTGCAGCACTTCGATGGCGAGCTGGAAGTACCAGCCGTGCGCACTGCCGCGGCGCGCCACGCCGGCCAGCAGGCTGGGCAGGTAGGCGGCGATCACCGCACCCATCAGCACGATGACCCAGGAGACATAAATCCACACCAGCAGGATAGGCAGGGTCGCGAAGGCGCCGTAGACCAGCGAATAGGTGGGCACCGCGCCCAGGTAAAGGCTGAGCGCGCGCTTGGCCACCTCGATGCCGGCGGCGACGAACAGGCCACCCGCCCAGGCGTGCGACCATTTCACAAAGGTGTTGGGCACATAGCGGTACATCGCCGCCATGCCGCCGGCCACCAGGAAAAACTGCAGGACGCTGAGCAGGAAACGCAGGCTGACCGGCAAGGCGCCCACCAGGCCGCCCGAGGCCGACAGTACATAGGAGGTGACCGCCAGGCTGGCCGCCAGCAAGAGCGGCCCCAGGGTGATGGCGGCCCAATAGATCAGCACGCGCTGGGCCAGCGAGCGCGCCTTCTTGACGCGCCATATGCCGTTCAGGGTGCGGTCTATGGTGAGGATCAGTGCGATGGCCGTGACCAGCAGCACGGCCAGGCCGGCAATGCCCAGCTTGTTGGCCTGGCGGCTGAACTGTGTAAGGTAACCCAGCACCTGGCGCGCGATGTTGTCGGGGATCAGGCTCTGTACCAGCCAGGCTTGCAGCGCGCCCTGCAGCTTCGAAAACATCGGGAAGGCCGTGAAAATCGCCAGCGCCACGGTGAAAAAAGGCACGAGCGCAATCGAGGTGGTGAAGGTCAGGCTGCTGGCCGTCAGGCCCATGTGGTCTTCGCGGAAACGGTCGCGCAGGGTCAGCGCCGTGCCGCGCCACGGGAAGCGCGACAGGTCGGCCAGGAGGTCCTGCAGGTATTGCTGGAATTTCATCCCCGGTATCATGCCATTGACATTTGGATTTCCATGAACAAAACAGAGCAAATAGACCTTACCCGCCGCCTGGCGCTGGCCAGCCTGCTGGGCCTCATCGTGCTGGGCCTGGCCTGGGAAATGTGGCTGGCGCCCCTGCGGCCGGGCGGCTCGCTGCTGGCGCTCAAGGTGCTGCCGCTGTGCATCCCCCTGGCCGGCATCCTGAAAAATCGCATGTACACCTACCGCTGGCTCAGCCTGCTGGTGTGGCTGTATTTCACCGAAGGCGTGGTGCGGGCCTGGAGCGACCGCGCGCCGGGCAACTACCTGGGCCTCATTGAAGTCGTGCTGTGCCTGACGCTGTTTGCCGCCTGCGCGCTGCATGTGCGCGTGCGCCTGAAAAATACCCCGGTCCCCTCAACCCCCTAACCTGAAGCCGAACACCGTGAGCACGCACAACCCATTGATCGAATCCCTGCGCCAGATCGTCGGCGCCACCAACGTCCTGACCGACGGCGATCTGACGCCCTGGGTGCAGGACTGGCGCAAGCGCGAAACCGGCAAAGCCCTGGCCGTGGTGCGGCCCGGCTCCACCCAGGAAGTCGCGGCCGTGGTGAAAGCCTGCGCCGCGGCCCGCGTGAGCATCGTGCCGCAAGGCGGCAATACCGGCATGGTGGTGGGGTCCACACCGGACGCCAGCGGCACGCAGGTCGTGCTGAGCCTGACGCGCATGAACAAGGTGCGTACGCTGGACGCCGGCAACCTGACCATCACGGTCGATGCCGGCTGCGTGCTGCAAAACCTGCAGGAAGCCTGCGAAAAAGCCGGTTTCCTGTTTCCCCTGAGCCTGGCCTCGGAAGGGAGCTGCACCATAGGCGGCAACCTCGGAACCAATGCCGGCGGCACCCAGGTCGTGCGCTACGGCAACACCCGCGACCTCTGCCTGGGGCTGGAAGTCGTGAACGCGCAGGGAGAGATCTGGGACGGCCTCACGGGCCTGCGCAAGGACAACACCGGCTACGACCTGCGCCACCTGTTCATAGGCAGCGAAGGCACGCTGGGCGTGATCACCGGCGCGACCATGAAGCTGTACCCCATGCCCAAATCCCAGCTCACCGCCTTTGCCGCCGTGCCGTCGCTGGAGGCGGCCGTGCAGTTGCTGGGCCTGGCGCATGAACACCTGGGCTCGGGCCTGACCGGTTTTGAGGTCATGGGCCAGTTCGCACTGAGCCTGGTGTCCAAACATTTCCCGCAGCAGCGCGTGCCCTTCTGGCAGGAACATGCCTGGTGCGTGGTGCTGGAGAACTCGGACAACGAATCGGAAGCCCATGCGCGTGAATGTTTTGAACGCCTGCTCGAGGCCGCCATGGAGGCCGGCTGCGTGGCAGACGCGGTGGTCGCCGAGAGCATGGCGCAGGCCCACGCGCTGTGGCACATCCGTGAAAGCATCCCGATGGCGCAGGCCGAAGAGGGCCTGAACATCAAGCACGACATCTCGATCAATGTGTCGCGCATCCCGGAATTCGTGGCGGAAACCAATGCGCTGCTGCTGGAGCGTTTTCCGGGTGCGCGCATGGTCGTCTACGGCCACCTGGGCGACGGCAACCTGCACTACAACGTACAGGCGCCGGAGAATGAAGACCAGGCGCGTTTCCTCAACGAAAAAGAGCATCCCATGAATGCCCTGGTCTACGAGGCGGTGGACCGCTACCGGGGCTCGATCTCGGCCGAACACGGTGTCGGCAGCCTCAAGGTCGACACGCTGCCCAAGCACAAATCACCCGTGGCGCTGGGCATGATGCGGGCTATCAAGCAGGGGCTGGATCCCCATAACCTGATGAACCCCGGACGGGTGCTGCGGACAGAGTAAGGCACGCGCCGATGCATAGATCGCTCCTTGCCCTGCTCGCACTCGGCAGCTTGGCCGGGATGGCGGGCGCCACGTCGCCGGCGCCACCACAGCCCCCGCCCCCAGGCCCACGTGAATGCATCGATACACCGGCGCCTGACGTGAAACACCTTGCTGCCGACACGCTGCCCGTGCACCGCGCGCTGGCGGCTCACCTGCTGCAGAGCCGCAAACCGTCGTTCTCGTGTGAATCGGCCAGCTTCCGCTACGAAGGCGTAGCGGTGTCAAAGGACGAGATTCGCGTGCAGTCCCGCCACCGGAAGACAGGGAAACTGCACGCGGAGGTGACCTATGGAAAACACTACAACATAGGGAGCCTGCGCAAGCACGGCGAGGTGCAGGCTTTCGGGCCGCGTGGCCAGAAGCTGTTCACCGAGTACCACTGCTTCGGTTTCGCCGTGGGCTTCCACAGCTACTACGACGCCACGGGAAAACTGGCAGGCGTAGCCGACCACACGAACAGCGACTACCGCTACGAAACTCAACCCTCTGGAGGCCACCGCGTGACGCGAGACCGGCAGACAGAGCAGTGGCAGCAGTTTGTACAGTTCCGTGAGGTCTTCACCGTGGCCACGACCGGCAGGCAACGCGTGGAGTTCGGGGGCAACACCATCTTCGGCCAGCATTGGAGATTGCTTGATCCCGCCACTGCCGTTCGTACGTGGACTGCGCCGGGGCCGCAGGGCACTGTCCGGGATCCCAATCGCCCCCAAACGACTGCGGAACTCGTCAACGTGCCGTTCGAATATCAGCCATTCTGGGAACTCTATGTGCGCAAGGCGAACGGAGTACCCGCGCCTGAACCAGTACCCGCGTACACGCGTGAAGTGTTGCAATGTCCCTGGATCTCTCAGGCGATGTCGCTTGCCTCCACCGACTCTCGCTTCGCCTTTCCGTCAGTGCCGTCTAGTCCTGGCCCCGATCGCGTCGCAAGTCGGCGCACGACGTACCTGCGCTGCCTGGAATCGCCCAGTGCCGAATGCTTGCTCGACTTCGCGATGGAACGGGCGCTCGAAGCAGACTCGAATCGCGGCACCTTCTTGGTGGGACTAGCGGTCGCATCGCTCGCGATGAAGCAACCCCATTGGGCATCGGAAGCCCTCGCAGACCTGCGTTCGACCGCCGGAAACTATTCGGAACCCAACCCCTACCTGGCGCCGTGGGCCGCCTTGAACGCTGCCGCGGCACGCCAGTCGGGTCGCGAAGCCGATGCGCTCCAATCGGCGGAGCAAGCTGTATGGCAGGCCGGGGGAACGCCAGCCGGGTATCGAAGCGAGAATCTGTTGCGCGGCACGGTATCGGCCGCCCAGGTTCTGGCGGAAAACGGCTTTGTGGAACACGCCAACCGCATCCGCCTGCAATTGCTTGCACGTAACGCGCGCCACGCCGAGGCGCTACTGCTGCCGGTCGCCCTGGCGTATGCGCGTGCTGGCGCCTCTGCGCCAGCGCGCGCCTTGGCGGGCGAGCAGCGTCGACACGCCCAGGTCGCACCCGCAACGGCTACCATGCCCCTCACGCAGCAGCCTGATGAAATGGAATTTGAGTTTGCAGCACGCAAACGGAGTTACGACGACGCCATAGTGCGCATTGGCGCTGGCCCCAACGCACAGCCTGCTGCTGCAGCGTGCGCGGCGGCTCGTGAAAGCGCACAACGGTTGCGAGAGGGCGACGCCACGGTTTTGACCTTCTCCACGGCGGCGGATGCCGGTGTCCGTCTTGCGCAGTGTGACGACACGGCGGGAGCGATCACCCTCGTGCGCGAGGCCCTGCGCCTCGCGGACGCCGAGCCCGTCTGCCGCGGTGACATGTGCTGGGGTTTCCCGGGCAAAGCCCGGCAGGAGGTAGTGCTGAAGGTGATCGAAGCCCGTCAGCTTCAGTTGCTTGAGGACGGAAGCGTTGCAGGACTGTCCACATCGGCGAAAATTGCCTACGCTGGCGGGCTAGCGCGCCAAGGAAAGCCGGAACAAGCACAGGCAAGCCTGGATGCCATACGCGGCATCGACGGAGCGCCTGCAGCTGCTCTGGCCACGGCCCTACTCGAAATCGCCGTCGCGCGCGGCCGCACCGAGGCCATTGCCACAGCGAGTCGTGATGCGTTGAGAACGGTAACCGGTCTGGATCGAAGCACCTCGAGAGCCGAGGCATTGATGGCCTTGGGCCGTGTGCATGCCAATCGCAACGCGTGTACGGACGCACTTTTCGTTTTCGGACTGGGACGATCCACGCTCATACAAGCTCTCGCCGGCAAGTTGGCTCCGATAGAACGCAACGCCCACTATCACCTGCTGGGCGAGTTGGCGGTGAGCTACGCGCAGTGCGGCAGCCCCGAGGAAGCTCAGGCAACGTTATCCATCCTCAGCGCGCCGTTCGCGGTCTCATGGCCGGCACAATCGGCGAACGACATAGATGCGATTGAACTGGAGATCGCGCTTCACGACGCTCGGGCGGGCAACGCGACAGAAGCGCTGCAGAAGATCAAAACGCTGCGGCCATCCCCGGCTCGTTTCGCGGCGCTGGCGGAACTGGATCGCGCTATCGGCGATATCGCCGCAGAAAAGTCGGCTGTGGCACAGCTTGCCGCTGCCGACTTTCTGCTGCTGGAGCAATACTTCCTGACGGCAGCCACAAGTGCCGAGCGGCGCGCCCTGCTGGGGCACGCTGCACATCTCGTGCGGTCCCATCGTGCCGCACCTTGGGCCCCCGATGCGCTGGCGCAATTGACGACGCTGGCGAGGTCCCTGGAAGCTTCTGCCTGGCGCGCACGCGCCTTGTGCGATGCAGGCAGTGCCGCTACCGCTTTAAGTGACGCCGGAAGCACCGCATTGTTCGACGAAGCATCGCGAGCTATGCGCGCTCCGCGGCCGGTGACATTTCCGCTTGATCCCCAACCGTACGGCGCATGCGCGTATTGGCTGCGTGAGGCAGGGCAAGTGGAACAAGCGCGCGCCGCAGAGAACTTGCTGATGGTCGATCTGCGGCGACGCGCGACAGAAACCGCCGGCATTTTAGACCGCGGCGACACCGGCACGCTGATAAACTTGGCGATCGCTTTCCATGAAGCCTTGAAGGGCGAACTGCTAGTGGACTGGCCTCTGCGCGGCCGCCCCTGAGCGCAGCGAATAAAATCGCCGTAACGCCTCACCGGACTCCCCATGATCGTCTCCCGCCCCATACGCTCCCAATACGAAGATTTCATGCGCCATGTGGACACCCACGGCGTCTTCAAGGCCGACCGCACCGGCACCGGCACCAAAAGCGTGTTCGGCCACCAGATGCGCTTTGACCTGAACGAGGGCTTCCCGCTGGTGACCACCAAGAAGGTGCACCTGAAATCCATCGTCCATGAGCTGCTGTGGTTTTTGCAGGGCTCCAGCGACAACAACTGGCTCAAGGAACGCGGCGTCACCATCTGGGACGAATGGGCGCGGCCTGACGGCGACCTGGGCCCGGTCTACGGTGTGCAGTGGCGCAGCTGGCCCACGCCCGACGGCGGCCACATCGACCAGATCAGCGAAGTCATCAAGACGCTCAAGACCAATCCCGATTCGCGCCGCATCATCGTGAGCGCCTGGAACGTGGCCGACCTCTCCAAGATGGCGCTGATGCCCTGCCACGCGTTTTTCCAGTTCTACGTGGCCCCCTCCGAGGTGCAGGGCCAGCCCGGCAAGCTGAGCTGCCAGCTCTACCAGCGCAGCGCCGACATCTTCCTGGGCGTGCCCTTCAACATCGCCAGCTACGCCCTGTTGACGCACATGGTGGCGCAGCAGTGCGACCTGGGCGTGGGCGACTTCATCTGGACCGGCGGCGACTGCCACATCTACAGCAACCACCACGAGCAGGTCGCGCTGCAGCTGAGCCGCCAGCCCTTCCCCTACCCGACGCTGCAGATCAAGCGCAAGCCCGAATCGATCTTCGACTACCAGTTTGAAGACTTCGAGTTCCTGGATTACCAGCATCACGAGGCGATCAAAGCGCCCGTGGCTGTTTAATCCGGGATGCAAACATGACACGCATCCACATGATCTTCGCCCGCGCCGCCAACGGCGTGATAGGCCGCGACAACACCATCCCCTGGCGCCTGCCGGAAGACATGGCGCGCCTCAAGCGCCTGACCACCGGCTGGCCGGTCATCATGGGCCGCAAGACCTGGGATTCGCTGCCGCCCAAATTCCGCCCCCTGCCGGGCCGCGCCAACATCGTCATCACGCGCCAGGCCGGCTGGCAAGAAGCAGGCGCCGAAACCGCGGCAAGCCTGCCCGACGCGCTGGCGCTGTGCGCGGCATCCGAAGAGGTGTGGATCCTGGGCGGCGCGCAAATTTACGCGCAGGCGATGCCGCTGGCACACCGCATCGAAGTCACGGAGATTGCGGAAAATATCGAGGGCGACGCCTTCGCGCCGACGCTGGGCCCCGAATGGCGGCAAACGGCGCGCGAAGACCATGTGTCGGCCACGGGGATGAAGTTCAGCTTCATCACCTACGAAAAATAAACCATCCACAACCCACAACAACATGAGAGGGAATTGATATGTCAGGAGGCGGATTTCACGTGCACGGGCCCCACGACCATGAGCTCGAGCACGCGGCCCAGGGCGGCCACGGCGGCCATGAAAGCGGCGGCGGCATGATCGCGCAGATCGCGGTGATCACCGCCATCATCGCGACCGTGGGCGCCATCTTTGCCTACATGGGCGGTGCCACGCAGGCCAATGCGGGCCTGTACAAGAACAACGCGGCCATCAAGAAGACCGAGGCCTCCAACCAGTGGAATTACTTCCAGGCCAAAAGCACCAAGCAGTCGCTGGCCGAGCTGGCCCGCGACCTGGCGCCCGAAGACAAAAAAGCCGGCTACCAGGCCAAGGTGGACCGCTACGAAAAGGAAAAGAACGAGATCAAGGTGATCGCCGAGAAGCTCGAAGCCGAATCCGCCGTCTGGGACAAATCCTCGGACGAGCAGATCCACCAGCACCACCGCTGGGCCCAGGCCACCACGGTGCTGCAGGTGGCGATTGCCCTGGCGGCCATCGCGCTGCTGACGCGCAAGAAATGGCTGGAATACGGCATGTTCGCCGTGGCCGGCGTGGGCCTGGTGGTGGGTGCGCTGGCCGTGCTGCACATCTGATCACCGCTAACACCCTTTTCCGGGGCTGGAGCATGAAACCATGAAGATTTCAACCTGGAACGTCAATTCGCTGACCGCGCGGCTGGCCCATGTGCTGGACTGGCTGGCCGCCAATCCCGTCGACGTGCTGTGCCTGCAGGAACTGAAGATGACGGATGACAAGTTCCCGCTGGAGGCGCTCAAGGCCGCGGGTTATGAAGCCGCCGCCTTCGGCCAGAAGACCTACAACGGCGTGGCCATCCTGTCGCGCACGCCGCTGCGTGAGGTGGTGAAAAACATCGTCGGTTTTGAAGATGAACATTCGCGCGTCATCGCCGCCACGGTCGACGGCCCCGCGGGGCCTGTGCGTGTGATGAACGGCTACTTCGTCAACGGCCAGGAACCCGGCAGCGAAAAATTTGCCTACAAGATGCGCTGGCTGGACGGCCTGCAGGCCTACGTGCGCGCCGAGATGGCGGCCCACCCGCAATTGGTGCTGCTGGGCGACTTCAACATCGCGCCGGAAGACCAGGACTCCTTCGACCCGGAAGGACTCAGGGACACCATCCACCACACCAAGGAAGAGCGCGAACATTTCCGCCAGCTGCTGGCGCTGGGCCTGACCGACAGCTTTCGCATGTTCGAGCAGGCGCCCAAAAGCTATTCATGGTGGGACTACCGCATGCTGGGCTACCAGAAGAACCGGGGCCTGCGCATAGACCACATCCTGGTCAGCGAGGCCCTGAAGCCGCAAGTCAAAGGCTGCACCATAGACCGCGTACCGCGCAAATGGGAGAAGCCCAGCGACCATGCGCCGGTGACAGTGGAGCTAGGCTGACCCCCGTCCAGGCTCACTTCGTGTAGCCTGTTCCCCCCTTCCAGGGGGCGGCGCCTGGGGCCGGCGAAGCCGGACCCTCGGCCCCTACTGGTGAAATACCTCCATCACTGGGCGCACCCACAGAACTCTTTAACCAAGCAGGGGCCGCGGAACCGGCTCTGCCGGGCCGCAGGCGCAGCGCCCCCTCGGGGGGCAGCGAACCACACGCAGTGGGGAGCGTGGGGGCTCTTATTCCAGGTGCAGTTCCTGGATTTTGCGCGTGATGGTATTGCGGCCTATGCCCAGTTTCTGGGCGGCCTCGATGCGGCGTCCGCGGGTATTGGCCAGTGCGGTCTGGATCAGCTTGGATTCAAAGCGGCGCGTGAGCACGTCCCAGACGTCGCTACGCCCGGTGGCCAGCAGGGCCAGGGCTTCGGCTTCAAGGCCGCTTTCCCAGTTCAGCCCCACGCCGGCCACGGCCGGCAAGGCGGCCTCGGGCGCGAGCCCTGGCGGGGCCTTGTCGCTGCTTGCCGCCCATTCTGTGCGGACAGGATCCAATTTTTCAGCCATGGCGGGGGATTTCCCCGGCTCGGGAATCATGCCCAGCACTTCGGGCGGCAGGTCCTTGGGCTCTATCACCTGGGCCGGCGCCATGACGGTCAGCCAGTGGCAGATGTTCTCGAGCTGGCGCACGTTGCCGGGAAAACCGAAATTGCTCAGCAGTTGCAGGGCGGTGTCGGAAATCCGCTTGGGCTCGACGCCCAGCTGCTTGGCGCTTTGCTGCAGGAAGTGCCGAGTCAACATGAAGACGTCTTCGCGCCGCTCGCGCAGCGCGGGCAGGCGCAAACGGATCACGTTGAGGCGGTGGAACAAGTCCTCGCGAAAGCCGCCTTCCTTGACGCGCTGCTCCAGGTCCTGGTGGGTGGCGGCGATCACGCGCACATTGGCCTTGACGGCGTTGTGCCCGCCGACGCGGTAAAAATGGCCGTCGCTGAGCACACGCAGCAGGCGCGTCTGCAGGTCAAAGGGCATGTCGCCGATTTCGTCGAGGAAGAGCGTGCCGCCTTCGGCCTGCTCGAAGCGGCCGCGCCGCATGGTCTGCGCGCCGGTGAAGGCGCCGCGCTCATGGCCAAAGAGTTCGCTCTCGAGCAAATCCTTCGGGATCGCCGCGGTGTTGATCGCGACAAAAGGCCCGCTGGCGCGCGGCGAATGTTTATGCAGCGCGCGCGCCACCAGCTCCTTGCCCGAGCCCGACTCGCCGGTGATCATCACCGTCACCATGCTCTGGCTCAGGCGCCCGATGGCGCGGAACACGTCCTGCATGGCCGGCGCCTGGCCCAGCATTTCGGGCGCGGAGGCCATGCGCTCCTCGGCCACCTCTTCGCGCTGGCTTTCCTCCACCGCGCGGCGAATCAGCTCGACCGCCTTGGGCAGGTCAAACGGCTTGGGCAGGTATTCAAAAGCCCCGCCCTGGAAGGCGGAGACCGCGCTGTCCAGGTCGGAAAACGCCGTCATGATGATGACCGGCAGGCCGGGCAGCTTTTCCTTGACCTTTTCCAGCAAGTCCAGGCCGGAGCCGCCCGGCATGCGGATGTCGCTCACCAGGATTTGCGGGCCGTCTTCTTCGGTTGCGTTCTCCAGCGCGGCAAGCACTTCGCGGGGGCTGGTGAAACTGCGCGTGGGAAGGTCCTCGCGAAGCAGGGCCTTTTCCAGAACAAACCGGATGGACTGGTCATCATCAACGATCCAGATCGGTTTCATGTATGCAGTCCCTTTTGTCATGCTTTCAGCGCGTGGCCCTTCTGGGGAGCCTCCGCGCCGATCGCGTTATGTACCAATCATGCGGCGGACGGATTTCAAGGGAGCGGTATGAGCAGCTTGAAATCCGTACGGCCCGGCACACTGTCGCACTCGATCAAACCGTGGTGTTGCTGCACAAAGGTTTGCGCCAATGTCAGCCCCAGCCCCGAACCGCCCTCGCGCCCCGAGACCAGGGGATAGAAGATGCGGTCTTTGATGGAGTCCGGCACGCCCGGTCCATTGTCGATAACATGCAATTCCAGTGCCAAGCGATAGCGCTGCTTGCCAAAAGTTACCTGCCTGGCGATTCTGGTCCTGAAAGTGATCTGAGCCTTGCCCGCCGCGATGAGCTCGGCGAGCGCCTGCGCGGCGTTGTGGGCGATGTTCAGCACCGCCTGGATCAGCTGCTCGCGGTCGCCGCGGAAGTCGGGGATCGAGATGTCGTAATCCCGCGTGACCTTCAGGCCTTTGGGAAACTCCGCCAGGATCAGCGAGCGCACGCGCTCACACACCTCGTGGATGTTCACGTCGCCCACCAGGTGCGGGCGGCGGTGCGGCGCCAGCAGGCGGTCGACCAGCGTCTGCAGCCGGTCCGCCTCATGGATGATGACCTGGGTGTATTCGGTCAGGTCCTTGCCGATTTCCATCTGCAGCAGCTGGGCCGCGCCGCGAATCCCGCCCAGCGGGTTCTTGATTTCATGGGCCAGGTTGCGTATCAGCTCCTTGTTGGCCTGCGCCTGGTCGATCAGGCGCTCTTCCCGCTCCTGTTTGGCCTGCTGCTCCAGCGGCAGCAGTTCCACGATGGCCTCGCCCGGGGTGTCGGTTTGCGCCACCACCACATGGACCGGCAGCGGTTCATGGTTCAGGCGCCGTAGCCAGGCGTCGTAGCGCAGGGCGGCGAATTCGTTGCTGCCGGCGCCTTCGAGCGCGTTTTGCAGGATCAGCGGCTCGGTGAAACAGTCGGGCAACTGCGAGCCCTCGATGGTTCGCCGGGAAGTGCCCAGCGCGTCTTCGAGCGCGGCATTGGCAAACACCACGGTGCCGTCGGTGCGCACGACAGCCACCAGCGTGGCCAGCAGGTCGAAGGCCTGGAAACGGGGAAGCCCCGAAACCGGGGCTGAAGAAGAGGTGCGGATGGAGGGCTTGTTCAAGCCATCCATTTTCACCCAGAAGCCGGCCTTGCGCGCTTAATTAAGGGCCGGAGGGGCGCCCGAAGGAAGCCGGGATATCTCGCGCTTGAGGCCGGCGATGTCGCTCTGGTTGCGGGCGATGCTTTCCTTGAGTTCGGCCACGCGGTCCAGGTAGCGCTGGTAGTTGCGGCCCTCAATGCCCTGCTTCTCGGGCTCGCCATTGTTGTACTCTTTTTGTTGCTCGGCCAGTTTGGCTTCGGCTTTTTTCAGCTCGGCTTCCAGGATGGCGCGCGAATCGCTGTCGCGGGCGCGCTGCTCGGGGCTGCCATCGGTGCGCGGCCCGCCTGCGGCCGCCACGCGGACGGCGGGCTTGGGCGCTGCGCTCACCGGCGTGCTCTGCACGATCGTGACATTGCCACCCGAGACCAGTTTGCAGCTGCGCGTCTGCGCCTCTTTGGCGTTGTTGATGTATTCAGGGGTGGAGCCACCGAGGCCGGCGCAGCGGTAAACCTGCTGCGCCCATGCGAGGTTTCCCACGCCGGCCAGCAGCAGGGACAAGGCAGAAAGCAAAAAGGTGTTTTTCATGGCGAACTCCCAATGCCGGTAGGGCAAGGACGGTCTATCAGTATGCGGCAAAGGGGGGAAAATACAAAGCCAGCACACCCACAAGTGCGGGGGGCAATAAAAAAGGACGGCATATGCCGTCCTTTTTTGGCCACAGACTGTGAATAAAAACAGTAGGCGGCTTGGCTGCTTACAGCGAGTAGTACATGTCGTACTCGACTGGGTGCGGTGCCATGCGGAAACGCGTGACTTCGCCCATCTTGAGTTCGATGTAGGCGTCGAGCATGGAGTCGGTGAACACGCCGCCCTTGGTCAGGAAGCCGCGGTCCTTGTCCAGGTAGTCCAGCGCCTGGTCCAGGCTGTGGCAGACGGTTGGGACCTTTGCGTCCTCTTCCGGCGGCAGGTGGTACAGGTCCTTGGTGGCGGCTTCGCCCGGATGGATCTTGTTTTCCACGCCGTCCAGGCCGGCCATCATCAGGGCCGAGAAGGCCAGGTAAGGGTTGGCCGATGGATCGGGGAAGCGCGCCTCGATGCGGCGGCCCTTGGGGTTCGCCACGAACGGGATGCGGATGGAGGCCGAGCGGTTGCGCGAGCTGTAGGCCAGCTTCACCGGGGCTTCGAAGCCGGGCACCAGGCGCTTGTAGCTGTTGGTGCCGGGGTTGGTGATGGCGTTCAGGGCACGGGCGTGCTTGATGATGCCGCCGATGTAGTGCAGCGCGAAGTCGGACAGGCCTGCGTAGCCGTCGCCGGCGAACAGGTTCTTGCCGTCTTTCCAGATCGACTGGTGCACGTGCATGCCGGAGCCGTTGTCACCGGCGTAGGGCTTGGGCATGAAGGTGGCGGTCTTGCCGTAGGCATTGGCCACGTTCCAGACCACGTACTTCAGGACCTGCGTCCAGTCGGCGCGCTGGACCAGCGTGCTGAACTTGGTGCCGATTTCGTTCTGGCCGGCGCCCGCCACTTCGTGGTGGAATACCTCGACCGGGATGCCCAGCGATTCGAGGATCAGGGCCATCTCGGCGCGCATGTCCTGCGTGCTGTCGACCGGGGGCACGGGGAAGTAGCCGCCCTTGACGGTGGGACGGTGGCCGCGGTTGCCGCCTTCGAGCTGCTTGCCGCTGTTCCAGGGGGCTTCGTACTCGTCGATGGCGAACATGACGTTGCCGGGCTCGTTGCTCCAGCGCACGCCGTCGAAGATGAAGAATTCGGGTTCGGGGCCGAAGTAGGCGGTGTCGCCCAGGCCGGAGGCCTTGAGGTAGGCTTCGGCGCGCTGCGCGATGGAACGCGGGTCGCGGTCATAGGCCTTGCCGTCGCTGGGCTCGACCACGACGCACTGCAGGAACAGCGTGGTTTCTTCGAAGAAGGGGTCGATGTTGGCGGTGTTCGGGTCGGGCATGAGTTGCATGTCCGAAGCCTCGATGCCCTTCCAACCGGCGATGGACGATCCGTCGAAGGCGTGGCCCGACGTGAATTTGTCTTCGTCAAAGTGGGACACGGGCACGGTCACGTGCTGCTCTTTGCCCCGGGTGTCGGTGAAACGGAAGTCAACGAACTTGACTTCGTTTTCCTTGACCATTTTCATGACGTCTGCGACGGTCTTTGCCATCAAAATCTCCTGTGCTGGATGGGTGGTTGAAAAATTGTCTTCGGGCTATTGAATGCACTTTTTGTGCCAAAGCCATTGGCTGTTCGCTTTCCTGCCAAGCCTCGGATTGTGCCGCCATCTGGCCCCGGTTCCAGCCCCGGAGAAGCCGAAAAGAGAAAAAACACCGCGTGTTAACGACGGCACCATTTGAGTGCATCACCATAAGTGCACTGATTTAGTGCAAAAACTCAACGCACCAATTCAGGGCCGAATTTGAGGTCGAATTTGTGCAGCCCGGCCAGCATGGCCGGGTAGGCCAGGTTGACCGCATCGGGCGCGCCTTTGACGCCCAGCTCGATATGGCGGCCGTATTCGGGGTGGTCCACGCTGGGCAGGCTAAAGACCTTGACGCCGGCGTGCGCCGCCTCAATGGCGAGCATCAGCGGTGTGAGCATGGCCTCCATGGACCCAAAAATGATCACCGATTTTTCGGTGTAAGGCGACTTTTGGTGCAGCTGGGCATACAGCGTGTCGAGCACCCACTCGATCATCGGCCAGGCCATGACCGGAAACCCGGGCACGAAGTGGACCGCGCCCTGCCCCGCGCGGCAGGTAAAGCCGGGGATCTTGTTGTAGGGGTTGGGAATGATCTCCGCGCCGACCGGGAACACCCCCATGTTGAGGCGATGGATGTTGTCGTCGCGGTCGGGCTCATAGGGCGTGCCCTGCTCTCTGGCCACGTCGGCCATGCGTTCGAGGATCAGGGTTTTGGCCGTGGGATGCAAGGCCAGTTCGGTCCCCAAGGCCTTCGCCGCGCACTGCCGGGTGTGGTCGTCGGGCGTGGCGCCTATGCCGCCGCAGGAAAACACCACGTCGCCGTTTTCGCGGGCCGCCGCGAAAGCGCGCGCCAGCGTGGCGGTGATGCGCGCCGGGTCGTCGCCCACATAGTCGGCATAGGCCAGTTGCAGGCCTCGCGCGCCCAGCAGTTCTATGGTTTTGGGCAGGTGTTTGTCGGCGCGTTTGCCCGAAAGGATTTCATCGCCGACGATGATCAGGCCGAAGTGAGGGGTCATGTTGCAGAGGGTTCAGGGCAGGGGTAAATCAGGCTTGCCGCCCAGCGAGCCGAAGCTGGGCGCAGGCCCGGGCAGGGCTTCGGGCGCCAGCTCAGCCGCCGTTGTCGCGACCTCGGCCTGGACCAGCGGGTCGGGAGCCAGCGCATTGTTTCGTTTGCGAAGCTGCTCCAGCGCGGCCAAGGTGTAGTGGGCAAACCAGAGAGAGGAAAAGGCGAACACCAGGGTGTAGATCCAGATGGCCACCGGCACCAGGATGGGCGCCATGGCGACGAACATGGCGCCGGAAGCCCAGATCAGGCTGGGCGCGGCGCCCAGGTAACCGCTGAGCACGCCTATGGCCAGCAGCGGCATGCGGTGTTCCTTGAAGATCTGCCGCCGCTCCTCGCTGCTCGCATGGTCGACCATGGCGTCGTAGGACATCACGCGGTAGGTCAGCCAGCCCCAGATCAGCGGCGGCAGCACCAGGATCAGGGGAGGGATCAGCCACAGCGGAATCGACACGACCAGCGCCAGAATCGCGAGCAGTGTCGAGCCTAGCGACCAGAACAGGCTGGCCAGCATGGAGCCGCCCAGCTTGCGCTCGAGCTGCGGAAAGCGCCGCGCGGCCACCAGCGACACCATGGCCGGCGTCATCAGCATGGCCACAAACAGCAGCGAGACAATGATGATGACGGGAATAATCAATAACAGCAGCAGCACCTTTGGCAGCACGGTCTGCATTTGGCTCAAGCCCAAGCCCTCCAGCCAGCGAGTCATGGTGCCGACCAGTTCGAAACTCCCGAGTTGCACGCGGATGGCTTCAGCGGCACTGTCCCAGAAGAAGTGGGCCAAGGTCAGGGAAAGCACGCCCATGATCACCAGCGGCAGGATCGACAGCGCAATGACCCGCGGGTGCAGGCAGTACATCGCGGCACGCCAAAAAGCATCAAGAAGTTTGCTCATAAACCGAGGATACCCCGACTCGGCGGCAGGCAGATTGCAGGCTCAGGCTTTACCGAAAAGGCGCTTCAGGCCAATCCACTGCTGCGACCAGAAACCCTTGCCGTAGTCGCGGTTGGCCTCGACCTGGTCGCGAACGCCGGTGGGGTCGTAACGCTGCTCAAAATTGGCGGTGCCGAACAGCACATCCCACCACGGCAGCAGCACGCCGAAGTTATGCCCGCCTAACACCGTGCGTTGGGCCTTCACGGTCTCATGCCCTATGCCTATGCTGTGGTGCAGCCGGTGAAAGCGCGGGCTCACCCACAGGCGCTCGCCGATGCGGCCAAACCAGATGCGCGCATTGGCGTGCTGGAAGCTTTCGCTGAGCTGGGTAAAAGCCACGATGGCGATGAACTGGCCGGGCGGCACGCCTATGAGCTGGGCCACCAGCACCACGATGGAGTCGACCAGGATGTCGTCGAGCAGGTGGTTGCGGTTGTCGCTCCACATGGTCATTTGCCGCTGAGCGTGGTGCAGCGAATGCAGGCGCCACCACCATTCGACCTGGTGCTGGCCGCGGTGCGTCCAGTAAGCCACGAAGTCGAACACCACCAGGTAAATCAGCAGGCTGACCACCGCATGGTCGGTCACGCCCGGCCAGAGCTGGTCGAGGTGGAAGGTGCCGTAGCCGGCCGTGCGCAATGCGCCGAAGGCCTCGTCGAACCAGGGGTCCAGCGTGAAGAACAGCGCGATGCGAAACAGGCCCAGCCGGTGGATCAGCGTGTACAGCACGTCGGTGCGAATGGTGGCGCGGTCGGTGACCGGCTCCACCGGCCGCCAGCGCTGCAGCGGGCCGACGAGGGCCAGCAGGATCAGCACCTGGATCACGCCCACCATGAACCAGGCGGTGGCGTCGTAGCCGTCTTCGAGCAGGTTGCCCATGCCCAGCGCGAACATGGCCGGCTGCACGGCGGCTTCGAACAGCCATTGCTGCGCCGCCGAAAAAAGATCGCTGAACCCGTCCATGCCGTTTATTTTGCAGGCTTGGCCGGGGCCGGGCCGGACTGCGCCTCAATCCAGTCCTTGTACTGGGGATGCTCGCGCAGGGTCTTGAAGCAAAAGCCGCGCGACTGCAGGCCGGTGATCAAGGGCTCCAGCACCTTGGGCGCCCACGGGTCCTTGCGCGACCAGATGCCCAGGTGCGCCAGCAGGATGTCGCCGGAGCGCACGTCGCGCAGCGCCTTCTTGAGCAAAAAGTCGTTGGGATACTTTTCGCTGGCCAGTTCGTCGCCCAGAAAACCCGCGGGCGACCAGCCCACATGCTCATAGCCGCAGGACTTGGCGGCGGCCAGCAGCGCGGGCGAAGTCTTGCCGCCCGGCGCCCTGAAAAGCGGCAGCGTTTTTTTGCCGGTGATGGCTTCCAGGCGTTTGGCCGACTTGCCGATTTCTTCGCAGTACTGCGCGGCCGTCCAGTTCAGGTCCTTGCCATCCGACGGGCCCGCCGAGGGCCGCATCTTGAAGCGGGGCGGCTCACCGCCGGCCACCGGCAGGTCGCCGCGCCAGTACACATGGTCCCAGGTGTGGGAGGCGAACTCATGGCCTTCGGCGGCCCGCGCCTTCCACCACGGAGCCCACTCCGCGCCCAGGCTGCCGTCGCCGGTCTGCGTGCGCTCGTTGGCGGCAAAAAACGTGACCTTGACCTGGTGTTTGTTGAGCACCTCGGCCATCATCGGCGCGACGGCCATGTGGCCGGTGTCCAGCGTCAGGTAGACGGGTTTGCAGGGCGCGGCTGCCTGGGCGGGGTGCATGCCAACCGCCGCCAGGGCAGCGGCAAGCAGCGCAGCCGCCAGGGCCGGCCTACCTTGGCGAATGGTCGAGCGTCCAGACGCCATGCGGACTCTTTCCAACATTGACCTGGCGCACCACCTTGCGGGTCGCCACATCGATCACGGTGAGCTTGCGCGCCCAGCGCGAGGTCACCAGGATCTGCTTGCCGTCGCGGCTCACATCGATGCAATCGGGGCCGCCCGGCGCGGGGTAGTTGTCGACCACTTCCAGGGTTTGCAGGTCGATACGGCTGATGGTGTTGGCCACGCGGTTGCTGACCAGGATATGGCGCTTGTCGCCGAAGGCGCGAAAGGCATGGGCGCCAGCGCCGGTCTTGATGGACTTGGTGCGCTGCGGCTGGGCGCCGCTCACGTCATAGACCTCGACGGCATCGCCGCCCGTCAAACCGACCAGCATGAATTTGTCGTCGGCCGTACCGTAGACGTCGGCCGGGATGGAGCCGGTCTTGGTGCGCCATTTGACGGACTGGCTGGCCAGGTCGATGGCAATCAGTTCGTCGCTGTCCTGCATCGTCGAGTAAATCGTGGTGCTTTTGCTGTCTATCCACAAGTGGCTGGGCGTCTTGCCGGTGGGCACGCGCTTGGCCAGCGTGATGTCCTTGCCGTCCCATTTGTAAATGTCGATGTGATTCAAGCGGTTGGCCGCCGTGACGAACCATTTCATGTCGGGCGAAAAACGCAGCTGGTAAGGATCCAGGATGCCGCGCACCGTGCGCTGCACTTCGGCGGTTTTCGGGTCGATAAAGGTCAGCGAATCCGACAGGGCATTGGCCACGATCACCGATTTTTCGTCGGGCGTGAGGTAAAGATGGTGCGGCTGCTTGCCGGTGGCAATGCGCCGGGTCTCGGTCCAGGTGGCCGGGTTGATCACGCTGACGCTGTCGTCCAGCGAGTTGAGCACAAAGACGGGTGTGGTGATCCCGGAAGCCGCCGGCGGCGCCGCAGTCTGGGCGACGGCCGGGAAACTCGTCAGGGCGGCAAGGGCGCACAGCCAGGCGGCTGCAAAACGGGCGGGAACATTCACAAAAACGGTCTTTCTAGGTGCAACCGGTTAGTGTACCGGGCGCCGACGGGGTTCCCGTCCCGAAAGGCCTGCCCCGGCGTGGCTAAATACCCGGCATCCCCGAATCGCCGGCATCCCTTACGATGCGGCGATGAATGTGACGCAGATGCTGGAGATCAACAGTGTGCGCCTGGAGCTCAGGCGCATCGCCGGGCAGCCCGGCCTGGCCCCGATTGTTTTCCTGCACGAAGGCCTGGGTTCGGTCGCCTTGTGGACGCAGCGCGGGCTGGACTGGCCGCAGGCCGTCTGCGCGGCGACAGGCCGGGCCGGCATCGTGTATTCGCGGCGCGGCTACGGTAATTCCGCGACCGTGCCCGACGTGCGCGGCAGCGGCCGCTTGCAGCCCGACTACATGCACGCTGAAGCCTGGGAGGTGCTGCCCGCCCTGCTGCGGGCTCTGGACATCAGCTGCCCTGTGCTGCTGGGCCATTCCGACGGCGCCACCATCGCCCTGCTCCACGCCAGCCGCCATCCGGTCTCGGCCTGCATCGCCATGGCACCGCATGTGCTGGTCGAAGACATTGCCGTGCAGGCCATCACCGAAGCCCGTACGGCATTTGAGTCAGGGGGATTGCGCGATCGCCTGGCGCGCTACCACGCCGACGTCGACGCGGCCTTCTGGCAATGGAACGACATCTGGCTGTCCGATGCCTTTCGCCGCTTCGACATCCGCGAGGAATGCGGCCGCATCACGGCGCCGCTGTTGTTGATCCAGGGCCTGGACGACGAGTACGGCACGATGCGCCAGCTCGACGAAATCGCATGGGCGGCGCCACATGCCCGGCAGCTGCGGCTGGTGGCCTGCGGGCATTCGCCCCAGCGCGACCAGCCCGGCCAGACCGTGGAGGCGATTGCCGACTTCCTGAAGGCCGCGCGCTGAAACTCAGGCCTCTTTGACCTCGATGTGATAGGTCGCCCAGGGGCACCAGGCGAAGCGCGCCGACACCGGCTTGGCCGCCATCTCGGGGAAACGGTCCGCGTCATACACGGCCCACAGCGGCCCCAGCCCGCCCAGCGACAAAGGCTGGCCGTCCATGTGGGTGGCGACGATGAAGCGGTATTTGCCGAGCTCGGCGGCCGTCACCTGGGCCGCGTAACCGTCCACCGCGCGCACAAACACCGTGGTCTTGTCGGTGAGCTTGACGCCGCTCGCCTTGAGCACGTCGGCCAGCAGCGGGCCTTTGAGCGTGTGCGGCTTGTTGTCGTATTCGAGCGTGGGCTTGATGGTGACGGCCGGCAGCGCGGCCAGGGTGGCGAAGTCAAAGGCCTGCGCCTTGTCGAACTTGATCTTCTGCTTGGCCATCATCTGGTCCAGCGCCGGATCGAGGGCGCCGCGGTTGCCCGCGCCTATCAGCCCGCTGACGGTCAGCACCGTCGGGCCTTTTTGCGCCTTGGGCGCCAGCTGGGCCTGCGCCAGTCCAGGCAGGGCGGCAGCACCCAAGGCCGCCACACCCATAAATTTGCGTTTGTCCATGGATTTCTCTCCCTTTGTTTGCAAGCTTTACACGCACCGGCGACGGAGTTTCCGTCTAAAAAATCACACTTAGTCACTAATCAAGCGAAATACCGTGATAAACCTCAAGACAAAGTAGGCAAATAGTCGCATATTGTAAGTACCCGTAACAACCAGGAGTTTGTCATGTACAGAAACTCGGAATGGTCACCGGCGGAGCAGCCCCACATGGAGCACATCGCCGAATGGTACAGCCTGTGGTCACGCTGGGTAAACCGGGGGAAACGCCGCATTCCTCAACACTGGCCCCTGCATGCGCGGGTTCTGATGAACAGCGAAGAGTTGCGGGTCTGGCACTGGATGATCAACACCTTTGACGACCACCATGTCCTGGTCAAGATGCCGGTGACCCGCTTCACCCGGCCCAACGCCAATGAAAACAGTCTGTACTGGTATGAAATGCTCCAGAACACCACCTGCACGTTTTCGGTCTGCGCCAGCGACGGCCATGTGGTCGGCTGCGTGGACGTGCCCAAGTCTTTCGGCCTGTCCCGCAAAGCCAGAAACCTGAAAAGCAATTTGCTGGCCCAATGCGGCATTTGCTATGTGGTGCTCAACCCTTCCATGCTGCCGGACCAGGATGCACTCCGCAACGAATTCCTCGGTGAAGAAGCCACCAAAAACCGGCACCTCAAGCGTGAAGAGGCGGCCCTTGAAACCGCGCGGCTCAGCCTGAAACACACGCTGGCCCAACAGCGCCAGATACGCACGCTCATGGACCAGGAGCACACCAGCAGCATGCCCGGCCACTGGCACGACTCCTTCCTCATACAGTCCAACACCCGCCCGGCCGAACTGCGCTAGGCCCGGTCGGCGCTCAGCCCGCGATGCGCGCCAGGTCCTGCGCCGTCAGCCAGCGCCATTCGCCGGCCTTGAGGTCGGCCGGCAAATCCAGCGAGCCTATGCGCGAACGGTGCAGGCCGCCCACCTCCTCCACGCGGTTGCCCACGGCGGCGACCATGCGCTTGACCTGGTGGTATTTGCCTTCGGTCAGCGTCAGGCTCAGCTGGTGCTCGCCGGTTTTTTCGCAGGCCGCGGCCCGCACCGGCTTGGGGTCGTCGTCCAGCACCACGCCGGCCAGCAGTTTGGCCACCTGCTTGTCGTCCACTGGGTGCTTGGCGCGCACCTCGTAGACCTTGGGCACATGGTGTTTGGGCGAACTCATGCGGTGGATGAATTTGCCGTCGTCCGACAGCAGCAAAAGACCCGTCGTGTCCTGGTCCAGCCGGCCCACCGCCTGCACACCCGCCGCCGCACCGCCGCCGCGCTGGCGTATCGGCGCCGGCAGCAGCGTGTAGATGCTCGGGTAGGCGCTGGGTTTTTGCGAGCACTCATAGCCCGCGGGCTTGTGCAGCATCAGATAGGCTTTTTCATGGTATTCCCAGTCAATGCCCTGCACCGTGAAGCGCAGGCCGTCGACGGCCTCGAATTCGGCGGCCGGGTCATCGCAGGGCGCGCCCGCCACCGCCACGTAACCTTGCTGGACCAGCCCGGCGCACACGCGCCGTGTGCCAAAGCCCTGGGAGAAGAGAATTTCCTGGAGTTGCATGCTTGCCATCGGGGTATTGTCGCAGCGGGCGCAAAGCGGCCGGCCGGCCGCCGGACGCCCATGAAAAAGCCCGGCGGATAAGAGCCGGGCTTTTGTGAAGTGGTGGAGCTGGGGGGATTTGAACCCCCGTCCGCAAGCCTTGTTCGGGCAGATCTACATGTTTAGCGGTCTGATTTGGGTCTCGCCACCTGTGTCGCGCAGTCGCACGCTACACAGGACGCCAGCACCCTATTTTCTCGCCCCGGGTTAAGGTACCCAGCCCGGAGCCAGCCGATGAAATTATCTTTACAGCCGGGAGCGTTCAACTTGCGCTAAACACCCCTTGCCCAGCCCATCGGCCTGCTGTTGTAAAGCTCACTGGCAATTAAGCAGCGAGTGCGAAACGTTCGTCGTTTGCAGTTAGTTTGTTTGAATCTGTTTTACGAGCACACTCAGCTCGACATGCACCACACCGCGTCCGAACCCACGTCGAAACCAATGCAGCCCCAGGAGGCCTAGTTTACGCCATTCGCAGCAAATTCAAGAGGGCACCGGGCGCGGCGATGGTCGCATCGGCTTTCCAGCCTTCGGTGTCGGCGGTTTTGCCAAGGTAGCCATAGGCGGCGGCCACCGTGGGCATGCCCGCGGCCCGGCCCGCGACGATGTCACGCTCGTCGTCACCGACATAAATACAGCGGCCGGGCGCCACGTCCAGTTGCCGCGCCGCCTCGAGCAAGGGTGCCGGGTGCGGTTTGGAATGCGGCGTGGTGTCGCCGCTCACAATGGCCTGGGCAGTGTCGAACAGCGGCATGGCCTTGGTCAGCGGGACGGTAAAACGGGCGGACTTGTTGGTCACCACACCCCATTTGAAACCGGCCTGGCCGATCCGGGCGATCAGCTCGGCCACACCGTCAAACACCGTGGTGTGCTCCGTCATGCGCGCTTCGTAATTGCGGAAAAACTCTTCCTTGAGCTCAGGAAAGCGGGCGTCGTCCGGCGTCAAGCCGAAGGCCACGGCAATCATGCCGCGCGCACCCGCGCCCGCCATGGGGCGGTACAGTGCCAGCGGAAGCGATGCCAGCCCCCGGTCGGTGCGCATTTTGTCGGCCGCGGCGCCCAGGTCGGGCGCGCTGTCTATCAGGGTGCCGTCCAGGTCGAACAACACGGCAGCAATGTCTTTGAACATGTCGGGGGTGAATTGAGGCAAAGCGCGGGGGTTTCAGCTCTTTTGGGTGGCCAGCAGGTAATTGACGCTGGTGTCCGCGCTGAGCCAGTAGTGGCGCGTCAGCGGGTTGTACTCCATGCCGCGGGTCTGCTGCAGGGAGAGCCCCGAGGCCCGGCAATAGCCGGCCAGTTCGCTGGGCTTGACCAGTTTGGCGTACTCATGGGTACCGCGGGGCAGCATGTTCAGCACATACTCCGCGCCCACGATGGCGAACAAAAAGGCTTTGGCGTTGCGATTGATGGTGGAGAAAAACACGTGCCCGCCGGGTTTGACCAGGGCCGCGCAGGCTTTGACGATGGACGAGGGGTCGGGCACATGCTCCAGCATTTCCATGCAGGTCACGACATCAAAGCTGCCCGGTTGCTCGGCTGCCAGCGCCTCGGCGCTGATTTCGCGGTATTGCACCCCTTCCGTCTGGGCTTCCAGCGCATGGAGCTGGGCGACCTTGAGCGCCTTGGTGGCCAGGTCTATGCCCAGGACCTCGGCGCCTTTGCGGGCCATGGAATCGGCCAGGATGCCGCCGCCGCAGCCCACGTCCAGCACGCGCAGCCCCTTGAGCGGAACCTGGCCGTCTATCCAGCCCAGGCGCAAGGGGTTGATCTGGTGCAGGGGGCGGAACTCGCTTTCGGTATCCCACCAGCGGTGGGCGAGGTCGGAGAATTTGGCCAGTTCGGCGGGATCGAAGTTATCGCTTGTAGGCATGAGGCATTATCGTTGAGGCATAAAAAAACCGCGCCTAGGCGCGGTTTTTGAAGCGATCCCTGAGGATTACTTGTTGGCGCGGGTACCAACCACTTCGATTTCGACGCGGCGGTTCTTGGCGCGGCCTTCGGCGGTCTTGTTGTCAGCAACAGGCTGTTTCTCGCCCTTGCCTTCAGTGTAGACGCGGTTTTTCTCAATGCCCTTGGACACGAGATATGCCTTGACGGCTTCCGAACGGCGAACCGACAGCTTCTGGTTGTAAGCATCGCTACCGACGGAGTCGGTGTGGCCCACGGCGATGATGACTTCCAGGTTGATGTCCTTGATCTTGCCGACCAGGTCATCCAGCTTGGCTTTGCCTTCTGGCTTGATCACAGACTTGTTGAAGTCAAAGAAAGCGTCAGCAGCGTAGGTAACCTTCGTTGCGGCAGGAGGAGCAGCAGGAGCAGCGGCAGCAGGAGCGGCAGCGGCAGGAGCAGCGGCGGCCGGAGCAGCAGGAGCCATCGCAGGGGCAATTGCGCCGTCGCAACCAGGCGCTGCGGTAGCAGGCGTCCAGTTGGCATCACGCCAGCACAGTTCGTTGGTGCCGTTTTTCCAGACCAGCTCACGATTGCCGTTCATCCAGTTGTCGATAGTTTGTGCACCAGCGGCGGTAACAAGCGCTGCGGAAGCAAACAACATTGCCACTTTGTTGAGTTTCTTCATGGTTCTCCTCTAGAGAAAAGCCGCAGACTTGCTGCGATTAGTAATTTACACGCCGTGAGTGACCATCACTCAAAGCGTTACAACGATTGTGCCACACCTGCCCCAACCTTCAAGCACGCTATCGGCTTCGTCTGACACAGACTTGAGATTCTTGAGCATTTGTTGCTGCCCCGCCACAAGTAGCCGCTATAAACTCAAGCCTTAAAATCGCTGGCTTTCCTCAAGAATCTCGAAATCCCAACCAGGCCGCTCATGACCCAGTTCGCTAAAGAAACCCTGCCCATCAGTCTTGAAGAGGAAATGCGGCGCAGCTATCTCGACTACGCCATGAGCGTGATCGTTGGCCGGGCCCTCCCAGATGCCAGGGACGGCCTCAAACCCGTGCACAGGCGCGTGCTGTACGCCATGCATGAGCTGAACAACGACTGGAACCGCCCCTACAAGAAGTCGGCGCGTATCGTCGGCGACGTGATCGGTAAATACCACCCGCACGGCGACCAGTCGGTCTACGACACGATTGTTCGCATGGCCCAGGACTTCTCGCTGCGCCACCTGCTGGTCGACGGCCAGGGAAATTTCGGCTCCGTGGATGGTGACAACGCGGCCGCCATGCGGTATACGGAAATCCGCCTGTCGAAAATCGCCCATGAATTGCTGGCCGACCTGGACAAGGAAACTGTCGATTTCGGCCCCAACTACGACGGCAGCGAACAGGAACCCCTGGTCCTGCCGACCCGGCTGCCCAACCTGCTGGTCAACGGATCGGGCGGCATCGCGGTGGGCATGGCGACCAACATACCGCCCCACAACCTCAACGAAGTGGTTGACGCCTGCCTGCACATGCTGAAGAACCCGGAAGCCTCCATCGACGAACTGATGGAGATCGTGCCGGCGCCCGACTTCCCCACGGGCGGCATTATTTACGGCATCAACGGCGTCAAGGACGGCTACCGCACCGGCCGCGGCAAGGTGGTGATGCGCGCCAAGTGCCACTTCGAAGACATCGACAAGGGGCAGCGCCAGTCCATCATCGTCGACGAGCTGCCCTACCAGGTCAACAAGAAGACGCTGCAAGAGCGCATGGCCGAACTGGTGCACGAGAAAAAAATCGAGGGCATCAGCCACATCCAGGACGAGAGCGACAAGTCCGGCATGCGCCTGGTCATCGAGCTCAAGCGCGGCGAAGTGCCCGAAGTGGTGCTGAACAACCTGTACAAGCAGACCCAGCTGCAGGACACCTTCGGCATCAATATGGTGGCGCTGGTCAACGGCCAGCCCAAGCTGTGCAACCTGAAGGACCTGATCCAGGTCTTCCTCTCGCACCGACGCGAAGTGGTGACGCGCCGCACCGTGTACACGCTGCGCAAGGCGCGCGAACGCGGCCACGTGCTGGAGGGCCTGGCCGTGGCCCTGGCCAATATCGATGACTTCATCGCCATCATCCGCAACGCGCCCACGCCGCCGGTGGCCAAGGCCGAGCTGATGCTGCGCCCCTGGGACAGCAGCCTGGTGCGCGAAATGCTCACCCGCACGCGCGCCGACGGCGGCATCGTCAACGCCGACGACTACCGCCCCGACGGCCTTGAAAAAATGTTCGGCATGGGCAACGACGGCCTGTACCGCCTGTCGGAAACGCAGGCCCAGGAAATCCTGCAGATGCGCCTGCAGCGCCTGACCGGCCTGGAGCAGGACAAGATCGTGGCCGAATACAAGGAAGTCATGGCCGAGATCGACGACCTGCTCGACATCCTGGCCAAGCCCGAGCGTGTCTCCATCATCATCGGCGAGGAACTCTCCGCCATCAAGCTGGAGTTCGGCCAGACCAAGCTGGGCGCGCGGCGCAGCCACATCGAGCACAGCTCCTTCGACCTCAGCACCGAGGACCTGATCACGCCGACCGACATGGTGGTGACGCTCTCGCACACCGGCTACATCAAGAGCCAGCCGCTGTCGGAATACCGGGCGCAAAAACGCGGCGGCCGCGGCAAGCAGGCCACCGCCACCAAAGACGACGACTGGGTCGACCAGCTCTTCATCGCCAATACGCACGACTACATCCTGTGCTTCTCCAACCGGGGCCGGCTCTATTGGCTCAAGGTCTGGGAGGTTCCGGCGGGCTCGCGCGGCTCGCGCGGCCGGCCCATCGTCAACATGTTCCCGCTGCAGGAAGGCGAGAAGATCACCGTGGTCCTGCCGCTGACGGGCGACAAGCGCAGCTTCCCGGCCGACCAGTACGTCTTCATGGCCACCTCCATGGGCACCGTGAAGAAGACGGCCCTCGACGAATTCAGCAACCCGCGCAAGGCCGGCATCATCGCCGTGGACCTGGACCCGGGCGACTACCTGATAGGCGCGTCCCTGACCGACGGCAAACACGACGTGATGCTGTTCAGCGACGGCGGCAAGGCCGTGCGCTTTGATGAAAACGACGTGCGCCCCATGGGCCGCAACGCGCGCGGCGTGCGCGGCATGACGCTGGAAGACGGCCAGGGCGTGATCGCCATGCTGGTGGCCGAAGACGAGCAGCAAAGCGTGCTGACGGCCACCCAGAACGGCTTCGGCAAACGCACCTCCATCACCGAATACACGCGCCACGGCCGCGGCACCAAGGGCATGATCGCCATCCAGCAAAGCGAGCGCAACGGCAAGGTCGTGGCGGCGACGCTGGTCCACGTCGACGACGAGATCATGCTCATCACCGACAAGGGCGTGCTGGTGCGCACGCGCGTCAGCGAAATCCGCGAGATGGGCAGGGCTACACAGGGTGTTACGCTGATCGGCCTGGACGAGGGCTCACAATTGAGCGGCCTGCAACGCATCGTCGAAAACGATGCCACGCTGGACGACCTCGACACCGAAAACGACACCGGCACAGACGCCTCCAACACCGAAAGCAATTGATGAAAAAACTGATCACCGCCCTCGCGATCGCCGGCCTGGCCTGCAGCGCGGCCGTCCACGCCCAGGCCGACCCCAAAACCGAGCTGGCCAAAAAAGTGGTCGCCCTGCAGCAGGGTCCCGAGCTGGACCGCCTGGTGGGCCAGTTGGCAGGCAGCACGGCCCAGGACCTGATCAATAAATGGGGCCCCCAGCTGGAAGCCAACGTACCCAAGGCCAAGCGGCAAAAGGCCTCGGATGACCTCAACGCCGAACTCAAGAAGTACGCCGATGACACCAGCCAACTGATCGCCAAGCAGGTCAGCAAGGTCAGCGCCGAATCGCTGGTTCCCGCCTACGCGGAGCGTTTCACGCTCGAGGAACTCCAGCAGCTCGCCGCCTTCTTCGAGTCCCCCGCCATCAAAAAATACCAGGCCGCCGCGCCTGAGCTCGGCAACGTCTTTGTGCAAAAACTCGTCGAGGCCTCGCGCACCGACGTGGTGGCGCGCATCAAGCAGTTCGACGAGGCGGCGGTGAAGATCGTCGGCACCAGCCCTGCCCCGGGAGCAGCCAAGCCGCCCGCGAAGAAATGACCCGTCCTTTCAATTTTTCCGCCGGCCCCGCGAACCTCCCCGAGGAGGTTTTGCAGCAGGCGGCGGGCGAAATGCTGGACTGGCACGGCAGCGGCATGAGCGTGATGGAGATGAGCCATCGCGGCAAGGAATTCATCTCCATCTATGAAGCCGCCGAGGCCGATTTCCGCGAACTCATGGCCGTTCCGGCCCATTTCAAGATCCTGTTCATGCAGGGCGGCGGGCTGGCCGAGAACGCCATCGTTCCGCTGAATCTGTCGCGCGGGCGCTCCGCCGATTTTGTGGTGACCGGCAGCTGGAGCGACAAGTCGCAAAAAGAAGCGCGCAAGTACTGCGACGCGCAGGTCGCCGCCAGCAACGCCGACAACGGGCACACGCAGCTGCCCGCGCCTTCGGGCTGGAAGCTGCGGCCGGACGCGGCCTATGTGCACCTGTGCACCAACGAAACCATCAACGGCGTGGAATTCCAGAGCCTGCCGGACCTCAAGGCCCTGGGAAGCGACGCACCCCTGGTGATTGACTTTTCGTCCCATGTGGCCTCCCGGTCCGTCGACTGGTCGCGCGTCGGCCTGGCCTTCGGCGGGGCGCAGAAAAATCTCGGCCCCGCCGGCGTGACACTGGTGGTCATCCGCGAGGACCTGCTCGGCCACGCCATGGCGGCCTGCCCCAGCGCCTTCGACTACAAGACGGTGGCGGACAACCAGTCGATGTACAACACGCCGCCCACTTACGCCATCTATATCGCGGGCCTGACCTTCCAGTGGCTCAAGCGCCAGCGGGAAGGCGCGGCCGCCGGTGTCGCGGCCATGGAAAAACGCAACCTGGCCAAGGCGCAGCTGCTGTACGATGCAATCGACAGCTCGCAGTTCTACCTGAACAAGGTCGGCAAGGACTGCCGCTCGCGCATGAACGTGCCTTTTTTCCTGCGCGACGAGTCGCGCAACGAGGCGTTCCTGGCCGGCGCCAAGGCGGCCGGCCTGCTCCAGCTCAAGGGCCACAAGTCAGTAGGCGGCATGCGCGCCAGCATTTACAACGCCATGCCGCTAGCCGGTGTGCAGGCGCTGGTGGCGTACATGCGAGAATTCGAACAAAAACACGCCTAGGACGAAATACCCCATGCCCGCCACATTCACTGTCCCCAAGGGGCATCCAGTGCAGATGGCGATGGCGGACGGCCCCTGATATGACTGCCAACCTTGCTGATTTACGCGTCCAGATCGACGCCCTGGACAGGGAACTGCTTTCCCTGCTGAACCGTCGCGCCCAGGTCGCCGAGCAGGTCGGGGAGCTCAAAAAGCGCGAAGGCACGCCGTTTTTCCGGCCCGACCGGGTGGCCCAGGTGATAGAGCAGATCCAGCAGGCCAACCAGGGACCGCTCAAAAACGAGCATGTGGCGGCCGTCTGGCGCGAAATCATGTCTGCCTGCCTGGCCCTGGAATCCCCGGTGCGCGTCGCCTACCTGGGCCCCGCCGGCACCTTCAGCGAGCAGGCGGCGCTGCAGTTTTTCGGCGCCAGCATCGAACACGTTCCCTGCGTCAGCATCGACGAAGTCTTTCGCGCGACGGCAGCCGGCAGCGCCAGCTACGGCGTCGTGCCGGTGGAAAACTCCACCGAAGGCGTGGTCTCGCGCTCGCTCGACCTATTCCTCAACTCTCCCCTGCACATCGTCGGCGAAATCAGCCTGATGGTGCGCCACAACCTGCTGCGGCTTTCGGAGTCGCTCGAAGGCATAGAGGCGGTCTACGCCCATCCCCAGGCGCTGGCCCAATGCCAGGGCTGGCTGACCACGCACCTGCCCCACGCCGACCGCCGCACCGCCTCCAGCAACGCCGAAGGCGCGCGCCTGGCCACCACCAACCCGGCCTGGGCCGGGATTGCCAGCGACCGGGCGGCCACCCAGTTCGGCCTCTACACGGCGGCCCATGCCATCCAGGACGACGCCTTCAACCGCACGCGTTTTGCCGTGGTCTGCCTGCCGCAGACACTGCCCTCCCCGCCCGCTTCCGGCAAGGACTGCGTCAGCCTGGTGGTGTCCGTGCCCAACCGCCCGGGCGCCGTCCACGACATCCTGATGCCGCTCAAGGCCCACGGCGTCTCCATGACCCGCTTCGAATCGCGCCCGGCACGCTCCGGCCAGTGGGAATACTATTTTTATATTGACCTGCAAGGTCACCCCTCCGAAGACCACGTCAAGGCCGCGCTGGCCGATTTACAGCGGCTGTGCGCCTTTTACAAGGTCCTTGGAACCTATCCCATCGGCGATTAATGCAACGACTCACAACCTCCCTGGTGCCACAACATGTTTGAACAATTAGGTCTCATTGGATGCGGCCTGATGGGTGGCTCATTCGCGCTGGCACTCAAACGTGCCGGCCTGGTCAAGCGCGTCGTCGGCTACAGCAAATCCCCCTCCACCACGGAGCGGGCGCGCCAGATGGGCGTGATCGACGTGGAGGCGCCCTCGGCGCTGCTGGCGGTCTCGGGTGCCGACATCGTTTTGCTGGCCGTGCCGGTTTCCGCGACGGAGGCCACCTTCAAGGCCATACGCCACCTGGTCGGCCCGAACACGCTGATCATGGACGTCGGCTCGACCAAGCGCGACGTCGTGGACGCCGCCCGGCGCGTGCTGCGCGACAACGTGGGCTCTTTCGTGCCCTGCCACCCGATCACCGGCAAGGAAGTCTCCGGGGTCGAGCATGCGGACGTGGACCTCTACGCCGGCAAGCAGGTCATCCTGACGCCCATAGAGCGCACCTTCACGGTACAGCTGCAAAAAGCCAACGACGTCTGGACGGCCCTGGGCTGCCATGTCCTCAAGATGTCGCCCCAGGCCCATGACGCCGCCTACGCCGCCGTCAGCCATTTGCCGCACCTGATCGCTTTTGCCCTGATCAACGGCATCACCGGGCAGGACCATGGCAAGGAATACATGTCGCTGGCCGGCCCGGGCTTTCGGGACTTCACGCGCATCGCCGCCAGCGACCCGAAAATGTGGCGCGACATCCTGATCGCGAATCGCGAAGAACTTCTGGCCCAGTCCAAGATTTTCCAGGAGACCCTGCAGTCGCTCGAGGAGCTGATCTCCAGCAGCAGCGGCGACGTCCTTGAAGTGCTGATCGAGCGGGCCAGCGAGACCCGGGCCAACTGGCGCATCTCCTCACAAAAATCGCACAAATAACCCGCAGTCCATGTTCGACACCGAGTTCCTGGACGTTCCGCCCTTGCGCAGCGCGGGAGGCACCGTCCGCCTGCCGGGCTCCAAAAGCATTTCCAACCGCGTCCTGCTGCTGGCCGCCTTGAGCCACGGCGAGACCACGGTCCACGACCTGCTGGCCTCCGACGACACCGCCGTGATGCTGGCCGCGCTCAGGCAGCTCGGCTGCACGGTCCGCCAGGACGGCACCACCGCCGTCATCAGCGGGCTGGGCGGGCGGCCCGTCCAGACCCCGGCCAAGCTCTTCATGGGCAACGCCGGCACGGCCATGCGGCCGCTGACGGCCGCGCTGGCCTTGCTGGGCGGGGAATTCGAGCTGTCCGGCGTGCCGCGCATGCATGAAAGGCCCATAGGCGACCTGGTCGACGCGCTCCGGCAACTGGGCTGCGCCATCGACTACCTAGGCAATGAAGGTTTTCCGCCGCTGCGCCTGCGGCCCGGGCAACTCAAGCTGGAGCAGCCCATCAGGGTACGCGGCGATGTCTCCAGCCAGTTCCTGACCGCCCTGCTGATGGCCCTGCCGCTGGTCGCCGAACAGGATATCCGCATCGAAGTGGTCGGCGAGCTGATCTCCCGGCCCTACATTGAAATCACGCTCAAGCTGCTGCAGCGCTTCGGCATAGACGTCAGGCGCGAGGGCTGGGAACGCTTCACCATCCCGGCCGGCAGCCGCTACCAGTCGCCGGGCGCCATCCACGTTGAGGGCGACGCCTCGTCCGCCAGCTATTTCATCGCACTGGGCGCCATCGCGGCGGCCTCCCCGGGGCATTCCGGCATTGAAATCCAGGGTGTGGGCGCCGCCTCCATCCAGGGCGACATCCGCTTCGTCGAAGCCGCCGAAATGATGGGCGCGCGGGTCGACAGCGCACCGAACTCGCTGCGCATTTCGCGCGGCGCCTGGCCGCTCAAGGCCATAGACCTGGACTGCAACCATATCCCCGACGCCGCCATGACGCTGGCCGTGATGGCCCTGTACGCCGATGGCACCACCACGCTGCGCAATATCGCGAGCTGGCGCGTCAAGGAAACCGACCGCATTGCCGCCATGGCCTGCGAGCTGCAAAAATTCGGCGCCGTGGTCGAGGAAGGCGCGGACTACCTCAAAATCACCCCGCCCACCCAGTGGAAGACGGGTGCGGTCCATACCTACGACGATCACCGCGTGGCCATGTGTTTTTCGCTCGCGGCCTTCAACCCGGCGCAGCTGCCGGTGCGCATCCTGGACCCCAAATGCGTGGCCAAGACCTTCCCCGATTACTTCGAAGCCCTGTTTGAGGTGGCCCAGGCCGACACGTCCCGCATTCCTGTCATCTGCATCGACGGCCCGACGGCCTCCGGCAAAGGCACGCTGGCGGCCCTGACGGCCCACCGGCTGGGCTACCACTACCTGGACTCCGGCGCGCTTTACCGCCTGAGCGCCCATGCCGCGGCGCTGGCCGGCGTTTCGCTGGACGACGGGCCCGGCGTGGCCCGCGTGGCACGCACCATGCCGGTGCGTTTCCAGGGCGACCGCATCTTGCTCGGGCCGCAGGATGTGTCTGAGGCCATACGCACCGAAGCCGCCGGCATGGCCGCCTCCCGCGTGTCGGCCCACCCCGAGGTTCGCGCCGCCTTGCTGGAGCTTCAGCACAGCTTTCGCAAGCTGCCGGGGCTGGTCGCCGACGGCCGGGACATGGGGACCGTCATCTTCCCGGATGCCCCGCTCAAGGTTTTCCTCACGGCCAGCGCCCTGCACCGGGCCGAACGCCGGCATAAGCAGTTGATTTCAAAGGGAAATTCGGTTACAATCGCAGAGATTCAGCAAGATTTAGAGGCACGTGATGCGCGCGATTCGTCGCGAAAAGCAGCCCCTTTGAAGCCTGCTGATGACGCCCGGCCCCTGGATAACTCCTATCTGTCGATTGAAAAGTCGGTGGAACAGGTGCTTGAATGGTGGCAAGGCACCCGGCCCTTCTGACCCCCGACGCGCAACCTGCGCTTGGGTCAGCAGGTTCATCAACGTAACCCGCGGCCTTACCAGACGTCTGGCCGCAAAAACACCGCCGCAAGCAGCTATAAAAACAATAGCAATCCCGCTATTGGAACCCTGTTGTGTGGACTAGGAAAATCATGTCTGAATCTTTTGCCGACCTATTTAACGAATCGCTGCAACGCTCTGAAATGCGTACCGGTGAAGTCATCACCGCCGAAGTCGTTCGTATCGACCACAACCACGTCGTTGTGAATGCCGGACTCAAATCCGAGGCTTATGTCCCCCTCGAAGAATTCAAGAACGACCAGGGCGAGCTCGAAGTCCAGGTCGGCGATTTCGTCTCCGTGGCCATCGACTCCGTCGAAAACGGCTATGGCGACACCCTGCTGTCCCGCGACAAGGCCAAGCGCCTGGCTTCGTGGATGAGCCTGGAAAAAGCCCTGGAATCCGGCGAATTCGTCACCGGCCAGACCAGCGGCAAGGTCAAGGGCGGCCTCACCGTCCTCGTCAACGGCATCCGCGCCTTCCTGCCCGGCTCGCTCATCGACACCCGCCCCATCAAGGACTTGTCTCCCTACGAGAACAAGACCATGGAATTCAAGGTCATCAAGCTGGACCGCAAGCGCAACAACGTGGTGCTGAGCCGCCGCGCCGTGGTCGAAGCCAGCATGGGCGAAGAGCGCGCCAAGCTGATGGAAACCCTCAAGGAAGGCACTGCCGTCAAGGGCGTCGTCAAGAACATCACCGAATACGGTGCCTTCGTTGACCTCGGCGGCATCGACGGCCTGCTGCACATCACCGACATGGCATGGCGCCGCGTGCGTCACCCAAGCGAAGTGGTGACGGCCGGTCAAGAGATCGTTGCCAAGATCCTGAAGTTCGACACCGAAAAGAACCGTGTCTCGCTGGGCCTCAAGCAGATGGGCGACGACCCATGGATGGGCGTGAACCGCCGCTACCCGCAAGGCACGCGCCTGTTCGGCAAGATCACCAACATCGCCGATTACGGCGCGTTTGTGGAACTCGAACCCGGCATCGAAGGCCTGGTCCACGTGTCCGAAATGGACTGGACCAACAAGAACGTGGCCCCGAGCAAGCTCGTGGCCCTGGGCGACGAAGTCGAAGTCATGGTCCTCGAGATCGACGAAGACAAGCGCCGCATCAGCCTGGGCATGAAGCAGTGCAAGGCCAACCCATGGCAGGAATTCGCGCAGGAAACCAAGCGCGGCGACCGCGTCAAGGGCCCGATCAAGTCGATCACCGACTTCGGCGTCTTCGTGGGCCTGGCTGCCGGCATCGACGGCCTGGTGCACCTGTCTGACCTCTCGTGGAACGAACCCGGCGAAGCCGCTGTTCGCAACTACAAGAAGGGCCAGGAAGTGGAAGCCATCGTGCTGGCCGTCGACGTCGACCGCGAGCGCATCTCCCTGGGCATCAAGCAGCTCGATTCCGATCCTTTCACCACCTTCGTGTCGATCAACGACAAGGGCGCGATCGTGACCGGCAAGGTCAAGACCGTTGACGCCAAGGGCGCCGAGATCGACCTGGGCGAAGACATCATCGGCTACCTGCGCGCCAGCGAAATCAGCCGTGACCGCGTCGAAGACGCGCGCAACGTGCTGAAGGAAGGCGACGAAGTCTCCGCAGTCGTGGTGAACGTGGATCGCAAGACCCGCAACATCCAGCTGTCGGTCAAGGCCAAGGACAACGCCGACCAGCAGGAAGCCATGGCCAACCTGAGCCAGCAGTCTTCCCGCGAAAACGCCGGTACGACCAGCCTGGGCGCCCTGCTGCGCGCCAAGCTGGATAACAACGAAAAGTAAGGCAACCGCGCGGCGGTGCGATGCGCCCCCAGGGGCGGGTCGCATCGCTGTGCAGCTACTTGATCCATGACCCGAAGCGACCTCGTCGAAGAACTGGCGGCCCGATTCAGCCAGCTGACGCACCGCGACGCCGAATATGCCGTCAAGACGATTCTTGACGCCATGAGCGACGCACTGGTGCGCGGCCATCGCATTGAAATCAGGGGTTTCGGCAGTTTCTCCATCAACCGGCGCCCGCCCCGCATGGGGCGCAACCCGCGTTCCGGCGAAAGCGTGGCCATCCCTGAAAAGCGGGTGCCGCATTTCAAACCCGGGAAGGCATTGCGCGAAGCCGTCGATGCCCGCACCCAGGAATTGCTGGCGGTCACGGAACCCAAGTAAGGTCTTGCTGGTGTCCCTCGGTGGGCTGGCTACAATCGCCAGACCACCCTGAGGGATCACCCAATGAAATACCTCATGTGGCTGCTTAAAGCAGCCATTTTTTTTACGCTCTTCGCTTTTGCACTGAATAACCAGCAAACGGTTGCGGTGTATTTCTTTTTCGGCACCATGTGGCAAGCGCCCCTGGTGCTGGTCGTGCTGGCGACCTTCGCCTGCGGGCTGGCGCTCGGCATTTTTGTCATGATGCCGCGCTGGTGGAAAAAACGCCGATCGGCCAAGTACGCCTACACGACCCTGGGCCCCCACACCGTCAGCGAAGACCCGTCCACGATGCACCATGGAATTTGACTTCACCTGGGTCCTGCTCGGGTTTCCGATCGCCTTCACGCTGGGCTGGCTGGCCTCACGGCTGGACTTGCGGCAGCTGCGCATCGAAAACCGCCAGGCACCCAAGGCCTATTTCAAAGGCCTGAACTTCCTGCTTAACGAGCAGCAGGACCAGGCCATAGACGCCTTCATCGAGGCGGTGCAAAGCGACCCGGACACCTCCGAGCTTCATTTCGCGCTGGGCAACCTGTTTCGCCGCCGCGGCGAGTATGAGCGCGCCGTGCGCGTGCACGAGCACCTGATGTCGCGCGGCGACCTCACGCAGCCCGAGCGCGACCGCGCCCAGCATGCCCTGGCGCTCGACTTTCTCAAGGCCGGCCTGCTGGACCGCGCCGAGGCCGCCCTGCGCAAACTCGAAGGCACGCCCTTTGAAGAAGAGGCGCGGCTGGCCCTGCTGTCGATTTACGAACGCTCGCGCGACTGGGCCAATGCCACGGAAGTCGCCGCCCGGCTCGGCAGCTCCAGCCACGGAAGCTTCAGCGCCCGCCAGGCGCACTACCTGTGCGAGCAGGCCGGCGCCTGCGTGGCCGCCGGCGACACCACCCGGGCCCTGGGCGCCCTGCAGGAGGCCATCGCCATGGCGCCCGCCCTGGCCCGCCCCCTGATAGACCTGGCCAAGCTGCAAAACCAGCTGGGCCGCCCGCAGGACGCCCTGCAAACCCTGCTCAAGCTCGAAAAAACCGCCCCGCAAGGCCTGCCGCTGGCCGCCGGCCTGCTGGCCAATATCGCGCAGGCCGGCGGCCAGGAGGCCATGGCGCTGGAGCTCCTCAAGGCCAGCTATGCCAACATGCCGTCCATCGACGTGATCGAGGCCATCGTCAAGCTCGAAAAAGACCCGGCCTCGGCGCGGCAGTGGTATGTGAAACACCTGGAGCGCCAGGCCTCGCTGGTCGCGGCCGGCAAATGGATCGCCGGTGAGAAGCTGCAGGACGAGCAGCACCACACCCTGGTCCAGCGCGCGCTCGACCAGGCCACCAAGCCCCTGATGCGCTACCGCTGCGCAGCCTGCGGGTTTGAGGCCACCCAGCATTTCTGGCACTGCCCGGGTTGCCAGGCCTGGGACAGCTACCCGACGCGCCGTATTGAAGAGCTGTAAAAAAAGACAAGACGAATGAGCATGCAATTGACGCCTGAAAAGATTTCCAAGGCCCGCGTCCTCGTGGTGGGCGACGCCATGCTGGACCGCTACTGGTACGGTGCGGTGGACCGCATCTCGCCTGAGGCGCCGGTGCCCGTGGTGCGCGTCACGCGCACCGAGGAGCGCATAGGCGCCGCAGCCAACGTGGCTTACAACATCGTGACGCTGGGCGCGCAGGCTTCGCTGCTGAGCGTGGTGGGCGACGACGAGGCCAGCCACCAGCTCGAGGCGCTGGTCGCCAAGACCGGCATCACGCCCTATTTCGGCCGCGACGCCCAGCTCAAGACCACCGTCAAGCTGCGCGTCATCGGCCGCCAGCAGCAGCTCATACGTCTGGACTTCGAGAACACGCCCGAAAACGAGGTGCTGGCCTCGCAGTCGGCCACCTTTGAAAAGCTGCACACCGAGCACGACGCGGTGCTGTTCTCCGACTACGGCAAGGGCGGCCTCGCGCACATCGTCTTGATGATCGCCCAGGCCCGCGCCGCCGGCAAGGTGGTGCTGGTCGATCCCAAGGGCTCGGACTATGCGCGCTACAAAAACGCCAGCGTCATCACGCCCAACCGCGCCGAACTGGAGCACGTCATAGGCGCCTGGAGCAGCGAAGCCGACCTGCGCGCCAAGGCCCACAATTTGCGCGAGGCGCTCAACCTGGAAGCCCTGCTGCTCACGCGCAGCGAAGAAGGCATGACCCTGTTCGATGCCCAGGGAGAACTCAATGTCCCCGCCGTGGCGCGCGAAGTGTTCGACGTCACCGGCGCCGGCGACACCGTGATCGCCACGCTGGCCGCCATGACCGCCACCGGCATGCGCCTGCGCGACGCCGTGCCGATTGCCAACCGCGCGGGCGGCATCGTGGTCGGCAAGTTCGGCACCGCCACCGTCAACTACGGCGAGCTGTTCGCCGCGCAGTGAGCTTGCGCTCACCTCAAGGACCCATCATGAAAATCGTAGTCACCGGCGCCGCCGGTTTTAGTTCCGGCATAACTTGCCAAGGCAAGTTAGCCTTCTCAGAAACCCGCAGGAGCGAATCGTGAAAATAGTTGTGACGGGTGCTGCGGGTTTTATTGGCAGCAACATCATCAAGGGCCTCAACGCCCGCGGCATAGACGACATCATTGCCGTCGACGACCTGACCCATGGCGACAAATTCCGCAACCTGGCCGACCTGAAGATCGCCGATTACGTCGACGCCGACGACTTCTATGAGCTGTTCGCCGAGGGCGCCTACGGCCGGGTCGAGGCCGTGTTCCACGAAGGCGCCTGCAGCGACACCATGGAAGCCGACGGCAAGTACATGATGGACAACAACTACACGCTGTCCTGCGAACTGTTCCACGCCTGCCAGGACCAGGGCACGCGCCTGCTTTATGCCTCCTCGGCCGCCACTTACGGCGGCTCCGACACCTTCACCGAGTCGCCCGAGTTCGAGCGACCGCTCAACGTCTACGGCTACTCCAAGCTGCTGTTCGACCAGCGCATGCGGCGCGAGCTCGGTGCCCGCTTTGAAAACGCCGCCACCCAGGTCGCCGGATTTCGTTACTTCAACGTCTACGGCCCGCGCGAGCAGCACAAGGGCCGCATGGCCAGCGTCGCCTTCCACCAGTTCAACCAGTTCCGGGCCGAGGGCAAGGTCAAGCTCTTCGGCGAATATGGCGGCTACGGCGCCGGCGGCCAGATGCGCGACTTCATCTTCATCGACGACGTGGTGGCCGTGAACCTCTGGTTCTTCGACAACCCCGGCAAGTCCGGCATCTTCAACCTCGGCACCGGCCGCGCACAGCCTTTCAACGACGTGGCCCTGGCCGTCGTGAACACCTTGCGCAAAGGACAGAGCGCCGCGGCCCTGAGCCTGGAAGAAGCCGTGCGCGGCGGCCTGATCGAATACATCGCCTTTCCGCCCGCGCTGGTCGGCAAATACCAGAGTTACACCCAGGCCGACCCGCGCGCGCTGCGCGCGGCTGGCTGCACCCATGCCTTCGCCGATGTGCAGACAGGTGTGGCCGCTTACATGCAGGCCTTGAGCGCCGCTGCGGGCTGAGGCCGCAGCCTAGGGTTTTCCTGGCCCCAAAGCCGAGGCCGGTAGTCAACGCGGCCCAGGACGGCCCGTTATGAAGAAGACATCCTTCTTCACAAGGATGGATCACGTGCTTCCACTTCAATCCAATCTTTGAGGAGATCCCTTATGTTCAAAAAAATCCTGGCCTTCGTCGCCGCCATGTACATGGCCGTTTCGTTCGCCGCCGTTGACGTCAACAAGGCCACCGCGGCCGATCTCGACGGCATCAAGGGCATAGGCCCCGGCATCTCGGGCAAGATCATCGAAGAACGCAAGAAGGGCAGCTTCAAGGACTGGAACGACTTCATCGAACGCGTCAAAGGCGTGGGTGAAGGCAATGCCGCCAAGTTTTCCGCCGAAGGCCTGACGGTGGGCGGCGCCAGCTTCAAGGGTGCGGCCGCGGCCCCTGCCGCCAAGAAGGATGAAAAACCCGCAGCCGCCGCGAAAAAGGATGACAAGCCCGCCGCCAAGGCCGAAGAGAAAAAAGCCGAGGCCAAGCCGGCCGCACCGGTAGCCGCAGCACCGGCACCTGCAGCCGCCGCCGAGAAGAAAGACCCCAAGGCCGAGGCTAAAGCCAAGGCTGATGAAGCCAAGGCCAAAAAAGAAGCCGACAAGAAGGCCAAGGCTGAAGAGAAGAAAAAGAAGGCTGATGAAGCCAAAGCCAAGGCCGACGCTGAAAAAGCCGCCAAGGCCGATGCCAAGAAGGCCAAGGACGCCAAGCCTGCCGCCAAGGATGAAAAGAAAGACGCCAAGGCCGATGCTGCCAAGCCGGCCGCCAGCGCCGCCAAGAAGTAAAGCCGTCCGCGGCAGCAAAAAGCCCGCCGCTGGCGGGCTTTTTTCATGGAAAGCCGGATCGCAACCACCTCAAATCATGGCAATCAGGTCCGTGGTTCCTGGGTCTATGCCGGCCTGCATGAGCAGCACAGTCACCTGCCCCCGGTGGTGGGTCTGGTGGTTGAAGAAATGCGTCAGTGCCTGCCACACCGGATGCTCGCGCTGCACGCCCCGTGTATTGGCATAGCGCATGGTGCGCAGGGGATAGTCCGCGGGCATGCGTTCCGCGAAATCCTCGATGGCGGCGTCCAGGCGGTCGCGTTGCGCGCGCAAGGCGGCCCAGTCCTCGTGCAGCACGGTCCCGTGCAGCGCGCCGGGCGGGAGGGCCAGCAGCGAGTCGGACAGCGCCTCGAAAGCCACCCCCTGGGCAGCGAAGCGCTTCAGCCAGGCCTGGTCGCCCCAGACCAGGTGGTTGAGCGTGTTGTGGATGGAGCCGAAGAAGGCGCCGCGATCACGCTTGCGCTCTTCGTCCGTCAGTTGCTCGCAGGCGTCAAACAAGCGCTGGTTAAACCAGCGGTTGTAGCGGGCGAGCAGGCGGTAGTTGTCGACGAAAGAGGAGGTGTCCATGGCGCCGCATTATGGCGCGATCAGGCCGTCCCCGCCGTTTCAGGACGCCGCAAGCGCTGGCGCAGGGCCTGCATCGCCACAGCAGTGGCCAGCGCGACGGCCAGGGCGATCAGGAAGGCGGCCAGCCGGCCGGTAGCACCCAAGGCCCAATACAGCGCGATGAAGAAGGCCGCAAAGCCGTGCAGCCCCTGCAGAAAGCCGGCCATCAGCGATCGGGTCGCCGCGGCGCCGTAACGCGGCAAGGTGAAACAGGGCAGCACCGTGCCGGTGATGGGCACCGCCAACAGCAGGCCGCTGACGGCAGGCGGCAGCACGTCGGCGCCCGCGATGATGACGGCAGCCATCGCCACCGCGGCGGCGATGCGCAGCACCAATTCCAGCCTGGGCACCGCGACAGGCGCGGCGGGTCCTGCGTGGTGGGCCGCGAACCACAGGCCGGCAGCCGGCGCGGCCAGCGCCAGCAGGCTGACCGGCACCGGCGCAAGCCGCAGTTGCGTGAGCACCACCGATGCGCAGGCGTAAGCCAGCAACGCCAGCGACACACACACCGGCACGCCCCAGCGCCCGGCGCTGGCCGAGAAGCTCACGATGTGCACGATCGCCGCCGGCAGGCAGACCAGCGTGGCCAGGGCCACCGCCCTCACCTGCCCGGCATCATGGTCGAGCAGGAGGATGGCGATGATGGGCGCGGCGATCATGGGCATGCCGGCCACCGCGCCATCCACGCGATGGCCGAAACGCCGCGCGGCCAGCGTGGACAGCAGCACCGAGAACGCGACAAGCGCGAGTTTGAGGGCGAGCATTCAACCCCTGGGAATCTCTGGTGGCGCGAATCCTTCCAGGCCGCGAAAGCGCTGCAACCAGGATTGCAGCGAAGGAAACTCTGAGGGGTTGAATTCCACACCCTCGTTCAAGGCCACTTCCGGAAAGCAGGCAAGGTCGGCCAGCGTCGGCCCGTTACCCACCAACCATGCCCGGCCGCACAGGCGCTGCTCCAGCAGGCGCAGCGCGGCCAGCCCGGTGGTTCTGGCTGTATCCAGGTCCCCCGTGTAGCCGAAGCGGGAGATGGCGCGTGTGAGAAACAGGCCGGTACGGACCTCGTTCTGCGCCAGCTCCAGCCATTGCGCCACCTCGGCCGCGGCTGCGGCGTCGCCAGGGAGCCAGTGCCGCTGCGGGTCGTAGCGCAGGGCGATGTAGGTCAGTATCGCGGTGCTTCCCCAGAGCACGATGCCATCGTCGTCCAATGTCGGAATCTGGCCGCGCGGATTCAGCCGCAGGTACTCCGGCCCGACGTCGTTGCGGCCATCGGGCAGGCGCTTCACCGCGACAGCTTCATAGGGCACGCGCAGGAAAGCCAGCAGCAGCCGCACCTTATAGGAATAGAGCGAGGTGTCACGCTGGTACAGCTTGATGCGCATCGCTCCGGATGCGACGCTCACGCCAGCGGCCCCTTGCCGTACCCCCCGCCGCCCGGTGTATGGATCTCAAACACATCGCCCGGCTGCATGTCGGCCTGGCCGATATGGTCCAGCGCCTCGACCTGGCCCTGGGCGCGCACCACGAGGTTGCGCCCGACCTGGCCCGGCTCGCCGCCGGCCATGCCGAAGGCGCCGTGCTTGCGGCCGTTGGACAGAATGCTGGCCGTCATGGCCTCCAGGAAGCGCACGCGGCGCACGCCGCCGTTGCCGCCGCGCCAGCGGCCCGCGCCGCCGGAGTTCTCGCGGATCTCATAGCTCTCCAGCCGCACCGGAAAGCGGAACTCCAGCACCTCGGGGTCGGTCAGCCGCGAATTGGTCATATGCGTCTGGACCACGCTGGTGCCATCAAAACCCGACACCAGCTTGCCCGCCTCGTCGAGCTTGCCGCCCGCGCCCGAGCCGCCCGATATGGTTTCGTAGTACTGGTGGCGCGCGTTGCCGAAGGTGAAGTTGTTCATGGTGCACTGGCCGGCGGCCATCACGCCCAGCGCGCCGTACAGCGCGTTGGTGATGCAGGTGGAGGTCTCCACATTGCCCGCCACCACCGAGGCCGGCGGATTCGGGTTGAGCATGGAACCCGCGGGGATGATGACCTTGAGCGGCTTGAGGCAGCCCGCGTTCAGCGGGATGTCGTCGTCCACCAGCGTGCGGAACACATACAGCACCGCCGCCATGCACACCGCCGTCGGCGCGTTGAAATTATTGGTCTGCTGCGGCGAGGTGCCGGTGAAGTCGATCTCGGCGCTGCGGCCCTTGGCGTCGACGCGGATCGCCACCTTGATTTGCGCGCCGTTGTCCAGCGGCAGCGTGAACTCGCCGTCTTTGAGGCGCGTGATCACGCGGCGCACCGACTCCTCGGCGTTGTCCTGCACGTGGCGCATATAGGCCAGCACCACCTCCAGGCTGAAGCTGTCGACCATCTTGCGCAGCTCCTGCACGCCTTTTTCATTGGCGGCAATCTGCGCCTTGAGGTCGGCCATGTTCTGCTGCGGGTTGCGGCTCGGGTATTTGCCGCTTTTGAGCAGCGCGACCATCTCGGCTTCGCGCAGCACGCCGCGCTCGACCAGCTTGACGTTGTTGATCTGCACACCCTCCTCCTCGATCAGCGTCGAGAACGGCGGCATGGAGCCTGGCGTGGTGCCGCCTATGTCGGCATGGTGGCCGCGCGAGCCCACGTAAAACGTCGGCTGCGCGGCGCTGCCCAGGTAGACCGGCGTGATCACCGTGATGTCGGGCAGATGCGTGCCGCCGTGGTAGGGGTCGTTCAGCACATAGACGTCGCCCGGCTGCATTCTGCCGGCGTTCTCGCGTATCACCGTCTTGATGCTTTCGCCCATGGAGCCCAGGTGCACCGGCATGTGCGGCGCGTTGGCGATCAAATTGCCTTCGGTGTCGAACAGCGCGCAGCTGAAGTCCAGGCGTTCCTTGATGTTGACCGAGTAGGCGGTATTCTGCAGTTGCAGGCCCATCTGCTCGGCGATGTTCATGAAGAGGTTGTTGAACACCTCCAGCAGCACCGGGTCCACCGTGGTGCCGGCCGCGAAGGTCACGGCGCGCTCGGCGCGGCGATCCAGTACCAGGTGGTCCAGCGCCGTGAGCGCTGCTTCCCAGCCGGGTTCGACCACCGTGGTCGCGTTTTTCTCGGCAATGATGGCCGGGCCCGAGATGATGTCGCCCGGCCGCAAATCCTCGCGCACCACCAGGGCCGCGTCGTGCCACTGGCCGCCCGAATACATGCGCACGGTTTCACGGCGCGGCACTTCGCGCGGCTCGTGCGTGGCGTGGCGCGGCTCGGCCGGCGCGTCGCCGGCGACCACGGCCTCCACCGACACCGCCTCCACCACCAGGCCCTTGCCCTGCATCAAAAAGGCGAAACGCTGGCGGTAGGCGGCCTCAAAACCGGCCGCTATCTGGTCCAGCGTGCCGAAAGGAACAATCAGCGCGGAATCGCTGCCCTCATAACGCACATGCACGCGCCGGTGCGTGCTGATGCCTCCCATGCTGACCTGCTGGCGCTGCAGCTCGGCTTCGGCCTGGGAGGCGAGCTCTTCGAGCTTGCCGGCGATTTCGGGCAGCGCGGCCTCGGAGAGCTTGAGCTCCACCGCCTGTTCGCGGATCACGTTCTGGTCAGCCAGTCCCATGCCATAGGCGCTCAGCACGCCGGCCAGCGGGTGCACAAACACTTTTGTCATGCCCAGCGCATCGGCCACCAGGCAGGCATGCTGGCCGCCCGCGCCGCCAAAGCATTGCAGGGTGTAGCGCGTCACGTCGTAGCCGCGCGCCACCGAGATCTTCTTGATGGCGTTGGCCATCTGCTGCACCGCGATGTTGATAAAACCTTCGGCCACCACCTCGGCGCTGCGGCCGGTCTGGCCGGCCAGCTCGTTGAACTGGGCCTCGACAGCCTCGTAACTCAGCGGCTCGTCGGCATTCGGGCCGAAGACCTTGGGAAAGTAGCGCGGCTGGACCTTGCCGACCATCACATTGGCGTCCGTCACTGCCAGGCGCCCGCCGCGCCGGTAGCTGGCCGGGCCGGGGTTGGCGCCCGCGCTCTGCGGGCCCACGCGAAAGCGCTCGCCGTCGAACTTGAGGATGGAGCCGCCGCCGGCCGCCACCGTGTGTATGCTCATCATGGGCGCGCGCATGCGCACGCCGGCCACCTGGGTCTCGAACTCGCGCTCGAACTCCCCGGCGTAATGCGAAACGTCGGTGGAGGTGCCGCCCATGTCAAAGCCTATGACTTTGGCATGGCCGGCAATCGCCGCCGTGCGGGCCATGCCCACAATGCCGCCGGCCGGGCCGCTCAGGATGGCGTCCTTGCCCTGGAACACATGGGCGTCGGTCAGGCCGCCCGAGGACTGCATGAAGAACAGCCGCACGCCCGGCATCTCGCTGGCGACCTGCTCCACATAGCGGCGCAGTATGGGCGAGAGATAGGCGTCGACCACGGTGGTGTCGCCGCGGCTCACGAACTTCATCATCGGGCTGGTTTCATGCGAGGTGCTGATCTGCGTGAAACCCACCTCGGCCGCGATGCGCTTGGCCGCTTTTTCGTGCTCGGTGAAGCGGTAACCGTGCATGAACACGATGGCCAGGCTGCGCAAGCCCTTCTGGTAGTGGGCCAGCAGTTCTTTTTTCAGCAGCGCCTCGTCCAGCGCCTGCAGCACCTCGCCCTGCGCGCCCACGCGCTCCTGGGCCTCGACCACGGCGCTGTACAGCAGCTCGGGCAGCACGATGTGGCGGTCGAACAGGCGCGGACGGTTCTGGTAGGCAATGCGCAGCGCGTCGCGAAAACCGCGCGTGGTGACCAGCAGCGTGGGTTCGCCCTTGCGCTCCAGCAGCGCATTGGTGGCCACCGTCGTGCCCATCTTCACGCAGTCGACCACGTCGGCGCGTATCGGCTCGCCGGCCTTCAGGCCCAGCAGGTGGCGTATGCCGGCCACGGCCGCATCGCGGTACTGCTCGGGGTTTTCCGACAGCAGCTTGTGCGTGACCAGCGAGCCGTCGGGTTTTTTCGCCACGATGTCGGTGAAGGTGCCGCCGCGGTCTATCCAGAATTGCCAACGGTCGCCGCCCGGTTTGGATGTGGTGTCTTGCATGGTTTTTGATTTCAGAGTTAACGTGTTTTTGCTGATCTTCAGGATCTGTTTGCCGCCAGGCCCGGCCTGGAACCGCGGGCCGCTACCGTCCGGCTGGAACCGGCCGTCCGCTCCCTGCCAATGTACCCAAGTACTGGTGCCAGCTGCTGAATGTCCGGCGCACCTGGCAGGGCAACCGCCGCCGGGCACCAGGGATAGGGTAGGCCGGCCGCCCAATCCATGACCTTGTCCATCTGCGAAGCCGGCAATGTCTGCATGGTCTCTATGGTGATCGAAAGGCTTTCCGCCAGGTATGAAGGCGGCGAAAAGCACCAATCGTAGCGGCCGCACCCGACACGCACGGCACGGCTGTCCTTTTCGGTCATGGCGACCAGCCAATCGCAGACAAACACCTCGGCATCGCCTTCAGGCGGCGAGGACAGGCAAAAAGTGTAAACATTCTCGTAAGACTGGCCGAACCGGCGCACCAGCACCTCGGCGATGGCATCTCGCCCCTGGCATACCGGCGGAAATGAAATCGCCGCGGTATGAACAACCATCTCCAGCAGGGCATCGTCCGTGAATGCCTGCGCCAACAGATGGGGGCGGTTGCCGTCCTTGGCGTGAAGGTAGGCTGTGACGGCTGCGGAAGGTGTTTTCATACGATGTGGCGTCCTGTTTTCGCCCGCCTCATTGCGGCATGTAGTAAGGGACAAAAATATCGTTGGCCTCATTGCCCACGGAGCGTATCCACTCGCGCGAGAACTTCTCGCCCATGCGTTTGATCTCCTGGTCCAGCTCGGGCGAAATCCGCTCTATCTTCACGCCGTTGGCGCGCAGTTCCTCGGTGGCGCTGGCGGCCAGTGCCTGGCTGGCCTGCCAGCCGCGCACTTCCGCCTCGGCGGCCGCCTTGAGCACGGCGGCGCGCGCCTCGGGCTTGAGTGCATCAAAGGCCTTGCTGCTCACAAACACCGCGTTTTTCGGGAACCAGGCATTGATCTCGTAGTAGTACTTGATCGGGCCCCACACCTTGTTCTCCACGCCGGTCAGCGCCGACGTGATCATGTTGTCCATGCGGCCCTCGGCCAATGCCTTGCCCACATCGACCATGGCCACATCCACCGGTTTGGCGCCCAGCATTTCGGCGATGCGCAGGGTGGTCTGGTTGTAGGTGCGCATCTGGGTGCCGCGAAAGTCCGTAGGTCCCCGCACCGGCTTGTTCGAATGCAGGCCTTGCGGCGGCCAGGGCACGGCGTAGAGAAGCTTCAGGCCGCGCTCGGAAAAATGTTTTTCAAGGCCGGGCCGCTGCAGCTTCCACAAGCGTTGCGCGTCCTTGTACGAGGTGACGACAAAAGGAATGGAGTCCGCGCCAGCCAGCGGGATTTCCTTGACCATGCTGGTCATGATGGTCTCGCCGGCTTCGGCCTTTCCCTGCTGCACGGCCGCGCTGATGTCGGCCAGCTTGGCCAGCGTGTTGTTGGGGTACACCTGTATCAGCAGCTCCCCGCGCGTGGCCGTGTCCACATCGCGGCCGAACTGCAGGATGTTTTGTGTGTGGAAGGACTCCACCCGGTAGCCGGTGGCCAGCTTCCAGCTTGTCTGGGCGTGCGCTGCCCCCGCCGCGACCAGCGCGGCTATCAGAATTGCTTTCATGAGGAACTCCTTGGGAGTTGAGGATCAGCCCGGCGCAGGGTGCATGGAACTCACCCTTTCAGGTCGGTCACAAACATCTTGCCCGGCGCATGGGTGATGCACATCGACAAACGGCTTTTCTGGGCTACCCATTGCGGCGTGACGCCGCAACCCCAGAACACCGGGACTTCATCGTCCTTGATGTCGACCGCATCACCGTAGTCCGGGCGCGACAGGTCGGTAATGCCTATCGCTTCCGGATTGCCGATGTGAACGGGCGCACCGTGCGCCACGTCAAACCGGCCAGAAATCTCCACCACCTTCGCGACGTCGCGGCTCTTGATGGGCCGCATGGTGACCACCATTTCGCCGCTGAACACGCCGGCGGGCTGGCACTGGAGACTGGTACGGAACATCGAGACATTGCGGCCCTGCTCGACATGCCTCAGGGGAATGCCGGCCTGCGTGACCGCGGCCTCGAAGGAAAAGCTGCAGCCGATCAGGAAAGCCACATAGTCGTCCTTCCAGATCGAGCGGATCTCGCCGCGCTCCTCGACAAACTCGCCGTCGCGGTAAACACGGTAGCCCGGAATGTCGGTTGTGATGTCGGCCCCCGGCGCGCACAAAGGCTCGGTGGCGCCCGGCTTGAGCACCTCCACCAGCGGGCAAGGCTTGGGGTTGCGCTGGCAAAACAGCAGGAAGTCAAAGGCCTGCGCCTGCGGCACGATCATGAGGTTGGCCTGGATATGGCCGTTGGCGTGCCCTGCGGTGGGCAAGGCAAACTCGCCGCGGCGGCTGGCCATGCGAAGGTCTGCGGGGCGGTCAAAAATCTTGTTCATGGTGTTGGGAAAACGGATGGGTAAAAAATGGTGGCCTGGGTGTGCACTCAAAGGCCCAGGTAGGCTTTTTTGATCCGGTCGTCATTGAGCAGCTCGTGCCCCTTGCCCTGCATCACGATGCGGCCGGTCTGGATGACATAACCGTAGTGGGCGATATTCAGGGCTTTTTGCAGGTTCTGCTCGACCAGCAAGATCGACACCCCCGTGGCATTGACCTGCTGGATCACCTCCAGCACCTTGGTCACGAACTTGGGCGCGATGCCCCAGGAGGGCTCGTCCAGCATCAGCAGCTTGGGCCGGGCCATCAGCCCGCGGGCAATGGCCAGCATCTGCTGCTCACCGCCGCTCATGGTGCCAGCCAGCTGCGTGGCGCGCTCCTTGAGGATGGGAAACAGCTGCAGCATCTCTTCAATGCCCCGGGCCACCTCGTGCCTGTCCATGCGCGTGAAGGCGCCCAGCTCCAGGTTGCGCAGCACCGTGAGCCGGGGAAACAGGCGCCGGCCTTCCGGCACCAGCGACAGGCCCAGCGGGACGCGCTTGTGCGCCGGCATGCGGTGAACCGGCTCGCCGTTGAACGTGATGCTGCCGGCCGCGGCGGCATTGAGGCCGGCCACGGCGCGCAAGGTGGTGGACTTGCCGTTGCCGTTGCCGCCCACCAGCGCCACGATCTTTCCGGGTTCGACCTGCAGGCTGACGTCGGAGACGGCCAACACTTCGTCGTAGCAGACCTTGAGGTTCTTGATTTCGAGCATCTTCAGTCCCCCAGGTAGGCGGTGATCACGGCGGCATCGCTGGACACCTGCTGCGGCGTGCCTTCGGCGATCTTCACGCCGCGGTCCAGCACGACGATCTTGTCGGCGATAGGCATGATGCCTTCGAGCACATGCTCGACGATCAGGCAAGCGATGCCCTTGTCCCGTATCTTCAGGACCACGTCGACCGCTTCGCGCACTTCCGACGGGTTAAGGCCCGCCATCACTTCGTCCATCAGCAGGATGCGCGGCTGCGTGGCCAGCGCGCGCGCCACGGCCAGGCGCCGCTGCTCGCTGATGGTCATGCTGGCGGCGGGCCTGTCGGCAAAGCGTTCAAGCCCGGCAAACGCCAGCCAGTCCATGGCCGCCCTGCGCGCCTTCGCGACGTTGTGCTGCAGCAGCATGGCCGCCGTCATCACGTTCTCGCAGGCCGTCATGCTGGTGAAGGTGCGCGCGATCTGGAAAGTGCGGGCCACGCCGGCGCGGGCGCAGGCCTCGGGCGGCAGGCCGGCGATGTCGCGGCCGCCCAGCAGGATGCTGCCCGACGTAGGGGCGAAATAGCCCGCGACGCAATTGAACATGGTTGTCTTGCCGGCGCCGTTGGGGCCTATCAGGCCCACCACCTGCCCGGTGTCCACACCGAAGGAAACATCCTGGTTGGCGACCAGCCCGCCGAAGCGTTTGCTGACCTGTTTGACTTCCAGCAACTTCATACGGCCTCCTTGCCGGCGTTCTGCACGGCGGCGGCAGGGATCGCCATCTGCCGCGACGCCTGGCCGCGCGCCAGCCGGCGCTCCCGGAAGCTGCGCAGCCAGCCGAGCAGGCCCGTGGGGTAAAAGACCGCAATCACGATGATGAGGCTCGCGTAAATGATGACGTCGGTGCCGCGGCCCGTGCCGCCGAAGGCGATGCGGGTCAGCTCCTCAATGCTGGTCAGCACCACGGCGCCCACAACCGGCCCGAACAAAGTCCCCACGCCGCCGAGGATGGACACCAGCGCCATCTTGATGGACAGCGCCGTCGACAGCACCGAGTTCGGATCTATGTAAAGCTCTTTCTGCGCGTACAGGCTGCCGCCGACCGCGGTCAGGAAAGCGCTGACCGACAACGCGACCTGCTTGTAGCGCGCGATGTTGACGCCTATGCTGCGGGCCGCATCGGGTTCGTCTTTGATGGCCCTGAAGTAGTAGCCCAGGTAGCTGCGCTCTATCCACCAGTTCACGCCCAGCGTGATGAGCAGCAGGCCCAGCGCCAGCCAGTAGTAAGGCAGCTTGGTGGCGAAGTTCAGCCACAGCCAGCCCTGGCGGTCCATGGGCACATACAGGCCCACCGCCGCGCCGCCGTAGTCCCACTCGGTGAAGAAAATCTGCACCAGCTCGGCCACCGCGATGGTGGCCATCGCGAAGTAGTGGCCCTTGAGCCGGAAGCACGACCAGCCAAAGCCCAGGCTCAGCAAGGCCGCCAGCAGGCCGCCGGCCAGCACGCCTATCCAGGGATTGACGCCGAACTTGACCAGCAGCAGCGTCGAGGCATAGGCGCCCAGGCCGTAGAAAGCCGCGTGGCCCAAGGACACCTGGCCGGCGTAACCGCCCACGATGTTCCAGGCCACGCCCACCTGGGCCGCCATGAGGATCAGGATGGCCATGTTCAGGTGCGAGGCATCCGTGAAGGCGGGGACGGCCAGGGCAAACGCCAAGGCGGCGACGGCAAAAATGGTTTGTTTCATGGTACTCATGATGTTCAAGCCTTACCCATCAGGCCCTGGGGCCGGAACATCAACACACCGAGGAACAGCACCAACACGATGGCGGTCTTGTACTGCGGCCCGAGCAGCAGGCCGCCCATGACCTCGATCACCCCGACCAGGATGCCGGCCCAGAAGGCGCCCGAGACGCTGCCGAAGCCGCCCAGGTTGACCACCACAAAGGCCAGCAGGATGAAGCTTGCGCCTACGTCCGGAAAGATCGGGAAAAAGGTCGACAGCAGCACCCCGGCCGCGCCGGCGCAGGCCGCGCCTATGCCCCAGGCCAGCGAGAACATCTTGTGCGAATCGATGCCCATGAGGCGCGCGGCTTCCTTGTCGGAGGCGGTGGCTTCCAGGGCCGCGCCCAGCCGGGTCTTGTTCAGGAAGAAATAAATCAGGCCGGTCACCACAATGGCTCCCACACCGGCCACCAGCTGCGGCTTGCCCAGCTGTATGCCCAGCAGCTTGACGGTGCCGCTGACGGCGGAGTTCTCGATGGAGCGGAAGTCCGGCTTCCAGAGAAACTGGGCCACGCCGCGCAGCAAGATCATGATGCCGAAGGTCGTGAAGATCTGCGACAGCATGGGCGCGTTGATGATGCGCACGATCACCAGCTTGTACAGCAGCACACCGAAGCCGAACAGCATGAGGACCGTCAGCGGCAGGGTGATCATGGGGTCCAGCGCATACAGGGCGAACAGCCAGAAGGCCGAGTACATGCCGAGCATGAGGAACTCGCCGTGCGCGAAATTCACGATGTCCATGACGCCGAAAATCATGGTCAGGCCGATAGCCACCAGCGCGTAAATCAGCCCGATCAGCACGCCGGAGGCCAGCGTCTGAAGCAATATTTCCGTGGTCATGGTTGTCTCTTAGGCAGGTGAGTCAAGGCCGGCGGCTTATTTGCGCTGGTCCCACTTGGGCATGGGCCAGGTCACTTCACGCGAGGCCATGTCGAAAGGCCAGACCGTGTTGTACTTGCCGCCCACGATCTGCACCAGGATGCCCTGGCCCAGGGTGTTCTGGCCGGTGGCGTCGAACTTCACGCCCTTCCACGGCATGATGAGCTTGCTGCCGGGCATGTCGGTCGCCGCCAGCGCCTTGCGGATGGCCTCGGGCTCGGTGGAGCCCGCGCGGTTGATGGCGTCGGCCATCACCATCAGGCCGGTGAAGGTGCGCGAGGAATTGCCGGTGAAATTGATCTTGTAGCGGCTGTTGAACAGGTCGTTGACCTGCTTGATCAGCGGGTTGCGGTTGGCCAGGTCCAGCGCCCAGACTTCACGCGTGATGATGTAGTCGGCATCCTTGCCCAGGGTCTTGATGAAGTCGGTGTCGGTAAAACCCGCGTTGTTCGCCAGGATCATGTCCGGCGAGAAACCCAGTTCCTTGTAAGTCTTGATCGACAGGATGGCATCGGCCGTATAGGACGACTGCAGCACCAGGTTGGGATTGGCGGCCTTGAGCGTCTGCACTTCGGAGGTCAGCTGCGTGGTCTTGGCCGGGTACATCACCTGCTTGGCCAGGTTCTGCTTGAACTCGGGCGCGAGTTTGGTCTGCAGCTTGGTGGTTTCCGTGCCCCACAGGCCGTTTTCATTGAGGCTGGCCACCACACCCGCCTTGATGCCTTTTTTGGCTTCGAGCTCCTTGAGGAAATCAAAGGCGTTGTGCACAAACAGGTCGTCGTGCGGGGTGGTGCGGAAGAACCATTTGAAGTTGCGCTGCGTGAGCGAAGCCGAGGACGACTCCGGGTTCAGGAAGGGGATGCCGGCGCGCTCGGCGATCTGGCTGGCCGTGGCGGTGACGGCGCTGTTATAGGCGCCGACCAGTGCCACCACTTTTTCCTGCGTGATCAGGCGTTCGGCTTCGGTCGCGCCGGTTTGCGGATTCGCCTGGTGGTCGGCGAACACCAGCTTGATTTTTGCGCCCTTGAGATTGGGCAGGCCCTTGCCGGCCGACAGCGGCAGCTCGGACACGCCCGGTGCGCCGTTGTTGATGATGTCGGCGGCAAGCTCCAGCGCGCTGCGCAGCTCGGCGCCCACCGAGGCGGCGGGGCCGGTCAGCGGATAGAGCACGCCTATCCGGACCTCCTGCTGCGCATGCGCGCACAGGCTCAAACCAGCGCCGGCCAGTACCGCGGCCACTCGGGCCCACCATGACTTCTTCATTTCGCACTCCTCGTAAAAACATGACAGTTGGATGACATGGGGCGAAGTGTGCGATTAGCAAATGACGAAATCAAACAAGAAATATTTTGCTTTCATCATCGATTTTTTCGATGATTGGGATTTACCCTGATGCACCTTTTTTGGCGGTTTTCAGTGCTTTGGCGGCCGGGTTGCGGGCCGTTTTGGTGCCGTCCCCGCCTTCCCCGGCGAATTCCACGGCCGACCGGACCACCGTTTCCACGATGGACGAAGTCGGGTCGGTGCGATAGCTGGCATGGATGGGCAAGGCCTTGAGTTTCTTGTCGCAGGTCAGCAATTTGAGGCTGGCAAAGCCGGTGAGCCGCTGCACCGCCGCGCGCGGCAGCAAGGCCACGCCGAAGCCGCCCTGCACCAGCTGGACCATGGCCGAGATCGATGAAATCGCGTGCACCTTTTTGGGCTCCATGCGGTTCTGCTTGAAGAGGTCCAGCAGGGTGACATGCGGCTGCGAGCCCTTCTGGAAGGTCAGCAATTCCATCTCGGCCAGCTCATCGAGCCGGTAATTTCTTTTTTTATGCAGTGCCGGATTGCCCACAAATGCCATGTCCATGGGCGGAAAGGCCTGGTTGCGCACACCGTCGGCCGAGGCCGGCAACGCCGCGAATACCAGGTCCAGCGTGCCGCGCTGCACCTGGTCCATCAGGATGGGCGTGGTTTCCACCGTGAGTTCCAGCTCCAGGCCCGGATGGTCCACCCGCAGTTTTTCGAGCCAGGGAATCAGCCAGGAGTGCAGCACCGACTCGATCGCGCCTATGCGCATGGAAACCGCCATGGGCGCGCCCGAGCCCATCTCCTGCTTGACCTCGCGCTGCAGCTCCAGCAGCTTTTGCGCGTAGACAAAAAAGCGAGCGCCGGCCACCGTGAGCTTGAACTGCTTGTCGCGCCTATCCAGCAGCAGGATGCCGAGCTCCTCTTCCAGCGTGGCGATGCGGCTGGACATGGCCGACTGCGTGAGGTAGAGCTTGTCGGCGGCGCGCGAGATGCTTTTGAGCGAGGCCACCCAATAAAAGGCTTCAACAAAACGCAGGTTCATGGCGGGGCCCCAAGGTCGCGTAAACAGGTGGACGCAGTATTTCGGGGTATGCCCGATGAACTGGCGCGGGATTTGCGTCTATCCTATTACTACTTATCAATTCCTTGTCCTGGAGCCTCTCATGAATTTCAAGATCACCGTGGCGGCCGCCGCCCTCGCGCTGGGCGCCAATGCCTTTGCCCAGACCAAGTGGGACCTTCCCGCCGCCTACCCGGCCGGCAACTTCCACACGGAAAACCTGACGCAATTCGCGGCCGACGTCGACAAGGCCAGCGGCGGCAAGCTCAAGATCACGGTGCATGCCAATGCCTCGCTGTTCAAGGCCAACGAGATCAAGCGCGCGGTGCAAGGCGGCCAGGCCCAGATCGGCGAAGTGCTGCTGGTCAACTTCGAAAACGAAAACCCGATTTACGGCGCCGACGGCATTCCCTTCCTGGCGACCTCCTACACCGACTCCAAAAAACTCTACGAGGCACAAAAACCCGTGCTCGACAAGCTGCTGGGCACACAGGGCATGAAACTGCTCTACACCGTGGCCTGGCCGCCGCAAGGCATTTATAGCAAGAAGGAACTGGCCTCGGTGGCCGACCTGCGCGGCATCAAATGGCGCGCCTACAGCCCCGCCACCGCCAAGATCGCCGAGCTGATCGGCGCGCAGCCCGTCACCATCCAGGCGGCCGAGCTCTCGCAGGCCCTGGCCACGGGCGTGGTGGAAAGTTACATGAGCTCGGGCTCCACCGGCTACGACTCCAAGACCTATGAAAGCCTCAAGTACTGGTACGACACCCAGGCCTGGCTGCCCAAGAACGCCATCATCGTGAACAAAAAGGCCTTTGACGCGCTGGACCCGGCCACGCAAACTGCGTTGACCAAAGCCGCCGCCGACGCAGAAGCGCGCGGCTGGAAGCTCAGCGAGGAAAAGAACGAGTGGTACAAAAAAGCCCTGGCCGAAAAAGGCATGAAGATCGTCACGCCGCCGGCCAAGCTGGTGTCCGACATGAAACAGGTCGGCACCATCATGCAGGCCGACTGGGTGAAAAAAGCCGGCCCTGACGGCGAAGCCATCATCGCCAACTTCAACAAGCTCAAGGCCGCGAAGAAGTAAGGCAGCCCGTGCGCAAATTCCTGGACAAACTCTATCTGGCGGGCGGCGCCCTTGGCGCCGTTTTTGTTGCGCTGATCGCGGTGCTCATGATCGGGCAAAGCATACTGCGCGAATTCCGCGTCAACACCGGCGCCGTCAACGACGTGGTGGCCTGGTTTTGCGCGGCCGCCGCTTTTTTTGCCATGGCCCACGCCTTCAAGCACGGCGACTTTGTGCGGGTGACGCTGCTGCTGGAAAAAGTCAATGCCCCCACCCGCCGCGTGCTGGAGCTGGCCTCGCTGTTCATCGGCAGCGTGGCGGTGGCCTACCTGGCCTGGTCGGCCTGCCTGTTCACCTACGAAAGCTGGGAATTCAACGACATCTCGCAAGGCCTGCTACCCATGCCCATGTGGATTCCGCAATTGAGCTTTGCGCTGGGCTCCATCCTGCTGCTGGTCGCCGTGGTCGATGAGTTCATCATCGTGGTGCGCGGCGGTGTTCCGACCTTTGTGCGCGAAGTCCAGGAGCGCCACGCACGCGGCGATTTCTCGTCCGAAGTTTGACATTCGGCCCGCGCGAATCACTCCCGTTTTATTTTCCAGACTACAAAGACAACAACATGGATATCTTGATGGTGGGCGGCATTTTGCTGCTGCTCATGATGCTGCTGCTCTCGGGCGGCGTGTGGATCGCGATGACGCTGGCCATTTGCGGCTGGGTCGGGCAGGCTTTTTTCACGAGCACGCAGCCGGGCAAAAACCTGTTCAGCGCTTTCTGGGAAAGCAATGCCAGCTGGGAGCTCGCGGCCCTGCCCCTGTTTATCTGGATGGGCGAGATCCTGTTTCGCACCAAACTCAGCGAGGAGATGTTCGAGGGCCTGCGCCCCTGGCTGAACCGCGTGCCGGGCCGGCTCATGCACACCACCATCCTCGGTTGCGGCATTTTCGGCTCTGTCTCGGGTTCCTCTGCCGCCACCTGCGCGACGATTTCCAAGGTGGCGCTGCCCGAGCTGCTCAAGCGCGGCTACAACGAAAAAATCGCGTTGGGCTCGCTGGCCACCGCCGGCACGCTGGGCATTCTGATTCCGCCGTCCATCACCATGGTGGTGTATGCCGTGGCGGCCGACGCATCCATCATCCGCATCTTCCTGGCGGGGTTCTTCCCGGGTTTTTTGCTGATGGCGCTGTTCTCCGGCTACATCATCTGGTGGAGCCTGCGCCACCCCGACAAAGTGCCGGCGGCCGACCCGCCGTCCACCTTCATGCAGAAGATCAAGCAGTCGGGCAACCTGCTGCCCTGTGCCGCGCTGATCGTGTTCATCTGCTGGGTGCTGATCAGCGGCTACGCCACGGCCACCGAATGCGCGGCCTACGGCGTGGCGGGCTCACTGGGCCTGGCGGTGTGGAGCCGCTCGCTGACCTGGCAGAACTTCAAGGACGGGCTGATGGGCACGACGCGCACCAGCTGCATGATCATGTTCATCCTGGCCGGCGCCGCCTTCCTGACCAAGACCATGGCCTTCACCGGCATCCCGCGCGAGCTGGCCGAGTGGGTCAACAGCATGAACCTCTCGCCTTTCGCGCTGATAGGCGTGCTGACCATCGTCTACCTGATCCTGGGCACGGCGCTGGACGGCATCTCCATGATCGTGCTGACCAGTGCCGTGGTGCTGCCCATGATCCAGAAGGCCGGCTTTGACCTGATCTGGTTCGGCATCTTCATCATCCTGCTGGTCGAGATCGCCGAGGTCACGCCGCCCGTGGGCTTTAACCTCTTTGTGCTGCAGAACATGACCGGCAAGGACAGCAACACGATTGCCCGCGCCGCGATTCCCTTCTTCGGCTGCCTGGTGGTGTGCATTGTGCTGATCACGGTGTTCCCGCAGATCGTGACCATACTGCCCGACCTGGTCATGGGCAAAGAAAAGTAGGCCGCCTCAGAGCCCCTGCGTAGCGCTCAGCGCCAGGGGCGCAGCAGCCTTTCATCATCGGTCAGCGCCCAGGTCTTCAGGCCTGTGGCTGCTTCAACAGCCTGCCGGTAGGGCGGCAGGTTGGTGCATTCAAGGACCACCGCTTGCAGCGAAGGATCGCGCCGCTTGAGCGCCAGCGCCGCTTCCACCACCTCTCGGCCGGCCTTGTCCATGTCCAGGGTGTCGCGGTTGCCCAGGATGGCCGTCGCGAACTCCCCGGCAGAGTCCACGCCCTGCACCACCACGTCGGCCAGCCGGCCTGCCGGCACGCCCGCCGCCTGCAAATGCTCGGGGCCCAGCGCGGCCGCGCTGATGGTCAGCACGCCGACCCTGGCCTGGCGCGCCAGCAGCCCCGGCAATTGCAACAGGCTGGAAGTCACCACAGGCACGCGCGCGGCGGCCTGCAGCTCGTCCTGCAGCAGCACCAGGAAGCCGCAGCTCGTGGTGACGGCGCGCGCGCCCTCGGCTTCCAGCGCCTGCACGGCCCGCACAAAGGCCGGTGCCACGCCCGCGGCACGCAAGCCGGCCGCCGTCTGCACGATGGTGCCGGGCCAGGCGCCGCGCACCACATGCCGGCGCACCGGCACGCCAAACGCATCGGGATGGCCCACGTCGCCGGGCGGGCGCGGAAAGCGGGTGTCCAGCATCACAACGCCCAGGAAGCCGGGCGCTTCGCCGAAAGCGGGCGCAGCGGTTAAAGTCATGGCTGCATTGTCCCGCCAAACCCACTTCCTTCACTTGCCGCATACGCCATGCTGACCGTGCTTGCCATCTCCCTGGGCGCCTCGCTGGGCGCGCTGGCCCGCTGGGGCCTGAGCCTGTGGCTTACGCCGGGCGGCATCATCCCCTGGGGAACGCTGGCCGCCAACCTGATAGGCGGCTACCTGATAGGCATCTGCATCGCGGTGTTCCAGGCCATGCCCCAGCTGGACCCGGTCTGGCGCCTGGCGTTGGTGACCGGCTTCCTGGGCGGGCTGACCACTTTTTCCTCGTTTTCGGCCGAGGTGGTGATCTTCCTGATGGACGCGCGCTACGGCCTGGCGGCGCTCACGGCCACGGTGCATGTGCTGGGTTCGCTGCTGATGACGGTGGCGGGGCTGAAGTCCGCCATGCTGCTGATCGCCGCCAACGCGCGCTGATACCGTCCCGGGACGCTCAGGCATAAACGTCCCCTGCGCAAACCGGCGAAATTCGCCACAATGGGCCATGGCATCCATGACTCCTTTTCATCCCGCCCAGGCCGCGGGCGGCCAGGACAGGCTGGCACGCATAGGGCGCGCGCGCCAGGCCGTCCTGTACGGCGAAGCCCGGCCCGCCGACGCTGCGCCGGCCCTGGAAGGCTGGATAGAGCGTTCCTGGCGGCGTTGCCTGGCCAGCGGCCAACACCCCGAGCAAGCCCCCTCCTTCGACACCGTGACGGCCGCCGAGATGCGGCGCCACCAGGAAGCCAACCAGCAACTGGTGCAGGCCGCCAAACCCACGCTGGAGCGGCTGGGCCGTGCGATCGCCGATACCCGCTACTTCGCCATCCTGACCAACCAGGCCGGCGTGGTGGTCGACGTCAACGGCCGCATAGACCGTAGCGACAGCCGTGCCGACATGATCACGCGCATAGGCACCGACCTTTCGGAAGCCCGGGTCGGCACCACCGCCATAGGCGCGGCACTGGGCGAGCTGCAGCCGGTCTGGCTGCACCGGGGCGAGCATTTTTTCGACGCGACCTCGGTCTACAGCTGCGCCGGCGCGCCGCTGTTCGGCCCCGACGGGCACTGTGCCGGCATGCTGGACCTGACAGGCATAGAAGCGGCCGAGCGGCCCGAGCTCAAGCACCTGGTCACCCAATGCGCGCGCAGCATTGAAAACGCGCTCACGCTGGGCCGGCCCCATGCCTTGCTGGTCCGGCTCAACTGGCCGGGCCGGGTGCTGGGCGACGACAGCGACGGCCTGCTCTGCGTGGACGCCGACGGCTGCGTCACCGGCGCCAACCCGGCGGCCCGGCAAATGCTCTCGCGCCTGGACACCGCGGCCGGCGGCATGCCGCACTGCAGCGAGCTGTTCGCCATGCCTTTTGAAATGCTGTTTGACGCGGCGCAGCGCCGCGGCAACGCCCAGGGCGGCGTGCTGGAGGCACCGCTGTGGTCGGGCCTGCGCCTGCACGCGATGCCGCTGCCGGCCGGCCGCGATGCCCCGCCCGCCGCGCTGCAGCTACCGCCTTCGGCCGACGCGGGCCGGCCGCTCAAGGAACTTGAGACCGCGCTGATCCGCAAGGCCGTCAGCGACGCACGCGGCAATGTGCTGCAGGCCGCCAGGGCGCTGGGCGTGAGCCGCGCCACTGTGTACCGGCGACTGGGCCCGGGCAAGCGCGACTGAACCCGGCTACCCTACCCTAGTGCTTATGCTCCGCCGCGGTGCCGGCCGCACCGGGCGCCGCCGTGGCCACCGGCAGTTTCAGCTCCAGCTTGCTTTCCATGCCCTTGGCGTCCTTGAACAGCAGGGTCAGGGGAATCGTGCTGTCCTTGGCCAGCGGCGCCTTGAGGTCCATCAGCATCACGTGGTAACCGCCGGGCTTGAACTCCACTTTTTTGCCGGCGGGCAGCTCCAGCGAGGGCAGCGCGCGCATTTTCATGACGTCGCCTTCCATCTTCATTTCGTGCACTTCGGCCACGCCCGCCACCGGTGAGGACACGCCCACCAGCCGGGTCGCCTCACTGGCCGTGAGGCTCATAAAAGCCCCCGAGCCTCTTTGCCCCTGCACGGTGGCGCGCGCCCAGGCGCCATCAACTTTCACGGCGGCGGTCTGCGCCAGGGCGGCCGCGCTGCCCAGCGCGAGCGACAACAGCAGCGCGGCTTGCGAAAGCCTGGAGGATGTCGGGAATTTTCCGGATGTCATGCAAATGCTCCTTGAAACAATGGGTTGACTTTAAAACGAGGCGCAACCGGCGCCGTTCAGTGGTTGTGCTCACCGCCGCCGCCCGCGGGCATCAGCTCCAGCGCGGCGGCGGGGTTTTTCAGGTCGGAGAGTGACTGGCCCGGCTTGGGCACTTCATTCCAGTCCACCTTGCCGTCCTCGCACACCTGCATGACGGGCCAGTACAGCATGCCGGCCTTGGCCGGCAGCTTGGCCTGCAGCACGAATTCGTCATACCAGTCGTTCTGCAAATAGTCGGCCGGGGTTTTGGCCGTCCAGCTGATGCGGGACACGTCTTCAGTGACGGCTTTGCCGTGGTCCTGCCGCGGCTGGGCCAGTTTCTCGCGCGTGACTTCCAGCGCCCAGCCGGCCTTGGGCATGGGTTTGGCGCCCTGCACGCCCGCGGGAATCGTGACCACGATCTGCTTGACGGGCGAGTTGCCGCAGCCGTGGCCGACCTTGAAAGTCCCCTTGTAATAGCTGCCCGCATTGGCCACCTGGTATTCCAGCGTGACGTGGGCGGCGGCGGGCAGAGAGGCGGCCAAAAGCAGCATGCTGGCGGCGGTGGTTTTAAGGGCGATATGTTTCATGGTTCATCCTTGGTCTTGGTAATGGGGTGGCTTGCTCAAAAAGATAGCGCGGATCACAGGCTGAAGTTCAGTTCGGCCATCAAGGTGCGCTGCGGATAGGGGTGGAAATTCCAGTATTGGTAGTTGTTGAGGTTGTCGATGCCGACCGCCGCGCTCCACTGTTTGTTCACCTGGTAGCGCAGGCGTACGTCGGTGGTGAAGTACTTGCTGGTGCCCTGGTAGGCAAAGCCGTTCACGTCGGCGTTGTCCAAACTCGAATACTGCCTGCCGCTGTAGCGGGCGGCAAAGCTGCCCGACAGCTGCGGCGTAAAGCGGTAGCTGGCCACGGCCGTGGCGCGCCATACCGGCACACGCGGCTGGTACTTGCCCAGCGTGTCGCCCGCCACCGCGACAAAGCCGCTGTTCTCCTTGATGCGTGAATCAGCGTAGGTGATGCTGCCGCTCAGGTCCAGCCCTTTTTTGAGCACGTCGCTACCGCTGAAGGCCAATTCCACGCCCTGGGTCTTGATGCGCCCGACGTTCTGCACGCGGCTGATGTTGGCATTGGCAACGGGGTCGAACGTGGTTTGCGAATACAGCGCGTCGCGGGTGTTTTCGGTAAAAAAAGTCAGGCGCAGCAAGGCATTGCCCAGGTCTTTTTCGGCCGTGAGCTCGGTGGTCCAGGACTTCTCGGGCTTGAGCTTGGGGTCGTTGATGTACTGGGAATTGACCGTCGCCGTCGCGCCATACAGCTCCCCGACCGTTGGAAAGCGCACCGCGCGGCCCACCGAGGCCTTGAGCACCGTATCCGCCGACCATTGGTAGGACAGCGCGCCCTTGGGCGATACCGCGTTGTCGCTGCGCGAGGCATAACCCGTGTTGGCCGGGTTGCCAGGCCCGAAGCTGGTGAAACCGCTGGAGGCCGTCCAGTTTTCCAGGCGCGCGCCCAGCACGGTTTTCCACTGGGGCGCAAAGGCCCAGGCGTCTTGCGCATACAGGCTGCGCAAACGGGTCTTGCCGCCCACGTCGCTGACCACGGCGCCCGGCCCGCTGGTGAGCCAGTTGGCCGCCGCGGACTTGAGGATGCGCAGCTGGTAGCTGTCCTGCTGGAAGCCGAAATCCACGATGTGCGCGCCCTGGATGCCTTCGGGCCGCCAGATGCCCTTGAAGGCCAGCGTGTTCCAGCCGGTGCCGTCCTGGTCCTGCAGCGTGCCGGCGCCGCCGTTCAGCGCGCCCGGCTGCGCGCCGGTGGCCGCGCGAACCTGGTCCTTCTGGTAGTCGTACAGGCTGGCCGCAAGCTCCCAGTCCCAGGTGCCCTGCGTGTTGGACTTGACCGACAGGCCGTGCATCACATGCGTCAAGGCTTCATTGCCCACACCGAAATCGCTGGCCGCCAGCGTGTAGCCGCGGCCATTGATGCTGACGTTGCCGCTGTACACGGGCGTGCCCGCCGCATCACGCAAATAGCTCTGCGAGCGGTTTTCGGCCGTGTTCTTCCAGTAGCCCAGCGTGTAGCTGGCGCGCACCGTGGACGAAAAATCGTAGGCGAGCTTGAACTTGAGGTGGTCCTGCCGCGTCTCGTACTGCGTGGCGCCGCCCAGCAGCAGCCAGGGGACGTTGCGCGTGTTCAGGCCCGCCACCGCGCCGCTGACCACGGTGGCGCCGGCCGCGGGGGCCGTGGTGCTCAGCGTGCGCGTGGCGAAGGTCAGGGGCTGGCCCGCGCTTTCGGTGCGGTTGGCATTGATGAACCAGGACCAGTCGCCGTTGCGGTTGCCCAGCGAGGCGCTGGCCTGGCCGCCGCTGAAACTGCTGTCGCTGCCGTAGAGCTTGAAGTTTTGCGTGAAGCCGCCGAGCTTGGCATGCGCCTCGAATTGCGTGGGCATGCGCGTGACGTAATCCACCACCGCGCCCACCGAATTGCCCGGGTAAGCGACGGAGAACGGGCCGTAGAGCACGTCGACCCGCTCGATTTCCTCAGGCGTCACCAGGCCCCAGCGCGGCGCGTAATTGGTGCCGTTGGCAATCCCATTGCCCAGGTAGTTGGACAGCAAAATGCCGTCGGCATACACCGCCGAGCGCGCGCTGTTGCCGGTGCCCGAGGCACGGCTCGAAAGAATGGCGTGGTTGTAGTCGCCGATATAGCGCTTGCGCACCAGCAGGCTGGGAAAGTACTTGAGCGCATCCTCGCTGTCGGTGGCGTTGATGGTCTGCGCGATTTGCTCGCGCGTGATGCCTTCAATCGTCGTCGGAATCTGCGTGGGCAAAGAGGTCGGCTGGCCGCTGTTGACCGTGACCACGCCCAATGATTTGGCCGGTGCGTCGGCCGCGGGCGCCTGCGCGAACGCCGCCAGGGGAATGGCTGCCAGGGGGAAAGCCAGCGCCGTGGCGCCGCGCCAGGCGGGCACGCACGGTGTGCGGGAAAGTCTCATGAAAACTCACACGTTGAAATGAACGGACGCGCAGGCCGCCAGGCCCGCGCGCGGGAATGCCTCAGGCGAGGCGGTTCAGATCAGAGTACGGGAGGCCCGCGGCTGAAGGGCAGGCCGGGGACGGCGGTGCCGGCATTTGCCGGGACATTCGCCACGGCAACAGCGGTACCGGTGAAACATGGAGAAGCGGCGACTGGCAAGGGCGGCAGCACCAGGCCCGGCGAGGCGCACAAGTCGCAGCGCAGGCCGGTGGACCCCGCATCGCCGCCGACGGCATCACCGCCGGCGTTGGAAGAAACCGTGTTGACACTGCAGATGCCGCCCAGCTTGCCGGTTTTGACATCCTGGGCCAGCATGGACACCGGCGCCCACAGCGCCGACAGCACGGCCAGGAAAGCCAGCCAGGCGGCTAGGCGTTCCCAGACGGGCAGAGTCAAGCGGGAGGCGGGATGGTGAGGCACGGGGTGATTATAAGTACACCACCCGTTCACCCATCCATCTTCAGGGCGCGCCGAAACCAAAACGGCGGAACACCTCCTGCGCTTCGGGCGTCAGCAGGTAGGCGGCGAATTGCGCGGCGGCAGCATCTCCGCTTCGCGCGGTCAAGCCGTAAGCGGCGCTGACCTGCAAAGCCGCCGGCATCTGCACCACATTCATGCGCGGCACTTCCTTGCGAACCGCCACGGCGTTGGTGCAATAAGTCAGGAACAGGTCGGCGCGGCCCTCGGTGATCAGCCATTCGTAGGTGCTGCGGCCGGCCGGCGGCTGGGGTGCTTGGGGCGAACCGGTGAGCTTGAGTGCCTTGGCGTCCAGTGCCGCATAGGCGCCGGGTTTCAGCGCCTCGGCCTTTCGGAACACTTCCCAGGCATAGTCGCCCGAGGGGTCCGCCTTGGGCGTGGAAGTACCCAGCTTGACGGCCGGGTCCAGCATCAGGTCGAGCAGCTTTGCGGGCTCGGCATTGAGCTGCGGCACCGCCAGCGCGCACAGCTGGTTGCGCACAAACAGCGTGGGTGGCGCCCATGCGCTTGCCGCCAGGGCATGCAGGCGCTGGGGATGTTGCGTGTCGGCCGAGGCAAACACTTGCGCCGGCTCACCCTTTTCAATGCGTTCGCGCAGCAGGCCGGATGCGCCAAAGGTCAGCTGGGTTTTAAGGCCTGAGCGGGACTCATAAACACGGGCAACTTCGGTGAGGGCTTCGCGCAGGCTGCCCGCGGCGTAAACGCGCAGCGGCGCAGTGGCTTCAGCAGCAGATGCTGCGGGCGATTGGGCATGCGCCATCGTCAGGCCTCCTGAAAAGACAACAGCCGCAGCGGCCCATACCAGCAGGCGCCGTGGGACTGGCTTTGCCAGACCACAAGCGCCGCCCCCTCGAGGGGGGAACAAGCTACACGCAGTGAGCTTGGACAGGGGGAAACTCATTTTGCGTTCGGGAAAAACAGCTGCTCGCCACCTATCTTGTAGCTGGCAACCGCCGCCTGCCCCGCAGGCGAAACCACCCAGTCGACAAACTTCTGCGCTTCGGCCGCCTTGACCTGCGGGTGTTTGGCGGGATTGACCACCATCACGCCGTACTGGTTGAACAGCCGCGTGTCGCCTTCGACCAGCACGGCCAGGTCCCCGCGGTTCTTGAAGGACAGCCAGGTGCCGCGGTCGGCCAGCACATAGCCGCCGCTGCTGGCCGCGATGTTGAGCGCCGGGCCCATGCCGCAGCCGCAGGCCTTGTAGTTGGCAAAGGCCGGCTTGTCGGCCGGCGTGTCTATGCCGGCGCTTTTCCAGTAGCGCAGTTCGGCGGCGTGGGTGCCGCTTTTGTCGCCGCGCGAGACAAAGTTGGCGTTCGCGGCGCTGAGTTTTTTGAGCGCTTCAACGATGTCCTTGCCTTTGGCCTTGGCCGGGTCGGCCGCGGGGCCTACCAGCACAAAGTCGTTGTACATGACCGGAAAACGTTTCACGGCAAAGCCTTCGGCGACGACCTTCTCTTCGGCGACCTGGTCGTGCACAAACAGCAGGTCGGCGTCGCCGCGCCGGCCCATGTCTATGGCCTGGCCCGTGCCGACGGCCACCACCTTGACGTCCATGCCCGTGGCTTTCTTGAATTCGGGCAGCAGGTGCGAAAACAGGCCCGACTGCTCAGTCGAGGTGGTGGAGGCCATCACGATGGTGCTGGTTTGCGCCATGGCCAGCGCGGCCGACAAGGTCAGCGGGGCGACCAGCAGCGCCCTGAGAGTTTTCAGGTGGATCATGCGAGTTCTCCTTTTAAAAATGCTTCCGCCGCGGCGGGAACCGGCCCGCCAAAAAAGGCCGCCGTGGGCAGGTCGGCGACCAGCCGGCCCTGCTCCAGGTAAATCACACGCTGCGCCAGTCGCTTGACCTGGCCCAGGTTGTGGCTGCTGAAGATCAGCGTCATGCCGGCGTCGGCGAACTCGGCCATCAGGCGCTCGACCTCGCGCTTGGCAGAGGGGTCAAGGCTGGCCGTGGGCTCGTCGAGCAGCAGGACCTGCGGCTTGAGCGCCCAGGCCCGCGCCAGCGCCACGCGCTGCTGCTGGCCGCCGGACAGGGCCTTGGCGTTGCGCGTGGCCAGATGCGCCAGGCCCACGCGCTCCAGCGCCGCCAGTGCCTGCAGCGTGGCTTCGCGCCAGGGAACACCGGCCAGCCACAGGCCCAGTGCCACGTTGCGCAGCACACTGGCGCGCAGCATGTAAGGCCGCTGGAACAGCATGGCCTGGCAGGCCCGCGTGTCATGCTGCAGGCTGCCGGCCGCGGGCTTGACCAGGCCGTTCAAGGTTCGCAGCAAGGTGCTTTTGCCGCTGCCGTTGGAGCCCACCAGCGCCAGCCTTTCGCCGGCCTGGATGCGCAGCGTGCAGCCGCTGAGCGCCTGGACGCGGCCGTAGCGCACATCCACGGCCTGCAGCTGGAAGAGCTCGGTCATGGCGCTCCTCCCTGGGCAGCGATGCCGGCGGCCGGGTCGGGCAGGCGGTCGTCGAGTTGTTCGCGCCAGCGCCGCAGGCCCGCGATCAGGATGTTGAGCAGCAGCACCACACCCAGCAGCACCATGCCCAGGGCCAGGGCCAGCGGCAAATCGCCCTTGCTGGTTTCCAGCGCGATCGCCGTGGTCATCACGCGCGTGAAGCCGTCGATGTTGCCGCCCACCACCATGACCGCACCGACTTCCGAGACGGCCCGGCCGAAGGCGGCAATCAGCACCGTGAGCAGCGCATAACGTTCATCCCACAGCAGGATCAGGCCGCGCACGAAACGGCCCGCGCCCAGCGACTGGAACTGTTCGCCGTGGCTGCGGTCGGCGTCCTCTATCGCCTGGCGCACCAGCGCGGTGACCACGGGCAGCACCAGCACGGCCTGCGCCAGCACCATGGCCTTGAAGGAAAACAGCCAGCCCAGGAAACCCAGCGGCCCGCTGCGCGACAGCAGCAAATAGACCACCAGCCCGACCACCACCGAGGGCAGGGCCAGCGCGGTGTTGAGCAGGGCCAGCACCGCGCCGCGGCCGCGAAAACGCGACACGCCCAGCCAGGCGCCCAGCAGCAGGCCGCCGCTGCAGGCGATCACGCAGGCGGACGCGCTCACGGCCAGCGAGCGGGCGACGATGCCGGCCAGCACGGGATCAAGCGAGGTGATGAGGGAAAAGGCCGTGGCGGCGCTGTCGGAGAAGGTGTTCATTGAAGCTTTGTGCAGGACTCTAGCCTAGGGCCTAAGTCCTTGAATCACATCAGGAATCACCGCTATGAAGCGGTTTGCATAGGTTGCAGGGCCTGCCCGCTCGCCCTGCCCCGCCGGCGCATGCACTCATAATCGAAGCCACCCCTGCCCCGCCATGCACAAAGTCGAACTCTCCTACCTGCTCACGCCGCAGCGCGGTAAAAGCGCGCTGATACGCAACCCGCTGATGGACCTGCTCCATGCGGTGCGCGAGCAGGGCTCCATCTCCAAGGCTTCCAAGGCGCTGGACCTGTCCTACCGCCACGTGTGGGGTGCGCTCAAGGACTGGGAGCAGACGCTGGGGCGCGAGCTCATCGTCTGGGACAAGGGCCAGCGCGCGCGGCTCACCGAGTTCGGCGAAAAGCTGCTGTGGGCCGAGCGCCAGGCGCAGGCCCGGCTGGCGCCGCAGATCGAGGCCCTGACCAGTGACATCGAACGCGCATTTTCCACGGCCTTCGACGACGAGGCCCATGTGCTCACGCTGTTTGCCAGCCACGACGCGGCGCTGTCGGCGCTGCGCGAACAGGCCGGCGCGCGCGGCCTGCACCTGGACATCCGCTTTATGGGCAGCGTGGACGCCATCGCGGCGCTGAACGCGGGGCGCTGCATGATGGCGGGTTTCCACACCCTGGAGCAGCCGGGCAGCCAGTCCGTCACCGCGCGCAGCTACCGCAACCTGCTCAAGCCCGGCCTGCACAAGCTGATAGGCTTCGCCCACCGCACGCAGGGCCTGATCGTGGCCAAAAGCAACCCGCTGCGCATCACCGGCGCCGCCGACCTGGCACAGCCCGGCCTGCGCTATGTCAACCGCGCTGAAGGCACGGGCACGCGCGTGCTGCTCGATGAATTGCTGGCCAAGGCCGGCGTGGCCTCGTCCGCAATCCAGGGCTACCAAAGCCAGGAGCCTTCGCACACCGCCGTGGCCCAGGCTATCGCCAGCGACGCAGCCGACGCGGGCCTGGGCATTGAAGCGGCGGCGCGCGAAAAAGGCCTGGGCTTTGTGCCGCTGGCGCAAGAGCGCTACCACCTGGTCTGCCTGAAGTCCGAGCTGCCCACGCCGCAGGTACAGGCGCTGCTCAAGGAACTGCAAAGCCGCGACTGGCAGGCGACCCTGGAGCAACTGCCCGGCTACAGCGGCAAGCTGGCCCAGAGCGGCAAGGTGCTGTCGTTGCGCGCCACCCTGCCCTGGTGGACTTACCGCAAGGAAAAGCCCGGCAAGGCCAAGGCCTGATTCTTTTCAGAGCGCGCAGGAACGAAAGCCGCAGAACACGTCGTCGCGGCCCGGCAAGGCAAAGCCGCGGTGCCTGGGGTTTTTCATGCGCGCGCGCGTCGCGAAGGAAGCGCCGCGCAGCACCTTGTGCGTGCCGAAGCGCGGCTGCGAATAAGCCTGCCAGGGGCCGGGCGCAAAACCCGGGTAGGGCCTGAAGCTGCTGCCCACCCACTCCCAGACATCGCCCCATTTAAAACCGCGCCGCGCCGCCGTATGGGCGGCCAGCTCCCACTCCACTTCGGCCGGCAGCCGGCGCCCGGCCCAGCGGCACCAGGCGTCGGCCTCCCACCAGCTCATGTGCATGGCCGGCTGGTTGCCTTGCATGCGGCGCGGCACGCCGAAGCGGTTCTGTATCACCGCGCCGCTGGAGATGCCGATCTGGTCCACATAACGCGGGCCGCGCCGGCCTTCGCCCGCGGCCTGGCCCTGCAGCCAGCGCCAGCCGTCCGGCTGCCAGAGCTCCTCGCGGTCGTAGCCGCCGTCGCCGACGAACTCCACATACTGGGCCCAGCTCACGGGCTGGGCGTCGATTTCGAATTCGGGCACGCTGACGGCATGCGCCGCCAGCTCATTGTCAAAGGCAAAGCCCGCACCACCCGCGCCACCCACGCCGCCATCACAGCCCATTCGCCACACCGTGGCCGGGACCAGCAAGGGCTCGCGCAGCGCCATGGGCGCCGGCGTGAAAGCCTGCTCCAGGGTTTTGTCCAGCGCCAGGCCCAGGGTTTGCGCGCTGCGCACCAGGGCCTCGCCGCGCATGTCTTCAAAGAACAGGCTGAGCCGGTAGAAGTACAGCGCATCGTCGCTGCCCGCTGCGCCCTGGCCGGCGGGCCCGGTTTTCTCCAGCAGGTCCAGCGTGCTTTCGAGCGTGTCCAGCAGGTAGCCGCGGCAGTGCGCCATGCCCGGCAAGTCCAGCGTCCAGCGCGCGCTGTGCGGCACCAGCTGCGCATTCCACCAGCGGTCGGCGTTCGGCTCTATGGAGGCGAGCCGGGTGCGCGCAGGCTCGCAGCGCGTGCCCAGGGCACGCTGTGTGTTGCGGGCTATCCACCACTCCTGGAACCAGCCCACATGGCCGAGCTCCCACAGCGGCGGGTTGACGTTGGGCAGGCAGGGCACGGCGAAATTCCCGGCCTCCAGCGCCTGCTGGTATTGCGCGAACAAATGCAGGGTGTTGTTGCGCGCATCCATCAGTGCCAGCGACAGCGGGTCGCGGCCCGCGCCGCGCATCGCGCAAGAGTCCGCCAGGACACCTGCCGCGGCAGGCGACGAGGAGGGTAATGAATTAGGTGTAGCGTCTGAAGCCAAGGCTGCCGTCCTCGCATACCCGGCCGCCATGGACGCCACCAAGGCGCCATCACAGCCGTGCACGCGTTGAGGCCAGAATAGCAGAGACAGGGCCGACCAGTTGGCTATAAGTCAATAGCGTGCATCAGGTGTTTTCCCTCGGCCGGCGGCTGTCCATCGCGCCTGCGCCACCGCCGGTCGGCCCGCGCGGCACATGCGTATTTTCCACTTTTGATTCGGCAAAGACGCGGATAGACTGCGGCCAGTTCTCCTTCAATTGGGGGAGGCGCCCCGGGGGCACAGCGTTTGCCTCCGGACTCACCGTGATCTCAAAAAAAACGATTCTTACCGGCCCGACTCCACATGCAATTACACGACCTCAACTCACAGCCCGCCGAACTCGACCTGACCCTGCTGGATCTCGGGCCCCTGGCCTGGGTGCTGGAGGAATTGCGCAAATCGCTGGAAGGCTCAACCAAGGCGCTCAAACGTTTCATGCGCGAGACCGAGGCCGGGCGCAACTCCGAGATCGGCGCACTGGACGCGGGCCAGCTGCGCATCGCCCGCCAGCAATTGCACCAGGCCGTGGGCGCGCTGGAGATGGTGGGCATGAGCGCCCCGGCGCTGGTACTGCGGGCCATGGAAACCGCGGTGCAGAAATTCATACAGTCGCCGGTGCAGTGCACCCAGGATGCCGTGGGCAAGATCGAACTGGCGGGCTTTTCCATCGTCCACTACCTCGAAGACGTGCTGGCGGGCAAGCCGGCTTCGGCGGTGTCGCTGTTCCCCCAGTACCGCGATATCCAGGGCCTGGTCGGCGCCGACCGCGTCCACCCCGCGGACCTCTGGGTCTTCGAGTGGCGCTGGATAGAGCCGGTGCTGGACATCAGCGTCCCCGGCTGCGAATACGGCGATGAAACCCGGCAGTTGCTGGACCGGCTGATGCTGACCCTGATACGCACCGGCGACGCCGAGGCCGCGCGCAGCCTTCGCGACACCTGCCTGGGCTTTGCGAAAACGCAGACCGGCATCGAATCCCGCACCTTCTGGAAAATAGCCGCCGGCTTTTTCGAGGCGCTCGCGCAGGGCCTGCTGAACGTCGACCTCTATGTGAAGCGGGCCACCCTGCGCGTGCTGCTGCAGTATGTGTGGCTGGCCAAGGGCACGGAGGCCTCGGCCAGGCTCGCCGAAGACCTGCTTTTCCTGTGCTCCCAGGCCAAAGTCCAGCGCGCCAGCGATTCGCCGGTGCTGTCGGCGGTGCGTTCGGCCTACGGCCTCAAACGCTTCAAGCCTGTGGACTACGAGTCGGTCCAGTTCGGCCGCTTCGCGCCGGCCTTGATCGCCCAGGCCCGCAAGCGCATCGCCTCGGCCAAGGAAACCTGGTCGGCGGCGACCGCGGGCGACCTCGGCAAATTCAAGATGCTGACCGACCAGTTCAGCCTGGTCACCGATTCGCTGGTCAAGCTGCATCCGCCCAGCGAAGTGCTGGCGCGCGCCATGACTCGCGTCATTGAGAGCACGGTCGCATCCGGCCAGGCGCCCAGGCCCGAGCTGGCGCTGGAATTCGCCACCGCCGTGCTCTTCCTGGAGGCCGTGTTCGACGACTTCGATCCCAACGACCCCCAGCTGTGGGCGCGCACGGCGCGCCTGGCCGAGCGGCTGCAGAGCGCGCGCGATGGCGGTCCCGCGCAGCCCCTGGAGTCGTGGATGGAGCAGCTGTACCAGCGCGTCAACGACAAGCAGACCATGGGAAGCGTGGTCGGCGAGCTGCAAACCTCCCTGGCCGCGCTCGAAAAATCGCTGGACCTGTTTTTCCGCACGCCCGAAGACACCCAGCTGTTGGCCGTGGTGCCGGGGCAGCTGGCGCAGATGCAGGGTGTGCTGTCCGTGCTGGACCTGGACCAGGCCGCGCTCGCGGTGACGCACATGCGCGAGCTGGTCGAGCGCATGCTCAAGCCCGGTGCCGACGAACAAAAAGCCCACGCGGACGGCATCTTCGACAGGCTGGGCAACAACCTGGGCGCGCTGAGCTTTCTGATCGACATGCTCAACTACCAGCCCGCGCTGGCCAAGCGCCTGTTTGTCTACGACGCCGCCAAGGGCGAACTCAAGGCCGACAAAGAGGCTTAGGACCCGCCCACGGCCTGAGCAGCTTCCTACTCCCAGACCGTGTACGGCGGTGGATTGTTGTACTGGGTGCTGAACTCGAAGGCATTGCCCTCGAAGTCAAAGCCCGGCACGTGGATGTTGCACCACAGCCCCCAGTTGTAGGGCGCGCCGACGGCCACCAGGGTCATATCGATGGTTTCCGCCGCGCTTTGCAGCGCCACCGGCGGGGTGTAGCCGCTGCCGCTGAACTGGCCGCCCTGGATCGTGATCTGCATCGTGGTGTACACGCCGCTGGCGTCGTAGTACAGCAGGAAGGTAAAGCAATAGTCCTCGCTGGCCTGCCAGACCAGCCGTACCGGCAACTTGTCGCCGCCCACGACGGCCGGCCTGTCGGCCCCGGGCGCCCAGGGCCCCAGCGTCACCATCACGCTGGCCGGGCTGGCGACCGAGGTCGCGGCATTCAGGTCAGAGCTGAAACCGCCCTGGTCGTCAAAAGGCAAAGCATAAGCGCGCCCGCCTATCGTGACGGCGGGGTTGTGCAGGAAATTGGCAAACGCGCTCCAGGTGCCGCCCGCGGGATAAAACTGCGAGAAGGTCAGCAGGTCCGGCGTGGTGGGCAGTATGTCCAGCGGCGAACTCACACTGAAGCTGCTCACCGGCGCGCCGGCCGGAAGGGACACCGTCATCGGGATGTTCGCGATCTGGAAGGAGGCCATGTCCATCTGGTCTACCAGGCCCGCCGTGGTGGTGGCGCCGCCCAGGCTGACGGTCGCGGTGGTGGCCGGATTGCCGGGGCTGATGCCGCCCTGCAGGAATTTCCAGGTGGTCGCGTAGCCGCGCCCCAGCGCGGTGACGATGACGTTCTCGATGGCGCCCAGCACCGCGCTGCTGTTGGGCGCGGTGAGCGGCTGCTGGGTGTTATCGGCAAACACGCCACTGGCGCCGAACACCATCATCGAAGGCGGTGCGTAATACATCAGCCCCTTGGTCGGCGCCCACCAGGCGGGCGGCGGCGGCACGGCCGCGCCGAAAGGCGTGGTTTTGCCGGCGGGGGAATTGGTGCTGAAGAAGGGGTAGTAGAGGTTGTAGGTCTCGCTGTTGCCGCCGGTGAACTGCAGCACGGTGTAGGTGTTGCTGTTGCCGTCGATGTCGATGATGCCGCCCACCTGCACCACGTTGCCGGTGTAGAGGTGGTTGCCGTTGTTGTTCTGCTCGACCTGCAACAGGCCGGGGTTCTTTTTGTACCAGGCAAAAAAATTGTCGATGGCCGCGTCGAACCAAGTTGCCAGCGCGGTGGTGGGCGGCGTGAGGAAGAACAACTCCACCGGGCTGGTGCTGGCGGTGAAGGGGTTGCTGGTGGCGGTGCTTGCGCTGCTGATCACCACGGTGCTGCCCGAGGGCGCGCCGGGCAGGCTGCCCACGGTGGCGCCGGCCGGCATGAAGGGGCCGCTGACCGGCATGCCCACACTCAGGCCGCCATTGGTGGGGGCCGGGCTGCCCGGGCCGGTGATGCTGAAGCTGGCCTGCCATGCGCCGGGAGTGCCCGAGACGGCCAGGGTTCCCTGCAAGCTGGCAGCCAGCAGCTGGCCGTTGATCAGGTCGTTGGGATTGAGCAGGCGATAAGGCGTGGCCGCGTCGCTGCCCTCGGGATACACGCAGTCGGCGAAAGGCGCGAGCGGGCCCACCGCCATGGCCTTGAAGTTGCTCACCAGGGTCTGCCGGTCCAGCGTGGGCACGATGCCCGAGCCGGCGCCGAAATTAGGGTCCTGGGGCGTGACCTGCACGGTAAACGGAATGCCCAACTGGTCCACCTGGGTGATGTCCAGGTTGAGGTTGTCCGGCGGGGCATGCCTGGGTGCGTTGGCGGCGGTGCAGCTGAGCGTGACTTCCACGAAGTCATAGAAAAAGTCCGCCGTGGCCGCGGTGGGCCCGCTGATCTTGTTGTTGGGCGCGGTCACCGCGTCCGGGGAGTTGCTGAAGTAAAGCCGCGCCGAAGGAAACTGTTTGCCTGCCTCCAGCTGGATGGCGCCGCCGGCCTTCTTCAGGTCGGCCAGCGTGAACAGGGGCGCCAGCGTTCCCGGTTCGGCCACGGGCGTGGCGACGCCGGTGGCCGGGTCCATGCGCCATGCCTGGTTCAGGGTTTCCTGGGTGAGGAACAGGTAAATTGCCTCATCGGCCAAGCCCGATGCCCCGCCGTTTTGCTGGCTGTTGTTGACGATGCTGAGGGTGACGTATTGGGTCATGGGAGTCCTTGGCCGAAAGGGGTTTGGGATATGGTCAGTGCTTGAAAATCGGCCGGCTCGAACCAGTCCTGGTCCACGTCGCCGGCCACGCCGTCTATGCGCGTTCCGCCATTGACCGCGCCATCGCTGTATTGCCAGCAAGACCATGCCTGCCAGGGCGCGGGAATGGATGGATGCTCCGCATAGTCAGCCAGCCACAGCCTTCGTTGGGCCAGCTGTTCGCAACCCGGCAGCGGCGCGAGGTGTTTCCAGAAGCCGTTGTTGGTGTAAATCATGGTCTGCCGCCCGAACAAGGCATCGGCCGCGGCGGTGAAATCCAGCACCCACTTCAGCACAGCAGGGGGCTTGCACCCGTCCAGGGTTTCGATATCCAGCACCGGCGGCAAATCATTGCGCCCCAGCGCGCCTACGGTTGTGAAAAATTTCTGGGCCTGGTCTTCGGCGAGACTGACGGCGCGCCCGAAGTGGTAGGCCCCGCGCGTCAAACCGGCTGCCGCGCATCCCGCCCAGTTGTCCTTGAAAAAGGGATCCACGACGTAAATCCCTTCGGTGGCTTTGACAAAAGAAAAAACCACGCCGTTGCGGGCCACCTGGGGCCACCGCACGGCGCCCTGGTAGTGGCTGACGTCTATGCCGCGCACCCACATGCCCGGCCCCTCAGACGACGTTGTTGAGCATGTTGACCTGCGCCTGCAGCAGGCCGTCTATCCTGAGCACCGTCTCCAGCGGCAGGTCTTCGTCCCACATCACGCCGCAGTTGTATTGCAGGGGCTCCGGGCTGGCCACGCTGCCGCTGACCTTTTGCTGGAAGGTGGTGGTCACGCCGTCCGTGGCCTGCACGCCCAGCCCCCAGTGGTCCCAGCCGTACCAGCTGCTGGACTTCATGACCATGGTGTAAACGGCCGAGCCGTCCGCGCCCAGCACCGTGTGGCCGTTGAGCTGGGCGGTGATGGTCATCAGCGCCACGCGGCAAGCATCCTGCGCGGCCTCGTCGCCGTCCAGCGCGGCTTGAAGGTTGTCGGCCAGCACCTGGTGAAAGGGAACCGTCTGCGGAAAGATGATGTCGGTGGTGTTGAAGAAATCGTCGTTCAGGCCGGTCGGCACGCGCTCGTTGTCGAACACAAAAGCGCCCTCGTCGGAGTTGTAGATGGTGGGCGCGGTGTAGGCGTTGTCGGCGCTTTCATATTCGCCGGTCAGGGCCCAGCCCCAGCAGGCGGTATAGATGAAGGGCGCCTGGTCCGAAGTCGGTACGGTTTCACCGTCGCGCGGATGGTCTTCACCGGCGGGCGCCAGCAGGTTGCGTTGGGCATTGCTGAGGTAAGGCATGGGCTTCTCCGTGATGAGCATCGCTGCGAATGGCAGCCGCCATCTCGCTGGATAAATTGTCGGCACGTATCGATGCGTTGGCGATTACACGGCATTACACGCGGCAGGCATGGCGCGCGGCGTGCCCTAACACTTTGAGACTCAAACGGGCTCGCTCATTTTTTCCGACGCAACGTTTCGACTTAAAGGCGCATGCGCACTGCCGCCGGCAACTGCCGGCGGGCGGCATGTACCAGCGATACAGGCGCAAGTCCCGATTGAACTGCGCGGTGATTTGCGTCATGCTGTGCCTGATCACAGGGCGCGCATGGCACGCGTCCGCCCCGGCAAGGATTGCGCATCCGGGCAAGGCTTGGTTCCTCATGAACGCGCATGCCTTGTGAGATTTAAATCAAGGCAATTAATGCCCAAACGGCGCGCTTGTGTAAATGCGCGCCGCGGCGCTTGACGACGATCGAACGTCTCGCAGATACTGCGGCCGACCGATACGGTTTTTCAACACGGACAGGATGCACAGCGCCGCAGAGCGATGGCTCTTTCCATGAGGCTTGATGGCAAGGAGGGAGAAGACAGTGGCTATTTTGAGAAACCGCGTCACGCAGCGCAAGATTTACCTGCGGACGCACCATGTCTTCGGGCGGGGCCGTTCCGCCGACACCCTGCTGGAAAACCTGGACGCCTCACAGCTGCACGCCTCGGTGCGCTGGACTGGCAAAGCCTGGGAACTGCGCGACCACAGCCGCAACGGCACCCTGCTCGACGGCAGCCGGCTCTCCAGCACCAAAGGCCTTGAACTGTGCGTGGGCGCCACCATCAGCTTCGGGCACGAAGGCGGGGCCGCCTGGATGGTGGAGGACCTGTCGCCGCCGCGAAACCTGCTGTGGCCGCTGGGCCATGACGAGCCCTACATCCCCCTGGGCCGCTCCAACCTGCTGCCGCAGGGAGTGGCCGCCGAGCTGTCCATTCACCACAGCGAAAAAGGCCAGTGGGTGTGCACCACCCCTGAAGGCAGCTGGGTGCTGGAAGACGGTGACGAGGTCCGCTTCGCCGGCAAGGTCTGGTGCTTTCTGCTGGCGGCCGAAGTGGTCTCCACCATGGACTGCATGGCCGGACACAAGGCGCTGATGAGGCGCTCGCAGCCGGCGCTTTTCTTCAAGGTGAGCCAGGACGAGGAACACGCGTGGCTGGAACTGCATGACGCCGGCCTTCACCTCAACCTCGGCGAACGCTCGCACCACTACGCGCTGCTGATCCTGGCGCGCCTGCGGCTGGCCGATGCGCAGCGCCAGCTCGCGCCCCACGCGCAGGGCTGGGTCGAGCTTGATCGCCTGGCCAAGATGCTGGGCCTGGACCCCGGCCACCTGAACATCCAGATCTTTCGCATGAGGAAGCAACTGGCGCTCGCGCTACCGCCCGGCGCGCACGTGCCCGAACTGATAGAGCGGCGCCGCGGCTCGCTGCGTTTCGGCAACCTGCGCTTTCGCATCACGCGCGGCGCCGCGCTGGAGGCCGACTTCGATCCGCTGGCCGGCGACCAGAGCTTCCCTGAAGAGTCGCTCGTGGCCTGATCTCTCTGCGCCATGACACGGGTGCCCTCACGCGGCTTCCCCGTGGGCGTGCCGGGGTACCAGTCGCTGGGTTTGCTGGGGCAAGGCGCGTCAGGCCAGGTGTTCAAGGCCAGGCAGCGCAGCACGGGGCAGTTCGTCGCCATCAAGATTCCCCATCCGGCTTCGGCGGACAGTCCCGCGGCGAGGCGGCGCGTGCAGCAGCGCCTGCACCAGGAGACCCGCGTGCTGGCCATGCTGCAGCATGCCCATGTGGTGCGGCTCATCGACAAGGGCCTGGCGGAGGGCGGGCTGATCTTCGCGGTGCTTGAATTCATCCCGGGAGAAACGCTGAGGGACTTTTTGCAGCGCAACGGCGGCCTGCCCCTGCCGGACACCATGGCCCTGATGGCGCAGCTGCTGGACGCCCTGACCTTTTTGCACCAGCACCAGGTGGTGCACCGCGACCTCAAGCCCGAAAACCTCATGATCGTCTCCACCGGGACGGCCCTGCACCTGAAGCTGCTGGACTTCGGGCTGGCCAGCCACAAGGGCGAGCCGCCCTTCGTGACGGGCGCCGAGGGCACGCCCGCCTACTGCGCGCCGGAGCAGCTGCGCGCAGAGCCTTGCACGCCCGCAACGGACCTCTACGCATGGGCCCTGATCTTCCTCGAGTGCCTGAGCGCCAGGCCCTGCGTGCAGGGCGCGGACGTGGGCGAGGTGCTGCAGCGCCAGCTCGGCGCGGAACCCGTCGCCCTGCCCGACGAACTGGCCGACCACCCGGTGGCGCCGCTGCTGCGGCAGGCTTTGCACAAAGACCTGCGGCAGCGCGCGTCCGATGCGGCAGGCCTCTACCTCGACCTCATGCAATGCCTGGCACAGCTGCGCGGTGCGCGCCAGGCCTGGCCGGCGCCTGGCACTCCCGCGGACGGCGGCGCCCGGCAGCTGACGCTGGACAGCATGGACATTCCCGCGGCCGGGCCCGCCAGCGCGGAGCATGCGCTGGGCATACTCTGCGTGGGCCTGCGCCTGTACCCGGCCCGCAATTCCTCGCTGGCCCTGCCCTACCTGCAGGAGATGCGCGAGCAGCAGATGCGCTGGTGCGCCAACGCCGTGCAGGGCGGCCAGGGCCAGAGCGCCGGGGTGCTGGGCGACTGCATGCTGTTTCATTTTGAGCAAGGCGCGAGCAGTGCGCAGAACCTGCAGCAGGCGGCCGTCGCCGCCATGGACCTGTGCACCCGCGTGCAGCGCAGAAGCCGCTTGCTGGAAGTGCAGCACGGCGTACGCCTGGAAATATCGGGCGGCATCCACAGCGTGCGGCCGGCCTCGCGCCACGACGCCTCCAGCCGCAATCAGGGCGCCAACGTCGCGCTGCACCTGAACAGCGTGGCCGAGCCGGGCGCCATCGTGGCCAGCCAGCATGCCCGCCGCGAACTGGCGGCCAATATGCAGTTTGAGGAATACCTGGGCACGGCGGCCGCGCGGCATGCGGGGGAAGAAAGGGTGTTCCGGCTGATGGCCGACCTTCAGGGATAAGAGCCGCCTGGCCGCCCGGCCGCGCGGCCTCAGAGCATCAGCCGCTCGACCTGCTCGACCGGGTAGCTGCGCCAGCGCCGGTTCAGGGTCTCCTTGGGGCTGGTATTGCGGGCATGCACACGGGCCACATAGAGGTGCTGCTCGGGATTGACCGCGATGCGCTTGTGCTGCGGGGCCCAGACAAAGGCGTTGTCTTCGCCCACATTGATGTCGGCAAAGGGCGCGCCGCGCCAGAATTCCCGGCGGTAGCACAGGGTCCCGCCGCAGACCCAGGGCGAGCGCCCGTCGTAGACATACTGCCAGGCGCGCCTGCCCTCGGGCGCATAAAAGAACACCCTGTCCAGGCCGCAGATGTCCGCCCCCTGCTCCAGCAAGGCCTTGACCTGGGAGCTGAGCCAGCCCGGCGCCATCCAGTCGTCGTCGTCCCAGTGCGCGATCAACTCGCCGCGGGCCATCTCGCAGGCGATGTTGCGTTTGGCGCCCAGGCTCAGCTTGCGCTCCAGCCGCATGTAGTGGATGGATTCGTGCGAGGGGATCAGGTCGGCCACGCTGTCGCGGCCGTCGTCCAGCACGATGAGTTCGCGCGGGCCGTAGTCCTGCGCCAGGAAGTTGCGGATGGCCTGCGGCACGAAGTCGCGCCGGTCGGCGGTGGGCATGATGCAGGACACCAGCGGCCGTGCGGCCGCCGCGGGCGACGGCGCGGGGGCGGCCGGCGGAAAATAAAAATCGCGGTCGCGCTCCAGGCATGGCGGCTGCGGCACACGCGCCCAGGCGTTTTGCTGCAGGTAGTGGCCTTCCTTGAATTTCCAGGTGTTGTTGTCGTGGCGCACATAGATGTGCAGCTCGCGCCCGGGCACACGGCACAGGCGCGCGCCGCCGGCCAGGACCTTGAGCAGGAAGTCGGCATCCTCGCGCAGCGAAGTGGCCGGATAGCGGCCGTGGGTCTCCCACAGGCTGCGCCGGAACAGCAGGGAGCCGCCGCTGACGTTTTCCACGAACATGCGGCGAAACAGCGCGCGGCTGGGCGCCCAGAACTCGGCCTGCGCCCGCGCCATGAACAGCATGTCGTTGAGCCCCGTGATGTCGGCGATGTTGTGCAGGATGGGCGCGGCCTGGCGGCTCAGGCGCTGCTCGCCGTACCAGTCGTCGTCGTCCCAGTGCGCCACCAGCTCGCCCCGGGCCAGGCGCACCGCCTCGTTGCGTTTGGCGCCTATGCTGGTCCTGGGGGCCACGCGCACGCAGCGTATGCGCGCGTCGCTGATGCCGGCGGGCAGGTCGCTGCCCTCCTCGTAGACGATGATGAGCTCCAGCGCCGGGTAATCCTGGCGCTGGAAATAGCGTATCGATTGTTCGACGAAGGCGGGCCGGGCGCGTGTGGGCATGATGCAGCTGAGCAGCGGCGCCTCGGCAAGCGGCGCCGCTACCGGTTGCGGCGGGGCCGGGGCCGCGGCCGGCGGCACAAAGATGCGCATGCGCTCGGGCATGGCGAAGTAGCGGCATTGCTCGCCCGCGCAATGCGCGTGGTAAGGCGCGGGCGGGTGCTGGGCCTCGCCGCGCCAGGCGCAAAAGCGGTCCTGGTACAGCCGCTTGCTGCTGTCCAGAAGGCTGTCCTCCAGCCGGGAGCGCCGCGGGCAAGGCGGTGCCCTGTGCACAAAAGCGCCCTGGGCCCAGACCCCGCGAAAGCCGGCCCGCGCGGCGCGTATGTTGTAGTCCATCTCCCAGCACGGGCCCTGGGCATAGGCCGTATCGGCCGCGCCTATGGCGGCCACCACCTCGTTCTTCACCACATAACAAAAATCGGACAGGCTGTGCAGCGGCTCCAGCGTGACGCAGGCGTGGCCGAACCTGGCCGCCAGCGCATCGGCCTGGTTCCACAAGGCCTCCTGCGCCTCGCCGCAGGCCGGCACCACGGCCTGCTCGTTCCAGCCGCGGTTGGTCGAGGGGCCGGCCAGGCCGTGGCTGGGGTCGGCGTCCAGCGCGGCCAGCAGCAGTTCCAGCCATCCCGGCGTGACCCGCGCGCCGTTTTCCAGGAACACATAGACGTCGGCCGGCACGCCCACCAGCCGGTTAAAGCATGCGGCCGCGCCCTCATGCACAGGCCCGCGCAGTTGCTCCAAGCCCGGCAGGGCCTCCAGGCGCGCCTGCAGCGCCACGGCCTCGGCCTCGTCGGCCGGGTCCGGCAGCAGCCGCAGGCCGAAGGGCATGGGTGTGTTCTCGAACAGGCTGGCCAGCGTGGCCGCCAGCGCATCGGCATGCGCGGCCACATAGACACCGACCAGGATCTGGCGCTCTGGCGGGGCCGGCATCTACCACTCCTCGCGGCTGGCCAGCAAGCCCGCGCCCAGCAGCGCCTCCAGCGTGCGCCAGGGGCTGCCCGGCGTTTCGTCGCCCCAGTCGCTGACCGCGTCCAGCAACTGCTCCAGCGCCACCGCCCGGGCGTTCACCGAGCGGTAAAAGCGCGGATAGCACAGCAGCAACTCCTCCGTGCAGGCGCGGATCAGCGCCTCGCGGCGCGCCGGTTCGGGCGCGTGAAAAGAAACATACAGCGTGGGCAGGCCCAGCTGCGGCAGGCGCCGCCACAGGCCGGGGATCAGCGTGTACTCGCCGCCCTCGATGTCCATCTTGATGAAGTTGCAGTCGTCTATGCCGTTGAGCGCCAGGAAGCTCTCCAGGTCCAGGCCATGGACTTCGCGGCAGGGCTGGCCGACGGCGCCCGGCGCGGCCAGCATGCCCGACATGCTGTCGCCGAAGCGGCTTTGTTCGCCGAAATAAAGCCCTCCCGCGTAAAGCCGCAGCGGCCCGCTTTCGGGGCTGATGCCGTAGGGGTAGAGGCTGATTTTGGGCCGCAGCGCGGGATTCGCCTCGACATTGGCCGCCAGTTCGGCAAAAGCCACCGGGTCCGGCTCCAGGGCATGGGCGCGGCGCGAAAACATGGCGCCGTAAAGCACCGTGGGCCCTATCCAGGCGCCCATGTCGATGTAGGACTTGTCGGGCCGCAGGAAACGCCGGAACACCTCGAAGGTCTGGGGCTCCCACAAGCCCTCGCCCACGCAGCGCCAAAAGTCACCGCGCGCAGCGCCGGCACGGACCCGAAAGGCGTGGTGATGGACAAATACGCTGAGTTCGTGCGACGCATCGCCAGCAGGCGGGCCGGCCTGCAGCAGCTTGGCTTGTTGCATGGGCAGTTTCCCTTGCCGCTTACCAGACCGTCATGGGGGCCGGACCCGAGATGTTGGCGCTGAACTCGAAGGCATTGCCCTCAAAGACAAAGCCCGGCACATTGATCTTGCACCAGACGGCGCCGGCATAGGGACTGCTGCCGGCGGCCAGGCGCATCTGGATGCTCACGCCCTGCTTGAGCGAATCCTGCGTCTGCAGCGACAGCGGCAAATAGTAGTTGTTGCCGTAGAAGTTGGTTTTTTTGCTGCGCGGCTCGCAGACCATGGTCACATAGTTGCCGTTGTCGTCATAGACCAGCAGGAAGACGAACTGGTAGTCGGCGCTGGCCTGCCAGAACAGCCGCACGGTTTTGCCTGGAACGGTCTGCTGCGCCGGCACGGCACGCACCGGGTAGAAGTTCAGCACGCCGGGACCGTGGGGATAAAGGTCGCTGACGTCCACCGTGGTCCCGTTGTTCAGCGGAATCTTGGTATCGGGGACCGGCGTGCTGGACGACATCGGCACATCCGTCAGCGGCGGCACCTGCTCGGCCAGCGTGGAGTGGCGTGCGGCGCCGGAGCCGTCGCAGTTGAACACATAACCACCGAACTGCGTGACCACGCTGGGAGCCTGCACGCCCATGCCGCAGGAAGGCACGAGCTGCAGCTGGATCAGGTTCTCTCCGGGCAGCTGCGGCGACTTCTGCAGGCGGCGCACGGTATCGCGGTGGTCCAGGCAGACCTCCAGTCCCCAGGTGATGCCGGCCAGCGAGAACACGCCCGCGCCGTCGTAGTTGAGCACCTGCTGCTCGCGCCCCGGGCCGCCCGTGGTCGAGGGCGCCAGGTGGTCGACCTCCCCGAGCAGCAGGCTGTTGGGGCCGGCCGCGGTGGCGAGGAAATCCACGCCCGACATGAGTTCCTTCATCACCACGACCGCGCCCGCGTCGCCCTGCGCCGCCACGCCACCCAGTTGCACCAGCGCGAAGTTGTAGACCTCCTTGTTGGCCAGCGGGTCGATGTCGTAGGGCGGCGTCTTGAGCGTGGGCGAGGACACGCCCAGGATGGTGCCGAAAGCGAACATCCAGTCGGCCCAGTCCGCGAGGGCGGCGTAGCCTTGCAGCCTGGTGATGATCTGCTGCACGTCCTCCATCCGGTAGGCGCCGTTCGGGCCCCGGAAAAAGAACTCGGGCGCCATGAAGACATTGAGGGTGTCGCTGGGCACGGGCGGCGACGAAGGCGGCGACGTGGACTGCTGCAGCACGTCGTACGCGGTGTCCATGGCGCGGAACATCAGCGAGCAGCGCGCCTCGAGGTCAAGCTCCGGATTGTCCAGCCCGAGGTAGCTGTTCGAACCATCGGGATTCAAGCCGGGCGCCGTGTCGAGCACGTAGCCTATGAATCGGACATTGTTGTAAGCCATGCTGTTTCTCCTGTTAAAAATGCTCGGGGGTCATCGGATGAGCGGCGCCAGACCGTAGGTGAACTTGATGATGTGGTTGACGTACACGTTGATCGGACGCGTTTCGTACAGGCTCACCTGCACCGCGGCCTGGCCCTGCTCGGTCACCGGCCCGGTGGTCGGCGTGGCGGTGCTGCTGGACGCGCCGGCCGCCGTGCCGCTGGACGAGGGGGTGGCCGGCGCGGGCGCGCTGTTGTAGTCGTGCGCATGGGTTTGCAGCGCGAAGGACTGGGTCGAACCCACGCCGCTGCTTTGCCCCTGGCCGCCGGGCGGCACCTGGCGCGTGCCGATATCGGGATCGTTCTGGGTGCCCGTGCCGACGCCGCGCAGGAAATACCCGCGGTAGTCGGGAATCAGGAACTGCTTGCCGCTGCCGCCGTAGACATAACCCAGCACCGCGAACAGCTCGGGATAGTCATAGGTGGGCAAGGAGCGGCCGTCGCAAAACATCCAGCCCCAGGCTTCCAGCGGGTCGGTGACGTAGTCCTGCGGAGCCACGGGACTGGCCGTACCGGCGCTGTCGGGCGCGCCCAGCGTGCCGGCGAAGGCCGTGACGGAACCGACCGGCAGCTCGCCAAAACCCGGGCGTACGAAGAAGGGAAGGCTCATGCCCGGCGCCATCATGTTGCCGCACTCCCCGGACTCTCCAAGCCCTCTATGGCCGCACCGGGCACCACGCCGGCACAGGTCTCGTCCAGCACCTGCATGGCCGTGGGCACCAGCACCTCCCAGCACGGGCCTAGGGGCCGCACCGGATGGCGCACCGGCCCGGACTGCTTGAGGTCGTTGACCAGCGGGACGTCGACCGGGTTGGCCGGCGCCAGCCGGTCAGCCGAGGCCCACAACATGCCGGACGAATAGAAATACAAAAACGCCATCACGTGCGCGGGCTGCACCGGCAGCAGCACGCGCGCCTGGTCGGCCTGCACAAAGCTCGCGAACAGCGCGTCATCGTCGGCGGCCAGGCTGCCCAGTTCCACGCCAGCACCACAGCCGCCGCCCGGGCCGGGGCTGGCGTAAAAGCTGTAGGCCATTTCATTCCACTCCAGCACCTCGTCGAAGAACTGCAGGTAGCGCGGCTCGTAAACGGCGAATTCCGACGGCGGCGACTGCGCGAAACCCCGCTCGTTCATGCCGGTCAGCGCGAGCATGCGCTCCAGCAGCAGGCGCAGGCAGGCGTTCCTGAGTTCGCGCTGCTCGATCTGCCGGTTCGCCAGCGGCGAGCGTGTGGCCGCGCGGCCCTGCGGGCCGCCCTCGACGCGGACCTGGTAGGCGGCCAGCCGCTCCTGATAGGCGCGCATGACGGCGGCGTAAATACGGATGCGCCACTCGTCCATGCAGCGCTCCGAGGGCGCGCACTGGATCTCGACGTTGACCTGCACCTGCGCGTCGCTGGGCGGGGAAATGCTGGGCGGGTAATCGAGCACCGACACCGGCACGCTGTCGTCCTCGCCGGACAGCGCCGTTCCGTCCGGGGGGCCGGGCGGGGTGATGGCCAGCCGCCCCACCAGCACCACGGGCGCCGGCAGGCCGGTGGGCGCGCTGAGGTAAGCGACAAAGGCCTTGGTGGCGCAGTAGCCGGCGGGAACCGCGATCTGCTTTTCCTCGCCGTCGCGCAGGGTGGCCGAGGCAAAACGCTGCGCCAGCGGCGGCGGCGCCAGGTCCAGCACGCCGTAGTAAGCGCCCAGGCCGGCGTAGTTGCCCGGCTGGATGTCCTTGAAGGTGGCGATGTGCAGCCGCAGCGGCGGCAAGGGTTTGACGAAGTCCTGCCCGGCCAGGGCCTGCTCCTGCGCGATGAAAGCGGCGGCGGGCTTGCACACCATGAACTCCATCATGAGGCGCTGGCCGTAATTGACGACGCAGGCCTCGTACACCTTGTTGAGCCAGCGGTAGACGCCGCGCAGGCTGTGCGTGCCGGCCGTGTTGTCGACCAGGCTGACCACCGAGTCCTCGGTCTGGCTCATGGTGCTGCTGGCGCGCGTCAGGCTCACGCTGCGGCTGATGCGATTGACGGTCTTGTTGAGGATGTCGCGCGCAAAACGTGTGGTGTCGTCCAGCCCCGGCGTGGCGCCCGGCTGCACCGTCTTGCTCCATGACCCGTCCAGCGTGGCCTGCGTGGGCGGGCCGTAGCTGCTGGTGAAATTGTTGTACTGGTTGGTTTCCACCACCTCGGCCACGGTTTTGCGCGCCTCTTCCTGCAGGTTGCTGCGTTCGTCCGCGGCGTCGTTCTGCAGCAGCTGCTTTTCGCCGCTGCTCTGGCGCAGCTCGTCGAGCTGGCGATGCGTTCGTTTGTGGGTCACCTCGCGGCGCTCGCCGCGCATCACGTTTTCGATGCGCGCGATCTCGCCGCACTGGTAGCGCAGCAGGCGCTGGCGCACCATCTGCAGCTCGCCTATGGCATAGGGCTCTATCCAGCCCGGCAGCCCCGGCGGCGGCGAGGCCGTGGCGGCGCCCTGCGCCGCGGGCAGCGGAAACACCTGTTCACTCAGCACCGGCGTGGCATGCAGCAGCGCATGGATCTGCGTCGTGGCCAGAAAAGGCGGGTCGGCGGCAATAGGCGCCGCTGCGGGACCGCCCTCAGCTGGGGCGGCCGCAGCCCCGGCGGCAGCGCCGGCCTGGGTCAGGCTTTCAAAGGGCTGCAGCGCCACCTCAATCAGGTGGGCCATCAGCAGCGCGCGGGTGAACTCGTCCAGCAGCGCGGTGTCGTAGCCCAGGGTGATCACCACGGCAAAGTAGCTCTGCCAGACGCCGTCCAGCGTTTTTGCATAGTTGGCGGAATCAAAATAGTTCCAGTCCAGCGCATAGCGCGAGAGCAGCCGCGTGACCTGCTCGCAGGCCCCGGCCAGCCAGGCCGCCGGCGCGCCCTCCAGCGGGGGCAGGCGCACAAAAAGTTCGGGGAAGCGGCTGACGGGACCCACCAGGCTGTCCATGTCGCGGATGAAGTCGCCCGGGTAAACACTGCCGTCGATGAAATCCACCGCAAGCTTCTGCGCGGCCTCGCGCGCGCCCTGCGGCTGGTTGCGCGCGCTGACCAGGTCGCCGAAAAAACCGCACCACGGCGGGCTGGCGCTGGCATAGCGGATGAAACCGTAAAGCAGGTCGTCGGCGCTCAGCTTGGGCCAGCGCCGCACATACACATAAGGGAAGAGCTCGTCGGGATGGGTGGTGACGATGGGCAGGGGCTCGACCGGGTCTATAGGGGGATCCGGCACTATGGGCGGAGCCGGCGGCCAAGGCGGACCCGGAGGCCAGGGCGGTCCCGGTGGCGGCAGCGGCCCGCGCGCGGGGCAGGCCACCATGATGCCCTCGAAATGGTGGTCGTCGTTCTGCCCCCTCATGCCGTAGTGGATGTCGGCAAAGATGGCGGTATTGGTCACGCCGTCGATGTGCACCGGCGTTCTCTGCTGCAGGTAACCCGTGACGTAGCAGCCGGACCGGAACTTGAATTCAAAAGGCCTGGCCGGCCACTGCCGCGTGATGGTGACCAGCTGGGCGTCGGCCGGGCCGGACTTGCAGGAGACATTGGCAAGGGACGGGATGTCGTCGCCGGGCTCACGGTTGATGGTGAAATCGAAAACCAGGCAGCCGTCCATGGCCGACCAGCTTCTTTTGACCATTTCGTTCACTCGGGCGCTCCTGGGGGATGGGCATGCGGCCCGCAACGCCGGCGCGCGGCGCTGGGGCCGGGCGCCGGCGAGGCGGGTTTAGCACATCACGATGTTTTCGAGGTTGAAGGCGAAAGGCGTCGAACTGGCGCCCGGGCCGCCGCCGGTCATGACGATGTCGGCGCTGGCGATGCCCAGCAGGGACAGCTCGGTGTTGATGTTGGAAATGATCGCCGAGTCCATGACCTGGCCCTGCACGATTTGCGAGGCCACGCCGATCCAGATGGTGGGCTTGAACTCGAACACCGCTTTTTGCTGCGGCGCGATCGAGGTCTTGATCGCCAGCAGCTTGCCGGCCTTGTAGATGCTGGCATTGATGGCGCCCATGGGCAGGCTGTTGAGCACCTGCACTTCCTTGGAGCTGGTGCCGCTGCCCGCGGGCACCAGGCGGTCGCCCGAGGTCGTCAGCGCCATCTGGAACAGCTGGCCGTTCTGCGCGTCGAGCTGCGGCGTGTAGTTGCCGTAGCTGTCGCTGGCGCCGACCTGCATGGTCATGGGGAAGGTGAAGGGATGGTTGTCACCCTGGCCGCAGTAGCGTATGACCTGCCAGGCCACCGCGAGCTCATCGAAGTTGGTCGCGACGTTCTTCTGGAAAATCACGATCTCCGAGTTGTTCGCGTCATTCGAGTTGTTGATGAAATTCAGCGCAATATCCATGGTTTACTCCTGTTGATTAAAAAGATGGCAGCGCACCCTGCGTTGCCCGTTTGCCATCGTTGCCCTGCTGCCCCGGCGGCGAACCCTGCGTGTCCAGTCCCGGCTTTTCCCCTCAGGCCTGAACGATGTTTTCGAGATTGAATTCGTAGGCTGTCGCGCCCTCGCCCGGTCCCCCGCCGGTCATCACGATGTCGGCGCTGGCGATGCCGATCAGGGAAAGCTCGGTGTTGATGTCCGACATCACGGCGGAGTTGATCGGCTGGCCCTGGATGACCTCGGAGGTCACGCCTATCCACAGCGCCGGCTGGTACTGGAAAACCGCCTTCTGGCCGGGAGAGACCGAAGTCTTCACGCCCATCAGGCGGCCGTCCTTGAAGATGCAGATATCGACCGCGCCCTGGCTCATGTCGTTGAGCACGTCCAGCTCGGTCGACGAGCCTGCCGGCCCGGTGTACAGCAGGCGCCGGTTGCCGGTGGGGGTCTGGACCAGGCTCAGCATCTGGCCGTTTTTGGCCTTCAGGCGCGGCGTGAAGTTGGCGTTCTCGTCGGTGATGGACACCTCGTAACCGTCGGGGTAGATGAAAGGGTGGGTGCAGTCGCGCCCGCAGTAGCGGATCACCTTCCAGGCCACCGACAGCGAAGCCATGGTGCTCAGCACGTTCTTCTGGTAGATCACCACTTCGGACTTGTTGCCGTCGTTGGACTTGTTGACGAATCGCAGTTTGATATCCATGGCGCTTCCCTTGGTGGCTTGTCTGCTCGGGGCCCGCGGGCCTTTGCGTTTCAGTGCTGCTACTCTAGGGAAGGCCCATGGCCAAAGCGATTACAGGCAATTACAAAAGCGCGTGTGAAAATTTCCCTTGCGCGCAGGCCCGTGATGGGCCGTGGATGAAGCGGCGGCGCCGGGGCTTGCCCTAAACTTGATGCACTGGCGCCGTGCATGCGCATGCGATGCGCGCGCCGCGCCATCCTCGATATGAAAGTTGCACCACCATGACCCAGCCTGACACGCCCAAGCCATCCGCCGCGCCCCGGCTCACCAGCCTCTCGCACGGCGGCGGCTGCGGCTGCAAGATCGCGCCCGGCGTGCTCAGCGAGATCCTGAAAAATTCGGGCAACCTGCCGGGCCTGAACATTCCGCCGCAACTGCTGGTGGGCATAGAGACCGCGGACGACGCGGCCGTGTACCAGCTCAACGACGAACAGGCGCTGATCGCCACCACCGACTTCTTCATGCCCATCGTGGACGACCCTTACGACTTCGGGCGCATCGCCGCGACCAATGCGATCAGCGACGTCTATGCCATGGGCGGCACGCCCATCATGGCGCTGGGGCTGGTGGGCATGCCCGTCAACGTGCTGCCGCTGGAAACCATAGGCGCCATCCTGCGTGGCGGCCAGGACGCCTGCCGCGAGGCCGGCATCCCGATCGCGGGCGGCCACACCATCGATTCGGTGGAGCCTATCTACGGCCTGGTGGTGATGGGCCTGGTGCATCCCTCGCGCGTCAAGAAAAATTCCGGCGCGCGCGCCGGCGACGTGCTGGTGCTGGGCAAGCCGCTGGGCGTGGGCATACTCTCGGCGGCGCTGAAAAAAGAAAAGCTCGATGCCCAGGGCTACGCCCGCATGGTCGCGCTCACCACGCAGCTCAACAAACCCGGCATGGCCCTGGCGCGCATGGAAGGCGTGCACGCGCTGACCGACATCACCGGCTTCGGCCTGGCCGGCCACGGCCTGGAACTGGCGCGCGGCGCCGGCCTGCAGGCCCGCATCGACTGGCGGCGCGTGCCCCTGATTCCCGGGGCGCGCGAACTCGCGGCGCAAGGCTGCGTGACGGGCGCCTCAGGCCGCAACTGGGCCAGCTATGGGAGCGAGGTGAGCTTGCCGGCCGGCTTCACCGAAGTCGACAAGGCCTTGCTGAGCGACCCGCAGACCTCGGGCGGCCTGCTGGTGTCCTGCAGCGCGGACAGCGTGGACGAAGTGCTGGGAATCTTCCGGGACCAGGGGTTTGGGGATGCGGCGGTGATTGGGGAAGTCGCCGCGGGTCAAGGCATGGCCGTTCGCTGAAAAAAGAGGCAGGGGGCCTGCCACAGGCGCAATACCCCTAGGGTAAACCCGGAAATTTTTTGTCAGTCTTTATTCAGTGCGGCAGCGGGCATCCGTCGTACCATTCATGCCTCGGCGTACCCGGTGGGTACTTTCTCATTCAAAAAAACTGATCGGAGACATCCCCCGTGTCCGCACTCCTCAAACTCGCACTGGCCTATGACTGGCTGACCACGCGGCTGGGCAAGATCGCCGCCTGGACGGTGCTGCTGGCCGCGCTGATTTCGGCCGGCAATGCCTTTGTACGCTACGGCCTGGACATCAGCTCCAACGGCTGGCTGGAAATCCAGTGGTACCTGTTCGCCGCCACGGTGATGCTGGGCGCGCCCGTGGTGCTCAAGCTCAACGAGCACGTGCGGGTCGACATCATCTACGGCAAGCTCAAGGGTAACGGGCCGGTCTATGTGGACATCTTCGGCCTGATCTTCTTCCTGCTGCCGGTGATGGGCCTGATGGCCTACCTGAGCTGGCCGCTGTTCATGAGCATGTACCGCTCCGGGGAAGTCTCGGGCAACGCGGGCGGCCTGATCCGCTGGCCCGCGATGCTGTTGCTGCCGCTGGGCTTCGGCCTGATGTTTGTGCAGGGCCTGTCGGAAATCATCAAACGCATCTGCTACCTCCAGGGCAAGTTCGAGATGGACACGCACTACGAGAAGCCGGTCCAGTGATCCGTTTGCATCACCCGCTCCCATAAAAATACTTTCAGGACTACCCCATGCAAATGGAAAACTTCGCCCCGATCATGTTCGCGGGCCTCGTGCTGATCATGCTGATCGGCTTCCCCGTCGCCTTCTCGCTGGCCGCCCTCGGGCTGGGTTCGGGCTTTCTGGCCATCGAGATGGGCTGGTTCCCGGCCAGCTTCATGTCCAACCTGCCGCTCAATATGTTCGGCATCCTGTCGAACGAGCTGCTGCTGGCGATTCCCTTCTTCACCTTCATGGGCGCCATCCTTGAGAAGTGCGGCCTGGCCGAGGACATGCTGGACTCCATGGGCCAGCTGTTCGGCCCCGCCAAGGGTGGCCTGGGCTACTCGGTCATCATCGTCGGCTTCATTCTGGGCGCCATCACCGGAACGGTGGCCGGCCAGGTGATCGCCATGGCGCTGATCTCGCTGCCCGTGATGATCCGCTACGGCTACAACATGCGCTACGCCACCGGCGTGCTGGCGGCCTCGGGCACCATCACGCAGCTGGTGCCGCCCTCGCTGGTGCTGATCGTCATGGCCGACCAGCTGGGCCGCTCGGTGGGCGACATGTACAAGGGCGCCTGGGGCCCCTCCATCCTGCAGGTGCTGATTTTCGCGGGCTATACCTTCGCGCTCGGCGTGTTCAAGCCGCACCACGTGCCGGGCGTTCCCAAAACCGCGCGCACGCTCAACGGCTGGGCACTGTGGGCCAAATGCCTGCGCGGCATCATCCCCTCGGCCATCCTGATCTTTGCGGTGCTGGGCTCCATGGGCGGCCTGCCCGGTATCGACAAGGCCATCGCCACGCCGACCGAAGCCGGCGCCATGGGCGTGGTGGGCGCGCTGGTGCTGGCCGCCATGCACAAACGCCTGACCCCGACGCTGATCTGGGAAGCCATGATAGGCACCATGCGCCTGACGGCCATGGTGGTGTTCATCCTGATAGGCGCGCGCGTCTTCTCGATGGTGTTCCAGGGCGTGGACGGCGCCAAGTGGGTCGAGCACATGCTCAGCGGCCTGCCCGGCGGCCAGATCGGCTTCCTGATCGCCGTCAACCTGTTCATCTTCTTCCTGGCCTTCTTCCTCGACTTCTTCGAGATCGCCTTCATCATCCTGCCCATGCTGGGCCCGGTCGCCGACAAGCTGGGCATTGACCTGATCTGGTTTGGCGTGCTGCTGTGCGTGAACATGCAGACCAGCTTCATGCACCCGCCTTTCGGTTTCGCGCTGTTCTACCTGCGCGGCATCGCCGACACGCTGTTCAAGGAAGGGCGCATCCCCAAACCCATCAAGTCCAACGACATCTACCTGGGCGCGATTCCCTGGGTGGCGATGCAGCTGCTGCTGGTGGCGATCGTGATCTTCGTGCCGCAGACGGTGACCATCTTCCTCGACAAGCCCGAGGTGATAGACCTGGACAAGGTCAAGATCGAAATACCGGTCGACGACAGCGCCACCCCGCCCGCAGGCGCGGCCAGCGGCGCGGCAGGCAGCGATCCGCTGGCGCCGCCGGCCGAGCCGAGCTCCGAGGACGAACAGAAAAAGGTCGACGAGCTGTTCAAGACCAAATAAGCCGCCCGCACCACAGGCTGCCAGCGCCCCTTTCGCGAGGGGCGTTTTTTTTTGCTACCCTGGGCCACCGGCCCACGCCCCCGCCCTGCCCGCACATCATCACCCGCCATGGACCCTACTCCCACACCCAGCCCCTATTTCGGCCCGCCGCCCTTCAAGTTCACGCCCACGGGCGGGAGCATCTCGGGGCCGGCGTTTTCCGTGACCTTCAAGATCCTGTCCACCCTCATCGTGGCGGCACTGGCCGCGGCCTTTGCGCAAGCCTGGCTGGCCGGCAGGGCCTCGGGCGCATCGGCCGCCGGCGGCTGGTTTATCGCGGGCCTGCTGCTGGTGAGCTACACGGGCTGGCACATCCTGCGCAGCGTCACGCGCATCGATGAGCAGGGCCTGCACCAGAGCTGGGTCTGGGACAAACACATGGAGCTGCGCGAGCTGGCCTACGGCAAGCTGATACGCGTGCGCGGACTCGAATGGCTGATCGCGCCGCGCCTCTATGTGCGCACGCTGATGGGCAAGTTTGCGGTGTTCTATGCCGCCTCGCCCGAGATGGTGGCGGAATTCGAACGCCTGGTGAGCGAGCTAAAGGCCTTCCGCAGTCAACGCTAAGGGCGCCCCCGCTGCCCTGAAAAAGCAGGCGAAAAAAAACCGCGACGTGTCGCGGTTTTTTTATGCACGAGCGGCGCTTACAGCGTTACGCCTTGCATATAGGTATCGAAACGCGATTCAGCAAAACGGAACCAGAGGATCTGGTCCTTCTGGAAAGCGCGGTAGTCGCCGTAGATCTTCTTCCAGTCGGGGTTCTTCTCGGCCAGCTCGCCGTAGAGGTCCATCGCGGCCTTGAACGAAGCGTCGAGCACGGGCTTGGGGAAGGGCAGGATCTTGGTCTTGGCGCCCACCAGCTGCTTGAGCGCGGTCGGGTTGCGGGCGTCGTACTTGGCCTGCATGTCGATGTGCGCATGCGAGGCGGCGCTTTCGACAATCGCCTTGTATTCCGCGGGCAGGGCTTCGAGGGCCTTGTTGTTGATGAAGAAGTCCACTTCAGGACCGCCTTCCCACCAGCCGGGGTAGTAATAAAACGGCGCAACCTTGTTGAAGCCCAGTTTCTGGTCGTCGTAAGGGCCCACCCACTCAGCGGCGTCCAGTGTGCCCTTTTCGAGCGCCTGGTAGATTTCGCCGCCGGGCAGGTTCTGCGGCACCACGCCGAGGCGCTCCACCACCTTGCCGGCAAAGCCGCCGATGCGGAACTTCAGGCCCTTCAAGTCGGCCACGGTCTTGATTTCCTTGCGGAACCAGCCACCCATCTGGGTGCCGGTGTTGCCGCCGGGAAAGCTCACGAGGTTGTACTTGGCGTAGAACTCGTTCATGAGCTTGCGGCCGTTGCCCTCGTACATCCAGGCCGACATCTGGCGCGAGTTCATGCCGAAGGGAATGGCCGCGCCTATGGCGAAGGCCTCGTTCTTGCCGAAGTAGTAGTAAGGCACGGTGTGGCACATTTCCACGGAACCCTGGCCCACGCCGTCGACCACGCCGAAGGCGGGCATCAGTTCACCGGCCGCGTGCACGCTGATCTGGAACTTGCCGCCGGTCATCTCGCTGACCTTCTTGGCGAACACTTCGGCGCCGCCGTAAATCGTGTCCAGCGGCTTGGGGAAGCTGGAAGCCAGGCGCCAGCGTATGGTGGCCTGCGCGTGAACCGCGGGGGCGATGCCGGCAGCGAGAACGCCGGCAATGCCGGCGTTTTTGATAAGGGAGCGACGATCCAAAATGCTATCTCCTGAAAGTTTGTCAAACGTGCGGGGCCTGAATGGCGCCCGCCGGACCTCTCGAGCCGGTACGGCCGGTAAAGGCAGCGTCCTCAGCGAAGGCCAGCTGGGATTTTGTCAGCTTTTACTTCGGGATCACACCGTTTGTACCCACCTGTTTCAAGAATAAAAAAGCCGCCTCTGGGAGGCGGCTTGCAAATTCCTGACGGGGCGCGAAGGCCCCGCGGGAATCAGAGCTTCTGGGCTTGCATGAAGCGGTCGAAGGTGGCTTCGGTGAAGCGGAACCACAGGTTCTGGTCGGCGCGGAACTTGGAGTAGTCGGCGTAGATTTTTTTCCAGTTCTCGTTCTTGGCGCTGAGCTCCTCATACAGGGCCATGGCTTCCTTGAAGGCGGCGTTCATCACGTCGGTGGGGAAAGGCCGCAGCTTGGTGCCCGCGCCCACCAGCTGCTTGAGAGCCGCCGGGTTCTTGGCATCGTATTTGGCCTGCATCTCGCCGTGGGCCTGGGCCGCGGCGGCCTCCACGATGGCCTTGTATTCGGGCGAGAGCGCCTCGAAGGCCTTGTTGTTGATGAAGAAGTCCAGCTCGGGGCCGCCCTCCCACCAGCCGGGGTAGTAGTAAAACGGCGCGACCTTGTTGAAGCCCAGCTTCTGGTCGTCATACGGGCCCACCCATTCGGCGGCATCGATGGTGCCTTTTTCCAGCGCCTGGTAGATCTCGCCGCCGGGGATGTTCTGCGGCACGCCGCCAATGCGCTCGAGCACCTTGCCGGCGAAGCCGCCAATGCGCATCTTCAGGCCCTTGATGTCCTTGACGGACTTGATTTCCTTGCGGTACCAGCCGCCCATCTGGGCGCCGGTGTTGCCGCCCGGGAAATTGACGATGTTGTACTTGGTGTAGAACTCGCGCATCAGCTTCAGGCCGTTGCCTTCGTACATCCAGGCGCTCATCTGCCGGCTGTTCAGGCCGAAGGGGATGGCGCAGCCCAGCGCGAAGCATTCGTCCTTGCCGAAGAAATAATAAGGCGCGGTGTGGGCCGCCTCGATGGAGCCCTGCTGCACGCCGTCGACCACGCCGAAGGCGGGCATCAGTTCGCCGGCCGCATGGACCGAGATTTCGAACTTGCCGCCGGACATGTTCTTGACGGCCTTGGCGAACACCTCGGCCGCGCCGAAGATGGTGTCCAGCGATTTCGGAAAGCTCGATGCCAGGCGCCATCGAACGGTGGCCTGGGCATGAACTGCTGGTGCCACGCCGGCAGCCAGCACACCGGCGATGCCGGCATTTTTGATGAGTGAGCGACGATCCATAAAACTCTCTCCTGAAGTTATTGAAGTTGTCCGTAGGGGGTCCGCCACACGGCCGGGTACTGCAATAGTTGCAGCGTCCCGAACGCGCCGGCGGAGCATGGACACTTTGTCACTCTTTTTCAGAAAGTTACCCAGTTCTTACCCGTAGATCGCCACAGATTTCCGCAAAAAAAGCCGCCCCATGGGCGGCTTTCTCCGGCACGGGCCTGCGCGGGCAGGCGTGCTCAGGGCTTAGCGTCCGGGCAAACAGCCCGGCAAGGCCTGTTTACAGTTTCTGGCTTTGCATGAAGCGGTCGAAAGTGGCTTCGGTAAACCGGAACCACAGGTTCTGGTCGCCGCGGAATTTCGAATAATCAGCGTAGACCTTGCGCCAGCTTTCGTTCCTGGCCGACAGCTCTTCGTAGAGCTTCATGGACTCCTTGAAAGCCGCGCTCATGACGTCCGCGGGGAAGGGACGCAGCTTGGCGCCTGCGCCCACCAGTTGCTTGAGGGCCGTGGGGTTCTTGGCGTCGTATTTGGCCTGCATGTCGACGTGGGCCGCCGCGCTGGCGACTTCGACGATGGCCTTGTACTCGGGCGTGAGCGCGTCGTAGGCCTTCTGGTTGATGTAGAGGTCCAGTTGCAGGCCGCCTTCCCACCAGCCGGGGTAGTAGTAGTTGGGCGCCACCTTGTTGAAACCCAGTTTCTGGTCGTCGTAGGGGCCTATCCATTCGGCCGCGTCTATGGTGCCTTTTTCCAGGGCCTGGTAGATCTCGCCGCCGGGAATGTTTTGCGGCACGCCGCCCAGGCGCTCTATGACCTTGCCGGCAAAACCGCCGACGCGGAATTTCAGGCCCTTCATGTCGGCCAGCGACTTGATTTCCTTGCGGAACCAGCCGCCCATCTGCGCGCCGGTGTTGCCGCAGGGGAAGCTGATGATGTTGTATTTGGCGTAGAACTCGCGCATCAGCTTCAGGCCGTTGCCCTCGAAGGTCCAGGCGCTCATCTGGCGGCTGTTCAGGCCGAAGGGAATCGCCCCGCCTATGGCGAAGGTCTCGTCCTTGCCGAAGAAGTAGTAGGGCGCCGTGTGGGCCGCTTCGATGGAGCCTTGCTGCACGCCGTCGACCACGCCGAAGGCGGGCATCAGCTCGCCGGCCGCATGGACCGAGATTTCGAACTTGCCGCCCGAGATCGCCTTGACGTGTTTGGCGAAGGTCTCCGCGCCGCCGTAAATCGTGTCCAGCGACTTGGGGAAGCTGGAGGCCAGGCGCCAGCGAACGGCGGCCTGCGCATGAACGGCGGGCGCGACGCCCGCGGCCAGCACGCCGGCAACGCCCGCGTGCTTGATGAGTGAACGACGATCCATCAACTTGACTCCGAAGTGTGAAAAATAAAATTCCTTGGGGCCCGCGCATGCGCCGGCCAGACTGCCTGCGCAGGTCCTGGGGAATTCTAAAAATCAGGGGGATGTCACCCGGGCGGGTAAACCCTTGAAGAGCTGACAGCAAGCTGTCTATGTGAGCCCCCACGGTCGTTCACTTCGTGAGCCTGCGGCATCTCCCTGCCCCTTTCATCACGCGAGGGGCCGCTGCGCCTGCGGCCCGGCAAAGCCGGTTCCGCGGCTCATGCTGGTTTAAGAGTTCAGGGCGCACAACCAAGCGGGGGCCGCGGGACTGGCTTTGCCAGACCGCAGGCGCCGCCCCCTTGAGGGGGGAACAGGCTACACGCAGTGAGCCTGGACGGGGGTGAGCCTAGTTCTATGCGACGGACTTGAGCACCGGTTTGGTGGATTTTCCGGATTCGAGCAACGCGCCGAAACGCGCCGTGACGGACGCTTCGATGCCCGCGGCATCGAGGCCCTGCATGGCCAGCAGTTTGGCGTGGTCGCCGTGTTCGATGAACTCGTCCTTGAGGCCCAGGTGCAGCACGGGTTTGTTGACGCCCGCGGCTTGCAGGGCTTCGCTGACGGCGCTGCCGGCGCCGCCCATGATGGCGCCCTCTTCCACCGTGACCAGGGCTTCATGGCCGGCCGCGACCTTGAGCAGCAGTTCGGTGTCCAGCGGCTTGGCCCAGCGCATGTTGACGACGCTGGCGCCCAGCTTTTCGGCGGCCTGCAGGGCCGGGTACAGCAAGGTGCCGAAGGCCAGGATGGCGATGCCCGCGCCTTCGCGGCGGATTTCGCCTTTGCCGAAGGGCAGCGACTCCAGCCCCGCTTCGGGCTCCACACCGGCGCCGGCGCCGCGCGGGTAGCGCACGGCCACCGGGTGGTCCTGCTCGAAGGCGGAGGACAGCAGCTTGCGGCACTCGCGCTCGTCGGCGGGGCAGGCCACGCTCATGTTGGGGATGCAGCGCAGGTAGGGAATGTCGTAGGCGCCCGCATGCGTGGCGCCGTCGGCGCCGACCAGGCCGGCGCGGTCCAGCGCGAATACCACGGGCAGGTTCTGCAGGGCCACGTCGTGGATCAGCTGGTCGTAGCCGCGCTGCAAAAAGGTCGAATAGATCGCGACCACGGGCTTGAGGCCTTCGCAGGCCATGCCGGCGGCAAAGGTCACCGCGTGCTGCTCGGCGATGCCGACGTCGTGGTAGCGGGCCGGAAAGCGCTTGTGGAACTCGACCATGCCGGAGCCTTCGCGCATGGCCGGCGTGATGCCGACCAGGCGGGTGTCGTGTTCGGCCATGTCGCACAGCCACTGGCCGAAGACCTGGGTGAAGGTCTGCTTGGCCGGCGCGCTGGATTTTTGCAGGCCCATGGCCGGGTCGAACTTGCCGGGGCCGTGGTAGGCGATGGGGTCGGCTTCGGCCAGCTTGTAGCCCTGGCCTTTTTTGGTGACCACGTGCAGGAACTGCGGGCCGCCGTTGTTGTCCATCAGGTGCTTGATGTTTTCCAGCGTGGGCACCAGCGACTCGAGGTCGTGGCCGTCTATGGGGCCTATGTAGTTGAAGCCGAAGTTTTCAAACAGCGTGGCCGGCACGACCATGCCCTTGGCATGCGCTTCCAGGCGCTTGGCCAGCTCGAGCAGCGGCGGCGCCACGCGCAGCACCTGCTTGCCCACATGCTTGGCCGAGGCGTAAAAGCGCCCGCTCATGAGCTGGGCCAGGTAGCGGTTGAGCGCGCCCACGGGCGGGCTGATGCTCATGTCGTTGTCGTTGAGCACCACCAGCAGCTTGCAGTGGTCGTGCACGCCCGCGTTGTTCAGGGCCTCGAACGCCATGCCGGCGCTCATGGCGCCGTCGCCGATGATGGCCACGGCATGGCGGTCCTCGCCCTTTTGCTGGGCGGCCAGCGCCATGCCCAGTGCGGCGGAGATCGAGGTCGACGAATGCGCGGTGCCGAAGGTGTCGTACTCGCTTTCGTCGCGGCGCGGAAAGCCCGACAGCCCGCCGAACTGGCGCAGGCTGCCCATGCGCTCGCGCCGGCCCGTGAGGATTTTGTGCGGATAGGTCTGGTGGCCCACGTCCCACACCAGGCGGTCATCGGGGGTGTTGAAGACATAGTGCAGGGCCACCGTGAGCTCCACGGTGCCGAGGTTGGAGCTCAGGTGCCCGCCGGTCTGGGAGACGCTGTCGAGCACGAAGGCGCGCAGCTCGTCGGCCAGGGGTTTGAGGCCGTTGCGCGGCAGCTTGCGCAGGTCTGCGGGGCTGTGGATGGTTTCGAGCAATGGGTACATCGTGGTGTCGTTGTTATGGCGAGGCCGGTTCCTCTTCCCTGATTTCCTGTTTTCCTGATTGGTCAGCACTGTGCCGTTCGGGGCCTGTGTCTTGTGTCCTAGTGGTGGCGGTTGACCAGCATGTCGGCCAGCGCGCGCAAGGCTTCGGTGCGGGCCAGCCCGCTGGCGTCCAGGCCGGCCAGGGCCCTGGCCAGCAGCTGCTGCGCATAGGCCCTGGAGGCCTCCAGCCCCATCAGCGAAACAAAGGTGGGCTTGTCCTGGGCAGCATCCTTGCCGGCGGTCTTGCCGAGCGTGGCCGAGTCGGCGGTGACGTCGAGGATGTCGTCAACCACCTGGAAGGCCAGGCCGACGGCCGCGCCGTAGTCGCGCAAGGCCTGCCAGGCCGCGGGCGTCGCCGCACCGCAGGCCGCGCCCATCATGACGCTGGCTTCCAGCAGCGCGCCGGTTTTCAGGCGGTGCATTTCGTGCAGCTGCTGCGAATTCAAGGGCATGCCCACGCTGGCCAGGTCAATCGCCTGGCCGCCGGCCATGCCCTGGAAGCCGGCCGCCTGGGCCAGCATGCGGCACAGCCGCGCCTGCGTGGCAGCGTCGACGGTGCCGTCCTCGGGTGTCAGGAACTCAAAGGCCAGGGCCTGCAGCGCGTCGCCGGCCAGCAGCGCCTGGGCCTGGCCGAACTTGACGTGCACCGTGGGCTTGCCGCGGCGCAGCACGTCGTTGTCCATGCAGGGCATGTCGTCATGCACCAGCGAATAAGCGTGGATCAGCTCGACCGCGCAGGCGGCGCGCAAGGCGGCCTGGCCGTTGCCGCCCACGGCCTCGCAGGCCGCCATGACCAGCAGCGGGCGCAGGCGCTTGCCGCCGTCGAGCACGGCATAACGCATGGCATCGCCCAGGCCGGCGGGCGCGGGCGCATCGGTGGGGCAGGCCACCCAGCGGGACAAGGCGCTCTCGACGGCGGCAAGCTGTCTTGCGCTCCAGTCGCTCAGCGTGAACAGGGGCAGTTTTTCAGGGGCGTTCAATCGGTATCTCTGTTTGTGTCTGGATCGGGTAGCGGGGTGCGGCTTTCGGGCCGCCTTACTCCTGCACCCAGGGCTTGAGTTCCGTGCCTTCGAGCACCTTGATCTGGGTTTCCACGGCTTCGAGCTTGTCGCGGCAGAACTTCAGCAGCTGCGCGCCGCGCTGGTAGCCTGTCAGCAGCTGGTCCAGCGGCAGCTGGCCGGACTCCAGGCTGTCCACCAGTTCCTCGAGTTCCTGCAGGGCCGCCTCATAGCTGGCGGGCAGCGCCGCGGCGGCAGGTGTCGAAGAGGTGGGGGATGAAGCGCTTTTGGCCATGGTTCTCTGGATGTAGGCCTGATTTTAGGCCGTTGCGAGGGGATTGCGGCGCCCGGCACGCCGGGGCTGCAAATGCAATATTCGTATTATCCGGCGGCGGCGCGCAAAGCCCCCGGATTCACCCCGCGCGGGTACAATTGATAACAGTTCTCGATAACAACGGTGACCCCGTTGCGGGAAACCCGGCCTTGTTTTCACCCGTGGGCTGACGCTCAGCCTGCTTCCCTGGTTTGTCAACTGCCTCCAAAGCCTCGCGCGGCGGCATGTTCACCCGAAATTTGCATGTCTGACCTCAGCCTTCGCCTCCTTCAGGCCACCAGCCAGCTCCCGATTTCCAGCTACTTTGATGCGGGCCTGTACCAGCGGGAGCAGCAAAAGCTGTTCACGCACGGGCCGCGCTACCTGGCCCATGAACTGGCGGTGCCCAACCTGGGCGACTACTACGCCCTGCCGCACGAGGGCGAGGGCCGGGCGCTGGTGCGCAACGCCTCGGGCATAGAGCTGATCTCCAACGTCTGCCGGCACCGGCAATCGACCATGCTGCAGGGCCGCGGCAACACCGGCAGCAACATCGTCTGCCCGCTGCACCGCTGGACCTACAACACCTCGGGCGAACTCATAGGCGCGCCGCACTTCGAGATCGATCCCTGCCTGAACCTGAACCGCTACAAGACCAGGACCTGGAACGGCCTGGTGTTCGAGGACAACGGCCGCGACGTCGCGGCCGAGATGGCGCAGCTGGCCACCCATGCCGACCTCGATTTTTCGGGCTACCAGCTCGACAAGGTGCACCTGCACGAGTGCAACTACAACTGGAAGACCTTCATTGAGGTCTACCTCGAGGACTACCACGTCGGCCCCTTCCACCCCGGCCTGGGCGGCTTCGTCACCACCGACGACTTGCGCTGGCAGCTCGAGGCCGACTATTCGGTGCAGACGGTGGGCGTGTCGGACAAGCTCGGCAAGCCGGGCACCGACACCTACAAGAAATGGCACGACGTGGTGCTGCAGTACCGCAAGGGCGTGCCGCCCAAATACGGCGCGATCTGGCTCACCTACTACCCGCACGTGATGGTCGAGTGGTACCCCCATGTGCTGGTGGTCAGCACGCTGCATCCGCAGGGGCCGGACAAGACGCTCAACGTGGTGGAGTTCTTCTACCCCGAGGAAATCTGCGCCTTCGAGCGCGAATTCATCGAAGCCCAGCAGGCCGCCTACATGGAAACCTGCGTGGAGGACGACGAAATCGCCCTGCGCATGGACGCCGGCCGCAAGGCCTTGCTGCTGCGCGGCGACAACGAATTCGGCCCTTACCAAAGCCCCATGGAAGACGGCATGCAGCACTTTCACGAGTGGTACCGCCGCGAGATGGGCGCCAGCAAAACCACACAGATGATTTGACGTCGCGACCGTGCATATGATGGCTGCCGCCCCGCTTTTTTTCGGGGCCGCAGCCATTTTTCATTCCATCCTTCCCCGCCCCTAAACCCGCCGCACACCATGCAAGCCGTCTGGATGATTTTTTCTTCGTTCATGTTTGCCACCATGGGGGTCTGCGTGAAGTACGCGTCGGAGCATTTCAACAGCGCCGAGCTGGTGTTCTACCGCGGCGTCCTGGGCATTCTCTTCATGGCGGCCTATGCGCGTGCGCGCGGCATCACGCTGGCCACCCGCTACCCGGCCATGCACGCCTGGCGCAGCGTGATCGGCGTGATGTCGCTGTCGGCCTGGTTTTACGCGATTGCGCATTTGCCGCTGGCCACCGCCATGACGCTCAACTACATGAGCAGCGTGTGGATCGCGGCCTTCCTGGTCGGCGGCGCGCTGATGGCCTGGACGCCGCCGAAAACCAACACCAGCGCCCCGGCCAACACGCCCCCGGAGGGTGGCGCGGCCAGCCTGGGGGCCTTGTTTTCCAGCCAGGGGCCGCTGGTGATGGCCATTCTCGCGAGCTTTGCCGGCGTGGTCATGCTGCTGCGCCCGGCCATAGACCAGAACCAGACCTTTGCCGGCCTGGTGGGCCTGATGTCCGGTCTGGGCGCCGCCTTCGCCTATATGCAGGTCATGGCGATCTCGCGCATGGGCGAGCCCGAAACCCGCACCGTGTTTTACTTCGCCGTGGGCACGGCGGTGGCCGGCGCGCTGGGCATGGCGGTCATGGGTGTGACGCCCTGGAACTGGCGCCACGCACTGTGGCTGCCGCCCATAGGCATACTGGCGTCGCTGGGCCAGCTGGCCATGACCAAGGCCTATTCGATGTCGGAGAACCACGGCGGCACGCTGATGGTGGCCAACCTGCAGTACTCGGGCATTGTGTTCGCGGCCCTCTACAGCCTGATCCTGTTTGGCGACAATATTCCCCTGATCGGCTGGGCCGGCATGGTGCTCATCATCGTGAGCGCGATTGCGGCCACGGTGCTGCGCGCCCGCGCCGCGCCAAATGCCCCCGCCGAGGAACATTAAGGAGCGAAAGATGAGCTACACCACCCTGATTTCCGCCGAACAGCTGCAAGCCCTGGTCGCTTCGGCCAAACCGCTGCGCATCTTCGATTGCAGCTTCGACCTCATGAAGCCGGGCCTGGGGCTGGAGCAGTACCTGGCCTCGCACATCCCCGGCGCCGTGTACGCCAACCTGGACACCGCGCTGAGCGCCAAACACGGCGTGCCGGGTGCCCACGGGATCATCACCGCCAGCGGCGCCGACGCGCCCGCGTCGGGCGGGCGCCACCCGCTGCCCAATCGCGAGAAGTTCGCGACCTGGCTGTCCAGCGTCGGTTTCGGCAACGACATGCAAGCCGTCGTTTACGACCGCAACGGCGCCAACTACTGCGGGCGCCTGTGGTGGATGCTCAAGTGGGCCGGCCATGAAAACGTCGCCATGCTCGACGGCGGCCTGCAGGCCTGGCAGGCGGCGGGCGGCGCGGTGAACAGCGGCGAGGAGCCCGCGCATTTCCAGGCCAGCTTCCTGCTCGCACCGGCCAGGGCCACGCTGGTGTCGGCCGATACCGTGGCCGCGCAACTGGGGCGGCCGGCCCAGACCCTGATCGATGCGCGCGCCACGCCGCGCTTCAAGGGCGAGGTGGAGCCGCTGGACCCGGTGGCCGGCCATATCCCGGGCGCGCTGAACCGGCCTTTCAGCCAGAACATCGGCGCCGACGGCAAATTCAAGCCGGCCGCGCAGCTCAAGGCCGAGTTTGAAACCCTGCTGGCGGGCCGCGACCCGGCCACCGTGGTGCACCACTGCGGCAGCGGCGTCAGCGCCGTGCCCAACCTGGTCGCGATGGAAATCGCCGGCCTGGGCCGGACGGGCCTCTACGCCGGCAGCTGGAGCGACTGGTGCAGCGATCCGCAGCGCCCGGTGGCGCAGGGCTAGCAATCCCTGTTAACGCCCCAACAAAAAAACGCCACCGGCCTTGCCTGGTGGCGTTTTTCTTTAAGCCCGCACGAAGGCGGCGGCTCTCTTTATTTGGTGCCGCCGCTGGCCGGTGTGCCGGGGGCGGCCGAACCCGAATTCGAGACAGCAGCACTGGCCTCCGGCGTTGGCGTGGGGCTGGTGCCACTGCTGCTGGTGGAAGGCGTCGAAGGCGTGGAGGAAGTTGACGGGCTGGAGCTGGACGGCGTCGAGGAGGTCGCGCCGGTGTCTTCAACTTTTTTCCCACAGGCGCCCAGCGCCAGCAGGGCAGCCAGGGCCAGGGCCGTTGCGGCAGCGGGTTTCAATTTGGATGCGTGCATGTGTGTTTCCTTGTATGAAGAGATGAAGGGATAGGAAGATCAATCTGTCGATCGGCGGAAGTTGGCTGAACGCCAGCCAGACATCAATTTAGCCGCGCCTTGCAGCCATGCCCCATGAGACGGTGTCCCACAGGGCTGTAGGGCTTTTTCGATGGGTAGGCGCCGGGTGCGCGCACCGGAAGGCGCGCGCTTCAGCAGGCGCGGGCGTGGCCTGTCAAGCGGATGCGCCTGTGTGGGTTGTCGCGCCGCGCCCCCGAGCTGGGGCCGGCGCCGCGGCTGCTCCTGGAACCGTTGTCCGGCCTGTCGCCCACCTGGCCCTTGGAAGGGCTGGGTTCGGGTTTGTGGGCGTGAAGGGTGTCGCTGCTTTTCATGGAAGGTCTCCTTGGGCTTGCAGGCGCCGGCCGGCTGTGCCGGAAGTCCGGCTCGCCTTTGCAGGGGCGCACAAAGTCTGTTGGTTTCACTCTAAAAGCCGCGCGGCATCGCCGCTGTAGGCAATGCCTGCGCATGGCGTAGGAAACGGCCTACAAATTCAGGCCGGAGGCCGCGCCGGGGAGCGCACATGCTCGGGCCGCACGCCCACACCCACCGCATAAGCCGGCAGCGCCTGCAACAGCGGCCAGCGGCGCATCAGCTTCAAGGGCCAGGGCAGCGCCATGGATGGGGCTTCGCTGCCGCGCGCCGCCAGCACCGGGCTGAGCACGCGGTTCTGGATGGCCACCTGCGCCGCCTGGGTGAGCCGGGTCGGCAGCAGGCGCCGCTTTTCCACCCGGGCCAGGAATGGCGTCAGGGCCGCCGTGCCCACGCGCGCATCGGCCAGCGGCTGCGCCAGCGTGTTGGCCGCCGCCACCGCATCCTGCACCGCCAGGTTGATGCCTACGCCGCCCACCGGCGACATGGCATGCGCGGCGTCGCCTATGCACAGCAGGCCGGGCCTGTACCAGCGCTCCAGCCGGTCCACCGTCACGCTGAGCAGCTTGATGTCGTCCCAGCTTGCCAGCGCGTCCATGCGGCCCGCGAACAGCGGTGCCACTTTCACGACATCGGCCTTGAAGGCTTCCAGGCCGCGCGCGCGCACGGCCTCAATGCCGCCCTTGGGAATCACATAAGCGCACTGCCAGTAGCTGCTGCGATCGATCATCGCCAGGAAGATGCCGGTATTGATGCGCCCGCCGGAGGTGGAGGGGTCGCCCGGCAGCTTGGGTAGCCGCATCCACAGCACGTCGATGGGCGCGCCCAGGTCGCGCACCACCAGCCCGGCGGCGGCACGCACCGCCGAGCGCCGGCCGTCGGCGCCTATGACCAGGTCCGCCCTCACCTGCAGGGGGCCTTCCAGCGTCGTGACCTGCACGCCCGTCACCATGCCGCCCTCTTCGCTCAGCCCCGTGACTTCGGCGTTCTGCAGCAAACGGAAACCCGGGTAAAGCTCGGCTTCGTCGCGCACGAAGTCGAGGAACTCCCACTGCGGCATCATCGCGATGAACTGGCAGCGTATGCGCAGGCGCTTGAAATTGGCGAGCACCAGTTCCGTGTCGCCCACCATCGCGCGCATTTCGCTGACCTCCTCATGCGGACGCGCCAGGAATTTGTCCAGCAGGCCCAGTTCGTGGATCACCTGCAGCGTGGACGGGTGCACGGTGTCACCGCGAAAGTCACGCAGGAAATCCGCGTGCTTTTCAAGCACCAGCACCTCCACGCCGGCGCGTGCCAGCAGCAGGCCCAGCACCATGCCGGCCGGGCCGCCGCCGGCGATGCAGCAGCGAACCTTGAGAACTTCAGCCATGGCGTCTCCCTCGAGGAAAAGTCCCCCGACCTTATAGAAGCTGGCCGCGCAGTGCAAGCGCGGGGCCGGCGCTCAGCCCGGTGGCGCAGGGGCCAGGCCCGGTTTCAGGCTTGCACCCGGGGAAGTGCCGGATACGGCGCCGGTATCAAGCTCATCGTGGTTGTGGCCGTCATCGTCAATGGCCTGCTGGCCATGGTGGGGGTGGTGGGATTCTTTGGGGCTGATTTCGGGAAATGGCTTGACGACCGGCTGGTGCAACAGCTCGGCGCCTTCGGGGCTGGTGTCTATCGGCATGTCGGTTCTCCTTGTAGCAGTCAAACCCTGCGGGAAACCCGAAACGGGTGTCCTGCCTGCGTTGCGCATTTCCTCTGCGCTTGATGACACTACACCGGTTTCAATTTCATTGCTGACAGCGCTTTTTTCGCCTATATCAAGCTCATTGGCATGGGCGTGGTCTGCACCTCGCCCGGCTCCGGCGGCGTGTCCAGGGGCGGCAGCGGCTCGGGCGGCGGCGTGTTGGGGCTGGTGGCCATGGGCTAGCGCTCTTTCTTTCCCACCTTGCGCGGCAGGTCGCGGATCATGGCCTCGCCTTTTTTGTCGCGCCCGTCGGAGGGAAGGTCGTCCTCCAGTGTTGGCTCGGGCTCCTCATTGCCGGGGCGCTTGTGCGCGCCGGCGCGGGGCTGCGCCGCTTCGGCTTTCGGGGACCGGGCTTTGGTGATCTGGGCCGGCTCGGCCGGCAGCGTGTGCGCCGGCTCATCGGGCGAGCCCGTACCCAGTGGAACGCCGCCGTCAGGCGAATGGCCGCGCCGGGTATTCATCACAAGCCCACCAGCATGAGCGGCAAGTCGTGGGTGGCCAGCGCCGCGGCGGCGGCCATGCTGGCGAAGACCGTGATGAAGAACGCGATATAGGCCGCGGCACGCGGGCGGCGAACAATGCGCGGCTTGTGCTGCGACGCTTTGCGGGGCGGCCGGCCGCTGCCAAAGGCAGTCGACGGGCGGAAGGCACTGGAAACCGTGGTGGGTTCTGAATGGAAGTTCATGGCGGGCCTGCCTTTGCACAAGGGATAGTGGGCTGGGAAGAATGCCGGTTCCATCTTCCCGCCGCACCCCAAACCGGCCTATAGGCCGCCAAGCCCTGAGCTTGTCAGGCACCGTCTTACAGCAGCGCCGCTGGGCCGAAAACCTCAATGGTGGTGCGCCATGCCGCTGATCAGCGTGACCAGGCCTATGCCAATCGCCAGCCAGGCGATCTGCGCCATGGTTTCACGGGCGGTCACGCGTTTTTGCAACTGCGGGATCAAATCGGCCAGCGCGACGTAGATGAAGCTGCTCGAGGCCATGATCAGGAAAAACGGCAGGTAGTCATAGAGCTGGTCGACCAGCGCATAGCCGACCACGCCGCCCAGCGCCGTCACCGCGCCCGCCAGCGAGACCTTGACGAGGGCGGCGCGCCGGTTGTTCGAGGTCTGGCGCAGCACCACCAGATCGCCCATGTGGTGGGGCACCTCGTGCACCAGCACCGCCAGCGCGGCGACCACGCCCAGCCGCAGATCCGCCATAAAGGCCGAGGCGATCAAAATGCCGTCGCCGAAGGCATGCACGCTGTCGCCGGCCAGCACGGCCCAGCCGCCGGTCCGGGCTTCGCCATGCCTATGCCCATGGTCGTGGTCGTGGTGGCTGTGCGCGGCATGCACATGCCCGGTATGGTCATGCTGCGCATGCGCCGCCGCCTCGGGGCCATGGTGCTCGCCGCCGTGGTGCTCATGCCCGTGGTGCCAGAGCTCGGCCTTGTCGAGCAGGAAAAAGAACACCAGCCCCACCAGCAAGGTGGCGAACAGCTCCTTGGCGCCGGCCTGGCTTTCAAAGGCCTCGGGCAGCAGGTGCATAAAGGCCGTGGCCAGCAGCGCGCCGGCGGCCAGGCTCAGCATGTGCTGGGTGTAGCGGGTCAGCACGCCGAAGCTCAGCAAGGCCGCCAGCCACACGCTGCCGATGCCGGCGGCCAGGGTTCCCATCAAGATTGCTAGCAAAGTCATAGCTACATATGCCCGTATTGATTGGGCCAAAGCCCAAATTGTTCAGCCCATGCCTGCAGGGGCAACCCGGAGGTTACACCACAGACGACAAAACCCCGGGCGCGGCATTCAATGCCAGCGGGCCGGGGTTCTTTTAATCTTATCAAGCCTGTCAAGAGGGGCTAGCGTAAAAAAGCCGCCAGCCCTTTTCAGGGGAGGCGGCTTACATCCTGCCAGCGGGGAATCAGACTACACCGTGGCTCTTAAACCACTCCAGTGCACGCTTGAAGCCGTCCTCAGCCGCGTCCTTGCGGTAGCTCGGGCGGTAATCGGCATGGAAGGCGTGGGGAGCCTGCGGGTAGACCACAAACTCGGAGGCGGCGGCGGCCTTGTTGCCTTTGGCGCCGGCTTCGGCCAGTGCGTCCTTCATCTGGTTGACAGTGGTCAGGGGGATGCCGCCGTCCTGGCCGCCGTACAAACCGAGCACCGGCGCCTTCAGGCCTGCCGCCAGGTCCAGCGGGTGCTTGGGCGTGAGCGCCGAGGGCTGGCCGACCAGGCGGCCGTACCAGGCCACGCCGGCCTTGACGTTCTTGCTCTGCTCGGCGTACAGCCAGGTGATGCGGCCGCCCCAACAAAAGCCGGTGATGCCGACCTTTTTGGTGTTTCCGCCGTTGGCGCCCGCCCACTTCACCGCGCCGTCCAGGTCGGCCATGACCTGTTCGTCGGGCACCTTGGAGACGACTTCGGCCAGCAGCTTGGCCATTTCGTTGTACTTGCTGGGGTCGCCCTGGCGCGCGTAGAGCTCGGGGGCGATGGCCAGGTAGCCGGCCTTGGCGAAGCGCCGCGCGGTGTCGGCGATGTATTCGTGCACGCCGAAGATTTCCTGGATCACCAGCACCACCGGCAAGTTGGTCTTGCCGGCGGGCGCCGCGAAGAAGGCTGGCACCTTGAAGCCATTGACCTCGTAAGTGGTCTCGCCGGTCTTCAGGCCTTCCGAGGAGGTCTTGATGGCGGTCTGCGCCATGATGGGCATGGCAGTGGCGGCATAACCGACACCCAGGGCCGTTTTGAGCGCGGTGCGGCGGCTGGCGCCGGCTTCGGTGCTACGCCCGGGCAGCAGCGCATCGAAATCTTTTTTCTGGTCGTGTTCAAGCATGGCGGTTTCCTCACAGATAGTTGTTGGGGAGAGAAAGGCAAACAGTCGGAGTCTATGCGGCCCCGGAAGTTCTTGCCACCGCGGGGCGATGGCACGGTGTTTTCCCTTGCCCCCGCCCCCCTTCATTTCAGCGTCCCGGCCTCAGACGATCTTGACGCTGAGCTCCGGCAGGCCGTCGATGTGGCATTCGATGACGTCGCCCTTGACCACCGGGCCGACGTTTTCGGGCGTGCCTGAATAAATGATGTCACCGGGGAAGAGCTCAAAAGCCTCGGACAGCTTGGAGATCTGCTCGGCCACCGACCAGATCATGTGGTTGAGCGTGGCGTTCTGCTTGAGCTGGCCGTTAACCTTGAGCCAGATCGCGCCCTTGGTGTAGTGGCCGGTCTGCGCCACCTTGTGGATGGGGCCTATGGGGGCCGACATGTCAAAGCTCTTGCCGATTTCCCAGGGTTTTTTCTGGTCGCCCATGCCGCGCTGCAGGTCGCGCCTAGTCATGTCCAGGCCCAGCGCGTAGCCGTAGACCAGGTCCAGCGCCTTGTCCATGGGGATGTTGCGCCCGCCCTTGGCCAGCGCCGCCACCAGTTCCACCTCATAGTGGTAGTTCTTGGTCAGCGTGGGATAGGGATGGTCGGCGACCTTGCCGGGCGGCACCACCTGGATGGCGTCGGTCGGCTTCTGGAAAAAGAAAGGCGGCTCGCGGCTGGGGTCCGAGCCCATCTCGATCGCATGGGCCGCGTAGTTGCGGCCTATGCAGTAGATGCGGCGAACCGGGAACATCTCGGTGCTGCCCGCGATGGGGATGTAGGTCCCGGCCACCGCGAAGGGCGTGGCCGGCGCATTGGCCGCCGTTCCGGGCGTGGCGCAGCCGACGACCGCGCCCGTCGCCATCAGGGCGCCTGTTTGCAAAATTCCGCGTTTGCTCATGTCTGGTTGTGTCATGGGTGTCTCCTGGATTGATAAAAGCTGGAGCTTGTTGTCGGCGTTTTTCTCCAACCGTAAAGCTTAGGGCGGACACGGCTTGCCCAGGCGGACGCAATTACGCATTTACCGGACGATTCAATGCAGTGCTGCTGCAGCGCAGCAGATGAATAGATTTACCTAGAGCCGCTCAAAAACCCAGCGAAGCGGTCCTGGCTAGGCGCGTCGCCGCAGACAGTGCTGAAGGCACGGCAAGGCGGCGCAACAACGCCAGGAGGGGTTTTGAGCGGCTCAAGCGCCGGAGATCTTGGCGCGTACGCTGTCGCGATAAGCCTTGGGCGTCTGGCCAAAGCGCTGGCGGAAGCGCCGCGCGAAATAAGCCTCGTCGGCAAAACCCGAGGCATGGGCGATGCTCGCGATGCGCTGGCCGCTGTGCGCGAGTTGCTCCTGGGCAAATTCCAGCCGCCGCTCGGTCACCAGGTCGGTGAAGGTCTTGCCGGTTTCCTTTTTTAAAAGGTGGGCCAGGTAATTGGGCGAGAGAAAGGCGGCCGCCGCCGCATCGGCCAGCGTGACTTCGCCGGCCAGGTGTTCGCGGATATAGCGCACCGCGCGCTGCAGGCTGGCGCGCCGGCTGCCCTGCTGCGCCTGGCTGGCCGAAAAACGCAGCAGGTCGGCTTCATATTTTCGGCAGACCAGGCCTATGAGCTGCAGCATCAGGCCGCGGATCATCTCGATGGAGCCGAAGCGTCGGTGCGCGTTTTCAGACGCGAGTTTTTCGAGCAGCACCTCGATCTCGGGAAACTCGTCCTCGGAAAAATAAAAATCAGCGTATTCCTGGAACAGAAAGGGCGCCAGCTCGGGCGCGCGGCTCAAGGGCACGTCTTCGAGGTCCAGCGGGTCCACGTCCAGGCCGGGCCGCAAAAACTGCTGCGACATATTGATGATGACGTAGCGCGAGCCCTCGGGGTGCGGGATCACATGCACGCGGTAGGGCAGGATAAAGCTCAGGTAACCGCGGCGGAAAGGCCGTACCGTGCCGGCCACGTTCTGCTCGGTGTCGCCCTGCAGGCTGATCTGGATCTGGAAATACTCGTGCCGGTGCGGGCGCACCAGCGGCGGCCGCACCAGCTGGGACCGGATGTCGAAGTCCAGGTGGTCAGCCCGCTCGGACATGCCGTAGGTCTTGATGTCTGTCATGCGCCGTATTCTCGGGCTTGCGCCCACCCTGTTGTTTCTTTTCCGCATCTTTAATTTCTGTATTGACAGAAATTTCAGACAACGTATAGTCGGAGCCATGGAACTCAGCCCCGTCGCCCGCAAATTTGTCGTCCATTGGGGAGAAATGGGCACCGCCTGGGGCGTGAACCGCACGGTCTCGCAAATCCACGCCCTGCTCTTCTTCCACGGCCGTCCGCTGCATGCCGAAGACATCGCCGACACCCTGGCCGTGGCGCGCTCCAATGTCAGCACCAGCCTGAAAGAGTTGCTGAACTGGAACCTGATACGCGCCACCCATGTTCTGGGCGACAGGCGCGACTATTACGAAACCTCGCTGGACGTCTGGGAGCTGTTCCGCACCGTGGTGCGCGAGCGCAAGGAGCGCGAATACGACCCGACGGTGCGCATGCTGCGTGAACTCGTGAAAGACCCCGGTTTTGAGGCCGAGCCCGCCGACGCCCAGGACCGCGTGCGCGAAACCCTGAGGCTGATGGAATCGCTGGGCCTGTGGGCCGACGAGATGCTGCGCCTGTCGCCCAACACGCTTGAAAAAGTGCTGCGCATGGGCGCCAGCGTGCAGAAGTTTGTGCGCGGCGACAGCGATGCCAAACCCATGGACCCCTCGGAGTTGCTGCCGCCCACCTTCTGAAAGGCTGGCCGGCTTTTTTTTGACTATTCATTTCTGTTTGTACTGAAATTTATAAAGGAGAGAAAAATGACTGCAGTCCACGACACCGCCCGGCTCGATACGGGTAACACCCGCTACGACAGCTTCAAAGCCAGCATGGACCCGGCCATCTACCCGCTGACCCTGTACTACGAATCGGCCTGCCCGCTTTGCAATGCCGAAATGAGCAACCTGATGCTGCGCAACACCGAAGGCCATCTGCGTTTTACCGACGTCTCGGCACCGGACTTTTCCGGGCCTCCCGAGGGCACGACGATGCAGGACTTGCTGGAGCTGATCCACGCGCGCAGGGCCGACGGCCGCGTACTCAAGGGCGTGGAAGTCTTCCGCCTGGCTTACGAGGCGGTCGGCCTGGGCTGGGTCAGCGCCGCCATGCGTTTGCCGCTGCTGCGCCCCTTCGCGGAATGGAGCTACCCGGTGCTGGCGCGCAACCGCCACCGCATCCCGCGCGGCCTGGTGCGCCTGATGTTTGAAGGCGCCGTGCGGCGCGCGGCCGAACGCTCGGCCGCGGCCCGCTGCGACTCCGCCAGTTGCTCGCGTTAAACAAAGTTCTTCAAACCCAGAAAGGAAAACCCATCATGGAAGCGCATCTCGATGCCACCCTGTTTTTTGTCTCGCTGCTGGTCGCCGTGGTCGGCCCGATTGTGGCGATCAGCTACCTCCAGCCCATCCTCTACAAGGTACTGCGCATGCTGTGCGACGCGGACGGCGGCGCGGAGTTCTGGATACGCTGCGCCTACCTGCTGGCCGTGTCGGGCACGCTGCTGCTGACGCTGAGCTTCGGCGAATTCAGCGACCGCAGCAGCGCCATCGACGCGATGCGGCGTTCGCTGTGGCTGGTGATGGCAGGCGTGTTCGCCACCGTGGCCATCATCTCGCGCAATGTCTGGACGCAGGTGCGCCAATGGATCGCGGCCAAGGAGCTGGCCGCCCATGTGCAGGGCGCCCAAGCCGCCGCGCCGGCCATACCGTCCGCCGCTGCCGGCGGCACGCCCTGAAGGCGAGAGCGCACTGCAATACCGGATCGCACGAGGAGGCCAAGCCATGTCTCTGGATATCGACACAAGCCGCGCCGCTGCAGCAAGCACAAGGCCCAGGCCCACGCAAGTCCGCTGGGACGACCTCGTGGCCTTGCGCCCCCGCCAGGTTGCACTGAACCTGGGCCTTTCCGCCCCCTGGCTGGCAGGCTCGCTGTGGGCCGCGCAGCAAGACATGTACTGGTTGGCAATACCGCTGTCGGCGGCTTTCTTCCTGACCGCGCTGCGCCAGGCCCATGACAGCTACCACGCCAGCATAGGCGTGCCACGCCGCTGGCTGGATGCCGTGCTGCTGATGCTGACCCTGGGCATGCTGTGCTCCACCCACGCCATACGCCACACCCACCTGGCGCACCACCGCAATCCACTGGGCGAAGGCGACGAGGAAGGCGGCTGGGCACGGCAAGCCGGCTGGCGCGCCCTGCTGCTGGGGCCGCTGTTCAGCCTGCGCACCCACGCGCAGGCGCTGCGCGACGGCAGCCGGCGCACGCGGCGCTGGGTGTGGGCGGAACTGCTGCTGATCGCCGCGGTCTGGCTGGCCGCCATCGCGGCCGAGCAGGCCTGGCTGCGCTACCACGTGGTGGCGATGATGGGCTCCAATGCCCTGGTCGGCTTTTTCGCGGTGTGGAGCGTGCACCACGGCTGCGATGCCAACGGCGTCTTCGCCCGCACCGAACGGCGCACCTGGGTCAACCGCCTGACCGTGAACCTGCTCTACCACGTCGAGCACCACCTCTATCCCGCCGTGCCGGCCAACCATTTGCCCAGGCTGGCAAGCCGGCTGGATGCGGCCGCGCCGGAATGGACGTCGGTGCGGGTGTTGGGGCCGCAGAAAACTAGCGCGACGCTACGGCAGGCCCGGCATGCCGCATGACCACCGCGCGCACGCCTTCGACCACTTTTGCCATTCGCCGGTAGTCCAGCCTGTCCGCGGTGTCCTGCGGCGTGTGGTAAGCCTTGTTCCTGTAAAAGGCCGTGTCGGTGACCATCATTCCCACATAGCCTTCATGCCAGTAATTGAGGTGGTCCGAAAAATCGACGCCCACCACAAAACCCGGCGCATTGATGGAATACACCGGCAAGTCGGAAGCCGACTTCATGGCCGCCTTCACCTGGCGCGCAACGTCACCGTCTTGGTAAAAGCCCACCAGTGAAATGAAATTCCCGGTGGTCGGGTAAATCGCATTGAGAAGCCGCACGGGATGCTCCTGGCTTCCCGGCTCGTCACTGAAATAGCCTATGCATTCGAGTGACAGCATGAGGGACGCGCGCTTTCCGGACCCGGTGAGAGACCGTGCGTGAATAGCGCTGCCCATGTAAGGTGTGCGGAAAAAGGGCGGCTCTTCATTGGTATAGAACACCAGCTCCACGCGCTGGCGAAAAGACTGGCCCTTGAGCAGCCGCGCCAATTCAAGCAGCCCCGCCACGCCACTGGCGTTGTCGTCCGCGCCGGGCTGCTCGCCGGCCACGTCATAGTGAGCGCCTACCACCATCACTTCAGGTGTATCAGGGCCCAGCTTCACGACCAGGTTGCGGTAAGGCCGTCCCTCGGCGGTGAAGCGCTGGCTCTCGACCTTGAGGCCCAGCCGGGCAAGCTGTGACTCCAGGTACACGGCGGCCCCCTCCAGCCGGGTTTCGTTGTCAAAAGTGCGATTCGCAAAGTCGGTGGAAAGCTTGCGGACCAGTTGCTCCAGCCTGGCAGCGGACGCGGTTTGTCCAGCCGGCGCCGCCGTTTCACCGGCGGTCACAAAAGGCTGGGTCAATCTGTACCAGGCGTACCCTGCCGCGGCACCAGCCGCCAGCACTGCCAGAGCGGTAAAGACGACGAAAATTTTCCGGGTTCTTCTCATAGGTGGGCCCACGGCAAAAGAACCGGGGACACATTAATGTGCCTTGTCCCAGTTCGGCCCAACACCGATTTCAGGGAACGGCGACACATCAGGTGGTGCAAGGCGTTGTTCAACGCGTCTTCCGGAACGCTGCGCCACGGCGTGACCAGTGTGTCGCTGCGAATGCTATTCCAAGGCCCAAAGCAAACAGCACAAAGCCCCAGAGGAGATACCTGCCCGGCTCCTCGGCAGCCTGCCGCCGCACCCACACCTCGTAATAATCGCCCCGCTGCCCCGCGCTGACGGGCAAGAGGAGGTAATAGGCCTTGCCGTCCTGCAGGTCATAGAGGCCCTGCTGCACATAGTTGCCGCCCAGCGCATGCAGGTTCAGGCTCGGGTCGGCCGGCCCGCCTTTTTTGCTGCGCAGCAGGCGCTCACGCTTGCCCATCGCATAAGTCAAGCGCTCAGGGGTGAGCTCCATCAGGCCAGGCCCGAACCGCGTGTCGAACTGCCAGGACCAGTCCCGCGTCACGACGGCAATCGGTCCGTCGCCGGGCCGGATGTCCAGCGGCAGGACCAGCGGGATTTCGCCGGTTTTGCTTTTCTGGTGATGCGCGAACTGCTCGCCGCCGGGAAGGCGGGTCACCGGTACGGCGCGCTGGTCCCTGGGGCCCGAACGAATCACCAGGTCGCCGCCCCACAGCGGCAAATACACGAGGTCGGCCAGCACCAGCGCCAGGCCCAGCAGGGCCACGGCCGCGCCGGCCCGGACGCACAGCCTGGCCGCGGAGACCGACAGCCCCATCAGTGCGCCTTGTCCCAGTTCGGCCCGACGCCGATTTCAGCGAGCAGCGGCACCTTCAAATCCGCCACACCGGCCATCAGGCGCGGGATCTCGGTGCGCACCCATTCGACCTCGGCCTCGGGCACCTCGAACACCAGTTCGTCGTGCACCTGCATGATCATCTTGGTGGCGCGCTTCTCTTCGTCGAGCACCTGCTGCACCTTGTTCATGCTGAGCTTGATCAGGTCGGCCGCCGTGCCCTGCATGGGCGCGTTGATGGCCTGGCGCTCGGCGGCCTTTTTGCGCGGGCCGTTGCCGCCGTTGATCTCCGACAGGTAGAGGCGCCGGCCGAAGACGGTCTCCACGAAGTGGTTTTTCTGGGCGAACACCACGGTCTCATCCATGTAGTTCTTGACGCCGGGGTAGCGCTGGAAGTACTTATCGATATAGGCGGCCGCGGCCTTGGTTTCTATGCCGAGGTTGCGCGCCAGGCCGAAGCTGCTCATGCCATAGATCAGGCCGAAGTTGATGACCTTGGCATAACGGCGCTGCTCGCTGCTGACCTGCTCCAGCGCCACGCCGAAGACCTCGGCGGCCGTGGCGCGGTGCACGTCCAGGCCGTTGGTGAAGGCGCTGAGCAGCGCCTCGTCACCGCTGATGTGGGCCATGATGCGCAGCTCGATCTGCGAATAGTCGGCGCTGGCGATCACGCTGCCGGGTGGCGCGATGAAGGCCTCGCGCACGCGCCGGCCCTCGGCCGTGCGTATCGGGATGTTCTGCAGGTTGGGGTCGTTGCTCGACAGCCGCCCCGTGACGGCGACGGCCTGCGCATAGTGCGTGTGCACGCGGCCGGTGCGCGGCAAGGCCAGCTGCGCGAGCTTGTCGGTGTAAGTGCCCTTGAGCTTGCTCAGCGAGCGGTGCTCCAGCAGCTTGGCGGGCAGCGGGTAGTCTTCGGCCAGTTTTTCCAGCACCTCTTCATCGGTGCTGCGCGCGCCGCTGGGGGTCTTCTTGATGACCGGCATGCCGAGCTTGTCGAAGAAGATCTCGCCGAGCTGTTTGGGGCTGCCCAGGTTGAAGGGCTGGCCGGCGATCTCGTAGGCTTCGGTTTCAAGCTGGATGATGCGCTGGCCCAGCTCATGGCTTTGCGCGGCCAGGGTGGGCGCGTCAATCAGCACGCCGTTGCGCTCTATGCGGTACAGCGTTTCGCTGCTCTGCATTTCCAGCTCGTAGATGAAGCGCAGCTTGTCATTGGCCTGAATCTGCGGCCACAGCACGCGGTGCACATCCAGGGTCTGGTCGGAGTCTTCGCAGGAATATTCGGCGGCCTTGGCGATGTCGACCTGGTTGAACTTGATCTGGTGCGCGCCCTTGCCGCACAGGTCTTCGTAATTGATGCCGCTGCGGCCCACGTGGCGTTCGGCCAGGCTGGCCAGGCCGTGCGGCTTGGTCACTTCCAGCACATAACTTTGCAGCATGGTGTCGTGCGCATAGCCCTGCACCTCGATGCCGTGGTTGGCGAACACATGGCGGTCGTATTTGACGTGCTGGCCCAGCTTGGGCCTGGCCGGGTTTTCCAGCCAGGGCTTGAGGCGGGCCAGCACCTCGTCGCGCGGCAGCTGCGCGGGCGCGTCGGGATAGTCGTGCGTGAGCGGGATGTAGGCCGCCTCTCCGGGTGTGACGCTAAAACTCAGGCCGACGATTTCCGCCAGCATTTCGTCCAGCGAGGTGGTTTCGGTGTCCAGCGCGACAAGTTCGGCCGCTTCGATTTTGGCCAGCCAGCGGTCGAAGGCCTCCCAGGTGAGCACCGTGTCGTAATTGAGGTTGCTGGCGCGTTCGGCCGGCGGGGTGTCGGTCAGGGGCGCTTCATCAAACAGGCCCGGCGAATCCGAACGGCCGCCCGAACCGCCTGCGGGCGCGGGTTTGTGCCGGCCTTCGGGCCCGGCGGGCAATTCAGCGGGCATGCTTTCGATCTCGATCTGCTTGACCAGTCCCTTGAAACCGTACTTTTCGTAAAAAGCTTTCAGGGCTTCGGTCTGCTGCCCGCCCATGGCAATCGCATCCAGGGCCGGCAGGCCGTCTATGTAGTCGTCCAGCGCACAGTCTTTCTTGATGGTCAGCAGCTCCCGGCCCTTGGGCAGCCAGTCCAGCGACTGGCGCAGGTTCTCGCCGACCACGCCCTTGATCTCGCCGGCGCGCGCCACCAGCGCATCCAGCGAGCCGTACTCGAGCAGCCATTTGACGGCGGTCTTGGGCCCGACCTTGGGCACGCCGGGCACGTTGTCGACCGCGTCGCCGACCAGGGCCTGGTAATCAAGCATCAACCGCGGCGGCACGCCGAACTCGGCCTCGACCCCGGCCACGTCGCGGCGCCTGTCGTTCATGGTGTCGATGACGGTGATGTTTTCGTCGACCAGCTGGCTCAAGTCCTTGTCACCGCTGGAAATAATCACCTCAATGCCCTGGCTGGACGCCAGGCAGGCCAGCGTGCCTATCACGTCGTCGGCTTCCACGCCGGGAACGTCCAGCACCTTCCAGCCCAACAGCCGCACCACCTCGTGGATGGGCTCGACCTGGCTGCGCAGGTCGTCAGGCATGGGCGAGCGCTGGGCTTTGTAGTCGGGGTAGAGCGCGTCGCGAAAGGTCGGCCCCTTGGCGTCGAACACGCAGGCGGCGAAGTCGGCGCGCACATCCTTGCGCAGCTTCTGCATCATGTTGACCATGCCGCGTATGGCGCCCGTGGCCGGGCTGGCCGGGTCGCCCGGGTTGGCGCGCAGGTCGGGCATGGCATGGAAGGCGCGATACAGGTAGCTGGAGCCGTCCACCAGCAGCAGCGTTTTTTTGTCGGTACTCATGGGGCCTGATTGTCGGGGATATCGGCCTGGCCCCGCCGGGGGCGCCGCAAGCGCCCCGAACCGGCCCCGGCAGGTGGTTTTTGCCTACACGGGCAGCCTCTTTATTACGACAGGGCGGGGCTTTGTCGCCCAGCCGCCGCAGGCCTACAATGCAGGCATGAACCACGCTTTCCGCCTCCTTATCGCTGCAGCCGCAGCGCTGCCGCTGGCCGCGGCCATGGCCCAGGCACCCGCGCAAAACACCGCGCCGCCCGCCAAGGCAGAGGCGGCGCCGGCCCCCTCGGGACGCCCCGACCAGGCCATCAAGCGCATACGCACCGAAGATGCCGGTACCCGCATCGACGAGCTTCGCGTGGGCGGCGAAACCCAGCAGATCACTGTGCAGCCCAAGACCGGCGGCGCGGCCTATGAAGTCAAGCCCGCCGAAGGCGCGCGCGGCAGCGCACCGGGATCGACCAGCAACGACACCAACGGCAGCCGTGTGTGGAATGTGCTGAAGTTCTGATTTCCACCCTCTCCAGACACACAACTCCAAGAATTCCAGGGTTCAGTTTCAGGCATGGCCGTATATACCGAAGTCTCGTTTGACGAGGCTGCAGCGTTCTTGAACGCCCTGAATCTGGGGCAGCTGCAGAACATCAAGGGTGCCGCGGGCGGCATCGAAAACACCAACTACTTTGTGGACACCGACCAGGGCCAGTATGTGCTGACCCTGTTCGAGCGCCTGAGCTTTGAGCAGTTGCCCTTCTACCTGCACCTGATGCAGCACCTGGCGGCGCACGGCATCCCCGTGCCCGACCCGGCCGGCGACACCAAGGGCAACATCCTCCACGCGCTCAAGGGCAAACCCGCCTCGGTGGTCAGCAAGCTGCGCGGCCACAGCGAGCTCGCGCCCACGGCGGCGCACTGCGCCGGCGTGGGCGAGGCGCTGGCGCGCATGCACCTGGCCGGCCTGGACTACCCGCGCCGCCAGCCCAACCTGCGCGGCCTGGAGTGGTGGAACGAGACGGTGCCCGTGGTGCTGCCCCACCTCACGCCCGAACAAAGCAGCCTGATCCTGGGCGAGCTGGCCTACCAGAACCACGTGGCGGCTTCTTCGGCCTGCCGCAGCCTGCCGCAAGGCGTGGTGCATGCCGACCTGTTCCGCGACAACGTGATGTTCGAGGACGGCAAGCTCACCGGCTTTTTTGACTTTTATTTCGCCGGCTGCGACACCTTTTTGTTCGACATCGCGGTCTGCCTCAACGACTGGTGCATAGACCTGGCCACCGGCGCCAAAGACGACGAACGTTCCGCGGCCTTTCTGGCGGCCTACCAGGCGGTGCGCCCGCTGACCGCGCAGGAACGCCAGCTGCTGCCGGCCATGCAGCGCGCCGGCGCCCTGCGTTTCTGGCTGTCCCGGCTGTGGGATTTGCATTTGCCGCGCGAAGCCGCCGTGCTCAAGGCGCACGACCCCAGCCACTTCGAGCGTGTGCTGCGCGAGCGGCTGGTCCAGCCTTACCTTCTTTAAGTCCCGCGGGCGCGGCGGGCAGCGCCCGCCGGTTTGAGGCACACTGCCCCTGCAATCCCCGCCCGGTTCCTCCCCGGCAACCCTTCCCGAAGCCCCGAAGACCATGAAACTCAACATTGTTCCCGCGAGCACCGGCATCACCTGGGTCAAGCTGGGCGTCAAAACCTTTTTGCAGCAGCCGCTGGCCATGTCGGGCCTGTTCTTCCTCTATATGGCGGTGGGAACGCTGCTGTCGCTGTTGCCGGTACTGGGGCTGATCCTCGCCTTCATGATCGTGCCGGCCGCCACGCTGGGCCTGATGGCCGCCACGCAGGAAGCCCTCAAGGGCAAATTTCCCATGCCCACGGTACTGGTCAGCGCTTTTCGCGCGGGCCGCCAGCGCATGCGCGCCATGCTGGTGCTGGGCGCCCTGTATGCCGCGGCCTGCCTGCTGATCGTGATGGTGGTGCCCTTCCTGGTGGATGCGCCGCCCGTGCCGGCCGCCGCGCCCGCAACCGCCGAGGCCGGCCGCGAAGCCATGCTGGCGCCGCAGTTCCAGCTGACCATGCTGGTCACCATGCTGCTTTACCTGCCGGTCTCGCTGCTGTTCTGGCATGCGCCGGCGCTGGTCCACTGGCACGGCATTTCACCGGTCAAAAGCCTGTTTTTCAGCTTTGTCGCCTGCATACGCAATGCGGGCGCCTTCCTGATGTACGGCCTGGGCTGGTTCGCCGTGTTCCTGGGCATGGGCATTGTGCTGAGCGTCATCACCGGCCTGACGGGCAGCGCCACCCTGATGGCCGCGGCCATGATGCCGCTGGCGCTGCTGATGGCAGCCATGTTTTCCACCTCGATTTACTTCACGTTTCGTGATAGCTTCGTGGCCACGCCACCCGACGATTTGACGGGGAGCGCTGAGGACGCCCATAACACTGACGACAAATCCTGACGACCCCACCGTTATCCCACCGGAGATTCTTCATGACCCAGCACCAGTTGCAAGGCCGTAGCGAAAAAGAGATTTTGTGGTTTCAAAGACGTGACACGCTCAAGGCCGCCGCGGCCTGGGTCGCCATGGGCGGCTTGCCCGCCGCCATGGCACAGCAGCGCAGCAATATCGTCGAACTCCGGGGCGACGCCCTGCTCAACGGCAGCCGGCTGCAAAACGGCCAGACCATCATGACCGGCGACCAGGTACAGACCGGGCCGGGCTCCAACCTGATGTTTGTCATCGGCAACTCGGCCTTCCAGGTGCGCGAGAACTCGATGATCACGGTGGAGCGCGGCAGCTCGCTCAACAGCGTGAGCCTGCTGCGCATGATCACCGGCGCCGTGGTCAGCGTCTGGGGCAAGGGCAGCAGCCGCTCCATCGTCATGCCCACCCTGACGGCCGGCATACGCGGCACCGGCGTGTATGCCGAGGTGTTCGCCAACCAGGACAATCGCAGCTATTTCTGCAACTGCTACGGCACGGTCGACATGGAGTCGAACGGCGAAAAAGTGCTCTCGCAGTCCAACTACCACCAGGCCTTCTGGGGCGAAGTGGAGCCCAGGGGCGGCCGCCGGCTGAGCCCCGCCAATGCGATCAACCACAGCGACGAGGAACTGGAATTCCTGGCCGGCCTGGTCGACCAGCGGACCGCCTGGCAGATCGCCGGCAAAAAAGGCGTGAAGGACGGCCGCGGTTATATGGACCCGCAGCCGGGCCAGATGCACCCGGCGCAAATGCCGGTCATGCCGCCGGCGCGATAAGCGCTAGACGACCGTCAGCTTGGCGACGCTGAGCGCCAGCCACTTCACGCCGTGGCGCGTGAAATTGATCTGCGCGCGCGCATCGTCGCCGCTGCCTTCGAGCATCATCACCTTGCCTTCGCCGAACTTGGCGTGGAACACTTCCATGCCGGCCTTCAGGCCATGCGAGGGCGCGGCCTTTTGCGGCGGCACCGGCGGGTTGGCAAAGCGCTCGGAACTGCCGGCCTTGGACGAAAACACGCTGCTGGCCCAGTCCTTGCGCCCGCCGCCCGCCTGGCCGCTGCCGCCCCAGGCGCCTGAGCCGCCCATGCCCGAGGCAAAACCCTGGTTTTTGGGCGTGATCCATTTGAGCGCGGCTTCGGGCAACTCGTCAAAAAAGCGGCTCTTGAGGTTGTAGCGCGTCTGGCCGTGCAGCATGCGGGTCTGCGAATGGCTGAGGTAAAGCCGCTTGCGCGCGCGTGTGATGGCAACGTACATCAGGCGGCGCTCCTCCTCCAGCCCGTCGCGGTCGCTCATGGAGTTTTCGTGCGGGAAGATGCCGTCTTCCAGGCCGGTGATGAAGACGCAGTCGAACTCCAGCCCCTTGGAGGAATGCACCGTCATGAGCTGCACCGCGTCCTGGCCGGCCTGCGCCTGGTTGTCGCCGGATTCCAGCGCCGCATGCGTCAAAAAGGCCGCCAGCGGCGACAGCGTCTCGCCGGTTTCGGTGTCGGGCGCCAGGGCCTCGGGCAGGGGTTCGTCGAGCTGCGGCGCGGAGGCATCCAGCCCCTGGCTGGCCGGCGACTGCGTGAGCCGCGCGCCCAGTTCGTCGACCGGCAGCGCCACCGCGTCGCGGCCGAAACCTTCCTGGCTCACGAAGGACTCGGCGGCATTGACCAGTTCGGCCAGATTCTCCAGCCGGTCCTGGCCTTCTTTTTCGGTTTTGTAGTGTTCCTCCAGGCCGCTGTGCTGCAGCACCAGCTCGATGATCTCGCGCAGGCTCAGGCCCGTGGTCTGCTCGCGCAGCACGTCGATCTTGGCGGCGAAGGCGCCCAGGTTGGCGCCGGCCTTGCCCGGCACGGCGCTCACGCCGTCGTACAGCGAGCAGCCCGCGGCGCGCGCGGTGTCCTGCAGCTGCTCTATGCTGCGCGCGCCTATGCCGCGCGGCGGGAAGTTGACGACGCGCATAAAGCTGGTGTCGTCGCGCGGGTTCTCCAGCAGGCGCAGGTAAGCGAGCGCATGCTTGATTTCGGCACGCTCGAAGAAGCGCAGGCCGCCGTAGACGCGGTAGGGCACGCCGGCATTAAACAGCGCGGTTTCCATCACCCGGCTCTGCGCATTGCTGCGGTAAAGCAGCGCGATCTCCTTGCGCTCCACGCCATCGCGCACCAGTTGCTTGACCTCGTCGACAAACCACTGTGCCTCGGCGAAATCGCTGGCCGATTCATACACGCGCACCGGCTCGCCGGGGCCGGCCTCGGTGCGCAGGTTTTTGCCCAGGCGCTTGCTGTTGTGGCTGATCAGCTCGTTGGCCGAGTCGAGGATGTTGCCGAAGCTGCGGTAGTTGCGCTCCAGCTTGATCTGGTGCTGCACCTCGAACTCGCGCACGAAATCGGCCATATTGCCCACACGCGCGCCGCGAAAGGCGTAAATGCTCTGATCGTCGTCGCCGACCGCAATCACCGAGCCGCCGGGCATGGCCTGGCTGCCCTGGGCCGCATCTCCCTGCCCCGCCAGCATCTTGATCCAGGCGTACTGCAGCTTGTTGGTGTCCTGGAACTCGTCGATCAGGATGTGGCGAAAGCGCCGCTGATAGTGCTCGCGCACGGCCGCGTTGCCCTGCAGCAGTTCGTAGCTGCGCAGCATGAGTTCGCCGAAATCGACCACGCCTTCGCGCTGGCACTGCTCTTCATAAAGCGCGTAGATCTCGACCTTTTTGCGGCCTTCTTCGTCGCGCACCTGCACGTCCTTGGCGCGCAGGCCGTCTTCCTTGTTGCCGGCGATGAACCACATCAGCTCCTTGGGCGGGAAACGCTCGTCATCGATGTTGAACTGCTTGCACAGGCGCTTGATGGCCGAGAGCTGGTCCTGCGTGTCCAGGATCTGGAAGCTCTGCGGCAGGTTGGCCAACTTGTAGTGGGCGCGCAAAAACCGGTTGCACAGGCCGTGGAAGGTGCCTATCCACATGCCGCGCACATTGACCGGCAGCATGGCCGACAGGCGCGCCAGCATTTCCTTGGCGGCCTTGTTGGTGAAGGTCACGGCCAGGATGCCGCCCGGCGAGACCTGGCCGGTCTGCAGCAGCCAGGCGATGCGCGTCGTCAAAACCCGGGTCTTGCCGGAGCCCGCCCCCGCGAGAATCAGGGCATGCGTGGGGGGCAAGGTGACCGCGGCCAGTTGCTCCGGGTTAAGATTTTGTAAGAGTGGGGAGGTTGGCGCGACTTCTGAGAACATCCCTCATTGTAGAAAGCCCCGATGAAACCATTTGTTCCCCGTACTTCGGCCCTGCCCTTCACAGCGTTAATCGCCCTCCTGGCGGCACTGGCGGCCGGCCAGGCGCGGGCCCAGTCCTTCTGCGCCAGCGACGGCCAGCCCCGGCCCGCGCAGCTCCTGGAACGTTTCATCAACGCCAATTGCGAAAACTGCTGGGCCGACCCGGCCGCGCCCAAGGCCGGCGCCGGCCAGCTTGCGCTGGACTGGGTGCTGCCCGGCGACAAGGGCGACGACGCGCCGCTGTCGGCCGTGGCCGCACGCGAGGCGCTGGACCGCCTGGCGGCACTGCGCCAGAGCCCGCCCACGCAAACCCTGGCCAGCACCCTGCCGGTGCGCGGGCTGCAGGGCACCACCCTGCGCGTGGCCCACGGCCTGCCGCTCAGCGGCTACCTGGGCACCTCGATTGAACTCAAGCCCATCCCGGCAGCCGCCAAAGGCCGGCAGTGGACGGCCTGGCTGGCCCTGGTCGAAACCCTGCCGGCGGGCACCGAAGGCTCGGCGGTGGAGCGCAACCTGGTCAGGAATGTGATCCAGGTGCCCTGGGATGGCCGCAAGCCGTCGGCCAAGGGCGCACCAAATCGTTTCTTCGATGCGCGCTCCATGAGCATCGCGCAAGGCGCGAACCCCGAACGCATGCGGGTGCTGGGCTGGGTGGAGGACGACAAGGGCCGGGTGCTGGCCGCCGCGCAGTCGCGCTGTACCTCTTGAAAATAATTCGCACCGCTTAACCCCTTTCTGCCGCGAGCCCCGTTTCAGGCTGCATCGCCAACAACAAGGGGATTTCAATGCCACTCGGCCACACCGCGCGCAGCGCCATCCGTTTCCTTCAGGCTTTGCTTGCGGCCTGTCTCAGCCTCCAGGCGCTGGCCCTCAGCCCGGTCGCGCAGCCTCCCCAGGACATCAAGTTCATGCCGCCGCCCGACTGGCGGCCGCCGGCCATCGCCGTCACCCACAACGCGGGCCAACCCATACAGCTGCGCGCGGCCTCGGTGGAGATCGACGTCTTCGGCGACCAGGCCCGCAGCCGTGTCGAGCTGCGCCTCTTCAACCCCAACCCCCGCATGCTCGAAGGCGAGCTGCAGTTCCCGCTGCAGGAGGGCCAGGTGGTGACCGGCTTCGCGCTGGACGTCAACGGCCGGCTGCGCGACGCGGTGCCCGTGCCCAAGGCCAAGGGCCAGGAAATCTTTGAAGACATACGCCGCCGGCGCGTGGACCCGGGGCTGCTGGAAGCCGCGGCCGGCAACCAGTACAAGCTGCGCGTCTATCCGATCCCGGCCATGGGCGAGCGGCGCGTAGTCATCACCGTCACCGAAACCCTGGCGCGCCAGCGCGACGCCGGCGTGCTCAGGGTGCCGCTGGCCTTCTCCTCCACCGTCGGGCAGTTGCAAGTCAGTGTTCGCGCCCACGGCGCGGCCCGCCAGGATATGCAGCTGCTGCAGGCGCCCGCCGGCACCGGCCTGAACGCCGGCAGCACCGGCATGGAACTGAGCCTGCAAAAAAACCAGTGGCAGGCGCCGCAAGGCCCGGCCGGCTGGCTGCAGCTTGCGCTGCGCCGCACGGGCAAGCCGCAAATCATGGTGGGCGAGACCGGCGGCAAGACTTTTTTTGCCGGGCAGCTTGATGTGCGCGACGAGCCCGTGAAGCGGCCCGCGCCGTCACACATCGCGCTGGTGTGGGACGCCTCGGCTTCGGCCGCCGCACAGGCCCGGGTGCTGCCGGTGCTGGAGGCTTATTTCCGCAAGCTAGGCCAACCCGTGAAGCTCAGCCTGCTGGTGGTGCGCAACAAGGCCGAAGCCGTGCGCAGCTTCACTGTCGCGCCAGGCCGCTTTGAGGAACTGGCCGATGTGCTGCGCGCGGAGCCTTTTGACGGCTCCAGCAATTTCGACAACCTGCCGATTCCCGCCGACGTGGACACCACCCTGATGGTGACCGACGGCCTGATGACGGACGGCAAAAAAACCATCCGCTACACCCACACGGCACCGGTGATGGTGATCAACGGCGCGGCTTCCGCCGACATGGCGCGGCTGGCCCGGCTGGCCGACCGGACCGGTGGCACGCTGGTGGATGCCGCCCTGCAATCGCCTGAAGAAGGCGCGCAGGCCATGCTGATGCAGGGCTGGCGCATAGAGAAACTATCCAGCCTGTCGGCGCGGCAGCTGGTGGCGCCGACAACGCGCATCAGCCGGGGCCGCATCTCGGTGGCTGGCGAGCTGCTGGACAGCCAGGCCCGCATCGACATCACGCTGGCACATCCTGACGGCCGCAAACGCACGCTGGCATTGCAGGTGGCCGCCAAGCCGGTCAGCGGCCACTGGCCCGGCCAGCAATGGGCCCAGTGGCGCAGCGCCGAACTGGCCGAAAACCCGGGCATCAACAGCGGCGAACTCCAGCGCATCGCGGCCACGCACGGCATCGTGGGGCCCAACAGCTCGCTGATCGTGCTGGAACTGGCCTCCGACTACGCGCGCTACAGCCTGCCCGCCCCGCCCGAACTCGCCGACGAAGTGGCGCGGCTGGGCCAGCAGCAGCTCGCGCAGGCGGCGCAGACACGGCAGGCCCACATCGAGGCCATGGTGCGGCAGTTTGATGAGAAACAGCGCTGGTGGGACAAGGACTTCCCCAAGGACACGCCCAAGCGCCCCGAGCCCAAGGCCGAGATGCAGGTCAGCCAGGGCGGCCTGAGCAGCCTGGCCGGCACGGCGCGATTACAAGAGCAAGCCAGGCCCACACCGATGCCGGCGCCCGCCGCGCCTGCGGCGGCGGCGCCCGC